>Ga0255334_1000036_pt1 | contig 191399 bp, 174 predicted proteins | sample EtOH5_35cm_T3_12_FD_202080 | JGI IMG/M metagenome (GOLD analysis project Ga0255334, IMG submission 202080) | Sandy soil microbial communities from University of British Columbia, Vancouver, Canada - EtOH5_35cm_T3_129 | ecosystem: Engineered > Artificial ecosystem > Sand microcosm >...
GGTTGCCAGTCGCTCACCGGGTCGCTGCAATCGTCATCGGCCAGGGCGTAACCACTGAGCAGCAGGCTCAACAGCGTGGCATTGGCAATAAAACCTGTTTTCATGATCTGTCTCCTGCCGAGGTCGGCGTCTGTGGCATACCCTAAGGTGCATTCCTGACAACCAGCTGAATCTTCAGATTCACGTCAGGTAAGGCGTTTAAGGTGCTGCACGACAACCATCACAGGAGCTGCCAGATGCGGGTTTTATTGGTCGAGGACGCACCCGGGTTGGGGGAGGCGGTGCGCGAGCAGATCGCCGATGACGGCCACGCCGTCGATTGGGTGCAGCGCCTGGACCATGCGCGCAACAGCGTGCGCACCACGCCTTACGACCTGATCCTGCTGGACCTGATGCTCCCGGACGGTCGGGGGCTGGATTTTCTGCGTCAGCAACGTTTGGCAGGGGACGTGACCCCGGTGATTATCCTGACCGCTCAGGATCAGATTTCCGATCGTATCGCTGGCCTCAACGCGGGCGCCGACGACTACCTGGTCAAACCGTTCGACCTGTTCGAGCTCTCGGCCCGTGTGGCGGCGGTGGCCCGGCGCTACAGCGGCAACCCCAATCCACAGATCAGACTCGGCGACTTGCAGGTCGACATGAGTGCCCGCACGGTGTTGCGGGCCGGTGCGACGGTGGACCTGACCGCGCGGGAGTGGGCGCTGTTCGAAGCGTTTGTGCAGCGCCCAAGCGCGCTGCTGTCCAAGTCGCAGCTAGAAGAGCGGTTGTATGCCTTCGGCGCCGAAATCGAGAGCAACACCATCGAGGTCTACATCAGTCGGCTGCGTAAAAAACTCGGGCGCGACCTGATTGAAACCGTGCGGGGCATGGGCTACCGGTTGATGTCCGCATGAAGCCGTCGTCAAGCCTTCAAAAACGCCTCGGCCTGGGGCTGACGTTGGGCACGACCTTACTGTGGCTGGCGGCCACCGTTGGCGCTTGGCTGGTGGTGCAACATGAATTGAACGAGGCGTTCGACAGCGCGCTGGAAGAGACCGCGCAGCGCATCCTGCCCCTGGCCGTGCTGGAAATCAGCAACCGGGAAAACCCCAGTGAGGCACAACATGTCGCCACCCTGAAAATGCACAAGGAATACCTGACGTATCTGGTGCGCGATGCCAAGGGCGAGATCCTGATGCAGTCCCACGACGCCAACCCGAAGATCTTCAGCCAACAACCGGCCGAAGGCTTTTCAACCACAAAAAAATACCGTCTGTACGGCGCCAGTGCGCTACGTGAAACAGTGTTTATCGAGATTGCCGAACCTCTGGAACACCGCCGTGAGGCGGCACGTGAAGCGTTGCTTGCCTTGTTGTTGCCATTATTGGCGCTGATTCCCATCAGTCTGTTGGGCACGTGGTTGTTTGTGCGCATCAGCTTGCGCAGTGTATTGGCCTATCGTCGTGCCGTGGAGACTCGTGGGGTGGGTGATCTGTCGCCGATCAGCGGGGCGCGATTGCCGGCGGAAATCGCACCACTGGCGGAGGCGGTCAATCATCTGCTGGAGCGCTTGCGCAAGGCTTTGGAGAGCGAACGCAGCTTTACTGCCAACAGCGCCCATGAACTGCGTACGCCACTGGCGGCAACCCTGGCGCAAATCCAGCGACTCCACCAAGAGGCGCCCGAGGGCCCGTTGCGAGTACGTGCGGCGAAAATCGAAAACGCGTTACGCGAGCTGGCGCGGCTCTCGGAAAAACTCATGCAACTGGCCAAGGCCGAAGGCGGTGGCCTGTTGTCCGAAACGCCTCAGGACCTCATTCCTTTGCTTGCCCATGTGGTTGATGAGTGGAACAACCGCAGTGGGCACCGGATCAAGTTGCAGCTGCCAAACCAGACCTGCGTGTACTCGACCATTGATCCGGACGCCTTTGGCATCCTGTTGCGCAACCTGATCGAAAATGCGCTGAAGTACGGGGCAGCGGATCAACCGATCGGTGTCAGTCTCACCGAACAGGCACAGCTACGGGTGGTCAATAGCGGCCCGGCGGTGCCGCAGTCGGTATTGCAGCACCTGACAGAGCGCTTTGTGCGCGGTCACAGTGAAATCAGTGGTTCAGGGCTGGGGTTGGCGATTACCAAAACCATCGTGCAGGGGGTCAACGCGAGAATGAAATTGTTTTCCCCTGCAACAGGTCGAAAGGAGGGGTTCGAAGTGTGCGTCTGGTTACCGCTTGCCTAGTTCCAATCAGGTCGTCAGGCGCCACTTGGCTTTTTCTCAGCGTCGAGAATAACGAGCGAAAGTTGAGTTCGGCGCGTCCACAGGCTCATTTCATTCGTGTCCTCTACTCCTGGGGTGTAGGCGCACTAGTGCACGGACGGATCGCCAAGATAGGCGGCGATCTCATTGACTGTGCTGCGTGCTGTGCGTGTTACACCGATCAGCGTGGCGGAAGCCGAACCTGTCCACTCGCCATAGCCCACCAGCCATAGTCTTGGTTCCTGGATCGAGTGAGTGCCGTCGACCTTAACGCGACCTTCAGTGTCGATCACCCCCAACGTATCCAGATGCTGAAGTGCGGGCCTGAACCCGGTACACCAAATGACCGCGTCCACTGCAGATTCAGATCCATCGGCCCACATCACGCCATCGCGAGTGAAACGTTCAAATGGGCGTACAGACTTGAGAGCATCACGCTCACGGGCTTCTACAACGGGTGGCACCATGACGATGTCTCCCAACCCGCCGACCGGCTGGTCAATGACACGCCCCTCTTGCTGGGCCTTCAAGCGCTGAGTGGCGCGCTCGAACAGCACCCGTCCATCCACATCGTCAGGCAAAAAGACCGGTTCAGTGGCGGTTACCCAAGTGGTCTCGGCGACCTTGGATACTTCTGCCAGAATCTGCGCTCCTGAATTGCCACCACCCACCACCAAAACCTTCTTGCCAGCAAACGCTTGTGCATCGACATAGTTCGCGGAATGCAATTGCCGACCAGCGAATAACTCGACATCAGGGTAGTGAGGGATATACGGATTGCTCCAGGTGCCGGTAGCGCTGATTACAACCTTGGCATCCCAATACTTGCCGTCAGAACGTACTCGTAAGCCAGACTCTAAGCGTTCCACGGAAACGACCCGAACCGGGCGCTCCACCGGAAACTGGTAGCGCTGCTCATATTGGTTGAGATAGTCGATTACATGATTTCGTGTGGGGTAGCCTTCTTGCGCAGGCGGCATCATCCAGCCGGGTATTGAACTCCAGGTGGCCGGAGAGAATAAGCGCAGCGAGTTCCAGCCATGCCGCCAGGCACCACCGGGCTCTTCCTCTGCGTCGAGGATGACGAACGAAAGTCGAGTTCGGCGCAGGAAATACGCTACCGCCAAGGCTGACTGACCTCCACCGATAATCACTACATCTCGTTGGTCGCTGGGCGAAGGAGTCATGGTGGAAACCTAAAGTCGATGCTGGGCGGTAGCCAGTATAGCGACCCAAGTTTGAATCCAACTGATCTAGCTCATAGGTTGAGGAGGCTGATCGACATTGATTAAATGCTTCGAATGACTGCCGGCGAGGACGCTCCCGCTACCAGCAGTCCCCAGGACAGGCCGCCCACCACACGGGTGATGGGCCATCCCGTCTCTTTGGCTATCGGAGACGCAAGTATTGTTGTCACCTACAACAATCTGGAGCCTTCGTTTGACTAACGTCAACCGGAGGTCGGTGTTGACGATTCTGGGATGCCGGGATTATTGTTGCAGCTAACAACTAAATTGTGACGGTTATGGCAAAGGGTAAAAACGAGCAGTTAACTCAGGATTCTGAAGACTTGTACGAGGCGTTGAACCAGCTCGTTCGCGTCCATCAGTTCCGTGATCGAGATCGGATCTGCTGTTACGACGTATCGGTAACCCAGTGCTATGCGGTCGAAACGCTGGTCAAAAGGGGGGCATTGCGCCTTCAGCTCTTGGCGGAAGAAATGTTCTTGGACAAGAGCACGGCGAGTCGCGTGATCGATACCCTGGAACGCAAAGGGTATGTGTCCCGCGTTGAGGATGATGAGGATCGGCGAGCGGTGCGAATTCAGGCAACGGATGCTGGACGTGAGCTATACGCGAAAATCAGGGCTGATCTGATTGCCGAGGAGCGAGCGATGATCGAGAACCTCTCGGCCGAGGCCAGGCAGGGAGCGTTGAGTTTGCTTAGGCAGATTACGCGGGCCACAGAGATTCGCTGCGGGCTTGTGAGCGAGTGCTGCCCAGCCGTGAAGAACAAGGATTGAAAAGGGAAGAAGTTCCCTTTTTTTGCCAATAATGTTGTTACTACCAACGTAGTGGAGCTCCAATAATGCGAGTTCGTTTAGCTGGGCCCAGGGATGCCGTTTCAATAGCGGCCATCTACAACCAAGGGATCGAGGAACGTAGCTCTACGTTTGAAACGCACCCTCGAACTTCGGCAGATATGCTTGATCGCATCCGCTCAATGGAGCGTTATCCAGTATTGGTCTTGGTCGATGAAGCGGATCAGGTTGTGGGATGGGCAGGACTCAGTAGTTATCGCGCTCGTGCCTGTTACGACGGTATTGCGGATTTTTCCATTTACCTGGACCGCAGTGTTCGCGGCCAGGGGCTCGGCAAGCAGTTGCTTCAATCGCTGCTGGAGGAAGCCGAAGCTCGCGGATTCTGGAAAGTCCTTTCACGCATTTTTACCTTCAATCACGCCAGCATTGCATTGTGCAAAGCCTGCGGTTTCCGCCAAGTGGGTGTGTATGAAAAACACGCCTGCCTGGAAGGAAGCTGGCTCGACTGCGCGATTGTCGAGCACCTGTTTCCGAACAATCAGCCAGCCTGAAAAAGGAGTCGATCATGGAAAGCACTCGCCTACCAGTTGCCATCATTGGAGCGGGTCCGGTGGGCCTCGCCAGCGCTGCCCACCTGCTGGCCCGAGGGCTCACTCCGCTGATTCTGGAAGCGGGTCCGGAAGCTGGGGCGAGCATTGAAGAATGGGCGCATGTGAAGATGTTCTCTCCATGGCAGTTCAATGTGGACAAGGAGGCGGCCAAACTTCTGCTGGCCGATGGTTGGACTCCACCACCGGAGAACGAGTACCCAACGGGTCGTGAACTGCTGGACCGGTTTGTTCGACCTCTCGCGGACCTCGAACAGATTAAGCGTCACTTGCAGCTTGATTCCCGTGTTCTGGCAGTCACCCGCGTCGGACAGGATGTGATGAAGACCCAAGGCAGATCGACAGCTCCTTTTTTGCTGCGTGTCGCAGGGCCATCGGGTGAACGGGATGTGTTGGCCAGCGCTGTCATTGATGCCTCGGGCACCTACCGGACACCAAACTGGATGGGTGCCCATGGCATCCCGGCCTTGGGCGAGATCGAACATGCAGCGCACATTGCGTACGGCATTCCGCAGGTGCTGGGTCGTGCCCGGAATCGTTATGCCAACAAAAGAGTGTTGGTGGTAGGTGGTGGTCACTCCGCGTTCAATACTCTCCAGGACCTGTTGCGCCTGACCCAAGAGGCGCCGCAAACCAAAGTGTTCTGGGTGATCCGGGGTAATTCCCTTGAGCGCATTCTGGGTGGTGGTGCAAATGATCAGTTGGAAGAGCGCGGAAAGCTCGGTCTGAAGATTCGCCAGTTGCTGAATGACGGCGTGATCGAGTTGTTCAAAAACGTCGCTATCGATCAGGTTGTTGGCGATGGCGAAGGACTGGCCGTGAAGGCGGGAGAGCAGTTACTTCCACCGGTGGACGAAATCATTGTGGCGACTGGATTTCGCCCTGACATGAGCCTTCTCGCCGAGCTGCGTATCGCACTTGATCCAGCGACCCAAAGCGCAGTGCAGCTGGCTCCAATGATTGACCCCAACGAGCACAGTTGCGGTACGGTCAGACCCCACGGCGCGATAGAGTTGGCCCATCCCGAGCAAGGCTTGTTCGTTGTGGGGATGAAGAGCTATGGCCGGGCGCCTACGTTCTTGTTGATGACGGGGTATGAGCAGGTTCGGTCTGTCGTTGCGGCATTGGCGGGCGATTGGGATGCCGCCAAAAGGGTGGATCTGGTCCTCCCGGAGACCGGCGTATGCAACTCGGATTTCGATGAAGCCGATGATCGCTCGAAGGCTTCTGCCAGTCAGGCGTCCTGTTGTGGCGCGGGAGGAGCAATCCCTGAGGTCGTACCTCGTAGCTCGCCGGGTTGTTGCAAACCCTAGTGCCCAACCACCGAACTCGTTCTAGACGACAGGGACGGGTTCGGAGGGGGGGGCTTCCTATTTCTTCTGCATGTCCAGGTCGTCCTTGAACCCAGGAGCGACCTATTTCTACGTAAGTGACAGATTCATTACAAAAACCATATATGCACCGCCGGGGTTATCCGAAAAGACCCGGCAAGCGATTGACGTGGCTGGCGCCTAAACACAGAGCTTTCATTGAAGGTGGTCGGCGGAATCCAATCGTTTTGATGGATTAATCCGTCGTTGACTCTTTACCTCGTATACGGAAAAACATATATTCGATAAGCCATATATCAGCCGAGGCTTCACAATGACCAGCAAAGCCCGTGTCCTGTTCGTCTGCACCGCCAACGCTGCTCGCTCCCAGTTGGCCCAAGCGTTGTTGAGACATACCGACTCAGAGCATTTCGAGGCATTCAGTGCCGGCACAACTCCGACTCAGGTAGATCCGCGTACCTTTGAGGCGCTCTCACACATCGGTGTGAGCGGCGAAGGGTTACGCAGCAAGTCGATAGACGAATTCCGTGGTGAGCGTTTCGATTACGTCATTGCCTTGTGTGATAAATCCGCAGCCGAATGCCTGTCTTTACCTGGATCAGGTGAAGCATTGGCCTGGAGTTTTGAGGACCCGGTGACCAGCACCAAACCCGATGCCTTCCGCCACACCCTCCACGAGATTCATGAGCGCATCAAAATGTTCGTCTTGGTCAAAAACAAACATTGAGAACCGATATGGCTGACCATCTGACACCGACCACTGTTTTCAAATGCCTGGCTGACGACACTCGGGTGCGCACGATGTTGCTCATCACCCGCGAAGGAGAGCTGTGTGTTTGCGAGCTGACCTGCGCATTGAACGAGAGTCAGCCCAAAATCTCCAGGCACCTCGCACAACTGCGAACTTGTGGCCTGTTGTCGGACCGTCGGCAAGGCCAATGGGTTTATTACCGGCTGCACCCGAATCTTCCTGACTGGGTTCATCAAGTGCTGACCACCGTGCTTCAAAGCAACAAGCACTGGTTGAGTCCCGATGCCAAACGGCTTGATGAAATGGGTGACCGTCCTGAACGTGCAGCCGTGTGCTGTTAACGCTGGATCGTCTGATTCCGCCTTCGACTACGAGATCGTTCGATGAAAATCTTGTTCCTCTGCACTGCCAACAGCTGTCGCAGCATCCTTTGTGAGGCAGCCTTCAATCACTTGGCACCGCAAGGCATGAAAGCCTGCAGCGCTGGCAGTCAGCCTAAAGGCGAGGTGCATCCACTGAGTCTCAAGACGTTGGAGAAAGCTGGTATTTCTACGGTCGGGCTGTTCAGTAAGTCCAGTGATGTCCATGTGAATCTGGCTCCCGATTTCGTCATCACGGTGTGCGACAAGGCGGCCGGTGAAGCTTGCCCGGTATTTTTTGGACCTGCCACCAAAGCCCACTGGGGGCTGGCTGATCCTTCGGAATGCCGCGGGACTCAAGCCGCGATCGAGGCGGCTTTCGAAGCCACTTTGGAGCAGATCAAAACCCGTATTGAAGCCTTCCTTGCCTTACCGCTTTCCCAACTGGGCGCCGAACAGCTCAAGGCAGAGCTGGCCCTGATTGGTACGTTGTAATCACAGGAGCAATGATCATGAGTCAAAGCCGCTGACCCTGTGGATTTTTCTCGCCATGGCCTTGGGCATTGGATTAGGGAGCCTGTTCGAAGGCTGGCCGCGGTGGCTCAACAGTCTTTCTGTGGGTACAGCCAACATCCCGATTGCTATCGGCTTGATCGTGATGATGTATCCGCCGTGGCTATTGCCACCTTCGGCCTGGCATCCCCGGTCGCCTTTGCCACGGTGATTGGTCCGCTGGTGGAAGTACCGGTACTGATTTCTCTGGTTGGTGTGACCCTTTGGTTGAAACGCCGCTGGTTTGATGAATCCAAGAGCGCCGTTGCGCAGGACAAAGACTATGTTTGATGATCATCTTCCCCAACTCGAAACCGAACTGGTTGATCTCCCATCGACTGACAAGCTCGGTATCGAAAAGACCTCGACCCATAAGCCGCGCATTTTGCTGTTGTACGGATCGACCCGGGAGCGCTCCTTCAGCCGTCTGCTGGTAGAGGAAGCCGCTCGACTGCTGGAACACTTCGGTGCCGAGACGCGGATTTTTAATCCGTCCGGTTTGCCGCTGCCAGATGATGCACCCGACGATCATCCACGCGTGAAGGCGCTGCGCGACTTGGTATTGTGGTCCGAGGGACAGGTCTGGTGCTCTCCAGAGCGTCACGGAAATATGAGTGCAGTGTTCAAGGCGCAGATCGATTGGGTGCCATTGGCGATGGGCGCGGTACGCCCGACCCAGGGCAAAACCCTCGCGGTCATGCAGGTGTGCGGCGGTTCCCAGTCATTCAACGTGGTCAATCAGCTGCGAGTGCTGGGACGTTGGATGCGCATGTTCACCATCCCCAATCAATCCTCCGTGCCGAAGGCCTATATGGAATTCGATGATAACGGCCGGATGAAACCTTCTCCTTTCTACGACCGCGTCGTTGATGTGATGGAAGAGTTGGTGAAATTCACGCTGCTGCTTCGCGACCGTCAGGACTATCTGGTGGATCGTTATTCCGAACGCAAGGAGTCGGCGGAAGAACTCATGAAACGTGTCAATCAGCGCTCCATCTGAGGATTTTTCACCGTGCAACAACATCAGCTGCCGATCGAAGGGAAAGCCATTGCCATCCATTGCAAGGGCGGCTCAGGGCGTACTGGTTTGGTCGCCGCTCAACTGTTGATCGAGAGCGGTGTGCCATTCAGCGATGCCCTCCGCGATGTTCAGTCGTTGCGACCACGCGCCATTCAACATCCCGCCCATATCGAATACATCGGCCAGTTCGACACCCCGTCGAACTCCCACTGACAACAGACACAGAGCACAACAACATGACTATCAAAGTTGGCATCAATGGTTTCGGTCGGATCGGTCGCCTCGCTCTGCGAGCATCCTGGAACTGGCCAGAGTTTGAATTCGTGCAGATCAATGATCCAGCAGGTGATGCAGTAACCCATGCGCACCTGATCAACTTCGACTCTGTGCATGGTCGTTGGCACAACGAAGCCAGCGCAGAAGGCAATCAAGTGGTGATTGGCGGCAAGCGCATCAAGGTGACCGCGAACAAAGCGATTGCCGACACCGACTGGTCGGGTTGCGATCTGGTGATCGAGGCCAGCGGCAAGATGAAAACCGTGGCGGTGTTGCAGGCTTACCTGGATCAGGGCGTTAAGCGTGTGGTGGTCTGCGCCCCCGTGAAGGAAAAAGGCGCGTTGAACGTCGTCATGGGCGTCAACCATCAGTTGTTCAAACCGGCTGAACATCGCATCGTCACCGCGGCTTCTTGCACCACCAACTGTCTGGCGCCAGTGGTGAAAGTCATCCACGAAAAGCTGGGCATTCGTCACGGTTCGATCACCACCATCCACGACCTGACCAACACCCAAAGCATCCTCGATCAGCCGCACAAGGATCTGCGCCGTGCGCGTGCTTGCGGGATGAGTTTGATTCCGACCAGCACAGGCTCAGCCACTGCTATTGCTGAAATCTTCCCGGAACTGCGTGGACGCCTGAATGGTCACGCGGTACGCGTGCCGCTGGCCAACGCTTCGCTGACCGATTGTGTCTTCGAGGTCGAGCGGGCCACCACTGTTGAAGAAGTGAATCAGTTCCTCAAGGAAGCCTCAGAGAACGAGCTGAAAGACATCCTGGGTTTCGAGGAACGTCCACTGGTGTCCATCGACTACCGTACCGACCCGCGCTCATCGATTATCGACGCGCTGTCGACCATGGTCATCAATGGCACCCAGGTCAAACTCTATGCTTGGTACGACAATGAGTGGGGCTATTCCAACCGCACCGTCGAACTGGCCAAAATGGTCGGTCTGGCAGACTAGGGAGCGGTCATGAAAGCGTTGTCAGCCCTTGCGCCGGAAGTGCGGCAGTACCTGCTCGTTACGGGCAATTACTGGGCCTTCACCCTCACCGACGGCGCCTTGCGCATGTTGGTGGTGTTGCACTTTCACGCGTTGGGCTACAGCCCACTGCAAATCGCGGCATTATTTCTGTTCTACGAACTCTTTGGCGTGATCACTAACCTGGTGGGGGGCTACCTCGGCGCTCGGCTGGGTCTGAACCGAACCATGAACATCGGGTTGGGCCTCCAGGTCGCGGCACTGCTGATGCTGACGGTTCCGGTAGCCTGGCTAACCATCCCGTGGGTGATGGGCGCCCAGGCGCTGTCGGGGATTGCCAAAGACCTGAACAAGATGAGTGCCAAAAGCTCCATCAAGCTTCTGGTGCCAGGTGGGCAGCAAGGCAAGCTCTACCAGTGGGTGGCTATCCTCACCGGCTCGAAGAATGCACTCAAGGGTGTCGGCTTCTTTCTTGGCGGGGCCTTGTTGGCTCTGATCGGATTCAAAGGTGCCTTGCTGGCCATGGCGGGAGTCCTGGCGCTGATCTGGATCAGCAGCTTGATCCTGTTGAAGAGGGACCTGGGCAAGGCCAAAGCCAAGCCAAAATTTCGCGACATCCTCTCCAAGAGTCGGGCGATCAATATCCTCTCAGCGGCCCGAATGTTCCTGTTCGGCGCCCGAGATGTCTGGTTTGTGGTGGCCTTGCCGGTGTACCTGAGCAGCGTGTTCGGCTGGGACTTCTGGGAGGTTGGCGGCTTCCTTGCGGCCTGGGTGATTGGCTACGGCATCGTGCAGTCCTTCGCGCCTAACATCACCGGAAAGAAACGTGGGCACGTACCGGATGGTCGTGCGGCATTTCTGTGGGCACTTGCACTGGCAGGGCTGCCTGCGGCCATTGCTCTTGGACTGAACACCGGGCTGTCACAACAGGTGGTATTGCTCGGAGGATTAATGGTCTTTGGCGCATTGTTCGCAGTGAATTCGTCGCTGCACAGTTACTTGATCGTGTCCTATGCCAAGGAAGACGGCGTGTCGCTGGACGTAGGGTTCTATTACATGTCGAATGCCATGGGGCGGCTGATCGGCACGGTGCTTTCCGGTTGGGTTTATCAGGTGTTTGGGCTGGGCGCGTGCTTGTGGATATCGAGTGCATTCGTTCTGCTGGCAGCTTTGATTTCAATCGCATTGCCTCGCCATGCGTCTTGTGAATGACCGCTTCAGCCGATTGCTGCCTCTCACTCGGGGCGACAAACGACCTCACAGCAGGCATTGGCTGGCAGCGGTCAACGGATGAGATTTTCCCAAAACCAGCGCAAAAGCCCACACTCATTCGATATCGGTCGACTAAATATCGTAGGCCGTAGATTCTGCGTGGTTTTGTGCCGCTTGCACGTGTGCCGTCACTGATGGCTGTACTGCATTGGCGTCGCGTTTCAGCCACTCAGCAGGAGGGTAACCAATCACGTTCAGAAAGCTCTTTGAAAAAGACGCCTGGGAACTGTAGCCGACTGACTCAGCAATCACCTTGATCTGAACTCCCTCACGAAGCATGTCCTGCGCCACCTTCATCCTCCATGCGGTGACGTACCCCATTGGCGATATCCCCATAATCTGGGTGAAACAGGCAGAAAACTTCGACCTGGACATGTTCGCCAGGCCGGCCAGTTTCTCGACGCTCCAAAGCGCATCCGGTCGTAAATGGATTTGGTTGAACACCGCGCCGAGGCGCCCGTCCTGAAGGGCAAAGAGCAATCCACTGGATATCAGCCCGTCTGCAACGGCACGCCTCACGATCAGGACAAATATGTATTCCAGCAGCAGGTTCAGCGCTTTGGTTCTTCCTGCACTGCAGTCCTGGAATTCTGCGAGTAGCGCGCCAATCACCGGGCTTAGATTCACTAGCTCCCTGATTGGAAAAATGAGTGTTTCTTTGAGCCCGAGAGGGAAGGGTTGCAGTGTGTTTCGTCCAAATTGAAACGAGGCGCAAATTAACTCAGATCCCTCAGCCGTATTGGAGCGCAGTTGATAGCGACAACTGCTCGGACAGAACAGCACGCTGGGCTCGGCAATGGAAATCTTTGGCAACCCAGGCTGAACCATGTCGATACCGCCCTGACTGATGACATGGATAAACGCCATACCCGGCGGCTTATCGAGGACAAGGGTGCCATCGACCCGACCAGAGAAGAAAAGCCTGCCCTGAAGGTTCGTGCGTTCGAAGAATTCGGACAGGATATCCATGATAGCGACGACCAGATAAAGACTCTGTACGTGCTGACAAAACCGGATCAGAACGTGGAGATAGGATGAAGTTCTCGCCGATGGTAAACAACGGCCCGATGGGGCGCCATGGCATAGAGCGACTTTTCTTACCTACGATCGGAGTCAATTGTCATGAGCAACGACACACCACGCCTCGCACATTACGCAGATCCAGCCAACCCTGCGCTACCAAATCCAGGTATGAAAATTGACCTTTCCCGGACTGCTCTGGTGGTCATCGACCCACAAATCGATTTCCTGAGTCCCGAAGGTGTGAGCTGGGGGGTATTCGGCAAGAGCATCGTCGAGCACGACGTGGTCAATCACCTCGGCCAGTTGTTCGCCGCGGCTAAAGATGCGGGCATTACCATGGCTGTTTCGCCGCATTACTATTACCCGTGCGACCACAAATGGCAATTTGGCGGGCCGCTGGAAAAGGTCATGCACAGCATCTGCATGTTCGATCGCAAGGGGCCGCTGACCCTCGACGGTTTTGAAAACTCCGGTGCCGATTTCATGCCGGAGTTCAAGCCGTACATCCTCGACGGCAAAACCATCATTGCCTCACCGCACAAGGTCTACGGACCGGAAACCAACGACCTGGCACTGCAACTGCGCAAGCACGGTGTGTCGCAGATCATTTTGGCAGGCATGGCGGCCAACCTTTGCATCGAGTCCCACCTGCGTGAATTGCTAGAGCAGGGTTTCGAAGTGGCCGTGGTCCGTGATGCTACCGCTGGCCCGACCACCCCGGAAGGGGACGGTTATCTGGCCGCTCTGATCAATTTCCGCTACATAGCCAACGCTCTGTTGACGACGGCGGAAACTGTCGAGTTGCTTCAAGCCAAGTAAGGTCCATACGAGCCGGCTGCTCGCTACTTGCGACGCAGCCGTCTGGGAGTATCGGAAATGCCCAAGCTCCATCGGCGATTTCGCCAGCGAACTTCTGCGGTCATTCAATCCGCAATTACATGCGCTATTGCTACCGCCATAGCCAGTCCATCAAACCTTTCGGCCAGCCAGTTATTTTCGTATGGATTCAAAGCCTGGTTGATTGCCTGGATAACGATCGTACCATTCGTGTTACTTGCGACACCGCTGATAGGGCGGCTGACGTCTCTTGTGGTGCGAGAGGATTCTTAAGATCCACCGGCTGAATTGGGAGACGCTGTTTCGACGTATTTTTCAGCGGGTCAGATTGAATTGAGACTAATAGGTGAGTGTCAGAAAATAACTGCCAGGCCTAGCTAACGATATGAAAAATCAGACTTGCGTGCTTCTCTCGATCGACATTTCGATTCGTTCATAAAATTCCTTTAACGCGGAATGCACACTTCAGGCCAATTTTTGCCTGTTTTGAGGGGCAGCAAATGGCCGAGGCTGTGTAAAAACGTTTGGAGCATTCCCAGGCGCCTTCGTCGAGCATCTGCGTTGAAATCCCGCACCCGCGTGGCACCGTCAAAGTGAACGGCTCGACCGAAAGCGCTGCCGCCCGCGCCACCTTTCTGCGAGGCCTGTTGCGATGATTCGCATCGACGCCATTGGGCTCGCCAACGAGCCGATGGATATGCGCGCCGGTATCGAGACGGTATTAGCCCGTGTCATTGCTGTATTCGGTGCGGCTACCGCCGCAGCGACCTGTTTAATTACCTAAGGAATGTTCAACGAAAGTTTACCGACATCCCGTAGATCAAATGGTGGTGTGAATGCTCGCTTGATATTTCAATTTTTTCCAAAAGCGGCTCATTTTTTTGGGATGAACGCTTAGTGCTCGCCCTATACTGAAAAAGTAAAGTAATGCTGGTGAACGCATTGGTAAAACATTGAAAACTAAGGAAGTTTAACGGTATCGATATCCTTGGGCGCTGCTGGTAATAATATCTTCTGTTTTGTTTGGTGTCGTGAAGAGGGTTTTTTATGAACGTCTTATTAAACGAACTTCACGCCTATCATCATGACGTGTCAAAAAAAATCAGTCAGATCAAAGAGTTGCTGAGGAAAATGAGGCATGAATCCGATGGCGCTGCCGACAGTAAGCGGATGTTCGAGATGCTTGAATCCTTGCATGGTGATGCAGAGCGGCACCACCATGAAAATGAAGAACTGATCCGGCGAGCGTTGCTAGCCACTGAGGCACCGATCCACCAACGGGTCAAAGATATAGAGCGAGATCATCAGGCATTTGGGCGTATTGCTGGACAGCTGAAAATGTTGGCGGGTACAACAAAGGACACAAGCGTAATTGCTGACACCATCGATGATTTCATCCAAAAATATTACGATCATATGGAATCTGAAGAAAATATCTTCTTTCCGGCGGCAGATAAGTGGTTATCAGATAACCAATGGCAGGACATAAAGCGTCAATGGCAGTAATTGAAATTCACTGGGCGTTCCGTCTATCGACGTCGGCCCCAAGCGCGATATCGTCGCCTACAGCACGCTATGCACGCACATGGGCTGTGCGGTTGCCTATGACCCAGGGCAAAAGATGTTCAAATCTGCATCGTGGGTTGTGGATATCACGTGTACAAATGGCCGGTAAATCAGGAGGGTGGATGTCCACCCGAGGAGAATGCACTCGGGCGGCGCGTGAACTGAAAAAACCAGCGTCCCCGATTAGATAGGTCATGCAGGCCGGTGTAGGTCCCGGTGTGTGGATGGCGTGCGCTTCGATTCCTCCGACCAAAAAGCGCTCACCGTCTGCAAGAGGTGTGGCCTGATGCGCGATCGTAGTCGAGCACCGATCACACCGGACAGACTGAATTCGTTTTCATGGCGATCTCCCGATCAATGGCTGCGCCGGCTCTCCAGCACAGTAAACAACAACATGCCGGCCAGCATGGCCAACATGAACACGATTATTTGCCAGTGCCCTGTCAGCAGAATTGCCACTGCGGGGCCAGGACAGATGCCCGCTATTCCCCAGCCGATGCCGAACAACAGGCTTCCGCCAATCAAGCGCGGGTCCAACTCGCGTTTGACCGGTAGCTGCATTGGTCTTCCCAGCAGCGAACTGGATTGTTGTCGCGCCCAGGTTAGCGGGCCAATGGCTATGCCAATTGCCCCGACCATGACCAACGCCAAGGAAGGGTCCCAGGCGCCGGCTAAATCCAGGAAAGCGAGTACTTTGCCGGGGTTGGCCATGCCTGCCAGAAGCAGGCCCAGGCCGAACAGCAGGCCAGCAATGAATGCGGTCAGTTTGGTCATGTTCAACCCCCCAGCAGATGACGCAAGACAAACACCGTGGCAAAACCACTGAACATAAAACACGCGGTGGCGACCATCGATCGTGGCGAAAGGCGCGATATGCCGCATACCCCATGGCCACTGGTGCAACCTGATCCGTATCGGGTGCCGATGCCCACCAAGACACCGGCGACGATCAGTCCGAACCAGCCACTTTTGAACTCGATCTGTGGCAGCGTGGTGAACAAGCCCCACAGAAGCGGCGCGATGAGCAGACCCAGGAGAAAAAGCGCTTTCTCACTCACCCCCTCGCTCCCACGCTGTAAAAGACTGCCGATCAGGCCGCTGATGCCTGCGATACGCCCGTTGGCGACGACGAATAGACTGGCCGCCAGGCCAATCAATGCGCCACCGGCAAGGGATGACCAGGGGGTGAAGTTGAGCCAGTCGATACTCATGAAATTTCTCCGGCGCAAAAATGTTGATACAGGGTTTGGATGACTGCCAATGCTGCGGGACTGCTGATGCGATAGAACACCTGCTTTCCGTCACGGCGGGTCTCCACCAGTCCTTCGCGACGAAGCACTGCCAGCTGTTGAGAGAGCGTCGGTTGCTGTATCCCCAGCAGTGACTCGAGATCGCTGACATTGCGCTCGCCTTGGGATAGCTGGCACAGGAGGATCAAGCGATCCGGATTGGCCAGGGCTTTAAGGAATTGGCTGGCAGCATCGGCATTGGCGTGTAGCTGCTGGAGATCTGATTCGGGCATACGATTGATCGCTAATTCGTCAGTTTGCTAAATTATAGTATATAAAAAAGCTAAGTGTTTAGCGGCGCTGATTGGCGCTGATCACTGGCATGAGAGATCGGGGGGCAAGTCACAGGCTATAGGCGAGGCCCGGGTGTTGGCGCCGACATCGCATTGACCTGATTCCTCGCACCGATGCCTGTTCTGGATCAGTGCCGATTTTGAGATGGGTTAGTCAGGCCGGGAATCCTGATCTTCGCAAAGTCATAGCCATGGCGAACCTGCCATGTGGTTTCCCCGGCGCGCTGGAACGTGCCGATCATCGATTCAGTCATGAATAGGCGATCCCGCAGCGTTGGTCGTTGCGGGTCAGTCTTCCGGCAGGTTGTTGAATATTTTTTCCAGTGTTCCGTTCAGTTTGGTGATCTGGGCCTCGGTCAGGCCTTTGAAACTTGTACGGAAGATATCGCTGGTGCCGTGCTGGATTTCTTCGATGGTATGGCGGCCGACATCGGTGAGTGAAACCTGAGTCACGCGCCCGTCGCTGGCGCTGGTGTTGGTCTCTACCAGGCCGTCAGCTTTCATGCGATAGACAATTTTGGTGATGGTCGAGAGCTTCGCGATGGCATGGATGGAGATTTCCGAAATGCTCGACTCGCCATTTTCCTTGAGGATGAACAGAATCCGCCAGCGCGGTATGTCCATATCGATTTTTTTCAGCGCTTTCTCCATGGCCATGGAGTAGCGGCCGTGCAGGCGAGCCAGCCAGTAGAAGGGGAACTCTTCCTTCTTGAAGTCTTCGCTGGCGGGGTTATATCGGCTCAGGCGCTTTTTCGGGGTGGTCATAAAGGTTGGCGTAGTCTTTCAAGTGAGCGGGTTTGATCGCGGGCGTCATTGTCGCGCCGCCCGCGGTAAAAAACCAGCAGACACGCCGTAGCGTGCCTCAGGTAAGGACGTCAGGCCAGGCCTTCGTGTTTGAGGCTCTTGCGGAAGTGTCGGCAACCCTTGATCAGCAAGAGCAGGGTGAGTGCGACTGCGAAGGCATTGAGCAGGGAAATAGACGAGCCGACCATGGCCGGATTCTGGAATAGCCGGTCGGTGAGCAGCGCGACCAGTGTGGTACCAAGACCCAGGCCGATCAGGTTGGAAATCAGCAGGAACAGCGCGCTGATCTGCGCTCGCATCTGATTGGGCGGCAGGATCTGCATGGCGGCGGTCGAGGCTGGCATGGGGAACGAAGCGAAGAACATCGCCGGTGCCAGCAACGCCACGGACATCCACAGTTCGCTGACCTGGGTGAACGCGATGGCGGGCACGGCCATGCCGATTGCCCCGATGACCCCCGCGCGGATCGGCGCATCGCTGTACCCTTTTTTTGCCAGCCAGTCGATCAGCCAACCACCACAAAACACGCCACTGGTATTGGCCAGCAATACGACGATCCCGAGCATGTAACCAGCATCGCTGGGGGCCAGGGCGAATTTGCGTATGTAAAAGGCCGGGGTCCAGCTAAGCAGGCAGAACAGCGTCATCGCGTAGAACGAAAACCCCAGGTAGTGGCAGAAAAAGGTCTTGCGGTGCACTGCCAGGAACGTGAACGCCTGTTTCATGCCGGGCGCATGGACCTTGCCTTCGGCGTCCAGTTTCAAACCCTTGCGAGCCGGGTCGCGAATGGTCAGGGCAATCAACAGGGCAACGAGTATGCCCGGCAGTCCCACCAGGAAAAACGTCACCTGCCATGGCCGCATTTCGCCCAGTAGCGGTACGGCGACACTGTCGAGGTTCTTCAGCAAGTCGATGACGTAGCCGCCAATCAGAAAGGCCACGCCGCCGCCGATGAACGAGCCGATCGAGTAGATCGCCACGGCGCGCCCGAGTTTTTCCCGGGGGAACATATCGCTGAGCATCGAGTAAGTGGCCGGCGACAGCGCCGCTTCACCTATCCCGACACCGATGCGCGCCATAAACATCTGCAGGAAGTTTTTGCTCACTCCGCAGAGGGCCGTCGCCAGGCTCCAGAACGCGATGCCGATGGCGATGATTTTCGGTCGGGAAAATTTGTCCGCCAGCAGCGCGATGGGCATGCCCATGAAGGCATAAAACAGGGAGAAAGCCAGGCCGTGCAGCAGGCTGAACTGGGTGTCGGATAACTGCATGTCGTGTTTGATCGGTTCAATCATCAACGCCAGGATCTGACGATCGATGAACGAAAAAATATAGGCCAGCATGCAAACGGCAACGACATACCATTCGTAGGCATAGCTTTTACGGGTGACCTCGGTCGGTGTTTTGCTGGTCATGCTGTTTGGCCCCTTCAGGGTTGGCAATCAGTCAGTCGGCGGCAGCGGTTCGCAGTTGGGTGTATGGGTGACGCCGTCGTTACCCGAGCGCCTTGCCCTGGTGCGATTATTGGTTTTGTTGTGCGGCTCCAGGTTGCCAATGGCTTGGCATATGTGTGCTGCAGGACCTTTTTAAGCCCTTGTTTGCCTTGACTCTATGCCTCAGGCGCAGAGGCTGTTCCGGGCGCGCAGAAAGCATTTGCATGGTGTGAAAATTGCTTTCCATTTCCACTAAGTTATCGATGTGCCTGCGGGCAACGGTGTCATTTTCTGGAGGTGCTTCAGCATGTTCGATCAACACTCTACGCTCCGTCATCATTGCCTTTTGAGTTCCGGCGGGTTTGGAGAGGTCAAGGATCGGGTCAGTCATTACCTGTGGCCCCACCAGATGAAAATGCAGCAGGGTGGCGCCCTTCAATCGCAGCTGTACGGCGTGTTTTTCGGCAGCTCGGCATTGTTCGATCTGCACTACGGTGCACCGGTGGAAATCGACGCCGGCGATATCAGTGACTACTACCTGATTCGGGTCACCCTGGAAGGCAGCGGCATGGTCAGCCTGGGCAAGCAGAGCGCGATTTTGCGTAAGGGCGGGCTGACGATTTCGTCGCCTTCCGAGCGCAGTTTTATCCGTATCGACAAGGATTGCCGCAACCTGATTTTGCGCGTCGATCGCCAAGCCCTCGAGCGTCAGCTGCAAGTTTTGCTCAACCGGCGTTTGCGTCAGCCATTGGTGTTCGACATTCAGGTCGACGCCGAGCATCAGGGCATGGCGCCGGTAAGGACCACCCTGGATTACATCTGCCAGCTCTATGGCGACGCCAGCCAGACGCTGATGACCTCAACCATGGGCGGGAGCCTGTCGGACTATTTGCTGTCGGTGCTGCTGACTCAGTTGCCGCACAATTATTCGGTCGATCTGCTGCAAGACCAGCGCCAACCGATGCCTCACCACGTCAAGAAGGCCCGTGACTACATCGAACAGCACCTGGCCGAACCGATTGCGCTGGCGAGCCTGGCGCAGTTCTGTGACGTGTCGATCCGCACTTTGCAAAATGGCTTCACACGCTTTCTTCAGCAAACCCCCAGCGACTATGTCCGTACTCGTCGACTGGCCTTGGTTCACGTAGCCCTGCAGCAGGCCGGGCCGACCGACAGCGTGACGGATATCCTGTTGCGTCACGGGGTCGCCAGCTTCGGTCATTTCGCCATGCAGTACCGCAAGCAGTACGGCTGCCTGCCTTCCGAGACCCTGCGACGTCAGGCCTGATGCATGAGGATGAATCGCTCAGCCCTTTAGAAAACGCTGGGCCAGGTCGAGTTGGGAGTTGGCCAGTTGATGCAACTCCTCGCCGATCTGGGTACTGCGACGGGACTGATCGCTGCTGATTTGCGCCAGGTTCACGATCTGGGAAATCTGCCCATTGATCTCTTGCGCAACTTGACCTTGCTGTTCGATGGCCGAGGCCATTTGCAAACTCATGCCGGAGATCTGCCCGACTTCCTCGCAGATACGCCGCAATGCGGTTTGGACCTGCGATACGTCTTCGCGTGATTCCCGCGCAGCCGATTCGCCGCGTTGCGCGGTGGCGAGGGCCAGGGCGCTGCCGTCACGCAGTTGCTCGATCGAGCGTTGGATTTGTTCAGTGGATTCGCGGGTGCGGGTCGCGAGACTGCGTACCTCGTCGGCGACCACTGCGAAACCGCGTCCGGTCTCGCCAGCGCGGGCCGCTTCGATGGCCGCGTTCAGCGCCAGCAAATTGGTCTGCTCGGCAATGCTGCGAATCACATGCGCGACGCCGCTGATTGATTCGATCGATTCCGCCAAGCGGCTGACGGCCTGGCCAATTTCCTCGACCGAAGTGCACAGGCCGGTCATCGAACGCTGGCTTTGACCGGACATCCGGTCACCCTCGCGAGCCAGTCGGTCGACGGCTTGTGTGGCCTCGGCCCCCTGTTGCAGGTTGCGCGACAGTTCCTGGATCGTGGCGCTCATTTGATGGACCGCCGCGGCGGACTGCTCGGCTTCTTCAAGTTGCCGTTGCAGGTGCCCGGACTGGGTCTGTACCAGTGTCGACGATTCTTGCGCACGTTGACGCACGGTCTCGCCGTTGATCCGGATACGCGCCATGACCGTGCGCATCCGTGTGTTCTGGCTATTGAGGGCCATGTCAAAACGGCTGGCGAGGCTGGCGCTGCCGTCCTGAAGCGGTGCCAGCAAGGCGTCGCTGTAGACCTGAGCATGGCGCACCATGATCCGGGAGACATCCGCTCGCTGTCTGGCGCGCCATTGCCAGATCGAAGCGAACACGCCGCCAAGCACCAGCAACCCCGGTGCCAGGTCGATCTGTCCGCCGACAATCGCGCCAGCCACCCCAAGTCCCAGCAACCAGGCGATACCCTGGCTGCTGGCATGTTCCTGCACGCGGCGGGCAAAAGTCAGCGGGCCGTGGCCGTCATTCAAGCGTCGATAGAGTTTTTCCGCTCGCAGGCATTGGGAGGCGTCCATCGGGTGATACGCCGTGCCCAGCGCATTCAGTTGACCGCCCTCCAGCAGTGGCACCACATAGAGATTGCACCAGAACGTCGTGCCCTGTTTATCGCGACCCATCATGGGCGCCGTCCAGGGCACACCGCTGCGCAAGGTCTCCCACATACGTTCAATGACTCGCTTGGGCATCAGCGGATGATTGATCAGCTCATGCGGCTGGTTCAGCAGCTCCTCCCGGGCGTAACCGCTGAGCGCCACATAAGCATCGTTGCAGGCGATCAGATGGCCGTGAACATCCAGGCGCGAGATCGGTATTTCTGGCTGCGCCGCAACGATGACCGGCGGCGTGTATTCCTTTGACTTAGCCACTGAACGCTCCCGCTATTACCAGCACTGGCCGCGTTCGGCGCGCATTTTGCGAACCATGGCGTCGAAAAATTTCACAGCGAAGCCGCTGTCCCGAATGAGCATGGCCGTGAGTTCGGCACACTTCTGGCTGATCGCTTCAGGCAGCGGGTTGTCCTCACCGCCCAGAGCGCCGGCCTGGCACTGGATTTCGGCGGCGCGCTGCACTGTCCACAGCAGGAAGAAGGCCTTGGCAATGCTGCTTTCGCCAACGGCAATGCCGTGATTGCGCAGCACCAGGATGTGCTTGTCGCCAAGGCTGTCGATCATCCGTGCTTTTTCGTCATCGAACAGCGTGATGCCTTCGAAGGTGTGGTAGCCGATCCGTCCGTAGAGTTGTGCGCCGTAAAAGTCATTGTGGGCAAAACCGGCCTTTTTCATGACGATGGCCGAAATCGGCGTGGTGTGCGTGTGGATCAGGCACTGAATGTCCGAACGGGCACCGTGCACCGCGCTGTGCAGGGCGAAACCGGCGGGGTTGCCGTCGTAGGGCGAGTCCTCGAGCTTCTTGCCGTGCAGGTCGACCTTGAGCAGGTTCTCTGGTGTCACTTCGGTGTAATTGAGGCCGAACGGGTTGACCAGATAATGGTGCGCCGGGCCGGGAAGGCGTGCGGAAATATGGTTGAAGATCGTCTCGGTCCAGCCGAAGAAATCCACCAGGTGGTAACAGTGCGCAAGTTGCACGCGCAGGGCCCATTCTTCGTCGCTGTACGCGTGCGGTTTTGCCAATTGAGTGTGGTCCATGTCGGAGTCCTTGTCGTAGTGATTCAGTGACGGGCCTGTTCGCCGCGAAAGCGTGCCAGGGCAATGAGGTGTCGAGTAACGGGCATCGGGATCGCCATGCCGTCGGCCAACTCCAGCACCGCGTCGCCGATGGCGGCCAGCTCCAGTGGGCGGCCTTTCTCATAGTCCTGCAGCATTGAAGTGCGCACGGCGCCCATGCCGGCGCCGAGTTCGAGAAAGGTCCGTGGATCGATGCTCACGCGCGCGCCGTACGCGGCGGCCGTCAGCAAGGCTTCGTGCAGGCAACTGCTGACCAGGTCGCGTAACTCCGGCAGGCTGTAAAGCTGATCGAGCGTCGCGCCGGTAATCACCGAGAGGGGGTTGGAGGTGAGGTTGGCGATGATCTTGGTCCACAGATTGTCGCGGATGCGGTCGGTGGCTCGTGCTTCGATGCCGACACTTTCGATCAGTGCGCGCACACGCTCCAGGCGGGGGCTGAGGCGGTTGTCAGGCTCACCAAAAATCATCAGGTGCGGGGTGTTCGATTCAGCCACGGCATTGGCCGGGCAGTGCGCGGTGATGAACACCACGCAGCCGATCACGTGGCGCAGGTCCAGGGCCTGGTGGAGCGTCGACTGCGGATCAACCGCGTTCACCCGTTGCCCGTCGTAGCGTCCGCCTTCACCGTGGAAGTACCACCACGGCACACCGTTGATCACCGGGATCACTACCGTTTCGGCGCCGATCATCGGTTGCAGTTGCGGCAGCAGACTGGCCAGGGCTTGTGCCTTGGTACAGAGGAATATCAGGTCTTGCTCGCCAAGGCTGGCAGCGTCGTCGCTGGCCTCGACTCGCACATGATGATGACCGTCCAGATCGGACAGGTGGATGCCGTCACGGCGGATGGTCGTCAGGGTTTCACCTCGGGCCAGTACGTTGACCGTATGGCCGTTACCCGCAAGGCGGGCCGCCAGGGTGCAGCCGATGGCACCGGCACCGGCGATGCCGATGCGCAAGGAGGAAGCGTTCATCGTGACTCCGGATTATTCACAAGGGACGATGGGTTGTTGAACACAGCACCAGTCACCTGTAGGAGCCGGCTTGCTGGCGATAGCTTCCGATCAGTCGATAAACCCGTCGATTGACCCATCGCAATCGCCAGCAAGCCGGCTCCTACAAGGAGGGGTGCGGTGTCGCGCCCACGTTGTCAGTTGGCGAGCATTTCCTGATGCTTGCTGGCCAAGCCGAGATAGGCTTCGATCACGCGTGGGTCATCAGCCAGTTGCTGCGCCGGACCCTGCATGGCGATCTGACCGGTTTCCAGCACATAGGCGTAATCGGCTACCCGCAGGGCGGCACGCGCGTTCTGCTCGACCAGCAGAATCGAAACCCCTTGCTCACGCAGCGCGGTGATGATGCGGAAGATCTCCCGGGTAATCAGCGGCGCCAGTCCCAGGCTTGGCTCGTCGAGCATCAGCAGCTTGGGCTTGGCCATCAGCGCCCGGCCCACGGCGAGCATCTGCCGTTCACCGCCAGACAATGTCGCCGCCAATTGCTCGCGGCGTTCCCACAGGCGCGGGAACAGTTCGTAGATTTCGCCAAGCGTTTCGCTGTAGCGACGGTCGCCCCGGCGATGGCGTTGAAAAGCGCCGAGCAGCAAGTTGTCCGCCACGCTCATGCTGGTGAACAACTCGCGTCTTTCCGGCACCAGGCCCAGGCCTCGCGAGACCATCACTTCCACTTCCGGCAAGGTTTCCAGGCTGCCGTCGAAATGCACCTGACCCCGGGAGCCCAGCACACCCATGATGGCCGAAAGCAGGGTGGTCTTGCCGGCGCCGTTGGGGCCGATCACTGTCACGATCTGGCCCTTGCCGACGGTCAGGCTGGCGTCGCTCAGCGCTTCGACCTTGCCGTAGGCCACGCTCAGGCCCTTGATCTCCAGCACGGCGTCGTCAACCTGGTTGCGCGGTGCGAGGTGCGGGTCCACTTGCATGTTCATCATTCAACTCCTCCCAGATAGGCTTCCAGCACGGCCGGATCCTTCTGTACGTCTTCGGGCAGGCCTTGGGCGATCCGCTGGCCGAACTCCATGACCACCACGCGATCGACCAGGCCCATGACGAAGTCCATGTCGTGCTCGACCAGCAGAATCGCCATGCCTTCGCTGCGCAGGCGGCTGAGCAGGATGCCAAGGGCTTCCTTTTCTTTCAGGCGCAGGCCGGCGGCGGGTTCGTCGAGCAGCAGCAGGCACGGATCGGCGCACAAGGCGCGGGCGATTTCCAGAATCCGCTGTTGGCCGAGTGCCAGGCTCCCGGCCTCTTCATACAAGTAATCGCCCAGGCCTACGCGCTCCAGCTGACGTCTGGCTTCGCCGAGCAGTTCGGCTTCCTCGCGACGATCCAGGTGCAGCGCCGCCGACAGCACGCCTTGCTGGCCACGCAAATGCGCGCCGATGGCGACGTTCTCCAACACGCTCATGTTGCCCAGCAGTTTCACGTGCTGAAACGTGCGGCTCATGCCCATGCTCGCCACTTGCCGCGAGTTCAGGCCGTTGATCTTTTGACCCATGAACAGCACATCGCCGCTGCTCGGTGTATCGACGCCGGAGAGCTGGTTGAACATGGTGCTTTTGCCGGCACCGTTGGGGCCGATCAGTGCGAGGATTTCACCCGAACGGATTTCCAGGCTCATGTCGTTGTTGGCCACCAGTCCGCCGAATCGCTTGGTCACATTCCGCGCTTCAAGGATCAGTTCGCCATGTTTGGGCAGTTGCCGGCGGGGCAGGGGTGCAGCCTTGGCGTCGACATTCCGGACCTTGGCGCGGACCCTGAACCGGGCCGGTATCAGACGTGTCAGCAAGGGCCACAGGCCACCCGGTGCACGCTGCATAAGCACCACGATCAAGATGCCGAATACGATGATTTCGTAGTTGCCGGTGTTACCCAGCAGATGCGGCAACCAGTCCTGCAACCATTGCTTTAGCAGAGTCAGGATGCCCGCGCCGAGCAGGGCGCCCCACACGCTGCCGACCCCACCGATCAGGGCCATGAACAGGTAATCGATGCCCATGTTCAGGCCGAACGGTGTCGGGTTGACGAAGCGTTGGGTGTGCGCATAGAGCCAGCCGGAAATGGCTGCGAACACCGCAGAGATGACGAAGATCACCATCTTCGAGCGGAAGGTGTTGACCCCCATCGACTCGGCCATGACCTGGCCGCCCTTGAGTGCGCGAATGGCGCGGCCTTCGCGAGAGTTCAGGAGGTTCTGCGTGATGACGATCGCTAATAACAGCAGGGCCCAGATCAGGTAGAAAATGTTTTCGCCCTTATCCAGTTTCAGGCCGAACAAGGAAATCGATGGCAGGCCGCCGACGCCGGTATGGCCGCCCAGGGATTCCAGCGTGCCGAACAGGTAGTACAGCGAAAGGCCCCAGGCAATCGTTCCCAGCGGCAGGTAATGTCCCGACAGCTTGAGCGTCAAGGCGCCGAGAATCAGTGCCACTGAGGCGGTGAGCACCACGCCCACCAGCAGCGTCAGCCACGGCGACGTTCCGGCCCACGCCAGCCAGGCCGGCAATTGCTCGGTAGTGGTCAGGTAGGCAGAGGTGTAGGCGCCCAGCCCGACGAACGCGGCCTGACCGAAACTGGTCATGCCGCCGACACCTGTAAGCAGCACCAGCCCCAATACGACCATGGCGTACATGCCGATGTAATTGAGCAGGGTGACGTAGTACGGCGGCAACAGCAGCGGCACAACGCCCACCACCAGCAACAGGGCAAGTAACAGATAGCGCGAATTCATTCTTCTTCCTCCACATGACGACTGGTGAGCGAACGCCACAGCAGGAACGGAATAATCAGCGTGAACACGATGATCTCTTTGTAGGTACTGGCCCAGAACATCGAGAATGCTTCGATCAGGCCCACCGCCAGGGCGCCGAGCGCGGCGACCGGATAGCTCACCAGCCCGCCGATGATCGCGCCGACAAAGCCTTTGAGGCTGATGACAAAACCAGAATCGAAATACAGCGTGGTGATCGGGGCGATCAGGATCCCCGACAGCGTGCCAATCAGCGCCGCGAGCAGGAAGGTCGACTTGCCCGCGAGGGTCGGCGAGATCCCCATCAGCCTGGCACCCATGCGGTTGACCGCGGTGGCACGCAGGGCTTTGCCATAGAGCGTGCGCTCGAAGAACAGATACAGGCCGACGATCAATCCCAGGGAGACGGCCAGCACCCAGAGCGTCTGGCTGTTGAACGTGACCGGACCCAGTTCAAGGCCGGCTTCGGAGAACGGTTGCGTGCGGGCGCCTTCGGGGCCGAAGAGCAACAGGGCGATACCGACCATGCTCACGTGCACGGCGATCGACACAATCAGCAAGACCAGTGAGCTGGCCGAGGCGATCGGCTGGAACACCAGTCGGTAGATCTGCGGCCCCAGCGGAACCACCAGCGCCAGCGTCAGCAATGCCTGGACGGCCATCGGCAACTCGGCCAGCGGCAAGGTGTTGATCAGCACCGCCAACAGGCCTGCATAGCCGAGCTTGAAGAGAATGCGCACGGGAAACCGAAAAGCCTGACTGGAGCGTGCCGCGCCCCAAACATCGAGTGCACAGTCGATCAGCGTCAGGCCGAGCAGCAGCCAGACCAGTGCGGTCGGGTGACCACTTTGCAAAGTGGCCATGGTCAAGGCGCCGTAGGTCACGAATTCACCCTGGGGGATCAACAGGATCCGGGTCACGGTGAACACCAGGAGGATCGACAAGGCCAGCAGCGCATAGATTGCGCCGTTGGTCATGCCGTCCTGGCCCAGCAGCATGGCTATCTGGAAATTCATAATGAGAGCTCTTTTCTACAGATTGAATATCAGGCTCGCGTGCCGGCGCAGGTTGGTTCGCCGGCAATCGGGCAGGGCGCACAGTGGGCAGTGCGCCCGGGTTCCGATCAGTTGTCGTGCAACAACATCCAGTTGCCATTCTTCACCACGATCAGTTCGCGACCGCGCTCGTCGAAGCCGCTGTGGTCCTGCGGCGTCATGTTGTAAACGCCTTGGGTGCCGGCCAGTTCGTGGCTTTGCTCAAGCGCATCACGCAGGGCTGCACGAAATTCGGGAGTCCCTGGTGCTGCTTTCTTGGCTGCAATCGGGATCGCCTGCTGTAACAGCAGGCCGGCATCGAAGGTGTTCCCGCCGAAGGTCGCCGGCTTGCTGCCGTTGAGCTTTTCGTAAGCCGCGGTGTAGTCGCTGGCAATTTTCTTCGAAGGATGGCTGTCCGGGATTTCATCGAGTACCAGCATCAGGCTGGCCGCCAGAATGGTGCCCTCGACCTTCTTGCCGCCCAACTTGAGGAAGTCTTGCAATGCCGCGCCGTGGGTCTGGTAGACCTGGCCGCGATAGCCCTGATCGAACAGGGTGGTCTGCGGCATCACCGCCGAGCTGCCCGGCGCTGCGACCAGCACTGCATCGGGGCGGGTGGCGAGAATTTTCAGGCTTTGCCCGGTGACCGAAGTGTCCTGGCGCTGGAAGCGCTCGTTGGCCACGACCTTGATGTTCTGCTGCGCTGCCAGGCCGGTCATGACCTTGGCCCAGTTTTCGCCATAAGGGTCGCCGGTGCCGATGAAGCCGAGGGTCTTCACGCCTTTTTTGGCCATGTGCTCGAACAGCGCCTTGGCGATCAGGTCATCGTTCTGCGTGGTTTTGAATACCCATTTCTTCTGCTCGGTCATCGGCAGCACTACCGCCGCGGTACCGACCGGTGCCAGCAATGGCACGCCTGCCTCGGCGACGAACTGGATCACGCCCATGGCGTTGGGCGAACCGCTCGGGCCGATGATGGCATCGACCTTTTCTTCGTCGATCAGCTTCTTCAGCGCCTTCACCGTAGCGGTCGGGTCGCTCGCATCATCCAGAGAAATGTACTTCACCACCTGGTCGCCGGCCTGGGTCGGCAGCAACGGTATGGTGTTTTTCTGGGGTATCCCGACCAGTGCGATCGGTCCGGTGGAGGAGGTGATGACACCGACTTTCACATCCGCCTGCGCAGCGGCGGCGCAGGCGGCACTCAACAACAACGTGGACACGGCTTTTCTGAAAAGCATGACTTTCTCCGAAGAGTTGCAACGCTGCAAAAGGCTAATGGCCAGCCGCCTCGACCACGACGTGGTGCGAGTTCGGCCCAAGGTACGGCCCTGTTTTAGTTATCGAACTGCGGCGACACCCATGCTCGGTTACCGAGTCATCAGGGTGCCGCTCGACCATGAGCGATCGGTCGAAGGCGAAGAGGGCAAAAGCAGATTGCATGCCAGAAATTTTTTGGTGCATGGCAGAAAGCCGTTACTGCGATGCCTGATGCACGCGCTTCGAGGCGGGCCGACCAAGGTGCTCCCAAGGACCGGCAGAAGGTCGTGTGAAGGGCGGGAAAAACCTGCAGCACGCCATATCAAACAAGGCTTTGATCTGGATCAAGGATGCCCTCGAATGACCAAAAACAGCTGACAAAAAAACTCAAAAAACAGTGATTTTTTACCCTGTTTTTACCAGCCATTTTTGGGCTGATTTATTTTTCATGTTTGTCTTTTCAGAGAGGCCGTTGCTCAACATTTTTCTAAATGTTTCGTTGTTTTCTGTTGAGTGTTTGTAAATAAAGCATTGATTTATATGGGAAAAATATCAATTTTTCAGAATTTGACGTTTTTTCAGCAGTGTTACCAAACTGCACGTCGTTGGTGCGAAAAAGGAAAATCTGCACCGAAAATACACACTCTTTTATTTGGTAAAATTCAATTGACATTTCACGTAAATATTACGATTTTAGATTTAAGCGTTTTCCCCGGCCCTCATGCCGAGGTCATTCGTTCTGGTGACACATAACGAGCAGGTAAAGAGCATGTCGATCGTTGTTGAGGATTTAGCCTTGGGAGGAAATGGCCTTTCGGTCATGGTGAAAGACACCATCGATATCGCCGGCTATCCGACCCGCGCTTCAAGCCGCGCGCTGGCCGATGCGCCGGCAGCCGCTGAACATGCACAGGTGGTTCAGTCCGTTTTGGAGGCGGGCTGCCGGATCACCGGTAAAACCAGCCTGCATGAATTGGCATTCGGCACCACCGGCCTCAACGCATGGACCGGCACGGCATCCAACCCGCGCTACCCCGGCTATATACCGGGAGGCTCTTCCAGTGGTTCGGCGGCAGCGGTTGCGGCGGGTCTTTGCGACTTTGCGTTGGGCACCGATACCGGCGGTTCGGTACGGATTCCCGCGGCGTGCTGTGGTGTATTCGGTCTCAAGCCAACCTTCGGTCGCGTCAGTCGTCAGGGCGTCATGCCAGCGCGCAGCACTCTCGATTGCGTGGGGCCCCTGGCGCTGGACATGAATCGCTTGATCGCAGCGATGCGCGTGATCGATCCCACATTCACTTCCCTCCCTGCAACTGAGCATCTGTCGATCGGCGTCGTCGCGGTAGAGGCTAATGAACAGGTGCACGCGGTGGTGAACCAGGCGCTGGCCCGTTCGCGTTTCAGATTGCTTGAACAGACACTGCCCGGCATGGCCGCCGCGTATGGCGCCGGCATGGTGGTCATCAACGCCGAAACCTGGGCCGCGTGTGGCCATCTTCTGCAAACCGGTCGGGTGGGCAGCGATGTCGCCGACCGCCTGCGCGCAGCCAGTCTGACCTCGGTCGAAGCCCTTGAAGGGGCCGAAGCCATCCGGCGCGCGTTTATCGCAGAAGTGGATGCAGCCCTGGCCATCACTCCGATTCTGGCCATGCCGACCATGCCCGACTTTCCATTGCTGGTCGCGGATGCGGCCGACACTCGCGCCGCCCTGGGCATGACCTCCCTGGTGCGCGCTTTCAACCTTTCCGGTCATCCGGCTCTGAGCATTCCTCTGGAAAGCGCTTCGGGACTCCCGGTAGGCCTTCAACTCATTGCCGCCCATGGCGCGGACGAACTGCTGTGTGCAGTCGCCCGCGAACTGGTCCGGCGCCTGGAAGAGTAATCGTCATGCTTACTATGGAGAAACCCATGACTGCGCCAAGCGAGCTGAATCACCAGCGCCGCGTGCCGATCACGGCGAATGAAGCGTTTCAGAAACTGCTGGTCGAGATTCGTGCGCGTGCTCGAAACGAAGAATTCGACCAACAAAAATTCATCTCGCAGGACGTTATCGAGCAGTTCCGCAAGCTCGGTGTCTATCGGGCTCTGGTGCCAAAACGCTTCGGCGGCGACGAGCGTTCGCCGGGCGAGTTTTGCCAGATGGTGGAAGATATTTCGATCGCCGATGGCTCCGCCGGTTGGGTCGCCAGCTTTGGCATGAGCCCGGTTTACCTGGCGGCGCTGCCGCTGGAAACCATTAAGAAAATCTATGCCGACTCGCCTGACGTGGTCTTCGCCGGTGGGATCTTCCCGCCGCAGCCTGCGTCCTTTGTTGAAGGTGGCCTGGAGGTCAACGGGCGCTGGAAATTTTCCAGTGGTTGCATGGGCGCGTCGCTCATCGGCGTGGGCATCAGCCCGAAAAACGGTGAGATGCTCGGCCTGCCACGACTGGCGGTGATGCCCCGGGAAAAGGTCAGAATCGAGGAAACCTGGAACGTCGTCGGCCTGGTCGGCACCGGCAGCCATGATGTGGTCGTCGAAGGCGTGGTGGTGCCGGAGGAATGGACCTTCGTACGCGGCGGCCCATCGAATCTAGACGAGCCATTCTTCCGCTATCCGTCGCTGTCGTTCGCCACGCAGGTGTTGTCGGTGGTCGGTCTGGGCGTTGCTCGTGCGGCACTCGATGAGTTGAGCGGAATGGCCAGCGGCCGGATCTCCGTGACCGGTGCGCCGTCGTTGTCCGACCGGCCCCTGGCCCAAGTCGAGATGGCCAAGGCCGAAGCGTCGCTGCGCGCTGCACGTTCGTGGTTCTACCAATCCATCGACGATGCCTGGGCCAGCGTGTTGGCCGGCGACCCGGTGAGCGTCGAGCAGACCAACATGCTGCGCTTGTCCTCGACCCACGCCACCCGCGTCGCGGCCGATGTCGCGCGCACAGCGCAAATGCTCTCGGGCATGAGCGGGGTGTACCGCACCAGTCCTCTGTCGCGTTTCGTCAACGACACCCAAGTCATTACCCAGCACGCCTTCATGGGCGACATGACCTACCAGAACGCCGGCGCGATCTTCTTCGGCAATAAGCCGCTGCCTGGCTACCTGTAATTTTTCCCTACTGATTGGTGAACCCCATGACCGATAAAAAAGCCCTGCGTGTTCTGTTCTGCATCGGCATCAACCAAAACTTTTTCGATGCTCCGCGTCCTGAAGCGCTGGAAGTCTGGGCCGCGTTCGGCGCCATGTGGAACGGCATCGCCGACCTGCCAGGCGTCACCGTGCTGGGCAACATGGACGACGATCAGAGCATGGTCGGCCCGTCTGCAGGCTGGCCCTGGACGACTTACTTGCTGGCCGATGTACCCGACATCGAAACCGTCCACGCCGCCTGCAATCTGTTTCGCACCACGGATGTCGGCAACGGCCCTTACAAGCTCTGGAAGTATTGCAAGGTCGAGGCCCGTACCGGTCGCGAACTGATCATCCAGCGCTGAGTCGAGAGAAGTCGCCATGTCATCACAAGAGCATTTGCGCGCACTGGAACAGCGGCTCGAGCAGTTGGAAAGCGAGAACGCGATCCGCGGCTGCATGAATCGCTACATGTTTCTGTGCGACGAGCTGGGCGTGGGGTCTCCGCTCGAGGAACTGGCCGGGTTGTTCACCGAGCAGGCGATCTGGGAAGGCAAGGGTGCCAAGTACCAGAACAGCTTCGGCGGTTACCACGGGCGTGAGGCGATCAAAGCGATGTTCGCAACCTACATGGTCGAGCCGGCGCACTTTTCGCTGAACGTGCACTTCCTGACCTCGGAGCTGATCCGGGTCAGCGGTGAGACCGCAGATGCCAGCTGGGTGATGTTGCAGACGTCGACCTTTGCCTCGGGGGCCTCGCACCTCAATAGCGCCCGCCTGACTGTGCGGTTCGCCCAGGAACAAGGGCAGTGGCGCATGGCGCATTTTCAGACCGAGAACCTGTTCAGCCGACCGGTCGACACCTGGAACAGCGCCGCGCACCTGCCCGTACCCGGCAAGTCCGGCCAGTCCTGAAAGTAACACCCAGAATTCTTAGAGTCGGCGAACAATGCCGACGAGGAGTGATCGTGAGTAACCTGATAAATACCGTAACGCTCGACGCCAGTCCTTCCGACCTGGTCTTGCATGATCGCGTTCACACGTCGCTGTACACCGACGGCAAGATCTTCGATCAGGAGCTGGACAAGATTTTCTACAGCACCTGGATCTGGGTCGCACACGCCAGCGAGATCCCGGAGTCCGGCAGCTACAAGAGCACCTATATCGGCAAGCAGCCGGTGATCGTCGTGCGCGACCGCAAGAAAGACGTGCATGTGTTGCTCAACCGTTGCCGCCATCGTGGTGCAACGGTGTGCGAACACAAGAAGGGCAAGACCAACAGTTTTGTCTGCCCTTATCACGGCTGGAGCTACGCCCTGGATGGCAGCCTGCGCGGTGTGCCGCACCCGGAAAGCTACGCCGATTGCCTGGACAAGGGCGAACTGCCTTTGGTCAGCCTGCGTGTCGAACAATACAACGGCATGATCTTCGCCACCTTCAAGGATGACATCGAACCCCTCGCCGATTTCCTCGGTCCGGCCAAAAAGTGGATCGACCTGTTCATGAAGCAGGGCGCCGGCTACCCGGTCAAAGTGGGAGGCGAACATCGCTTCCGCTTCCCCGGCAACTGGAAGATCCAGCTGGAAAACACCACCGACGCCTATCACTTCCCGCTGGTGCACAAGTCGTTCCTGTCGTCCGTGGATGAACAGACCCTGGAGCTGTTCGACTTCGTCGAAGGGCCGGGCTATGTCGAAGACCTCGGCAACGGCCACAGCGTGATGGTGATGATCCCGGACCTGGTCGACCTGGAAGCCAACCTTGAATTGCCGATTCCCGAGCGTTTCGAGGACCTGGCCGCGCAGTTGCGCGCCGAAGGCCAGGACGAAGCGTCGGTCCGTCGCATCGTGCGTGCGGTCGGCGGTTCGGGCTTCAACCTCAACCTGTTCCCGAACATTGCCTGTTCCATGGCGTTCTTCCGGGTGCTGCAACCGATCGCGGTGAACGAAACCGAAATCCATCACGCCGTCATCACCATGGACGGTGGCCCGGCCGTGGCCAACCGTTATCGTCTGCGCCTGCATGAGCACTTCCAGGGGCCGATGGGTTTTGGTACTCCGGACGATTCCGAAGCCTGGGAGCGCGTACAGCGCGGCGCCAGTGCCGGCACCGATCTGTGGATCATGCTCAACCGCGGCTTGCCGGGTGAAAAGCAATCCGAAGACGGGCTGGTGAGCGATGTGAGTGCCGAGACCGGCATGCGCGCCGGTTACCAGCAGTGGAAAAAGATGATGTCGGCCTGAGTGACGGAGAACCCCATGAACAACCTGCAATTGCTCAACCAAGTCAGCGCTTTCATCTGGCAGGAAGCGGACATGCTCGACCACGGCGATTTCGTCGAATGGCTCGATCTGTGGACCGAGAAAGCGACCTACATCATCCCGATCGATCCACTGGAAACCGACTTCGAGAACACCCTGAACTACGCCTACGACGACCACCACATGCGTCAGTTGCGTGTCACCCGTCTGACCAGCGGCGAATCGATCTCGACCACCCCGCGGGCGCGCACCGTGCGCAGTCAGTCGCGCTTTCGCGTGCTGTCGGATGAAGACGGAGTTGTCACTGTGCGCTGTGCGCAGAACCTGCGCGAGTTCCGCAAGGATGTACTCAAGCAGTACACCGCCGATGTCACGTTTGAACTGGTGCGCAGCGGTGACAGTTTCAAGATTCAGCGCAAGCTGATCCAGCTGATCAATTCCACCGATACCCTCGCCGGTATCGGCTACATCCTCTGAGGACGCTGCCATGACACAGGTTGCATTGGTCACCGGCGCGGCCCAGGGGCTGGGCAAAAGCATTGCCGAGCAACTGCTGAACGCCGGTTATCGGGTCGTGATCAGCGACCGTTCACTGGAGTCGGCACAGGTCACCGCCACTGAACTCGATGCCACGGGTGAGCGGGTCCTGGCGCTCAAGCTCGATGTATCGAGCAAGGCCGATTTCGAAGACGCCCTGGCGGCCGTCGTGGCGCATTGGGGTGAATTGCAGGTGGTGGTGAACAACGCCGCGATGACCATGACCACACCGGTGATGCAGATCAGCCCGGAAGAGTTCGACCGTGTCGTGAGCGTCAATCAGCGCGGTACTTTTGTCGGCTGCCAGGTGTTCGGCAGCTATCTGGCGGCCCGGGGTTACGGGCGGATCATCAACATGGCCTCCCTGGCCGGGCAGAACGGCGGCACCGCGACCGGCGCGCATTACGCTGCGTCCAAGGGCGCCATCATTACCTTGACCAAGATCTTCGCCAAGGAGCTGGCGGCGTCAGGGGTCACGGTCAACGCTATCGCCCCGGGCCCTATCGAGTCGCCGGCGGTGCGCGCCGCCGTGCCGCCCGAGCGCCTGGAAAAACTGATAGAGGCGATCCCGGTCAAGCAATTGGGCAACGCCGCGTTCATTGGCAAGCTGATCGTGCAACTGGCCAGCGAAGACGCCTACTTCACCACCGGGGCGACCTGGGATGTGAACGGCGGGATCTTCATGCGCTGAGTCCACGGTTACAGGGTTTGAAAAAGCAGTCGGGGGCGCTCAGATGCGCCCCCTTACAACGAAATCGGGATGGTCCTGTATGAGCGATCAATTATTGAAAGTCGTCGTGCGCAAGCGCGAAGAACAGGGCGAAGGTGTTGTCGTACTGGATCTGAGTGATCCGACGGGACAGCCTTTGCCCGCCTTCGAGGCGGGCGCGCATGTCGATATCCACCTCAAGGCCGGTCTGGTTCGCCAGTATTCGCTGTGCGGTGATCCGGCCAACGCTGGCGCCTATCGCTTGGGCGTACTCAAGGACCCCGCCTCGCGTGGCGGTTCGGTGGCGGTGCATGAACTGCTGCAGGAAGGTCGTGAAATCGAGATCAGCCTGCCGCGCAATCACTTTCCGCTGGCCAGCGATGCCAGGCGTTCGATCCTGATCGGTGGCGGTATCGGTATCACCCCGATGGTGGCCATGGCCTACGCGCTGAATGCTCGCGACAGTGATTTCGAACTGCATTATTGCGGTCGTTCGCGCAACCGCAGCGCCTTTCTCGAGGAGCTGGGTAACGCGGCGTTTGCGTCGCGGTTGAACACCCATTTTGACGACGAGGCCGCCGAACAGAAACTCGACCTGCCAAAAGTGCTGGGCACTCCACAAGCCGGCGTACACGTGTATGTCTGCGGACCGGCCGGTTTCATGGACTGGGTCATTGCTCAGGCCCTGAAGGCGGGGTACGCCGACGATCATGTGCACCGCGAATACTTCCAGGTCGAAGTCGACGCTTCGGGCGCCGGTTTTGAAGTGGTCGCTCAGCGCAGCGGCAAGACCGTACAGGTTGCCGAGGGCCAGAGCATCGTCGATGCGCTGACCGCCGTGGGCATCAAGATTGAAGTGTCGTGTGAACAGGGCGTTTGCGGTACGTGTTTGTGCGACGTCATCGAAGGCGAACCGGATCATCGCGACGTCTATCTCACGGATGACGAAAAATCTGCCAATGACCAGATTCTGGTGTGCTGTTCCCGGGCCAAGTCCAAGAAACTGGTGCTGGATATCTGATAGACCGGAGGGTAAGACCATGGTCGATACAACTGGATTTCGTAACTCAATGGCAATGCTCGGTGGCGCGGTTTCGGTCATCACCACCGATGGTCCTGCGGGTCGTTTCGGGTTTACCGCTTCGGCGGTATGCAGCGTGACCGACCAGCCACCGACGCTATTGGTGTGCATGAATCGCTCGTCGTTTTCCAACGTGCATTTCAAGAGCAACGGTGTGCTGAGCGTCAACGTACTGACCCCTGGGCATCAGGAAGTGTCGGGGGCGTTCTCCAACCGCAATCTGGATACCGAGCAGCGCTTTTCCTGCGCATCGTGGAGCACGCTGGAAAGCGGTGCGCCGCTGCTGGACGAGGCGCTGGTCAGTTTCGATTGCCGTATCGCTCAGGCCCATGAAGTGGGGTCGCATACGATTTTCTATTGCGAGGTGTTGGGTATCCGCAATAGCGACAGCCAGGAAGGCCTGGTGTATTTCAACCGCGCCTACCACCGTTTGGGAGATGCGTCCAAAGCAACTTCCTGACAGGCTTTTATTCCAGGAGCAGCGATAAGACTTTCCACGATCGTCAAGTTTTTAAAATAACTATAAAGCGGTTTTCGCTGTTCTGGCGAACGGCTGCGTTACGACTTTTTTGCAGTAAGTGGTTATAAAAACAATACTGCGGATTGACTGCCAAAGTTGCACTTTTGCTGAATTGATCTGCTTCCACTCGTCGTGCCTTCGTGCATGTAAAAAAGAAGGAAAGTTTGATGTTCGAGAAGAGCTGGGTAAGCCGTGGCGTCACCACTGCGGCCGTAATGGGGATCTTCACGCCTGTGGTTGCTCAGGCTGACTTCGTAGACGACAGTCAAGTCAGTCTGGGGATGCGCAACTTCTATATCGACCGCGATTTCAAACAGCATGATGCGCCGCAATCGCGGATCGGCAGTTGGACTCAAGGCTTCGATTTTCGCGCGATTTCGGGTTACACCGAAGGCACGCTGCAGTTTGGCCTGGACCTCTCGGCGCAATACGCCTATCGCCTGGACGGCGGCGGTGGCCGTGGTCCGGACAGCATTATTCCGTACGACACGAGCAAGGGCGAACAAGTGCGCGACTACGGCCGTGCGGCGCTGACCGGCAAGGTTCGTTACAACAAAACCGAACTCAAGATAGGTGAACTTCGCCCGACGTTGCCAGTGGCGTACATCGACGACTCGCGGCAATTGATCACCACCTATCACGGTGTGCAGCTCGAATCGAAAGAAGTGGACAACCTGACACTGACGGGTGGCCGTTTTACCGAAATCAGTTCCCGGGAGTCTTCCAATACCGAGAAGATGTACTTGTTCAATGGACCCAACGTTAAACGTCGCAGTGACGGTTTGAACTTTGGGGGCGCCACGTATGCGTTTACGCCGAACTTGTCCGGTACTTACTTCTTCGGCCAGTTGGAAGATATCTACAAACAACACTATCTCGGTTTGACTTATAACCATGATCTGGGGGCCGGTTACGGCTTGAAGACCGACCTCCGTTACTTCAATAACAGCGAGGATGGCAAGGCTTTATACGGCGACATCGACAACAAGTCCTACGGGATCATGACGACCCTGAAGAAGGGCGCCCATGCATTCGGTGTCGGCTATCAGCGCATGCTTGGCGAGTCGACATTCCCGACGCTCAACGGCTATGCACCGCAGCCTTACCTGGTGAACTGGTCGACGGTGGCGTTCGTCAAGCCGAACGAAAGCTCCTGGCAATTGCGTTATGACTACAACTTCGCGGGCATGGGTTTGCCGGGTCTGAAATTGATGACGCGTTACATGCGCGGTACGGGTATCGACCGGGGCAACAATGCCCTCGACCAAAACGTCGAAAGCGAACGCAACATCGTGCTTGGCTATGTGGTGCAAAGCGGTCCGCTCAAAGATGTGGGTTTCGAATGGCGCCGCATTGACGTCAAGACGCGTTATGGCAATGGCAGGGCATCGGGTGCGGACTATCAGGAGAACCGTCTGATTACCACCTACACCTGGAAGTTCTGAAATCCCTCGGGAGCCGTTCGCGGCTTCCGGGTTTGCCCGCGCATCGGGCAAAGGTTTTCAACACAGGTTTTCCTTCGCCCGGATCGCTCCTTCCGGGCTTTTTTTCGCAGCGGTTTTATCCGCAATACGAGGATGACCTATGCGTCGCTTCTATACCGGTTCCGACTTGAGTCGTGTGCACAGCATTGCCGAACTGGCCGACATGGCCCGGCGACGCGTGCCTTACTTCGTCTGGGAATACCTCAGCGGTGGCGCTGAAGCCGAGCTGACGCTCAAGGATAATCTCGACGCGTTCAGTGCCTATGGCCTGCACGCCAGAGCCATGGTGCCCTGCCATGCGCCCGACACGTCCCGCGCGTTGTTCGGCAAGGTGCTGTCAATGCCCATGCTGATCGGGCCGACGGGCTACAACGGTCTGTTGCACCGCGATGCCGACATTCACTTGGCCCGGGCTGCAACGGCACGTGGTTTGCCGTTCAGCCTGAGCACCGCGTCCAACACTTCTCTTGAAGACCTTGTTGCGGCGGCGCCTGGCGTCGACCTGTGGTTCCAGCTGTACGCCATGCGCGATCCGGCGGTGCAAAAAAGCCTGTTGCAGCGCGCCGCCGCTGTCGGTTGCCGGACTCTGGTGTTGACCTGTGATGCGATGGTGCTGGGCAATCGCGAGTGGGACCGACGCAGCTTCGCCAGGCCGCGACAGCTGACATGGCGCAACAAGTTTGACGTTGTCCGTCACCCGCGTTGGCTCAAGCAAGTGATGTGGCCATCAGGGCTGCCTGGCATGGGCAATCTTGAACCTTACTTGCCGCCGAGCGAGCGCAACCCCTTGGGATCAATGGCGTTCATTGGCAAGCAGATGGACACCTTGCTCGACTGGGACATGCTCGCACGTCTGCGTGAGCGATGGGGCGAGCGGTTGTTGCTCAAGGGTGTGTTGCATCCGGCCGATGTGGAGCGAGCGATCGCCCTCGGGCTTGACGGTGTGGTGGTGTCCAATCACGGCGGCCGCCAACTGGACGGAGCCCTCTCTAGCCTCGATGCACTGGGGGCCATCGCGCCCCAGGCGAAAGGCAAACTCAGCCTGCTGCTGGATGGCGGGATCCGGCGTGGCAGCGACATCGTCAAAGCACTCGCGCTTGGGGCCGATGCCGTGTTGCTGGGACGGTCCACCCTTTACGGCGTGGCGGTGGCAGGTGAGGACGGTGCTGGCCGGGCGCTGGACGTATTGACGCAAGAACTGGCGCGGACCATGAACCTGATGGGGTGCACCCACCTCAACCACCTTGACGGCGACAGCGTGTTCGAGCGTCGCCGCGCTTGAGCATTTGTGGTCGCACTCGACCCGTTTATTGCGTTGCAGAATCGGAATGACGCTTGCGCGTTTCGGGCAGTGAGTCGCCGGGGCCGTTGCTAGGATCGAGGCTCTTCTACAGGAGTGCATTCATGAATATCAGTGTTATCGGCGGTGGTCACGGTTGCTACGCGGCAGCGATAGAGTTGGCGGAAAAAGGCCATTCGGTGCGCTTGTGGCGCCGAGACAGTGCCGCGCTGGAAAAACTGCAAGGCCTCGGCCATCTGCTCGTGCGCGACTTCCGTGGCGAACGCCGGTTGAGCTTGGGGCAGGTCGGGGATGCCCTGACCTTGACGGCCGATCTGGCACAGGCCGTGGCCGATGCAGAGCTGTTGGTCATTGCCTTGCCGTCGACCTCTCACTCAGCCCTTGCCAGCGAACTGGCTCCCTTGTTGCGCGACGGGCAAGTGGTCTTCCTGCCGCCGGGGACGTTCGGCAGCATGGTGTTCGCCCAGGCAATGGCGAAGGCGGGGAATCACAGCGATGTGGCGTTTGCCGAGACCGGCACATTGCCCTACCTGGCGCGCAAGCATGGCGATAACCAGGTGGTGATCAGCGGCTACGCGACCCGTTTGCCGACCGGGGTTTTTCCGAGTCGGTTGAGCGAGTCGGCGTTCGCCGTATTGCGCGAGGCGTACCCCAGCGTCGAACCGATCGAGGATGCACTCAGCGGCGCGCTGATGAATGCCGGGCCGATCATTCATCCGCCGTTGATCCTGATGAACGCGGGTCCACTTGAGCATTTCGAAACCTGGGACATTCACAACGAAGGGACCGTGCCTTCGATTCGTCGCGTGACCAATGCCCTCGACGCCGAGCGTATCGCCGTTCGTGAAGCACTGGGCTATGGCGCGCCGCATTTCCCGCTGGCCGATCATTACGCCACCGACGGCGATGAGTGGATGTACGGGCGCGGCGCTCACGGCAAACTGACTGACAGCGGTGACTGGCGTGAAGACATCGACCTGCAAAAACACCGCTACATGCTCGAAGACACACGGCTGGGCTTGTCGTTTCTGGTGTCGGTCGGGCGGTGGGCCGGCGTGTCGACGCCGGTCGCCCAAGGCCTGTTGAGCCTGGCCACGGTGGTCAGTGGCATCGACCTGTATGCCGAGGGTCGAACCCTGGAAAACCTCGGGCTGGATCAACTGAGTCGCAGCGAAATGGCGCAGTGCCTGAGCCAGGGATTGCAGGCATGAGCGCCGATCCGCAACGCATCTGTATCGTCGGCGCGGGGCGCATGGGCGAGGGTATTGCCTTGGCGTTCATGTTCGCCGGACTGCCGGTGACCCTGATCGATATCAAGCAACGCGAGCCCGTGGAGCAGGACCGCTACTTCCGCCAGATCGAGGGCCACTTGCGCGGCGAACTGGCAACGCTTGCACGTCTGGGATCACTCGATCCGGCGCAAGTCGAACAGGCGATGAGCCATTTACGCTTGAGCGATCGCGAGGGCAGTGACGGCGATTTGCACAGTGCTGCTGTCGTGTTCGAAGCCGTGCCTGAAGTGCTTGAGCTCAAGGCCCTGACGTTCGCTTGGCTGAGTGCCGCGTGTGGCGATGAAACGGTCATTGCATCAACGACGTCGACTTTTCTGGTGACGCAGTTGGCGGCACTGGTCACGCACCCGCAACGCTTCGTCAATGCCCATTGGCTGAACCCGGCATTTCTGATGCCGCTGGTCGAAGTCAGCCGCAGCGAAGACACCTGCCCGCAGGTGGTGCAACGCCTGATGGCATTGCTCAAGCGCATCGGCAAAGTGCCCGTGCAATGCTCCCCGGCAGCCGGTTACATCGTGCCGAGGATCCAGGCGTTGGCGATGAATGAAGCGGCACGAATGGTCGAGGAGGGGGTGGCCAGCGCCGAAGACATCGACACCGCGATTCGCGTCGGTTTCGGTCTGCGTTTCTCCGTGCTTGGGATGCTTGAGTTTATCGACTGGGGCGGCGGCGACATTCTGTTCTATGCCTCGCATTACCTGGCTGAAGCCATCGATCCGCGTTTCCTGCCACCCAAAGTCATTGCCGAAAACATGGCGCAAGGGCGCAACGGGTTGCGCGAAGGTCAGGGTTTTTATGATTACCAGGACGTTGATCTGGAGGCCTACAAACTGCAGAGGCTGGGTGAGTTCACCCGCAAGCTCGAGTTGATGGGGCTGTCGCCGGTGTTCAACGGTGGTGTGGCAACGTCCTGAGCGTGGCGCTGACGTGTGATCGCGACAGCTTCACGACCGGGTTGCGCAACCGGCGCGCCGTTATGGCTGCGTCGGCTTTTTTCGTGATGGATGCAGGTCATCCACGCATTTGTCTGGTCCTGAATCGAGGTTGTCATGAAGCTGTACGAATTGATTACGTTCACCGTGCGGGTGCGCACCGTCGCCACTGCCATGGCTTGTCTGGAGCAACGCCTGGCCGTCGATGACGCCGCAGTCAAACTGGTCGGCTGCTGGGCGTCGGAAATCGGCCCGCTGAATCAGATCGCGGTGTTGCGTGGTTTTGTCGACGAAGCGTCTCGCCAGGCTGAGCGCGAACGGTATCTGTCGAGTGCCGATGCGTTTGGCATCGAGGCGTATCTGACAGACATGCGCGTGGAAAACTATACGTTGTTCCCCTTTATCGAACCGTTGCCTGCCGGGCGACATGGGCCGTTCTACGAACTTCGCGTCTATGACCTCGTGCCATCGGGGTTGGCACCCACGCTCAAAGGCTGGGAAAAAGCCGTGGGGCCGCGAACTGGCGCGCAATACTCGACGGTGTATGCCGCCTTCTATGCCACCGACGGTCAGTTGCCGCGCTACTTGCACATCTGGCCCTATGCCTCGCTCGAACAACGTCTGGACGTGCGTACCCGTGCCGTGCAGGACGGCGTCTGGCCACCGGAAAACTCAGGCCCGCAACTGCGCGACATGCATTCGACGATCTACCTGCCGGCGAGCTTTTCACCGCTGCAATGAGCCCCGTTAACGGACACTCACGCGATCCCCCGTAGGAGCCGGCTTGCCGGCGATGGCGTCCGGTCAGGCGATAAACCTATTGACTGACCGGACGCCATCGCCAGCAAGCCCGCTCCTGCGGGTCGATGTGGTGATCAGATATCGGGCTTGCTGACGTTGTGTTCAAACACCCAGATAACGCTGGGACAATTCCGGTGTGTCGGCCAGTTGCAGCGGCGTACCGTGCCAAACCTGTCGGCCCTTTTCGATGATGTGATGGCAGTCGACCACCCGCGCCATTTCCTTGAGGTTCTTGTCGATGACCAGAATCGTCTCGCCTTCGGCTTTCAAGCTCGCCAGGCAACTCCAGATGGTTTCGCGAATGATCGGTGCCAGGCCTTCGGTCGCCTCGTCGAGAATCAACAACTGCGGGTTGGTCAGCAGGGCGCGGGCGACCACCATCATCTGCTGTTCGCCACCGGAGAGGGTTTTCGACAACTGATCCTGGCGCTCCTGCAACCGTGGAAACAACTGGTAGATCCGCGCCAGGTCCCACTTGCCCCGGGTCGCGGTGGCCAGCAGGTTTTCCCGCACGCTCAGGCTGCCAAAACCGCGCCGGCCTTCGGGCACCAGTCCCAGGCCGGCCTGGGCGATGCGGTAGGGTGGAGCGCCGCGCATTTCCCGACCGTGAATCAAGACACTGCCAGCGGTGGGTTTGAGCAGACCCATGATCGACTTGACCGTGGTGGTCTTGCCCATGCCATTACGCCCGATCAACGACACGACCTGGCCCTGTTCGATCTTCAAGTGCATGTCGAACAGCACTTGGCTCAGGCCATAGCCGGCCTGTAATCCAGACACTTCAAGCATGTTCTTCTCCCAAGTAGGCGGCACGGACTTGCGGGTCGTTGCGAATCTGCTCGACGCTGCCGGTCAGGATGGTCTGGCCGTAGACCAATACGGTAATGCGGTCCGCCAGGGCGAACACGGCGTCCATGTCGTGTTCCACCAGCAGGATCGCGTAGCGGCCCTTGAGCTCGAGCAACAATTGCGTCATGCGTGCCGATTCCTCGGCGCCCATGCCTGCCATCGGTTCGTCGAGCAACAGCACTGAGGCTTCCTGAGCCAGGGCCAGGGCAATTTCCAGTTGCCGTCGTTCGCCGTGGGACAACTCGCTGACCAGCGCCTGGCCCCGTGCCGCGAGGCCGACACGATGCAGATAGTCCGCCGCCGGTCCCAGCAGGCGACTGTCACTACCCAAGGGTTTCCACATGCCGAAGGTCTGGCCTTCCCGGGCAGCGATCGCGATGGCAACGTTTTCCAGCAGGGTGAACTCCGGATACAACTGACTGACCTGGAAAGCGCGCGCCAGGCCGAGGCGAGGGCGTTGATGGGCGGGCACGTCGGTAATGTCCTGGCCGTTGAGGAAGATCCGCCCCTTGTCCGGGCGGATCTCCCCGGCGATCTGCGAAATCAGTGTCGACTTGCCGGCGCCGTTGGGGCCGATGATGGCGTGCAGTTCCCCCGGGGCAATATTGAAGCTTGCGCCGTTGGTGGCCTTGACCGCGCCAAAGGTTTTTTCCAGCGCCTGGATCGACAGTTGCGGGATCATGAGCGCACCTCGCTGTTGGCAATGGCGGGTGGAGCGTTCGGCACCGGGGGCTTGCGCCAGCGGGGCCACGGGCTGAGTAGCAAGCCGTACAAACCTTTTTTGCCGAACAGCACCACCACCAGCAGCAGCGGGCCGAAGATCAGCAGCCAGTGCTCGGTCCACAGGCTCAACACCTGCTCCAGGCCCAGGTACACCGCAGCGCCGAGTACCGGCCCGATCAGGGTGCCGACGCCGCCAAGAATGACCATCGCCATCAACTCACCGGACTTGTGCCAAGCGCCCATGTCCGGGCTGACGAACATTGCGTAATTCGCCCACAAGATACCGGCCAGGCCACCGCCAACCCCGGCGATGACGAAGGCGCTCAGCCGGTAGCGCAGCGGGTGCAAGCCCAGGCTGATGCTGCGCCGTTCGCTTTGCTTCAGGCCCCGCAGGACATAACCGAAGCGCGAGTCGACCAGTCGCCGGCAGAACAGCAGCCACGCCACCAACAACCCCAGGCACAGGTAGTAAAACTGCACCGGATTTTCCAGATCGAGGCCCGGCAGCGTGTTGCGTTCGTTGAGCAGGATGCCGTCGTCGCCGCCATACAGTGACAGCGAGCTGAGGACGAAATACAGCATCTGGCCGAACGCCAGGGTAATCATGATGAACTGCACGCCGCTGGTGCGCAGTGACAGATAGCCGACCACCAGCGCAAACAGCGCGCAGACCAGCAGCGACAGCGGCCAGACGATCAGCGCGTTGCTTGAGCCTTCCCAGCCCCACAACGGCATGGCCTGGGAGGTGTGAAAACCGATGACGCCGACTACGTAGCCACCCAGGCCAAAGAACGCTGCATGACCAAAACTGATCATCGCGCCATAGCCGATCAACAGGTCCAGGCTGGCGGCGGCCATGCCGTAGATCGCCAGACGCGTGAACAGGCTGACCAGAAAGGGTTCGTGCAACCACGACGCAAGCAGCGGCAGGAGGGCGAATGTCGCCAGGCAGAGCAGATCGATAAGGACTCGACGAGACATGTAGTTTTCCTCAGGCGCGGGCGGGCAACAGGCCGCGTGGACGGACCAGCAGGACGACGGCCATGACGATGTAGGCACTGGCGGAAATCAACCCGCCACTCAAGGTGCCGCTGACTTCGGCGGGCAACAGTTGGTCGAGTAATTGCGGGATGTACGCTCGCCCGAGGCCGTCGACCATGCCGATCAGCAAGGCACCGGCGAGCGCGCCGCGCACCGAGCCGACACCGCCGACGACGATCACGACAAACGTGGTGATCAGGACTTTTTCGCCCATGCCGATTTCCACCGACAGCAGCGGGGCGGCCATGAAACCGGCGAGCCCGCAGAGCACACAGCCGAAGACGAACACGAGGGTGTAGAGGCGGGCGATGTTCACGCCCAATGCCCCGACCATCTCGTGATCGTCGGCCCCGGCGCGAATCAGCATCCCCAGTCGGGTATGGTTGATCAGCAGCCACATGGCAATCGCCACCAATGCTCCGGCGGCGATGAACAGCAGGCGGCTGACCGGGTACATCAACCCCGGCAGGACCTCGACGAAGGTGCCGTACCACTCGGGTGTCGGCATGGCCGGCGGGCTGCGGCCGAACAGCACGGTGATCAACTCGTTGGTGAAAAACACCACGGCCAGGGTGGCCAGCACCTGGTCGAGGTGATCGCGGGCGTAGAGGCGGCGCATGATGCTGGTTTCAATCAGCAGCCCGTACAGTGCAGAGCCAATCACCGCTGCCAGCCCGGCGAGCCAGAACGAGCCGCTGAGCGAAGCGGTGTAGGCGGCGCAGAATGCCCCGACCATGTAGAAGGCGCCATGGGCCAGATTGATGACGCCCATGATGCCGAAGATCAGCGTCAGGCCGGAGGCGAGCAAAAACAGCAAGGCGCTGTATTGCAAGCCATTCAGAATTTGTTCAAGTAACAGCATGCTGGGGAATCCTACGAAAAGTGCCGGCAGCCGAAACCGCCGGGCACGAGACCGAAAGGTCGGATCACAGGGCGCATTCGGCGGCGAAGCTGTCCACTTGCGACTTGGCGATGGTCTGCACCGGCACCTGGACCAGCTTGCCGTTGGCGTCGGCTTCTACGCGCAGCAAGTACCAGTCGATGACCGCATGCTGGTTTTTGCCGAAGGCGAAATCGCCGCGGATCGAGTCGAACTTGACGTCGCGCAGCGCCTGGCGAAAAGCCGCGGGGTCTTTGGTGTTGCCGCCCACGCTCTTCAGGGCAGCGCCGATCAGTCGCGCCGTGTCATAGGTCTGAGCGGCATACACCGTTGGTACGCGGTTGTATTTTTCGCTGAACGCTTTGACGAACGCCTGGTTGGCCGGGTTTTCAGATCCAGGGTTCCACAAGGTCACGATGTTCATGCCTTTGGCCACATCGCCGGTGGCGGCGAGCATGCGTTCGTCCATGGAGAACACGGGCACTACCATCGGGATGGTTTTGCTCAGGCCCGAGCTGCCGTATTGCTTGGCGAAGTTGATGCCGGCACCGCCGGGGTGGAACTCGAAAATCGCATCCGGCGCCAGCGAACGCACCCGAGCCAGTTCAACCGAGAAATCCAGCTGGTTGAGCTTGGTGTAGATCTCGGTGACCTCACCTTTGTACGTGCGCTTGAAGCCTTCCAGCGCATCGCGTCCGCCCTGGTAGTTGGGGGCCAGGATGACCATCTTTTTGTAGCCCAGCTCATTGGCCGCGACACCGGCCATTTCATGGATCGTGTCGTTCTGGTACGAGGCCACGAAGTAGTTGGGCTTGCACTGTTTGCCGGCCAGGCTCGAAGGGCCGGTGTTGTTGCTGATGTAGAAGCCGTCCTTGGTCGCCGTGTTGACCACTGCCGCCAGCACATTGGAAAAAATCACGCCGGTGTACAGCGAAATGCCGTCCAGGCTCATGCGGTCGATGATTTGTTTGGCGCGCGCCGGTTGCAGCCCGTCGTCCTCGACCAGGAGGCTCACTGGCACACCGCCGAGCTTGCCGTTTTCCTGATCGATGGCCAGCTGGAATCCATCGCGGGAGTCTTCGCCCAGGTAACCGGCGGGGGTCGAGAGGGTGGTGATAAAACCGATACGCACCGGGTCTTGCGCCTGTGCCAGCAGACTGGTCACGCAGCTGGCCGCCAGCAGTGTACCCACGAGTAGTTTTTTCATAGTGCCGCCTTTAATGAAGTCCGCATCGCGCGTGACATAGTTGTTAGTTGAGGGCAGTAAAAAATGTCCGGGTGCCTGGAAATTTGTTTTGGCTGTGGGTTCCAGTGTCAGGTGTTGCTTTCGGTGAATTTCTCGTAGTACAGGCGGGTCTGATCCAGGGCCTGGACGGCCAGCCATTGCTTGATCGACTCGACCATCGGCGGCGGGCCGCAGAGGTACATGTCCAGGTCCTGATCACGAAACTCGGCAAGGTCGAAATGTTCGGTGATGTAACCGCGTCTGCCGCTCCAGTCCGGGGTCGGATCGCTGATGACCGGGGTGAAGCGAAAACCGGGAATCCGCTCTGCGTAGGCCGCGATGCGCGCGGTTTCGCAAAGGTCGGCGGCATTGCGCACGCCGTAGTACAGATGCACCGGATGCCCGCACCCACCACGCTCCGCGAGTTGATCGAGCATGCCCAGGAACGCTGAAAGCCCGGTGCCGCCGGCGACAAACACTAACGGCTTGTCGACGTGGCGCAGGTAAAAGGCGCCGAGGGGGGCTTCGAGCATGATCTCGTCGCCGATCAGGCTGCGCTCGCGGATGTAATTGCTCATCAGCCCGTCGGGCAGCAGCCGGATCAGGAACTGCAACTGGTTGCTGCCATTGGGGCGGTTGGCGAATGAGTAGGAGCGCTGGCCGTCTGTGCCAGGCACTTGCAGTCGTGCGTACTGGCCGGGCAAAAAGTCCAGTTGCTGGCCATCGGCACCGGCGTCCAGATGCAGGATCGCGGTGTTCGGCGATACCTGCTCGACGGCCCGCACGATGCCCTTGAGCCGCTCCGGGCCTGGCGCATTGCACAGGCTGGAGGCGAAGTCGAAGTAGAACGCAGCATCGGATTGGACGCGTGTCTGGCAGGTCAGCATTTTGCGCTGGCGCAGGTCGTCGGCCGACAACGCTTCATCGTCGACATAGTCCTGACTGTACTGGCCCGACTCGCAGCGCCCCTGACATGTCCCGCACACACCTTCCCGGCAATCGAGCGGGATATTGATGCCGTTGCGCAGCGCCGCATCGAGCAGGATTTCATTGTTCTGTACCGGGAAGAACAAGGTTTTGCCATCGGCAAAACTGAACGCGACCTTGTGACTCATGATCCAGATTTCCGCCAGTCAGAGGTGATAAAAATCGAGCACCGAATTGATCGTGTCGTTGAGTAGCACCACGTGCTTGCGGCTGATTTTCCAGCTCTCGCCATCAGGCCGCAGGCGGTAGGTGGCGCGACCGAAGAACTGCTCGGCGGTTTGCAGGCGGTAGTAGAGGGTGTGCCAGTTGACCCGCACCTCCAGCTCGTCGTTGTCCAGTGGCGCAATCCGCACATTGCTGATCAGGTGCAGGGTGCGCGGCATCGGGATGGTCGAAGCCGCCTTGCCGGTGCGAATACGGAACACCCGGTCTTCGAGGCCGCCACGATTGGGGTAGTAAATCAGCGACATGCCTTTTTTCGGGTCGGTGGTGTAGACATGTTCCGAGTCCCATTGCGGCAGGTGGAACTCACTGTCGTCGCTGAACATCGACAGGTACGTATCCCAGTCCTGGCCGTCGCAGGCTTCAGCGTTGCGGTAGAAGAATTGTTCGACGCGGTATTGCAGTTGCGAATTCATGTTCACACCTCACGCAGTTTCAACGGTTGCTCTTCGGCGGCTTTGCGCGCCAGACCTTCGAGCATGAAGCGCTGCCAGTTGCCATGTTGATTGACGTAGAGGCCTTCATGGGTGAACTCGGTGCCGGTCAGCGCCGGTGAGATGCCGATGGTTTCGCTATTGGGCGTCGCCCCCTCGACCCACTTGCCCACGCCGCGGGAAATGTCGCTCCAGCGTTCCAGGCGTGCCTGGAAACCGCGCTGGGCTTCGCGGAATTCCACCAGGTCGTCGGGGGTGCCCATGCCGGACACGTTGAAGAAGTCTTCGAACTGACGAATGCGGTTTTCCCGATCGGCATCCGACTCGCCGACCACACCCAGGCAGAAGCTGTTGATCTCGGTCTTGTTCCAGGCGATCGGACGAATAATGCGCAGCTGCGAGCTGATCTGGTCGAGGAAGAACATGCTCGGGTAGATGTTCAGGTTGCGCAGCCGGTGCATCATCCATTCGGCTTTGCCCTGGCCGTACTCTTCGAGCAGGCGCGGCATGATCGTGCTGTATCCGGGACGTACTGCCGGGTTGGGCATATCGCTGAACAGCACGCTGTGGCCGTTGTGGAAGGCAAACCAGCCATCGTCGGTTTCCTTGTCGCCAGCGCCGAGCTTGCTGTAGTCCAGGGTATCGGCCCCGACCAGGCCTTTCTCGGTATTGACTTGCTGGCGATGCTGCACGGTGGCCACGTAGTTGTAGTGCACGGTGCTGACGTGATAACCGTCCAGACCGTTTTCATTCTGCAGTTTCCAGTTGCCGTCGTAGGTGTAGACGGACTTGCCCGGCAGCACTTCCAGTTCACCGGTGGGCGACTGGGCGACCATCATGTCGAAGAACACCTTGGCGTCACCGAGGAAATCTTGCAGCGAGTCAGTGCCCTCGACATTGAGGCTGACAAACACAAACCCTTTGTAGCTTTCGATGCGGGCTTTTTTCAGGCCGCGGGTGGCTTTGTCGAAACCTTCCGGGTATTCACCGGGGGCCTTGACCTTGACCAGGCGACCATCGCTTTTGTAGCACCATGCGTGGAACGGGCAGGTGAAGGTCGACTGGTTGCCCTTGCCGACGCGGGTCAGGGTCGTGCCCCGGTGCTGGCAGGCGTTGATCAGTGCGTTGAGTTGGCCGTCACCATCGCGGGTGATGATCATTGGCTGGCGCCCGGCGCGCAGGGTCATGAAATCATGCTTGTTGGCGATTTCGCTTTCGTGGCAGGCGTAGATCCAGTTTTTCTCGAAGATCAGTTCCATTTCCAGATCAAACAAATCCGGCTCGGTAAACATATCCCGGGCAATTCGGAAGATGCCTTCCGCAGGCCGGAAGTCCAGGCAGCCCTCAATAAAGCTTTTCCACTGTTCGACGCTTTTTGCACTGCTCATTAATCGATACCTCTTTGCATCGGGCTAATTCGTGCATTCAATAAGTTGTTTGTGTCCGCATTAAATAAGTTGCCCGCACCTGGGTCTATCCGCTTTGTCGGCAAACACAGTCCATAAAATTGGCCAATCTGCGTTGGCCTAGATATAGCTGGCTGAAAGCGGCACGGCGAACGAGGGGGAATTGATCATTCGAAGTAAACGGATATGAGTCTCGAATTAACAGGATAGAGACTCTGGCGCCAATGCTGCCTAATCCTTCTCGATGCGTATCGGCTGTCTCGCCGGCGCGACATCAACCATAACGACTCATGCTGAATATTTTAATAAAGAAACAACTGCCAACGATTGGGGTGATCACTTTGGTCACGCCGCTACTTGATGTGTTCGCACATTGAATAAGAGGGGATAAGTTATGTTTCAAGCGAGTTGGTTTACCCGTTGCGTGCAGACGGCCAGCCTGGCCGGAATGATTACACCGATGATGGCCCAGGCGGACTTCGTTGAAGACAGCCACCTGGGGCTGGGCTTGCGCAACTTTTACATCGATCGCGATTTCAAGGGCGAAAACCCGAAGAACTCCCGCGTTGGCAGCTGGACCCAAGGCTTCGACCTGCGCTTCATCTCGGGCTATACCGAGGGGCCGTTGCAGTTTGGCCTGGATGCTTCGATGCAGTACGCCTACCGGCTCGACGGCGGTGGTGGCCGGGGGCCTGACAGCATCATTCCCTATAGCGTCAGCAAGCAAGAACAAGCGACCGATTACGGCCGTGGCGGCTACACCGCGAAGGTGCGTTACTCCAAGACCGAGTTGAAATACGGTGAGCATCGGCCAACGCTGCCGGTGGCCTACACCGACGATTCGCGGCAACTGGTCACCACGTATCACGGCACCCTGATCGAGTCCAAAGAGGTGGATAAGCTGACGCTGACAGGCGGGCGCTTTACCGAAATCAGCGGTCGCGAATCCTCCAACAGCGAAAAAATGTACTTGTTCAACGGGCCTGACGTGCAGCGCCGCAGCGACGGTTTGAACTTTGGCGGCGCCAGTTACGCGTTCACGCCGGCGCTGACCGGGACCTATTTCTACGGGCAACTGGAAGACATCTACCGTCAGCATTACCTGGGTGCCACCTACCTGGCAGACCTGGGTGGCGGCTACGCTCTGAAAACCGATTTGCGCTATTTCAACAACAAGGAAGATGGCGACGCCCTGTACGGCCGCATTGATAACCGCTCCTATGGCGCCATGACTACCCTGCGCAAAGGTGCCCACTCCTTTGGCCTGGGTTATCAACGGATGCTCGGCGACAGCACGTTCCCGACCCTTAACGGCTACGCGCCGCAGCCCTACCTCGTGAACTGGTCCGCCATCGCCTTCGTCAAACCCAACGAAAAATCCTGGCAGGCGCGTTATGACTTCGATTTCGCTGGCGTGGGTATGCCTGGCTTGAAACTGATGACGCGTTACATGCGCGGCACCGACATCGATCGCGGCGCCCTCAGCGACAACAGCGAGTCGGAGCGCAATATCTATCTGTCCTATGTGGTTCAGGAAGGTCCGCTGAAGAACCTTGGCGTCGAACTGCGCAACATCAACGTCAAATTCCGCCATGGTAATGACTTCGACGAAAACCGTCTTATCACCACTTACACCTGGAAATTCTGGTAAGCGACCCGCACCCTCCGAACGAGATTTCGGTCTCCTGCGCTTCAACAATTCCAGGGGGTAACACCTGCCTGCTCATCTGGGCAGGTAATACCCAATCACGCCTGGTGTTCAATGCATGCCTATTGTGCCGACCGGTGGGTGTCTGCTCTTTTTTGCAGCGCCCTACCTGTGTTTACGGCGTGAGAAAGACGTTCACGGGGATGGACGGCTCTGGCGATGCACTGTCCTTATCCGATTAATCGGTGAATGTTATCCGCATATTTCGGCCGGCCCCCGGAGGGAGGCACGCGGCATGAAGATTGCTCTTTCTATCAGAGGCGTGCCGTCAGAGCGCGTTCATAAAACAGCCGTGGGTGCCCCGTGATGAGTACAAGTCCTGATGTACATGTTCGTGACATTCGTATCGAGCGTTATGACCTCAATGGTGCCCGGCAGTGGATGGCCGGAATCTGTGGGCCGCATCTGCTCAAGACCAGCTACCCCAACCGCATTCAGTTCCATCACAGTGGCAATGTGCTCAAATCCATGTCCACGACACTGGGGGTGATCGGGTACGGCACCGACGTCACGGTCGGCATCGAAGACGCCGAACACCTGAACAGCTACAGCCTCAGTCTGCCCCTCGTCGGCGAACAACACTTAAGCAAGCAGGGCTGTCAGGTGACGTCCGATCGCGACAGCGCAGTCATCGTGTCGCCCCACGAAAACCAGGAGCTGTCGATCAACGGCGATTGCCGCAAGATCCAGGTCGTCATCACCCGTGCGGCCATGCGCAAGTCCCTTGAAGACATGCTGCAGCGGCCATTGGAAACCCCCTTGCGTTTCGAGCCGGTGATGGACGCCGTCAACGGGTCCTCCGCGTCGTGGTGGCGCATGGCTCGCTACTTTATCGGCGAGCTGGAGCGCAGCCGCGAGTTGTATGACCAGACGTTTTTCACTCGCGACATCGAGAGCTCGCTGATCAAGGGCTTGATCCTCGCCCAGCCGAACAACTACTCCGATGAGTTGCGCAATGTGCTCGGCGTCAAACTGCCGCACTACCTGATTCGAGCCAAGCAGTACATCCACGAAAATGCCCGCGAAGCGCTGCACCTGGAAGACATTGAGGCGATTTCCGGTGTGTCGCGGTTCAAGCTGTTCGAAGGTTTCAAGAAATACTTTGGCATGTCGCCGATGGCGTATCTGAAGAAGCACCGGCTGGGTGCCGTGCGCCAGGAAATCCTCGAGGACAATTCGGCGCGCAATATCTCGGTGATTGCCATGGGGTGGGGGTTTACCCACCTGGGCCGGTTCTCCAGCGAGTATCGCAAGCTGTTCGATGAAACACCGAGTACCACCCTGCAACGTAACGAAGCTCGCCGAAACCGGTCGCTTTGAGCCATGGCTGCGCTATCGGTTCACCCTATGCCTGGCGCTGGTGCGGGGCTTGATCTGTCGAGGCTGTGCCAGACGCCGGTCTTCACCAGCCGCTCGCGGCAGGAAAGTCATCGGCTGCTCGCGCGTGAGTTGGTCGAACACGACTTGAGCTGGCGCACTGGCAATGTCGACACGGCGTTTTTCCGCGCTGAAGTGGGACGTTGCCAATTGTTTGTCCTGCGTTACGGTGCCGAGGTTGAGGTGCGGCCACGGCCTTTTACCGATTTCGTATTGATGCAGATGCCATTGCGCGGGCGGGCCAGCATCGAGTGCGACGGGCTGGCGCTGGAGTTGGAGGAGGGGCAAGTGGCGGTGCTCGCGCCCAATCGCCAGGCCCGACTGGTCTGGCACCGTGGCTGCGAACAATTGCTGCTCAAGGTGCCGCGCTCCTTGTTGAGGCTGATGCAGGAACGGCTGGTGGACGAAGGAGGGCTGGCCGCCGATTTCAGCTTGCCACCCGCCTACCGGCTCGACACCGGTCAGGCGCGTGGCTGGTTGCGCCTGGTCGATGATTTGCTTGAGCAGCTGGGGGCCAGCGAGGGCGAGCCGGTGCATGCTCACTGGTTGCGACATCTGGAAGAAAGCCTGCCGCTATTCCTGCTGACCCACCCACCGAAAGTCGACGGGGCACCGATAGCGGTCGTTGAGACGCCAGCACAGCGTCAGGCCTTGCGACAGTTGCACAAGATCGAAGACTTGATGCGCAGTCGCCTGGGGGACGCACTTTCCCTGGGCGAACTGGCCGCTGCGGCGGGCATGAGCGAACGCAGCCTCAACACCCTGTGCCAGCGCTGTTACGGACAAACACCCATGGAGCGGTTGCGCAACCTGCGGCTTGAAGCGGTGCGCGATCGTTTGCTCGGTCGTTGCGACGTGAGCATTACCGAAGTCGCCCTGGAACATGGCTTTGGTCATCTCGGGCGTTTCGCCCGTTATTACCGTGAACGCTTTGGCGAACTGCCGCATCAGACGGCTGCGAATGCTGACCCTTGCAGGAGCGAGCTTGCTCGCGATGGACGTTAACGTTAACGCGTGTTGTCGGGTTAAACGCGTCGCCCTCAAGTCCATCGCGAGCTCGCTCTACAGGGTGCAGTGTTCGATTACTGTTCGGCGCTGCCCGCCCATTTGCCCATCAGCGTATTGGACGGCCGTTGTTCGTCGAGCAGTTTCTTCGCCGTTTCAATACCGGCCACGGGCAACCCGGTGGGGTCGAGCAGGCCGATCTGCACCAGAACGCTGGCCTGGTCCCAGTAAATATGTTCGTGACACAGCTTGTCGCCCCGGAACTTGATGACCCCGAGCATCGGTATTTCGACGTATTGACCGGTCGGCGCGACGTTGGGCAGCATCCAGTCGATTTCACTGGTGTGGGTGAAACACATCACGAACTCGTCGACGATCTGCGAGGCCCCGACAGTGCGCGAGATGGGCACCAGCTTCATGTCCGGCGGATTGGCGTGGACGAAATGGTTCTGGTAGAAGCGGCTCAGTTCGCGGTAGCCCACGCCACCGGTCATGGTCGGAATGTGGTTGACGTACGGTTCGGCAACCATGGTCGCCATGGTCGCCGGGACATCGCGGACGGCAAACTCGAATTCGATGTGCTTTTCCCACAGTTCGGACAGGTTGTAGTTCGGGCCGATGGCTTGTTTGAGTGCGGTGATGCTGCGTTGATGGGCCATCAACGCAGCCGGCTTGTTGTAGTGCATGCCACCGTTGCGGGCGAAGGCATGGTCGACGTCGGGGTAGGTGTAAATCTCGACGTTGTTGCGGCCGCCCAGGCGCTGACTGATCAGCGTTCGGGCATTGGCATCGCAGTAGCCATCCTGTTCGGCGAAGTGCAGCACCAGGCGGCCTTTGATGTTGTCGGCTTCGTCGAGCAACTGTTCAATGCCCATGCCGTAATAGCCCACCGAGCAGGCGGCGTCGGTTCTCGTCGCCGTCAGGTAGGCCAGCTTGCCGCCCATGCAGAAACCCACATAGCCGAAACCGACGTCCTCGACTTCGGGCAAATCGCTGAGTGCCCTGAAACTGGCGTCGATGTCATCGACAGCCTTGTCCACGTCCATGCGCTGGAACAGCTCGATGGCACGGGCGAAGTCGGCCTCGGTGTACCCCAGGTCTACGCCCGGTTCCAGGCGCCAGAACAGGTCCGGCACCAAGGCGACATACCCTTCCTCGGCGTAAAAATCGGCCACTTCGCGCATGTTGGCGTTGATGCCGAAGATTTCCTGGCCTATTACCACGCCGGGACCTTTGCCGCTGGCGGGCAGCGCCAGGTAACCGGCGAAACTGCCGCTGCCGTCGCTGGCTTTTACGGTGATTATCTTGCCCATGGTATTACCTCGTTATCGACTCTTCATCAGGTTTTGTTGGCGGTGCTCAATAGGCGAAGCGATTCAGACCGGGTCACGCAAGCGCTCGAACCACACCCGGGGCGAGAGCCCCTGATCGGGGCCGAGGATCGAAAAACCGCCGTCCACCGGAATGTCTACCCCGGTAATCCAGGACGCCCCATGGCTGCACAGGAAGGCGACCACATGGCCGATCTCCTCGCCGCGCCCGACGCGCCCAAGCGGGTGAAAGGCGGCCCCTACGTGGTCGGCCACGGCAAGGTCGCCGCCGCTCAGGTTCGCCACCGACGGCGACCAAGTCCAGGCCGGCGAGACGCTGATGACCCGGATCGAAGCCGGTGCCAGGCTCACCGCAAGGTTTCGGGTCAGCTGCAGCAAACCGGCCTTGGACGCCGGGTACAGGGCTCGCCCGGCTGCGCCAAACTTGCCGCCGGTGCTGCCGATGTTGATCACGGTGCCGCCTTCACTCATGTGCGGCGTGGCTTTCTGTACGAAAATGGCCGCCGACACCAGGTTGATGTTGAGGGTGTTCAACCATTGCGCGCGGTCTGACTGTAGCCCCTGATCGTCGTAGACACAGGCGTTGTTGACCAGAATGTCGAGACGGCCGAAGGCGGCCAGCGTGGTGTCGATACAGTCATCGATATCCTCGTCCAGCTCGACATTGCAGGCGACAAAGCGACAGCGTTCACCCAACTCGCTGGCCAGTGCCGCCCCCATGTCGCGGTTGCGGCCGACCAGCATGACGCAGGCACCGGCGTTTAGCAGTTGACGAGCAATGTCAGTCCCCAGGCCCTGGGTGCTGCCCGTGACGATCGCCACCTGACCTTGCAGGTTGGCAGTGGGAATGGACTTCATGGCATTGACTCCAGGGTGCTTGCAACATCCGTGACGGTGGCGATCAACCGCATGCTGTCCAGCGCCGCCAGATGAGTCGCGGGGCGGGCGGCGGCGCAGGCGTCGGCCAGCACCGTCACCTCGAAGCCGCAATCGACGGCATGCCGTACCGTGCTTTCCACCACCGAGTGGGTGGCGACGCCGGCGATCAGCAACTGTCGTGTTTCAAGCTGGCGCAACAGGGTGTCCAGCGGTGTGCCGTAAAATGCGTTGATGCGGGTATGAGTGATGACGAATTCATCCGGGCCTTCCAGCGGTTGCAACGCGTCATGGAACTGCGCGCCCCAAGTGCCTTCCTGGACGGCACCGCTGGCCGCGACGGCGCGCAGGATCGGCGCGTTCTGTACCAGGTCGGCATAGTCCGGGCGATACGCCACGCGCACATGAATGATCGGCCAGCCCCGTGCTCGGGCGCCTTGCTGCAGCCTGATGGCGGCGTCCAGCACGGCGTCACGTGCCGGATCATCGGCTGCGAGCCCGACCCGGATGCGGCCGTCAGGATGCAACACGTCATTCTGATAATGCAGGGCCAATACGGTCGGGCGCCCCATCAGACAAAGACCTCAAGGTTGGCGAACACATCATTGCAGTTGATCAGGTCAACCCGCTTGAGCTGGATTTTCCAGCCGCCGCTGTCCTGACTGGCCAGCTTGTAGGTGTAGCGCCCGGCCAACTGGCGTTGTTCAAGACGCCATTCGCTGACCTGGAACGTCGCGCTCACCACCAGCAGCCCTTGGCTGTCGAGTCCTTCGACCATCACATTGCCCACCAGGTGAGCCGTGCGGGTCGGTGGTTGTTGCGACCAGTTACGCACGTTCTCTACCCGGCGGATGCGCACTTCGCGCAACATGCGGTTTTCCCAGAACAGCGAAATGTGTTCGAAAGGGTCGACCTGCCCATGCAGGTGCGGCACCCAGTACATGCCCGCATTGGTAAACAGTTGGTCCCACTCCCAGAAGCGGCGCTCATCCAGCAGGCGTGCTTCGCGATAGAGAAACTGCTCGATCTCGCGCAAGGTTTCGCAGGGTATCTGGGCCGGGATCAGGGCGTGAGTCGAGACGTCGAAAGTGCGATCAAGCAGCATGGGTGCTCTCCTTGGCGATCAGGGTGGCGGTCATGTAGTGCTTCCAGGCGGCGAACTGGTTGCGCATCGGCAGCTCGCTCGTGCCATTGGTCGAGACCGCGCCATCGGGCAGCAACCGGTCGGTGCCGACATAACGATGCATGCTGATCCATTCACCACCGCGGGTCATGTTGCCCTCCTGGCAGCGGGCATAGACTTCGACGTCGTCGGGCATGACGTTGGAGGAGGGCGAGTTGATGACGTTGGCGTACGTCAGCGCCCGATCAAATACGGCATCCGGAGCGCCTTTGCAGCGGAACGTCTGGATTTCCACCAGGGTGCGGTCGACGGCCATCGGCCGGATCACCCGGAACTGCATGAACACGGTGTGGGGCGAGCCGCTGCCGTAGATCACAGTGTTGTGACGATTCATTCCCATGATGGCTCGGGCGCGTTCTTCGCCATAGGCATCGCTCAGGCATTCGAAGTGGGCCTTGGACACATCGTCGCGCTCGGCGGCTGCCGGATCGAAGATCGCTTCCATGTAGCCATGTCCATTGTTGTAGGCACGCAGTTCGAGCTTTTCCCAGAAATCGTAGGGCTCGCCGTTGCCGTCCATGATCAGCAGTTCGAAAGGCATTTCTCCCAAGGACTCGGCTTCGCTGCGGGCCGCGTCCACCGAGGACTCATGCGTGACGCGAGCGTGCATGGTGTCGTGGAGATTTTCGTAGAAGACTTTCCAGTTGGAGCGCTGCATGACTCGAAAAATACCGCCGGCCACTTCGACTTCACCCACCGGCGAGCGATCGCAGAGATTGTCGATGGAGGTGATCACGCCGCCGAGAAAGCTTTTCAGGTCTGGACCATGATCGATCTGGCTGGCGAACACGAAGCCTCGATAGCTGTCGACCCGCGCCAGGCTCACCATTGAAAAGTCCGGGTGCCGGGGGTTGAAACAGGTGCCTTCGAAGCCGTTCTTCAACGGTGCCGAAAGGTGCTGGCCGTCAAGTTTGAAGGTCCAGGCGTGGTAAGGGCAGCGGAAGAACTTGCCGACATTGCCGTCGCCTTCGGCCACCAGCTTGGCGCCTTTGTGCGGGCAACGGTTGTAGAGCACATTGACGTTTTTATCGGCACCGCGAACCAGAATCACGTCCTGATCGCCGATACGTGTGGTGTGGTAGTCACCGACGTTTTTGACCTGGCTTTCATGGCCGACGTAGATCCATGCCTGACCATAGATTCGCTGCATTTCCAGATCAAACAGTTGAGGGTCGGTGTAAACGCTTTTGTGCACGCTGTCGTCGCGGATCAGGGCCGCGATCTGTTCGTTCGAGGGAATCATGATGTCTCCTTTTAACCAGCCATAAAGAGGTGCGTGGTACGACAACGCACTTACAAATCGAGCACCAGGCGAGCGCTGGAGGCGCGGGATACACAGGTGCAGAAGCTGCCGTCAGCCCGTTCGCGCTCCGACAGACAAATATCGCGGTGGTCAGCGGTGCCTTCGAGCACTTGGGCCACGCACACCCCACAGTCACCCCGACGGCAATCGAACATCGGGTCCAGCTCGGCTTCTATCATTGCGTCCAGTACGCTTTTGCCCGCGGGCACCTGGAGCGTTACGCCACTGGCGCGCAGTTCCACTTCAAAACCGGCTTCGGTCTCGGCGTCGAGGCTGCCGATGAACAATTCGCTGTGCAGTTGGCTGTCGTCCCAGCCCAGTGCGCGAGCCGTTTGCAGCACGTTGCTGATCAATGACTTGGGGCCGCACACATAAAGCTGGCGTCCGTTGATAGGCGAATCCAGCAGGCTGTTCAGGGGCAGGCGTCGCGCCGGGTCGCCGCCGCTGATCCAGCATCGGGCGGTGCCGAGCGCCTGGACCTCTTCCAGATACGCCATGCGGCCTGCGTCGCGACCGGCATAGTGCAAAGTGAACGGCTGCTGACTGGCCGCGAGCGAGCGGGCCATGCCAAGCATTGGGGTGATGCCTATTCCTCCCGCGATCAGCAGGTAGTCACTGGCATTAGCCACCAAAGGAAAATGGTTGTTGGGCGCGCGGACCACCAGTTGCTGACCGACTTGCACCTCGTGCATCCAGCGCGAACCACCGCTGCTCTGGTCTTCCAGTTGCACCGCGATCTCGTAGTGAGGGTGTTCAGGCAGGCTGACCAGCGAGTAAGCACGCCACTTGGGTTTGCTGCCTGGTATCTGCACTTCGATATGAGCACCCGGGGTGAAACCGGGCAGGGTGTGGCCGGCGTCATCGACCAGGATCATGCGACGAATGTGAGGCGTGAGCAGGTCGATCCTTTCGATACGCAAAGACAGGCTGGGCATGCACGGTTCCTGAACGGGGCGAGCACTGCTCGCCGTTGAAGTCGTACACACTGTAGGGAGGGGGGCTAGGGTGAAAAAGCCGATACCGGCAAGTCGATAGCCACATTTTGCGTAAATACGCGGGACCGGGCGTCCTTCAGCAGTTGAAAGGGCTCCAGCAGGACGACATCGTTCAGCGCACCGTATATCCAGAGGTACCGCCGCGAGTGGAGCACGCGCTGACGGCGCTTGGTCATGCGCTCGGCCCGGCCATGACAGCCCTTATCGACTGGGCTGAGCTTCGCCAGCAGCATGATGCGAAGGGTATGGCTAACAAACGTTAGCGACGATGGACTTTTGAAGCGCTAATCCGCCCTGTTCGATTATCAAACGTCAGCCCGTTTCAGATCTGATCAGCTATGGTTTCCGAATATTCGATTTGTGACTATGTTTACTATTGGTCACAATTTGTATGTCCTCGATAGGGTGAGTAAGCTATTCCCATGAATCAGCCATCAATATCTTCGCCCAGCTTCCGTGGCCCAGCCGATCACGACATTCGAGACCAGATTGTCGCGGCGGCCAACGAGCACTTCAGTCAATATGGCTACGGTAAAACCACGGTTTCCGACCTGGCCAAGGCCATCGGGTTTTCCAAGGCTTACATCTATAAATTCTTTGATTCCAAGCAAGCAATCGGTGAGGCCATCTGCGCTAATTGTCTGGCAGAAATCGTCGCGGCAGTGGAGCAGGCTATCAATGTCGAAGGCCTGTCTCCAACGGAGCGCTTTCGACGTTTGGTCAAAACTGTTATCGCCACAGGTGTGAATCTGTTCTTCAACGACCGAAAACTCTATGACATAGCAGCGTTCGCGGCGTCGGAAAGCTGGACCAGTACGCAGGCTTATGACGCACAGATCAAAAGCTTCGTGTCGCAAATTGTTCGGGAGGGGCGAGAGATTGGCGAATTTGAACGCAAGACTCCGCTGGATGAAACAGTAGAAGCGATACATCTCGCGCTGCGCCCCTTCGTCAACCCTTTGCTGCTGCAGTACAACCTCGATTTCGTCGAGGAGGCGCCCATGCTCACCTCCAACCTCATCTTGCGTAGCCTCATGCCTTGACCTTCGACTAAAGGTTTACGGCATTCGCGGGTAAGCACAGTTCATCAAATGGCTTTTCACTTGGCCCTTCTGCCCTCCGGCGAAGGGCATTTATTTATCCGTATTGTGACCGATCTCTGAATTGGTCACGTGTATAAATATGGTGTGCCTATGGGGTACTACGTCAAACCCATCGATGAGCATTGGGTGTTCGGTGTAGGTGTTTATGTGCCTTTTGGTCTGATGACTGCAGAGTTTCGATCGGGTTCGGTCCGACCATCAATCGAATCAGCGGTGAGCTGTCCGGTAGGGTGCCCAATCCACTTAGCCCTGGTCGCAATGACGGAAAACTCAAAAGCACGGGGGACGACACGGCCTTCGGTTTCAACTCCGATATCCTGGTGCAGGCGACAGACAGATCAACGACACCTCGGCGACCAGAGGTGCATACAGTGCCAAATATAAAAACAGTGCCAGCGGGCTTGGGACTTCTGTGAGTTACCGCTTCTAATTGAGTGCTGTTACACGATAGATGCCCGGTCGGGAGTAAGCCCTTCCTCCCGACTTTCAAGAACACATCTCGGGCCTTTTCCCCTCAAGCTTCATCGGCTCGTCACCGTGACATCCCAAGGTTGCCAGCCACCACCGAGTGACTTGAATACCGCAACCGCCGCTCGAGCAGATTCCGTTCGCGCTTGCGCCCGAGCATCGGAAGCCTGCAGCATCGTCTCGTCAGCGTGCAGGACATCGATCAGGCTGGCCGTGCCTTTCTCATAAGCGATGAACGACGATTGTCGAGCCTGTGTCAGAGACGCTTCTCCCCCAGCGAGGGTGGTTGCTTGAGCTTCGCGATTCATCAGTGAGGAGAGCGCGTTCTCGACATCCTCGGTGGCGCGCAATACAGATTGACGGTAGGCGGCCAGGGTTTCGGCTTCCTGTCCCTTGGCTTGGTCGATCCGGGCGTTTATGCGACCGAAGTCGAAGAGTCGCCAGCGCAGTCCGAATACGCCCGCCGATTGGCTGGCTCCGCCGGTAAAAAGATTGCCTGCGGATACAGCGGTGGCACTCCCCAGCAATGCGCTAAGGGAGAACTTCGGGTAGTACTCGGCAATCGCCTCCCCGATGCGTGCGTTCGAGGCCGCAAGACGGCGCTCAGCCACGATGAGATCTGGTCTGCGGCGCAGCAAATCGGCCGGCGTTCCCATCGTCTTTAACTGCGGCGCTACAGGAATGCTCCCCGCACTTGCCAGTTGCGTACGGTGAGTGCCTGGCGGCGTGCCGAGCATGACATCCAGCGCATTCATGGCAGCATCCAGACCGGTCTGCAGGACCGGCACTGTCGCTTGGACCTGCGAAAGCGCCCCCTCCGTCTGACGAACCTGATAGTTGGCGGCGAGCCCCTTGCTGTAGAGCAATTGGACTTTTTCTAGCAACTCCTGCTGCGTTTTGACTTGCCGATTCGCAATGTCCAGCCGGTTCTGCAGCCCGCGGATAGCGATGTAGATATCAGCGGTTTGTGCGGCGACGGCCAATCGTGTGGCAGCGACGCCCGCCTGGGAGGCCTGGTACTCGGCCAGAGCAGCCTCGCGTCCACGTCGCAGGCCGCCAAAGACATCCGCCTCCCAGCTGGCATCGAGGTTGACCTCGTAGGAACTTCCGTACCGATCATAGCCAGGTGTTGAATTCAACACCTGGCCGAGTGGCGTCTCAATAGACTGGTAGGAGCGCGCGGCCTGGCCGCTGAGGTTTCCCGAGGGCAGTAACGCGGCATTTGCAGCGCCTAGTCCGGCCCGTGCCTGAGTGACTCGCGCCGACGCCTGCGCCAGGTCCAGATTCTGCTCGAGTGCCTTGGAGATGAAGTCGGTCAGCACGGGATCACCAAAGCCTTCCCACCAGGTGACAAGGCTGGTCGGCGTCGCGCCAGGCCGCTGTTCGACAGAGGGCTGGCCCAAGTAACGATCCGAAAGCGGAGCGTCCGGACGATGGTAATCCGGACCGACCGCACAGCCTGCCATCAAGCCGGTGCTGACCAAGAGAGCAATTGGACGGAGGGGAGGCATGGATATTCCTTCAATAGGGGATATTTGTGACCATATTACTTGTTGGTCACATCCTGTCAATTGACGTAATTTGAGCTGGCTCTGGCTATTTTCAATGTCCTGTGCAGCTTTTAATGCCGCTGGGAGAAGCTGAATGTTTCAAGGTTAGTGACCATTGACACATATGGTCACCAGGCTGAGAATATGACGCTCGTCCTATTTTTAAGTAAGGGAACCTATGCGCAGGCTTCGACCTATCTCCATTGCCGCTTGCTTGTTGCCTCTCGTCCTGACGGCGTGTGGTGATTCATCCACCGTTGAAGATCCGCGCGTCCATGTTCCTCTGGTCAGGTCCGCAGCGGTTCAGAGGGCCACCGACGCCTCACGTTCTTTCACGGGAGTCGTGGCTGCCCGCGTCCAGGGCGACCTGGGTTTTCGGGTGGCAGGCAAGGTGCTTGAGCGTCTGGTTGATACCGGTCAAACCGTTAAGCGTGGTCAGCCACTGATGCGCCTCGATCCCATCGACCTCGGGTTGCAGGCGCGTGCTCAGCAAGAGTCGGTCATAGCCGCTCGGGCCCGAGCCAGGCAGACAGCAGATGACGAGGCTCGATATCGCAGCCTGGTCGCCGCAGGCGCTATTTCTGCCTCGGCCTACGACCAGATCAAAGCCGAAGCGGATACCGCAAAGGCGCAGCTCAGCGCCGCTGAAGCGCAGGCTGATGTAGCCCGCAATGCTTCTGGTTATGCGGTGTTGTTTGCCGATTCCGACGGGGTTGTGGTGGAGACGCTCGCCGAGCCCGGGCAAGTCGTCAGCCCGGGGGAGTCTGTGGTTCGACTCGCGCGGGCAGGTCAGCGCGAAGCGATCGTGCACCTGCCCGAGACGTTGCGTCCCGCAGCAGGATCCACTGCGCAGGCGACGCTTTATGGCAATGCCACTGGCGCAGTTACAGCGAAGCTGAGGCTGCTTTCTGATTCGGCTGACCGTATGGCGCGCACTTTTGAGGCGCGGTATGTGCTTGAGGGGGCGCTGGCCAATGCGCCGATAGGTTCGACGGTCACGCTTCGGATCGCTGAAGGCGCCGCGCAGGGGAATTTGATGCAGGTGCCGATTGCTGCCGTTTATGACCCGGGTAAAGGCACTGGCGTTTGGGTCATCGTCGGCGCACCGGCGAAGGTGGCTTGGCGACCTGTTCAAGTCTTGGGCTTGAGCGACGACTCAGCGCGAGTCGCAGGCGATCTCAAGGTCGGCGAGCAGATCGTAGCGTTGGGTGCGCATCTGTTGCACGAAGGTGAAGAGGTGAGACTGCCTCAACAGGATGACGCCAAAGTTGCCGGGGGTCGTCCATGAGCGAGGGCCGCTTCAATCTTTCCGCGATCGCCGTGCGTGAGCGTTCCATCACGGTGTTTCTGATCTTCCTGATTGCCGTCGCAGGCATCTTGTCGTTCTTTCAACTGGGGCGTGCCGAAGATCCTCCGTTTACGGTCAAGCAGTTGACGGTCATAACCGGCTGGCCGGGTGCCACGGCGCAGGAGATGCAGGATCAGGTAGCAGAGCCGCTCGAAAAACGCCTGCAAGAGCTGAAATGGTACGACCGCACGGAAACCTACACCCGTCCTGGCCTCGCCTTCACGATGGTGTCACTGCTCGATAGCACGCCGCCCGCACAAGTGCAGGAGGAGTTCTATCAAGCGCGTAAAAAGCTCGACGATGAGGCCCGCAAGCTGCCAGCGGGAGTCATCGGGCCAATGGTCAACGACGAATTTTCGGACGTGACCTTTGCGCTGTTCGCATTGAAAGCCAGCGGCGAGCCGCAGCGACTTTTGGTGCGTGATGCGGAGTCGTTGCGCCAACAACTGTTACATGTGCCGGGTGTGAAGAAGGTCAACATTATTGGGGAGCAGCCCGAACGTATCTTTGTTTCCTTTTCCCATGATCGACTGGCCACCTTGGGCATTTCTCCACAGGACATTTTTGCTGCGCTGAATAATCAAAACGTGCTCACGCCCGCCGGTTCCGTCGAAACCAATGGGCCTCAGGTCTTCCTGCGGCTGGATGGCGCCTTCGATAAGGTGCAGAAGATTGGTGACACGCCCATTGCCGTTCAGGGGCGCACGCTCAAACTCTCTGACGTGGCTACGATTGAACGTGGTTATGAAGATCCGGCTACCTTTCTTGTGCGCAATAACGGTGAAGAGGCCTTGTTGCTGGGGATCGTAATGCGTGAGGGCTGGAATGGCCTTGACCTCGGCAAAGCGTTGGATGCGGAGACGGTCAAGATCAATGAAGGTATGCCGTTGGGCATGACGCTCTCCAAGGTCACCGACCAATCGGCAAATATCAGTTCGGCCGTCGGCGAGTTCATGGTCAAATTCTTCGTCGCGTTGCTTGTGGTGATGCTTGTCTGCTTTCTCAGCATGGGCTGGCGTGTAGGCGTTGTGGTCGCTGCGGCTGTGCCGTTGACATTGGCCGTGGTGTTTGTGGTGATGGCGGCCACTGGAAAGAACTTTGACCGTATCACCCTTGGCTCGTTGATTCTGGCGCTCGGACTGTTGGTGGACGACGCCATCATTGCTATCGAAATGATGGTGGTGAAAATGGAGGAGGGTTACGACCGCATCAAGGCTTCCGCGTATGCCTGGAGTCATACCGCCGCGCCGATGCTCTCCGGTACGTTGGTGACCGCTATCGGCTTTATGCCCAACGGCTTCGCGCAGTCGACAGCCGGCGAGTACACCAGCAACATGTTCTGGATCGTGGGCATCGCCCTGATTGCCTCTTGGGTTGTTGCGGTAGCGTTTACCCCTTTCCTGGGGGTGAAGATGTTGCCGGACATCAAGAAGGTCGAAGGTGGTCACGCGGCTATTTACAACACCCCTAACTACAACCGTTTCCGCCGGATTTTGACGCGGGTCATCGCTCGCAAATGGCTGGTGGCCGGCACTGTCATCGCTTCGTTTGTCGTGGCGATCCTTGGCATGAGCCTGGTCAAGAAGCAGTTCTTTCCTACCTCTGACCGTCCCGAGGTATTGATTGAAGTGCAAATGCCTTATGGGACCTCCATTGAACAGACCAACGCCACCACTGCCAAGATAGAGGCCTGGCTGCAAAAGCAGGGTGAGGCAAAAATCGTCACCGCTTATATCGGGCAAGGCGCGCCGCGTTTCTATCTGGCCATGGCGCCGGAACTTCCTGATCCGTCTTTCGCGAAGATTGTAGTGTTGACGGACAGCCAAGAGGCGCGTGAGGCCCTCAAGTTCCGTCTCCGCGAGGCCGCTGCTGAGGGACTTGCCCCGGAAGCGCGTATCAGGGTGACTCAGCTTGTGTTTGGTCCGTATTCGCCGTTCCCTGTTGCCTATCGGGTGATGGGGCCCGATCCGTCAAAATTGCGCGAGATCGCTGGCCAGGTACTGGACGTGATGCAGTCGAGCCCGATGATGAGAACCGTCAACACCGATTGGGGGCCGTTGACGCCGACGCTGCATTTCGCGTTGGATCAGGATCGCCTGGAGGCGGTGGGGTTGACGTCAAATTCAGTCGCGCAGCAACTGCAGTTTCTGCTGGCCGGAGTGCCGATCACTGCGGTTCGCGAGGACATTCGCTCGGTCCAGGTGGTGGGTCGCGCAGCGGGTGATATCCGGCTCGATCCCGCCAAGATAGAAGGCTTTACGCTGGTCGGTACGGCGGGTCAGCGGATTCCGTTGTCTCAGGTGGGAGTGGTCGATGTGCGTATGGAAGATCCGATCCTCCGCCGTCGTGACCGCACGCCGACCATCACCGTGCGCGGTGACATTGCCGAAGGTTTGCAGCCACCGGACGTCTCGAGCGTGATCATGAAGGAGCTGCAGCCGGTCATCGACAAACTGCCCGGTGGGTACCGGATTGAGCAGGCGGGTGCAATCGAGGAGTCGGGCAAGGCGGGTAAAGCGATGCTGCCTTTATTCCCGATCATGATTGCCATGACGCTGCTGGTCATCATCCTGCAGGTTCGTTCGATCTCGGCAATGATCATGGTGTTCCTCACCTCACCACTGGGGTTGATTGGTGTGGTGCCGACACTGCTCATCTTCCAGCAACCGTTTGGTATTAATGCTCTGGTCGGTCTAATCGCCCTTTCGGGCATTTTGATGCGCAATACGCTGATTCTGATTGGGCAAATCCATCACAACGCGCAAGAAGGACTGGACCCGTTTCACGCGGTGGTCGAAGCCACGGTCCAACGTGCCCGCCCGGTACTGTTGACAGCACTCGCCGCAATCCTGGCGTTCATTCCCCTGACACACTCTGTCTTCTGGGGGACTCTGGCCTACACACTGATCGGAGGCACGTTCGTCGGCACCATAATGACGCTGGTGTTCTTGCCAGCGATGTACTCCATCTGGTTCAAGATCCGTCCTGTCAACGAAGGGGCAACTGATACAGCGAAACTCGCCTAGTACGCGAGACCGGAGGAGAGGACCACCCCGTCCGCGGGTTTGGGTCTGGAGCGCATCATTTCGGCCGAGCATCCGCGGCAGGCCTCACGCCCCACCCGCAGGACATCAGGTGAATGATGTCGCGGCGTAAGCAATCGGCGCGTTCGCGGACGGTATGGTCGCGCTCGGCCGCGTCTGTCGTCGAGGTTGGCGAGAAACAGGATTTACTGTGCTGTCGTTTGTACGGCGATGCTCATGACACCCCCAACCGCCGGTGTTATCACCCGGTATTCAATAGTGATATTCGTAGCGTCCACCACAGAGCAACGCATGAAGCCCAGGTCCAATGTTTTTACCGTCAGCCCTGTCAATGACGGTTTGATGTCTTGACGTCTGGGCGTGTAAAGCAAACCGTGAGGAATAACCATGGTCTTGACCCCGACAGTATCCAGATCGCCGGCCAGGGTTGACTGCTCTTTGGAAAGAACCGTCGACTTGGCGCCGCCACTCAAACCCGTGCCTTCGATATTGAAACGGTCCGAATTAGTAATGGGCGAATTTCCTGTTGTATAGGCACCTGAGGACGGAGATATGTCCAGGCTGATCCGGTTTTTGCCGCCGTGTGAGTCCACTGGAGTGATGTATTCAAAGCCAGACACCAAAGTGTTCGCAACCCAGCCTCGGATCCTATTCCTGCTTGAAGTTACTTTCAGGCCGGTCTTGGTCCCACGAATGAATAGATCTGCAATGGCAGTGCCCACACCACTGATAAAAACGCCATTGGAAAATGCAGCTGCTTCAGAATTGTCATAAATCTGCATGACGCCGATGCTGTTAAAGTCCCCTGTGATCCGGGCAACCCACGCGTCTGGTGTGGCTGTAGATCCTGCCGCGCGAGCGAGGCCTCGCCACACGCCAATCATGTTGCGAGAGCCTGAAATGGTAACCATGTCGCCACCCTGGCCACCGAAGTACTGGTTAAGATTGGAAATCAGACACGACCCCGCATTAATTTCCAATGAGCCACCATCCACAGTGATCTGGCCGAATGAACCATTAGTGCCGATATAGATATTCTTGCGTTTGCGGCCGCTTGCGCTTGTCCAGCTCATGTCGCCTTGGAAGCAATGCAAAATCGTGCAGTAAGTGGGTGCCCCGTTGTACGTCCCGTCGAGAACTTCACTGAAATAGTTCCAGCCTTCATTTCGCATGCCAGTGATGTTGTCCATGTGAACATTGTGCGGTCCACGGTTTATCCAGCCGTCTCCGTTGTTGTCACGGACAATCAGGTCGCGAACAAAGCCTTCCTCTTGATCGGCAACTGAAGCATTGCTGGATACATTCGTTGCGTATTCGGTGTATAGGCCGCCGCTAGCACCCCAGCCGATAACAACGTGATCAATTATTGTATAGGCGCCATAGAAGCAGCATGCTCGGCCAGTGCTGTTGTTTTCTCTATTGCCATTGACCTGGACATTTCTTAGTCCGAACCAGGAAGGTACCCGGTTATCTGTTGCGACCGGCAAGCCCGTACCGGTCAAGGCAGAGAAGTTTTCTGAGGTCACAAAGTCTACGTTAGACCCCGCTTGCTGCAGCAGGATAGATACCATGGGGTTCTCACCCTGGATAATGACCCCCCTTGGAATGACCAGGGTGCTGGCTACGTAAGTTCGCGCCCCCAGAAGGACTGTTCCGCCAAGCGAGCCTAGAGCAGCAACCGCATTTGCCAAACCCTCTGTGTTATCGACAAGTCCTGGCAGGCAGTAGTCGTCAGCGTGGACACCGCGCTGCAGTGCCGACTCCACGGTAGACAGTACCGAGCTTTCGCCGCGGGGTGCGAAAGGAATAGGGGAAGCCATCTGAATGGGATCAATCAGGCCTTTTGCATGTGTGACACTTTCAGTGGGTTGATTGAGTTCGCCAGTAGTCATATTTATCTCAGGTTGTGTTAATCCCAAATGCATGGGTTTTATCAGGCCTCATTCGGTTAAATGAAGTCATGTTCAAGCCGCGCCTTCAGGCCGCCAGAATGCGTAGGTGAGCGTTTTAAGATTTACACCTGGTTGCGGTGGTCTTTTGAGTGACAAGTCACTGATACCAAATCCTTTGGTGGAATGTTTAGTCCGTTGCGGCGAAATCTGCCCCGATCTTGCCAAGTCGCTGCACATAAACCTTCGGCGAACACCCGGTCCGCTGCTTGAAGCAACGATAAAAAGTCGACAGCGAATTAAACCCCGCAGCCCCCGCAATCTCATCAACTCGTGACGCATGCCGTTGCGCATTCAAACGTTCAAGCGCCTCATCGAGCCGCAACTGATTGAGAAACGCATAAAACGTTTGCCCCCGAACCTGATTGAGAAAAAACGAAATCTGGTTACGCGTATAACCCGTCGATGCCGCTACATGAGACAGGTCCAGCCGAGGATCCAGATAAGGCTTGGACTGCTCAAAGTACTGCTGCAAATCATTGGAAAGCGCACCGACCTGACGGGCAGACAATCCCAGTCGACTGACGGCATCGGCACTGTATGCCGGACGAATCACAGTGGGCGCCTGGCTGACCAACACCGCATGTTCATTGACTTTGACAATCAATCCATCCTTCACCGACAGCGCCTCGACAGTGCGAAATGAAACCAGGCCGTCGCTGCCATTGAGTGTCACCCGGTACTGCAGGAACGCGGTGTCGCCGTCGATGCGCAAGCGATCGGTGTAGGTCTGCAACTCTTCTGATCCTATCGGCATGCTCGCCGCGAGGTAGTCGCGCAACTGCGAGTATTCGATGGTCCGGTTCTGGAAAAAATCGTTGTACTCGATAGCCGGGTGATAGAGCGCCATCACGCTGTCCAGGTCGCGGCGTTTCCAGGCCTGGTGGTAACGCACGGCGACTTCATGAGTCTGCACACTCGAAGGGTCCGCCAGGAAGGTGGGGGTGGTGTGTAAATCGGGTGCTTCCACGACGAGCTCCATGGCGCAGATCAGGGCGAAGCCAAGAGTATTCCAGAAGCCGTGGTTTTCCGCCCGTGTCCGCTGCGAGGTTTGCCGCACCGTTGTGTCTGTGAAAGCACCGGCGATTGCTTTAGCGTCAGCCCATGATTTTTTCGGAGCATGCGTGCATGACGCTTCACACCGCGAACCGATCCCTGGCAGATGCCCGGCCTTATCCTGTCTGGCAGGAGACGCGAGTTTCTGCGCCTGCCGCACCGAGGCTCACCAGCGAAGTGCTGTGTGATGTTGCGATAGTGGGCGGCGGGTTTGTCGGGTTGTGGACGGCGCTGATGGCGCGTCAGCGTTGGCCTGACGCAACGATCGTTGTGCTTGAAGCCGGGCAATGCGGCGGTGAAGCCAGTGGGCGCAATGGCGGGTTCTGCGCGCCGAGCATCTCTCACGGTGTTTCCAACGCGCTGAGGCGATGGCCCGGGGAAGCGGAGCAACTGGTTCGTTTGGGCAGGGAAAACCTGGTGGCATTTGAAGAGGACCTTCAGCGCTATGGCATGGACGTAGCATTCGAGCGCTCCGGAAAATTGAATGTCGCGAGCCAGCCCTGGCAGGTTGAAGGGCTGAAGTCGATGCAGCGCAACTACGAGCGCTTTGGGATCGATTGCGACTATCTGGAAGGAGAGGCGCTCAAGTCCCGCCTCGATTCACCGGCCTATGTCGCCGGTGTTTTCGAGCCCAACTATGCGTTGCTGAACCCGGTCAAGATGGTCGCGCAGTTGCGCCGCGTGTGCCTTGCGCAAGGTGTGCAGCTGTTCGAGCATTCTCCGGTAACCGGCCTGCGCCAGGATGGAATTCATCAGGTGCTGGAGACCGGACTGGGCATCGTCAAAGCGGCGAAAGTCGCCCTCGGCACCAACATTGCGCCGCCGTTGCTGGCGACACTGAAGTCCAAGGTCATTCCCATTTATGACTATGCCCTGGCGACCCGGCCGCTCGACGATGCGCAACTGCGGGCCATCGGGTGGGTCGGTCGCTACGGTATCGCCGACAGTGGCAACCAGTTTCATTACCTGCGCAAGACCGAGGACAACCGCATTCTCTGGGGCGGCTACGACGCCATCTATCACTTTGGCAGCCGACGCGACGAGGCGTTGACCCAGCGTCCCGACAGCTTCGTGACACTGGCCCGGCAATTTCAATCAACCTTCCCGGCATTGGCGGACGTCACCTTCAGTCATGCCTGGGGCGGCATCATCGATACCTCTGCACGCACCACCATGTTCTGCGGCACTTCGTCTGACGGGCGCGTGGCCTATGCCCAAGGGTTTACTGGGCAGGGCGTGTCTGCCAGTCGCTTCGCAGCGTTGACCCTGCTCGATTTGCTCGAAGGTCAATCGACCGAACGCACGAAGTTGGCGATGACCTCGACGGCACCTTTCCCGTTTCCACCCGAGCCCTTGCGTTACGCGGGCGTCTCGCTGGCGCAGCGTTCGCTGGCCCGCGAAGACCTTACCGGGCACCGCGACTGGCTGCTCAAGGGGTTTGATGCGTTGGGCATTGGCTTTGATTCTTGAACTGACGTGAGCATGAACATGAACAACCCCGATCACATCATCGATTTTGCCAACCCGGAGTTGCCCGTCGTCGAACTGGAAACCAGCGATCCGGCGTTGGTCGACTCCCCGTATCGCAGTCGCAGTTGGCGGCACTTTGTGGCGCCGCAGAAAAATGCTGTCGGAGGAATCTGGGAAGCCCCCGAGCACCTTGAGCGCTGTGAGTGTGATTACGACGAGCTTTGCCATTTGCTCGAAGGGCACGTTCGGTTGACCGACAGCAAGGGCGTCAGCCAGGAGTTCAAGGCGGGCGCCACGTTTGTGGTCGCCGCCGGATTCAAAGGGACCTGGGAGAACCTGACACCGGTGCGCAAGGTGTTCATGATCCTCAAGAGCTGATGCCTGTAGGAGCGAAGCTTGCTCGCGAAAGCGGTGATCAGTGAATAAATCGGCGACTGACCTACCGCTTTCGCGAGCAAGCTTTGCTCCTACGGGGTGGCGTTTGCTTCAGTGTTGGGCAGTGCCATGATCGCCTTTGCGGCAATGTCAGTGCCACGGGTAGCCTGCATGTTCTCGCTTAACGATTCGAGACGTTGCTTCATTGCCTGATCCGCCAGCAGCTGTTCGAGCGCCGCAGGTAACGCGGACAGCGGATCGGCAAACCGCGGCAAGTACCGACCAACGCCGACTTCCTCGGCGCGTGCGGCGTTGTCGTGACCGTCCCAGCAGTACGGAATGATCAAGGACGGCAAGCCGAAGTACAGCGCTTCGCAGAAGCTGTTGTTGCCGCCGTGGTGGATGAACAGCTGACATTCCTTGAGCACGGCCGGCTGTGGAAACCAGCTGTCCAGGTACACGTTGTCCGGGACGGTGGTGTACATGTCCCGATAAGCGCCAACGTTGATGAGGAAGCGGTAGGGCAGATGTTCGATGGTGCCGATCAGGCGCTTCATCATGTCGGTGTCGGCGGCCCCGAGGCTGCCGAAACTGATGTAAATCAGCGGCGCGTCGTTGTGCCTTGGGAAGTCGGGAACGATGTAAGGCGCTTCGCGGCGTACGCAGCCGTCGAGGTACACATAGCGTTTTGGGTCCAGCGGTGGCTGGCGTTCATAACGCACCGGTGTGGGCGACAGCAGCAGGTTGAGCCACGGTGAATCGACGAGGAACTGGCCGGGCGGGCAGGGCGCGGTGCCGTTGTTCGCGAGAAACTGCGAAAAGCGTTCATGGGCCGGGGCGACGGCTTTGCGGTAGTGCTCGGCAAAACGCTCACGTGCCTCTGTGTCGCTCGCCAGGCAGCCTGACAAGTACGGCGGTACGGCGGCATCCGGCAATTCGGTTTCGGCGCAGGAAACCATCCGCACCCACGGGCATCCGGCGTTGGCGATGGCGGGGAACATGACCACGTTGTCGAGGACGATGACGTCCGGTTTAAGGCGGCCGAGCAACTGTTGCAGCGGCTTTTCCGCTTCGATCGCTGTGTCGATGATCGCTTCCCAGGCCGGCGCCACATAACTGTCGATCTGTGCCAGCGGGGTCTGGTCGAAGTAAGGAATATTGCGCTCGATAAAGCGCTCCCAGTAATGCTGGTGTTCCGCTGCGGACAGTGGGCTGGCTTGCGGAATCGGATACTCGTCGAAGCCGTATTCGGCGAAGAGTCCCTGGAAATGTTCGTGGCAGATAAAGACCGGTTTTGCTCCCAGCTCACGCAGTGACTGGGCGATACCAATGCAGTTCAAGGCCGCGCCGAAACTGGCTTCCGGAAACAAGGCGATCAGTTTGTGTGGGTGCATGGCGAAGAAAGTCCATGGCGGGTAAAGCCCGCCGTGCCTGAGATGACTGGATGCTGTCTTATTTTATAAAAAAAATCATCCTGTTTTTTGAAGTGTTCAGCGACGCCCGAACAAATGGCCCTGCGGAATCCCGCGATTGGCGGTTTGCGGGCGCTGGGCGGCGCTCAGGCGCAGGTGCAGGCGCAGCAGGTCGGCAGCGATCTCCAGTTGTCCGCGCTCGATGTGCGCAATGATTTGCAGGTGCTCGCGCAGAGCCTCCTGCAGACGATGCACGCTGACGGTCGGCAACAGATTTGGCAGGCGCCGCAGGCTCTGATGCTGCAGCAGGGCGTCGCCGATAAAGCGGTTGCCGCAGCTCTGGCCGATCAGTTCATGGAAGCTGATGTCCAGTTCGCGAAATTGCTGGATGTCGAAGTGTTCGACCGGGCTTGAGAGCAAGGTTTGCATGGCGCTGCGCAGCAGTGCCAGGCGGTGTGGATCGGCGTTGAAGTGCGGGCTGAGCAGCGCTTCCGGCTCCAGGATCAGGCGGAATTTGAGGCTTTCTTCGAGGGCGGCGAGGCTGTTCAGTGAGGGGCGAAACAGCCAGGACTGGCCGGGGCCGCGCTCTATCGCCTGGCTTTCGCTGAGTTGCTGCAGGGCTTTCTGCGCCGCGGGCCGGCCGATGTCGTAACGACGCATCAGCTCGCTGATGCTGATGCTGTCCCCAAGGCGCCCGGCCATGCGGTCGCGCAATACCGAGGTCGCCAGTTCTTCTTCCTCGGCTTGTGGCAAGGCCGCGTTGAAGGCCTGGCCACTCGGCGCGGCAAGCAGTCGATAGCCTTTGCCGGCTTCATGGCTCAGCAGGTTTTCTTCCAGCAGCACTTTCAGTGCGCCACGAATCAGGGTGCGAGACACCTGGAAGGTGCGCGACAGCGCTTGCTCGGCAACCGGGTCGCCGGCCACCAGCCCGGTTTCCTGGGTGTGTTCCAGAATACGCCGGGCGAGTTCCAGATGATTGGTGCGAGGTTTTTTCTCGGGTGTTGTGCTCAAGCGTCTTATCTCTTTTGGTCGCTTTGGACTCAGGTGCTCATCTTATGCCATGCGCCGCTGAGTCGTCAGGCACGAAAAAAGCGTTGACAACTTTTCTTTCTGGTCCTAATTTCTAAAAAAAAACACGTGCAACCGTTTCTCTTTTCGCCGTACTGCCTTCGAACACAACAATAATCAATCGTCGGGTGAGTATTATGAGAAAGCTGAAAGGCCTTATGTGTCTGGGATTGAGCGTTTCCCTGGCGATCGCTTCACAGGCCGCAAGTGCAAAAGACATGGTGATTTCCATCTGGGACGGCTACATGGCCCCGGATGCGCTGGACAAGTTCAAAGCGGCCAGCGGCGTTGACGTCGACAAGGCGTTGCACGCGACCAATGAAGAAATCATGGGCAAGCTCATGGCGTCTGGCGGTGAAGGCTATGACGTTGTGTTTGTCTCCTCTCCCTTTGCCGAAGTCCTGCACAAGCAAGGTCTGCTGGCCGACATCGATCCCGTCAAAGTCCCCAACCTGAAAAACCTCTACCCTGAAGCCACTCAGCTGGAATATGACCCGGGCAACCATTTCTCGGTGCCATACACCTGGGGCACCACCGGGATCTGCTACCGCTCCGACAAGGTCACGCCGGCGCCGGTGAGCTGGAATGAATTGCTCAACCCGAGCGATGCGCTCAAAGGCAAAGTGACGATGCTCGCCACCGACCGCTGGATGCTCGGTGCCGGGTTCCTGGCCAAGGGCTGGTCGGTCAACGACAACGATCCCAAGCAGATCGCCGCAGTGCGCGATCAGTTGATCGCTACCAAGAAACGCATCCTCGCGTTCGACGACACCACCTTCTACTCCAAGCTCGCGTCCGGCGAATCGATGATGGCGCACGCGTGGGATGGCTGGTGCAACTACGGCACCCAAGCCAATGCGGCGATTAAATTTGTCGTGCCCAAGGAAGGTTCCGATCTATGGGTGGACACCATGGTCGTGCTGAAAAGCTCGAAGCATCAGGAGGAGGCGTTCAAGTTCGTCAACTTCATGCTCGCCAGGGAAAACCATGCCTGGGTGGCGGAAAACATCCTCTACAAAGTCCCGAACCAGGCCGCAATGGCCGGTTTGTCCGCTGACCTGCTCAAGCAATATCCCAACCTGACGATCGCCCCGAGCGAACTGTTGAAGATGGAGCAATTGCGCGATCTGGGCGGCACCACGCAAAAGGCCTACACCCGGGCTGTCACCGAAATCATGGCGGCACAGAACTAAGTCCCGCCAAACGTAAGCCGCATCGATCCGGGGCATGCCCGTCATGCCTCGCCACGCTCGCAAGCCGCCTTCGTTCCGGGGCGGGAGGATATGGGTAATGAGTGCTTTGCATGCTGACAGGCGTCTGTCGGCCTGGCTTCTTGCGCCCGGCTTTGGCTGGCTGCTGATATTTCTGGTGGTGCCGTGCGTTCTGGTATTGGTCTACAGCTTCGTCGAGCGCGGTGCTTACGGCGGCATCGACTGGCTGTTCACCTGGGAAAACTACCAGCGCGCATTCGATCCGCTGTACCTCGGCATCCTGCTCAAATCGGCAAAAATCGCCGGGCTGGCGACGCTGTTTGCGGTGCTGATCGGCTACCCGGCGGCCTACGCGATTGCCCGTGCACCACGGCGCCACCAAGCGGTGTTCCTGTTTTTGGTGATGCTGCCGTTCTGGAGCAACTACCTGATCCGTACTTATGCCTGGATCGTCCTGCTCAATCGCGAAGGCCTGATCAACCGGATGCTGCAGATGTTCGGCTACAGCGGCGAACCGATCAGCCTGCTGTACACCGAGGCGTCGGTGGTGCTTGGGCTGGTCTACAACTACATCCCGTTTGTGATCCTGGCGATTTTCTCTTCGCTGTCACGCATCAACAACGAACTCTGGGACGCCTCGAAAGACCTCGGCGCTTCGGGCTGGATGACCTTTCGCCGGATCATCCTGCCGCTGAGCGTGCCCGGTGTCGCCGCCGGTGCCGTGTTTGTCTTCGTCCTGAGCATCGGCAACTTCATCACGGCCGACCTGTTGGGCGGCAAACAAGTGCAGATGGTCGGCAACCTGATCTACTCGCAATTCCTCACGGCGCGGGACTGGCCGTTCGGTGCCGCACTGAGTTTCTTCCTGATCGCCATCATGCTGATCCTGTTGTTCGTCCAGGCTTTGGTGGCCCGTCGTGCAGAAGGGGGCCGCGCATGAGCCAGTCTCGTTCGCTGGGCGGCACCGCACTCAATACGCACCTGTGGCTGGTGTATGCCTTCCTTTATGTACCGATCCTGGTGTTGATCCTGCTGTCGTTCAACAAGTCCGGATTGCCGACGGCCTGGGGCGGCGTATCGCTGAAATGGTACGTGTCGCTGGCGCATAACTCGGCGATTTTGTCGGCGGCGCTCAACACCCTGATCGTCGCGCTGTCGGCGACCTTCATTGCCTGCGTGCTCGGGACATTCCTCGCGCTGGGCATCGAATTGCGTCGCAAGGACAACGACAAGGGGCAGGTGGTCGACACCTTGTTGATGGCGCCGATGATCATTCCCGACATCGTCCTGGCGATTGCGCTGCTGAGCTTTTTCAACCTGCTCAAGGTCGGGCTCGGCTTGCACTCGATCATCATCAGCCATGCCGTGTTCAACATCGCCTTCGTCTGCGCGGTGGTGCGCACGCGGCTCAAACACTTCGACTATTCGATTCTCGAAGCCTCGATCGACCTCGGTGCGAGCTGGTTCACCACGTTTCGCCGGGTGCTGTTGCCGGCGATTTTTCCCGGCGTGCTGGCGGGTGGTTTGCTCTCGTTCACGCTGTCGGTGGACGAATTCATCATCGCGTTTTTCAACTCCGGTTCCGGCCAGGCTTCCACGACGTTGCCGATGCAGATCTACGCCATGATCCGTTTTGGCGTCACCCCGGAAATCAATGCCCTGGCGACGCTGGTGATGCTGGTCAGCATCACCGCGCTGCTGGCTTCGCAGCGTCTCAACAAGGCTCCTCGCACCCATGAATAATTCATCTGCGGTACTGATCCTGGACAAGGTCAGCAAGTCTTATGGCAACGGTCTGGCGGTCGACGAGGTGTCGCTGAACATCCGCGAGAACGAGTTCTTTGCGCTGCTGGGGCCGTCCGGTTGCGGCAAGACCACGCTGTTGCGCATGCTCGCCGGTTTCGAAACCCCCAGCGCCGGCTGCATTTATCTGGATGGCAAAGACATCTCGCCGCTGCCGGCCAACAAGCGTCCGTTGAACCTGATGTTCCAGTCTTATGCGCTGTTTCCCAACATGACCGTGCGCAAGAACATTGCTTACGGGTTGGAAATGGAGCGCTTGCCCGAGGCAGAAATCCGTCGCCGGGTCGATGAAGTGCTGAGCACCGCACAGCTCGGTGAACTGGCCGAGCGCAAGCCGGATCAGCTCTCCGGTGGTCAGCGCCAACGTGTTGCGCTGGCGCGGGCGCTGGTCAAGCGTCCGCGGGTGTTGCTGCTCGATGAGCCGTTGGGGGCACTCGACAAAAAGCTCCGGGAAAAGATGCAGCTCGAACTCAAGCGCCTGCAACTGGAGAGCGGCATCACCTTCATCATCGTCACCCACGACCAGGAAGAAGCGTTGGTGATGTCGGACCGCATGGCGGTGCTCGACGGCGGCAAGGTCTGTCAGTGCGGCAGCCCCACCGAACTTTACGAAAACCCCAACAGCCGCTTTGTCGCCAACTTCATCGGCGTCAGCAATCTGTTTGAAGGCGTGCGTTCGGGTCAGCACACAGTGCGCGTCAACGGTCAGGAGCTGGCTGTCGAGACCGACGCGCCGCTGGTGCCGGGTCAAAAGGTCGCCGTCGTCGTGCGCCCGGAACGTCTACAGGTGCTCACGGAGGAGCACGAGATGTGTGCCAATCAGGTGACCGGCAACATCGTCGAAATCGCCTATCACGGCCTCGACACCAACGTGCATGTACAGACGGCGCTCAGCGACAAGGCGTTGATCGTCCGGGTGCCGTCCTCGCAATTCGAATTTGCGCATTTTGCTATCGGTATGAGCGTCCGTCTCGGCTGGCAGGCTCGCCACGCCCGTGTATTGACGCGCTGAACAATAAAAAAAGACCAGGCAGGAGTACCGCTCGATGAAACAGAAAGTGATCGCCTTCTTTCCGGAAGCCGCTTATGGCCCGGCACTGAACTCGGTTGGTATCGCCCAAGCGTGCGAAGCCCTCGGCCACAAGGCGGTTTTCCTCACCGACCCCGGCATGAGCGGCGTGTATGCCGGCTACGGTTTTGAAGAACACATGGTCAACATGTCGGCGCCGATGCCCGCCGAGGAAATGGCCCGCTACTGGGTCGATTTCATCAACGGCCACATTCCCAACTTTCGCAAAACCCCGCTGGATCAAATCGACAACTACGTGAAGGAATGCTGGGCCGCCATCGTCGACACGGCCAAGTGGGCGCAGAAGGATTTGCCGGCGGTGCTGGACAAGGTCAAGCCCGACCTGATCTGCGTCGACAACGTGATCCTGTTTCCTGCGATCAAGCAATACGGCAAGCCGTGGGTGCGGATCATTTCCTGCTCGGAAAACGAGATCGAAGACCCGGATATCCCGCCGCACCTGTCGGGGATGAGCGTTCACGACAAGGCCGGTCACGCGCAATTTCGCCAACGTTTTGAAGAAGTGGTCGGGCCGATTCATGAAGACTTCAACCAGTTCCTGCAAGCCCATGGCGAGCAACCGTATCCGCTCGGCACCTTCTTCGAAGCCTCACCGTACATGAACCTGCTGCTGTACCCGGACGCGGTCAAGTTCGAGCGCCGCCACCCGTTGCCGGCCGAGCGCTTTCACTACCTGCAAGGTTGCGTTCGCCACGATACGGCCTACGACATTCCCGAGTTTCGCGCCAACAACGACAAACCGTTGCTCTACGTCAGTTTCGGTAGCCTCGGTTCGGGCGACGTCGATCTGCTCCAGCGTCTGATCACCGCCGTTGGCAAGTTGCCTTACCGCGCATTGTTCAATGTCGGCGAGCACCTCGATGAATACCCGGACCTGCCCGACAACGTGCTGATCTCCAACTGGTTCCCGCAGCCGTCGGTGATTGCCCAGGTCGATGCGGTGATCCATCACGGCGGCAACAACAGCTTCACCGAGTGCCTGTTTTTCGGTAAGCCGGCGATCGTCATGTCCTACGTCTGGGACGGTCACGACAACGCCATGCGCGCCGAAGAAAGCGGTCACGGGTTCAAGCTCGATCGCTACGAGTGGAGCGAAGCACAGCTCGCGGAAAAGCTCGCGGCGTGCCTCAACGACGAGGCGATGCGCCAACGTCTGCAACGCACCAGCGCGCAGATGCAATCACGCAAAGGTCCGGCGGACGCGGCCGCCATTCTCGACAAGGTGCTGAACAATGCCTGAGCAAAACACCACGGCGGGTATCACGCCGTACCTCGAAGCCGTCAGCAGTCGCACCGATCTGGTGGACTGGGGCGTGCAGAGCGACGCCGTCGAAGGCGTCTCGCATTCCAGCGGCCGGTTGCTGTTCAAAGGTCCGAATAACAGTCCGGAAACCGGGCTCTGGGTCTGCACGCCTGGGCGCTGGCGACTGTCGATTCCCCGTGACGAGCTGTGTCACTTCATTGCCGGCATCGCCACTTACCGCAATGACAACGGCGAGGTGATCGAGATTCGTCCGAACACCCTGGTGCTGTTCCCGGCCGGCTGGACCGGCGAATGCCACGTCCGGGAAACCCTGCGCAACGTTTACATGCTGGCCTGAACCCGGTGCCGATCAACTGAAAAACGACAATTACTGCAGGAGCCGGCTTGCTGGCGATAGCGGTGTTCGGGCGACACCTGTGTTGACTGTCACGCCGCCCGCAGCAAGCCGGCTCCTACAGGGGTAAATCCGAGACTGAATTTTTTTCTGGAGAAAATGAATGACTACCCCGTTTCTGTACGACCCGCTGAGCATTACTGACGTCAAGGATTGGGGCGTGATCCCGACCATGCTGGAAGGTGAATCCCGTGTTTCCGGCGTGGTGCTGCACAAAGGCCCCGAAGGCCAGTCCGAGTGTGGTGTGTGGATCTGCACGCCGGGCAAATGGTTTTGCCACGTCACCAGTGACGAGTTCTGCCATTTCCTCGAAGGCCGCTGCACCTACGTCCACGAATCCGGCGAAGTGATCGAGATCAAGCCCGACACCGCAGCCTTTTTTCGCAAGGACTGGAAAGGCGTGTGCACCGTCCATGAGACGGTGAAAAAGGTCTACATGATCCGGTGAATGCCATGACTGAGACACGTGCGTCAACGCCAACCCGCGAGGACCAGCGCGCAGCCTTCCTGGCGCGTGCCGGCTTCGCCGAGGCACAACTGATCGCGCTGCCGGCGGATGCCTCGACCCGGCGCTATTTCCGCTTGGACGGTGAGGGCCTGTTGCTGATGGATTCGCCCCCGCACAGCGAGCCGATCGGTCCGTTTGTCCACGTTGCCCGGCACTTGCACGGACTGGGGCTTTCCGCGCCGGCCTTGCTGCAGGTCGACGAGGCGGCGGGGCTGGCGTTGATCGAGGATTTCGGTCACGACACCTACACCCGACTACTCGCAGCCGGGCATCCGGAAGCGGCGTTGTATCGCTTGGCGATCGACGCGCTGGTGGCATTGCACCGCGCGCCATCGACGACGGAAATGCCGCCTTACGACGCCCGGCAACTGAGTGACGAGTGTGCGCTGTTTATCGATTGGTACGTGCCGTTGCTGATTGGCGAGGAGGCGGCGCTGAAGCTGCGCGAGTCCTACCTGGCGCTGTTCGCCGAGGCTTGCCGCGATGTCGCGCAACGTCGCGAAGCGCTGGTATTGCGTGACTTCCACGTCGACAACCTGATGCTGCTCGAAGGCCGCGAAGGCGTTGCGGCCTGCGGCCTGCTGGATTTTCAGGACGCACTGATCGGTGCGGCGGCGTACGACTTGATGTCGTTGCTCGAAGACGCACGCCGTGACGTGTCCGAAGCGTTGCGCGTGGCGCTGCTGACGCACTACCTGATGCAGCGCCCGGAGCTTGATGCACCGCGTTTTCTCGAAGATTACCGGCGGCTGGCCGCCCAGCGTCACGCCAAGGTGCTGGGGATTTTTGTGCGCCTGGCGGGCCGCGATGGCAAGCACGGTTACCTGGCGCATTTGCCGCGCACCCTGGGTTTGTTTGTCCGGGCGCTGGAGGCCGAGGCCTTTGCACCGCTGCGCGCCTGGCTCAACGGGCATGTGCCGGGCTGGCGCGATGAGCTGCCGCCCGCGACTCTCGCAGCTTTGCGCGAGACCCCTTATCGATTGGTTCAAGGATTACCCCATGGCCACGTTCAACACTGACACTGCACTTCGTTTCATCAACTCTGAATACCTGCCGCTGACGAATGCCCGCGCGCGCGAAGTGCTCGACCCTGCAACGCTGCAACCTGTCGGGCAGGTCGGCCTGTGCGGCGAAGCGGACGTGCAGGCCGCCGTCGATGCCGCCACCGACGCGCAGAAACAGTGGCGGCTGATCGACGCGAAAAGCCGCGCCGCACTTTTGCACGCGCTGGCCAACGCCATCGAACAAGACGTCCCCTGCAACCGTGAAGTAGCACGGTTGATGACCCTGGAAATGGGCAAGCCGTTTCCCGAAGCCATGGGCGAGCTGGCCAACTGCGCGCCGATCTTTCGCTACTACGCGGAAATGGCCCGTGACGATGCCGGCAAGGTTGCCGGCACCACGCAGATCGGCTCGTTCCAGCATGTGCGCTATGAGCCGTATGGCGTCAGCGTGCACATCATGCCGTTCAACTTTCCGATCCTGTTGATGTGCTGGACGGTCGCTGCCTCGTTGGCCGCGGGCAATGCCTGCATCGTCAAACCGGCGGAAGCCACGACCCTGTGCACGCTCAAATTCATGGAGCATTTCACCTCGTTGCTGCCGGGGCTGGTGTCTTGTGTGCCGGGCGATGCGGTGACGGCGCAGTTGCTGGTGAAGTCGACCGGCACTCACGCGGTCGCCTTTACCGGCAGCGTGGCGGCCGGCAAAGCGGTGGCAGTGGCGTGTGCCGAACAGATGAAACCGTGCGTGATCGAGGCCGGTGGCAGTGACCCGCTGATCATCTCCAGACATGCGCCGCTGGACGTCGCGGCGGCAGGGGCGGTGACCGCCGCGTTTCACCTGAGCGGGCAGATTTGCACCTCGGCTGAGCGCTTCTACGTGGTCGATGAGATCCACGATGAGTTCGTCGCTAAGTTCGCCGAACGCACCCGTGCCTTGCGCATCGGTCATGGTCTGGAGCGTACGGAAATCGGGCCGATGGTCAGCGAAGCCGCGCGCAATAAAGTCATGCGCCTGGTCGACGACGCCCTGGCCAAAGGCGCGACGCTGGTCTGCGGTGGGCGGATTCCGCCACAGCACAGCGTGGGCTGGTTCTATGAGCCGACCATCCTCACCGGTGTGACCGCTGACATGGCGATTCTCCAGGAAGAGTGTTTCGGCCCCGTCGCTGCGATCTGCCGTGTCAGTGATTTCGACGAAGCGGTGCGGCTGGCCAATGATTCACCATTCGGTCTGGGCGCCTCACTGTTTTCCACCGACCTTGCCGAAGCCATGGAGGCTGCCGAGCGTCTCGAAGCCGGAATGGTCTGGGTCAACAACCCACTGATCGACAACGATGCGTTGCCGTTTGGCGGCTGGAAGATGTCCGGCCTGGGACGCGAACTCGGACGTCAGGGCCTTGAAGCGTTCCGGCGCTCGAAAATGGTCATCATCGATCACCAGCCGAAAATTCAGGACTGGTGGTATCCGTATGCCGACGACGTGTTCTATCGCGATCAGGCTTGACTCATTGGAGGGTCGCAATGAGCGACAACATTTCCTGGCCGACCCTGGCGGTGATTCTCGCTGCCGGGCAGGGCACCCGCATGCGTTCGCCGCTACCGAAAGTCATGCACCCGGTGGGTAATCGGCCGCTGCTCGGCCATGTACTGGCGGCGGTCGAGGCGGCGGCTATCGATCAATGTGCGGTGGTGTTGGGCGCAGGCAGTCGGGTGGTTGCCGATTACTTGAAACAGGCAGCGCCGGCTGCGCGGACGTTTACCCAGCAAGCGCAGTTGGGCACGGCCCATGCGCTGCTTGCCGCCCGGCCCGCGTTGCAGGCCCATGAACAGGGTTGCGTGCTGGTGCTGTTTGGCGATTCACCCTTGATCCGCGCGCAGACCTTGTTACGACTGCGTCAGGCACTGATCGACGGTGCCGCCGTGGCGGTCGCGGGATTTCACACCGCACAGCCGGGGCCTTACGGACGATTGCTGGTGGAGGAGGGCCGCTTGCTGGCCATTCGCGAAGCCAGGGACGCCAGCCCGCAAGAGCTTGAGGTCAACTTCTGCAATGGTGGCGTCATGGGTTTGCGTGCCGACACTTGTCTGTGGCTGCTGGACCGGATCGGCAACCAGAATGCGCAAGGCGAGTTTTACCTCACCGATGCCGTGGCAGTGGCCAACAGCGCCAGCCTGCCGGTCACGGCGGTGGAAGTGGATGAAGACGACGTGCTCGGGGTCAATGATCGCGAGCAATTGCATGCGGCCGAGCAGCGTTTCCAGCAGCGTCGACGCCGTTCAGTCATGCAGTCCGGTGTCAGCCTGGTGGCGGCGGACACGGTGTTTTTCAGTGCCGATACGCAACTGGCCACGGACGTGCACATCGAGCCTTGCGTGGTGTTCGGGCCGGGGGTGAGCGTGGGCAGCGGGGTGCGGGTGGATGCGTTCAGTCGCCTGGAAAATGTTCGGCTGGAGCAGCCGGTGAATGAAGGAGTTTGTCATGCGTGACTATCAACGGCTGTACATCGGCGGCGAGTGGATCGCGCCAGTGCAGCGTGGTGTTTTCCAGACGTTTGACCCGAGCGATGAATCGGTGCTGGCACAGGTCGCTGCCGCCACGGTGGAGGACATCGACCTGGCCGTCGCCGCCGCGCGCAAGGCGTTCGACGAAGGTGACTGGCCGCGCTGGACGGGGGCGCAGCGAGCGCAGGTCCTGCGGCGAATCGCTGACGGCATTCGTGCGCGTCAGGACGAACTGGCCGCCATCGAAGTGCGCGACAACGGTAAGCCCCTGCCGGAAGCGCAGTGGGACATCGCCGACACCGCGGGTTGTTTCGATTTCTATGCCGGGCTCGCCGAAGGCGCGGACCAGCAAAGCGAGCAGTCGATCAGCGTGCCCGATGAGCGCTTCCATTCTTCGGTGATCAAGGAACCGGTCGGCGTGGTCGCCGCGATCATCCCCTGGAATTTCCCGATGCTGATGGCGTCGTGGAAAGTCGCTCCGGCGCTGGCGGCGGGCTGCACGGTGGTGCTCAAACCGTCGGAACTGACGCCGCTGACTGCTCTTGAATTGGCAACGATTGCCGATCAGGCCGGCTTGCCCGCCGGGGTGTTGAATGTGGTCAGCGGACTGGGGCGTGAGGCCGGTGCGCCGCTGGCCGAGCACCCGGACGTCGACAAGATCGCCTTCACCGGCAGCGTGCCGACCGGGCGCAAGATCATGCAAGCGGCGGCGGCCGAGATCAAAAACATCAGCCTGGAACTGGGCGGTAAATCGCCGTTCGTGATCTTCGCCGACAGTGACCTCGACGCGGCGGTGGAGTGGATTCTGTTCGGGATTTTCTGGAACCAGGGCCAGGTCTGTTCAGCCACGTCTCGAGTGTTGGTGGAGCGTGCCTTGTATCCGGCACTGTTGGAGCGTCTGATCGAAGCCACCGAGCAAATCCATATTGGCCAAGGCTTTACCGAGGGTGTGAAACTCGGGCCACTGGTCAGTCAGGGGCAATTGGACAAGGTGCTCGACGCCATTGCGACCGGTCAGCAAGAGGGCGCGCGGCTGGTGTCCGGCGGAACACGTCCGGCCCATCTGCAGAAGGGTTATTACCTGACCCCGGCGATATTCGCCGATGTGCCGGAGCACAGTACGGTGTGGCGCGAGGAGATCTTCGGCCCGGTGGTCTGCCTGCGTGCCTTCGACAGCGAAGCCGAAGCGATTCGCCTGGCCAACGATTCGCCCTTTGGTCTGGCAGCCGCGGTCATGTCCCGCGATATCCCGCGTTGTGAACGCGTGGCCCGACGCTTTCGCGCCGGGATCGTCTGGGTCAACTGCTCGCAACCGACTTTTGTCGAGGCCCCTTGGGGCGGCTACAAGCAGAGTGGTATCGGGCGTGAACTGGGCGAGTGGGGCTACAACAATTACCGCGAGACCAAGCAAATCACCCGATACAACGGCGGACCCTGGGGGTGGTATTTGAACTGAAGCTTCGCAATGTCCTGCACAAAAGGCTGACGCCAACACTGTTCGATACGCTGGAGTCTGTTGCCTCAGACTGGCAGATCAATCACGTAGGCGTCAGCAAAGTCCGGGTTCTCATTGAGGCCATTTTTCGCATACCCCCGAGCGTTGCAAATGACGCGAGTGTTGCCCACCCGATAGTCAAAGCTCCCGTGGGTATGGCCATGCAGCCAAAGTGCCGGCTGCCAGATTTTGATCCGGTCTTCGAGGTCTGACACAAAGCTCGAGTTGATCGCAGAATGCGTAAAAAGCGGACTTATGCTCAGCCGTGTCGGTGCGAAATGGGAAACCACCACCGTGGGAGTGGTGTTGTCGCGGGCGAAGCAGTCGTCCAGCCAGGCGACTGTCTGTAAAAAAACAAGTTGGGAAATGGCAGGAGTGAACAGGTCTGGAAAATCCGGCGAGACTTTTATGTGGGTGAAGTCCCGGATGCTCTTCGTCGCCAGATCGATACCCAGTGCCCGATCCTCTGCGCATTCGAACAGGCGATAATCAGACCACAGGGTGCAACCAAGGAACCGCACGCCGTTGTGGACATACGCTGAACGTTCCAAAACGTGGATCTGTGTGCCTTGCGACAACCTGTTCAGGTTTTCGTAGGTGGAGATCAGGTCGCTGCCATAAAACTCGTGATTGCCTGCCACATACACGACCGGAGCAGGGCAGGATCTGGCCCACTCAATGGCCTGTGCCGGTCGGGAGATGTCCCCGGCGAGCACTACAACGTCGGCATTCACATCGGGAAAAGGCAGTACGTTGACGGACAAATGGATGTCGGACAGCAAGGCGATGCGCATTAATCAACTCCTGTCTGATTGGAATGGCGCCCATTCAACTTACCTGTTGATGGCCTCCTGCGACAAGCCTGGGGAAACCTCCCGACATCACGATAACGCCGGAAGGGAGCCGGCGCGTTTGCGAAGAAAACGCGCTTTCAATGACCAGGCGTTGTTGCTCAAGATGCATCGTATTATTGCCAGGTGCCGTGGATGCACCCCGGTGGTGGTCCTGCGTAACCACCGCGGCGGTTGGCCTTGGCCCTTTCAGTCAGAGCGTGTAGCCACCAGCGTGGACGAGGTGGTTGTCCTGTCCGGCAACGATGAGATGCATGGGCACCTTGGGTTGCTCATCCACGGAAGTGACCTCAAACCCACCCACCACCAGCGGCTGTCGCTCACACACTTCGGTCGACTCTCCCGCCAGTTTTTTCGCCATTTTCGCGTGGTTCGCTGCGATTTCATTGAGAGTTGACACGGTTACATCTCCGGTGACGGACCCAGCGTATCGCTGGCGTCCATAAGTATTGATTAATTGGCCGTCACGTCAGAATTCCGTCGTTCCGGGGCGGCTACGGCCAGCGTTTGCAAAGCTTGAGCCAGAGGTTGTTACAATTTCTTGACGGACGTTTTCAGGCGACGAATGGTGGTCGGTTGCTGGTTATGAATCGGGCGTAAACTGGCAGGGCTACTTCATCAAAAGGAGCCGCACCATGATTGCCGACCGAACGACCGCACAGACGTCTGCGGACAAAGCTGTCTGGGATCAATATTTCTGCGCTGCGCTGATTGCGGAAAGCCATCTGACGGCGCCCGTTGTAGGAGGGGCCACTCATGAGGACAGGCAGAATCTGTTGATTGAAAGAGCCAAGGCGCTCGCTGACAAAATGATGGATACCCGCCAATAAATGAAAAAGCCCGGCCTTTTGAGGTTGGGCTTTTTCATGCCTGTCTTAACCTGAAGTGAACAGCTGTCGGATCAGGTTCGGTGTACTGCCGGTCCAGCGCTTGAACGAGCGCCGGAAGTTCGCCGCATCGTTAAAGCTCAAATACTCTGCGACTTCCTCGTTACTGAACCCTTTGATCTGATACAGGTACAGCGCTACATGCTTGCGCACCCGATCCACCTGTTGCTGAAAACCGGTGTCGTGCTTTTGCAGTTTGCGTTTGAGGGTGGCGGGGCTCATGGCGAAGGCCTGAGCGGCTTGTTCAAGGCTCGGGGCCTTTCGTATATGGGTTTGCAGGTAGCGATAGAGGCAGTCGACGAAGCTTGAGGCAAAGCCCAGTTGTTCGATTTGCCCCTGGGCTTCCTGACGGGCGACCTGGCCGGCGGTGGCCGACGCGGCGGGCCAGGCGAGCGTGAGGTATGCCCGTGGGATGCGCATCAGGTCCAGTGGGCGGTTGAACTGGGTGTGCTCACCCAGATGCACCCAGTATTGCTCGACATAACGTGGTTCTGCATGGCTGAAGCTGCATTCCCACGGCAGGCGTTGGCCGCTCTGTGAGCGGCTCATGGCGACGATGGAGGTCATGCTCGCTTCCAGCAGAAAACGCCATTGTTCGCCCGCGCCGCAACTGTCCAGCCAATAGAACCAGGCGTGCTTTTCATCCAGCACTAACCGCGGCGTTGCGAGCGGGCTGAGCAGCGCCTGTTGCTGCACCAGCGTGTCGAGGGCCTGATGCAGATTTTGCGCGTGGCGCAAGGCATGGCTGGCCGGGCCGTAATGCCCCGGCAGCAAGCGCTGGCCGAACAGAAAGCTGCTGTCGTCGGCGTCCAGCAGCCGGCGGCTGTTGTTGATCAGCCCGAAAAACTGCTGCGGGCTGAGGCGGGTCTGGCCGGCGAGGATGTCTTCATGGAACAGGCCGGTGCCGCGCAGCAGGCGATGACTATCGATGTCCCGGGACAATGCCAGATCAATCAGGGTCGCCGGCTGGTAATGCCCGGGAATGAAACGGCTGTCGGTTTCGTACCACGTGGTTTTCAGGGTCATGACCGCGCCTCAGGCCGTTTTTGCCAACGGTTGCCTGGCCCGTGCCAGCGCAAGATTGAGGCGTTTGAGCAGGGCATCCGGGGCCTCGTTGACCGCCATGACCACGGCGGTACTGGCCGACAGGTGCACGCGCTCGCCGTGTTGCCGGGTTTTGTGTGCCAGGCCTTGAACCGCCTGTTGCAGCTCCAGCGCCAGCAGGCGTGCCTGGCTTTCGCCGGTGTTAGGCAGCAGCACCACGAAGCGGTCGCCGGCCAGTCGGCAGAGCAAGTCCTGGCGCCGCAGGTTGAGCAACAACAAATGACTGAGCGCCTGCAGCACCGCGTCGCCTTCGGCATGGCCGAACGTCTGGTTGATGGCCGCGAAGTTGTCGACGTCCAGCGCCAGCAATGACAGCGGCTGCTGTTGCCGCTGACTCTCATCAAGGCTTTCGGTCAGCTGCCGCTTGAGGTAGTCGGCGCCGCCCAGTGGCGTGAGTTTGTCGAACAGCCGGTGCTCGCGGAACAGCTTTTCACGCTTCTCCATTTGCGCACTGATCGCCAGTTGCTCGCGGTGCCAGTGATAGATACCGAGGGTCAGCAGAATCATGCCCACCGGCATCGGCCCGGACTCCAGCCAGTGGTCCCAGGTGATGCTGTCGGGCAGGCGGATGAACTCGTCGAGGCTGTCGATCCACCAGGAGAAAAAGATGCCGCTCAAGCCAAGCGCCAGGTAATTGGTGACGCGACCGGCCGGACGACTCTTGAGTACCAGCCCTAACCAGACCAATGCCAACAGCGCCGAGCCGCCTTCGCCGACGATGTCCAGCCAGACCCATTCGCTGATGCTTTTCAACTCGCCGCACGCCAGGTGCAACAGCAACCCTGCGTTCGCCGCCAACAGCAGCAGGGCGAGTTTCCAGCGATGGGGTTTGAGGACTGAGAACATGGCCGTGATCCTTTGGCGAAGAAGTGATGCGCGTCAGCACAGCAGATGTTTGTGACAGTGGGGTGACTGGGGTGGGAGGTCGAATCAGCTCATGGCGCGGCGTTTTTTTTCTGCCCGGCGATAACCTGTGGCGAGGGGGTTTACCCCCGTTCGGTCGCGTAGCGACCGCCGTCAGGTGCACGGCGTGTTTGATGGGGAGCGCTTCGCACTCAAAAGGGGGTAAACCCCCTCGCCACAGGATTGGCGCCCGGCTCAGGTCATTTGAGCTCATTAACCGGCCTGAAACCTGGAAAACCCCCGGTCTACGCCGCTTTCCGCCCACCCCTGTCACAGAACCGTCATCCCCCGACCCTAGCTTGCCCTCCCAGTTGCCGGGTCACTTGCCTGGCGTTATCGGACTCTTGGGGGAGTACACCATGTACCAGCGCAGCAGCACCGCCGGGCTCGTCAGCTTTACGCTCACCGCATTGGCCATGGCGATGGCCAGCGAACGCCTGTACGCCGCCGAAACTGCCGCAAACACGGAACACGTCGAAGTGGTGGGGCAGGCGGCAAGCATCGATCAGGCGCTCAAGGAACAGCGCAATTCCGACAGCATCAAGAGCGTGGTGCATGCGGATGGCGTGGCACAGCTGCCGGACGAAAACGTCGCCGAAGCCGTGCAGCGGCTGCCGGGGATCAGTGTCGAGCGCGACCAGGGCGAAGGACGATTTGTCAGCGTGCGCGGCCTCGGGCCGGACCTCAACAGCGTGACCATCAACGGCACGCTCGTACCGTCGCCGGAAAGCGAACGCCGCGCCGTGGCCCTCGATGTGTTGCCCTCGGAGCTGGTGCAGTCGTTGTCGGTGATCAAGACCCTGACCCCGGACATGGACGCCAACTCTCTGGGCGGCACCGTCGACGTGAAAAGCCTCTCGGCATTCGATCACAAAGGCCTGTTCTACACCGGCAGCAGCGAAGCCAGTTATGACAAGAACACCCACCAGACCAGCCCGAAATTTTCCGGCGCCATCAGTGATCGCTTCAGCCTCGGCGACGGCATCGACAACTTCGGTGTGGCCGCCGCACTGAGCTGGCAGAAGCGCGATTTCGGTTCGGACAACGTCGAAACCGGCGGCGCCTGGGATTTCGAGCAAGGCGCCCGACTCGAAGAGTTCGAGCAACGCGACTACGACATCAGCCGCGAACGCGCCGGCGGTGGTCTGAACTTCGACTACAAGCCCGATGACCTCAGCAGCTACTACCTGCGCACGCTCTACAGCCGTTACAAGGACAGCGAAACACGCAACGCCGCCGCCTTCGAATTTGCCGACCCGCAAGCCGCGGGCGAGTTGGGCGACGCCGAAGGCTCGCGCAAACTCAAACAACGCGAAGAGACCCAGGAGATTCAATCCTACGTCCTGGGCGGCGAGCGCATGTTCGGCCTCTGGACCCTCAGTGGCCAGGCCGGCTACAGCCGCTCCGGCGAAGACAGCCCCGGTCACATTGCCAACGCTGCGTTCACCGGTATAGATGACTTTGCCGACAGCGGTTTCTACGACAAGGACAAACCACGGCCGATCATTGGCCAGGCCTTCTACGACCCGGCCAATTTCAGCCTCGACAAGGTCGAGTGGGAAAAGCAGAAAACCACCGACACCGAGAAAAACCTGCGCCTGGACCTGGCCCGGGATTACGACTTCAAAGGCTATGCGTCCCAGGTCAAATTCGGCGGCAAGGTCAGCCGGCGCAACAAGGACAACGACCTCGATGCCTGGGTCTATGAGGATTTCGACGACCTGGGTTTCAGCGATGATCAGCTCAACCTGTCGCACTTCACCAAAGGCACCGTGGACTATCGCCTCGGCCAGTTCGGCCCGGGGATCAGCGGCAGTGCGATCAAGCAGTTGATCGGCGGCCTCAATCAGGCGGACTTCTATGACGAGGTCGAATCGCGGGTCAACGACTTCAAGATCAGCGAAGACATCAACGCCGGCTATCTGATGAACACCATCGATATCGACGACTGGCGCTTCATCGCCGGCCTGCGCTACGAGGGCACCGAGTTCGAAGCCAAAGGCACCGGCGTGACCGATGGCGCGTTCACGTCCACTGACACCAAACGCAAGTATCACCACTGGCTGCCGGGCCTGCATGCGCGCTATCAACTGGACAAGAACACCCAGGTTCGCGCCGCGTGGACCAAATCCGTGGTGCGCCCGACCTTCGGCCAACTGGCGCCAGGGTTTGTCATCGACGATGACGAAGCCACGTTTGGCAACCCGGAACTCAAACCGCTGGAATCGAGCAACCTCGATCTCGGCATCGAGCACTACATGGGCCGCGCCGGCACCGTCTCGGCGTTCGTGTTCTACAAGGACATCAAGAACTTCGTCTACAACACCGATCTGGCTGGCACGGGTGCCTGGGTCGACTTCTCCGAAGCTCACACGTTCGCCAACGGTGACAGCGCCAAGCTCTATGGTCTGGAGCTGGCGTACTCACAGAAATTCGACTGGCTGCCGGCGCCCTGGAACGGCCTGCTGATTGGCGCCAACACCACCTTCAGCCGATCCGATGCCGAGATCAAAGGCTTTGACGCCGCCAGTGGCATCAACCGCAAGCGCAGCATCGATTTGCCCAACCAGTCCGACACGGTCGGCAACCTGATGCTCGGCTGGGAAGACGACAAGCTGAGCCTGCGCCTGTCGGCCAACTACAAGTCTGATTACCTCTTTGAGCTGGCGTCGATCAACGACAAGGCCCACGACCTGCACGTCGATGCCCAGACCTTTATCGACTTCAGCGCCCGTTACTCGCTGACCAAAAACCTGCAAGTCAGCTTCGAGGCGCAGAACCTCACCGACGAGCCATATTTCGTCTACACCGGCCATCGCTCCTATAACGGCCAGTACGAAGAATACGGCCCGACCTACAAGCTCGGCCTGACCTTCACCCACTTCTGAGCCCTGCTTTTTGTAGGAGCCGGCTTGCTGGCGATAGCCGTTACACGATTCCAGGACAAGGACATTCATGAGTATTTCTTTAAAACACTGGCTGGCCGTTTTGATCAGCCTGACCACCAGCCCGTTAATGGCCGCTACCCCAAGCCTGACCCTGACGCCCTGGGCGCCGAATCTGTCAATCGATGCCATGGCGTTTCTGTCCGGCACCGAACGCCTGGCCGCCAGCGACCGCGACGGCTTGCTGCTGTTGAATGCGCAAGGCCAGGAGTTGGCGCGTTTGAAGGGATCGTTCAGTGGCGTGGACAGTCGCGCCACCGGCCGGCAAGTAGTGGTTGCAAGCCTGGACAACAGCCGTCAGCAAGCGTTGTTGGTCAGTCTCGATCCGGACAAACGCAGCTGGGGTCAGCCGGTGTATCTGCCGACGCGGGATTACCCGGTGAACGGCCTGTGCCTGTATCGCGACGAGGCCAGCAACCTGTTCCTGTTTCTGGTGGGCGAGGAGGGCAAGGGCGAGCAATGGCTGGTGGGTAACGACGCGACGCTCAACGCGCAACCACAACGGGTGCGCGGGTTGCCGCTGCCACCGTCGGCCACGGATTGTCAGGTCGACGACGGCGCCAATCTGTTGGTGGTCAACGAAGAGAATGTCGGTTGGTGGGCGTATCCGGCGCATCCAGAAGCCGATGTCACCCGCACGCCGGTGGACATGCGGGAACCGTTCGGCGAGATCAAAAAAACCGCTGGCGCCATGGCTTTGGTGCCGGGTGGCATCGTAGCGCTGGACCCGAAGTCGGGGCAGTTGCATGTCTATCAACAGCAAGGCGAACGCTGGATCGCTGAAGGCAGTATTGCGCTGCCAGGTTTGAAGGAACCGGAAAACCTCGCCCTGCGCCCGACCGCCAAAGGCCTGCAAATACTCCTGCGCGACGATGACGACGGTCGTTTGTATCAGGGCGAGCTGAACTGGCAGCCGACACCGATACCGTTGGCGCCGGTGCTGCCGAATGTGAAAGCACTCAGCCAGAGCGATCCGGTCGGGCGTCAGGGCGATGCGGCGGATGATCCGGCGATCTGGATTCACCCGCAGCAACCCTCGCTGAGCCGCATACTCGGCACCAATAAAAAGCAGGGGTTGCTGGCGTATGACCTGCAAGGCAAGTTGCTGCAAGAGTTGCCGGTCGGGCGCCTGAATAACGTCGATGTCCGAGCGAATTTCAAACTCGGACAACAGACCGTCGACCTCGCCGTCGCCAGCAACCGCGATCGTAACAGCCTCAGCCTGTTCAGCATCGATCGCCGCAGTGGCGAGCTACGCGAAGCCGGCGAGATCGCCACACCGCTCAAGGAAATCTACGGCATCTGCCTGTTCCAGCCTGGCAGCGGCGAACTCTACGCGATTGCCAACGGCAAGGACGGCACCTTCCTGCAATACCGCCTGAGCGCGCCGGACGGCACCGTGCAAAGTGAGCTGGTGCGCCAGTTCAAGGTCGACAGCCAACCCGAAGGCTGCGTGGCCGACGACCAACGTCAGCGTCTGTTTCTGGGTGAAGAAGATGTCGGCGTCTGGGCGGTGGATGCCCGCGCCGATCAACCGGCGACATTGACCAGCGTCATCAAGGTCGGCCCACAACTGCATGCCGACGTTGAAGGTCTGGCGCTGTATCAAAGTGAGGCTCGCGATTATCTGGTGATCTCAAGCCAGGGCAACGACAGCTACCTGGTGCTGGACGCCGAGCCGCCGTTCGCAGCGCGCGGCGCCTTTCGTGTCGGTCTGAACGCCGTGCTCGGCATCGATGGCGCGTCGGAAACCGACGGGCTGGAAGTCACTTCGGCGAACCTCGGCGGGCCCTGGAGCAAGGGCCTGCTGGTGGTGCAGGACGGCCGTAAACGCATGCCCGAACAGACGCAAAACTTCAAATTCGTGCCTTGGACCGAGGTCACTCAAGCCCTGAAGCTTCCTTGATCCGGGCCAGTCATCAACCTGTCATCCCACTTTCATCCAATAGCCCAACGGCCTTCGCGCATCGACGGCCGGGGAGCACCACACAAGGAGTTTCACCATGCAGGCCACGCTCGAACACATGACGATCTGGGGGCTGATCAGCGACGCCAGTCTGTTGGTCAAGGCGGTCATGCTCACCCTGTTGCTGGCGTCGTTGCTCAGTTGGTACCTGATCATCCAGCGCGGTCGCGTGTTACAGCAGCGCGAGCGGCAGATGAACGCCTTTGTGCAGCGCTTTCGCGGCGCGTCGGATCTGCAGCCGCTGTACCGGGAAACGGCGGGTAGCGAGAGCGGTGTGGAACCGATTTTTCACGCCGGGCTTCAGGAATTCACTCATCTGGATCAACGCGGGGGTAATGCAGCCGAGGTAGTGCTCGAAGGTGTCGAGCGTGCGCTGTATGTGGCGATCAGCGAGCAGGAAGTGCAACTGGAAAAAGGCTTGCAGTTCCTCGCCACGGTCGGCTCGGTCAGCCCTTACATCGGCCTGTTTGGCACGGTATGGGGGATCATGAACTCCTTCCTCGGCTTGTCTCAGGTCCAGCAAGCGACGCTGTCGACCGTGGCGCCCGGCATTGCCGAAGCGTTGATCGCCACGGCCATTGGCTTGTTTGCGGCGATTCCGGCGGTGATTGCCTACAACCGTTTTTCCTCGCGCAGCCAGACGTTGCTCACGCGCTACTACGCCTTCGGTAATGAATTGCAAGTGCGCCTGCATCGCACGCTGCACGGCACGCCGATGAACCCGGCCGTCGCCGCCTGAGAGGAGCGTGAAAATGCTGATCAAACCGCAACGCAAACATGGGCCAAAAGCCGAGATGAACGTGGTGCCGTACATCGACGTGATGTTGGTGCTGCTGGTGATTTTCATGGTCACGGCGCCAATGCTGACCCAAGGCGTAAAGATCGAACTGCCCAAGGTCGCCAGTGAAGCTCTGGCCACTGACACGCGTCAGCAAATCCTCACGTTGTCGGTGAAAGCCGAGGGCGGCTACTACTGGAATGTCGGCGGCGAACTCGATACCCAGCATCAGACCGACAGCGCCGTGACCCTCGATGACATGCGCGCGAAGGTCGCGCAAATCGTCACCGAACGGCACGACACACAGGTTTACATCCGCGCCGACAAGGACGCCGGTTATGGCAGCGTCGTCGCGGCCATGGCGGCGCTGCAGCAGGGCGGCGTCAGCAATCTCGGGCTGGTGACCGAGGCCCCGCAATGACGGCAATGATCATGCACAGTCCTTCGATGACGTTGCCGCCCAGTATTCGCAGCGGGTTCTGGCAGAACAGTCTGGCGGCGAGCCTGGCGGTGGCGTTGCACGCGGCCGTCCTCGCGTTGCTGGTGCACGGTTGGTCGCCGGAGAAACCGCGCGTCGAGCCGCCTTCCGTGCTGAGAACTCAACTGGTGATGTTGCCGCCGGCACTGCAGCCCCTGGCGCCTGAGCCGACACCGGCGTTGGTCGAACCGACACCGCCAGAACCGGCGATTGCTGCGCCCGCCAAACCCGTCGTCGATCCACAGATCCAGGCGCAAAAACTCGAGCAGGCGGCGTTGGCGCGCAAGCGTGTCGAAGACAAAAAACGCGACCTTCAGGCCGAGCAACAACGCCAGCGGCTGGAAACGGAAAAGCGCACCCGCGACGCTGAACGACAGCGTCTCGCCGAACAGCAAGTGCAACAGGCGCAACAAGCCGAACAGGCACGCCTGAACGCGGATCACGCCCGTCAACAAACGGCACAGGCCGCTGCCAGCAGCCGCCAGTATTTGCCCTTGAGCAAGGAAGCACCGGACTACCCGCAACGGGCGCTGGACAAGAACATCGAAGGCGATTGCACCGTGGAATATACGGTCAACCCGCAGGGCAAGGTTGAGAACCCCAAGGTGCTCGACGGCTGTCATCCGCTGTTCATGCGTCCCTCGTTAGCGGCGGCCAACACCTTCCGTTATCAGCCGAAAGTCGTCGACGGCCAGGTGGTTTCGGTGCCGGCGGTGCGCAATACCTTTCATTATCGGATCAAGTGATTCGGTCAGTGGTCGCGACGAGGGAACACGCCCTCGCCACAGGGCGGCGGCTACTCGATCGGATCGAGTTGATCCAGCGCCCGATTCACGTTGAGTTCGCCCAGCATGATCACTTGGGCAATGCCCAGCAGGGTATTGCGACTCGGCCCGAGCGTACGGTCCGCCAGATCCATGGTCATGACATGGGCTGAGGCCAGTGATTCGCACGCGTGTCCCAGCAGGTCTTCGGTGTTGATGTGTGGATCGAGGGTGTACATCGTGCTCGGTGTGCGTGGGGTAGCACGGATGTCGGCGTGGGAGGGGATGCGATCCGAGGTTTCGTCGGGGTTTTCCGGGTCGAAATTTTCGGAGGGGGATGTCGGATCGGTTTCTGGCGGGTTGGGCGTTACTTTGAACATGGATCGAACTCCTCATATCGTAAAAAAGGAGCCATCAGCCTCGCTACCAAACGAGGGGTGGTGGCCATACGCAGGTTGGTAGACCGGGATATGAGGAAACCGGCGCGCCCGAAGACGCCCTGTGCATGGCCACCATAATGCAGAGAAAAAACGCTGCAAATGATGATGCCGTACACCTCATATATCCGGGCTACCAAACCCGATCACTGTTTTTTCAGCGACCGACCAACGATAGAACCCGGGCCCAAGGCGCACAAGCCGGCGGATTCTGGCGTAACCGTAGGCAATGACGCAAGGCGCTGTAGCTTTCGTGAAGTAACCGGTGAGGCTTTTAAACACGGGCGTGTTTAACAGATCGAATCGATATCCAGCGGGGATCGCCATCGCCAGCAAGCCGGCTCCTACGGGTTTTGTGCAAGCCGCCAATACCGAACACCCCACGACCTCTGTAGGAGCCTGGCTTGCCAGCGATGGCGCCCGCGAGAACGCCATCGCCAGCAAGCCGGCTCCTACAGGTTTTGTGCAAGCATTGAAGGTGGGGAGCGAGGTGATCGCGTTCGTCAAATCCACCGAGGTCTCGATTGCCAAGCTCTGAGTCGGCTGCCAGGAAAACGACAACCCCTGGCTCGCGCGGTCAGGTCGTAGGCTTTTCGCGCAAGCAGATTGGCGGTATTACACCGTGTGGTCGACACGAAAGACCGTTGCAGCGCTGCGGATGGAGAATGTCGAGGCGTTGATCGAGGATCTGCAACGTGGTTTCGCTGCGATACTATGAAGACTCAACAGACGGCTCAGTCTTCAGAACAGCGCCGAATCATCGGCCACTGGAAAGTACCGCATCATGCAAGACCGTACCTATCAACTGCTGGACGTCGCCAACGGCAAACCGATCAAGCTCTGGACCGAAGGCGTTCCGGTGGAAAACGAAGCCAGGCAGCAATTGATCAACACCGCGAAGATGCCGTTCATCTTCAAACACCTGGCGGTGATGCCCGACGTGCACCTGGGCAAGGGCTCGACCATCGGCAGTGTGATTCCTACCGTGGGCGCGATTATCCCGGCCGCCGTCGGGGTGGATATTGGCTGCGGCATGATCGCCGCGCGCACGTCGCTGACCGCTGCTGATTTGCCGGACAACCTGCATGGTTTGCGTTGCGCGATCGAGAAAGCGGTACCCCATGGGCGCACCGTTGGTCGTGGCGTCCGGGACAAAGGTGCGTGGGACAGTGTTCCCAAACAGGCCGAGCATGCCTGGGCTGCCTTGAACCCACGGTTCAAGGCGATCACCGACAAGTACCCGAAACTCGCCAGCACCAATAATCGCGGGCACTTGGGCACATTGGGCAGCGGTAACCACTTCGTTGAGGTGTGCCTGGATGAAGCCAACCGGGTCTGGTTCATGTTGCACAGCGGTTCACGTGGGGTTGGCAACGCCATTGGCAACCTGTTCATTCAACTGGCTCAGGCCGACATGCGCCAGCACATCGCCAATCTGCCGGACCGCGACCTGGCCTATTTCGAAGAAGGCAGCCGGCATTTTGATGATTACGTTGAAGCCGTCGGTTGGGCCCAGGATTTCGCCAGGCAGAACCGTGCGCTGATGATGCAATCGGTGATTCAGGCGACACGGAAAGTGATCAGCAAGCCGTTCGACGTCGCCCTGGAGGCGGTGAACTGCCACCACAATTACGTGCAGAAAGAGCGGCATTTTGGCCAGGATATTCTGGTTACCCGCAAAGGCGCGGTGTCGGCGCAGAAGGGAGAGTTGGGGATCATTCCGGGATCGATGGGCGCGAAAAGTTTCATCGTTCGCGGGCTCGGCAACGAGCAATCGTTCTGCTCCTGTAGCCACGGCGCTGGCCGCACCATGAGCCGAACCAAAGCGAAAAGCCTGTTTACCGTCGAAGATCAGATCCGCGCCACCGCCCACGTCGAGTGCCGCAAGGATGCAGCGGTGATCGATGAAATACCGATGGCCTACAAAGACATCGACCAGGTGATGCATGCCCAGCGCGAGCTGGTGGAAGTCGTGCATACCTTGCGCCAGGTGGTGTGCGTGAAGGGGTAGGCGCAGCCGTTACCGGTACTTGAACGCGATCTCTCGGTCGGAGCGTTTCCACCACGCCCAACCTTTTCAGGTTGGGCGTTTGCTTGCCTGAATGTCACTGATCCTTTTCGCAATTGACCATCCACGACACGCCAAACCGATCAACCAGCATCCCGAAACGTGCGGCCCAGAAGGTCGCTTCCAGAGGCATTTGCACGCTGCCGTCTTCGGCCAACGCGTTGAAGACACGCTCCGCCTCGGCAATGCTGTCGACATTCAGCGAGATCGAACAACCGGCCATGTCATCCGTGGGGCGATCAGGTGTGGTATCCGACCCCATGATTGCCTGGTCGCCCACCGACAGGCGGGTATGAATGATCAGGTTGTGCAGGTCTGCCGGAAAGTGCTCGCGGGCCGGGCTTTCACCGAAGGTCATCATCATGTCGAGCTGGCCTTGCAGGGCTTGGGCATAGAAGGTGAACGCGGCTTTACAGTCGCCGTTGAAGATGAGGTAGGGATTGATTTTCATTGTGTGCTCCCGTTGACAACAGGCGGAGGAAAGTATGCCTGCAGGAGCAAGCACGCTCGCTCCTGCAACGGCATTAGCAAAGCCTTAGAGGTGGTAATTGGCAAAAATCGTTTAGATGTTTTTTCTATTGAAGCGGTGCGGGTTATCGCTCAATCCACGATCACCGGCACATCGTCTTCACCTAGGCAGACCGTCAACTGTTGACCCGCCTTGTTGACGGCGCAGTTCGGTAACGATTGTTGTTTGAAGATGGCCATGGGCACGCCGACAAACAAGGTGAGCAGCGCGACTGCGACGGTCATCCGCCCAAGCATTTCGGACCGCGAGGGCGATGTTTTGGAGGCACTGCTTTTGATTCTTGAGCGAGCAAACAGACCGCTGCACAGGAACACCGCGCCGATCAGCATGGCCACACCGATCTGCTGTCGGCTGGTGCTCAAAATCATTTGGTCGGCGTTTGCCGGATAGTTCAGTTGCCACCAGGCGCCAATGCCCAATGGCAAAAGTCCGGCGCTGATCCAGCCGTAGATCGATCCCGGCAACCGAAACACAACGGCAAGTAGCAGGCCGACGGTGGCAGCGCCCCAGCCGATCAGATAAAGCTGGGTCGCCATGCCGCCCCCCATAAAGGTTCCCCCGACATCAATGGGCGTAATCAGCGACCAGTCGAAGGCGGCGATGTGCAGAATCAGTACGAAGACGGCGATATAGCTCAGGGGGTAGTAGAGCCATGACCAGAGGGTGCGGGGACGGGATAACACACGAATTCCTTTTTGTGTTTGAGGGGGGCGCCATTATGCGGCGTGGGTTCACGCTTTGCATCGACGGCTCGCTCGATCCGCTGAAACCCGGCCGGTTTCTCAGGCCACTGCGCGTGGCACCGTGGGACGCAGCAAACGTTCAATGGCCCCGCCGACCAGGTTTTCCAGCATCTCAACCCGCTCGTGTTCCTCCAGCGCCTGGTGCGCCAGCCAGCTCGGCGCACTGTTGAGCAGATTGGCGATAGCATGTGCGGCGGCAGGTTGCGCCTGTTCGCTGAGGCGGGCTCTGGTACCGAGCATCAGCAGTAATTTGCGTTCGTACTGTTCGCGTAACTGCCGAACGCGGGCCTGCTGCTCATCATTCAGGCAGCCGCTGTCGCGTTCCGCCAGGCGGAAATGCCAGGGCATTTCCTGATGCAGGTTCAGGTGTGCGCGGATCAGGTTTTGCAACTTGTCGCGCTTCGCTGAAGTTCTTTGATCGATACGCCCAAGCGTCGACAACAGTTCTTCATAGAACTCTTCGATCAGGTCGAGCAGCAAGTGCTGCTTGCTGGGGTAATGGTGATACAACGAACCCGGGGCGAGCCCCAGGCACGTCGCGAGCTCACGCATGCCGACCTGCCCGAACCCCTTGCTGGCAAACAGCTCCAGCACCTTGTCCCGGTACTCGGCGAAACGTGAGCAACGCTCAGGCATAGGCATGGAAGCCACGCCCCGTTTTGCGTCCCAGGTAGCCGGCGGCGACCATTTCCTTGAGCAGTGGCGCGGGGCGATATTTGCTGTCGTTGAAACCGTCGTAGAAGGCTTCGAGAATCGCCAGCACGGTGTCCAGGCCGATCAGGTCCGCCAGCGCCAGCGGGCCGATCGGCTGATTGCAACCCAGGCGCATGCCGGCGTCGATGTCATCGGCACTGGCCAGGCCTTCCTGAAACACCAGGATCGCTTCGTTGATCATCGGCACCAGAATCCGGTTGACCACAAAACCCGGACGGTTACCGGCGGTGATCGCGGTTTTGCCCAGGGTCGTGGCCATGTCCAGCGCCAGCGCGTGTGTTGCGTCACTGGTTTGCAGGCCACGAATCACTTCGATAAGACCCATCACCGGCACCGGGTTGAAGAAATGCAGGCCGATGAAACGCTCAGGCTCGCTGACGCTGGCGGCGAGCTGGGTGATGGACAGCGACGACGTGTTGGAGGCAATCACACACTCGGTGCTGACCTGCGCGGCAATCTGTTGCAGCACTCGCAGTTTCAGGTCGAGGTTTTCGGTGGCGGCCTCGATGACCAGTTGCGCGTTTTGCAGGCTGCTGTAATCGGTGCTGGTACGGATCTTGTCGAGGGCGGCGAGCTTTTGCTCCTGGGTCAGCGTGTCCTTGCTGACCTGCCTGTCGAGGTTTTTACTGACGGTAGCGAGTGCCTTTTGCAAAGCGCTCTCGGAGATGTCGATCAAGGTCACATTGAAGCCAGCCAGGGCACAGACTTGCGCGATGCCGTTGCCCATGGTGCCGGCGCCGATCACGCCAATGTTTTGCAGATTCATGTACACGTCCTTCCGGTCAAACCCTGCGATACCTTGGCCGAGGCAACGGCCGAAGGCGTACTATTGGTCGCGAGTCTAGAACCGGCGGGACGGTTGTCCTATGCCGAAACTGTTCAACGGTGCTGGTGTTTTTTGCCATTCGGGTGATTGGGGAGCGAAGCGTTCAGATGCGGGAAAAGGACTCGGTAGCCGCCTACTTCGTGCAGGCGATGATCCATGGGCTGGGGGACAATCCGCAGCGACAGCGGGCTGCGCTGGAACAGGCAGGTATCGACCCGGCGTTGATCGAGCAGCCCGTGGCGCGGGTGCCGGCCAGTGCGTTTGCCGCACTCTGGCTGATCCAGATCCGCGAGCTCGACGACGAATTCTTCGGGCTCGACTCCCACGGCATGCCGCCGGGCAGCTTCGCGCTGATTTGCCGCGCCTTGATTCAGGAGCCCGATCTGCACAAAGCCATGCGCCAGTGCCTGAGCAACTTTTCGCTGTTCCTTCGTGACTTTCGCGGCACGCTGACGGTACGTGGCAAACGTGCGGTCATCAGCCTGGATACCTGTGCGCAAAACGATGACGTTGCGCGTTTGGGCGAAGAGACGTTTCTGGTGCTGATGATCAGCCTGCTGTGCTGGCTGGGCGGGCGGCGCATCCCCATCGACCGTGCGGATTTTCGTCATGCGCGCGTGGCCCTCAGCGACGACCGTTTGCTCTGGGGTCCCAACCTGACCTTCGGCGCCGAGCGCACCGAAATCGAATTCGCCAGCCATTACCTGCGTTTGCCGGTGGTTCAGGACCTCGCCTCGCTGAAAGTGTTTCTGCGCACTGCACCGCAATGGCTGGTGATTCGCTTCCGCAACCAGCATGGCCTGGCGTCGCAGGTCCATCAGCGTTTGCGCAACAGTCATTACAGCCAGTGGCCGACCTTGCAGGCATTTGCCCTGGAACAACACCTCAGTCCCAGCACCTTTCGCCGCAAGCTGGAGCGGGAAGGGTGTTCCTATCAAGAGATCAAGGACGAAGTGCGTCGCGGCGTTGCGTTTGAACAGTTGCGTCAGAGCAAGGCCAGCATTGGTGACATTGCCGAGCAACTGGGTTTTCAGGAACCAAGTGCGTTTCATCGGGCGTTCAAAAAGTGGACGGGGGAGAGTCCGGGTCGGTATCGGGCGCGGTTTCAGGAACACATGACGTCGGATCCGGATTGAGTTTTTGTCCAGTTTTTCTTTGTTAAATGTAGGAGGATTTTCCGCTTGTAGTCCCGCTTGTAGTCCCGAAATCTCTTGTGACGACCGCACTTAAGCAATGGATGACACAGGCCGTAGAGGTGCTGTATTCATTTGCTCCGGGTCGATTTTTTCAATGGATTGGAAATGGCATGGATAGCTTGGTCAAGGAAGTCATTCCGTTACTGCAGTATTTGCTTCCCGGCTTTTTAGCCGCCTGGATTTTCTACTCGCTCACGGCGTTCAAACGGCCGGACACCTTTGGACAGATAGTCCAGGCGCTGATTTTCACGTTTGTGATTCAGTCACTGGTTGTCGGTTTGGAGGCGATGCTGCTTTTAACGGGGGAACACGTTTTTTCAATTGGCGCCTGGGACAAGAAATCGGAGGCATTATGGTCAGCGGTGATTGCGGTGCTGATGGGATTTCTTTCGTGCCACGTCGCAAACAGCGACAAGCTTCATGCGTTACTCAGGAGGCTGAAAGTCACCACCAAAAATTCGTTCCCCTGCGAGTGGTACAGTGCTTTTTTATCGAGACAGGGATTCGTAATACTGCATTTGACCGGAGGGAAGCGTCTGTTTGGCTGGCCAAGCGAATGGCCATCGGAGCCTGCCCACGGACAGTTTGTTCTCGAGTTTCCTCGCTGGATTGATAACCACGACAATCCGTTACCTGTCAGGGCCAAGGTTATTGTTATTGATGCTTCAAAAGTGCAGTGGGTCGAATTCGCAAAAACAATAGGGTGATCAAATGACATGCAAAATGCCTACAGAAATGCCGCCTGAGCTGAGGCGGTTAATGGAGGAATGGGAAAATGGTGGTCCTCCTCCCCCCGGACTGGTGATTCCAACCGGCCCTCCACCTTCAAGAAGAGAGTTTCAGAAACCGCGCAAGCGCAGCAGATAAACATGCCTGCGAGCCTTTCCCGAGTCACCTCATTGCTCGACCAGGCCAGACGCGCCTTGCTCCTTGTCTGGGGAACCTCTCGCGGGTTGTTTCTGGGCCTGGTGCTTGCAACCCTGATCGCTGGCATGCTCCCGGCGCTGGCCGCCTGGCTGGGCCAGCGCATCGTCGATGCCGTGGTGTTCGCCATGCAGTTGCATGCGCAGCAGGGCAGTGCGCCGTTATGGCCTGTGGTGCGTTACGTGCTGTTTGAAGCCGGTGTGCTTGCTTTGCTTTCCGGGACTCAGCGGGCGCTGTCGGTGCAGCAGTCGCTGTTGCGGGTGCAGTTGGGGCAGAAGGTCAACACGATGATTCTGGAGAAAGCCCAGACGTTGTCGTTGGTGCAGTTCGAAAATTCGGAATTTTACGACAAGCTGGTTCGGGTGCGGCGCGAGGCGTCGACCCGACCGTTGGCACTGGTGATGAAGTCGCTGGGGCTGATCCAGAATCTGATCGTGCTGATCAGCTTCGGTGTGTTGCTGGTGCATTTTTCGCCGTGGGCGCTGGTGCTGTTGGTGGTCGGCGCACTGCCGGTATTTTTTGCCGAGGCGCATTTCTCCGGTGACGCCTTCAGGCTGTTCACCCGCCGTGCGCCAGAGAGCCGGCAGCAGAACTACATCGAGACGCTGCTCTCCCACGAGGCTTATATCAAAGAGGTCAAGCTGTTCGGTTTCGCGCCGCTGCTGTTGAAGCGGTATCGCGAGACGTTCGCGCGACTCTACGCCGAGGACCGCCGGTTGACCTTGCGCCGGGATGGCTGGGGTTTTGTGCTGGGGTTGCTGGGCACGGGGGCGTTTTACCTGGCCTACGCGTGGGTGGTGGTCGACACCGTTCACGGCAGTATCACCCTCGGCCAGATGACCATGTACCTGGTGCTGTTCAAGCAAGGTCAGACGGCGGTGAGCAGCAGCTTGAGCGCCATCAGCGGTCTTTACGAGGATGGCCTGTACCTGTCGAGTCTTTATGAATACCTGGCTGAACCCGTCGTCGCGGATACCGGGCATCTCGCCGAGGGGGCGCTGCCCGGCGATGGTTTGCGGTTCGAGAACGTCGGGTTCTGCTATCCGGGGGCGAGCCGCGCGGCGCTGGAAGGCATCGATCTGCACCTCGTGCCGGGGCACAGTGTGGCGCTGGTGGGGGAGAACGGTTCAGGCAAGACCACGCTGATCAAGTTGCTGACCCGTCTCTACCGTCCCGATCAGGGCCGCATTCTATTGGACGGCAGCGATTTGCAGGTGTGGGAAGAAGGCGCACTGCGTCGGCGTATCGGTGTGATTTTTCAGGATTACATCCGTTACCAGTTCTCCGTGGGCGAGAACATTGGTGTCGGTGATACGTTGGCGTTCAACGATGAACAACGTTGGCAGGCCGCCGCCGCCGAGGGCATGGCCGCGCCTTTCATCGAGCGTCTGGATCGCGGCTATGCCACGCAATTGGGCCGCTGGTTTGCCGGCGGGCAGGAGCTGTCCGGCGGGCAATGGCAGAAGATCGCCTTGTCCCGGGCTTATATGCGCCGTGATGCCGACATACTGATTCTGGATGAGCCGACTTCAGCCCTCGACCCGGCGGCGGAAGCGGCGGTGTTCGAGCATTTCAGCGAGCACACCGAAGGTCGCATGACGCTACTGATTTCCCACCGGTTTTCCAGCGTGCGCAATGCCGACCACATCATCGTGCTGGATCAGGGCGCAATCCTTGAGCGCGGCGACCACGACAGTCTGGTGGCGGCGGGCGGGCGTTATGCGCAGTTGTTCAACCTGCAGGCGCAAGGTTATCGATAGCCGTCAGGAGTCCTGGGTACCGCGAATCAATGCCGGCCCGGCCATCTGCGGCGGTTTTGCCTTCATCAAGCCTTCAAGTGCCTGGCGATACTGGGCGCCGCCCAGGCTCATGCTGTTGTTGTGCGTACCACCCGGCACCAGCAGCAGGCGTTTGGGTTCGCTGGCGGCATTGAACAACTGCTGGCTGAATCGCGAGGGCATGAACGCGTCGGCCAGGCCATGGACCACCAGCAGTGGCATATCGATGTCGACGATCTTGTCGATGGAATCGAATTTCTGCGACAGCAACCAGCGTACGGGCAGCCATTTCACCGGCAGATTACTTTCGGCCACCTGCGCAACGGCATCGCCCAGCGAAGTGAAGGTGGACTCGATGACCAGACCGCGCACCGGAACGACGACGTGGTCTTTTTTGGCCTGTGCGGCCAGTTCAGCCGCCAGGTCGATGGCCACGGCGCCGCCGAGGGAATGGCCGTAGATCAGGCGTTTGCTGGCGTCGGGTTGCATCGTCTTGAAACGTTCCCAGGCGGCCCGGGCGTCTTCATACACGCTGGTTTCCGATGGCAGATCACCTTTGCTTTGACCAAAACCGCGGTAGTCGATGGCCAGCACTGAGTAACCCATGGCGCGCAATTGCTCGATGCGGAATGCCTGACCTGTCAGATTCCAGCGCACGCCATGCAGATAGAGAATCGATGGTGCATCACGACGGGCAGCGGGCCACCACCAGGCGTGCAGGTTTTGCCCGCCTTTGAAGCTGGCAGACTTGATGTCGAATTCCTGGACATCCTTCGGCAAGCCGCGATACCAGCCGGCGGTGCCAGGCTCGATACGAAACAGCAGCTCGCGCTCGGTGTGCTCAAGCACTCCGCAACTCACCGGCAGACCGACAACCAGCAGGGCCATGCACAGCAAGGGCAGCCAGCGGCGGCGCAGACGTGTGAGCAGGGAGGAGGGCATTGGGTGGTCCATCGGTAAAAACTGAAGTTCGGTTTTTAACAGATGCGCCCCGGCGACGGGAACATTTTCGACACTCGTTCACCCATCCCTTTGTAGGAGCAGAGCAAGCTCTGCTCCTACAAAGGGGCGGTGTTGTTAATCGACTCGCAGCACAATCTTGCCAATATGATCGCCACCTTCCATCCGCGCATGAGCCTGCGCCGCATCGGCCAGCGGATAGACCTTGTCGATCATCGGCAGACACCGCCCGGCAGCCAATACCGGCCAGACGTACTCGCGCAGTTGCTCGGCGATCGAAGCTTTTTCTTCGCGGGTTCGCGAGCGCATCAGTGAGCCGGTGATCGTCGCGCGTTTGCTCATGATCGCCATCAGGTCGACGTCTTTGGCGTGAGCGCCGCCGAGAAAGCCCAGCATCACCAGTCGACCCTCCATACCCAGCGCCGCGATGTTCGCATTCAGGTACGAGCCGCCCATGATGTCGAGAATCACATTGACGCCCTTGCCAGCGGTTTTTTCCTGAATCACCTGGACGAAATCCTGATCGCGGTAGTTGATCGCCTCCGCGCCCAACGTGCGGATCGCCGCGCACTTTTCTTCATTGCCTGCCGTGGCGAATGCCTTGACGCCGAACTCGCGACACAACATCAGGGCCGTCGTGCCGATACCGCTGGTGCCGCCGTGAATCAATGCCCGCTGGCCTTTGCTGGCGCCACCCATGTCGAACAGGTTCGCCCACACCGTGAAGAACGTTTCCGGGACCGCCGCCGCTTGCACCCAATCCATGCCTTGAGGAATCGGCAGTGTCTGGCTGGCGGGTGCGACGCAGTATTGTGCGTAGCCGCCGCCGTTGGTCAGTGCGCAGACGTTGTCGCCGACGATGAATTCGCTCACGTCTTTACCGACCGCGACCACTTCGCCCGCCACTTCCAGGCCAGGGATCGGGCTCATGCCGGGTTTCATCGGGTACTTTCCCGCCCGTTGAATCACGTCGGGGCGATTGACCCCGGCGGCGTGCACGCGAATCAGCACCTCGCCCACACCGGGGGTGGGGACGGCTTCCTGGCGCGGCTTCAACACCTCAGGGCCGCCGGGTTCGGTGATTTCGATCAGGGTCATGGTGGAGGGCAGATTCATGGGAGCGTCCTGTCTGGAAGGTGTTCAGTAAGTTGACCACATCAAGGTGGCAGTGACTCAGTTCAATACCGGTTGCAGCCGATCATGACGGTTCAGCAGGCGCATGGCAGGTTCCAGCAGCAGCGCCACGACAATGGCTCCCGCCGCGATGATGAACAACAACCCGTGATGCCCGCCGCTGGCGTTGAACAAGGCCGAATAGGCAAACCCGGCAATCGCCTGGAATGTGGCGAACGACACGGTGGCGCGACTCCAGGCCATTTGCTGCCGGTGATGCTGCGGGATCAGTTCGTGAACCCGGGCCAGTGCCAGCGGCACGATGCCCGGCGGGAACGAGCCGAGGATCACTGCCAGCAAGGCCAGCGCGGTGAATGAGCTGGAAATCGACAGCAGACCCACGGCAAGCGCCTGTACCACCAGCACCAGGCGAATGCTCAACCGTGCGCCCAGTTTGTCGGCCAGGAAACCGTAGCTCACCGGACCGATAATCGCGCCGAGACCGTACATCACCCAGATCAGCGCACCCACATGCGACCCGGCACCGAGCCCGCGGGCGACGTAATCCACCAGGAACACCATGGCGGGCACGAGGCCGGCCGCCATGAACGCGTACTGGGCAAACAACAGATAAACCCGCGGATCGGTCGGCACACTGGCTTCGTTACCTGACGGCGTGACAGTTGCCGGGTGCGCGGCCGATGGCCAACCGAACCAGCTGGCGGCGGTCAGTACCAGCGCCAGCAAACCGAGCCCGAACCAGGTGTTCTGCAAACCCAGGCTCAGCAGCGGCGGAACAATCGTCCCCGATCCGGCAATGCCCAAGCCGATGCCCAGAAAAATCGCACCGCTGGCCAAACCCCGGCGGGCGACCGGCACATGCGGCAGCACGGTCGCGGCGACCAGCACCATGATCGCGCCGCCGGCGATGCCCGACAGCAGGCGCCAGCCGAAGAACCAGCTCACCGACAGCGGAAAGCCACAGGCGAAAAACGACAGCGTCACCGCCAGCATCATCAGGCGCAGCGCGCTTTTGTTGGAGGTGCGGCGGGCCAGCGGATGTCCGATCAGTGCACCGATCAGGTAACCGACCAGATTGGCGGCGCCGAGGTACACCACGTCGCTAGCGGAAAACCAGTGCGCCTGGATCAACGAGGGAATCAACGGTGTGTAGGCAAACCGCGCCAGGCCGATGCTGACCAGGCTGGCGCAGAGTCCGGCGAAGATCGGCAGCCATATCGCGCTGCGCGGGGTGGTTGATGTGCTGAGCATGGGGGCTGTCCTGTTGGTTTATCTATGGCGCCCAGCTTATTCCTGTTTTCTGATTCAATAACGCAGCGAGTTTGCGCTATCGTGATGCATATATGCATCAGTGGAGAGCCGTATGAATTGGGATGACGCACGGGTATTTCTGGCGGTTTGCCGGGAATCGACGCTACGCGGCGCAGCGCGGGTTCTGGGTGTCGATCAGGCCACCGTCGGCCGGCGAATCACGGCACTGGAAAAGTCCTTGAGTGCGACGCTGTTTCTGCGCACCTCCGAGGGGTACGCGTTGACCGCCGTTGGCGAAGCCGCATTGAAAGCCGTGGAAAAAATGGAGCATTCGGCGCTGGAACTGGAGCGCCGGATTCAAGGGCTTGATGATCGACTGACGGGCACCGTTCGGGTCAGCACCACCGACTCCATGGCCATCGACTTCCTGATCCCGGCCATTGCTCGCTTGCACGAGCAGCACCCTGACGTGCGCGTGCAACTGGACGCATCGACGCAAATGATCAGCCTGTCGAAACGCGAAGCCGACATCGCCGTGCGCAATACCCGACCGGACAACCCGGACCTGATCGCCCGGCGCATCGCGCGTTGGCCGGTGGGCCTGTTTGCATCGCAAGACTATGTGGACGCCCACGGCGTGCCCGCGCCGGGTTCGTTGTTCGAAGGACATGACCTGGTGGTGTATCAGCCGTATTTGCAGGGCAACAAGGAGATGACGCTGGTTTCGGAACCGCTGGGGCGCGGGCGCATCGTGTCGAGCCTGAGTTCGGGGCTGCTTGTGCGTCGAGCCATTGCCGCGGGGATCGGGCTGGGGGAAATTCCGGTGTACATGGGGGAGAGGGACGGGCTGGTCAGGTTGTGGCCGGAGCGCACGCGACCGGTGCCGTATGACGTGTGGCTGGTGACCCATGAGGACTTGCGGCATACCGCGAGGGTTCGTGCGGTCATCGATGAAATTGTCGCGGTGTTTTCGGGGACTGGGGAGTAAAGCCTGAAAGATCGCCACCTCGCTGCGCTCGACAGCTCCTACAGGATTTGCGTGTACCTGTAGGAGCTGTCGAGCGCAGCGAGGTGGCGATTTCTTCACGCAGGATTACGGCATTTCAGGCAGTTCCTGGGGACGCAGGTCAAACACCAGCACTTCGGCATCAACACCATTACTCAAGCTCAACAGCCGTTCATCCCGAACCCGCACGCCATCGCCTTCCTGTAATTGCATGCCGTTGAGTTCGACACTGCCGCGAGCCACATGCACATAGGCATAGCGATTGGCGGCCAGTTCCAGGGTGGCGGATTCCTTGCCGTCGATCAGCCCGGCATACACCCGTGCATCCTGGCGCACCTTCAGTGAGCCGTTTTTCCCCTCGGGGGAGATGATCAGTTGCAGCCGGCCGCGTTTTTTCTGCGTGCTGAAATGCTCTTGCTGATAGCGCGGTTTGGCGCCGCTGACGTCCGGCACAATCCAGATTTGCAGGAAGTGCACGCCGCGGGTGGCCGAGTGGTTGTACTCGCTGTGCGCCACGCCGCTGCCGGCGCTCATCAATTGCACGTCACCGGGGCGGATCACCGAACCGGTGCCCAGGGTGTCCTTGTGTTCCAGGGCACCTTCGAGCACATAGGAGAAAATCTCCATGTCGCGGTGCGGGTGCTGGCCAAAGCCTTTGCCGGCGGCGACACGGTCATCGTTGATCACCAGCAGGTCGGAAAAACCCTGCTCTTTCGGGTTGCGGTAGTTGGCGAAGGAAAAGGTATGGAACGACTTCAACCAACCGTGATTGGCCGCGCCGCGATCGGAAGCTTTGCGAAGGGTCAGCATGATGAAATCTCCTGTTGGGAAGTTGATTCGTCCGAGTGAGGAGAAGGTTAATGTTTATCGGTTGGTGCAATAAGTAGATGGAAATTGAAATACTGTCTCTATCAGGTTGACAATAATGAGCAGGCTGTTCCCGTTCCATTTGGCCATAATGCACGGCACGCCGTGCGCGTTCTCTGTAGGAGCCGGCTTGCTGGCGATAGCGGTGTATCAGGCGATATTGTTGGCAAATGACACTCTGCAATCGCCAGCAAGCCGGCTCCTACAGGGTGGTTGGTTAGCCGGTAAACCTTTTTTGATCTCAGTGATTTGAACCATGAAAACCGTAGCAATGGTGCTGTTCCCCGACTTTCTCCTGCTCGACATGGCCGGGCCGATGGAGGTGTTTTCCATCGCCAATCGCTACCTGGCTCCGACGGAGCGCTATGAGTTGTCGACCATCGGCACCGAACACGGGGCATTGCGTGCGTCCAACGGCGTCAGCGTTCACCCCGACGTGCACATCGATCAGGCGGATCAAGCGTATGACCTGTTGCTGGTGCCCGGCGGTCCCGGTGCCTACAGCGAAAAGCACCCGCCGTTACTCGACTGGCTGCAAAGTGCCGTCAGCCGCGCAGGCGGTTATGGCTCGATTTGCACCGGTGCATTTGTGCTTGGGCACGCCGGTCTGCTCGACGGTTATCGCGTTACCACCCACTGGCATTACACCGAACGGCTGATCAAGGCCTTCCCCAAGGCGACGGTGGAGACCGATAAGATTTACGTGCAGGACCGCAACCTCATTACCTCCGGCGGCGTCACGGCCGGTATCGACCTCGCGTTGTCAGTCGTCGCCGAAGACCACGGCAAGAAAGTCGCCCAGGATGTGGCCAAGGTGTTACTGGTGGTGATGAAGCGCCAGGGCAGTCAGGCGCAATTCAGTCCGTTGATGGCCGCTGTTGCGCCCCATGAAACGCCGGTGACCCGAGTGCAGAACTACATGCTTGAGCATCTGGATGAGGCATTCAGTATCGAACGCATGGCGGGCCTGGCCACCATGAGTCCGCGTCATTTCGCCAGGGTGTTTGCCCGCGAAGTGAAGATGACCCCGATGGAGTTTCTACAAAGCGCCCGCATCGATTGCGCCAGGAATCTCCTGGAAACCACGGACTTGCCGCTCAAGACCGTGGCGTTCAAAAGTGGCTTCGGCAGTGTGCGGCACATGCGGTTTTTGTTCAGTGAAAAGCTTGGGTTGACGCCGACCCTGTACCGGGAACAGTCAAGCTAGAGCCTTCTTGTCCGTCTTGCGCACCGTGATGGCCGTGACGCTCCCATCGTTTCAGTTGTACCGTAACCGAGGCCTGCCAAGATACCGTTGAACTCTTTGCAATGGAGGTGCGCGAGCCTGGCGCGTGATGGATGTGCAGTCTTTCGAGCCGTCCCGGGTTTGCGCACGTGAACGTGCATGAACAGCTTTACAAATGTGAACAGCGACGCGGTGCTGCAATTCGGCCCCTACGCACTCCACCTGCGGCAACGGTTGATCCTGGACGGTGACCGGCCGCTGCGCATGGGCGGGCGGGCTCTGGATATTCTGCAGGTGCTGGTCCAGCGCGCAGGCACTGTCGTCAGCAAGGACGAATTGATCGCACTCGTCTGGCCGACGTCGGTGGTCGAGGAAATCAACCTGCGCGTGCACATCGCTGCGCTGCGTCGCGCCTTGGGCGACGGGCAGGACGGGCAGCGCTATATCGTCAACATTCCCCAGCATGGCTACAGCTTTATCGCGGCGGTGGAACGAGTGCCTGCGTGTTCTCTGGCGTCGATCGAGACCGTTCAGAAACCTCAGCACAACCTGTCTGCGCGACTGACACCGGTGACTGGCCGCGACTCGATTGTTGGCAGCCTGGTTCGGCAGTTGCCCGTTCGGCGCCTCATGACCGTGGTCGGTCCTGCCGGCATCGGCAAGACCACCGTAGCGTTGCGTGTGGCCGAGTTGCTCTTGCAGCATTTTCGGGACGGTGTCTGGAGGGTGGATCTGGCGGCGATCGATGACCCTGCGCAGGTGCTCGATCACCTCGCTTGCGCCCTCGAACTGGAGCCCGGGACGATACTGGATGACTTGGCGCAACGCCATGCGTTGCTGGTGCTGGACAATTGTGAACACTTGCACGAATGCTGCCGCACGTTGGTCGAGGACTTGCTGAAATCCGCACCGCGGCTGTCGATCCTGGTCACCAGTCGCGAGCCGCTCAACGCGCAGGGGGAATCGGTCCAGCGTTTGCCGCCACTGACGGTGCCACCGGCGTCGGGATTGCACAGTGTGGCCGAGGCCATGGGCTATTCAGCGGTGCAGTTGTTCGTCAGTCGCGCGCGCGCCCGCCAGCAAGGGTTTGCCCTGCGCGAACAGGACCTCAAGGTCGTTGGGGAAATCTGTCGCCGCCTCGATGGGTTACCGTTGGCCATCGAGCTGGCGGCCGCGCAAATCGACGCGTTGGCGCTGGTGGGCGTGCAAGCCCAGCTCGACAACTGTTTTCAGCTGCTGAGCCACGGCCGGCGCACCGCCGTGCCCCGCCATCAAACCCTTAAAGCGGCGCTGGACTGGAGCTATGAACACCTGTTTCCGCTGGAGCAAACCGTGTTGCAGCGTCTGGCGGTGTTCAAAATGGCCTTTACACTGGACGCGGCGATTGGCGTGCTCGGTTGCACGGCGCTATTGCCCGAGCGCCTGGTTGAAGTGGTGGAAAGTCTGGCGCTCAAATCGCTGTTGTCGCTGGAACAGGGCGGGGGGCTGAGACGGTATCGCTTCCTCAACACCACGCGCGCCTACGCCCTCGAAAAACTTGAGCACAGTGGTGAGCTGCCTGCCTTTGAAATGCGTTACGCCCGCTACATCAGCCGGACGCGCTGGACATCAAGCGGGCAGGTGGTGCTGCAACTCGTCGAGTAAACGACGCACCTTGGTCAGGTCCGGTGTGGCAAAACCCTCAGTGAACCGCTGGTAGATCGGTGCCAGCAGCGTGTGCGCTTGCCGGTGCCGCCCCTGGCGCTGCCAAAGCTGTGCCAGTGAAGTGGCGCTACGCAGTTCCCAGGCAAGGGCGCCCTGATGTTTTGCCACGTTCAAGGCCCGAATCAGCACGGCTTCGGCGGCTTCGGTTTTCAACGGGCAACCTTGCGCCAGCAGCGCATCAGCCTTGGCTCGCAGGATTTCCGCCGTGCTCCAGCCGGCCATGCCGGTGTCCGCCCGTTGCAACAAGGCGTCATCAACGAAGCCGGTGTCCAGCGTGACCATAATGTCCTTGATCAGCCCCGCGCCCGGCAGAAGGGACGAGCGAACCTCGGCGTGGTCGATCACCTGGGCGTAGTGCAGGGCCCAGGTGTAGAACAGCAGCACCGAGTGTTTTTGCGCTTGTTCCAGCAGCAAGCGCAAGAGTTCGCGAGCGGTGCGGGTGTCGCCGTTGTAATGAGCGATCAGGCAACTGGCCAGTGCCAGGGTGTAGCAAATGGAGGTGCCGTGGTTGATCTGCAGCGCAATGTCCAGGGCTTGTCGGGCAGTGCGCCAGGCCTTTTCCGGCTGTCCTTGCACCCAGAGGATGCGTGCCAGAACCGTCAGGGCGGCGACGCTCTGATCATAATGCACGCCAAAACCGTGGCTGAAGCGATTGAGGTGCCCGCTCTGGGCCATGCGCTGCAGGACCTGCTCGGCATCAGCCCGCGCCTGGTGCTGGTCCCCGGCAAAGTGCAGCGCCAGCACCCGCAAGCGGTGGGCGCTGAGAGACAACACCGCATCACCGTTCAGCCCTAGCCTGTCGAATTGTCGGCTCTGTTCCAGGGCCGTCTGATAGTGCGCACAACTGAGGTTGACCGCGAGGTGCCCGGACACCGCCCGTAATTGACCGGCCACATCGTTGCACTGCCTGGCCAGGTTTCTGGCGCTGACGAAGGCTTCAACGGTCTCCGCCGAGCCGCCCTGGGTGTGATAGCACGAGCTGCCGAGGGCCAGCTTCAGGGCCATTTTCAGCCGAGGGCAAGGCTCGGGCGCCGCGTCCAGCAATGCCAGCGCCTTGCGCACATACACGCCGTGCTCCCTGAGCAGCGACAATTCCTGCCACAGCGGCGCTGACGTCGCAGCCAGACGGATCGCCAATGCTTGCGGTCCTTGCGCGTTCAATCCCCAGTCGAGGGCGTAACGAATGTCTTCCAGACTGCGGGCATAACGCTCGATCCACGTGTGCGTCTGGACCGTCTCCCATTCTTGTTGGGCCTGATGCATCAAGGCCAGGCAGCGTTCGGCATGACGTTTGCGGGTGTCCGGGAGGTCGGCGGCCTGGTCGAGTTTTTCCAGCGCATAACTGCGGGTCGTGTCGAGCAGGCGGTAAAACACCTCTTCATCGCCGACCTCCACGTTCAGCAGCGACTTGGCGACCAATTGTGTGATCGAACCAAACACCTCTCGGGGTTCGATGTGTTCGCCGACGATCACCGCCGCTGCCGATTCCAGTGTGAAGCCGCCCCTGAACACACCCAGCCGACGCAGGCAGACTTGTTCACAGGGGCTGAGCAGTTCGAAGCTCCAGTCCAGCGTTGCACGCAGGGTTTGATGCCGGCCCAAGGTGGTCTGACAGCCTTGGGTGAGCAGGCGAAAACTGCCCTGCAGTTGTGTCAGCAATCCGCTCAGCCCGAGGCTGTTGACTTGCGCGGCCGCCAGCTCGATCGCCAGTGGAATGCCGTCCAGGCGTCGGCAGATTTCAATCGCCAGCGGCAGTTCGTCATCGGTCAGTTCGAAACTGTCGTGGCTGGCCATCGCCCGCTCGACAAACAGCTGCAGGGCCGAAAACGTCAGGGCCTGAGCGCGGTCGAGCACGGCGATGGGCGGGGGGCAGTCCAGTGACCCAAGGCGCTGGACGAACTCACCTTCGGCCCGCAGGCTCTCGCGGCTCGTGGCCAGAATGTGCACCTCGGGCGCGGCGCGCAGGAGGTTTTCACTCAGCAGGGCGATGGCGTCGATCAGGTGTTCGCAGTTGTCGATCACCAGCAGCATTTGCCGATCATGCAAAAACGCCGCGAGGCCGCTCATCGGTTCGGTGTCGTGCAAGGACAGTTCGAGCAAGTTCGCCAGATGCGCGGTGATCATCGCCGGGTCGTTGATCGGTGCCAGGTCCAGCAGGCGAATGCCGTGCCGATATTGCCCGATCAGTTGCTCGGCGACGCGCAGGGCCACGGTGGTCTTGCCGATCCCGCCGGGACCGATCAGGGTGATGAAACGCTGGCGTGACAGCTGGGCCACCAGGCTGTCGACGAGGGTCTGACGCCCGATCATGCGGGTTCGACGCACCGGCAGGTTGTGGCCGCCTGGCGCCGGTGCCGGTGTCTCGCTCAGTGCCGGTTGCTCGACGTGCTCCAGCGAATACGGCGCGACAAAGCTGTAGCCCCGGTGAGCCACAGTGACGATGTAACGCTGGCCGGCCTGACCATCGCCCAAAGCCTTGCGCAATGCCGCCATGTGCACCCGCAGGTTGATGTCTTCGACTACGCTTTTGGGCCAGACCCTGGCGATCAGTTCCTGTTTGCTGACCACTTTCCCGGCGTGCTCCAGAAGGATCAACAGAATGTCCATGGCACGCCGGCCCAGACGCAGGGGCTGGTCGGCCTCCATCACCAGGCGTTGGCCGGGATAGATCCGGTAGGGGCCGAAATGGATGGCCTGTGCGAGGAAAAGGGACAACGGGTAACTCCTGCTTGCTGCCGTCTGGTATGCGGTTTTCGAGCATATTCGTCAGGTTTGTCGATCAGTGCAACTTGCCGTGCAGCAACTCCCGGGTGTTCGTCTGGCCTGGCAGTTTCCCGTCTCTGTTGCCGAGTTCCGTATTTATTGGGCGGGGAACTCGAAAAGGTGTCGCCTAGGCTTTTGGCGCGCCAGGGAAAATTAACAACGTTTAACTCGTGCTGCGTCTGGTCTACGCCCAAAACTCAGGGTCTTCAACTCCCACCGGTCAGCCGAAGGCTGAACCTTTTGGATTGATGCACAGGGATCGAACACACAGGGAGCGACGCCGGAATGAGCAACGTGGTGGTGGTCTATCACAGTGGCTACGGGCACACGCGGGTCATGGCCGAAGCCGTGGCCGGAGGTGTGGAACGTCACCTGGGCAGCACCTGCCAGCTGATTTCGGTCGAGGACGTGGACCAGCAGTGGGACCGTTTGCACAACGCCGACGCGATCATCTTCGGCGCGCCCACCTACATGGGCAGCGCCTCGGCGCGCTTCAAGGGGTTCATGGAAGCCACGGCGGCGTTCTACCTGGCTCAACCCTGGCGCGACAAACTGGCTGCCGGCTTCACCAATTCCGGCTGCCTGTGCGGCGACAAACTCAATACCTTGCTGCAGATGGCGGTTTTCGCCGCGCAGCACTCAATGATCTGGGTCGGTCTGGACCTGCTGCCTGCGCGCTCCGGCACAGGCGTGTTCGATGGGCAGCTCAACCGCCTCGGCAGCTCGCTCGGCGCCATGGCGCAATCGAATGTCGAACAATCCCCCGAATTCGCACCGCCCGCCGAAGACCGCTGCACCGCCGCGCACCTGGGCGAGCGCGTGGCGCGGCTGGCTGATCGCATGAACCACCCACCGGTTTGATTCACCCCAACCTTCACCAAGGAGATATCGCATGAGTACGTTCACGACCCGAGACGGCACCGAGATTTACTACAAGGACTGGGGCACCGGTCAGCCCATCGTTTTCAGCCACGGCTGGCCGCTGAACGCCGACAGCTGGGAATCGCAGATGATCTTCCTCGCCTCCAAGGGCTATCGGGTCATCGCTCACGACCGCCGTGGTCACGGCCGTTCCAGCCAGCCGTGGACCGGCAATGACATGGACACCTACGCCGATGACCTGGCGCAACTGATCGAGCTGCTGGACCTGAAAGACGCCGTGCTGTTCGGCTTCTCTACCGGCGGCGGCGAAGTGGCGCGTTACATCGGTCGCCACGGCACCGGCCGGGTGGCCAAGGCCGGGCTGATTTCCTCGGTGCCGCCGCTGATGCTCAAGACCGAAGCCAACCCGGGTGGTTTGCCGATTGAAGTATTTGACGGCATTCGTCAGGCCTCCCTGGTCGATCGTTCGCAACTGTACATCGACCTCGCCAGCGGTCCGTTCTTCGGCTTCAACAAGCCGGACGCCAAACCATCGCAAGGCATGATCGACTGGTTCTGGATGCAGGGCATGACCTCCGGCCACAAGAACGCCTATGACTGCATCAAGGCATTCTCCGAAACCGACTTCACCGAAGACCTGAAGAAATTCGACGTGCCGACCCTGGTGGTGCACGGCGATGCGGACCAGGTGGTGCCGATCGAAGCCGCCGGCATTGCCTCAGCAAAACTGGTGAAAGGTTCTACCCTGAAGGTCTACCCGGGCGCCCCCCATGGCTTGACTGACACCCACAAGGATCAGCTCAACGCCGATCTGCTGGCGTTCCTCAAGGGTTGATGCACACCGGCGCGGGCGTAGATCCGCGCCGTTTTTGCTCCTGATGAGCCGATTTCTTCGAGTACATGACCATGAAAAAGCTGACCAATGCCACCGGCGCGCCGGTGGTCGACAACCTCAATATCCAGACCGCCGGTCCTCGTGGGCCGGCGCTCCTGCAAGACATCTGGTTACTGGAAAAACTCGCCCACTTCGACCGCGAACTGATCCCGGAGCGCCGCATGCACGCCAAGGGGGCGGGCGCCTACGGCACATTCACCGTCACCCATGACATCAGCCGCTACACCAAGGCCAGTATTTTCAGTGAGGTGGGCAAGGAAACGCCGCTGTTCGTGCGTTTTTCCTCGGTCGCCGGCGAGCGTGGCGCGGCGGATGCCGAGCGCGATATCCGTGGCTTCGCGGTGAAGTTCTATACCGACGAAGGCAACTGGGACATTGTCGGCAACAACACGCCAGTGTTCTTCTTCCGCGACCCGCTGCGTTTCTCCGACCTCAATCACGTGGTCAAGCGCGACCCGCGCACCGGCCTTCGCAACGCCACCAGCAACTGGGATTTCTGGACCCTGCTGCCCGAGGCGCTGCACCAGGTGACCATCGTGATGAGTGACAGGGGGATCCCCACCAGTTTCCGCCACATGCACGGCTTTGGCAGTCACACCTTCAGCCTGATCGACCGCGACAACAAACGCGTTTGGGTGAAGTTTCACTTTGTCTGCCAGCAGGGCATCGAAAACCTCTCGGACGCCGAGGCAGAAGCCGTGGTCGGCAAGGATCGCGAAAGCAATCTGCGGGACTTGTACGAAGTCATCGAGCAGGGCAACTTCCCGCGCTGGAAACTGTGCATTCAGGTGATGGAAGAACAGCAGGCGATCAATTACCGGCATAACCCGTTCGACCTGACCAAGGTCTGGCCGCACGGCGAGTTTCCACTGATTGAAGTGGGCATCATGGAGCTCAATCGCAACGCCGAAAACCACTTCGCCGAGATCGAGCAAGCGGCATTCTCGCCCGCCAACGTGGTGCCGGGCGTGAGCTTCTCGCCGGACCGCATGCTCCAGGCGCGGCTGTTTTCCTACGGTGATGCCCAGCGCTATCGCCTGGGGGTGAACTTCAATCACATACCGGTCAACGCACCGCGTTGCCCGGCTCACAGCTACCATCGCGACGGCGCCATGCGCACCGACGGCAACCTGGGTGGCACCGCCAGTTATTTCCCGAACAGCGTCGGCGAGTGGCAGGATTCGCCGGAACTGGCCGAGCCACCGCTGCCGCTGGAAGGTTTTGCGCAACACTATGATCATCGGCTGGAAGAGGATCATTACGAGCAGCCGGGCAACCTGTTTCGCTTGCTGGACCCGGCGCGTAAACAGTTGTTGTTCGACAACACCGCGCGAGCCATGAAAGGCGTGCCGCAGGCGATTCGTCAGCGCCATATCGACAATTGCACCAAGGCTGATCCGGCGTACGGGTTTGGCGTGGCCGAGGCGTTGGAGCGGTTGGTGCCGTTGGTTTAAACGATCCTGGCTTGCTCGCGATGGCGGTTTCACGGGCGCCTTCGCCGGCAAGCCGTGCTCCTACAGATTTTGTGTGAACCGTTAATGCCGGACATCCAGGCAACCCGCAGGAGCATGGCTTGCCGGCGAAGGCGCCCGTGAAATCGCCATCGTTCGCAAGCTGGGCACCTACAGGTTTATGCGGGGGAGGGAACGCACGGCCCGGCAACGCCACGCAAACGGATTGATGCCTTCGCTGCGAGTGAAAATGTGGCAGAAATGTGCCTGGTCACAGAAGCCGCATTCGAGGCTGATCTGGGTCAGGCTGAGGTCGGTGCTCTGAATCAGTTGCTTGGCGCGGGCGATGCGCTGGTGGCGAATCCAGTCCTGGGGCGAGAGGCCGGTGCTGCACTTGAACGCGCGCGAGAAATGGCTGCGCGAGAGCGCGCAGGCGCGGGCCAGTTCGGTCACTTCGATGGTTTCGCCCAGACGTTCGAGGATCAGTTGCTTGGCCAGGCTTTCGCGCCACGGGGTCAGGCCCCCCGTGTTTTTCTTTGGCGTTTCAGTGGCGGTCGCGCAGGCGACGTTTTGCTGAGAATGAGCCATGACAAATGTCCGTGTCGGTGAGCGTCATTCTTGGGCGCGAGCGCTCTGGCAGGCGAGTTAAACGTTGTTAATTTCGCCTGCGCGCAGTTAAGGACAACCGTGCCAACTCAGCACATCGCTGCAATTTTCAGGATGCAGGTCCCGTGCATGATTGATGTCATATGGCGGACCTGTGCAGGGCCGCTTTCGCGATTCGATCAAGGGTGAAGGCATGAAACATTCTCTGGTTTGCGCGTTGGGCCTCGCGATGGCGCTGGCATCCGGCGTTTCCTCGGCTCAGGCACCGGCACAAGTTGGCTCGCAAGTGCCCGGCTATTTCCGATTGGCCGTAGGCGATTTTGAGGTGACGGCATTGTTCGATGGTTACAACGACCTGTCGCCCAAACTGCTCAAGGGCCTGACCCAAAGCCAGATTCGTGCGTTGCTCGCCCGTCGCTCGATTGAAACGCCGGGCGTGCAGACGGCGTTCAACGCCTTTCTGATCAACACCGGCAAGCAATTGATCCTGGTTGATACCGGCGCCGGTCAATGCATTGGTGCAACGGCGGGCATGCTCTCGGACAACATGAAAGCGGCCGGCTACGAGCCTTCGCAGGTCGACACGATCCTGTTGACTCACTTGCACCTGGACCATGTCTGCGGGCTGGTCGATGGCCAGCAGAAACCGGTGTTTGCCAACGCCACGGTCTATGCCGCCAAGGCGGAAGCGGATTATTGGCTTGATCCTCAGGCCCTGGCCAAGGCCCCCGAGGGGGCGAAACCGTATTTCAAAATCGCCCAGGACTCCACGGCACCGTATGTCGCGGCAGGGCGTTTTAAAACGTTCGACGCTGGTCAGTCGCCGGTACCGGGTGTCGAGGCCACGCTGGAAGCCGGACACACACCGGGCAGCACCACGTACCGTTTCACTTCTCAGGGGCAGAGCATTCTGTTCATGGGCGATCTGGTGCATAACCTTGCGGTGCAGTTCTTGCACCCGGAAGTCTCGATCGGATTTGACGTCAACAGTCAGCAGGCGATCAAAAGTCGCGCCAAGGTTTTCAGCGATGCCGCTGCGAGCAAGACGTGGGTGACGGCGGCGCACTTGCCGTTTCCGGGGATCGGTCACATCGCCGCAGAGGGCAAGCACTTCCAATGGGTGCCGGTCGAATACGGCCCCTACAAACGAGCGGCGAAAGTCCCGCTGATCGAGTAAAGTCCGATGCCCTCCCAAGGAAACCGTGCCTATGAACCGTAATGATCTGCGTCGCGTCGATATGAACCTGTTGGTTATTTTCGAGGCGTTGATGTTCGAAAAGAACCTGACCCGCGTCGCTGAAAAACTGTTCATGGGGCAACCGGCGGTGAGCGCTGCGCTGGGACGGCTGCGGGATTTGTTCGACGATCCGTTGTTGCTGCGCAATGGTCGCGGCATGGAGCCGACCGGGCGGGCGCTGGCCATTCTCAAGGAGTTGCAGCCGGCGATGGATGTCATTTCCGGGGCGGTCAGCCGGGCGAAGGAGTTCGATCCGACGACAAGCAGCGATGTGTTTCGCATCGGCTTGTCGGACGATGCTGAGTTCGGGTTGTTTCCGCCGTTGCTGCGGCAGCTGCAGGAAGAGGCGCCGGGGATTGTCGTGGTGGTGCGTCGCGCCAACTATTTGCTGATGCCGGCATTGTTGGCCTCGGGTGAAATTTCTGTGGGGGTGAGTTACACCACGGATTTGCCGGCGAATGCCAAGTGCAAGAAGTTGCGGGATATTCCGTGCAAGGTGCTGCGGGGTGATAAACGGCCGGGGACGCTGACGCTCGATGAGTATTGTGAACGGCCTCATGCCATGGTGTCGTTCTCTGGTGATTTGAGCGGCAATATCGATCTGGATCTGGCCAAGATCGGGCGGTGTCGGCGGGTGGTGCTGGGGGTTCCGCAGTTCAGTGGGTTACGGGCGTTGCTGGCCGGGACCGAGATGGTTGCCACGGTGCCGGATTATGCGGCGTGTGCGTTGGTTGAGGGGTGTGCGTTGCGTGCTGAGGATCCGCCGTTTCCGATTGAGGCGGCGCAGTTGTCGATGGCCTGGAGTGGGGTGCATGACAATGATCCGGCGGAGCGGTGGTTGCGGTCGCGGATCAGTGAGTTTATGTCGAGGCCTTTGCCGATTGTGGGTTGAACGTGGCGGCCTTTGGGCCGACCAGGTTTTTGTTGACCTGGGTGTATATCCATTTCTGCGGTAACGGCGGCTGGCGGTTTCGCCCTTACGGCGAGTCCCTTTTGGCAAACGCCCCAAAAGGAACCAAAAGGTCTCGCCCCGAGCGTCCGGCCCCTCGCTAAGGCTCGGCGTTCCTTCGCTCCGGTATTCATCCGGGGGCATCGCCCTCCGGTTGGCTTCGCTGGCACCTACATGCGATGAGTTCGACTGCGTCGAACGGCGCTGCGCGCCACTCCCCGGATGAACACCTCCACTCAGCCTCCCGAAGGGGCGGGTGAATCAAGATCAAGAGCTGCAGGCGAGCTAACGCTCGGCCTGATGAGTGGTGAGAAGCGGGTGTATGCCGATCTGCTTTTGTAGGAGCCAGCTTGCTGGCGATGGCGCCCTGCCAACCAACCTGTTCTCGCCGACATACGCAGACCTCGTAGGAGCCGGCTTGCTGGCGATGACGCCCTGCCAACCAACCTGTTCTCGCGGCTATACGCAGACCTCGCAGGCGCCGGCTTGCTGGCGATGGCGGCCTGACACCCAACCTATCCTCGCCGACATACGCAGACCTCGTAGGAGCCGGCTTGCTGGCGATGGCGCCCTGCCAACCAACCTATCCTCGCCGACATACGCAGACCTCGCAGGCGCCGGCTTGCTGGCGATGGCGGCCTGACACCCAACCTATCCTCGCCGACATACGCAGACCTGGTAGGCGCCGGCTTGCTGGCGATGACGCCCTGCCAACCCACCTATCCTCGCCGACATACGCAGACCTCGCAGGCGCCGGCTTGCCTGCGATGGCGGCCTGACACCCACCCCGTTTTTCGCTGAAGCCCCGAACCCTGTGGAAGCCGTCTCCCGCAGGGGATCTTCAGTGGGTGGTGGATTAGCGACGGTAATCAAAAAGAGCACGTACATTCAATTTTCCTCGTTCCCACACCGGCACTATCAAACGAGGTCCCGGCGTATTGATGCCGGTGGTTTTTTATTTGTGCAGGTATCCCATGAACGCTTCGCGGTTGAATGAGCGGGCTCAGGACGTCGGGCTGTTTTTTTTGCGGGTCAGCGGTGGTTTGTTTCTGCTGTGGGTGCACGGTCTGCCGAAGCTGCTTAACTACAGCGCTCAACTGCAAGTCATCGAAGACCCTTTTCACCTGGGCGCAAACGTCACGCTGGTGCTGGCGATTTTTTCCGAGGTGTTGTGTCCGCTGTTGATCATTTTCGGGGTGTTGGTGCGTCTGGCATGCCTGCCGATTCTGTGTTTGCTGTCGGTCGCGTTGCTCGTTGTGCACCCGCAATGGAGCCTCGATGAAGGGCAGTTCGGCTGGCTGCTATTGATTCTGTTCACCAGCATTCTTATCGCCGGGCCGGGACGGCTGGCGCTCAATGTCCGATTCGCCGGAGCTTTGCGTTATGCCTGAATCCAATCGTTTCGAGGAAGTCGTGACCCTGGTCATCAAGCATCGGGTCAAGGCCGGTTTTGAAGTGCCCTATGAAGCCTGGTTGCGCAACATTGTCAGCATCGCCGGGCGGCAGGAAGGGCACCTGGGCGTCGACGTGATTCGCGGCAAAAGCGCCGGCCTCGACCTGTACACCTGCGTGCTGCGCTTTTGCTCCACCGAATCGATGCAGCACTGGCTCGATTCGCCGCAACGGCTGGAACTGGTCAACGAAGCCACGCCGATGCTGGCGGACGGTGACCAGACCGAGGTCAATCCGGTCAACGAATTCTGGTTCGCCCCCCAGGCTGAAGCCGGTTCACCGCCGCCGCGCTGGAAGCAGGCCGTGGTGACGTTGTTGGTGATTCTGCCGCACACCTTGCTGGTGCCGCTGATCTGGGGCCCGCTGTTGCAGCTCAATGCCTTTCTCTCGAATTACGTGGTCGCCACATTTCTGATCACGCTGACCATCGTCGTCTCGGTGGTGTATCTGTTCATGCCGATGGCGACGCGGTTGTTCGCGCCTTGGCTGTCCTCTTCCACTCAGCCCAAGGAAACGCGATGAACGCCGATCTGATTCTGTTCAATGGCCAATTTCATACCGTTGACCGTGAAAACCCGCTCGCCAGCGCCGTGGCCATCAGCGACGGTCGTTTCGTCGCGGTTGGCACTGACGCCGAAGCCATGGCCCTGCGCGGTTCCGGCACCCAGATCATCGACCTCAAAGGTCGTTGCGTCATTCCCGGTCTCAACGACTCGCACTTGCACTTGATCCGTGGCGGTTTGAACTACAACCTCGAACTGCGCTGGGAAGGCGTGCCATCGCTGGCCGATGCCTTGCGCATGCTCAAGGATCAGGCCGACCGCACACCAACGCCGCAATGGGTGCGCGTGGTCGGTGGCTGGAACGAGTTCCAGTTCGCCGAAAAACGTATGCCGACCCTGGAAGAACTCAACCAGGCCGCACCGGATACGCCGGTGTTTGTCCTGCATCTGTATGACCGCGCCTTGCTCAACCGTGCCGCGTTGCGCGTGGCCGGCTATACCCGCAACACGCCGAACCCGCCGGGTGGCGAGATTGTGCGTGATGCCAACGGTGAGCCGACCGGCATGCTGGTCGCTCGTCCCAACGCGATGATTTTGTACTCGACCCTGGCCAAAGGGCCGAAGTTGCCGCTGGAGTATCAGGTCAACTCGACCCGGCAATTCATGCGCGAACTCAACCGTCTTGGCCTGACCAGCGCCATCGACGCTGGCGGCGGTTTCCAGAATTATCCGGACGATTACCAGGTGATCGAGCAGTTGGCCAAAGACCAGCAACTGACCATTCGTATCGCCTACAACCTGTTTACCCAGAAGCCCAAGGAAGAGCTGGCCGACTTCAAGAACTGGACCAGCAGCGTCACCCTGCATCAGGGCGACGATTACCTGCGGCACAACGGCGCCGGTGAAATGCTGGTGTTCTCGGCGGCGGATTTCGAGGACTTCCTCGAGCCACGCCCAGACTTGCCGCAAACCATGGAAGACGAGTTGGAACCGGTGGTCCGCCACCTCGTCGAGCAGCGCTGGCCGTTCCGTTTGCACGCCACGTACAACGAATCCATCAGCCGCATGCTCGACGTATTCGAGAAGGTCAACCGCGACATTCCGTTTAACGGGTTGCCGTGGTTTTTTGACCACGCCGAAACCATCACTCCGCAGAACATCGAACGGGTGAGGGCGTTGGGCGGCGGCATTGCAATTCAGGATCGCATGGCGTTTCAGGGCGAATATTTCGTCGAGCGTTACGGCGCCAAGGCAGCCGAAGCCACGCCGCCGATCAAGCGCATGTTGGCTGAAGGTGTACCGGTCGGTGCCGGCACCGATGCGACGCGAGTGTCCAGTTACAACCCCTGGACCTCGCTGTACTGGATGGTCAGTGGCCGTACCGTCGGTGGCCTGGAGCTGCACGCCGAGGGACTGTCCCGCCAGACCGCGCTGGAACTGTTCACCCACGGCAGCGCCTGGTTCTCTTCCGAGCAGGGCAAGAAAGGCATGATCAAGGTTGGCCAACTGGCTGACGTCGCGGCCCTGAGCGCGGATTTTTTCAGCGTCGACGAAGAAGCGATCAAGTGGATCGAATCGGTGTTGACCGTGGTCGGCGGCAAGGTGGTGTACGCCGCCGGTGATTTCGAAAAACTCGGACCGGCCAGCGTGCCGGTGCTGCCGGACTGGTCGCCGGTGGTGAAGGTGCCGGGTCACTGGCGCCCGACTTCGCCGATGCAGGCGCAGGTTCATCATTGCAGCGGGCCGTGCGGCGTGCATGCCCACAGCCATGAAAAGGCGCGTTTGTCGAATGCGCCGGTCAGCGATTTCGCGGGTTTCTGGGGCGCCTTTGGCTGCTCGTGCTTCGCGTTCTGACGATCACAAGAAAGCGCCGATGCACAGCGTCGGCGCCGTATGTAACACCCATCCATCGAGGAGCTTCACATGAGCAACGTTCCGTACAAACGCCTGAATAAAGACGATGCGGTTGTCCTGTTGGTCGACCACCAGACCGGTCTGATCTCGCTGGTTCAGGACTTCTCGCCGAACGAATTCAAGAACAACGTACTGGCCCTGGGTGACGTGGCCAAGTTCTTCAAACTGCCGACCATCCTCACCACCAGTTTCGAAAACGGCCCGAACGGTCCGATGGTGCCGGAATTGAAAGAGCAGTTCCCGGACGCGCCGTACATCCCGCGTCCAGGCCAGATCAACGCCTGGGACAACGAAGATTTCGTCAAGGCCGTCAAAGCCACCGGCCGCAAACAACTGATCATCGCTGGTGTGGTGACTGATGTTTGCGTGACGTTCCCGACGCTGTCGGCACTGGCTGAAGGGTTTGAAGTGTTCGTGGTGACCGACGCTTCGGGCACTTTCAACGAAACCGTACAACAGGCAGCCTGGGCGCGCATGGCGGCGGCCGGTGCTCAACTGGTGAACTGGTTCTCGGTGGCCTGCGAGCTGCAGGGTGACTGGCGCAACGACATGGAAGGCCTGGCGAACCTGCTGTCGCCGCGCATTCCTAACTACCGCAACCTGATGAACAGCTATTCGGTGCTCACCTCGAAGTAAGGTTTCATCCTGTAGGAGCGGGCTTGCTCGCGATAGCGGAGTATCAGTCGATGAAAGTGTCGACTGACACACCGCTATCGCGAGCAAGCCCGCTCCCACATTGAGATTTGTTTTATGCCTGACGTTTCTGCAGCCAGCTCAGAAAACCTCCTTTCTTGATCGGCATCGGCTTGGCCAACAGCGCCAACCGGCTGTTCTGCTGCCTTACGGCCTGCAGCTTGTTCAATGCCCGACCCACTTCAACCCGTTGTTCCATGCAGCTACGGGTCAGGGATTTGTCGATCCGGTAAATGATGCACGAGGTCAGCGCGGTGAACGTCGCCTGCGACGGTGTATCGGTAAGGATGCTCTGTTCGCCCATCACTTCACTGGGCCCCATTCGACCGGCTTCGGTTTGCCCTGTGCCGTCGGGAACGGTGGCGCTGACCACGCCCGTGGCGATGACCATCAGGCTGTCCGGCACTTCACCCAACTCGAGCACCACCTGACCGGCCGCGTACTGCTGCGCAACCATCGACTGCGCCATCTGATCGCGTTCATCTTCACTCAAGGAACGGAAAACTTTCACCTCATCCAGCAACGCACGCGCGCGGGTTGTCAGTTCGATCACGCCGTCGAGCTGACGGGAAATGCCTGCCGCTTCGAGGTGTCGATGGGCCAGGTCGAACAGTTGATTACGCACTTCGCTTTTCTTGCCCAGCTCGGCGATGAACCCGCTGGCCACGTATTCGGACATGGTTTCGCCGGCCTCCTTCAGCACCGCTTTCGGTGCAGGGTTGAGCAACAACTGGCTGCTGCCCTGAAGCGTACGATCCAGTGCATCCAGTACCCGACGCGGGCGGATGAGGTTGGGCACCTGAATGCTGATCGACACGCCGTGCATGTTGTTCGGCCTGCTCAGGTTGACGATTTTCGCCTTGGCCGCCACCGAATTCGGCACCACTGCGGTACTGCCGGCGCTGGTCAGCATGTGCGTCGCGCGCCAGTCGATGTCGAGCACTTTGCCCTCGACGCCGTCGATCATGATCCAGTCATCCACCTGATACGGCTTGGTGGTGTTGAGCACGATCCCGGAAAACACGTCGCTCAAGGTGCTCTGCAATGCCAGGCCGACGACGATCGCGACCACCCCGGACGTTGCCAGCAAACCTTTCACCGGCAACTCCAGCACATAACCGGCCGCCGCAACGATGGCGATCAGAAACACCAACGCGCCGATGACGTCCTGCAGCAAGCGACCGCTATGACCGATGCGGCGCATCAGCACCAGGCCGATGACTTCGGTGAGCACCCGGGCGGCGTACAACCACCAGAGAATCCCCAGCGCCGTTGCGCCCAGTTGCGCCACGCGGTCATCTGCAAACAGCGGAGCCTGCAACGGACTGACGCCGGCGTTGATGATCAGCGCGCTGAACATCACGAACAGCGCCAGGCGCACACCGACCCGTGTGACGCGATGCTTGAACGGCGCGAGGTGCCACAGCACGGTGTCGATCACCAGCAGCAGGGCACTCCAGGACAGTAGATGGCTGTAGATGAGGGACATGGGAGAACTCCTGAAGACTGGTTTTTGTTGTCACGTGAGGAATGTCGTAGGAGCACGGCTTACCGGCGAAGACGCACTTGAGGACGCCATCGCCAGCAAGCCGTGCTCCTGCAATTTGACTCTGTAAACCCGATCCCCTGTAGGAGCCGGCTTGCTGGCGATAGCGCACTTGAGGACGCCATCGCCGGCAAGCCGTGCTCCTGCAATTTGACTCTGTGAACCCGATCCCCTGTAGGAGCCGGCTTGCTGGCGATAGCGCACTTGAAAACGCCATCGCCAGCAAGCCGGCTCCTACAAAAAGCAGCTTCGCCACACATTGCTGTGTGGCGAGGTTGGACTCAGTTCAGATGCGTCTTGAGTTCCAGCGCTGCCTGACGCACCGCCGCCTTCACTTCCGGAATCTGGCTCAGCGGGTTCAGCAAACCGAAGTCGTGGATCATGCCGTTGTAACGCACTGCCGTCACTGGAACGCCAGCCGTATCGAGGTGGCGGGCATAGGCTTCGCCCTCGTCACGCAACACGTCGAATTCGGCGGTCTGCACCAATGCTGCCGGCAACCCTTTGAGCTGTTCGGCGCTGGCCTGCAACGGCGAGGCATGGATCTGCGCACGCTCGGCCTGGTCGGTGGTGTAGTTGTCCCAGAACCAGTTCATCATCCCTTTGGTCAGGAAGTGGCCTTCGGCAAATTGCTGGTACGACCCGGTGTCGAACTGCGCATTGGTCACTGGCCACATCAACAGCTGGAAGCGCAGCGCCGGGGTTTTCTGTTCCTTGGCCATCAACGCCACGACCGCCGCCATGTTGCCGCCGACACTGTTGCCGGCCACGGCGAGGCGCTTGCCATCGACGCCGATGTCCTTGCCATGTTCAGCCACCCAGCGGGTCGCCGCGTAGGCCTGGTTGATCGCGGTCGGGTAGTGCGCTTCCGGCGACGGCGTGTAATCGACATACACCGCGACGGCGCCGGAGCCGACCACGAGGTCGTGGATCAGACGCTGGTGAGTCGGGTAGTCGCCCAGCACCCAACCGCCACCGTGGAAGAACATGAACACCGGCAATTCACCTTTGACCTTGGACGGACGCACGATCTTCAGGTTGATGGTTTGCCCATCGACCTTGATTGCACGGTCGCTGACATCCACACCCGACAAGTCAACCTTCACCGAGTTTTGCGCACCGGTGAGTACCGCACGGGCGTCTTTCGGACTCAGTTGCTCGAGCGGTTTTCCTCCACCGGCGGCGAGGGCTTCGAGGAAGGCTTGGGTGTTGTGTTCGACGCCTGGGCTGCCAGCGGCAAAAGCGTTGCCGACGGAAAGGGCGAGGAGGGAAGCGGTCAGGGTTTTTTTGACGAGGTTCATGAGGAAATCCTATTTAATTAATTAGAGGTTGGTCACCTAAGGGTCAGGTTGCTGCTGCGCTGGGGTTCAGGCCTCAGCAACACCGTGGACACAGATTAATAGGGTGTCAGAAGGGGAAAAAGCGGCTATAAAGCGTTTAACTGTCAACCAGGGTGTGACAATGAATCCGTTCGAAGATATGCGTATTTTTTGCCAGGTCATGGATTCCGGCAGCTTCACCGCTGCGGCCGATCAATTGGGACTGTCCAAGCAGTTCGTCAGCCGGCGCCTGATGCAACTTGAAGAGCGCCTCGGCGTCAGGCTGCTCAACCGTTCGACGCGACGGCTGGACGTCACGCCGCTGGGCCAGAGTTACTACGAGTCCGCGTTGCGCCTGCTCGGCGAAGTCGAGCAAGTGGAGCAGGGCATCGCCGGCCAGACTACCGAACCACGCGGCACCATTCGCGTGAGTGCGCCGTTGTCGTTTGCACTGGCGCATCTGGGCTGCCTGCTGCCGTTGTTCTTGCAGCGCTATCGCGATGTCACGGTGGAAGTGGACTTGAGCGATCGCCCGGTGGATTTGCTCGGCGAGGGCTACGACCTGGCGTTGCGCATCGGCACCCTCGAAGATTCGACGCTGATCGCCCGACGTATCGCCTCCATCCAGCGGGTGTATTGCGCCAGCCCGGCTTACCTGGCCGAGCGTGGTACGCCGCTCAAACCGGAAGATTTGTACACACATGACTGCCTGCCGTATGGCCACGGGCGTCAGGTGCAATGGCGTTTTGAAGGGCAGGGCAAACCGGTGGCGGTCAATGTCACCGGGCGGATGCGCGTCAACAACGGGGAGTTGCTGAAGGATGCGGCCATTGCCGGGATGGGGGTTACTTACCTGCCGACGTTCATTGTCGGAGCGGCGTTGAAGGAAGGCCGGCTGGTGCCGGTGCTGGACGAGTTTCGCCCGCAGCCGCTGACGTTGTCGGCGGTGTACCCGCAGCATCGCCAGAGTTCGCGACCGGTGCAGGCGTTGATCGAGTTCTTGCGCGAGCGGCTGGATCAGGCTGAGGGTGGTCTGTAGGTTTCACGCGGTCACTTGTGGGAGCGGGCTTGCTCGCGATAGCAGTGTGTCATTCAACATTGATGTCGTCTGACACACCGCTATCGCGAGCAAGCCCGCTCCCACAGGGGGGGTGACGGCGTTCCTGAGATCAGTGGTGATCAGGTCCTTTTGTCATCCCCCGGCTCGCCACCGACATGCACGCCATGGTCATCACCGATTTCGCCGGAACGATGCACCCCATGGTCATCACCGATTTCACCGGAGCGATGAACGCCGTGGTCGTCGCCAATTTCGCCGGCGTGATGAACGCCGCGGTTATGGCCGATTTCACCAGCGTGATGAACCCCGTGATCGTCTCCCGGCTCGGCGTGGTTGCCGTTTCGTCCGGAGTTGGCCGAATGCCCGGAACGCCCCGAGCCATGGTCGTTGCCACTGTGGCCATGGCCACTGCCGCCATGACCATTGCCGTCGCCGCCATGACCGCTGCCACCGTGACCGCTGCCGTTGCCACCGTGACCACCGCCACCTCCACCTCCGCCACTGCCACCTCCGCCTCCGCCTCCGCCGCTACCGCCGCCTCCACCACTCCCTCCATCCTTGGCCTCAGCGCTTGATATGCCGGACAGGCTGTCCGGGATCAATACGGTAGACGCCGACAAAACTGCGCCAATGGCTACTGCCAGTAAAAGTTTGTTGATGTGCATGCCGTTCTCCGTCTTCTTATTCGGGTTGGAACGTTGATGAACACTGCAACGTGCTGCTGATTCAGTGGATGAACACCACAACGGACGGGTTTATTCAGGTGCAACGTCGATGAACGATGAGCGGTACGACCCGACCCTGTTCCAGAGGTTAATGAATGCTCGAGGCCAGCTCGAAAATCGGGATGTACATCAGGATCACAATGACCCCGATCAACAGGCCGATGAAGGTCATGAGCAAGGGTTCAAAGAGCCGCACGAACCATTCGATCCAGCGGCTGATTTCTTCGTCGTAGAAATCGGCGCTGCGTTCCATCATCTGCCCGAGGTTGCCGGACTGCTCGCCGGCGCGCAGCAAACGCAGGGACACCGGGGTCACAAGGTGGTTGAGCTCCAGCGCGGCCGACAGTGATTGACCTTCACGCACCCGTTCGCAGGCCTGGTCCAAGCGTACGCGGGAAGCAACGGTGAGCAGGCCGCGGACCATGCCCATGGCGGTGACGAGGGGGATGCCGCCCTGCAGCAGAATCCCCAGTGAGCGATAGAAGCGCGCCAGTTCGTACATGAAGATGCGTTGGTGAACGGCCGGAAGTTTTTCGATCACCCGGTCCACTCCCCGGCGAAAGGCCGGTTGGCGCTGGAGGAGCGCGAGGGCGACGACGGTCGCCGCCAACGTACCGAAGAATTCGACCTGATGGGCGTGCAGGAACATCCCGCTGCTCATCAGAATTTGCGACAGCCACGGCAGATTGTTGCCCAGCCCTTCAAACACCAGGCTGAAGCGCGGTACCACATAGCCCATCAGAAACAACACCACGCCACCTCCCACCACCAGCAACAGCATGGGGTAGATCGACGCGCTGACGATCTTCTGTCGAACCTCGTCCATGCGCTGGCGATAGCTGACGTAGCGACCCAGTGCATCGCCCACGGCGCCGGTCTTCTCGCTGGACTGCACCAGCGCCACGTAGAGAGGGGGGAACACCGCCGACAACTGGGCCAACGCCTGGGAGAACGATTTGCCCTCGTAGAGCAGGCGCACCAGTTCACTCAGGGTCTTGCGGGCCTGTGGCGCGGTTTCTTTTTCCGCCAGGCTTTCCAGCGCATCGATCAACGGCAGGCCCGCGTTAAGCAGGGTGGTCAGTTCCTGGCTGAACAGCACCAGGTTGAAGGTCTCACGCTTGTGCAATCGCAAGGCGCGCCAATGGCGCTCGGCGTGCAGGCTGACCACTCGCAAGCCCTGGTCTTCGGCGATGCGCCGGGCTTCGCTGTCCCCTTGGGCCTCGACCGTCATCGCGACCACACCGGCCTTGCCGACCGCCTTGAGATGAAAGCGCATGTTCGCCTCCCGTCACTGCCAACTGGTGACTTCGGCGTTTTCGCCTTCGCCACCGGGCTGGCCGTCCTTGCCCATGGACAGCAGGTCGTATTCGCCATTTTCGCCGGGGTAGCGGTAGGTGTAGTTGCGGCCCCATGGGTCCAGCGGCAGTTTTTTCTGCAGGTAGGGGCCGGTCCAGCGGGTTTCGTCGCTGGGCGCGGTGATCAGCGCCTGCAAACCCTGTTCGGTCGACGGATAGTGGCCGACCTCCAGACGGTACAAATCCAGTGCCTTGCCCAGGCCTTCGATTTGCGCCTTGGCCACCTTCACTTCGGAGCGGCCCAACTGGGCGAAATACTTCGGCGCGACGATGCCGGCCAACAGTCCCAGCACCACCAGCACCACCAACAGTTCGAGCAGGGTGAACCCGCGGTGAGTTCGCGGTGAACAGTGACGCGGTGCACTACACAGACGCTGATTCATGATGACCTCACACAGTCGGCAGAAGGGTCGCCATGAAGGACTATGCAATAGCCATGCTCACCCCCGGACATCCTGCTCAAACCCCTGAATTACTGGCCTTGGCGCTGACGGCACAGTGCTTGCGTATGGCTGGTGAACTACCGGTTATTGGGGCATTAGCCCCATTTTTCGGGGCCGGTCAGGGGAGACAGAACAATGAAAACACTCACCACAGGACTGCTTGGCTGTGTACTGCTGGCGGGCACTGTTCAGGCCGATGTATTCGTTTCCGTGGACACCAAGGGCAGCTACGTTCTGTCCAATGTCCACCGCCCCGGTCGCACTTATGAACGGGTGATTCGCGAACCGGAATCGCCGCTGGTCAGCCTCGATCAACAGCCCCAGATGATTGCCCGACAACCCTACGCCGAGCTGGTTTCCGCGGCCGCCAAGGCCAATGAATTACCCGCGGCGCTGTTGCATGCGGTGATCCAGGCCGAGTCCCATTATGACTCTGACGCAACGTCAGCCAGAGGTGCGGGAGGGCTGATGCAATTGATGCCCGACACCGCCCGTGAGATGGGCGTGACCAACGTCTACGACCCCAAGGCCAACATCCAGGGTGGGGCCAAATACCTCAAGCGCCTGATGACCCTGTTCGACAACGACATCGCCCTCGCCGTGGCGGCCTACAACGCCGGGCCGCAAGCGGTGCTCAGCCGTGGCGGGGTGATTCCGCCGTTCGCCGAAACCCGGCGTTATGTGCCGAGCGTACTGCGCCAATACCGCCGCTTGCAGGGCCTGGCCGTGGATGCGCCGCTGTGATCGGGAGTTGCCCCAAAAGTGGGGCAAAGCCCCCCCCTTATCCCTGAACACCCCAATTCTCTGTAGGAGCGAGCTTGCTCGCGATGGAGTGTCAGTCGACACCTATGTCGCTGACCACCATCGCGAGCAAGCTCGCTCCTACAGAGAATTGCGTTTTGGGCGAGATGGATTCCAGCTTGAAATGTGGGGGGGAAGTGGGTGGGGAATATCCCCCGACTTATCAAATAATTTATGTAACGTCATGAAAAATAACAAAAATATTTATGGCATGCGGATTGCTCAAGGGGATTTGTCGAGAATTAATCCTGTGAGCAGCACCCACAGAGAGGCCCGCGATCATGACCGGCAGAACCCACGCCCATCACCCGGTTAACCTGCTGCTGTTTCTCGCGTTGATGCTGGGCGTCGGTTTGGCCGAGGCCGCCGTACGGTGCGAGCGCAATCTGGTGGCGAACGTCGTGGCGCTGGATCAGCCGCTGATGTTCAACCGCCTCGGTGCGCAGAACGTCAACGGCATGATGTTCGCCCTGCGTCGCGATGTGGTCGATGACCATGAAATATCCCTGGCCAGCGGTGGTGCGGCCGTGCCGGGCAAAGTCTCGCTGCGGCCCGACAAGCGCCCGCGTCCGTTGGTGCTGCGGGTGGCCGCCGGTGATTGCCTGACGATCAACCTGCAGAATTTGCTCGCTTATCAGGCCAACCCCGGCAGCCACGACGGCGGCGGGGAAGAAGAGGGTGAGATTGAGGGTGAGGTAGAAATGGGTGCCGCAGACGAGTTCAAAGTCGATGAGCAGGTCACCGACCGCCATGTCGGCTTCCAGGTCAACGGAATGCAAGCGGTCAACAGCATCGACGACATTGCGTCCTTTACCGGGCGCAACGCCAACACCTTGATCCCGCCGGGCGCGACCCGTTCCTACACCTTGTACGCCGAACGTGAAGGCGCCTTCGCCGCCAGCAGCCGCGGCGCAACTTTCGGTGGCGAAGGCGATGCAGGCAACGTGGCCAACGGCCTGTTCGGCGAAGTGGTGGTGGTGCCCAAGGGGGGGCGTACCTACCGCAACACCTTGACCGAAGAAGAAATGCGCCTGGCCAGCACCGGCCGCACACCGGCCGGTCAACCGATTGTCGATTACCAGGCGCGCTACCCGCAGCGCGAGCCGTGGATCCGTGAAGGCAAGGCCGGCACGCCGATCATCAACATGGTCGACGGCACCGAAATCATTTCCAGCGAGAGCGATGCGATCGTGATGGGCAGCAACGCCGACGGCAGCTTCCCACCGTCGACCTATCCGCTGGAAGCTGTCGGCAAACGCAACCCCGCGCTGCCCAACCGGCTGGAACCGTTCCGCGATTTCGCGTCGCAGTTCCAGGATGAAACCGCCGCGACCCAGGCATTTCCCGCGTACTGGGAAGACCCGGTCATGGCCCATGTGCTGGAGCCGACTCGCGATTCGTTCATGATCAATTACGGTTCCGGTGGCATGGGTGCCGAGGTGGTGGCCAACCGGCTGGGTGTAGGGCCGATGCACGATTGCCTGTCCTGCGCCTATGAAGAATTCTTCCTCAGCTCGCACACTGTCGGCGACGTGGCGATGCTGGTGGACGTGCCGGCCAACGCAGGCCTGGAAAACATTCGCCCCGGTGAAACGCCGCGCGCCGATCAGGTCGGGGTCAAGGCGACCATGGCGCTGTATCCGTCCGAGCCGGCCAACGTCAACCACAGCTACATCGGCGACTTCGTCAAATTCCGCAACACCCACAACGGCCACGAGCAGCACATCTTTCACCTGCACGGGCACCAGTGGCTGTTCAACCCCAATGACGACAACTCCGATTATGTGGATGCCCAAGGCATCGGGCCGGGTGCCGGCTACACCTATGAAATCGCCAACGGCGGTTCGGGCAACCGCAACCGTGTGGCGGGCGATGCGATTTATCACTGCCATTTCTATCCGCACTTTGCCCAGGGCATGTGGAGCATGTGGCGGGTGCACGACGTGTTTGAAGAAGGCACCAAACTGGAAGTCTCCCAGCAAGGTGCCGACGGTTATCACAGCGAACCTTACGCGCTGCGCAGCGGCAAACCGGCCGCTGGCGCCCGGGCCTTGCCCGATGGCGAGATCATTGCCGGTACACCGATTCCGGCGGTCGTGCCGCTGCCGGGCAAAGCCATGCCGCCGATGCCGGGCAAAGTTGCGGTCGTGCCGAAAATCGGGCAGACCCTTGTCGCCGCCAACGACGACGATGATGAAGAGGGCGATGACGGTGAGCATCAGGGCGGTGGCGTCCAGGCCATTGGCTCCCTGGCGCTGGTCGACCGCAGTGAAGCCAACCGCAATGCCGACGGCAGTCTGAAAAACCCGGGCTATCCGTTCTGGATCGGCGGCATGGAAAGTTCAGTCGGCCAACGCCCGCCAACCCCGCCGCTGGACATGCTCGACGCCGCCAGGGCCCAGGCCCTGAAGACCAGCGGCAATGCCTTGTGGGCGAATCTCGACCCGGCGCAGTCCGGTGGTTGGGATGGCGGTCTCGGGCGTCACTCCCTCGACGGATTCTCTGCCGGTGGCGAAGCGAACACCGTGACCACATCGCTGGATTTCTCCGAGGCAGTGACCCGCGCCAAACCGCTTTACCTGCCGGAAGAGGGCACCGAAGTGGAACAGGCGGCCATGGCCTTCCACGCAAAAAAGGACCACCCAAGCTACGCCGTGCTGCCCGGCAATCAAGTTGTCGCGCGCGCCTTCCGCACTAACGGTGCGCTGCCAATCGCCGGTGCGCCTTTCTACGAGCCGTGCATGGACGACCGGCAAAAACGCCTGACCAGCAGCGCTGGCATCGGTGAGTTTGCCAGCGGCGAACGGCTCGACGGCATGTCTTTCAGCGGGGCTTCGACGTTCACGGCTGACCGTCCACGGGTCTACAAAGCGGCGAACATTCAGTTTGACGCGGTGTACAACAAAGTCGGCTATCACTTCCCGCAAGCACGCATTCTGGCGCTGTGGGAAGACGCCTGGCCGGTGATCACCAAACAGCGTCCGCCAGAACCTCTGGTGATGCGCATGAACACCTTCGACTGCGTGCAATACCAACAAACCAACCTGGTGCCGGCTGCCTATGAAATGGACGACTATCAGGTGCGCACGCCCACCGACGTGATCGGCCAGCACATTCACCTGCCGAAGTGGGACCTGACGGCGGCCGACGGCTCGGCCAACGGCTGGAACTACGAAGACGGCGTACTTTCCCCCGGTGCGGTGCAAGAACGCATCCACGCCATTCGCGAGTTCAACCAGTGCACGGGCAGCGACCCGCGTGACGGCACGGCAGCCTGCCCGAAAGCCAAAAATCACCCGTACTTCGGTCAATTCGGTCGGGCCGACTGGGTCGGTGCGCGCACGGCGATGCAGCGCTGGTTTATCGATCCGGTGGTGAACAGCAAAGGTGTCGACCGTGGCCTGGGGACCATCTTCACCCATGACCACCTCGGCCCATCGACGCACCAACAGATTGGTCTGTACGCCACCGTGCTGGCTGAACCGGCCGGTTCCACCTGGTTCCACGCCGAAACCGGCGAGCCGTTGTACAGCGGCGCGCGGCAGGACGGCGGGCCGACGTCGTGGCAAGCGGTGGTGTCCACCGGTGACCTGGACGGCGACGGAAAAAACGACAGCTTCCGTGAATTCTTCCTCGAATACAGCGACTTCCAGCACGCCTATGAAGCCGGTGTGTACGTCGGCGCAGGCCCGAATGGCGTGCCGAACCCGCAAGCGTTCCCGGCCACCGCGGACAGCTTCCGCTACGCGATCAACCCGCCGGTGCGCAATAACGCCAGCACCCTGCTGGATGGCGTCCTCGAAGTGCAGGGAGGCATGGTTCCAGGCTGCCCGAGCCGGCCATGCCCGCAAGCGATCTCGGTCGATGACCCCGGCATGTTCGTGGTCAATTACCGCAACGAACCGCTGGCCCTGCGGGTGTACGACCCGAACAAGGTCGGCCCGGATGGCAAGCGCGGCATGCAGGCAGACGGCCTGGGCGGCGACCTCGCATATGCCATGCAAAGCCGCACCGACCGCGCCATCCCGGCGATGAACCTGGCACCGAACCTGATCACCGCGGCGACCGGCCCGACCGGCGGCAGCACGCTGTTCCCGCCACACATCAACCGTGGTGGCGCCGAACCGGGCGATCCGTTCACGCCGATGCTGCGCACCTACACCGGTGACAACGTGCGGCTGCGGGTGCATGCCGGCGGCCATGAAGAAGAGCACAACGTGACCCTGCACGGCGTGAAGTGGCTGCAAAGCGGTTCCGGTTACGGCAACAGCTCCAACTCTGGCTGGCGCTCATCGCAGATGGTCGGGATTTCCGAGCAGATGGGCTTCAATGCGCCGGTTGCGATGATGTCCAGTTCAGCGGCGACGACGGGCGACTATCTGTACTCGATGGATGCTTCTCTGGAAGGTTACTGGAGCGGGATCTGGGGCGTGATGCGCAACTACACCGCACAACGCAATGATCTGTTCGCGTTGCCGAACAACCCGAAACCGGCCGGTATGCGCAACACGGTGGCCTTCGACGGCGTCTGCCCTCGTATCAGCGCCAACCCCAACGGCATCGGCACCCGGCCGACGGTGCAGCGCAACTACGAAGTGGTCGCAGCGCTGGCCAATGACATTCTCGGCAATCCGCTGAACCTGACCCTCGGCGATCAGGCGGGGATCGGGCAACACGTGGGTGGGCCGTTGAATCCGGCGGGCGGCACCCTGGTGTTCAATTCGCGGCTGGTCAATATTGCGCAAGTCACCGTGGAGGACCCTGAAGACGGCGAAACCATCACCATCGGCGGGCAAAGCGGACCGCTGCATGACCCGACCGCGATCCTCTATGTGCGCAAGGCCGACCTCAATCCGGTCACCGGCAAGCTCAAGCCCGGTGTGCCTGTCGAACCGCTGGTGCTGCGCGCGACGGCAGGTGACTGCATCAACATCACTCTGGAAAACCGTCTGCCGATGGTCATGCCGGACCTCGTCCAGACGGCGGTGATGCAAGGCGTGGTCAAGCGTGATCGCAACAGCGGCCAGGGTTCGACCACCTTCAGCAACAACTTGATGCGGCCGTCCAGCCACGTGGGGCTGCACGCGCAGTTGCTGGCGTACGACATCACCAAATCCGACGGCACCAACGTCGGCGCCAACCCGATCCAGACTGTACCGCCACGGGTCGGCAACAGCGGTGCGTACCCCAACCGTACTTATCAGTACTACGCCGGGCACCTGGAGCGTGAAGGCAAACCGATCACCCAACTGGGCCGCAGCGTCGACAACATCAACGCCACGGCGGTGGAGTTCGGCGGGCTGAATTTCACCCCGGCGGACGTGATCAAGCAACCGCAGAAAGGCCTGGGCGGAGCGATGAGCATCCTGCCGATCGGCGCCACCTGGGTTGAAGATGCGCGTAAGGCGAACGCGACCGTCACCGCGCCGGGGCAGACCACTTACCGCGACTTTGCGATGGTCTGGCAGAAAGCGTTGAACATCCGCTGGGCCAACGGCCGGCCGGTGGAAGGCATCGCCGCGGAAGGCTTCGGCGTGCCGACCGATCCGCAGGACAACTCGAGCATGGCCATCAACTACAAGGCCGAGCCGCTGTGGTATCGCTTTGGCCTGGCGCCGGATGCACCGTTCGGCCACGCCGACGGCGCGGGTTACGGCGACATGCCCAACGCGCACATGGCGTTCAGCAATGCGCTGGTGGGAGGCGATCCGCAGACGCCGGTGCTGTACGTGAAACCGGGGCAACCGTTCCGAACGCACATCCTGATGCCCTCCGGTGGCAGTCGTGGCACGACCTTCCAGCTGGACGGTCACGTCTGGTCGCTCAACCCGTTCCAGTCGGAGAAGAGCGACACCGGGGGTTACCCGATGAGTACACCGGGCGTGGGTTCGGTGCGGTTCGGCTACAACCCGATGTCGATGTACATCGGCGCCCACGAAAGCATCCTGCCGGCAGCGCACTTCAGCTTCATGCACCCGAGCGCCGGGGGCAGCAACGCGATACCGGGCGACTACCTGTTCCGCGATTACGCCGCCTACGGCAACACCGCCGGGTTGTGGGGGTTGCTGCGGGTGACCAATGAACCAGAACCGGCCCCGGCGCCGTAGATACCGGGAATGGGGTGGATCACACCACCCCTGTGGGAGTGAGCCTTTGTGGTGAGGGGATTCAGCGGGGTTCTGGCAGTGATCTGATGGGGTCAAATTTGATGAACAGAACAATAATAATTGCCAGTTGTGCGTCGATTGTCGGGATTGCGCTGATCTGGATCGGCGTCTGGCGCACGACACCGGCGGCCCTGCTCAGCGAGGTGGAGCTGCCCGATACCTGGAGCAGCCAGAAGCTTGAACGCGACGGTGTATCGGTAGAGCTGGACCTGCGGCCATTGGCCGAGGACGGCGTGTTGCGCGAAGGCGAGTTTGCCGACGTGCTCTTCCGGGTCAGCGACAGCACGTCGGGCCAACCCCTTTCAGGCGTCAATCCCGGAGCGTGGATGGACCCGGAAACCGTCGCCGCCGATCAGGCTCAGGGCCGTGAACGGAGCTGCAAATCCCGGGTTGGGGTGTTCCTTAAATCGAGCATCGGCGCGCGACCGTTGCTCGACCTGAACAGCTACTTCCTGCTGGTGATGAACCGCGATGCGAGCGTCTCGGTGGTCGATCCGTCGGTCTCGGTGGGTGGCATCACCAGCACCTTGGGGCGCATCGACATCAAGCAGCCGCCGATGGATTGGGTCACCCGCAAGGACAACAAACGCGTGTTCATCTCCATGCCCACGGCCGGCGAAGTGGCGGTGATCGACAGCGAGCAATTCAAGCTGATCGATTCGGTCAGCGCTGGAAGCCAGCCCGTGCGCCTGGCCTTGCAACCCGACGAGCGCCTGCTGTGGGTCGGCAACAATGCCGCGAAAGCTGAAGCGTCCGGGGTCACGGTAATCGACAGTCAAAGCCTGAAACCCCTGAAACAGCTGGCGACCGGCCGCGGGCATCACGAAATCGCCTTCAGCAAGGACAGCCGTTACGCCTTCGTCAGCAACCGCGATGACGGCACGCTGAGCATCATCGACATCGCCAGCCTGACCATCCGCAAGCAACTCAAGACCGGTTCGAACCCGTTGTCGGTGGCGTACTCGCCGCTGTCCCAGGCGGCGTATGTCGCTGACGGCAAGGACGGCACCATCACCGTGGTCGATGGCGCCAGCCTCGATGTGCGCCGGGTGATCAAAATCAAACAGGGTCTGGGCCCGATGGGTTTCAGCGCTGACGGTCGTTTCGGCGTCGTGCTCAACACGCTGGAGAACCAGGTTGCCGTGATCGACGCCGCCACCGATTCGCTGATCCATGAGCTGGACGTGTCCGCCGAACCCTACCAGGTGGTGTTCACCAAGGCCTACGCCTACGTGCGCGGACTGGCGTCGCCCAAGGTGACAATGGTCAACCTGTCGTCGCTGGGCGAGGGCCGCACGCCGATCAGCCAGGGTTTCGAAGCCGGGCCGCAGGCGCCACGGCTGGCTGGCGATTTACCGCTGGCGTCGAGCCTCGCGGTGTCGCGGGACGACAACGCAGTGTTCGTGGTCAATCCGGTGGACAACACCACCTATTACTACGCCGAAGGCATGAACGCGCCGATGTCCGGCTACCCCAATCGCGGGCAGGTGGCGCGGGCGGCCATGGTCATCGATCACAGCCTGCGAGAAGTCGAGCCGGGGCTGTACGGCGCGCGGATCAAACTGCCAAACGCCGGGCGTTTCGATGTGGCGTTCCTGCTCAATCAACCCAACATCATCCATTGCTTCACCGCGCTGGTTGAACCGGACAAAAGCCTCACCCGGCACCCTGGCGTGCCGAAAGTCGAGTTCATGCTCGACAAGTCCACAGCGGTCCTCGACCGTCCATACACCGTGCGATTTCGCATCGTTCAAGGCCAACAGAAGGCTCAGCGCAGCGGCGTGAAGGATGTTCAGGTGCGCTACTTCCGCGCCCCGACGTCGCGGGCTCGGGAAGTCGCCGCGTTCGAAGTGGGCAACGGTATCTATGAAGCGCCGGTGACCCTCGACCTGCACGGCGCCTGGTACCTGTACGTACGGGCCGCGTCCCTCGGCGCGAATTTCGACGACAAGACTTTTGCCAGCGTTCGGGTCTTGCCCGGCGATGCCCACTGAAGAGGAACTCGACATGAACCGATTCGCACGCCGTGGACTGCTGACGTTCTACCTGTTGGCCGCCGGTATCGGGCAAGCCCTGGCGCACTCGGCGGATGAACACGCCGGGCACGACCTGCCGGCCACAAGCACCAGCTCGGAAAGTGCCCAGGTCAAATTCGCCGACGTGACGCTGGTGGACCAGAACGGCCAACCGGTGCGTCTGGAAAAAGACCTGGTGACCAACAAAATCGTGGTCATGAGTTTCATCTACACCAACTGCACCACGGTGTGCCCGGTGGTGTCGTCGATCATGGGCAAAGTGCAGAAAAAGCTGGGTGCACGGGTGGGCAGCGAGGTGCAGTTGGTGTCGATCAGCATCGACCCGCAGCGCGATGACGCCAGGCGCCTGAACGATTACGCCCGCACCTTTCAGAACGGTCCGGGCTGGAGCTGGCTGACGGGGAGCTCGCAATCGATCAACGCCACCCTCAAAGGCCTCGGCACCTTCAGCGGTGACTTCAAAAACCATCAACCGCTGATCCTCGTCGGCGACGGCAACAGCCGCCACTGGACGCGCTATTACGGTTTCACCGACCCCGTCGTGCTGACCCGTGAAGTGGAAAAGCTCAGCGGCCAGCGCAATGCCCATGCCAAGCACACCGCCATCGCCATGGAGCAGCAGCCATGAGACCCCTCGACTGGATCACCCTGATGGCGTGCTTCTTGATTTTCAGTGCGATGGCATTTGCTCATGAAGGGCACGAGGAACCCGCTCCAGCGATGGCTGCCGCACAACCGGCGAGCGGTACGCGGGATGCGAAAACCTGGTTCACCGATACGCCGTTGCAGGACCAGAACGGCGAGACCCTGCGCTTCTACAGCGATGCGTTGCACAACCGCGTCGTGCTGCTGAATGTGATTTTCACGCGTTGCAACGATGCCTGCCCGCTGATCACCCGCAAGCTCAAGGAAGTGCGTGAGTTGCTGGGCGACCAGGCGAACAGCATCACTTTTATCTCCCTTACCAGTGATCCGCTGCGGGACACCCCGGCGGTACTCAAGGCTTACACCTTGAAGCAGGGCGTCGATGGCCCCCACTGGCTTTTTCTCACCGGCGACAAGGCGCAAATGGACCTTGTACTCGGCCGTATCGGCCAGATCGTGCCGACCCCCGAGCAACATTCAACACAGCTGATCGTAGGTGACGTGGCCAACAAACGCTGGAGCAAAATCCGGCCCGATGCTCCGGCCGCCGCCATTGCCCAGCGCTTGCAATTGCTGACAATGCCCGTGGCCGGTCGCTGAGACCGCGCCATGAAAACCTCCCTGATCCTCGGCCTGCTCCTGACCGGCAGCCTTCATTGCATCGCCGATACGTTGCCCTTGAGCCCTGAGGAAAGCGCCGGTAAACGGTTGTACCGCGAGGGTGTGTCGAGTAGCGGCGAGCCGATCATGGCCCGGGTCGGGGCGGCGGGCATGCTGCTGCCGGCCACCAGCCTGCCGTGCGCCAACTGCCACGGCACCGACGGTCTGGGCCGGCCCGAGGGCGGGGTGCGACCGCCGGAACTGAGCTGGTCGCGTCTGACCAGCACCTACGGCCAACGGCAAATCAATGGCCGCAACTACCCGGCGTACACCGAAGGCACCCTGGCGCGGGCGATCCAGGAGGGCCGTGATCCCGGCAACAATCACCTCGACCCGGCGATGCCGCGGTTCGTGCTCTCGATGAACGATCAGCGCAACCTCACGGCCTACCTCAAACGCCTGGCCGATGAGCGCGACCCCGGCTTGACGCCTGACAGCCTGCACGTGGGCACGCTGTTGCCCAGTCAGGGAGCGTTGGCCGAGGAGGGCGCGACGGTGGCCGCGGTGCTCAACGGCAGCGTGGCGCGAATCAACAAGGCGGGGGGGATTCATGGTCGGCAGTTGCGCCTGACAATCCTCGATCCGGGGCCGGACCGTATCAGTGCCGAGCGGGCGCTGGATCAGTTGATCGATCAGGAGCAGGTGTTTGCCCTGATCGCGCCACTGGCACCGGCACTCGACACGCAACTGGTTTCGCGTCTGGAGCAGGCGGGCATTCCGCTGATCGGCCCACTTTCGTTGCAGGGCACGGCGCAGAGCAGTCGGCAGATTTTCGAACCGATGCCGGGGGCGCGCGAACAACTGATCGCCCTGGCCGATTACGCCTCCGCCAGTTTGCGCGTACTCCAGGGCCCCACGCTGATTACCTACACCGAAGATCCCGGTCAACGACTGGCGGCGCAGACCCTCAGCCAGTACCTGCAAGATCACGCCTGGCAAAATGTCAGCCTCAAGGCCTACGACTCGGCACAGGACGAACTGCCGCTGGGTTCGCGCTCAGTGTTTTACCTGGGCTGCAGCAGTGATTTCAGCCACCTCGCCGAGCGGTTGCAGACGGCGGGGCAGGTTCCGTACCTGTTCGCCATGTCGAATCAGGTGGCGGGTGACCTTTTACAAGTGCCCAACGGTTTTTCCCGGCGGGTGTTCCTGTCCTATCCGTTCGTGCCCAGCGACTGGACCCTGGCCGGACGCCTGGCCCTGACCCAACTGCGCGAACAGCAGGGGCTTGGCGGCCAGCACGCGGTGCTGCAAGTCGGCGCGTTCAGTTCGATGCTGCTGCTCAGTGAAGGCATGAAGCAGGCCGGGCGCGACGCCAGCCGCGAGAAGCTGATCAATGCGCTGGAAGGCCTGCATGACTTCGATACCGGACTGACTCCGCGCCTCAGCTTCGGACCGGGCCGACGCCTGGGCCTGAACGGCGCGCATATCGTGACCGTGGACTTGCCCGATCAGCGCTTCTACCTGGTCGCGCCTTACAAGCCCATTACCGCGACACCCTGACCGGAGGCCTCGATCATGAAGCTCAAGACCCTGTTGATCCTGCTGATCCTGTGGTTGCCCGCGGCATTTGGCAGCAATGGTCCAGTGGCCGCGCGGGTCAATGGCGAGGAGATTTCCGAGTTTCGCCTCGAGCGTTACTTCGCCGAGTACCTGGAGGATCAGGGCCGGGCGCTGGGCAGCATTCGCAATCCCGCGGCGTACAAGCAATTGCGCCAGAAGGCGCTGGATGCGTTGATCGACCGCGAGTTGCTGTGGCAGGAAGCGCTCAGGCGTGGAGTGGTGATCAGCGATGCCGCGGTGCAAAGCCAGGTTGAACAGACCCGGCAGGCCATTGGCGGTGCCGAGAAATTCGCTCGTCGTCTGGAGGACGCCGGTTTCGACGAGGCCGGTTTTGTCGAATACACCCGCCGTGAGCTCGCGGCCCGGCAGGTGTTTGCCGACCTGACCACCGTCGATGGACCGGACGAAAAACAGGTCCGGGCATTCTATGAAGAACACCGCGCCGAGATGCGTCGGCCCGAAGCAGTGCAGGCGCGGCACATCCTGATCAAGGTGCCTCAGGATGCCGATGCCGCCACTGTCGAAGCGGCCCGGCTACGCTTGCTCGAGCTGCAAGTGAAAATCAGCCAGGGCGCCGACTTTGCCAGCGTGGCCCGGACCGGTTCGGAAGATGCGTCCGCGAGCGAAGGTGGAGATCTGGGTTATTTTCCTCGTGGACGAATGCTGCCCGCGTTTGAAACGGCAGCCTTTGCCCTGGCGCCGGGTACGGTCAGTGAACCTGTTCGCACACCGCTGGGCTGGCACTTGATCTACGTACAGAACCACTTGGAGGCGGCCGATGTCTCAGAGCAACAGGGACTTGAACGGGTTCGGGCGTACCTTTCCCGACAACAACAGGTCGAGGTCCGTCTTCGGGTTCTGGCGCAGTTGCGATCGCGCAATCGAATCGAACGGATTGACGATGACTGAAGGTTCCCCCCCCAATAGTGGGGAAAGCTTCAGCGCAACGCCGTGTGCTTCCCCGCCTTTGGGGGCGAGGGTTGCCCGAACGAAAAGGCTTTTCCATGGATATCAATTACATGCAGCGGTAAATCAGCCGGTGCTCAGCCTGGCATGAAGTGTGCGTTAGCCTCAGTAAGGCGCGCACTCCGTCAGGCTCGGAACTCGGACCTGCGGTTTCAAGGAGTCCACCTTGTTAAACAAAGTACTGGTTGTCGAAGACGAAGAGCTTCTTGCCGAAAACCTCAAGGATTACCTTCAGGCGCAAGAACTGGACGTCCGGATTGCACATGACGGTGCGACGGGTATCGGTGAAGCCGAACAGTTTGCACCCGATGTGATGGTGTTCGATTACCGCTTGCCCGATATGGAAGGCTTCGAAGTGCTCGGTGCCATCCGCCAGAACAGGAAGTGTCATTTTGTGCTGATTACCGGGCACCCAACCGCTGAAGTCTGTGAGCGGGCCCGGCAACTGGGAGTCAGCCATATCCTGTTCAAACCGTTTCCATTGGCGGAGCTGGCCCGTGCAGTCTGTGACCTTCTGGGCATGGAGCGCGGACTCAAGGCGGGCATGAGCCGGTCCGAAGGTTTTGTCGAGCGACGCCAGAGCAAGACCGAGAGTTTCCCGCTGCAGTTGTACGATGGCAGTTGGGTGCTGGCGGATCGTCGACGAAATTCATCGACCTCCAGGGCACCGGACGACGAACAATTGCTCACCGGGGAGTAGTGGCGCGACAAGCCGTTCCGGTGATCGCCGTAATTGCTCGCCGCGTCGACAGGGCTCAAAGCCCCCGGCGTTGGAGAGCAAGCCATGGATCGTCTATCCCTTGCCGTCGAACCGGCGCAGTCGGAATGTGAACCGTCTCGCTTTTCCAGTGAGCAACTGTCCCAGGCACGATCGCTGGCCGCCAGTTCCGGCGAACGTATGCTTGAAGCCCTTGGGGTGTTGTGCGAACTGGCCCCCATGCCCTTCATCCAGCGCCTCGGCGCAACCCTGCATTACCCGGTGCTCGAGACCGACAGCCTGTTCAAGGCCACCCCGGTGTTCGACCGGGTCACCCTGGCCCAATGCCTCAAGCGCGAATTCATCCTGCTGCGTCACGACGATGCGGTCATCGGTGTGTTTGCCGATCCGTTCGACCCGGCCCGTCTGGCCTGGATCGATGACTGTCTGCACGGCGCACCGCTGTACCTGGTGCATGCCGACGACCTGAAGGCGTATCTGGCGCGCCACGAAGAGAGCTTCCACGCGGTGGAATCGCTCAACGCCCAGGCTGACGCCAACATCGAAGTCGATACCCTGCAAAGCCTGTCCCTGACCAGCATCAGCGAAGACGCCAGCGTCGTCGTCAAACTGGTCAACTCGACCTTGTACGACGCCTTGAAAATGCACGCCAGCGATATTCATCTGGGCACCACCGGCAGCGGTCTGGTGATCAAGTACCGCATCGACGGCGTGCTCAACAACATCAGCAAGATCCAGGGCAGCGAGTTTGCCGAACAGGTGATTTCCCGGGTCAAGGTCATGGCCGAACTGGACATCGGCGAGAAACGCGTACCTCAGGACGGTCGCTTCAAGATTGGCATTAGTGGCCGGCAGATCGACTTCCGGGTCTCGATCATGCCGAGCATTTTCGGCGAAGACGCGGTGCTGCGGGTGCTCGACAAACAGGACTTGGCGGACAAGGTCTGCGGCGTCCAGTTGCAAGCGCTGGGCTTTGAAGACGAAACCCTGCGGCAGCTGCGCAGGCTGGCCGCCGAACCCTACGGCATGGTGCTGGTGACCGGCCCTACCGGCAGCGGCAAGACCACCACGCTGTACGCGATGATCACCGAGATCAACCACGGTGTGGACAAGATCATCACCATTGAAGACCCGGTGGAATACCAGTTGCCGGGCGTGCTGCAAATACCGGTCAACGAGAAGAAAGGCCTGACCTTCGCCCGGGGGCTGCGCTCGATCCTGCGCCATGACCCGGACAAGATCATGGTCGGTGAAATCCGCGACCCCGACACCGCGCAGATCGCCGTGCAATCGGCGCTCACCGGGCACCTGGTGTTCACCACCATCCACGCCAACAACGTGTTCGATGTAATCGGCCGTTTCACCCAGATGGAAATCGACCCCTACAGCCTCGTCTCCGCGCTCAATGCCGTGCTGGCCCAGCGCTTGATCCGCCTGGTCTGCACCACGTGCAGCGCACCGAGTCACCCGACCGACGATGAATTGCGCGCCTCGGGCCTTGATCCGCATAACGTCGATCACTATCGCTTCGTTCACGGCAAGGGGTGCGGCCATTGCCGGGGCACCGGTTATCGCGGGCGCACGGCGATTGCCGAGCTGCTGCACCTGGACGACGAGCTGCGGCAGATGATCGTCGAGCGCCAACCGATTTCGAAAATCAAGGTCCATGCGTGCAAACGTGGCTTGCGCCTGCTGCGCGAGTCGGCGCTGGAACTGGTTGCAGAGGGACGGACCACGCTTGAGGAGATCAATCGTGTCACTTTTGTCTCGTGATCGTTTTGTCGCCGTCATCGGCGCCAGTGGTATCGGCCTCGGCCAACGCCGTGGCAGCGAAACCCTGTGGCTGGGCAGCGTCGGATTCATCGACGAAGGCTTTCACGCCTGGGCGGTGGCGCTGGACACCCTCGACCATCTGCTGGCCGACCACACCCGTGCCGGTGCCGAATTGAGCGTGGTGATTTCCGGGCACTTCAGCCGCTTTTGCCTGGTGCCGTGGAGCGAACAGATCAGCAGTCCCGACGAGTTGATCGGCTTTGCCCGGCTGTGCTTCGAAGACCTTTACGGTGCGCCGGCTCAACCCTGGAGCCTGGTGCTCTCGGCAGAACCGGCGGGTTACGACCGGATTGCCTGCGCGCTGCCGCAGGAATTGCTGGGGCGTCTGCGCACACTGGTCAGCGCCCGTGGCCTGCGCTTGCGTTCGGTGCAGCCGTACCTGATGGCGGCGTTCAACCATTTCGACAAAAGCCTCGATACCGGCAACTTCCTGTTCGTGGTCGCTGAACCGGTGCGCAGCGTGTTGCTGCTGGCACGGGAAGGCCGCTGGGCCTCGGTGCGTTCGGTGGGCAGCAGCGACAGCGACGCCGCACTGACTGCACTGATCGGCCGCGAAAGCCAATTGCAGGCCTCCACCAACGAGCGGCCATTGAACGTTTACCTGCATGCCCCTGCACGCATCGACGTGCAGCCCGATGTCCCCGACGTGCACTTGCGCACCCTTGAAGAAGGCCGGACACCCGTACGCGATTGCCTGTACGTCATGTCCCGGGCGGTGGCCTGAAATGCGCACCCTGAACCTGGACTTTCAGCCGCGTCGCCGCTCCGGCCCGTTGGGCTGGAGCCTGTTGGCCGGGGGCGTGGTGCTGACCCTGAGTTGCGTCCTGGTTCAGCAGCACCTCAGTGATGAAACCGCGCAACAGCAGGGGCATCTGCAAACCACCCAGCGCGTTCTCACCGGTGACAGCGGTGACAAAGTCAGCCTGACCCCGGCGCAAATACGCGAGCAGGCGCAGAACCTCGCCGAGATGCGCAAGGTCTCCCAGCAACTGCGCCGGCCCTGGGAAAACCTGTTCGCGATGCTTGAAGCCATGCCTCGCGAAAACATCGCCTTGCTGACCCTGACACCCGACGCCCGCAAGGGCCAGGTGCGGATCAGCGCCGAGGCCAAAGACCTGGATGCCATGCTCGACTTCCACCGCAACCTCGAGGCCAGCGACGAGCTGTCCGATGTGTCGCTGCTCAGCCACGAAATCGTGGCCAACGTGCCGGAGCACCCGGTGCAATTCAACCTGTCGGCTACCTGGGAGATTGGCGATGCGAATCCCTAGATTGATCGTCCACGAATACCTGCAAGGCCTGGGCATTCCCGGTCTGGTGGGGCTGGCGATGCTGGTGCTGGCGTTGGTCTATGGCCTGGCGGGACTGCTACCGGACTGGCAGTCGCTGCAACAGCTCAGCCAGCAGACCCGCGAAGCCGGCGATTACCTGGCCAGGGTTGAAGACGGCAGCGTCGCCCCCCCGGTGGTGCCGCAACGTCAGCTCGACGACTTCCACAGCAAGTTGCCTTCGCAACCTCAGGCCACGGTGGCTATCGACAGGATCTACGCCCTGGCGGCCCAGGAACACATCACCCTGGCACGGGGTGAATACGCCCTGGGCATCGACCCCAAGACGCATCTGGCCCGCTATCAGATTCTGCTGCCGGTGCGCGGCAGCTACCCGCAACTGCGGCGCTTTCTGCATGCCTTGCTCGGCCAGTTGCCGGCGGTGGTGGTGGAGGACGTGGAGTTCCAGCGCAAGAAAATCGCCGACACCGACCTGACCGGGCGGATCCGCATGACCCTTTACCTGTCGAGGTCATGATGAATACCAAACGCGTAGCGGGGTGGGTGGGGTTCTTCGGCATCGCGGCGGCGTTGGCCTGGTTGCCCGATTACTTCATGCCGGCTGATGAGGACGATGCCAGCGTGGCCGTCGTCGCCAACTCGCCCCACAGCAAAACCCGTGGCGCCCTGCCTGCCGCACCAGCGTCTGGCAAACCGGCGGTGGTGAAAGACTTGAGCCCGGCAGGTGACCTGTTCGCCGCCCGCAGCTGGAAAGCGGCGCCGACCCTCGCCAGCGTCATCGAACAACCCGTCAATGAAACCCCGGTGGTGCAAGCCCCCAGCGCACCGCCGATGCCTTTCCAGTTCGTCGGGAGGCTGGATGACCGTTCCGACCTGCAAGTGTTTTTGCAGAACGGCGAAAAAATATACGTCGTACGCAAAGGGGATGTGATCGACGAAACCTGGCGGATCGAAGCCATTTCCGATGTGGAACTGAGCTTCGTCTACCTGCCTTTGCATGTGTTCCAGACCTTGTCTGTGGGGAGCGCGCCATGAACAGAAGCCGTTTGCTGATGAGCCTGGCCTGCCTTTGCGCAGGGCTGGCGGCGTGCAGCTCCGCACGGGTCGCCAACAAGGAAGCGTCCGAGCTGATCGAGCAGGGACAATACGAAGCTGGCCTGGCGCGCATCGAAGAAGGGTTGCGGGAAAACCCTCGCGACACCGAACTGCATCTGGCCCTGAATACTGCACATACCAAAGCCATTACTGCATTGCTGACCGCCGGCGATAATGATCGCGCACACCGGGACTTCGCCTCGGCACGGGTGAACTACAGCCGGGTACTGACCATCGAGCCGAACAACCGCCGCGCCCAGGATGCGATGCGCCAACTCGAGTACATGCGCAGCATGGACGAAAAACTCGAATTGGCCCGCGGCGACCTGCGTCGTGGCGACATCTACGCGGCTGATCGCCAGGTCAAACAGATCCTCGAACTGGACCCGCAAAATAACGGCGCCCTCGAACTGCAGGGCAGCATCCGCCTGGTCCAGAGCCGCAACGTGATCCCGTATCCACAACTGCGTACGCGCCTGAACCGGCCGGTGACGCTGGAGTTTCGCGACGCCAACCTGAAAACCATTTTCGAAGTGCTGTCCCAGGTCGCGGGGTTGAATTTCATCTTCGACAAGGACCTGCGCCCTGACATGAAAGCCACGATCTTCGTGCGGGACGTGCGCATCGAAGACGCGGTGGAACTGCTGCTGCAACAGAACCAGTTGCACCAGAAAGTGGTGAACGAAAACACCTTGCTGATCTACCCGGACTCCCCGCAAAAGCTCAAGGATTACCAGGAGCTGGTGATGCGCACCTTCTACCTGACCAGCATCGATGCCAACACCGCACTGAACATGATCAAGACCATGCTCAAGACCCGCGACGTGTTTGTCGATGAACGCCTCAACACCTTGACCATGCGCGACACCGAAGACGCCGTCCGCATGGCGGAAAAACTTCTGCAATCGCAAGACCAGTCAAACCCGGAAGTGGTGCTGGAAGTGGAGGTGATGGAAGTCGCCACCCAGCGGATTCTTGACCTTGGCCTGCAATGGCCGAACACCTTCGGCGTGGTCAACAGCGACGGTTCGCCGGTGCAGTTGCTCAATCAACTGAAAGGCATCGACTCCGGCCGGATCACCATCTCGCCATCGCCCCAGCTCAAGATCAACGCCCAGGACAACGACATCAACACCCTCGCCAGCCCGGTGATTCGCGTCAGTAACCGCGAGCAGGCGCGCATCCACATTGGTCAGCGTGTGCCGATCATCAGTGCCACCTCGGTGCCGTCGACGCAAGGGCCGGTGATCACTGAAAGCGTCACGTACCTGGACGTCGGTCTGAAGCTGGAAGTGCAGCCGACCGTGCACCTGAACAACGAAGTAGCGATCAAGATCGCCCTGGAAGTCAGTAACGCTACGCCGCTGGAACCGACCCGCCAGGGCACGATTCCGGTTCAGGTCGATACCCGTAACGCCCAGACCACCCTGCGCCTGCATGATGGCGAAACCCAGATCCTCGCCGGCCTGATGCGCAACGACCATGGCGCCACCGGCAACAAGATCCCGGGCCTCGGCGACATCCCTGGCCTGGGCCGGTTGTTCGGCAGCAACAAGGACAACTTCAGCAAATCGGAACTGGTGCTGTCGATCACGCCGCGAATCGTGCGCAACCTGCCGTACCAGAGCCCCTCGGACATGGAATTCTCGACCGGCACTGAAACCAGCATGCACATACAGGCACCGGACCGGCAGATGAAATCGTCGATGCCTAACGAACACATCGACCGGCCGGTGGCGGCCACCGCACCCCAGGTCGTGATCGGAAAGCCGTGATCATGAGCGCCTCGCAACGTGGTTTTACCCTGATTGAAGTCGTGGTGACGCTGGCCCTGATCGGGCTGTTGGCCGGCATGGCCGCGCCGCTGACCGAGACCGTGGTGCGCCGGGGCAAGGAGCAGGATCTGCGCACGGCGCTGTACCAGATCCGCGATGCCATCGACGCCTACAAACGCGCCTACGACGCCGGTTACATCGAGAAGTCGCTGGACAGCAGCGGCTATCCGCCGAACCTGAAAGTACTGGTGGACGGTGTACGCGATGTGCGCAGCGCCAAGGGCGCCAAGTTCTATTTTTTGCGCCGCGTGCCCCATGACCCGCTGGCCCCGGTCAAGCGCGACGACGAAGGCGGCTGGGGGCTGCGCGCCTATGACAGCACGGCCCAGAACCCCCGCGAAGGCCAAGACGTCTTTGACGTTTATTCGAAGGCGCGCGGCAAGGGTCTCAACGGTATTGCGTACCGGGAGTGGTGAGCTTATGCGTCGGGAAAAGGGTTTTACCCTGCTGGAACTGATGGTGGTCATGGCAATCATCGCGACCTTGATGACCATCGCCATGCCACGCTATTTCAACAGCCTCGAGGCCTCGAAAGAGACCACGCTGCGCCAGAGCCTGTCGGCGATGCGTGAAGCGTTGGATCACTATTACGGCGACACCGGGCGTTATCCCGATTCCCTCGAGCAACTGGTGGAGCAGCGCTACCTGCGCAACTCGCCGATGGACCCGATCGCCGAGCGCAAGGATCTGTGGGTCATGGTCGCACCGCCGGACGGCGTACCCGGCGGGGTCGCCGATATCAAAAGCGGAGCCACAGGGAGGGCGCGGGATGGCAGCCTCTATTCCGAGTGGTAAGCCGTTCGGCGAGGGCGGTTTCACTTACCTGGGCGTGCTGTTCCTGATCATGCTGATGGGCATGGGCCTGGCCAGTGCAGGCGAGTTGTGGTCGACCGCTTCGCGCCGGGATCGTGAACGCCAGCTGCTCTGGGTCGGTACGCAATACGCCCAGGCATTGCGCAGCTATTACCGCAGTTCGCCAGGGCTGGCGCAGTATCCGAAAAACCTCGAAGACCTGTTGCAGGACGAGCGTTTTCCCAACCCGAAACACCATATTCGGCAGCTGTATCCGGACCCGATCAGCGGTGGTGAATGGATCTTGATGCGTGGTTTCGACGGGCGCATCACCGGCCTCAACAGCGCCTCCACGGACAAGCCGCTGAAGCAGGCGGATTTCCCCGCGCAGTGGTCGGACTTCACCGGCATGGCCAGTTACAGGGACTGGCAGTTCGTGGCCGAGAAATCCTTCCTCGATGGCACATCCGGGTCTGCCAAAGGCCAGTCGAAACTGCCCCAGGCGTTACAGCCATGAACAGATTCTGTTGGGTCGTGATCCTGATGCTGACGTCCGCTGCCGCTGCGGCCGGCGAAGAGGACGAAATGATGGGGTTCATCGTCGATGACACGATCTCGCACATCGGCCACGACTTTTACTACTCATTCAGTGAACGCCTGCGCGCCACCAGCCCGATGGATTTCAACCTGGTGGTGCGCGAACGACCTTCGGCGCGCTGGGGCGCCCTGGTCACCGTGGAATATCAGCAGCGTCTGGTTTACCGGCGTTTTCTGCCGCCGAACACCGTGGAACTCAAGGACGAGGCCTATGACGCCGCCGACTGGGTTCGCGGGCAGATCGTCCAGCGCAAGCTGGAAGCCATGTTGCAGGACACAACGGACCTTGAGAGGGACGAGTTATGAAAACAAAAACGTTCTCGCAGCGCCCCGGGCTTTCATGGGCAGGCCTGTGCCTGTTCGGGCTCGGCAGTTGTGTGGTCCAGGCCACGGAGCTGGTCTATACGCCCATCAACCCGTCGTTTGGCGGCAACCCGTTGAACGGGACCTGGCTGCTCAACAACGCTCAGGCCCAGAACGACTATGACGATCCCGACTTGAAAAAACGCACCGCCGCGGCCGGTACTTCGGCGCTGGAGCGGTTCACCAGTCAGTTGCAGTCGCGGTTGCTCGGGCAGTTGCTGGACAACATTTCCGCGGGCAACACCGGGAGCCTGACCACCGACGCTTTTATCGTCAACGTCGTCGATGATTCCGGGCAGTTGACCATCGTCGTGACTGACCGAGCGACCGGTGAAATCTCGGAGATCCAGGTGAGCGGCCTGGCCCCTTGACGGGATCGGGTTGATGGGGAGGGAAGGACATGAAAAGAATAATGGTGCTGGGGCTGATGTTGGCGATGTTGCAAGGGTGCAGCCTGCGCGAGCCGATCGGGGCTGAGCAGGACACCGAAACACCGACGCTGACCCCGAGGGCGTCAACCTACTACGACTTGATCAATATGCCGCGACCCAAGGGCCGGTTGATGGCGGTGGTGTACGGTTTCAGGGATCAGACCGGCCAGTACAAACCGACGCCGGCCAGCTCGTTTTCCACCAGCGTAACCCAGGGGGCGGCGAGCATGCTGATGGATGCGTTGCAGGCCAGTGGCTGGTTTGTGGTGCTGGAGCGGGAAGGGCTGCAGAACCTGCTGACCGAACGCAAGATCATTCGCGCCTCGCAGAAAAAACCGAATACGCCGCTGAATATCCAGGGTGAACTACCGCCGTTGCAAGCCGCGAACATGATGCTTGAGGGCGGGATTATTGCGTACGACACCAATGTGAAAAGTGGCGGGGAAGGGGCGCGTTACCTGGGTATCGATATTTCCCGGGAGTATCGGGTGGATCAGGTCACGGTGAACCTGCGGGCGGTGGATGTGCGCAGTGGGCAGGTGCTGGCCAATGTGATGACCAGCAAAACAATTTACTCCGTGGGCCGTAGTGCCGGGGTGTTCAAGTTTATCGAGTTCAAGAAGTTGCTTGAGGCGGAGGTCGGGTATACCACCAACGAGCCGGCGCAGTTGTGTGTGTTGTCGGCGATCGAGGCGGCGGTGGGGCATCTGTTGGCGCAGGGGATCGAGCGGCGATTGTGGCAGGTGGCGGGGGATAATTCGCCTCAGAGCAGTGAGACGCTCGATCGTTACCTGACCCAGAACAAGGTGCCTGAAGAGGAGTGAACCGAGGCGGCCTTCGGGCCGACCTGGTTCTTGCTGATGTACCCGGACCCCCTGTAGGAGCTGGCTTGCTAGCGATGGCTGAGCGTCAGGCGGCTTGTTTTTTGATGGTGTACATATCCATTCCTGTGGTCATGGCTACCAATGGTTCCGCCCTTACGGCGGGTTACTTGGAAAAGCGCCAAGTAACCAAGCGCCAGCGCCCCTGACGTACGGTGGCTCGCTAAGGCTCGCCATGCCCTCGCTCCGGTCCTGCTCCGTGGGCCCGCCGCCATCGGCCATCCATGGCCGGGGGCGGCTAACCCGGCATCCTTGCCGGGTTGCCCACTGCGCAGAACCTGCGCTCGGCCTTCCGACGGGGCAGATCAAGATCAAAATCAAAAACAAAGCGAGGCGGCCTGGTAGCCGACCTGATGTTCGTCAGATCATCGGGGGTGTACACACACCAGTGTCATGCCCGCCAACAATCCCCTGTGGGAGCTGGCTTGCCAGCGATGGCTGAGCGTCAGGCGGCTTGTTTTTTGATGGTGTACATATCCATTCCTGTGGTCATGGCTACCAATGGTTCCGCCCTGACGGCGGGTTACTTGGAAGAGCGCCAAGTAACCAAGCGCCAGCGCCCCTGACGTACGGTGGCTCGCCTAGGCTCGCCATACCCTCGCTCCGGTCCTGCTCCGTGGGCCCGCCGCCATCGGCCATCCATGGCCGGGGGCGGCTAACCCGGCATCCTTGCCGGGTTGCCCACTGCGCAGAACCTGCGCTCGGCCTTCCGACGGGGCAGATCAAGATCAAAAGCCAGATCAAAAGCCAAAGCGAGGCGGCCTGGTAGCCGACCTGATGTTCGTCAGATCATCGGGGGTGTACACACACCAGTGTCATGCCCGCCAACAATCCCCTGTGGGAGCGGCGGTGCGACGATTCGACTTGCTCGCGAATGCGGACTGACATTCAGCATTGATGTCGACTGACTGGACGGGGCAGATCAAGATCAAAAGCCAGATCAAAAGCCAAAGCGAGGCGGCCTGATAGCCGACCTGAAGTCTGTCAAAGCCATCGGCGTTAAACACCAATCTCATGCCCACCAAAAATCCCCTGTGGGAGCTGGCTTGCCAGCGATGGTCGTTAACGATGACGCGTGTTGTCTGAAGGAACGCGATGTCTGGGCATCCATCGCTGGCAAGCCAGCTCCTACAAGGACCGGTGCGCCCTGCAAACATCAGGGAAAAAAAACCGCGTCCTCTTCAAGGGCCGCGGTTTTTTTTATACCCCTGCAATTACTGCTGCAACACCGTCGCCCGGTTATCCATACCCACTTGTTGAATGGTCGCCATCTGCGTCACGCCACTCTGATCCACATTGGCAATGTTCCCGGTGCCGCCCTGGGTCACATACGCCACGTTCATCGTGTCAGCCTGTTTCACAGTGATCTGGTTATCGTTGCCCCACTGGCTGGTAGAGGCCAGGTTGCCGGTGCCGGACTGGTCGAACGCGGTGCTGTTGTTCATGCCGGTGCTGCTGCCCTCGATCAGGTTGGCGGTGCCGCGCTGGTCGGCGATGAGGACGTTGTCGCTGCCGTTCTGGTCGAAGTACAGCTCGTTGTAGTTTTCGGCCTGGCTGACGGTGGTTTTGTTGCCGGTGCCGGTCTGGTGGGTGGTCATGATGTGGCCGACGCCGTCCTGGGTGAAGTTGGCAATGTTTTCCTTGCCGTTCTGGGTGATGGTTGCGCTCTGGTTGCTGCCGAACTGGCCACCTTTTTGCGGACCTTTCCAGTTGCTGGCGTAGACCTTGTTGTCGGTACCCACTGAAGTGGCGGTGAGTGAATGGCCTTCGCCGGTCTGGTAGGTGAAGTGCGTGTTGCCCGTGCCTGTCTGGTACAGCGCGATGGTCGAGCCAGTGGATTCGAACTGATCGGCGTAGATCGCGTTGAGGTCGCCAACCTGAAACACGTGTGCGGTGTTGTTTTCGCCGAAGCTCTGGTCGACCACGGTTTCGTTGGTCAGGCCGGTCTGGTTGACGGTGGCACCGCTGCCGACTTGTCCGTCCTGCCAGATTTCAGTGCCGTTACCGTCGCCGAGCTGGTTGATGGTCAGGTTGCCGCCGTCGCCATTGCGCTGGTCGCCGTAGGCATAGTTGCTGGTGCCTGTCTGGTTGATGTCGATCCGGCCGCCCATGTGGTTGATCTGTTCGGCGGTGGCGTAGTTAGTGGTGCCGTACTGGATGATCACCGCGGTGTTGGCGATGCCGGGCTGGATCTGTTCGATGTAGGCTTCATTGCTGTCACCGAACTGGAAGGTTTGCCCGGTCGTGCCGTCCTGGCTGTCCTGATAGACGAATGAGAAGTTGCCGGTGCCTTGCTGTTGTTGCAGCACTTCACCGCCCCCTGCGCCGATCGACTGGCTGGCGTGGCTGGTGTTGAAACTGCCGGTCTGTTGCTGGGTGATGGTGCTGTTGTTTTCGAACAATTGCTCGGCATAACCGGCGTTGTAATCGCCCACCTGGTTCTGGTCGATGGTGCTGGTGGCCGTGTCCTGCTTGGCGGCCGCGTCGTTGCCCTGGCCGAGTTGCTGCTGTGTGGCGGTGCTGAAGGGGGACAGGGTCTGCTTCACGTCGGCGACGTTGGCGGTGCCGGTCTGGTCCTGGGTTGAAAGGCTGTCGTTGGCCAACGCCTGGGCACTGACAATGACCAGGATGGCGGCGGTGAGGGGCGTCAGTTTGAACATGGTGAAACCTCCATGTGTTGCAGTGCTTTAGCGGTATTGTTTGACCGAAACGCTCATGCCGTTTCCCGACTGGCTCACGGCGCTGGTAAGCCCCGTGCCGGCCTGGTCGATGCTGGCGTCGTTGTTGTTGCCGTTCTGGGAAATCTGCGCGCGGTTCTGGCTGCCGGTCTGCGTGATCGAGGCGGAGTTGCCGGAACCTTGCTGATTGATCATCGCCATCAGGTCGCTGCCTTGTTGCAGGATGTAGGCTTCCTGATTGCTCCCCGACTGGACGATGGTGCCGAGCAACGACTGGCCGTTCTGTTGCAGCAGCGCCACGTTGGCCTGGCCGTTCTGGTCGATCAGCGCGTGCTGGCCAATCGGCGGTGGCAACTCGCCGAGGTCGGTGCCGGGGCCCAGGTCGTCGTTCTCCATCAGGTCGTCGGCGCGCACGCCCGCGCTGCTGCAGAGCAGAAGCAGGCAGAGCAGGGTGGCGATCGACGTTCGCATCGTGTTGTCCTTTGGGCAGAGGCCCGCCCCATCAACCGTGCGGTCGATGGGGCGAGGGCTCAGTTCGAAACCACCGACACCGTGCGCACGGTGCCTTGGGACGAGGTGATGGTGGCGGTCGGGTTCGTCGACGGAATCACCGTGGTGGTGTTGTTCACCGTCAGCCTCCAGCGACCGGTCACCGGTACCGTGGCGGTGCCCAGGGTCGCCAACCCGGTCGGGGTGCTGACCCGAACGGTGATGGTGTTGCCGGTGGTCACCGATGAGGTGCCCGCAAAGTCCCAGGTGAAGCGGTTATTGGAACGTGCCGACACCGTAGCCGTGGTCACCGTGAAGGTTTCTGCCGGTGGCCGGGGCGAGACTTGCACGGTGACCGTCGCCGGTGCCGTCGACACGGTGCCCAGGCTGTCTCGGGCGAGGTAGGTGAAGGTCGTGGTGAACGCCGTCGTGACGGTGGCCGGTGGGGTGTAGGTGATTACCGTGCCGTTGCTGCTGACGGTACCGCGACCCGCCGCTGGCTGGGTGAAACTGGCGATGGCCAGCGGCACGTTGCCTTCCGGATCGGTGTCGTTGAGCAGCACATTGATCGGCACCGCCACGCCCAGCGTTGCGATGCTGTCCGCGACAGCCACGGGTGGCCGGTTAGGCGCCACGGTGATGGTCACGGTCGCCGGGGTTGCCGAGGCCAGGCCTTTGACGTCTTGAGCCTTGTAGGTGAAGGTCGTGGTCAGCGGCACCGTGACCACGGCTGGCGGTGTGTAGACCACGGCGGTCGAACCGCTCAACGCCACGGTGCCTTGCCCGGTGGCCGGTTGGGTCAGCGCGGTGATGCTCAACGGTACGTTGCCGTCCGGGTCACTGTCATTGGCCAGCAGGTTGAGGGTCAGCGGCACCCCGAAGCTGGTGCTGCCGCTGTCGGCAACGGCCAGCGGCGGCTGGTTCTCTCCGCTGTTCGGTGCCGTTCCGACCACCACAACCGGTTCGGTGTCACTGCCGCCCGCAGCGGACTTGACCGTGACGCTGGCCGGTGGCTGTGGCAGGTCGGTGACAGTCAGGCGTTGCAGGGTGCCGGACTTGGACAGACGTCCGTAACCCTGAGCGACCATGTCCGGCACTGTCACTTCATCCGTGGAAGTGGCCTCGATCAGCAGGCTCTGATTGCTGAAGTTGTAGCGAGCGGTCTGGATTTTCACCAGGTCAGTGACCTTGCTCGACACCGCCGTGGGGCGAGTGGTGCCCGTCGGGTTGGTGGCGGTGAGCACGACAACCGAAGGCACCGTGCCGGTGATCAGATGCTGGCCGAAGAACAGCCCGTTGTTGTCGCCCACCAGGTTGGTCTGGCACGGCGAAAGCGGTGGCCCGGGAACCAGCGCAACGGTTTCTCGGAAGCACAGCGTCGAGCTGTTATCCGCTTTGCCAAAGACTTCGATCCGGGTGCTGCTGCCGGTGCCGGAGGGAATGCGCCGGTAGGTGGCACGGTCCATTTCCACATGGGTTTGCGCACGGTTGTCGAGGACTTTGCCGGCGAGGGTGAAGAGGTTGGTCTGAATGGTCCCCGCCGGCCCGGTGATGCGTACGAAGTTGGTGTTGTTCGGGCTGCCGGTGACGGCTTCGGTAAGGTTCGGGTCGCCGACGAAGGTTTCGACGGTGCCGGTGTCCGGGTTCACCTCGGTGTAAGGGCCGTTGACGCTGCGCAGGAATGGCCCGATGGCACCGCTCAGGGCGCCGCTGAAATTGCCCGGCGCGCCGATGCCGACATCTTTGGTGATGTTGATCGCACGCCGGCCCGGCGTGGTGACGTTGACCGTTTCCACGCCGTAGGGGTGGGTGATGGTGTAAGTCCCGGCGGTGGGCACGTTCACCCGGATGCGAATCCGCGCGAAGCTTTGCTGATCGCCATCGATGGGGTTTTCCGAGGCGAATGCCGCTTCGATCCCGGCCACGTAGACGTCCATGCCATAGCCGGCGGCGTTGTTGGCGATGGAGGTTTCGGCGAGGAACCAGAAGGCTTCCGGCGGCCAGTTATCCGGGAACACCATCGGCTGGCTGTCGTCGTAGATGCCGGGTTCCGGCAGCAGGGTGCACATGTAGGATGGCGGCACCGTGACCGGTACCCGGGAGCTCGTGGCCCGGGACTGACACAGCTCCATCGACAGCTGATTATTGTCTTGATACCACATGGGGAATTTCCCCGTGGCGAAGGTGTAGGGGCCAGGGTCGACGGCGGCGAGTTGCGCATACGCGCTGCCGGACAACGATAGAGTCAGCCCGAGGGCGTTGAGCGCCAGGCGCGGCCAATTGTTCATGATGCCTCCTGATGAGGATCTGGGCATGTGAGCGTTCATTGCACGATGACCACTTCTTCGGTATCGCTGCCGCCATTGGATGACGTCACCCGAACCTTGGCCGGTGGAATCGGGGAGATCCCGGTCGCGAGGGTTTTCACTGCGCCGTCGCCGCTGAGCGCGCCGATGGCAGCGCCGGTGCCCGAGGTGGCGGTCAGCACTGGCGGCGAAGTTTCGTCGCTGGTGGAGGCCACGACCGTTATTTGCCCGGTGCTCAGGCTGTACTCGGCGCGCTGGATCACCACCAGGTCGGTCAATGGCATGGGCAAGGTGGTCGGTGTGCTGGTGGGGATGGCCAGGTGGTTGTCGGCGGTCACCTGCAAGGTGCCTGGCAAGCTCGGGTTGGTCGACGACTGCGCGTACCAGTTGCCGGTGGTGTTGGCTTCGCGCAGGTTCAGCACCGGGTTGTTGCTGTCCAGGGTGACGGTGGCGGGAGGCGGCGGAGCCATGACGAATACATCCTGCTGCGCCACCGGTGCGCTGTCGCCGGCATGTCGCGAATAGGTGCTGCGCTGGGGGATCATCGGCGTCGGCCGGATCACGCTCGACAATTTGCCCGAGACGGCGAATACCGTGGTCCGCAGGTCCAGGCCTCCTGGCCCTTCGATACGGAGGAAGTTGGTGTTGAACGGGCTGCCGGTGACGGCTTCTTCGAGGTTCGGATCGCCGATGAAGGTTTCCGCCTGACCGGTGACCGGGTTGGTTTCGGTGTAGGGGCCGTTGACGCTGCGCAGAAAGGGGCCGACATCACCTTTGAGGGCGCCGTCGTAGGTCTTCGGCGTACCAATGCCGATGTCCCGTGTCATGTTGATCGCGCGCCGACCGGGCGTGTCGACGTTGAACACATCGACACCGTAGGGATGGGTGATGACGTAGGTGCCGGCGGTGGGCACATCGACACGAATGCGCACCCGGGCGAAGCTGACCTGGTCGCCATCAATCGGCTCTTCAGCGGCGAAGGCGGCTTCGATGGCCGAGCCATAGGCCAGGTCGATGCCCCTGGTCGCATCGACGATCGTACCGTCGACGGTGAACCAGAACGCTTCATCGGGAAAGTTGGTCGGGAAGACGATCGGTTGCGCGTCGTCGAACACCCCTGGCGTCGGCAGCAGGTTGCACATGTAGGTCGGTGCGCCCGGAGCGCTGGGCACCCGTGAACTGACGGCCTTGGACAGACAAAGATCGAGGGTTCGACCATGCGTGTCCTGATACCAGGCAGCGAAAGATCCGTTGGCGGGCAAGTAAGGCCCCGGATCGACAGCAAACAGCGCCGCCTGGGCGAAGCCTTGGGCCAGAGCGGACACGACCAGGGCGATCGCGGTTTTGGACAGTAAAGGGTGCATGAGTATTCCCTCTATCAGAGACCTGCCCCGTGGGGAGGGGTCAGTTGACGGGGAGGGTCGGCAACTTCCATACCAATCTCGGAAAACGGCCGTCAGAGGCCCGGAATCAGGGCTTGCTACGCTCTGGAGGCGCTGGAATGCCGGTCTGGCATCAGGGCCACTGTCCCCAGATTTGGGGGGGGATGGAACGTTGGGGAAGTGCGGACCCGGGGCCGGGCAAACCGCCATGGGTGGGCTATAACCAATGGGGGGAACCGCCGGGATGTACGCCCATGAACTTGCCTACGCAATTGCTCCAGTCCGAGGAGGGCACACGCCTGAACTCGCGCAAGCAGCCGTTCAACCTGCTGCGCTGGTTTTCGCTCATCAGCATGGGAGTGATCGGCACGGTGGCGGTGGCGCTGGGCGCGGTGTCCACGCGGTTTGTGATTACCGAGAGCGTACAGCGCGATGCGATGTTGACCTCGCAGTTCATTCAGACGATCGCTTCCGCCGAGATGCGTCATGTGTCGATTCCGAATGTGCGGACCATGGGCGAGCTGCTGGACCCGCGCAAAGACCGGGACTTCCCGGACGTCGACCCGATGGACCGCGCCAGTGTCCGGGGCGAATTTCTCGACCATATCGAGCACCTGCCAGACGTGATCCTGGCCAACATTTATGCGCCCGATCGCATGGTGGTCTGGTCGACAAACCCGGCATTGATGGGAACCACCATCCAGGCTGACGAAGACCTGGAGCAGGCGTTTGCCTCCAGGAAACCGGTGTCGACCAGCTACCACAATGTCGACAAGACACGCATGGAACAGAAGTTCATATCGCCACCGGATTTCATCTTCATCGAAAACTACATTCCGCTGTTCGATGCCGATGGCAAGAACGTCACCGCGATGGTGGAGATCTACAAGGAACCCAAGGACCTGATCAACCGTATGGAGCGCGGCCTGGTGTTGATCTGGCTGGCCACCGCACTGGGCGGCGGGCTGATTTATCTGGGGCTTTACTGGATCGTGCGCCGGGCGGCAAATCTGCTGGCGGAGCAACAAAAGCAATTGATTACCAACGAGACGTTCGTTGCCCTGGGTGAGATGTCATCGGCGGTGGCCCACAGTTTGCGTAACCCGCTGGCGACCATTCGTTCAAGCGCCGAGCTGGCGCTGGAGTTCGACAGCGGCCCGGCGCACAAAAACATCACCGACATCATCGGTCAGGCGGATCGCATGTCGAAATGGGTAAGGGAACTGCTGCAATCCTTGCGCCCGCTGCATGATGAGTCTGAACCGGTGAACCTGGTGGCGGCGTTGCACGACAGCCTCATGGCGTTCGAACAGCAGATCGCCAATGCCGAGGTTCACGTGGTGTTTGAGCCGAAGGACGCGCCGATGGTCCTGAGCCAGCCAATACAGTTGTCGCAAATCCTCAGCAGTTTGCTGGCCAATGCGCTGGAAGCCATGGACAAGGGCGGCACCCTGACCATCACTCTGGAAACCACTGATGCCCGAGGCGTCAGCGTGGTGCTGAGAGACACGGGCAAAGGCATGAGCGAGGAACAACGCAGCCTGGCCTTCCGGCCGTTTTTCACCACCAAGCAAGGCGGGCTGGGCGTCGGGCTGGTGCTGGTCAAACGAATCATGGAACGCTACGGCGGTGCCGTGAGCCTGGAAAGTTGCGAGGGCGAGGGCACGTGCGCACGCCTGTCGTTCAAGCGGATTCCCTGAAACGGGGATGAACTTTCCCCGGTAACGGGTGTCATTCCCCAGTCTTTTTTTCGGACATGGCAAATTGATGTTGATAAGCCATTGTTTCGCAGGGAATTAATCTTTCGCATAAAACCGTTACAAGTCTGGCGAGCTCCTTGCAAAACCCCCATTACCCCCTTCATATCTTCGAGGCGGCTGGTGATGGACAGAAAAGCGCGGCACCCCTGCAAATGGCTTGGCCTTCTGACGCCCCTGAGCGTCCTGCTCGCAACGATGCTCGGCACAACGAGCCTGCGCGCCGGCCCGATCGACGACGAAGGACAGCCCGGACCGACCGACCCTTCGGCGTACCACGACGAACCGGCTGACCGACAGGGGGCCTTGAACGCCATTTTGACCATGCCACCGGCCAACCTGGATTCCTTCGATTTGCCGGGGGGCGTCAAAGGCACCCGTGACACCCCGCTCAAGGAAAACATCCTGCCGCCGGCGGTGCAGACCAGCTTCAATTACCCCACCAACGGAAAACCCAGTCCGCTGTACGGTGCTCTGCCGTTCACTCAGCAGTTGCTGCTGTTCGAAGAATTCGGTCTGGAAAAACTCGACCCCACCACTCCGGCGGCGCCGTTGCCGTTTCCACCGGCCGCCATTGGTCCGCTGCCGCAACAGGATCCCACCAGCGTCGCTCGCAGTGCCCCACCGAGCGCGGCGCTCGACGCTTTCATGCGGCAACCGGGGCTGACTCCGTTCCCCAGTCATTATTCCAACGTGGTCGACCGCAACCCTTGGCAGAAGCAGATCGAATTTTTCCTCAACCGCCGTATCGGTTCGTCGGCTGAAGGCCGTCCGCCAGGAAAAGGCTGGTCGCACCAGCGCTGGAACGAGTTTTACCCGCAGATGGCCTACAAGACTGTGCAAACCGGCGCACGAGTGAATACCGGCTTGCGTGACAGTCGTCAGATGCACCGCTATGCCATGGGCGAGTTTGGCCCTGGCGGCCTCTATTACAACGTGGCTGGCCTGCCGGCGACCGCAGGCACCGCCAAAGGCGTCAATGCGCGTTTTCACCCGAAAATGCCGGTGCAGAACCACAACGCGGTCTGGACCTTCGACGGCACCTTCCCGCCCAAGTTACTCATGGTGCGTTACGGACAACCCGTGTTGATGCGCCATTACAACGGCTTGCCGATCGACCCGTCAGCGAACATGGGGTTTGGTCTGCACACCCTTTCCACCCACGAACACAACGGTCATCAACCGGCGGAAAGCGATGGTTATGCCAGCGCATTTTTCTTCCCCGGGCAATTCTACGACTACCGCTGGCCGATCCAGCTGGCCGGTTACGACAGCATCAACACCAAGGCTGAGGATCCGCGTGCAGCTTTTCCGTGCTCGCCGGGCGAAACCCTGTGGACCAACGACCTCACCCCCAGCCGCAAGACCTGCGACAACGGCACGATCAAGATCCGCGGCGACTGGCGCGAAACCATGAGCAGCCATTGGTTTCACGACCACATGCTCGATTTCACCGCGCAGAACGTCTACAAGGGCAACGCGGCAATGATGAACTACTACAGCGCCCTGGACCGTGGCAATGAATCGGTGAATGACGGCGTCAACCTGCGTTTACCAAGTGGCAATGCCCTGCCTTGGGGTAACCGCGACTACGACGTCAACCTCGTGTTTGCCGACAAGGCGTGGGATAAAAACGGTCAACTGTGGTTCAACCCGTTCAATACCGACGGCTTCCTCGGTGATCAGGTGCTGGTCAACTGGCAGTGGAAACCGGTCCTGGATGTGCGCGCCCGCAGCTATCGGTTACGCATGCTCAATGGCTCAGTGTCGCGCTACTTCAAACTGGCGCTGGTGCGCGAAATCAAGGGCACCGGCGGCGAGTTCCCGGGGCCTGTCGGGTCGGGCGTGTCGTATGCCCGCGTGCCGTTCCACATGATTGCCAACGACGGCAACATCATGGAGCACAGCGTGCCGTTCGACGGCACCATGGACCTGGATGCCGACGGCGATATGAAGAATCACAACGCGATCCTGCCCACCATGGGCATCGCCGAGCGTTTCGACATCATCGTCAACTTCGCGAAAAACGGGGTCAAGGCCGGCGACAAGCTGTTCTTCGTCAACCTGCTGGTGCATGAAGACGGCAAGGGCCCGGAAGAACCCGCCTCCCTGGCTGACGTGCTGTCCGAGAAATACAAGGCGATCATCAAGCAAACCAGCAAGGGGCCGAAGTGGGAAGACGGTGACCCGGCGGTAGGCAAGGTGTTGCAACTCAACGTCAAGGCTTACACCGGTCAGGACCTGGCCATGGACCCGGCCGCCTATGAACCGGCCAAACCGGGCAAGGCTGAAGGCCTGGTGATGATCCCGCTGAAACTTCACCGCGATAATCTGGCCGACAAGGCGCTGCTGGCCAAGGCCCGTCACCGCACCTTCACCTTCGGTCGTTCCGACGGCACTGATCTGGCGCCGTGGACAATCAAGACCGACGGCGGTTTCGGTTTCAGCATGGACCCCCGTCGCCTGAACGTCTCGACCAAACTGGCCTCCGGCCCGACCGATGCCGGCATCAGCGGTTTCGGTACCCTGGAAGTGTGGAACATCAAGCTCGGCGGCGAGGGCTGGAGCCATCCGGTGCATGTGCACTTCGAGGAGGGGATCATCCTCAGTCGCGGCGGCAAGCTACCACCGGAATGGGAAAAATGGGCACGCAAGGACGTGTACCGCATCGGCCCGGAAAAGGACGGCCTGGACAGCGTGGAAATTGCGATCCACTTCCGCGAATTCGCCGGGACGTACATGGAACACTGCCACAACACTCAACATGAGGACAATTCCATGTTGTTGCGTTGGGACGTTGAGAAACCGGGGCAACTGCAATTGATGCCGGTTCCGCTGCCGAGCTGGGATGGCGTGCGCTACGTGAACTCGGCGGCGCTGCCAACCTTCCGCACCGGCGATGGCTACGGCCCTCAAGCGGTGATGAAACCATGATCCGCAGGGGAGCCGACATGACACTGCACACGCCGCGCTCCCGTGCGTTGGGCATGCACCTGATTCTGGTACTGGTGACGTTTCTGCTGGCCAGTCAGGTGCTGCACGCTCATGACGGAGTACTGGCGCCGACGGAATCGGCGACACCCTGGGGCGGTGATTACTTCCCCAACACCTTGCTGACCAACCAGGACGGTCGGCAGGTGCGTTTTTTCGATGACCTGATCAAGGGCAAAGTGGTGGTGATCAACTTCATCTTCACCACGTGCAGCGACTCCTGCCCGCTGGAAACCGCGCGCCTGCGCCAGGTGCAACAATTGCTGGGGCCCCGGGTTGGCCAGGACATTTTTTTCTACTCGATCAGCATCGACCCGTTGAGCGATACACCCGAAGTGCTCAAGGCCTACGCCCAACGGTTCAAGGTCGGACCGGGCTGGCAGTTTCTCACCGGCGAATTCGAGGCCGTCACCGACTTGCGCAAAAAACTCGGGCTGTTCATCGAAGGCGTCGACAACGGCCGTAACAAGGACCACAACCTGAGCCTGATCGTGGGCAACCAGGGCACTGGTCGCTGGATGAAAGCCTCGCCGTTCGAGAACCCGTGGATCCTCGCCGATCAGTTGGCCAATACCTTGCAGAACTGGAAGCAACCCAGCATTGAAGAAAATTATGCCGACGCGCCCGAGATCCGCCCGCCGAGCAACGGCGAAGAGTTGTTCCGCACCCGTTGTGCTTCGTGTCACAGCCTCGGGCCGCAAGACGGGCAGGGCATCGGCATGCGCAACATCGGCCCGGACCTGATCGGCGTGACCCGCCTGCGGGATCCCGCCTGGCTCAATCGCTGGATCCGCGAACCGGATCGCATGCTCGCCGAAAAGGACCCGATTGCGCTGGAGCTGTTTCAACGCTTTGACAGGATCCCAATGCCAAACCTTCGCCTGGATGAGCGCTCGGCACAGTCCATCGTCGAATTTTTGCAGGAGGAAACCGATCGTCAACAACCGCTGCAGGCCGCGCAGGTGCCATAGCAGCTAATTACTGTTATCGAGCCGTCAGGCGCGATCAATGCCACCTACACTGATTCGAAATGCCGCTGAAAAGGCTACATGCCAGCCACCAGGACCCGTCCATGCAGATACTCGAACAACCCAAGGTACCTGCACCGCCGAACACGCCGCCGAACACGCTGGCGGGAGATGCGGGCTGGCGGGGCCGCTTCAATCTGCTGCGCTGGTTTTCCATCGGCAGCTTTTTGATCATCGCCGCCGTGGCGTTGGGGCTGGGCTACATTTCCACGCGTTTCGTGGTCGAGGAGAGCATCGAACGCGATTCCATGCTGACCGCGCAATTCGTTCAGGCCATCGGTGACGCCGAAATCCGCCACGCATCGATCACCCCGAACAGAACCATGGGCGAAATGCTCGACCCGCGTCAGGACAACGCCTACCCCGATGTCAATCCGGGTGCTCGTGCCGCCTCGCGCAACGAGTTTCTCGATCATGTGGAACATCTGCCGGACGTCCTGCTGGCCACGGTGTACGCGCTGGATCGTACCGTGGTGTGGTCGACCAACCCGGAGTTGATCGGTGTGCGCATTGAAGATGATGAGGAGCTGGACGAGTCTTTCGCGATGAAGGAAGCCGTGTCCACCAGCTACCACGAGATCGATGAAGAACGACCCGAGCAGAAACTGCTGCGCGAGCCGGAGTATCTGTTCATCGAAAACTATATTCCGATGTTCAATGCCGACAAGACCAAGGTCATCGCCATGGTCGAGGTCTACAAGGAGCCGGTTGATCTGGTTGCGCGCATCCAGCGCGGTTTCAAGTCGATATGGGTGGCGACCGTGCTTGGCGGAGTCGTCATCTACCTTGGGCTGTTCTGGATTGTGCAGCGTGCGGCCAAGCTGCTCGAGAGCCAGCAGAAACAGCTGATCGCCAACGAAACCTTCGTGGCTCTGGGGGAAATGTCCTCGGCGGTTGCCCACAGCTTGCGTAACCCGCTGGCAAACATCCGCTCCAGCGCCGAACTGGCCCAGGAGATCGCCAGCCAGAGCTCGCAGAAAAACATCGGCGACATCATCAGTCAGGTCGATCGCATGTCGCGCTGGGTTCGCGAGCTGCTGGTGTCGTTGCGGCCGATGACTGACGAGTATGAAACAGTGGATCTGGTGCTCGCCATTGACGACACCCTGAGTGCCTTCGACGCGCTGATCAACCGCTCCAATGTCGACGTTCGCTTCACCCCCAACGCCTGCCCGCCGGTCGTCAGCCAGCAGGTGTTGCTGACGCAGATTCTCAACAGCCTGTTTGCCAACGCCCTGGAAGCCATGCCCAAGGGCGGTGTGCTGAGCATCGAGATTGAGTCGCCGCAAGCCGGGCATGTGCGCATGACCCTGAGCGATACCGGCAAGGGCATGACCAAACAGCAGCAGCAAATGGTCTTCAAACCGTTTTTCACCACCAAACAAGGCGGATTGGGCGTCGGCCTGGCCCTGGTCAAACGAATAATGGAACGCTTCGAGGGCTCGGTCGAACTGGCCAGTCAGGAGCGGCAAGGAACTCGCGTCAGTCTTAACTTTAAAGTGGCAACGGGAGGGGAATATGGGGCAGAGCATTCTGCTGGTCGAGGATGATGAACTCCTTGCCGAGAACATTCAGACCTATCTTGAGCTCAAGGACTTCGATGTCACGGTCTGCCACTCGGCTGAAGAGGCGCTGGAGCAAATGCGCATGTTCGCCCCGGACGTGGTATTGACCGACAACTCGCTACCGGGCATGAGCGGTCACAATCTGATCCAGAAGCTGCGCATCAGCGCGCCGGAGCTGAAAGTGATCATGATGACCGGCTATGGCAATGTCGAAGACGCCGTGGTGGCGATGAAAGAGGGCGCGTTCCATTACGTCACCAAGCCGGTGGCGCTGCCGGAACTCAAGCTGTTGCTGGACAAGGCCCTGGCTACCGACCGGATGGAGCGAACGCTGTCGTTCTATCAGGAACGCGAAGCGCAGAAATCGGGGGTGCAGGCGTTGATCGGCGAATCGGGGCCTATGCTCTATCTCAAAGGCACTATTGCGCAGTTGCTCGACGCCGAGCGCCGGATGGCCAACACCGATCTGCCGCCCGTGCTGGTGGAGGGCGAGACCGGCACCGGCAAGGAGCTGGTGGCCCGCGCGCTGCATTTTGACGGTCCGCGTGCCAAGGGGCCGTTCATTGAATTCAACTGCGCATCGATCCCTTCCAACCTGGTGGAGTCGGAGCTGTTCGGCCATGAGAAGGGCGCGTTCACCGACGCCAAGGACCGTCGCGTTGGCCTGGTCGAAGCGGCCGATGGCGGAACATTGTTTCTTGATGAAGTGGGTGAAATGGACCTGCTGCTGCAGGCCAAACTGCTGAAGCTGATCGAAGACCGGACCATTCGCCGGGTCGGTTCGGTGAAAGAGCGCAAGGTCAATTTGCGGGTGATCAGCGCCACCAACTGTAACCTCGAGCAAATGGTCCAGCAGGGCAAGTTTCGCCGCGACCTGTTTTTCCGCCTGCGGATCATTTCGATCAAGGTGCCGCGCCTGTACGTCCGCGGCGAAGACATCCTGCTACTGGCCCGGCATTTCCTGGCGATCCACGGCAAACGCTATGGCAAACCGAACCTGTATTTCAGCGATCAGGCCGAAGAATTGCTGCTCGGCTATAGCTGGCCGGGCAACGTGCGCGAATTGCGCAACATGCTCGAACAAACCGTGCTGCTGGCCCAGAGCGACACCATCGCCGCCCACCAGTTGAACGTCTGCCTGAGCCTGGTGGATGAACCGCCGGCGATGCCGGAGGCGCAACCACACAGCGAACCACGTCCGGTCTACAACGGCAACGAGTCGATGAACCTGCCGGAAGTGGAACGCGACATGGTGCGCAAGATGCTCGACCGGACCGACTGGAACGTCACTAAATCCGCACGACTGCTGGGCCTGAGCCGCGACATGCTGCGTTACCGGATCGAAAAACTCGGCCTCGCACGCCCGGACAAACGTCAATGGTAAACGGGCGTCGCCAGGCCCTGGCGACTGAGGCAGGCCAGCAGGCATGTGGGGTCGACGACTTCTTCGTTCACGTAGACACCGCGTTCCGGATCGTAGGAGCGGATGAACACCCGGACGGTGGCATCCGCGACCGTCGGCAACCGTGAGTCGGAGAACTCATGCTGGCTGGCGATCGGGATGAAATCCAGAGGAGGTGTCGGGATGTAAGAGCGCGGCGGTACCGTGCTCAGGGTCGGCGGAACGGGGTGGGCGAACGGCTGGTTTTCGCCGTAATAGTTGAACTCGCTGCTGTACTCGGACGTGGGTACAAGGCTGTCTTGCGCGTGAACGCCGTTGGCGGCGGTCAGGCAGAGGGCGAACAACAACGGCAGATGGGTGTGTTTCATGGCAGTACCTGCGAAATCGGTTTTCCCGCATTTCCCCAAGGTCATTAACTATAGCTGCCGGATGTGGGCGATGCCTGGCTTACAAGATTCCAACAAACGCCACGTGGGTTTTTCAATAACGCTGATCTAGACTCGGCCGGTCTGATAAAACCCGAGTTCTGGAGTGTGCAATGGAAATGCCGTCAAAAGAAAAGGCCATCGCCAGCAACCGCGATGCCTGGAATGACTCCGCCCGACACCACAAAGACAATCCTGAATGGCCCTCGCTTCTGACGGCGGTCACTCAAGGCGATTTTTGCTGCATCGACGACACCTTGCGCGGTGTGCTGGAACAGGTCGGCGTAGACGGCAAGGACGTTGTGCAACTGGGCTGTAACAACGGTCGCGAAAGTCTTTCACTGTTTGCATTGGGTGCCCGCAGCGTCGTGGGTGTTGATCAGTCCGAGGCGTTTCTCGATCAGGCGCGGGAGCTGGCGACGCGTTCGCCGCACGCACCTGAATTCATCGAGGCCGACATCCACCATCTGCCGAGGGAACTGCATGAGCGGTTCGATGTGGCGCTGATCACCATCGGCGTCCTGAACTGGATGCCGGACATCGGCGAATTTTTCCGCCACGTCGCACAAACCCTCAAGCCCGGTGGTGCACTGGTGGTGTACGAAACCCACCCGTTTCTGGAAATGTTCGACCCCGAAGCCGCCGACCCGTATGGCTTGGCCAGTTCATACTTTCGCAGCGAGCCATTCGTGCAGGATCAACCGATCGTCTACGAAGGCAAGGTCGAGCAGCCCGCCGCGACGTCCTACTGGTTCGTCCACACGCTGGGCGAGATCTTCACTGGCGCCATCGAGGCGGGATTGCAGATCAGCCACTTCAAGGAGTATCCGCATTCCAATCGTGAGGAGCTTTATGACCGCTATCAGAAGCAAGCGGCGCAGTTACCGTTGTGTTTTACATGGGTGGGGGTGAAGCGCTGAGACCGAGTCGGCTCCTGCAAAAATCAACAACACCGCTGTACCTGTAGGAGCGTGGCTTGCCCGCGAAGAGGCCGGCCCATTCACCGCACATGCAAAGGTCTTCACCACCGCGCCCAATCACCTGATCACCTTTCCAGGATCAGCTCGTCGGCGCAGAAGGACCGCAATCCCCAACGGACAAAACCCATCCCGGCCCGCTATCCTTTGCCCCACGCCCCTCAAACAGGTTCACCCATGCTTCAGGTCCAAGGCGTCTACAAAAGCTACGCCACCCCGCAAGGTCCGTTGCCGGTATTGCAAGGTGTCGATCTGACGCTGAAACCCGGCAGCAGCCTGGCGCTGATGGGCGAGTCGGGCAGCGGCAAAAGCACCTTGCTGCACTTGATCGCGGGGTTGGACAAGGTCGATCGCGGCAGCATCCGCAGTGGTGAACATCAGCTTGAACGGATGAGTGAGGGACAACTGGCGTACTGGCGGCGGACTGAAATCGGTCTGGTGTTCCAGCAGTTCAACCTGATCGGCAGTTTGCGCGTGGAGGACAATCTGGCGTTTCAGGCGCGGTTGGCCGGGCGGCACGATTCGCGCTGGCAGGCGCATCTGGTGCAGCGTCTGGGGTTGGGGGATTTGCTGCGGCGTTATCCGGAGCAGTTGTCCGGCGGTCAACAGCAGCGGGTCGCACTGGGGCGGGCGCTGGCGTCGCAACCCAAACTGCTGCTGGCCGACGAACCCACCGGCAGCCTCGATGAAACCACCAGCGATGAAGTGCTGAAGTTGTTGCTGGAGCTGCTCGACGACAGCCCCACGACGTTGTTGATGGTCACTCACAGCCCAAGAGTGGCGGCGCGACTGGCAGAGAAAGTGGTGTTGCACCGTGGTCGTCTGGCTGGCGCGGACGAGCGCTGAGGTGCGGGTTTTTCGCGAAACGATGCGGGCGCTGCTCAGCCATTGGCGGCAGCACCCGGTGCAGTTTTTCAGTGTGCTGACCGGGCTCTGGCTCGCCACCAGCCTGTTGACCGGCGTGCAGGCGCTGAACAGCCAGGCGCGGGAAAGTTATGCGCGGGCCAGTCAGTTGATCGGCGGCGAACCCCAGGCCAGCCTCAGTGCGCCGGGTGGCGGGACGTTTTCCCAGGCCTTGTTTGTCGAACTTCGCCGTTCAGGTTGGCCGGTGTCGCCGGTGCTGCAAGGGCGAGTCACGCTCAAGGGCCATGAAGATCAGCGCTTGCAGCTGATGGGCATCGAGCCGGTGTCGCTGCCGACCGGTGCGGCGGTGGCCGGGCAGGCGATGGAGATCGAGCAGATTGTCGGGTTCTTCAGTCCGCCGGGCAGCACCTGGATTTCGCCGCAGACCTTGCAAACGTTGGGGATGCGCGAAGGCGAGCAGCCTGTGAGTTTGAGCGGTACGGCATTGCCACCGTTGCATGTTCAAGCCGACATGGCCCCCGGTGTATTGCTGGTGGATATCGGCTTCGCTCAACAGATTCTGGGGCTGCCGGATCAACTGTCACGGTTACTGTTGCCCAAGGATTTCACCAGAACGTTGCCTGATCAGTACAAAGGCCATCTCCAATTAAAAACCAGCGGCGAAGAGAACAATCTTTCGCGCCTCACCGAAAGCTTTCACCTGAACCTCGATGCCCTGGGTTTTCTGTCCTTCGTGGTCGGCCTGTTCATTGTCCATGCCGCCATCGGACTGGCGTTGGAACAACGTCGAGGGCTGCTGCGGACCTTGCGCGCCTGCGGGGTCAGCGCTCGAATGTTGATCGCTTGCCTCGCTGTTGAACTGGGTGGTCTGGCGATGATCGGGGGCCTGGCAGGCGTCGCCAGCGGCTACCTGCTGGCCAGTGTGCTGCTGCCAGACGTCGCCGCCAGTCTGCGCGGGTTGTACGGCGCCGAAGTGGCGGGGCAGTTGAGCCTCAGCCCTTGGTGGTGGCTCGGCGGAGTTGGCCTGAGTCTGCTCGGCGCGTTGCTGGCCGGTGCCAACAGCCTGTTGCGGGCGGCGCGTTTGCCATTGCTGGCCCTGGCCGATCCGCAAGCCTGGCATCAGGCCCACGCGCGTTGGTTGCGGCGACAGGGTTGGGTTGCAGCGATTTCGGGCGTGATCGCACTGCTGGCGTTGATCTTTGGCGACAGCCTGGCCAGTGGATTCCTGCTGATGGCCGCGCTGCTGATCGGCGCGGCACTGGCGCTGCCGGTGATGCTCGATACGGTGCTGAACCTGGTACTGCAGCGCAGCCGTTCGGTGCTCGGTCAATGGTTTCTCGCCGATTGCCGTCAGCAGTTGCCGGCCCTGAGCCTGGCGTTGATGGCGCTGTTGTTGGCACTGGCGGCGAACATCGGCGCCGGCAGCATGACCGCCGGTTTTCGCCAGACCTTCAGCGACTGGCTCGAACAACGGCTGACCGCCGAGCTGTACGTGAACCCGCAAAACCCGGCCCAGGCCAGAGAACTGCAGAGCTGGCTCAAACAGCAACCCTCACTCAGCGCGGTGCTGCCCAGCTGGCAAGTGTCGATCCAGTTGCAGGGCTGGCCAGCGGACGTGTTCGGCGTGATCGATCACCCGACGTACCGCCAGCACTGGCCGTTGCTGGAAGCCTTGGGCGACAACCCATGGGACCGACTGGCCAAGGACGACGCGCTGATGCTCAGCGAGCAACTGGCCCGGCGCCTGAAGGTGCGCCTCGGCGACCACCTCACGCTGCCCACGCCAACCGGCCCGTGGTCGCCGCGAATCGTCGGGATCTACGCCGACTACGGCAATCCGAAGGGCCACATCCTGGTCAACGTCGACCACCTGCTGCGCGGCTGGCCGCAACTGACACCGAACCGCTTTAACCTGCGCATCGAGCCGCCGCTGATCCCGGCGTTCCTCAAATCGTTGCAAACACGCTTCGCCCTGGACGACAGTCGCATCATCGATCAGGCCCGGCTCAAAGGCTGGTCCACGCAAGTGTTCGAACGCACCTTCGCCGCCACCGCCGCGCTGAACAGCCTGACCCTGGGCGTCGCGGGCGTGGCGCTGTTCATCAGCCTGCTGACCCAGAGCCAAAGCCGTCTCGGACAACTCGCACCGTTGTGGGCGTTGGGCGTGACGCGCCAGCAATTGATGCTGCTCAACCTCGGGCAAACCTGGTTGCTGGCGGTGCTGACGCTGGTCCTCGCGTTGCCGCTGGGCATCGCACTGGCGTGGTGCCTGGACACGGTGATCAACGTTCAGGCGTTCGGCTGGCGCCTGCCGTTGCGGTTGTTCCCGCTGCAGCTGGCGCAGTTGATGGGGCTGGCGTTGCTGGCGACCTTGCTGGCGTCGGCGTGGCCGTTGTACTCGCTGTATCGCTCGCAACCGGCGGATCTGCTGAGGACCTTTGCTCATGAGGATTAAACTCGGCGCATGGTTGCTGATGCTGCTGTTGAGCGGCTGCGAGGACTCGGCGCCGGTTGATAAAGGCTTTGCCGGTCTTGGCGGTGAGGCCGCTACATTTACACCGGTGGTGCCCGGTCGGGTGTTCAGCTTTCCGGCGGATCACGGCCCTCACGATGGATTTCGCATCGAATGGTGGTACGTCACCGCCAACCTCAAGGACGATCAGGGGCGCGAGTTCGGTGTGCAATGGACGTTGTTTCGCAGTGCCTTGAAAGCCACGCCCGAAGTGGCAGGTTGGGCTAACCAGACGATCTGGCTGGGCCATGCAGCCGTGACCTCGGCGACGGTGCATCACGCGGCTGAACGCTACGCCCGTGGCGGCGTCGGGCAGGCCGGGGTGAGCGTGCAGCCGTTCAATGCGTGGATCGACGATTGGCGGTTCAGCAGTCAGGGTGCCGATGCGCTGTCGGACCTTCAACTCAGCGCCCGCGACAAGCTTTTCAGCTACCAACTGCGGCTCACGTCCACGCGTCCGCCGGTACTGCAAGGCGAAAAGGGCTTCAGCCAGAAATCCGAACAGGGCCAGGCGTCGTACTACTACAGCCAGCCGTTTTTTCAGGCCAGCGGTACGCTGGAGGTCGACGGCAAGACTTATCAGGTCAGTGGCCCGGCGTGGCTCGATCGAGAGTGGAGCAGCCAGCCGTTGACCGCGAACCAGAGCGGTTGGGACTGGTTTTCGCTGCACCTGGACAGCGGCGAACAGGTCATGCTGTACCGCATGCGGCAGAAGAACGGCGAGCCGTATCTCACCGGCACCTGGATCGACGCCCAGGGCCAGACACAGTTACTGCATGCCTCCGACATCCGCCTCACACCGCAAGACACCGCCACCGTCGCCGGGCGCTCAATGCCCGTGCGTTGGTCGATCAACATCCCCGCCAGACACCTCGACATCACCATCAATGCGCTCAACCCCAATGCCTGGATGGATTTGCGCATTCCGTACTGGGAAGGCCCCGTACGTCTGAGCGGCAGTCACGCGGGGCAGGGCTATCTGGAAATGACCGGTTATTAAGATCAAAGGATCGCAGGCTTCGCCAGCTCCTACAGGAGATCGCGCCACTGTAGGCGCTGGCGAAGCCTGCGATTTTCTGATCTTGAATCCACAGGAACTACGACCATCGCCCGGCCCTCTACCGTACGAACGCCAACCGGAGCCCGCCATGAGCGACGACCTCAAACCACCCGACCTTGCCGCGTGGCAGCGCCTGTTCGAGGACAAGGCCTACTGGCAGCAATCCCCTGACGCCCATTACACCGAGCTGCTGCGCGTGGCCGACGATCTGTTGGGGCAGGGCGCCATCGACCTCGACCAGTGGCAGGCCCTGAAAGCCAAGGCCGATCAATCCCACAAAGACTCGCCTGCCGTGAACGTCGCCCACGAGGTCGACGACCCCGACGCCTGAGGAGAACCATCATGAACCGCCAACCGCCTGACACCTCGGAACACCCCGACGAACCGCGTCCACCCGGAGAAGTCGAGCGCGACAACGACGCCCTGCGCCCCACTGATCCGACTCGCCGCAAGGACAGCGGCAAAGGCACCGACAGCGGCGAATCCACCGCGCAGGAGACGGCGGAAAATCGCTGAACAGCGTCTATGCTCAGTGGCACGGACGGCGCTGAGTCTCGGTTCAGAGCCGTCCGCTGCCATTCATCACAGGGAACGTAGCGCTTATGAAACTTCATGCACTGACCAAAGCCATCACCCTCGCCACCGTATTGTCTGCTGCCAGTTTCAGCGTCATGGCAGCGGATATCCCGCTGTCTGTGGCCGTGGAAGCCGATCAGGTCACGACCAAAGTCCTGGCCGTCGACGCCGCCAAGCACCAAGTTGTCCTTGAAGGTGCCGAAGGCCGACAGGTTCATGTCCAGCTCAGCGACAAGGCCAAGAATCTGGGCAACCTGAAGGTCGGGGATCAGGTCAAAGTCGAAGTGATCCGCTCGGTGGCGGCCTACCTCGATACCGATGTCGACAAAGGATTGCCTGGCTCCATCGAGCGCACCGGTGAAATCCGCGCAACAAAAGACAATCCCAGCCCGGGCGGTGAAGCGTTCCGTCAGGTACAGGTTCAGCTGAAAATCACCGACATCGACCTGAAGAAAAACCAGGTGACTTTCGAGAACCCGGCGGGCCAGTCGAAAACCGTCAACGTCGAGAAACCTGAAGTTCAGAAAAAACTGAAGGACTTGAAAGTGGGACAAAGCGTTGTCGTCACTTACACCGATGTATTGAAAGTGACCACTCAACGCGAAAGTTGAGTATTGACTCTATAGTGCCGATTGTTCTTGTATAACTTTTTGTACAAGAATAATCGGCTTTTATGGTCGAACTGGTGAGTTTGGTGGGAGTATGTAAGTTATATTTTGTATGACATTCAATCATTGTTCGATAAATTTCATGTTATATGCGCGGACTTATTCAAAGAGTTCCACTAAAATACTTTCCGTTCGCCCAGTGGCAGGGCTCTTTACCGGTGCATGGATTGCCAAGGCCATTACACTGGGCGAACACCTTCTTCGGGCGTGCTGATCCGTTAAGATACGCAGCATTTTCAGATCAAGGACGAAAACGGCTGCCGCCGTTCTGACACGGATGAAACCACTCTCCCTTTATCACCCGGCTCTCTACTGGCTGCGCGTGTGGCAAAAAAGACTGTTCCGCCAACTGGCCTGGCGCTTCTCCCGCAAGCATTACGCCCGCCCGAAAGACGCCTTTGAGCGTTTGCCGTTCCGCTACCTCAAACACACCTCCAAACTGATCCGCAAACTCGGCAACTCCGACCTTGCCCTGCAACACAACAAAGTCGTGAACCTGAAACTGGCCGTGGATTCAATTGATGGCGTTGTCATTGAGCCTGGCGAATACTTTTCCTTCTGCCGCCTGGTCGGCCGACCAACCCGAAAACGTGGTTATGTCGAAGGCATGGAACTGTCATTCGGTGAAGCGCGCTGCGGCGTCGGTGGCGGGATTTGTCAGCTGAGCAACCTGATTCACTGGATGGCGATTCACTCGCCGCTGGTGGTGATTGAGCGATCGAATCACAGCTTCGATCCGTTTCCGGATGAGGGGCGGGTACTGCCCTTCGGTTCCGGGGCAGCGATCTTTTACAACTACATCGACCTGGTATTGCATAACCCGACGGATCGGCACTTTCAGCTGAAGTTGAAGGTGGGCGAGCAGCAGTTGGAAGGGGAGTTGTTGTGCGATCAGGTGCGGGAGTTTTGGTATCACGTTTATCAACGTGGGCATCGGTTTGTGCGTGAGGGGGAGCGGGTGTTTCGGGAGAATGAGATCTGGCGGGAGATAAGGAGTAAGGGGCAGGATAGTCGGGTGTTGGAGAGTGCGCGGCTTTATAAGAATCGGGTGTTGGTTAAGTATGAGGTTGGGGAGGAGGTGTTTGAGGTGGGGGGATAAAAAATGGGCGATCAATCAGATCGCCCGTTTTTTTTGGGTTTTATTCGGGGGTTATCCTGGTTTCGAAATACGCACTAAAGCTCTTCCCTTGGGCGAAGGCCTTTTCGATTTTGGCGCTTTGTATATTCAACTCAGCACTTGGCTTCTCCCATTGCTCGGGTGGCAAGGGCCGGGACCAGTCTGAAATCGAGTCAGGCAGGCTTTTCATGCTGTAGCCATGATCCCACTCGGCGACCCAGTACGGGAATCGCCACCAGGTCATTACATGGGACAGATACCAGCAGCCAACACCCAGCGCTGAGCGCTCGTTGTGCCGGTACTCCTCGTGCATATCTGCACGTTCCTGATCGAAGGTATGGCGGCCTTCGTAAGGCGCATTGCCGGGGCAGTATTGCGGTCCCTTTTCCATATAAACGCGGATCGCTTCCCAAGTACCGAACCCATGGATAGGTGTCGCCATAGCTCGATTCACAAAATGGACTTTGTCGGCCTTAAGGTCGTCGAAGGCCATGCCGAAGGTGTAAGTGCTCATTGTGCCTACGCCGGTTGAACCGGTGCTGACGGAGAGCCAGGAGACCAGTTTTTCCCATGGCTGGATGACGGGTTCGTCGGAGTTGTTGGGGAAGAAGCAGACTTCGCGGCGTTGGCGGTTGAAGCGGATGGGGCGGGTTTTGGATTTATCGAGGGTGGTACTGATCACAACATACAGTCCTAAAACTGCTGCGCCAGCTGCTCCCCAAGCGCCGATGGCAGCGCCAGTGGGGAAAAACTCAATGAAAATGTTTATAAATGTTCGGCCGTAGGGATCACCGATACTCATCAAACCTGCGATGAAAGGTCCCACTATCAAACTTACAATCAGCAAGAGCATTACACTCGCGATCATTACTCTGGTTTGGAAAGCCTTATTAAAGTTGCTACTACCCACATCGAGATAAGTATCGTTGACGTCGAGAAAGCTTCCATCCAAGTCCATTGGCGTCTGCCCGGTAGGAATCGGTAATGGTGAGAAGAACACCGCCTCGCCAGTGGCAAACCGTCGGGACTCGCCAGTAACAGGGCGCTGATTGCTCAAGTCCCGCCAATCACCGGGCTGTTTGATCTCTGCATTCATAATGCCGAGCTACCTGCTGACTTTTTCGCCTCGGTTTTACTTAAGTTTGCGTTGAAGTACGTCATGAAATCCTGTCCTTGAGCAAAGGCTTTTTCGATCTTCACACTTTGCTCTTTTAAAGCTTGGCTTGGCTTCGCCCACTGCTCAGGCGGAAGAGGTTTAGACCACTCAGAAATGGATTCAGGTAGAGATTTCATGCTGAAACGGTGGTCCCACTCCGCAACCCAGTACGGAAAACGCCACCAGGTGATCAGGTGTGTCAGGTACCACCAACCAACTCCTAAAGCGGAACGTTCGTTGTGCTGGTATTCCTCGTGCATGTCTTGTCGTTCTTTATCGAAGGTGTGGCGGCCTTCGTAGGGAGCTTTGCCAGGGCAATACTCCGGACCTTTTTCCATGTAGACACGTATGGCTTCCCATTTGCCTAGTCCATGAACAGGACTCATGACCTCCTGTGTAAGAAAGTGCACCGTATCGGCCTTGGGATTATCTATGGCCATACCAAAGGTGTAGCTACTGATTACGCCTACTCCGGTGAATCCGGTGCTGACTGAGATCCACGCAACCGTGTCTTCCCAAGGCTGGATCACGGGTTCATCGGAGTCGTTCGGGAAGTAACAGACCTCTCGGCGTTGACGGTTAAATCGGATGGGGCGGGTGCGGGCTTTGTTTCTTGTGGTGCTGATAATCGCGTACAGGCCAATCAGCGCCGCTCCCCCTCCACACCAGAGCGCTAGTGATAGCCCGAACTCAAAAAAATCGTTGAAGTAAAACCAAAAGCTTCTGCCGAATGGATTTATGAATGCTGCGAAGCCCATCAAGGTTGGGAGAACAAATAAACAAACGATAACTACGACTGTCGGGAGTGACACCGCTAATCGTGCTTGGAAAGACTTGGTGAGATTGCTGCTGCCCAAGTCCAGATAGGTGTCGTTGACTTCAACAAAACTACCGACGAGATCCATTGGAATTTGCCCGGTAGGAACCGGCAGTGGAGATAGGAACAATGCTTCGCCAGTGGGGAACCGACGAGTTGCCCCAGCGACAGGGCGCTGCTGTTGAATATCGAACTCATCGTACTGCGCAGAGGTAGGTGTCATACAGGATAACCATAAAGTGGATTCGGCCTAGGACGCGTCCACTGCAGGCTCTTTATCCGGTTCGGCAAATTTCACCTTGAAATAATCCAACAGGTTCTGGCCTTTGGCGAAGGCCTTCCGGATTTCGGCGCTCTCCTTGAGCAACGCTTCGCTCGGCATAGCGTGTTGCTCGAGGGGGAGAGGTTTTGACCATTCCAGGACTTCTTTAGGGAAGGCGGCTTTGGGGCGGTTGTTGATCCAGGCTGCGATGTAACAAGGTATCGTCCAGCCACTGAAAAACTGAATTATCAAAAACTCCCAGATATACCGAAGGAATGAATGATGAGAACGGTATCCCTGTCTACACATATGGAAATACGCGACTGATCCTGCTTCGAATTCATCTGATTGCCCCATTGGTAATGCTTGAGGCCCTTCTTCCATATAGACGCGTATAGCCTCCCACTCAGCTATGGCTTGGTTCAAGTTTCCACTAGGAACACTGACCCAAAGCACGTCGCCATTTTTGTCGCGAAGTCCGATCATCAGTTTGAACTCTGGGATTACAGCATATTGAGTGATCAGTTTGCTAACTGAAACGCTCGCGATTACTTCTTCCCAAGGCTCATAACGAGGGGACATTCCCTTCTTGGGAACAAAAACAACTTCCCGGCGCTGGCGATTAAAGCGTATGGGAGGTTGATTGCTGGCTTGGCGAATTGCAAAGAAAAATACGCAAAGGTAAAGAGTGGCAAGCGCGCCAACAAAACCCCAAACCGCAATGCTTGTAAAGAAATCCAGCCAACTACTCCAAAACGGTTCTACATCTCTTCTTAGCCAAGACCCAAACCCCGTTGTAAAAAAAGAAAAATCAACAAGAACATCACTGCACCAATTCCTGCTCGGGCCATAAACTCAAAACTTCCTCGAGAAAGGGCAAAGTCTAAGAAAACTTCATTGGCATAGCTGTGCAGTTGGCGCGCACTGAAAGGCAGCACTCCAGTAGGAACGGGCATAGGTGACAGATAGGCAATCTCCAAGCCAGATTCGCTTTCAAAGTCTCCGGCATGAGGTAGTCAACCATATTTATGCATCAACGACGCGGCTCATGATTTCCATTCAGTTATTGACCGATTCTTCTGTATTGCTTTTGTTTAGATTCGCCTTGAAATACGTCATGAAATCCTGTCCTTGAGCAAAGGCTTTTTCGATCTTCGCGCTTTGCTCTTTCAGAGCGGCACTTGGTTTGACCCATTGTTCAAAGGGTAACGGTTTGGACCACTCAGCAATGGATTCAGGTAGAGATTTCATGCTGAAACGGTGGTCCCACTCCGCAACCCAGTACGGAAAACGCCACCAGGTGATCAGGTGTGTCAGGTACCACCAACCAACTCCTAAAGCGGAACGTTCGTTGTGCTGGTATTCCTCGTGCATGTCTTGTCGTTCTTTATCGAAGGTGTGGCGACCCTCGTACGGTGCTTTGCCAGGGCAAAACTCCGGTCCTTTTTCCATGTAGACACGTATGGCTTCCCATTTGCCCAAGCCATGAGCAGGAGTCATAACGCCTTGTCTCACAAAGTGCACTACGTCCGTTTTGGAGTCGTCGAACGCCATACCAAAGGTATAGGCGCTTGTCACTCCCACTCCAGTAACACCTGTACTGATTGAGAGCCAAGATACTGTCTCTTCCCATGGTTGAATGACGGGGATGTCAGAACCTTCGGGGAAGAAACAGACTTCACGACGTTGGCGGTTGAATCGAATTGGACGGGTGCGTGACTTCGCTCTGGTAGTGCTCAAGATAACGTAAGTACCCAGAAGCGCAGCTATTCCTCCTCCCCAAATACTAAAGGTCACACCGAAATGGAACATGCCTGCTGCTCTGTCCCCAAAGGACTCGGAAAATGGATTTCCCCAGGTAGTAGATCCTGCAAGCAAAGGCAGAACAATCAGGCATGAAAAAATGAACATCATACCGAGCCCAATCATTGCTCTAGCTTGGAAAGCCTTGCCGAAATTACTACTGCCTACGTCAAGGAATGTGTCATTCACCTCAACAAAGCTTCCGCCCAAGTCCATAGGCGCGTTGCCCGTTGGTACCGGAAGCGGAGAGAGGAATAATGCTTCCCCTGTCGCGAATCTTCGCTTTTCACCAGCTACGGGCCGTACTTTTTTGAGATTGAGATCGTCGCTGGATTGCTCATTTATTGAAGACATTAGGTTTGCCCGGCTTGTTTTGATGATTCGAGCACAGTCAGCGTGTCGGTGGTCACAATGATTGCTTGAGCGGTTGCATTTCGTGCGCTGAGAAACCCGGTTGTTGAGAATTCCTTTCCGCTTCCAACGTTAAGTGTCTTGGTTTCAAACATTATTTCCTGGTGTTTTTGGGCTCCGGGGAGTGGATGGTATCGCAACTTTATGGCAAGACCATGCTGGGCGTTGGCCTCATGTGCAAAAATTTCTAACCCCAATTGGAGTGGCGCATCTGGTGGGCTCAGTAAATTGAGTTGATATAGCAAAGGTTCAGTCCAAGGCTCCCAGTCATTGCGCTGGAGATTGCTTGACCAATACGCGGTAAGGCCAAATCCAACATCATCCAGCTCTCGAATCGTGATATTTGGAATGCTAATCACGGCAATAGGTCTGTTGTTTATTTGTCTCAGACCGACTTGAGGGGTTGAAGTGATCTCTGCCAATTGCATGCGATCTTCTTGGAATCCACGATTTTGATTCTTCTTTCCCCACGCACCCTGCTGAAGCCAGTTATCAAGCTTCGTTTTATTATTTCGGTTGTAAATCCACTCGCCACCTAGTTGCAACACCGTCAAGCCTAACCCTATTAAATTGGCTCTCGCAGCAACGCTCAGAAGTTTGCCACCTGCTGTGACCCAAGCGACAGCTCTTGCTTGGCTAACATTTGAGGCCGCCTCAAACATATATTGCCCTGTTCGTGCAACTGCCCAACCGTTAACGACGAACTGTCCAGAGTCGCCCGCGATTGTCATGCTGGCACCGGCCAGCTTTGCACTATCTCCCGACCTCAAGGCTTCTGTCCAACGAGCGACAGAGCCTTTTTCCCCATACAGACTTGTGGCTGCCGCCGCCATACCGAACCCGTAAGCGGCTAGCCCCAGCCCCCCCGTGAGCTTTCCCATGCGCGCGGCTAGCTGAACTTTACCGGCCGCACTTGAGTAGTTGTTTTTGACTACGTTTAGAGTAGTGGCTGATATCCCCTGTGCAGCCGCAAAGCCTCCTCCGCTTGCAGAGAAGAACGCATTCCCAAATGCAATGTAATCAGCTTTATCCCAGCTGGGTTTTCTTCTTAACTCAGAATAAACAGTGACGAAGCTAATTAATTGCACGACAAATACAGCTGATGCGAAGATGTCGCCTCCCGCAGATTGAAATATATCTTTTCCTAATCCTCTTACCTTGTCGCCTGTGTTTAAACGGTGATCTTCGGCCATTCGGTGGAATTCTGCTTCTTGGGCGCTGGTTAGGCCTTTGATTTTTATACTTGCTTTACTCGGCCCTTCGCCAACAGCAATCATTGCAGGCGCGATTTTTTTCTCTAACGGGGCGACGGATTGCTGAACAGATTTACGCTGTGCGACCAAAGATCGATAGCTTCCCTTGGGGGCTCGACCTTTTCGCTCGTTAGCCAATGTCTCCCTGATCTTGTTTTTGAGCGAGGACATCTGCTGGCGGAGTTCGGTGAGTTTTGCCATGTCAGCTTCGAACGCATGAAGCTGGCTTGCAGAAGCAAACTCAAGAGTAATACCTTTTTTGCCAAATGTTCTTAGTACGTCGATCCATGCTGAGCCGGGAATATTTCGCAGGACTTTAGCTGGGTCTATTGCCTGGCCGCTGCGTAGTCCTTGTATAGCTTCTTCTAGGGCATTCGCCAAGCGGAGTTGCTTTGCAGGTTCGTATGCTGTGTTTCGTGCTTGATCGAAAGTTATACCATCGTTGCTTAGATTAATTGATGCCGAGAGATCTTGGCTCAGGAGCGTTACGAACTCTCCGCTAATTTTTTGCAGTCCTTGGAAGTCCTTGGCTGAAAGAGGTATATCTCGAGCCGATTTTATTAATGAGCCAATTTTCGCAAACAGATCCTTCTGGTCGGTCAAACTTGCAGTAAAGAAGGTTGGAACTGTAAAGCCTGGCTCTTTTTCTATTAGGTCTGCAATCGCTTCGGTAGCCTTGTCGGTGCGACATATATCTCTCATGCACGCGTATTCAGTAGCAAGCGCCGATTCAAGTTGGGTTCCAAATTTTGGATCAAAATACCAAGCAGATTTATAGAAGCGCTTTTCGCATACTATTTTTTTTCGATCTTCAGTTATCAGATCCAGTCGTTTATTCCAACGGCTTAATTGTGCTCGCTGTTGTTTAAGAAAGGCCTCCATAGCCGGTCGGTCAATCAGGTCGTTGATACCTTCTTGTCCCATTTTTGCGCCATTGAGCGCTTCATGAGCATTGTCCTCGATAGTCTCGATCAGGTCTTCGTACTTGGAATGCAAAGGTCCAAGACTCGTACGCATCCGTGACTTTGAAGCTGCGATAGCTCCACGATGCGTACCAGCACCTGAATACTGGGTTTGATTTTTAACGTTCACGTAGTCGACGATGGATTGCCGTTGCTCTTCGCTTGTTTCGTCCTTGAGTTTGGCAAAACGTGGGTCGCCTTGGGCGGCATTCAGAATGGTTTCGCCGGTTACGGTGTACAACGTTTCGATGTAACAACCAAACACATACTTCTTTTGATTGGCTTCAGCGTCACTCCAGTCACTGATCCAGCCAGTGACCAAATCCTGATGCTCAGCAAGATCGCGCAGTACACCTAGGTCATCCTGTACGACCAAGTACAGATGGTCACGCTCGTTTTCTGCCTTGACTTGCTTTTTGAGCGCGCCCAGCTGAGTTTTCTTGAAGTGCGACGCTTGCTCCCAGAGATAGTCTTTGCTTTCCTCAGGCTTGGCACCCGTAACCGCCGGCTCCTTACTCGGCTGCTCTGCAACCTCCGCAATCCACTTTTCCGCCTGACTCGGCGTCAGCAGATTAGCCGCGCCTTTCTCCGGATCAGCCTTGGTCAGGTCCACCGCCTGCATGAAGTATTCACGCTCGGACTTGTGCTTGATGACCTGCGCGCATTTGGCGGCGGTCCATTGCACTTCGGAGTAGTTGACGTAGAGCTTGCTTAAACGCGGGAAGACCAGCACGGCTTCGCCCACGTTGCTTTCGCGTTTGTTGGCGGTGATTTCGCCTTTTTCCCACAGCAGTTGGGTCACGATGCCGTTCTGGATGCGGTATTCGTGCATGACGGCTTGAGGTTTTTTGTCGACGATGACGTAGAGCCAGCCGTCGCGGATCAAGCGAATGCCCAATGGGCGGGAAGTGGTTTTGTACGGCATTGCCAGTGCGCTGGATGGGTCGAGTCGTTCGACCAGGCCGTAGCGCAGAGGGATGAGCTGGATCTTGGCCTTCATCAGGGAGCAGCCGCCCATGGCGCACTTACCGTCATCCTGGCTTTTTGCAACGTTGTTCGGGCTTTTGCCGGCCGATGTGGGCGTGGTCATCCTTGGCTCCTGTGCAGGGTTTCAGCCCGTTCCTGGGCAATATCAGCGACCCGTTCGAGTCGCTGAGCGGGCGTTTGTTCCGACGGGGTCTTGAGTATTGCATCCAGGTCCGGATGCTCCTCCAGCGCTCGCTCGCCGAGGAACCCGTGAATGTTGGCGTAAAGAGTGATGTCGAGTTCGGTGTTGAAGCCGCGATCGTACGAGGTCGATGCCAATGCGTGCAGGTGTTCCCAGCGCTGCAACGGCATCGATTGTGCCTGATAGGACGGAAAGTATTCGTGCATGTGTTGGTCGAGGCGCAGGACGATGCTGCGAAAATTCACTTCGTCCAGTTGGCTGAGTTGCTCGTCGCTCAAGCGGTAGCGTTTGCTGTGGTTGGGCTCGGGGGCTTTGCCCGGTCGCTGGTTGATGTGCCAGCAGCCCAGCGCCGCGTCGGCGGCGACGATCTGCGAGCAAGGTCCGAACAGGGTAGGGTCCTTGATCCTCTCGGCGTGGCTGAGCAATGCGTGGGCCACGGCAGGGTCGGCGACGCGCAGCAGGACTTCTTCACCCTGAGGGTGTATGACGCTGGTCAGCCAGCGGAAATGCTCGACCATTTGCGCCCAGGGTTGATCGCTGAACACCAGGTAACCCCACTCCTGGCGGGGTTCAGCCAGAAACTTCGCGAGGATGGGATTGTTCTGGGTGTTTATCTGGACAAGGCATGGCGAAACGTCGCCCAACTCAGCCCATTGCGTGCCGAGGTAGAGAGGCTCGAAAACCGGATCGTCCGACCATTGATAAAGGTGCTGGGGCAGTTTTTCGACGCTGACGCCGTCCAGCAGCAATCCGACGGAGCCATTCCACGGCAATCCTTGAGGCAATCCGTTTTCCAGTGGCCAATCGGACTTAAGCATTTTGCGCCTCCAGCTTGGCCTTTTCGCAGATCGCGCAGATCGGCTTCTTCTGCATCAACGCTTGTCGCTGTGCCGGCACCAACAATTGCCCGGCTTTATCCGCATCCGCCTGCTTCAACGGCCCCGGCAACAACGGCGCCGCCCCCGTCCCGCTGCCCGGCCCGCCACCGGAGTTCATGTTGATCACCGGCCCGCTCAGGGTCACGCCGCCCGCATCGATCTTGATGAAGCTGCCGCCGCCGATCAGTGTCAGCTCGCTTCCGGCCTCAAGCACCACTTTCATGCCACTGCTCAGGTGGATTTCCTGGCCCGCGTCGATGAATTGCCCGGTGCCGATCTTGATGTGCTGGTTCACGCCCACGGTCAGGTGGTCGTTGGCGCGGGCTTCGACTTTGCGGTCTTCATAAACGGTGTGGTGTTCTTCGGCCTTGAATTCGCTGTAGCTGTTCTTCTCGACGGTGTCGTGGCGTTCGTTGCCGACGCGGATTTTCTGGTCGTGCTCGACGTTTTCATCCCAGTCGCGCTGGGCGTGGAGGAAGATCTGTTCCTGGCCTTTCTTGTCTTCGATGCGCAGTTCGTTGAAGCCTGCGCCGCCCGGTGAGCTGAGGGTTTTGAAGGTGGTGCGGGTCTTGTTCGCCGGCAGGGCGTACGGGACGACGTTTTCCTTGTGGTACAGGCAGCCGCTGATCAACGGTTGGTCGGGGTCGCCTTCGAGGAAGGTGACGAGCACTTCCATGCCGATTCGCGGGATGGCGATGCCGCCGTAGTGCGCGCCGGCCCAGGCGGAGGAGACGCGCAGCCAGCAGCTGGTCTTGTCGTCGGCCTGGCCTTCGCGGTCCCAGTGGAATTGCACTTTGACGCGGCCGTACTGGTCGCAGTGGATTTCTTCACCTTTGGGGCCGGTGACCACGGCGCTCTGGCTGCCGAGGATGCGCGGTTTTTTCTGCGTCAGCGGCGGGCGATTCGGTACGTCCCACGGTGTGGCCTGGAAGCGGTTGCGATAACCCTGGTGGAAATCGTCTTTCAGGTGGGTGGTGCTGCTGGTGACCGACTCTTCCAGCACTTGCGGCTGCTTGCCTTCGTGCAGGACTTCGGTCAGCAGCCACAGGTCGTTCCATTTGGCTTTCGGGTGTTGGGTCAGGGCCAGGAAATGGCCGCTGACCAGCAACGGCTGATCGCTTTTGCCTTCGGCCAGCTGGAAGTCGCTGCGGTGGCGTTCAAGGGCGCGTTTGGCCAGGTGCTTGCCGCGTTCGCGGTCGATGAAGCGGCCGGGATAGTCATAGTCTTCGAGGTCGGGCAGGGCGTCGCCACGGTTTTCACTTTCGAGGGTGATGCGCGGTTTTTCGAAGTCGTAGTCGCGGCGGGTGATGCGGCTGGTGCGGGTTTCCAGGCGCAGGTCGAAGCGCTTGATCACCGGGTCGCTGGCGACCATGCCGGAGTCTTGCTGATAGGCCACGGGCGCGAGTTTCGGGAACACCGTCTGGTCATCGCCGAACACCAGTTTGTGGGCCGTGGCGCTGTGCTGGAAGTGGTAGTGGATACCTTCTTCCTCGCACAGGCGCTGGACGAATTGCAGGTCCGATTCATCGTACTGGACGCAGTAGATGCGCTCGGGATAAATCGCCCCGACCTTGAATTCGTAGGCATTGCTCTGGATGCCGTGTTCTTCGAGGACCAGGCCGATGATTTTCGGCACCGTGAGGTTCTGGAAGATGCGCTGGTTGATGCGATGCGCCAGGTAGGACAGTTGCGGGCGCAGGGTCACCGCGTAGCGGGTCAGGCGTTTGCCGGAATCACCCTGGGCGGCGCGATAGATCTGGCCATGGATGCCGCTGCCGTCGGGCGAGAGCTGCAAAAAGGCGGGTTTGTGCAGCAGGCTTTCGAGGTCCAGGGACGGCTTTTCGCTGACCAGTTCCACCTCAAACACAAACGGCTGGCTGATGGCTTCCCGACCTTGCAGGGAAAGCACCTGGAAGTCGTTGGAAAGACCTTCGATGGTCAGGGCAAAGTGAGTCTGATTGGCCGGCGCGAACATCCCTTGTTCCTCGTGCAGTGCTGCGGCGTTCGCCGGCACCCGTGCAGGGAGCTTGCGGACGCGAAAATTCTGGAAGGGCGTAAACAACATCGACCAGCAGAGCTGGCCGATGCTTTAGACGGTCGACCCGGATCAGGCCACCGGCAGACGCCAGTCATCGGAACCCGAAGTACCGGATACTTCGTGGGTCCAGGTGATTTTGCGGTAGGTGAATTGCACTTCTTCCAGGTGCGTGAAGTGCGAGTTCGACGGATCCTGGCAGTTGTGCATTTTGTTGTTGATGGCGACGATGAAATGCACAACTGCCAGGA
>Ga0255334_1000037_pt1 | contig 191150 bp, 163 predicted proteins | sample EtOH5_35cm_T3_12_FD_202080 | JGI IMG/M metagenome (GOLD analysis project Ga0255334, IMG submission 202080) | Sandy soil microbial communities from University of British Columbia, Vancouver, Canada - EtOH5_35cm_T3_129 | ecosystem: Engineered > Artificial ecosystem > Sand microcosm >...
CTTGAATTATATACCGGGTTTTTACCCAGCCACACCCAAAAACCACCTTTTTGCAAACCTTCTTGCCCCCACCATCCAGAGCATCCCCCCAAAACATCTACAAGGGGCGCCTCTGAGCAGCGAAGCCCGTGACTATAGCATGGAAATGCACAGGAAAAAGGCGTGCCGGGCACTTCGATCCATCTTCCACGACGGATAGCCGAACACCGTCGCTCGCCTTTGCTCCAATTCGGAGCTACAGCAGCACAATGTCATATTGCTCTTGCCCCATGGCACTCTCGGCCTGAAGCGAGATCGGTTTACCGATGAAATCGCTCAAGCCCGCCAGATGCTGGCTTTCCTCGTCCAGGAACAGTTCCACCACACGGGGCGAAGCCACTACACGAAACTCGCGCGGGTTGAATTGGCGGGCCTCGCGCAAAATTTCGCGCAGTACGTCATAGCAAACGCTGCGCGCCGTTTTCACCTGCCCTGCCCCCTGGCACGCGCTGCAGGGCTCGCACAGCATGTGCGCAAGCGATTCACGGGTGCGCTTGCGCGTCATCTCCATGAGGCCCAACTGAGAAAATCCACCTGACATGGTCTTGACCCGGTCGCGCGCGAGTTGCTTCTTGAACTCGGTAAGCACGGCCTCCTGGTGGTCGTCGCGGGCCATATCAATGAAATCCACGATGATGATGCCGCCCAGGTTGCGCAGGCGCAGCTGGCGCGCAATGGCCTGCGCGGCTTCCAGGTTGGTCTTGAAGATGGTGTCATCGAAATTGCGCGCACCCACATAGCCACCGGTGTTCACGTCGATGGTGGTCAGCGCCTCGGTCTGGTCCACGATGAGGTAGCCGCCCGATTTCAGATCGACCCTGCGCCCCAGGGCTTTGGCCACTTCTTCGTCAATCGAGTACAGGTCAAAAATCGGCCGCTCGCCCTTGTAGTGCTGCAATTTACCCGCAGCGGCGGGCATGAATTCCTGCCCAAAGGCCCGCAGGCGCTGGAACTGCTCCATCGAGTCGAGCCGGATGGTCTGCGTGTGGTCGCCAACGAGGTCGCGCAGCACGCGCTGCAGCAGGTCCAAGTCCTGGTGCAGCAGCGACGTGGCGGGCAGCTTGAGCGACGCCTCCTTGATGCGCGACCAGGTTTTGCGCAGATAGGCGATGTCCTCGGCCAGTTCGGCGTCGGTGGAGTCCTCGCCATTGGTGCGCAGGATGAAGCCACCGCCCCCGCCCGTGGACTTGTCGCCCACCAGGGCCTGCAGCCGTGCGCGCAGGGCATCGCGCTCGGCGCCGGGGATCTTCTGCGACACGCCCACATGGTCATCCTGCGGCAAGAAGACGAGCAGGCGGCCCGCAATGCTGATCTGCGTGGACAAGCGCGCACCCTTGGTGCCGATCGGGTCCTTGATGACCTGCACCATCAGCGACTGGCCTTCGAACACTTGCTTTTCAATCGGCACCTGCGGCTCGTTCTTGCGCGCGAATGCGGGCGGCTCGCCATCGGGCTGGCGCTGCCAGACATCGGCCACATGCAAAAAGGCCGCGCGCTCCAGACCAATGTCGATGAAGGCCGACTGCATGCCCGGCAACACACGCGACACCTTTCCCAGGTAGACGTTGCCCACCAGGCCGCGCTCCAGCGTGCGCTCGATGTGCAGCTCCTGCACGGCGCCGTGCTCCACCACGGCCACGCGCGTTTCCTGGGGCGACCAGTTGATCAGGATGTCTTGTTGCATGGCGTCTGGAACCGGTTGAAGCTGTAGTTGTGGTTATATGTTGAAGCCCGCCGCGCGCAGCAACTGCGCCGTCTCGTACATGGGCAGACCCATGATGCCCGAATAGCTGCCTGCCAGGTGCTCCACATACGCGGCCGCCCTGCCCTGGATGCCATAGGCCCCGGCCTTGCCCAGCGGCTCGCCGGTGGCCACGTAGGCATTGATTTGTGCGGGCGTCATGGCGGCAAAGGTGACGCGCGACACCGACAGCGCAGTGAGGCGCTTGGCGCCCACCTGCAGCGCCACGGCGGTGAGCACACGGTGCTGGTGGCCCGCCAGTTCGCCCAGCATGCGCGCGGCATGCGGCGCATCGTCGGGCTTGCCATAGATGGTGCGGCCCAGCGCCACGGTGGTGTCGGAGCAAAGAATCGGCGCCTCAGGCAGGCCCCGGCGTGCGCGCCGCGCCACGGCGGCGTCGAGCTTGAGGCCAGTGACACGCCCTACATAGGCCCTGGGCGCTTCGCCGGGCAGCACCACTTCGATGGCCTCGGCGTCTTCGGCCTCGTCGCCCTCCACATTGGGCAGCAGCAGTTCATGGCGCACGCCCAGCTGTTCCAGCAGTTGGCGCCGGCGCGGGCTTTGGGAGGCAAGGTAGATGAAGTCAGGCATGAACAGATTATTAGAGCGGCCAACAAAACTCTTCTGGCGTCGTTGCCGCGTCTTGTCGTACTGCTCGTACTGCCTGCGACGCAGCGCCTAGCCAGAAACGCTTCGCTGAGCTTTGTTAGCCGCTCTTAGTCAAAATCGGCTCTAGCGCTTATCCATCAAGCGCTAGCAGCTATAAATAATATAGTAAACCACACGCCCTCCCCAAGCCAGGCCTTATTCGCGGTGGTACGGGTGCCCGGCGTTCACCGACCAGGCACGGTATAGCTGCTCAATGAGCAGCACCCGCACCATGGCATGGGGCAAGGTCAGGTCCGAGAGGCGGATGCGTTCGTGCGCTGCTTGGCGAAACGCCGGGTCAAGCCCATCCGGGCCGCCGATGACCAGGGCCACATCGTCGCCGCCCAGCTGCCAGCCCTTGAGCCGTTCAGCCAGGGCCTTGGTGGTGAGATTGGTGCCGCGCTCGTCCAGCGCCACCACGCGCGTGCCACGCGGGATGGCCGCCTCGATGCGCTCACGCTCGGCGGCGTAGAGTGTCTCCAGCGTTTTGGAGCCGCGCGGTTCGGTCTTGACGGCCTTGAGCTCGACCTTGAGCTCGGGCGGAAAGCGCTTGGCGTAGTCGTCGTAAGCGGTCTGCGCCCAGTCGGGCACGCGCTGGCCCACAGCCACGATCAGCAGCTTCATGGCAACTCAGGCGCTGTGCGTTGGTGCGGGTCGTCGATGGGTCACAGCACCAATCACTTGCGGCCCGGTGCCCTCTTGGCTGCGGGCTTGGCGGCAGCACCACCGCGTGCCGCCGTTGGCTTGGCACCCGTTTTGGCACCGGTCTTGGCAGCGGCAGCGGTTTTGCTGCGCGGGGCCGATGGCTTGACCACCACGGTCTTGATGGGTGCCTTGGTGGCTGCGGGCTTCCTGGCAGCGGTCGTCGTCTTTGCGGGCGCCTTGGCCGGTGCGGCCTTGGCGGTGCTGCTGCTTTTTGCTGGTGCCTTGGCTGGAGCTTTGGCAGGTACTTTTGCTGTCGTCTTGGCTACAGGTTTGGCAGGAGCGGCTGCAGGCTTGGCAGCTGTTTTGGCGACGGCCTTGACAGTGGCCTTGCCCGACCGGGCAGCCACCGCAGGTGCCGCTGACTTTTTGGCGGGCGCCTTGCCAGCGGCCTTCGCGCCCGACTTGGCGGCCTTCTGGGCCGACTTCTTCTCGGCCAGCTCCGTGGCGGCGCTGGAGACCGGCTTGGCCGCGCCGAGCTTCAGGCGCACGGGTGTGTCGCCCCACAGCTCTTCCAGGCGGTAGTACTGGCGGATGGCGGGTTGCATGATGTGTGCCACGGCGGCGCCGCAGTCCACGATGATCCATTCGCCGTTTTCTTCGCCTTCGATGCGTGGCTTCACAAAACCGGCTTCGCGCACGGCATCGCGCACGCTGGCGGCCAGGGCCTTGGTCTGGCGGTTGGAGGTGCCCGATGCCACGATCACCCGTTCAAACAGCGGCGAGAGATGCTCGGTGTTGAAGACCTGGATGTCTTGCGCCTTGACGTCCTCCAGACCATCGACGATGGCGCGCTGGAGCTTGGTTACGTCTTTTTTGGCGGCGGTTTCCGATTTGGTGGAGGTGGTCATCAGGCGGTGAATATGAAGAGAATGGGATCAATATAGCGTGCAACGCAGCGCACAGCCAGCGGGCTGCGCCTTGGGTGTTGCGCGGTGGCGCTGCGTCAGTTTGAGGTGTTTTTGGCCTCTTGCGCTGGTGTGAAAAGCGCGGGCAGCTACTGAAATTATAGCTTTTGCGCTTTTCATGGCGTTCAGGCGTTGGCGCCAGGCCCGCCAGTCAGCCAGTCGCGCCGCACCAGAAAGCGCTGTGTCAGGTCCGCTTCGGCCGAATCGGCGGCGTCGGAGCGTTGGTACGACCACGATACCAGCGGCGGCATGGACAGCAGGATGGACTCGGTGCGCCCGCCTGATTGCAGCCCGAAATGCGTGCCCCGATCCCACACCAGGTTGAACTCCACATAGCGGCCGCGCCGGTAGAGCTGGAAGTCGCGCTCGCGCTCGCCAAACGGCAGGTTCTGACGCTTTTCCACGATGGGCAGATAGGCCTTGAGGAAGGCATCGCCCACCGACTGCGTCATCGCCAGGCTCTGCTCAAAACCGAGCTCCGAAAAGTCGTCATAGAACACACCGCCCACGCCGCGCTGCTCGCTGCGGTGCTTGAGGTAGAAGTATTCATCGCACCACTGCTTGAAACGCGGGTACTTGTCGTCGCCAAAGGGTGCCAGCGCATCGCGGCAGGTGCGGTGAAAGTGCACCGCGTCTTCCTCGAAGCCGTAGTACGGCGTGAGGTCCATGCCGCCGCCAAACCAGCAAGTCGGCGTTTGCCCCGGGTGGCCGGCCGCGATCATGCGCACGTTCATGTGCACCGTGGGCACATAGGGATTGCGCGGGTGGAACACCAGCGACACACCCATGGCCTCGAACGGCGCGCCCGCCAGCTCGGGCCGGTGCTGCGTGGCCGAAGGCGGCAGTTGCGGGCCGCGCACATGGCTGAAGCCACAACCCGCGCGTTCGAACACACGGCCGCCTTCCAGGATCTTGGTGATGCCGTCGCCCTGCAACGGCTCGCCAGCGGGCTTGCGCCAGGCATCGGCCAGAAAACGCGCACCGCCCTCGCCTTCCACGGCTTCGAGCGCATCGGTGATGCGCGCCTGCAGGCCCTGCAAATAGCTGCGTACGGTCGCCACGGTCGTGGCCGGATTCAATCCAGGTTGTTGCATTTCAGTTGTCCATTGCAATCATCGGCACCACACGCTGCCCGTGAAACTGGCGCGGCACATGCCAGGGACGCCAAGCAAGGGCCGCCCCGCCGCGAGGGCGTCGTCCCCCCTGGGGGAAGGCGCCGAAGGCGACACAGGGGGGAGTCACTTCACGGCACGAAAGCCGATGTCGTGGCGGTATTGGGCGCCGTCGAAGTGAATGCCCCGCGCCACGTCATACGCGCGCTGCTGCGCCTGCTTGACGCTGTCGGCCAGCACGGTGACGCATAAAACGCGGCCGCCGGTCACGCTGACCACGCCGTCCTTGAGCTGCGTGCCCGCGTGGAACACCACCGCGTCATCCGCCTCGGCGGGCAGGCCGGTGATGGCATCGCCCTTGCGCGGGTTCTCGGGGTAGCCATGGGCTGCCATCACCACGCCCAGCGCCGTGCGGCGGTCCCATTGCAGCTCCATCTGGTCGAGCTTGCCGTCGGCGGCAGCGGCCATCACATCGCAGAAATCGCTTTTGAGGCGCATCAGGATGGGCTGCGTCTCGGGGTCGCCCATGCGGCAGTTGAATTCGAGCGTCTTGGGGTGGCCCTTGGCGTCGATCATGAGGCCCGCATACAGAAAGCCCGTGTACGGGATGCCGTCCTTTTCCATGCCCCGGATGGTGGGCAGAATGATCTCGCGCATGGCGCGGGCATGCACGTCGGCCGTGACCACGGGCGCGGGCGAATACGCGCCCATGCCGCCGGTGTTGGGGCCCTCATCGCCGTCTTTGAGGCGCTTGTGGTCCTGGCTGGTGGCCAGCGCCAGCACGTTCTTGCCGTCGCACAGCACGATGAAGGAGGCTTCCTCGCCTTCGAGGAACTGCTCGATCACCACGCGCGGCAAAGCCTTCCCATCCGCGCCCTCGTTGTGCGTCACACCGTATTTGTTGTCCACCAGCATGAAATCGACGGCATCGTGGGCCTCTTGCAGCGTCATGGCCACGACCACGCCCTTGCCTGCGGCCAGGCCGTCGGCCTTGATGACGATGGGCGCGCCCAGGCGGTCCACAAAGGCGTGGGCCGCTGCCGGGTCGGTGAAGGTGTCGTAATCGGCCGTGGGGATGCCATGGCGGCGCATGAAGGCCTTGGAGAACGCCTTGGAGCTTTCGAGCTGCGCAGCGGCCTTGGTGGGCCCGAAAACGCGCAGGCCGTTGGCACGGAACTCATCCACCACGCCCGCGGCCAGCGGGGCCTCGGGGCCCACCACCGTGAGGCCGATCTTTTCGGCCTGGGCCCACACGCGCAGCTCGCGCACATCCGGGATGCCGACGTTTTCGAGCTTGGAGTTCAGGGCCGTGCCGCCATTGCCGGGCGCCACGTACACCTTGGTCACCTTGGGGGACTGGGTCAGTTTCCACGCCATCGCGTGTTCACGGCCGCCGCCACCAATCACAAGTACTTTCATAGGAGCCTTTGGTGAACACCCGCGCCCCAGCGCTGGGCTGGGTGCCGGGGTTCGGGGAAATATCAGTCGAAAAGCAGGTCAGCGCAAGAAAAAAAGCGCTTACAGCGCGGCGTTGTGATAGACCTCCTGGGTATCGTCCAGGTCTTCCAGCACATCCAGCAGCTTTTGCATGCGGGCGGCGTCGTCGCCCGTCAGTTCAATGGTGTTTTCGGCGCGCATGGTCACGCCCGCCACTTCGGGCGTCAGGCCTGCGGCCTCCAGCGCGTTCTTCACGGCTTCGAAGTCGGCCGGGGCGGTCAGCACCTCGACCGCGCCGTCGTCATCGGTCAGCACGTCTTCGGCACCGGCCTCCAGCGCCACTTCCATCACCTTGTCTTCGCTGGTGCCGGGGGCAAAAATCAGCTGGCCGCAGTGCTTGAACTGGAACACCACCGAGCCTTCCGTGCCCATGTTGCCGCCGTGTTTGCTGAAGGCGTGGCGCACTTCGGCCACGGTGCGCACGCGGTTGTCGGTCATGGTGTCGATCATGATGGCGGCGCCGCCGATGCCGTAGCCTTCGTAGCGGATTTCCTCGTAGGTCAGGCCTTCGGCGTTGCCCGTGGCCTTGTCGATGTTGTATTTGATGCGGTCGGCGGGCATGTTGGCCGCCTTGGCCTTGTCCACGGCCAGGCGCAGGCGTGGGTTGGCCGACAGGTCACCACCACCGGCACGGGCTGCCACAGTGATTTCACGAATGATGCGGGTCCAGATCTTGCCGCGTTTTTCATCCTGCCGCCCCTTGCGGTGCTGGATATTCGCCCATTTACTGTGTCCTGCCACGGGAAGTCCTTTTGTATTGATTTAATCTAGAGGAGGCTGCCGGACCTGGAATCGTCAGCTGCAAATCGACCGCAGCGGTCCATTTTTCACCGGCCGCTTGCCCCATAGCTTGGCTCTGGGGCGGCGATCCCGGCAAAAACTGTCCTCGCTGGGGCCGATTTTCGCTTGTAGACGCTCCAGGTCCGGCACCTTCCTTCCCGCGATTTTACTTTTGCCCGCCATCGATCTTCGAGGAAACCCCAAATGGCCGAACCCCTGCTGATTGCCAAGCACGACACGATTGAATGCCACCTGCTCCCGGGCCTGGCCAACCGCCACGGGCTGATCACGGGGGCCACCGGCACCGGCAAGACCGTGACCCTGCAAACCCTGGCCGAGAATTTCTCGCGCATCGGCGTGCCGGTGTTCATGGCCGACGTGAAGGGCGACCTCACGGGCGCGAGCCAGCCCGGCAAGATCGGCGACAAGCTGGCCGCCGTGCTCAAGGAGCGGGGCCTTCAGCTCCCCACGCCCCTGGCCTGCCCCACCACGCTGTGGGATGTGTTTGGCGAACAGGGCCACCCCGTGCGCGCCACGGTGTCCGACATGGGGCCGCTGCTGCTGGGCCGCATGCTCAACCTCAACGAGACGCAGCTGGGCGTGCTCAACCTGGTATTCAAGATCGCCGACGACAACGGCATGCTGCTGCTGGACCTGAAAGACCTGCGCGCCATGCTGCAGTACGTGGGTGACAACGCCAAGGACTTCACCACCGAATACGGCAACGTGAGCGCCGCCAGCGTGGGCGCCATCCAGCGCGGGCTGCTGCAGATCGAATCCCAGGGTGGCGAGCAGTTCTTTGGCGAGCCCATGCTCAACATCAACGACTTCATGCAGACGGTGGACGTGAATGTCGCCCCCGAGACGCCTTCGGCGTCGTCCCCCCAGGGGGGAGCATCTGCCGCTAGCGGCGGCTCGTCGCGGCAGATGGGCGTGATCAACATCCTGGCGGCCGACAAGCTCATGAACTCGCCGCGCCTGTATGCCACCTTTTTGCTGTGGATGCTGTCCGAACTGTTCGAGCAATTGCCTGAAATCGGCGACCCCGAGAAACCAAAACTGGTTTTCTTCTTCGACGAGGCCCACCTGCTGTTCAACGAGGCGCCCAAGGTGCTGGTCGAGCGCATCGAGCTGGTGGTGCGCCTGGTGCGCTCCAAAGGCGTGGGCGTGTATTTCGTCACGCAGAACCCGCTCGACATCCCCGACAGCGTGCTGGCCCAGCTGGGCAACCGCGTGCAGCATGCGCTGCGCGCCTTCACCCCGCGCGACCAGAAGGCCGTCAAGGCCACGGCCACCACCATGCGGCAAAAGCCGGGCCTCGATATCGAGACCGCCATCACCGAACTGGCGGTGGGCGAGGCGCTGGTAAGCTTTCTGGACGCCAAGGGCCGCCCCAGCATCACCGAGCGCGTGTTTGTGCTGCCGCCCGGCAGCCAGCTTGGCCCCATCACGCCGCAGCAGCGCCAGGCCCTGATGGCCAGCTCGCTGGTGGCCGGGGTTTACGAAAAGACGGTGGACCGCGAATCGGCCTACGAAAAGCTCAAGGGCCGCGCCGAAGAGGCTGCGGCGCAGGCCCCCGATGGCCATGGCAAGAGCGCCAACGGGGCGCCCGCCGAGGAAGGCGGCGGTCTGATGGGCGGGCTCAACGATGTGCTGTTTGGCAGCACCGGCCCGCGCGGCGGCAAGCGCGACGGCCTGGCCCAGACCATGGCCAAGTCGGCCGTGCGCACCATGGGCACCTCGCTGGGCAGGGAGATCCTGCGCGGCGTGCTGGGCGGCATCTTCGGCGGCAGCAAGCGGCGTTGATCCCGCGGGTGGATCGGGGGCATTGCGCGGCACTCTCCGCAATGCGATCACTCCTGTTTTTATAGCTGCAAGCGCTTGATGCACAAGCGCCAGTGGCATATTTCATTCAAAGTCACCCGCGCGACGATTCAGCGCAACGCACCGGACGTACATTCCACGTCCATGAACACCCTCACCTGTTTTTCCCTCCGCATCACCGACCATGTGGCCCACCTGGTGATGAACCGGCCCGAGGCGATGAACACCATGCACCCCACCTTCTGGCGCGAGCTGGACGCGGTGCTGGCCCACCTGCACCAGGCGGGCCAGGCGCGGGCGCTGGTCCTCAGCAGCACCGGCAAGCATTTCAGCGCGGGCATGGCGCTCGAAACCTTTGGCGGAGCCATCACCATGGACGACCAGAGCCCCGAAGGCCGCGCCGCCATCTTCGACCTGCTCACCGGCATGCAGGCCACCTTCACCCGCATCGAGACCCTGCGCATTCCCGTGATCATGGCCATCCAGGGCGGCTGCATTGGCGGCGCGGTGGACATGGTGACGGCCGCCTGCGTGCGCTACGCCACGGCCGACGCGTTTTTCTGCATCCAGGAGATCAACATCGGCATGGTGGCCGACGTGGGCACGCTGCAGCGCCTGCCCAAGCTGATTCCGCTCGGTATGGTCAAAGAGCTGGCCTATACCGGCCGCCGCCTGCCCGCCGCCAAGGCCCTGGGCTACGGCCTGGTCAACGAGGTGTTCGACACGCAAGACGCCATGCTGGCCGCCGCCCTGCAATGCGCGCAAGAGATTGCCAGCAAGCCCCCCGTCGCCATCTGGGGCACCAAGCAGGCGGTGAACTACGCCCGCGACCACTCGGTGGACGACAGCCTGCGCCAGATGGGCTGGCTGCAAGGCGCCATCTGGAGCAACCAGCATGTGCGCGAATCGGTCACCGCCATGAAGCAAAAGCGCGCGGGCGACTTTCCGGCGCTGGCAGCGTTGAAGCGTTTCAGCGAACAGGGCTGAGCGCCCAGCCAGCCCCACGCGGCATGCATCCACGCGGTGCCACGCGCGGCATGCCGGCGCCGCCAATCCGGATTCATCAAAATCAATAGCTGCCAGCGCTTACGGGATAAGCGCTGGAAGGCATTTTTGCTTGAAAACACCCTGCAACGGGCTATGATGCGCCAGCGTGGCTGCCGTTCCCCGGCGTCCCGCCAGATCAAGGATGCCGACATGACCCAGACACCCTTTTCCGTGCCCAATTTCGTGCCCACATATGCCGATGTGGCCGAAGCCGCCCATCGCCTGCACGGCATGGCGCACCGCACGCCCGTGCTGCGCTCCACCACCGCCGACGAGCGGCTGGGCGCGCAGCTGTTCTTCAAGTGCGAGAACCTGCAGCGCACCGGCGCCTTCAAGTTTCGCGGCGCGTTCAACACCCTGGCCCAGTTCACCGACGAACAGCGCAAGGGCGGCGTGCTGGCGTTCTCGGCCGGCAACCACGCCCAGGCCATTGCCATGTCGGCCCGGCTGCTGGACATGCCCGCCGTCATCGTCATGCCCGAGGACGCACCCGCCTCCAAGATGGCCGCCACGCGCGGCTACGGCGCGCAGGTGGTCACCTACAACCGCTACACCGATGACCGCGAGGCCATCAGCCGCCGTCTGGCGCAAGAGCGCGGCATGACGCTGGTGCCGCCGTTTGACCACCCGCACGTCATCGCCGGGCAAGGCACCGCGGCCAAGGAGCTGCTGGAAGAAGTGCCCAACCTCGACTACCTCTTCGTCTGCGTAGGCGGTGGCGGCCTGCTGGCCGGCAGCCTGCTGGCCGCCGAGGCGCTGGCCCCGCACTGCCGCGTGGTGGGCGTGGAGCCCGAGGCGGGCAACGATGGGCAGCAGTCTTTTCGCGCGGGCCATATCGTGCAGATCGCCACGCCGCACACCATTGCCGATGGCGCGCAAACGCAGGCGCTGGGCCAGCTCGCCTTCCCCATCATCCAGCGCCTGGCGGACGACATGGTCACCGCCACCGACGAGCAACTGGTGCAAGCCCTGCGGTTCTTTGCCGAGCGCATGAAGATCGTGGTCGAACCCACAGGCGCCCTGGCCTTTGCCGGGGCAGAGCACGGCAGCGTGGATGTGCATGGCGCCCGGGTGGGCATTCTCATCAGCGGCGGCAATGTCGATATGGCGCGCTATTCGCGCTTTCTGGCAGACTGACCCTGTTTTACCGATCAGCACCAAAACCATAAAAAAGGCCTTTTGCCCATGAGCAACGTCACCGTCATCACCCACCCCCTCGTCCAGCACAAGCTCACGCTGATGCGCAAGAAGGAAGCCAGCACCAACAGCTTTCGCCGCCTGCTGGGCGAGCTCTCCACGCTGATGGCCTATGAAGTCACGCGCGACATGCCCCTGCAGGACGTGCAGATCGAAACCCCGCTCGAAACCATGACCGGCAAGGTCATCGATGGCAAGAAGCTGGTGCTGGTGTCCATCCTGCGCGCGGGCAACGGCTTTCTGGACGGCATGCTCAATGTGGTGCCCGGCGCCCGCGTGGGCCACATCGGCCTGTACCGCGACCCGGCCACGCTGCAGCCCGTGGAGTACTACTTCAAGATGCCCTCCGAGATGGCCGAGCGCGACATCATCGTGGTCGATCCCATGCTGGCCACCGGCAACTCGGCCGCCGCCGCGGTGGAGCGCCTCAAGAAGCTCAACCCCCGCTCAATCAAGTTCGTGTGCCTGCTGGCCGCGCCCGAGGGCATTGCCACGCTGCAAAAGGCCCACCCCGACGTGCAGATATTCACCGCCGCCATCGACCGCGAACTCAGCGACCATGGCTACATCCTGCCGGGCCTGGGCGATGCGGGCGACCGCATCTTTGGCACCAAATAAGCGCACAAAATCACCACGCATGCACCAGCCGCCGCAGGGCCTTGCCGCCCAACGGTGGCTTTTTTCATGGGCACCACCCATGCCTGCCATTTTCTTCACCAACTGGTGGTTTTCCTCTGGCAGACTTGCCCCTGGTTTGCCGTTACGCAGCCGCCGACTGGCACGCTCCTTGCTCGGTAGCAGCACACCCAACCTCCTTGTCTGCCTGTCTGAAGGACCCCCACCATGACCACTCGCCGCATCTTCACCGGAAGCCTGCTCTGCACCTCCATGGCCCTTTCTGCCGCCCTGGCGCTGGCGCCCTCTTTGGCCACGGCGCAGTCCAGGCTCAAGGTCGCGGCGATCTACACGGTGCCTTTCGAGCAGCAATGGGTCAGCCGCATCCACAAGGCGCTCAAGGCCGCTGAATCGCGCGGCGAGATCGAATACAAGGCCAGCGAAAACGTGAGCAATGCCGACTACGAACGCGTGATGCGCGAGTACGCCACGGGTGGCAACCAGCTCATCGTGGGCGAAGCTTTTGCGGTCGAAGCCTCCGCCCGCAAGGTGGCGAAGGACTTCCCCAAGACCTCGTTCCTGCTGGGCTCCTCGGGCAAGCCGCAGGCGCCCAACTTCAGCGTGTTCGACAACTACATCCAGGAGCCCGCGTACCTGAGCGGCATGATCGCGGGCGGCATGACCAAGTCCAACAGGATCGGCATGGTGGGCGGCTTTCCCATCCCCGAGGTCAACCGCCTGATGCACGCCTTCATGGCCGGCGCCAAGGAGACCAACCCCAAGGTCGAGTTCACCATCACCTTCATCAACAGCTGGTTTGACCCACCGAAGGCCAAGGAAGCCACTTTTGCCATGATCGACAAGGGTGCCGATGTGCTCTACGCCGAGCGTTTTGGAGTGTCTGACGCGGCCAAGGAAAAAGGCAGGCTCGCCATCGGCAACGTGATCGACACCCAGGAGCAATACCCCGACACCGTGGTGGCCTCGGCCCTGTGGCACATGGAGCCCAGCATCGACCGCGCGCTCAAGCTGGTCAAGGAAGGCAAGTTCACGCCCGAGGACTACGGCCCGTATTCGATGATGAAACACAAGGGCTCTGAACTCGCCCCGCTGGGCACGTTCGAGAAGAAGATCCCCGCCGGCATCATCGCCAAGGTCAAGGCCAAGGAAGCCGACATCCTGGCAGGCAGGTTCACCGTGAAGGTGGACGACAGTCAGCCGAAGTCCACGGCCAGGTGATGGCGGGGCGCGTGAACGACGAAGCGGCCGTTCTGCGCCTGTCGGGCATCACCAAGCGCTTTGGCAGGCTGGTGGCCAATGACGGCATCAGCCTGACGCTGGCGCGCGGCGAAGTGCTGGCCCTGCTGGGCGAAAACGGCGCAGGCAAGTCCACGCTGATGTCCATCCTGTTCGGGCACTACGTGGCCGATGCAGGGAACATCGAGGTCTTTGGCCAGCCCCTGCCCCCTGGCCAGCCGCGTGCGGCCCTGGCGGCGGGCATTGGCATGGTGCACCAGCACTTCACGCTGGCCGACAACCTGACTGTTCTCGACAACGTGCTGCTCGGCACCGAGCCGCTGTGGCAGCCGTTTTCGCGCCGCAGCAGCGCGCGCGCCAGGCTGCTGGCCGTATCGCGGCAGTTTGGCCTGCCCGTGGATGCGGATGCCCGCGTGGGCAGCCTCTCGGTGGGCGAGCGCCAGCGGGTCGAGATATTGAAGGCCCTCTACCGGGGCGCACGCATCCTCATCCTGGACGAGCCCACCGCCGTGCTCACCCCGCAGGAGAGCGAGGCCCTGTTCGACACCCTGGCCCAGATGGTGGCGCGGGGCCTGTCCATCATCTTCATCAGCCACAAACTGGGCGAGGTGCTGCGCGTTTCGCACCGCGTGGCCGTGCTGCGCCAGGGCAGGCTGGTGGCCGAGGCGCCTGCGCAGGGCACCACACAAGGGCAGCTCGCGCAGTGGATGGTGGGCCATGCCATCGAGGCCCCCGCGCGGCGCCCAGCCCGGGTGGTGGGTGCGCCCGTCTGCACGCTGCACAAGGTAAGCACCGCGCCCACCGGCCGCGACCGGCTCCAGACTGTTTCGCTCACCCTCAACGCAGGCGAAATCGTGGCCATTGCGGGCGTATCGGGCAATGGCCAGGTCGCGCTGGCCGATGTGCTGTGCGGCGTGCGTGCCGCCACCGCAGGCCAGGTCACGCTGCGCGGCGCGCCCTTACAGGCCCGGCCCGCGTGGTTGGTGAGTCAGGGCGTGGCCCGCATCCCCGAAGACCGCCATGCCGTGGGCGTGGTGGGCGATTTGCCGGTGTGGGAAAACGCCGTGTCCGAACGCCTGCGCAGCCGCTGGTTTGCGCACCCGTGGTTCAGGGCCTTCTGGGTCAAGCGCCGCGCGGCCCGCCAGCATGCCCAGCGCGTGGCCGAAACATTTGACGTGCGCGGCGGCGGGCCCGACACGCCCGCCCGGGCACTGTCGGGCGGCAACATGCAAAAGCTCATTCTGGGCCGGGCGCTGCTGCCGCCGCAGGATGCAACTGGCAGCGCGCTCGCCCCGCGTCTCATCGTGGCCCACCAACCCACCTGGGGGCTGGACATTGGCGCTGTGCTGTTTGTGCAAACACAGCTTATTGCCGCGCGCGATGCGGGTGCGGCGGTGCTGCTGATCTCCGACGACCTGGACGAAGTGCTGGCCCTGGGCGACCGCGTGGCGGTGATGCACGATGGGCAACTGAGCGAGGCGCGGCCGGCGGAGGGCTGGACGCGCGAGGCGATTGGGCTGGCGATGGCGGGCGCCACGCACTGACCCGACACACAAGAACAAGACAAACCATGCGGCTCGAAAAACGCAACCACAGCTCCCCCGCCGCCTATGTGCTGGCGCCGGTGGGTGCCGTGGTGTTCACGCTGCTCATCAGCGGCCTGCTGGTGCTCTGGGCCGGGGCGCCCGTGGGCCGCACCTATGCGCTGCTGCTGCAAGGCGCGTTCGGCTCGGTGTTTGCGCTGACCGAAACGCTGACCCGCGCCACGCCGCTGATCCTGACCGGGCTGGCGGCGGCAGTGGCCTTTCGCGCGCGGCTGTTCAATATCGGGGCCGAGGGGCAGCTCTATGCGGGCGCGCTGGCCGCCGTGGCTGTGGGCGGCATGCATGGCGGGACAGGGCTGGAGTGGTCACCCTACGTGCTCTTTCCCCTGATGATGCTGGCGGCAGCGCTGGCCGGGGCGGCCTTGCTGCTGGGCCCGGCGCTGATGAAGGCGCGGCTGGGGGTGGACGAGGTGGTCACCACGCTGCTGCTCAACTTCATCATGCTGCTGCTGGTGTCGGCCCTGCTTGACGGGCCGATGAAAGACCCGCTCTCCATGGGCTGGCCGCAGAGCGTGGCGCTGCAAGGTGATTTGGAGTTGAGCAAGCTGGTGCCGCAGACGCGCCTGCACACGGGGCTGCTGTGGGCCGTGTCGCTGGCGGTGATGCTGTGGGCGCTGCTGGCGCGCACGGTGCCGGGCTTTGACATCCGGGCCGCCGGGGCCAATGCGCGGGCTGCGGCGTTTGCCGGTGTGCCCATCACGCGCACCGTGGTGCTGGTGGCCCTGCTGTCGGGCGGGCTGGCGGGGCTGGCGGGCGCCATCGAGGTGGCGGGCCGCACCGGGTATGTGACGCTCGACATGTCGCCGGGCTACGGCTACAGCGGCATCGTGATTGCCATGCTGGCAGGGCTGCACCCGCTGGGCGTGATTGCGGCGGGCACCTTTGTGGCCGGCGTGCTGGTGGGCGCCGACAGCATGAGCCGTGCGGTGGGTGTGCCCACCTACATTGCGGATGTGATCGTGGCGACCTCGTTGATTGCGGTGCTGGTGGCTGGCTTGCTCACGCAGTACCGCATTCGCTGGAAGTGACGCCGCCATGAACAATCACTCAGACCAGGATTTCAAGCAAAATTGGCCTCTGGCGCTTATCCATAAAGCGCCAGCAGCTATCAAAACAGAAGTAACCCGCACCGGGGCGAGCACATGACCGAACTGCTCGACATCCTCGCCAACCCCGCGTTCTGGATTGCCACCCTGCGCGTGGCCACGCCGCTGATCCTGGGCACGCTGGGCGTGCTGCTGTGCGAGCGCGCGGGGGTGCTCAACCTGGGCATTGAAGGGATCATGGTCGCGGGCGCCTTCACCGGCTGGCTGGCGGTGTATGCGGGCTACGGGCTGTGGACGGGGGTGCTGGTGGCGGCGCTGACCGGGGCGGCGTTCGGGCTGCTGCACGCCTGGCTCACGGTGGGGCTGGCGCTGTCGCAGCATGTCTCCGGCCTCGGTATCACGCTGCTGGCCACGGCGCTCGGTTACTACGGCTACCGCGTGAGCTTCCCGAAGGTGAACACACCGCCCACCATCGAGCCGTTTGCGCCGATGGAGTGGCTGGGCGTGCCCATCCTCTCGGCGCAGACGCCGCTCACGCTGCTGGCCCTGTTGCTGGTGCCGCTGCTGGCCTGGGTGCTGCTGCGCACGCCGCTGGGCCTGGCCGTGCGCATGGTGGGCGAGAACCCGCAGGCGGCAGAGGGCCAGGGCATCTCGGTGGCGGCCACGCGCACGGGGGCCATCGTCGCGGGCTCGGCGCTGATGGGTGTGGCGGGGGCGTTCCTCACGCTGTCGGCGTTCAACGCGTTCTTCTTCAACATGGTCAACGGGCGCGGCTGGATCTGCGTGGCGCTGGTGGTGTTTGCCTCGTGGCGGCCCGGCAAGGCGTTGCTGGGTGCGCTGCTGTTCGCCTTCTTTGATGCACTGCAGTTGCGCCTGCAGCAGGCAGGCGATGCATGGCTGCCGTACCAGGTGTATTTGATGCTGCCATACCTGCTGTCCATCCTGGCGCTGGTGCTGGTGGCGCGCAAGGCGGCCTATCCCCAGGCCCTGATGAAACCCTACCGCAAAGGAGAAAGATGAAACTGCAGCCCCCTGAGCGACTTCGTTGCGTCCCCCTTCTCTCGCGCTGCGCGCGGGAAGGGGGACGCCGCCAGCGCGGCGGGGCGGCCCTTGCGCGGCGTCCGCTGGCCTGGGCCGCGCCAGTTTCATACGATGCGGGCTGTGTACCGCGCAATGGATGATCGACATGCCTGCATTCCAAACCCTGCTGATGTTCGCCGCCGCCTCGCTGGCGCTGGCCGTCATCCCCGGCCCCACCATGCTGCTGGCGCTGGCCAACGGCATGGCCGGCGGCATGCGCCGCGCGGCCTGGGGCATGGCGGGCGCGGGGCTGGGGGCCGGCATTCTGATTGCCGTGGTGGCGGTGGGGCTGGGCTCGCTGCTCAACGCATCGGCCACGCTGTTCAACATGGTGCGCATTGCGGGTGTGCTTTACCTGCTGTGGCTGGCGGTGCAACTGTGGCGCAGCCCACCCGTGAATGTGCAGGCCGCGCTGGCCCATGTGCCCGGCCAGCAGGCCGTGGGGCGGGCCGCCTTCGTGCGCAGCCTGGGCGTGGCGCTTTCCAACCCCAAAACACTGCTTTTCTTTGCCGCCTTCTTGCCGCAGTTTGTGGACCCCGCCCAGCCCCAGGTGGTGCAGTACGCCGTGCTGGGCTCGCTGTTCGTGGGGCTGGACACGCTGGTCATGGTGGCCTATGCGGCCGCCGGCTGGCAGGCGGTGCGCTGGCTGTCGCAGCGCGGGCTGCGCTGGCTCCATCGCAGTTGTGCCGTGGGCATGGGCGTGCTGGCAGCCCTGCTGGCCGGCTACCGCCGCCACGGGGCCTGAAAGGCCGAGGGCCAACTGGTGACCCAGGCTCACGCTGGTTGCCACCGCAACAGACAGGAATCACAGCCAAAAAGGCCTCTAGCGCTTACAGAACAAGCGCCATATGCTATTAAAAAAATAGCCGCCGGCAGGGAACGGTCCCGCCGGCGGCTTTTGCCTTGGCCCCGCCGCGAAGCCCCGGGGCTTCGTGGCGGCGCTTTCACATCAATACACGTCGTGCTGCGTGTTGTTGACGTTGAAGTGGCCCGTGGGGGTGATGATGCGCGGGTCCTTGATCACGGCCTTGAGCTTGAGCGTCTTGTCGTCCACGACGACCAGTGCCGACGCCTTGTCCTTGGCAGACCACACGGAGAACCACACCTCATCGCCCGCCTTGTTGAACTCGGGCTGAACGACGCGCTTGGCACCGCCATCGTCCGGCAAACCGGCCCACTCGGCGATCGGCAACACGGTGTAGCCCTTGTCCAGGTTGTTGATGTCATACACCACGACGGACTGCGAGATCTTGGGATCAGGGTTCAGCGGTGCATCCGAGTACAAGTGCGTGGACTTGGGGTGGCTCTTGATGAACAGCGCGCCGCCCCCTGGGCCCTTGAGCTTGGCCACTTCCTTGAACGCATATTGCTTGTGCTTCTTGGGGTCGGTGCCGATCAGCGAGATGGTGTCGTCACCCAGGTGGCCGGTGGACCAGACGGGGCCGAACTTCGGATGGATGAAATTGGCGCCACGGCCGGGGTGGGGAATCTTGCCCACATCGACGATGGCCTCCATCTTGCCTTCCTTGGCGTCAATCACACCCACCTTGTTGCTGTTGTTGGCAGCCACCATGAAGTAGCGCTTGGTCGAGTCCCAGCCGCCATCATGCAGGTAACGCGCCGAGCCCAGCTCGGTGATCTTGAGCGCGTTGATGTCGGAGTAATCGACCATCAGCGTCTTGCCGGTTTCCTTGACGTTGACGATGAATTCCGGCTTGAAGTGCGAGGCCACGATGGACGCCACACGCGGCTCGGGGTGGTATTCCTGGGTGTCCACCGTCACGCCACGGGTGGAGACGATCTTCAGCGGCTCGAGGGTGTTGCCATCCATGATGACGAACTGGGGAGGCCAGTAAGCGCCCGCAATGGCCAGCTTGTCGGTGAAGTCGCCTTCCTTGCCCTTGTACTTGGACGTGTCCACCGAGCGCGCTTCCAGGCCCATGCGGATTTCAGCCACGTTGTCGGGCTTGGGCATCCACAGGTCGATCATGTTGATGCGGCCGTCGCGACCGATCACGAACAGGTAGCGGCCGGATGCGGAAGTGCGCGTGATGTGCACCGCATAGCCGGTCTTGACGATGTTGATGATCTGCTTGGTGTCGCCATCGATCAGCGCCACTTCGCCGGTATCACGCAGCGTGGTGGAGAAGATGTTGGCGATGTTGAAGTTGTTCATCTTCCGGGTGGGCCGGTCTTTGGGCGCCACCACGATCTTCCAGGTCTTCTTCATGTCGGCCATGCCCCACTCGGGCGGCTGGGGCGGATCTTGCTGGATGAAGCGGGCCATCATGTCCACATCGGCCTCGGTCATTTCACCCGAGGTCTGCCAGTTGGGCATGCCGGCGGGCGAACCGTATGCGATGAACACCTTCAGGTAGTCGGTGCCCTTGGGCAGGGTGATGTCGGGCGTCAGGGGCTTGCCGGTGGCCCCCTTGCGCAGCACGCCATGGCACCCTGCGCAACGCTCAAAGTAAGTCTGGCGGGCCCGGTCGAACTCGGCCTGCGTCATTTTGGGCGCTTTGGGGTTCGAGCTTTGGTACATCGGAACGTCGGCCAGCGGGGAAGAACCTGCCTGGTAATTCACCTCTGGGGCCGAAGCACCCTCTTTGTGTTGCGCCGCAGCGGCCAGCGCCAGAGTGGACAGTGCCAGGGCCGCAAGGCGCGCCAGCTTTCGGGTTGTCATGGGAACTCCTTTGTGTTCGCAGCCCATGCGCTGATTCCATCCTTCAGGACCGCCCGCCGAGGGCCGCGACGATGTAGTTTCGGCAGACTTGATGGCCATTCTTCGGCGGGTGCCTCGGGATTACTTTGATACGCATCAATAGTTCACTCAACATGCATCAATACACCGCAAGCCCACGAATAATCCCACAACGGCTACCGGAAACCAACACTTATATGAACCACGGCCCAAACCATTTTCGCGCCAGCGCCACCCCCTGGGCTCCCTCAACGCCATGGCCGCGCTCACCCTGGGGTGGCATGCCTGCCCACCGGCGGCGCCTGCGCGCAGGCCGTGCCAGCAATGGCCGAAGTGGTGGTCAGCGGCTCGCGCAGCGAACAGCTCACCCGTGACACCTCCGACACCAGCCGCACCAGCCGCATCACGCCCAACACGCAGTTCACCATCGGCCAGGCCACCACGCTCGATCTGTCGAACCAGTGGCGCCTGCGCAAGGACCTGCGGCTGAACGTTGCAGTGCACAATCTCACCAACCGCAAATACTGGCTCTGGCCTGACGTGTACGGCCTGGCCGCCGCCAGCACCGTGAACGACGCCTGCACCCAGCCTGGCCGCAGTTTGCATGCAGCGCTGGTCATGGACTTCCGAGCCAGCCGACCACCCAGCGCGCCCGCACACGGCGGCACCACCACACCGGCACTACCAGCCATCACTGCACGCACTACCCATGCTGGACCTTCTGATCACCAACACCACCTTGCCCGACGGCCGCCAAAACATGTCGATTGCCGTGCAGGATGGCCGCATCGTCGAAGTCACCGAAGGCCTGCAGGCCGCGGCCCATGAAACGGTGGATGCAGGCGGCCTGCTGCTGAGCCCGCCGTTTGTGGATGCCCATTTCCACATGGATTCCACCCTGAGCTATGGCCAGCCCCGGGTGAACGAAAGCGGCACGCTGCTCGAAGGCATTGCGCTGTGGGGCGAGCTCAAGCCCCACCTCACGCACGAGGCCATCGTGCAGCGCGCGCTGCAGTACTGCGACTGGGCCGTGGCGCGCGGACTGCTGGCCATCCGCTCGCATGTCGACACCAGCCATCCCAGCCTGCTGCCAGTGCACGCCCTACTGGATGTGCAGCAGCGCGTGGCGCCGTACCTGGACCTGCAATTGGTGGCCTTCCCGCAAGACGGCGTGCTGCGCGCCCCCGGCGGGCTCGATAACCTGAAACGCGCACTGGCGCTGGGCGTGGACGTGGTGGGCGGCATTCCGCACTTTGAACGCACCTACGCCCAGGGCACCGACAGCGTGAAACTGCTGTGCGAACTGGCGGCAAGCCAGGGCAAGCGCGTGGACATGCACTGCGATGAATCGGACGACCCGAATTCACGCCACGTCGAGACGCTGGCCCATGAAACCCAGCGCCTGGGGCTGCAGGGCCGGGTCACGGGCTCGCACCTCACGTCCATGCACAGCATGGACAACTACTACGTGAGCAAGCTCATTGCGCTGATGGCCGAGGCCGACCTGGGCGTGGTGGCCAACCCGCTCATCAACATCACGCTGCAGGGCCGCCACGACACCTACCCCAAGCGCCGCGGCATGACGCGCGTGCCCGAGCTGATGGCCGCCGGCCTCACGGTAGCCTTTGGCCACGACTGCGTGCTGGACCCCTGGTACAGCGGTGGCAGCGGCGACATGCTGGAGGCCGCCCACATGGGTCTGCATGTGGGCCAGATGACCAGCCAGGCCGCCATGCGCCAGTGTTTTGACGCCGTCACCACCCACCCCGCCAGGTTGCTGGGGCTGGAAGGTTACGGGCTGGCGGCAGGGTGCCACGCCGACTTCGTGCTGCTGCATGCGCGCGACCCCGTGGAGGCGATCCGCCTGCGCGCCACCCGCCTGGCGGTCTACCGGCGCGGCAAAAAGGTGGCCAGCAGCCCCGCCCCCGTGTCTGCCCTCGCGCTGCCGGGCAGGCCGGACAGCACCGACTTTCTGGCACGCTAGGGATGACCTGCATAACCCTCGCGAGTCGGTGGTAGCGCGGATCGGGATGGGCCGCAAGGCGTCTTTTTGCAGCCAATAGCCCAGCTATTGGCAAGAAAAGCAACGCAGCGGATCGCCCGAGGCCGCGCTACCACGGACCGCAGGGAGTTATGCAGGCCATCCCTAGAAGGCTGTCGGACTTGGAATCGTCGGCTGCAAAGCCAGCCGCAGCGGTCCATTTTTTACTGTCTTTTTGCCCCATGGCCGGGCCATGGGGCTGCAAATCCGGCAAAAACTGTCCTCGCTGGGTCCGCTTTTCGCTGATCGACGCTCCAAGTCCGACAGCCTCCTGGACCGACGCGGCGGCCCGTTGTCGCTGGTTGCCACCGCAACAGACGGGAATCACAGCCAAAAAGGCCTCTAGCGCTTACAGGACAAGCGCTATTTGCTACTAATAAAATAGCAAATCAAACGACACGGTTCGCTTTTTGCAACCCGGTTGACGTGGCTCGCGCAATGTGGCTGGCCAATGTGCCTTGCATTACGCGCGTGCACCCTGATCAGCGCGGGCCATCCTTCCAACCCACCGTGGATCGGCTCACGCAGGCCGCGAAAGGGCCTGCGCTTCGACCCGGTTGCGCCCATGCTCCTTGGCCAGGTACATGGCCTCGTCGGCACGCTGCAACAGGGCATCCGACGAATCGCCAGGCAGATACTGCGTCGCCCCGATGCTCACCGTCAAGCCAATGGGGCCACGGTCCGTGAGCACGGGCTGGCTGGCCACCAGGGCACGCAGGCGCTCGGCCACGGCACGGGTGCCCTCGCTGCTGGCATTGGGCAGGAAAATGGTGAATTCCTCGCCGCCCATCCGCCCCATCACGTCCTCATTGCGCAGGCAACCGATGGCCAGGCGGACAAAATGGCGCAGCACATCGTCACCACTTTTGTGCCCCCAGGTGTCGTTGACCTTCTTGAAATGGTCCAGGTCAATCGCCAGCACGGAAAGATCGGACTGTGTGCGGTGCGCACTGCTGATGGCTTTCTCGAGCAGCGTGAGGAACGCCCGCCGGTTGAACGCGTCGGTGAGCGGGTCCACCTCGGCCAGGTGGCGCAACTCCCGGGTGATGTATTCATTGGTCAGCATCAGCGTGCCAAACGCCATCATCACCAGGGACAACGTGGATTCAAGCACCACAAACTGCGACAGCAGCGCCACCATGCCGGCATCAGCCACCTCCCCCGCACCGGGCGCGGCCAGCCTGAACAGCAGCGGCCGCAACAGCAGGAAAATCCCATGCAGCCCCGCCACGATGGCAAACAGGTAACGTGCGGGCACGTTCCGAAAACCGCCGCGTGCCAGGGTGTGGGCAGCCGCCAAAAAGAACACGCCAGAGACCGAGCCCGCCAACGCAAACCGGATACCCAGGTGCGGCTGCGCCACCGTGAAATACGCAGCCGCTGCCACCACGACAGCGATGACCGTCGCCGGAACCCCGTGCCGCGCGGGCGGCCGCCCCATGTAGGCACGACTGCCCAGAAATGCGAGGTAGGCCGCCACGGCAATGGACGCCTGCGACAGCACCACCGACAGCACTTCCGGCAGGTGGTCGCGCACCAGCAAACTGGCGCAAAACACCGAGGCACTGAGAAAAGACAGCATCCATAGCCGCAAGCCGGGAATGCCCTTGTTGAAATGCCACACGGCATATAGCACCGTGGTGACCAGCGCGGCAAGGATGCCGGCAAGGATGACGAGCGTTGGGCTGTGCACGAGCGATGGGGGTGGGCTGACGGCGGGCGGATGGATGGCAACGAAGGAAATCTACCCAGCGTTGCGGACCCGTTGCATGGAAAAGCGGGAAAAATGGGGTGGAATGTTAACCGGGTCTTGGGATTCGGTCCGGCGCGCCTTCATGCCAAGATGCACAGAAACAGGCAGACGTCCGCGCCCATGGCGAATGCTGGACGGATGCGCGCGCCAGACACGTCGGCGCAACGCCCCGCCTCACCTGGCCACCCTGTCATCCTGCCACATGGCACTCGCGGCGCAGCAAGGCCAGCGCGTCGTGCATCTGGTAATCCATGTCGCTGCCCAGCGTTTTGCCCGATTCCTGCACAAAGCTGTTCCACATGCCGATGTAGTCCGCCTGGTAGGCACCCGGCGCATGGCTGCGAATGAACCCGGTGGCCAGCTCGGGCTGCAGGCCGCTCTTGCGGATCTTGCGCACGAGGCTGGCGGCGGCTTTTTCCGTCAGCAAGGTCTTCTTGGGTGCGCCTGCGGCCAGGCACAGGAACAAGGTGAGCAGCGAGTGCTCGTCTTCGTTGCCCTGGGTGGTTTTGGTCCAGGTCTTGCTGGCGGGCTGGGGGGGCTCGCCGCCCTCTTCGATCGCATCCAGGCTGCGGTGGTAATGGTCCACCTCGGCCAGCGGGTCGTCCAGCAGGAAATAGCGGGCGCGGAAAGCACCGGTCGGACGCAGCAGGCTGCGCAGCGGGTTGTTGGCGTCCAGCAATTTGGGCAAGTCGGCCAGTACGGCAGCGCAATGGGCCTGCATCACCGCGCGCAGGTCCGCGGGCATGCCGGCGGGCAGCGGCAGTTGCGTGGGCACCGCCCGCTTTTTCGTGCGCAGCGCCATAACCAGCTTCTCCAGGGCCACGGCATTGGGCCACTCGCCCAGATGCATGGCACTGGGCGCCAGGGCCTGCATGAGCAGGCCGGTGCGGATGACGGCCTCGGCATCGGCGCCTGCGGCTTCGAGCTCGTCGGTGTCGAGCTCGTACTGCTCGGCCAGCCAGTGCGCGGCACGGATGGCCTGGGCAATCTGGCTTCGGCGGGCCAGTTCGGCCTGGTAATCGGTGTAGCTGCGCAGCGACCATACGGCCAGCAGCGGCGTTTGGGCATCGGCATAGCCGGCCATGCCGAAGTTGCTGCTCTCGGGCATGGCGATCAGGCGCTTGAGCATGTCCGAGCCGCCCTTGGAGCGCGACAGGAACGAGTGGTCGCGCAGCGAGGCGGCGGCCTTTGCCACGTCGCCCCCCGTGGTGTCCAGCAAATACAGGCTGATGAGGTTGACCATGCGGTCACGGGCTTTTTCCAGCTCGGGCCGTAAAAATTCGCTGCCAAAGTGGCGGGCGATCTGCACCATGCCCTTGGGTGCATCGGCGCAGATGGCGGCCAGCCTGGCCGCATCGAGAATGCCGTGCTGCACGCCGTGCACCAGGGCTTTTTCAAGGAACGGGCGGGCATCGTGCAGCTGCAGCGCCTGGGCGGGTGCGGCTGCGCTGGAGGCGGTCTTTTCGGGCATGGCGGAGGGGCTCACACCGACTTAAATAGCGGATTCTTCGTCAGACGCGCGAGCGGCTGGAGTGGCCTTGCCGCGATCGGTATCGCTGGTTTCAAACTTGCCATCGTCTTCCTCCGCGGAATCGTCACCCTCTTCCAGGCCCATGTCATGGGCCCGCGCCTTGGCGCGCAGCACCAGCAGGGTTTCGATGAAGAGGTCGCGGCATTCATAGCGCAGCAGCCAGGCCAGCTGCATCCAGTCACGGTCGGCCACTTCGTCCTGGTCGATGCGCGGCTGCACATAGCCCGACGCCAGCAACTCGTCATCACTCAAGGTGGGGCCGTAGTCGTCGGTGGCGTCGAAGGTGCCGGTGCGGGCAAAGGCTTCGATGCGGCTCCACTTCTCGGCAAAATAATTGGCCAGGGCCTCGCTGCCGCCTTCCAGATCGCCAATCGCGGTCAAAAATTCCACCGGGTCGGCATCGTCCCGAAAAATGACGGCATTGACCATGTTGCGCAGGTGCGTGTGGGTGAGGTCCTTGTATTGCTTTTCGAGCACCATCGCCCGCGCAAACTGTTCGGGCGTGACCAGCAGGTTGACGACGGACGCCTTGGAGTCGTCGTACTCGCGCATCACGGCCAGCACGTCTTTCGGTGCCAACTGGTCCAGCACGACCATCAGGGCGTTGTCGCCTTCGGTGTCGGCCAGGTCGGCCAGCGCCGATTCGGCGCCCACGATGTCGCCGGCGGCAATCAGGCTGGTGGTTTTGGTGATGAGGGCCAGGTGGTTCATGTGCGGGAAATCTCGGTCTTGTCAGTCTTTGCGGTCAAAGCCGGCGTCGGCCAGCCAGTTGGAACTGGCCTCGTCGCGGGTGCGGCTGTTGTGCGGGTCGGCGGCATCGTCGGCGCTCAGGGCGTTGTAGTCATCGTCGTGCTCGGCGGCCTCTTCTTCGCCGTCCTGCTCGGCATCGCCCTGCGCGGGCGCCGGGGCCAGGCGAGCATGCTGGTGCAGATACTCCAGCCCCGCCGCCACGACCATGAAGGCGGGCCCGCCGGGCTCGCGCAACACGGTTTGAGCCAGGCTGGCGGCCCAGGGTTCCAGCGAGACAGCGCCCGCCAGCGTGCCCCAGTCGAGCAGGTTGTCGGCCCCCTGGCCGAGCAGGTGCTCCATCACCAAAGGCTTGGCAAAACGGAAGCCCTGGTGGAAGACCACCGCCACCATTTCAGGGGCCAGCTCCATCATGTTTACCAGAAAACCGATTTCAGAGCGCTTTTCTGCCAGCCGCTTGCGCAGGACATCCTTGCCCTCCGAGTCCGAAACCAGGTCATCGAGCTCGGCCTGGTAGGCCGAACGCAGGTCATAAAAGTAGGGGGAAAGTTTCACGAAGGAAGAATGCTCTTGAAATAGGTTTGCCAGATCTCTTGCGCGGTCTGCAGCGGGTCGTCCAGCAGGTTGCGGCGGCGGTTGTCGTCGTAGGCCTGGCGGGTCTCGTCGTCCGACAGCACTTCGTAGGCCTTTTGCACGGCCTGAAAGCGCTGCGCCGCGTCGGGCGCATCGTTCTTGTCCGGGTGATAGAACGACGCCTTCTGGCGAAAGGCCTTCTTGATATCGGACAGCGACGCGTTGGCGCCCAGCCCGAGGGCTGCGTAGTGGTCAGCGGACATGGAATGGTTGGGAAATAAAGCGCAAGCGCGGCGCCGGCCTGGTGAGGGCCAGCGCCGGTGCCAATCAGTTGCCCAGGCTTACATAGACGTTCTGCACGTCGTCGTTGGCGTCAATGGCGGCCAGAAAGCTCTCGACTTCTTCGAGCTGCTCTGCCGACAAATTGGCGGGGTTGACCGGGTTCTTGGGCTTGTAGCCCAGCTTGGCCGACAGCACGGTAAAGCCCTGCGCCGGCAGCGCGCGGCTGACCAGGTCCAGGTCGGTCGGGTCGGTCCAGAAGGTGGTGGTGCCCTCTTCGTCGCCCGCTTCAAAGTCCTGCGCGCCGGCTTCGATGGCGGCCAGTTCGGGATCGGCGCCGGGGGTGGAGGGCTCGGCCTCGATCATGCCCACATGGTTGAAGTCCCATGCCACCGATCCCGAGGTGCCGAGCTGCCCCTTGCGGAACAGCACGCGCATTTCGGGCGCGGTGCGGTTGACGTTGTCGGTCAGGCATTCGACCATCACGGCCACCTGGTGGGGGGCAAAGCCCTCGTAGATTACGTGCTCGAAATGGACGGCCTCATCGCCGATGCCGGCGCCCTTCTTGATGGCGCGCTCCAGCGTTTCCTTGGGCATCGAGACCTTGCGGGCCTGCTCCACCACGAGGCGCAGGCGCGAATTGCCGGCAGGGTCGGCCCCGCCGCGCGCCGCCACCATGATTTCCTTGGCCAGCTTGCCAAACAGCTTGCCTCTGGCGTCTGCGACTTGTGCCTTACCTTTTGCTTTCCACTGGGCGCCCATGGCTGATATTCCTTGGTGTTATGGCGCTCCATGAACCGGTTCACTGGCGCCTGATTTTTGTCTTGGGGCGATTGCGCGAACTGTTTTTCAACGAAAAATGGGCACGCAGCCGAACCCTGTAGGTTACCACTCGGCGATTTGCCCCGCCTTTTGCGTCGCTGCGGGCAAGAATGCGGGTTAATCTAGTGTCCTGGGTTGGAAGTTCGTTGAAGACGTAAAGAGGTCGAAATCGTCGTCAGGCAAGGCGCAAACCACAGTGATAGCCGTAGCTATCGCGAGGATTTGCAACGCAGCAGGGTGGCGATTTTCGGCATCTTCATGAAACGAATTTGCAACCCAGGACACTAGCCATCGCCGGATGGGCACCCGGACCGGCACGGCGCAGAAGACTGCTGCGGTCCACTGGCCAAAAATGGTCCACCGCAGCCCACACGGAGTTTTTCCCTTGCTCAACACCCTCTGGCTGGGTTTCTTTGTCACAGCCGCCATTGCCGCACTGGCCCAATGGTCGGTTGGCGGCAATACCCAGATCTTCGCGGCCATGGTCGAGGCCCTGTTTGCCATGGCCAAGCTTTCGGTCGAGGTGATGGTGCTGCTGTTCGGCACGCTCACGCTGTGGCTGGGCTTTTTGCGCATCGCCGAAAAGGCCGGCATCGTGAACGCCCTTGCGCGCTGGCTGGCGCCGCTGTTTGCGCGGCTGATGCCCGGCGTGCCACGCGGCCACCCGGCCCTGGGCCTGATGACGCTGAACTTTGCCGCCAACGCGCTGGGGCTGGACAACGCCGCCACGCCCATGGGCCTGAAAGCCATGCGTGCGCTGCAGGAGCTGAACCCGCAGCCCGACACCGCCACCAACGCGCAGATACTGTTTCTGGTGCTCAACGCGTCATCGCTCACGCTGCTGCCGGTCACCATCTTCATGTACCGCATGCAGCAGGGCGCGCCCGACCCGACGCTGGTGTTCCTGCCCATCCTGCTGGCCACCTCGGCCTCCACGCTGGTGGGACTGTTCAGCGTGGCGGTGGTGCAACGGCTGCCGCTGTTCAGCCCGGTGGTACTGGCCTACCTGCTGCCGGTGGCGCTGCTGCTCGCCGGGTTCATGGCGCTGCTGGCCACGCTGTCGGCGGCGGCGCTGGCGCAGCTGTCGTCGCTGCTGGGCAACCTCACGCTGTTTGCACTGGTGCTGCTGTTCGTGGTGGTGGGCGCCTGGCGCAAGGTGGCGGTGTATGAGGCGTTTGTCGAAGGCGCCAAAGAGGGCTTTGATGTAGCCAAGGGCCTGCTGCCCTACCTGGTGGCCATGCTGTGCGCGGTGGGTGTGTTCCGCGCCTCGGGTGCGCTGGGCTATGTGCTGGACGCCATCCGCTGGTGCGTGCAGGTGCTGGGCATGGATGCACGCTTTGTCGACGCCCTGCCCACGGCGCTGGTCAAGCCGTTTTCGGGCAGCGCGGCGCGCGCCATGCTGATCGAAACCATGCAGAGCCAGGGCGTGGACAGCTTCGCCGCGCTGGCAGCCGCCACCATCCAGGGCAGCACCGAAACCACGTTCTATGTGCTGGCGGTGTACTTTGGCGCCGTGGGCATCCAGCGGGCACGCCATGCGGTGGCCTGCGCGCTGCTGGCGGAGCTGGCCGGCGTGGTGGCCGCCATTGTGGTGTGCTACCGGTTTTTTGGCTGATATTCAAGCCAAAATGGCCTCTGGCGCTTATGAATAAAGCGCTAGAAGCTACTATTTATATAGCAAAACCATCAATTCACCCCGGGGATTTCGGCCAGCGCCTGCTCAAAATCGGCCAGCAGGTCCTGCACCTCCTCCAGGCCGACAGACAGGCGGATCATGCTGTCGCCGATGCCCATGTTGGCCCGCACCTCAGGCCCCGCTTCCCAGAAGATGGTGTGCGCCACCGGGATGATGAGCGTGCGCGTATCGGCCAGGCCCGTGGCCTTGATGGGCAGTTGCAGGCGGTTGCACAGCGGCAGGCACTGGGCGGGGTCGCGCAATTCAAACGACAGCAGCCATGAACCCGCCTTGAGGTGCTTTTTGGCCTGCGCATGTTGCGGGTGCGAATCCAGCAGCGGGTAATACACGCGCGCCACGGCAGGGTGCTGCTCCAGCCACCGGGCCAAGGCCAGCGCGGTGGCGCTGGTGCGGTCCATGCGCAGCGCCAGCGTTTCGGCGCCCAGCGCAATCTGGTGCGCAGCGTGGGACGACAAGGCGCCACCCATGTCGCGCAGCCCCTTCTTGCGCACCTGCTGCAGGCCCCAGCCCTTGGCATCGCCCTTTCGGTAGGCCGGAAAAATGTTGGGGTAACGGCTCCAGTCGAAGGCACCGGTGTCGGTGACGGCGCCGCCCAGTGCGTCGCCCTGCCCGCCAATGCTCTTGGTGAGCGAATTGACCACCAGCCCAGCCCCCACCGTGCCCGGACGAAACAGATACGGAGAGGCCACCGTGTTGTCCACCACGTAGAGCAGCCCGCGCTCCTTGCACAGCGCGCCAATGCCTTCGAGGTCGGGCATCTGGGTGCCGGGGTTGGCGATGGTCTCGACAAACACCATGCGGGTCTGGGGGCGCACTGCGGCAGCCACCTGGGCGGCATCCGTCACATCCACCGTGGTGACCTCGATGCCCAGGTCAGCCAGCGTGCCGAACACGCTGTTGGTGTTGCCAAACACGAACTTGCTGGCTACCAGATGGTCACCCGCCCTGAGCAGCGTGAGAAAAATGGCGCAGATGCCTGCCATGCCGGTGGAAAAGACGATGCTGCCCTGGCCCTGCTCCATCTGCGTGATCTTTGCCTCCAGCGCCGCCGTGGTGGGGGTCCCCTGGCGGGCATAGTTGAAGCCGCCCTTGGCGGTGCCCTGGAACACGGCAATCAGGTCTTCGACCTTGCCAAAGCCGTATTGCACCGAGGTATGGATGGGCTGGTGAACGGCGCCATGCTCGGCGCCCCCCAGCCGGTCGGCATGCACGATCTGGGTGGTGAAATGGGGGTTGTGCGGTGTCGTCATAAAAGTGTGCGGATATGGGGCTTCGTAAAGGGCACGACAGCAAATACAGGCGCTGCCCCAACGCCAGCGCACCCGTGGAACTGGCTTTGCCAGGCCACTGGGTGCGTCCCCCTCCGGGGGAAGGCGCGCAGCACCTCAGGGGGTCAGCGTTCAGGCGCGATGTGCTCCGCGTAATCGTACAGGGCGCCCAGAATCTCCTGGGTCCGGTCGTCGTCTGCGGTCTCAGAAATCTGGTCGATCTCGGTGAACAGTTGCTCCACGGTACGCGCCCCGCCCGCTCCATCGAACAGGCAGGCGGCACGGTGCGCCGCCCAATGCTCGGCTTCTTCTGGCGACAGCGTGTCCGGGAAATTGCGGGCCCGGTAGCGCCACACCAGCTCGGCCAGGCGCGGATCATCAAAGCCCGTGCGCGCGGCGGCCAGCTTCGCACCTGACATGGTGCGCAAGTCGTTCAGGTGGCGGCGATCGCTGTTGCCCACGAATCCGCCGTACAGGTCCTGGTCCACATCGGGGGTGGGTTCGGCCGGGCGGGTAAACACGGCCGGCCAGATGCCGCTCATGTCCGGCAAGGCCCGCGCCATGTCGGCATGCTGCGCCGCCTGGGCCAGGTCCATGCCCCAGCGCTGCGCCAGCGCAGGGGTGAGCGTGTTCACATTGCCCACCACCATGGGCGATTTGTTCAGGTGGATGGTCTTGATGGGCAGGCGCGTGGTGCCCTCGGGCAGGTCGGCCGCCCTGGAGAACATGCGCAGGCGGATCTCGTCGGCGCCCAGCGTGGCCAGTTCACGCGGGTCATGGGCGAGGTCCCAGGCAATCAGCTCGTTCTTGTTGGTGGGATGGCTGGCCAGCGGCCACATGACGGCCAGGCAACCGCGCTCGGCAGGGAACATGCCCGAGACATGCAAGAACGGCCGTGCCGTGAGGGCCGTTGCCGGAAGCCGCAGCTCGGCGGCCACGCGGTCCTTCTTGTGCAGCGACAGGGCAAAGTCAAACAGCTTGGGGTTGTGCTGGCGGATCAGCCGCGCCAGCGCAATGGTGGCGCGCACGTCCGACAGCGCATCGTGCGCGGCCTCGTGCACGAGGCCGTTGGCTTTGGAAAGATGCTCCAGCTTGAAGCTGGGCGTGCCGTCTTCCTTTTTGGGCCAGATGATGCCGTCCGGCCGCAGCGCATAGGTCATGCGCACCACATCGAGCAGGTCCCACCGGCCGCACTGGTTTTGCCACTCGCGCGCATAGGGGTCGATGAGGTTGCGCCAGAACATGAAGCGCGTGATCTCGTCGTCGAACCGGATGGTGTTGTAGCCCACGCCGATGGTGCCCGGCTGCGCAAATTCGGCCTCGATGCGATTGGCAAAAGCGTGCTCGGGCACGCCCTTTTCGAGGCATAACTGCGGCGTGATACCGGTGATGAGGCAGGCCTCTGGATCGGGCAGGTAGTCGTTGGCGGGCTGGCAGTAGAGCATCAGCGGCTCGCCGATTTCATGGAGCTCGGCGTCGGTGCGGATGGCCGCAAACTGCGCCGGCCGGTCGCGCCGGGTGTTGGCACCGAAGGTTTCGTAGTCGTGCCAGAGGAAGGTGTGAGGGGCCATGGTCGGTAAAGAGACAAAGACAAAGGCGAAAAAAAGAGCGCGCAAGGGCGCTGCCAGCGCCAAGGGTTCACTGTAACCGGATTTCGAATCATTTTAGCCTCCAGCGCTTGCACATAAAGCGCCGACAGCTATCAAAATAGTAGTGAACACAAAGACCAGCCAAATCACGGCGCGCCACGCCTGCGGCAAGACACAGCCACTGCAGCGCGGGACAATGGCGCATGCAAAGTACCCAAGCACCTCGTTTTTTCCGGACGCGCTCCTCACCGCTTGCATGGACGCTGATGCCTGCCGCGGTGCTGGCGGCCATGGCCCTGGCGGGATGCGCCTTGGCCCCCGCCCCAGTTCCCGCCAGCCCCCCGGCCACGGTGGGCGCCCCCATGCCAGCGGCAGCCAGCCCAGGCGCCGCCACCGCAACCGGCGGCACGGCAACCGACATGGACCACGCGGCAGGCTTTGCCGACTGGCGAACCGCGTTTTCGTCGCAGGCCCTGGCGAGCGGCATTCGCCCTGACACGGTGCGCGACGTGCTGGGCAACGCCCAATGGCAACCGCGCGTGGTGGAACTGGACCGTGCCCAGCCCGAATTCACCCGCACGCCCTGGGCCTACCTCGACAGCGCCGTCTCTGCGCAGCGCATTGCGCAAGGCAAGGCCAGGCTGGCCGAGCACCAGGCGACGCTGGAGGCGGCCGCAGCCCGCTACGGCGTGCCTGCCACCGTGATCACCGCCATCTGGGGCATCGAGAGCAACTTCGGCAGCCATTTCGGCAGCTTCCGCACCGTGGACGCACTGGCCACGCTGGCCTACGAAGGGCGGCGCCGCGCCTGGGCACAAAGCGAACTGCTGGCCGCCCTGCGCATCATCGACGCGGGCGACATCGCTGCCGACCGAATGATCGGCTCATGGGCCGGCGCCATGGGGCATACGCAGTTCCTGCCCTCGGTGTTCCTGGCCTACGCCGTCGATGCCGATGGCGACGGGCACCGCGACATCTGGGGCAGCATCCCGGACGTCGCTGCATCCACGGCCCACTTTCTGGCCCGTTCCGGCTGGCAGGCGAACGAGCCCTGGGGGGCCGAAGTCCAGCTGCCACCTGGGTTCGACCACGCACGGGCCGACCTCGTCGTGCAACAGACCACGGCGCAATGGGAAGCCGAGGGTGTGCGCGCGCCCGACGGCCAGGCGCTTCCCAACCTGGCCGCAGCCTCCATCGTCACTCCGGGCGGCGCACGCGGCCCCGCATTTGTGGTGGGAACCAACGTCCGGACCATCCTACGGTACAACAACTCCATCAACTACGCGCTTGCGGTGGCGCTGCTGTCGCAACAGATCGGTGGCGGCGCAGCCATTGCGGGCGCCTGGCCCCGTGATCTGGAGCCCCTGACACGCACACAGATGCAGGCGCTGCAGGAGGCGCTGAACCGCAGCGGATTTTCTGCCGGCACCCCGGACGGCGTGATGGGCCCTGCCACCCGCGCAGGCCTGCGCGCCTTTCAGCGCAGCATCGGTGTGGTGCAAGACGGCTACCCCACGCTGGAGCTGCTGCAGCGCGTGCAAGCGCCCTGAATGACAGTCCAAGCTGAAATGCCCTTCTTCTTCTTGTGTTGCCAGGCGCCAAGTAAAAAAACCCACGGCATACACCATGGGTTTTCTTTTTTTTGCCCTGCGGGCGGGCGCCCAAGGGCGCCGCCACTGCGCTCACTCACTCAATCGGCCGTGGCTTCTTCCGGCTCGGCGGGTTCGGACTTGGCCGACCGCTCCTTTTTGGGCAGGGGCTGGATATCCAGCAGCACTTCGGACGTTTCCACGCCCTTGTCGTCGGTCTTCACATCGATGTCCACCGTCAGGCGCCCACCTTCGGTCAGGCGGCCGAACAGCAGTTCGTCGGCCAGCGCGCGGCGGATGGTGTCCTGGATCAGGCGCTGCATCGGGCGGGCACCCATCAGCGGATCGAAGCCCTTCTTGGCCAGGTGCTTGCGCAGCGTGTCGGTGAAGGTGACTTCGACCTTCTTCTCGGCCAGTTGCGTTTCCAGCTGCAACAGGAACTTGTCCACCACACGCAGGATGATCTGCTCGTCGAGCGCCTTGAAGTTGACGATGGCATCCAGCCGGTTACGGAACTCGGGCGTGAACAGACGCTTGATGTCGCCCATTTCGTCGCCCGCCTGCCGCGGGTTGGTGAAGCCAATGGTCGCCTTGTTCATGATCTCGGCGCCCGCGTTCGTGGTCATGATGATGAGCACGTTGCGGAAGTCGGCCTTGCGTCCGTTGTTGTCCGTCAAGGTTCCATGGTCCATCACCTGCAGCAGCACGTTGAAGATGTCCGGGTGCGCTTTCTCGATCTCGTCGAGCAGCAGCACCGCGTGCGGCTTCTTCGTGATGGCTTCGGTCAGCAGGCCACCCTGGTCGAACCCCACGTAGCCGGGGGGCGCACCGATCAGGCGGCTCACGGCATGGCGCTCCATGTACTCCGACATGTCGAAACGGATCAGCTCGATGCCCATGATGTAGGCGAGCTGCTTGGCTGCCTCGGTCTTGCCAACGCCGGTGGGGCCGCTGAACAGGAACGAGCCGATGGGCTTGTCGCCCTTGCCCAGGCCCGAACGCGCCATCTTGACCGCGCTGGCAAGCACTTCCAGGGCCTTGTCCTGGCCGAACACGACGCTTTTCAGGTCGCGCTCCAGCGTCTGCAGCTTGCCGCGGTCGTCGTTGGAGACATTGGCGGGCGGAATGCGTGCGATCTTGGCCACGATCTCCTCGATCTCGGCCTTGCCAATGGTCTTCTTGCGCTTGCTCGGCACCATGATGCGCTGGGCAGCACCGGCTTCGTCGATCACGTCAATCGCCTTGTCGGGCAGATGACGGTCGTTGATGTACTTGGCGCTCAGCTCGGCCGCTGCCTGCAGGGCCGCTGCGGCGTATTTCACGCTGTGGTGCTCTTCAAAGCGGCTCTTGAGCCCCTTGAGGATGTCGATGGTTTCCTGCACGGTTGGCTCGACCACGTCCACTTTCTGGAAGCGGCGCGACAGCGCTGCGTCCTTTTCGAAGATGCCACGGTATTCCGTGAAGGTGGTCGCGCCAATGCACTTGAGCGCACCGCTCGAGAGCGCCGGCTTGAGCAGGTTGGAGGCATCGAGCGTGCCGCCCGATGCGGCGCCCGCACCGATCAGGGTGTGGATCTCGTCGATGAACAGGATCGCATTGGGCTTGTCCTTGAGCGACTTGAGAACGCCCTTGAGGCGCTGCTCGAAATCCCCCCGGTACTTGGTGCCCGCCAGCAGCGCGCCCATGTCGAGCGAATAGACCACGGCCTCGGCCAGAATTTCAGGCACGTCGTTTTGCGTGATGCGCCAGGCCAGCCCCTCGGCAATCGCCGTCTTGCCCACGCCGGCCTCGCCCACCAGCAGCGGATTGTTCTTGCGGCGGCGGCACAGGATCTGGATCGTGCGCTCGACCTCGTAGTGGCGGCCGATCAGCGGGTCGATCTTGCCTTCCTTGGCGGCTTGGTTCAGGTTCTGCGTGAACTGCTCCAGCGGAGACGCTTTTTCATTGCGTTCCGAACCGCCGCCCTCCTCGCCTTCGGCCTGGTTCTCGGCCTTGGCGGGTTCTGGCGGTTCACCCTTTTTGATGCCGTGCGCAATGAAATTGACCACGTCCAGGCGCGTTACGCCCTGCTGGTGCAGGTAATACACGGCATGCGAGTCCTTTTCGCCAAAGATCGCCACGAGCACATTGGCGCCCGTCACCTCTTTCTTGCCATTGCCCGTGGATTGCACGTGCATGATGGCGCGCTGAATCACCCGCTGGAAGCCCAGCGTGGGTTGTGTGTCCACTTCGTCAGATCCTGCGACCTGCGGCGTGTTGTCTTTGATGAAGTTCGACAGCGATGAACGCAGATCATCGACGTTGGCCGAACATGCGCGCAGCACTTCCGCTGCGCTGGGGTTATCGAGCAGTGCAAGCAACAGATGCTCCACGGTGATGAACTCGTGGCGCTGCTGGCGGGCCTCAACAAAGGCCATGTGCAAGCTGACTTCCAGTTCCTGGGCAATCATGTGAACTCCTTTGTGCTTGCGTGGAAGGGATAACTGTAGATCGGGATGAGAAACCTGTTATTCAACAGGCTCACTCACACATTGCAGGGGATGGCCGGCCTTCAGCGCGGCCTCCAGCACCTGGTCCACCTTGGTGGCGGCCACGTCCCGTGAATACACGCCGCAAACGCCTTTGCCGTCAAGATGAATCTTCAACATGATCTGAGTGGCCTGCTCGCGGTCCTTGCTGAAAAACTCCTGCAGCACCACGATCACGAACTCCATGGGCGTGTAATCGTCATTGAGCATGACCACCTGGTACATCTGGGGCGGCCGGGTCTTTTGCGCGCGTCTTTCGAGCACGACCGAACCGCCGTCATCCTGCGCCGGCCGGATCACGGGCTGCGCGGTGGGGGGAGAGGGTGGTTTAGTTGCCATGAAAACCATTCTAGCGATCCAGCGGCATCCTTGCAGCCAGTGTCATCTGATGATGCTTGCATGTTTTTCAACCGGCCCCAGCGCACCCGTAGAGAAAAACCTCGCCTTTATTCATAGATCACGGAAGCAGAGCCTGTGCCAACCTGGGCACTCCAGGCCGCCAGGGCCGCGTCGGTGGGATAAAACCGGCTGGCATCGCCCAGTTGCAATTCGGCCACCGCAGCGCCCTGCTCTGCCACGCAGCGCACGCCCATGCGCACGCGCAGCCCGTGTAACAGATCGCCCTGCTCGGACTCTTCACGACGCGGCGGAAACTCCTGCAACAGACGTGGCACATCGGGGGACCTGTCACCCACCACCACATGGAGGTATTTGCCGAACCGCGCGCGCGCACCGGCCAGATCCCAGACCTGCTGCACCTTCACCCGCAGGCCCCCGCTGAAATGGTCCAATTGCAGACGCCCCATCATCACCACGAACTCGTCTTCCTTGAGCTGATTGCGGTAGGTGTTGAGCAGGGCTTCGTCGGCCGACGCCTCGATCACGCCTGATTTGTCGTCCAGCCGGAACAGGCCCAGCTTGCCCCGCTGGCCGTTGATCACGCGAAAGTCGCTGATGATGCCCGCAAGAATCTGGGGCTCGCGGCTGTCCAGCAGTTCGTCGATCTGGGTGCGTACAAAGCGACGCACCTCCTGCGCCACTTCGTCGAACAGATGGCCGGAGAGATAGAACCCCACGGCGGTTTTCTCCTGGGTGAGGCGCTCCTTGATGCCCCAGGGAACCGCGTCGACCAGATCCGGCTCCTGCGTGCTCGATCCGTGGGCGTCATCGCCCATCATGTCGAACAGGCCGCCCTGGTTCACGTTGGCCAGCGTGGCTGCGGCAAAGTCAAAGGCGCGGTCGATCGAAGCCACCATTGCGGCGCGATTGAGATTGAGCGAGTCAAAGGCCCCCGCCTTGATGAGCGCCTCGACGGTGCGCTTGTTCAGGCGCGCCTTGTCCACCCGCACGCAAAAATCAAAAATGCTCTTGAACGGGCCCGTGGTGGAGCCCTGCGGCCCCTCGCCCCGCCCTTCACGGGCCGCGACAATGGCATCGATGGCCTGCTGCCCCGTGCCCTTGACGGCGCCCAGTCCGTAGCGGATCACCTTGTCGGTCACGGGCTCGAAGCGGTAAGTGCCGCGGTTGACATCCGGCGGCTCGAATGTCAGTCCAAAATTCTTCTGCGCATCTTCGAACAGCACCTTGAGCTTGTCGGTGTCATCCATTTCCACCGTCATGTTGGCGCAGAAGAACTCGGCCGTGTAGTGCACCTTGAGCCAGCCGGTGTGGTAGGCCAGCAGCGAGTAGGCGGCCGCGTGCGACTTGTTGAAGCCATAGCCCGCGAACTTCTCCATCAGGTCGAACACCTCGTCGGCCTTCTGCTCGCTGATGTTCTTTTCTGCAGCCCCCTTGCGGAAGATGGCGCGGTGCTCGGCCATTTCCTCGGCCTTCTTCTTGCCCATCGCCCGGCGCAGCATGTCGGCGCCCCCCAGCGAATAGCCGCCCAGCACCTGGGCGGTCTGCATCACCTGCTCCTGGTACACCATGATCCCGTAGGTTTCGGACAGCACCTTCTCGACCAGCGGATGCGGATACTCCACCACTTCCTTGCCGTGCTTGCGGTTCACGAAGCTCGGAATCAGGTCCATCGGCCCTGGGCGATACAAGGCGTTCAGCGCAATCAGGTCTTCAAGGCGGCTGGGCCGGGCTTCGCGCAGCATGCCCTGCATGCCGCGGCTTTCAAACTGGAACACCGCCTCGGTCTTGCCATCGGAGAAGAGCTTGTAGGTCGGCCCATCATCGAGGGGAATGGTCTCGAAGCTGAAGTTCTCCTGGCCCTTGTGGCGCTTCATGATGAACTCGCGCGCAATCTCCAGAATGGTCAGGGTCGCCAGCCCCAGAAAGTCGAACTTCACCAGGCCAATGGCCTCCACGTCGTCCTTGTCATACTGGCTCACGGCCGCCTCGCTGCCGGGCTGCTGGTACAACGGGCAGAAATCGGTGAGCTTGCCCGGCGCAATCAGCACACCACCGGCATGCATGCCGATGTTGCGCGTCAAGCCTTCCAGCTTTTGCGCCATCTCGATGACGGTCTTGACGTCCTCTTCCTTTTGCACCCGCTCCGCCAGCAGCGGCTCAAGCTCCAGGGCGTAGTTGTTCTTGTCGCCCTCTTTCTTGGGATTGGGCGGGTAAGCCAGCGTGTAGGACTGTCCTGGCTTGTTGGGCACCAGCTTGGAAATGCCGTCACAAAAGGTGTAGCTCATGTCCATTACACGGCCCACGTCACGAATGGCGGCTTTGGCGGCCATGGTGCCGAAGGTAGCGATCTGGCTCACCGCATCCTTGCCGTATTTATCCTTCACGTAGTCGATCACGCGGTCGCGGTTCGCCTGGCAAAAGTCAATGTCGAAGTCGGGCATCGACACACGCTCGGGATTCAGGAAACGTTCAAACAGCAGGTTGTATTCGAGCGGGTCCAGATCGGTGATCTTGAGCGCATAGGCCACCAGGGACCCCGCGCCAGAGCCCCGGCCAGGCCCCACGGGACATCCGTGCATCTTCGCCCATTGAATGAAATCCCCCACAATCAAAAAGTAGCCGGGAAACCCCATCTTGAGGATGGTGTTGAGCTCGAACTCGAGCCGCTCCACATAGCGCGGCCGCTGCGCGTTGCGCTTGGCTTCATCGGGAAAAAGCAGCCTGAGGCGGTCCTCCAGCCCTTCGAAGGAAACGTGGCGGAAATAGTCTTCCACCGACAGCACCTGCCCATTCACGGGCGGGATGGGGAAATTGGGCAACTGCGGCTTGCCCAGCACCAGGCTGATATTGCAGCGGCGGGCAATTTGAACCGAATTGGCCAGGGCGGCTGGCAGATCCTCAAACAGCGCCTGCATCTGCGCCGACGACTTGAAATACTGCTCGCGCGTGAACTTGCGCACCCGCCGCTGATTGCCCAGAATCTCACCCTCGGAAATGCAGACCCGGGCCTCATGGGCCTCGTAATCGTCGGCGGTGGCGAACTGCACGGGATGCGTTGCGACCACCGGCAGATTGAGCCGTGCAGCCAGCTGCACCGCCGCCACGACATGGGCCTCGTCATCGATGCGCCCCGCCCGTTGCACCTCCACATAGAAACGGTGCGGAAAGATGCCGGCCAGCCGCAGCGCCTGCCGCGCCGCGCCTGCGTCATCGCCTTTCATGAGGGCTTGCCCCACCGCGCCCGCCTGGGCGCCAGAGATGGCGATCAGCCCCTCACCCAGTTCCTGCAGCCAGTCCCAGGTGCAGATGGCCTGGGCTTTGACCACATTGCGGGTCCAGGCGCGCGCCAGCAGTTCGGAGAGGTTCAGATAGCCCTGGCGCCCCTGCACCAGCACCAGCATGCGCGACGGCGCCGCTCCCGCCTCGCCTTCCAGAAGGATTTCAGCGCCCAGAATCGGCTTGACGCCTTTGCCGCGCATTTCCTTGTAGAACTTGATGGCGCCAAAGAGGTTGTTGAGATCGGTAATGGCCAACGCAGGCTGGCCATCCCTGGCCGCTGCCTTGGCCAGGTCATCGATGCGATTGGTGCCGTCAACGACGGAAAACTCGGTGTGCAGGCGCAGGTGAACAAACATGGCTCCATTGTAGGAAGCCGATCCAGCCCGGCACCTGAAATGGCCAATTTAAGCGTGCAAAGCGCGGCAGCCACGGTCGGTACAATGCCAACGTCGGTTCAGGTTTTGCCGCATGCCAAGCCGCACCAGATCGGTGCAGCAGTCGTTGCAGCGCCTGACCGGACACACGTTCACCTTTTGCCTGAAAGCTGCCTGCAATGCTGCGTGCCCCCCTGCCTTTTATCACTGCCCTGCTGACCGCCGGCCTGCTCGCGGGCTGCTCCAGCACTCCGGAAGACAAGACAGCGGGCTGGAGTCCCAACCGCATTTACTCGGAAGCCAAGGACGAGCTCAACAGCGGCGCCTTCGACAAGGCAGTGCCCTTGCTGGAAAAGCTGGAGGGCCGCGCAGCGGGCACGCCACTGGCCCAGCAGGCGCAGCTGGAAAAAGCCTATGCGCAATACAAGGCCGGTGAAAAGGCACAGGCCATCGCCACGCTCGACCGGTTCATGAAGCTGCACCCAGCCAGCCCCGCACTGGATTACGCGCTGTACCTCAAGGGCCTGGTCAACTTCAACGACAACCTGGGCCTCTTTTCGTGGATATCGCGGCAGGATCTGTCCGAACGCGACCAGAAAGCCGCCAAGGATTCCTTCGAATCGTTCAGCGAACTGGCAACGCGGTTCCCTGATTCGCGCTACGCCAAAGACGCTCGCCAGCGCATGACCTACATCGTCAATTCGCTGGCCCAATATGAAGTCCACGTCGCCCGCTATTACTACCAGCGTGGCGCCTATGTGGCGGCCATTGGGCGTGCCCAGGCCGCGCTGGCCGACTACCAGGGCGTTCCCGCACTGGAGGAAGCCCTGTACATCCTGATCCAGTCTTACGACGCCCTGGGAATGACCCAGCTGCGGGACGATGCCCGCCGGGTTATGGAAGCTTCATACCCCCTAGGTGCTTACGCCACGGGTAGCATCAAGACCCCGTCCAATCCGTGGTGGAAGTTCTGGTAAGCGCATCCAGCGCGGCCTCGAACTCCTCGGGACTTTCAAGAATGCGCATGGGCGGCAAAGCGCGCATCAGCCGTTTGCCGTAGCCCATGGTCACCAGCCGGATGTCGCATACCACCAGGATGCCCCGGTCCGATTCCCGCCTAATCAGCCGCCCCGCCCCTTGCTTGAGCGCCACGGCGGCCTCGGGCACCGCAAGCATCTGAAACGCGCGCCCGCCATCGGCCTCGATGCGCTGGGTGCGTGCCTCCACCAGCGGATCGCCAGGTGGCGGAAAGGGCAGCTTGTCGATGATGACCATCTGCAAGGCATCGCCAGGCACATCAAAGCCTTCCCAGAACGAGGCCGAAGCCACCAGCACGCAGCCTCGCCCTCCGCTCAATGCCCCCTCGCGAAAGCGCTCCATGAGGTGGCGCTTGGGCCAGTCTCCCTGCACCAGCACCTCCAGCCCGTCCGTGCCGCTGCAACGGGCTTGCAAAGCGTCGCCGATAACGCGCAGGGCCCTGAGTGTTGTGGTCAGAACCAGCGTGCGCCCACCAAGACGGCCTGCGGCCGCTGCAGCCAACTGGGCCACTGCGATGCTGTGCGCGGGGTCGGACGGCTTTGGCAAGTGCCGAGGTACGTACAACGCGGCCTGGGATGCATAGTCGAACGGACTTTCCACGCGCAATATCTCGGCATCCTGCAAGCCACAGCGCTCGGTGAACCATGTCAGCCCGGCATCGTCGCCCAGGGTTGCAGACGTGAAAATCCAGGCCCGTCCGGCATGCTGCGGGGGTTGGGGCCAGCCCTCCTCGTCTGTGACTTCGGCGGGAGCAACAAGCAAGCGGGTTCGCATCGCCTGTGCAATATCAAGCGGGGACTCCACCAGACGCAGTTGCCCCCCCAGCTCCACCCAGCGCACCGCATCGGGGCTGCAGGGCGCAGCAAAGCGCCCTAGGCGCACCAGGATTTCCGAGCCCCGTTCGTACAGGCGCACAAGATCAGGGGACACCTCGCTGAACGAATCCAGCGCCTCCAGGGCTTGCGCGCACGCCAGTGACACTCCTCGAAGGGCCTCGTGCCAGCCTCCTGGCTCGATTGCTTCGGGCACCTCGCCCATCCAGCGCAGCTTGGTGCCGGCTGCGCTCGGTCCCACAGCAATCCGCAAATCGGCAGCCGCCTGCTCAATGCGGCCCGCCACAGTGTTCCAGTCCGCAAGGCCGCGAACGTGCTGCAAACCCGCAGCCAAGAGATCACGGGAAAAATCCAGCAGCTGCCCCGTGGTCAGTTGCATACCCAGGAACTGCACACCGATTTCATTGATCTGGTGCGCCTCGTCAAACACCACGACCCGCACGGTCGGCAGCAACTCGGCCATGCCCGACTCCCGCACGGCCGCATCGGCAAAGAACAGATGGTGGTTGACCACCACCACATCGGCAGCCAGCGCTTCACGCCGGGCGAGGTTCACATGGCACTGCCGAAACCGGGGGCATGCCGTGCCCAGGCAGTTGTCGCGGGTGGATGTGATCAGCGCAATGGCGGGTGATCGTTCGTCCAGGCCCGGCAACTCGGCCAGATCACCCGAGCGCGTGCTGCGCGACCAGACCTCCACCTTCGCCAGCACCCGCTGCATGACGCGATCCTGCGGCGCGACATCCTGGCGCGCCTGCTCCATGCGATGCAGGCACAGGTAACTGCCCCGTCCCTTGAGCAGGGCCGTGCGCACCGGCAAGGCCAGTGCAGAGACCAGTTGAGGGAGATCCCGGGCAAAAAGCTGGTCCTGCAAGGCCTTGGTGGCCGTGGACAGCAACACCCGCTCGCCGCTGAGCAACGCCGGGACCAGATAGGCGAAGGTCTTGCCAACCCCGGTGCCGGCTTCCACCACCAGGGGGCCACCCCGCTCAATGGTCCTGGCGACCGCTTCGGCCATGGCTGTCTGGCCATCCCGCGCACGGTAATGTGCGCCCATTCGCGACAGCACCCCTTCGGGTCCAAATGCCGCATGCACGGCTTCCACCAGGCTCATCACGCAGGCTCTTGGGGCTGCAGCGCGCGCTCCAGGCGGTCGATTTCGTTACGCATTGCCACGCGGCGCTTCTTCAGGCGCCTGAGCAAAAAATCGTCAGGCATGCCCTCCAGCGTGCCCTGGTCGATGCGGGCGTCCAGACCGGCATGGGCGATGCGCAGATCGATCAGCTGGCGCGGCAATGAGTGGTGGTTCGATTTCAAGACGTTGGCGGTGCGATGCACTCGTGGGCATGGCAAAAATGCCACACGCGAGCGGATAATACGCGCTCCGGCACCCTTCCCCGATGGGGATTTGCGCCGCCGGCCCCCACAATCACCAGCATGACCAAAGCGTTCCGCCTTATCGCCTCGACCGGTATCCACAAGGGTGACCGCGAATACCAGCAAGACCAGGTGGCCCTGATCTCGCACGAACGCTACAACGGCTGCGTGCTGGGTGTGATTGCCGACGGCATGGGCGGGCGCAGTGGTGGGCGCAAGGCCTCCGACCAGGTGATGATGACGGCCCGCCAGTTGTTCGAACGCTACTCGCCGGAGACTGACGACCCCGCAGCCATGCTCAAGAACATGGTGGAAGAGGCACACATCGTCATCCGCCTCACCGCGATTTCATCCGAACAGGAACCCCACAGCACGATCGCGGCGTTCTTGATCAACCCGCGCGGAGACTGCCACTGGGTTCATGCGGGCGATTCGCGCATCTATCACTTTGAAGGTGCCAGGCTCACCTTTCGCACCAGCGACCACTCTTATGTTCAGGCCTTGGTGGATCGCGGCGAGCTGACCGAGGCCGAGGCCAACATCCATCCGCATTCCAATATTCTGGTGGGCTGCCTCGGCACCGAAAGCGACCCGCCCATCACCACCCACACCATCCAGCAATTGCAGCCAGGCGATGTCTTGCTGGCCTGCAGCGATGGCGTGTGGCACTACTTTTCACCCACCGAGCTGGCCTCGGTGGTGGATTCACTGTCGCCGCGCGAAGCGACCGAATTCCTGATCGACAAGGCACGCTCGCGCGCACGCGGAGGTGGCGACAACCTGTCGCTGGTCGTCGTGAAGATTGAAGCCCTGGCCGAAGAGAAGAAAATCGGGCGACTGGCCCCGCTGTCCACAGGAAGCGCCTGAAACGCCCAGGGCCTGCTCGCACGCGCTGGGGCGCGTGCACCCCATCCAACATCCACGCTCAGGGTTGAACGGGCGCAAGCCCCGACGAAGCGGGCAACGGCGCCGCCGGTTTGCGCCCTGCAGCAGCCGATTCGGCCTGCATTTTCTGCACCCGTTCGCGCCGCTCCTGTGCCGCTTTCACATTTTCGGCATGGCGGGCACGCGCTGCAGCGGCCCGTTCAGCGCTTACCGTGGCGCGCTGGGCCCGATTCTCAGCACCCGACTGCTCGCGGGTGCGCTGCTGCTGCGCCCGCTGCTGCGCCTCTCGCTCATGTTGGGTGCGCAATTCCTCCACACTGGCCGGAGCAGGACGCCCCACCCCTCGGGCCGAGCCCTGGGGTTGCGAACGGTCCGGAGCCACGCGCTGCTTTTCTTCAATCGAACGCAAGCGCTCTGCAGCCTTTTCCTTGCGTTCCGCGTCGTTGAGCTGCAGCTCGCGTGCGCGCAGTTGAAGCTCGGCATTGCGCGCCTGGGTCCGCACGTCCCGAAGGCAGTCTTCCACCGCGAACCGGCGATAGCACGCCGTTTCATCGCGCTTTTGGGTTGCGGTAACGACCTGGCGCTCCTGGTGGATGCGTTCGCGTTCGGCATGCCGCTCGGCCTGCGCGGCGCTGTGACGGTGCTCTGGCGGCGCAGACGCTGCCGATTGCGCCACGGCAGGCCCAGCGATCAAGCACACCAGACCCCAAATTGTCCATGCGTTTTTCGTCATTACGTCAGTCCCGTGTCCACGGTGCGGCGATCGAGTGCGAGAAACTCCCTGGACTGCATCTCGTGGAGACGTGACACCGTGCGCGGAAACTCGTGTGCCAGGGGCCCGTCGGTGTACAACTGCTCTGGCGGCACGGCGGCCGACAAGATGAGCTTGACCCGCCGGTCATACAGCACGTCCACCAGCCAGGTAAAGCGCCGCGCAGGCGAGGCCATGTTGACAGGCATATAAGGCACATCCGACAGCAGTACCGTATGGAACTGCGTGGCGATCTCCAGGTAATCATTCTGCGACCGGGGGCCACCGCAGAGGGTTTTGAAGTCAAACCACACCACACCACCGGCCTTGCGCCGCGCCCGGATCTCGCGCGCCTCGATGTGCAGCACCGGGTCTTCGTCATGCACCTCGGCCAGCTGGTCGAAAGCCGTGTTCATTTCAGCGTCTGCCTCGGGCCCCAGGGGCGTGTGATACAGCTTCACCTGCTCGAGCGTGCGGCGCCGGTAGTCGGTGCCGTTGTCCACGTTCACCACCTCCAGCTTTTCGTTCAGCAGCGCAATGGCGGGCAGGATGCGGTCACGGTGCAAACCATCGGGGTAAAGCCCATCGGGCTTGAAATTGGAGGTGGTGACAAACCCCACCCCGTTGTCAAACAGCGCCGCCAGCAAGCGATGCAGGATCATCGCGTCGGTGATGTCGGCCACATGGAATTCGTCGAAGCAGATCAGCTTGTAGCGCTTGGCGATGCGCTCACCCAGAATGTCCAGCGGATTGGCCATGCCTTGCAGCGCTGCCAGCTCCCGGTGGACCTCGCGCATGAACTCGTGAAAATGCAGGCGCACCTTGCGCTTGAGCGGCACGGCATTGAAGAAGCAATCCATGAGAAAGCTCTTACCGCGCCCCACCCCGCCGTACATGTAAACGCCGCGCGGAACTTCAGGGTGGTTGATGATCTTCTTGAGGGCGTTGGAACGGCGCGACTTGTATCCGGCCCAGTCCCGGGCGCAGCGCTGCAAGGCGTCCACGGCACGCAGTTGTGCCGGATCGCTCTGAAAGCCCTTGGCTGCAAGTTCTCTGAGATAGGTCTGTTTGACAGTCACGTTGAAGTTGCCCTGAAACTATGCAGCTATTAAATAAATAGCTGCTAGCGCTTTATACATAAGCGCTAGCAGCCAATTTGACGCAAAGAATCAGAAATTCAGCGTGCGTTTGTCCACCGCCAGGGCGGCTTCCTTGGTCGCTTCGCTCAGGCTGGGGTGCGCGTGGCAGATGCGGGCGATATCTTCCGCGCTGGCCTTGAACTCCATGGCCACCACGGCTTCGGAGATCAGCTCGCTGACCTGTGGCCCCACCATGTGCACGCCCAGGATCTCATCCGTCACAGCGTCGGCCAGGAACTTGACCATGCCTGTCGTGTCGCCCAGTGCCCGCGCGCGGCCATTGGCCAGGAACGGGAAGGTGCCGGCCTTGTACTTCACGCCATCGGCCTTGAGCTGCTGCTCGGTGCGGCCCACCCAGGCAATTTCGGGGCTGGTGTAAATCACCCAGGGAATGGTGTTGAAGTTGACATGCCCATGCTGGCCGGCAATGCGCTCGGCCACGGCCACGCCCTCTTCCTCGGCCTTGTGCGCCAGCATCGGGCCACGCACCACATCGCCCACGGCCCACACGCCAGGCAGGTTGGTCTTGCAATCGCCGTCCACGGCGATGGCGCCGCGCTCGTCGAGCTGCAGGCCCACGGCTTCGGCATTCAGGCCAATGGTGTTGGGCACGCGGCCAATCGAGATGATGAGCTTGTCCGCGTCCAGGGTCTGGGCTTCGCCCTTGCTGTTGGTGTAGGCGATGCTGACGCCCTTCTTGCCGTTCTTGATCTCGCCGACGTTCACGCCGAGTTCGATTTTGAGCCCCTGCTTGTCGAAAGCCTTCTTGGCTTCCTTGGCGATCTGCTCGTCCACGGCACCCAGGAAGGTCGGCAGGCCTTCGAGCACGGTCACTTCCGCGCCCAGGCGGCGCCAGACCGAGCCCATTTCCAGGCCGATCACGCCCGAACCGATCAGGGCCAGCTTCTTGGGCACGGCGCCAATGCGCAGCGCACCGTCGTTGGACAGGATGTTCACTTCATCGAACGCTGCGCCGGGCAATGCGCGCGCATTGGAGCCGGTGGCAATGATGATCTGCTTGCCCACCAGGGTCTCTTCGGTGGCGCCGGCCACCTTGATTTCATAGCCACCATCGGCCGCCGCCTTCACGAACGAGCCGCGACCATGGAAAAAGCTGACCTTGTTCTTCTTGAACAGGTACAGGATGCCGTCGTTGTTCTGCTTCACGACGCTGTCCTTGCGGGCCACCATCTTGGCCACGTCCATCTTCACGCCCGTGGCGGTGATGCCGTGGTCGGCAAAGTGCTTGTTGGCGTGCTCGAAATGCTCGGACGACTGCAGCAGCGCCTTCGACGGAATGCAACCCACATTGGTGCAGGTGCCGCCGGGGGCCGGGCCGCCCTTGTCGTTCTTCCATTCATCGATGCAGGCCACGTTCATGCCCAGCTGCGCTGCACGGATGGCAGCGATGTAGCCGCCGGGGCCGCCGCCGATCACGACGACATCAAATTGTTTGCTCATGGGGAAATCTCACTCGGTCAGTTGGTGAAAGACCCACCGACGGGCTCCAGCGCAGGCCAGGCCACATGGGTGGGTCGATGCTTTCAGCGTTCAGCGCTCAGATGTCGAACAGCAGGCGCGAAGGGTCTTCCAGCGCGTCCTTCATGGCCACCAGGCCCAGCACGGCTTCGCGGCCGTCGATGATGCGGTGGTCATACGACATGGCCAGATAGTTCATCGGGCGCACCACGATCTGGCCGTTCTCGACCACGGCGCGGTCCTTGGTGGCGTGCACGCCCAGAATGGCCGACTGCGGCGGGTTGATGATGGGGGTGGACATCATCGAGCCGAAGGTGCCGCCGTTGGAGATCGAGAACGTGCCGCCGGTCATCTCTTCGATGCCCAGCTTGCCTTCGGCGGCCTTCTTGCCGAACTCGGCGATCTTCTTCTCGATCTCGGCAAAGCTCATCTGGTCGGCGTTGCGCAGGATGGGCACCACCAGGCCACGAGGCGAACCCACGGCAATGCCGATGTCGAAATAGCCGTGGTAGACGATGTCGTTGCCATCGACCGACGCGTTCAGCACCGGGTACTTCTTGAGCGCATGCACGGCGGCCTTCACGAAAAAGCTCATGAAGCCGATCTTCACGCCGTGTTCCTTGGTGAACGCATCCTGGAACTTCTTGCGCATGTCCATCACCGGGGCCATGTTCACTTCGTTGAACGTGGTCAGGATGGCGTTGGTCGATTGCGACTGCAGCAGGCGCTCGGCCACGCGGGCACGCAGGCGGCTCATGGGCACGCGCTGCTCTGGGCGGTCGCCCAGGCTCTGCGCGGACGAAGGTGCTGACACCTGGGGCAGAGATTTGGTCGGAACGCCCGTGGGTATTGCGCTGGCAGCTACGGATTTTGCAGCACCACCTGCCACGGCACCGAGCACGTCGCCCTTGGTCACACGGCCATCCTTGCCCGTGCCGGCCACAGCCGACACCGACAGGTTGTTGTCGGCCAGCAGCTTGGCGGCGGCGGGCATGGCCACGTCGGCCTTCGAACCGCCGGTGGCAGCAGCAGCGGCCACGGCCACGGCGGCTGCAGGTGCCGCTGCCGCAGCAGGCGCTGCAGCGGCAGGAGCAGCTGCCCCGACCTTGCCTTCGGTGTCGATCCTGGCGATCAACTGTTCGGCCACTACGGTGGCGCCGTCACCCTGGACGATTTCTGCCAGCACGCCGGCAGCGGGTGCGGGCACTTCCAGCACGACCTTGTCGGTTTCGATCTCGATCAGGATCTCGTCCACAGCCACCGCCTCGCCGGCCTTTTTCTTCCAGGTCAACATGGTGGCCTCGGCCACGGATTCGGACAGTTGCGGTACTTTGACTTCTACGATAGCCATATCAATTCTTTCGGGATGGGGTTTTGTTCTGGAGAGGGGTTGCCGGGCTTACTTGGTCAGGACAAAACCCTTGAGCTTGGCAAACGCGCCTTCGACCAGCGCCTTTTGCTGTTCCTGGTGCAGGTGCGAATAACCCACGGCAGGCGAAGCAGACGCCGCGCGGCCGGAGTAGCCCAGCTTCTGGCCATCGAGCATGTTTTCGTGGATGTTGTGCTGGATGAAGAACCAGGCACCCTGGTTCTGCGGCTCATCCTGGCACCAGACGATGTCCACGGCATTGGGATACTTCTTGATCACCGCGGCAAACGCCTTGTGCGGGAACGGATAGACCTGTTCGATGCGGATGATCGCCACGTCGCTCACTTCGTTCTCGGTACGCTTTTTCACCAGGTCGTAATAGACCTTGCCAGAGCAGGCGATCACGCGCTTGACCTTGTCGGCCTTCTTGTCGATGGCCTCGTTCTGCTCGGGGATCACCGTCTGGAAGCTGCCCTTGGTGAACTCGGACAGCGGCGAGGTGGCATCCTTGTTGCGCAGCAGCGACTTGGGTGTGAAGATGATCAGCGGCTTGCGCAGGTCGCGCACCATCTGGCGGCGCAGCACATGGAAGATCTGGCTGGCCGTGGTGGGCTGCACGATCTGCATGTTGGCATCGGCCGCCAGCTGCATGAAACGCTCCAGACGCGCGGAGCTGTGCTCCGGGCCCTGGCCTTCGTAGCCGTGCGGCAGCATCAGCGTCAGGCCGTTGGCACGGCCCCACTTCACCTCGCCGGAGGCGATGAACTGGTCGATCACCACCTGCGCGCCATTGGCAAAGTCGCCGAACTGGGCTTCCCACACGACCAGCGTGTTGGGGTCGGAGCCCGCGTAGCCATATTCGAAGCCCAGCACGGCTTCTTCGGACAGGATGGAGTCGATCACGACGAACGGAGCCTGGTTCTCGGCCACGTTCTGCAGCGGCACATAGGTGCCGGTGTCCCACTTTTCGCGGTTCTGGTCGTGAATGACGGCATGGCGGTGCGTGAAGGTGCCACGGCCCGAGTCCTCGCCCGACAGGCGCACCGGGTAGCCGCTGGCCACGAGCGAGGCAAGGGCCATGCTCTCGCCCATGCCCCAGTCCACGTTGACATCACCGCGGCCCATGGCGGCGCGGTCGTCATACACCTTCTTGACCAGCTGGTGCGGCGCAACGCTGTCCGGAATGGTGGTGAGCTTTTCGGCTAGGCGCTTCCATTCGGTCAGTGGAATGGCGGTGTCGCCGGCGTCGGTCCACTTCTTGCCCAGGAAGGGCGACCAGTCCACCGCATACTTGCTCTTGAAATTGGTCAGCACGGGATCGACGGTGTGCTTGCCTGCGTCCATGGCGGCGCGGTAGGCCTTGACCATGTCGTCGCCCAACGTGGCGCCCAGGCCCTGGGCAGCCAGCTTGTCCGCATACAGCTTGCGCGTGCCGGGGTGGGCCGCGATCTTCTTGTACATCAGCGGCTGGGTCAGGGCAGGCGTGTCCTGCTCGTTGTGGCCCAGCTTGCGGAAACAGGTGATGTCCACCACCACGTCCTGGCGGAACTCCATGCGGAACTCCAGCGCCAGTTGCGTGGCCAGCACCACGGCTTCGGGATCGTCGCCGTTGACGTGCAGCACCGGCGCCTCGACCATCTTCACGATGTCGGTGCAATACACGGTCGAGCGCATGTCGCGCGGATCGGAGGTGGTGAAACCGATCTGGTTATTGATGATGATGTGCACCGTACCGCCGGTGGTGTAGCCACGGGTCTGGGCCAGCGCCAGGGTTTCCTGGTTGACGCCCTGGCCGCCAAAGGCGGCATCACCGTGCACCAGCACGGGCAGTACCTGGCTGCCCTTGGGGTCGGCACGGCGGTCCATGCGGGCACGCACCGAGCCTTCCACCACCGGGTTCACGATTTCAAGGTGCGAGGGGTTGAACGCGAGAGACAGGTGCACCGGGCCGCCGGCAGTGGACACGTCGGAGCTGAAGCCCTGGTGGTATTTCACATCGCCCGCGGGCAGATCTTCGGGTGCCGTGTGGTCGAACTCGGCGAACAGGTCCTTGGGCATCTTGCCCAGCGAGTTCACCAGCACGTTCAGACGGCCGCGGTGGGCCATGCCGATCACGATTTCCTGAACGCCCTTGGCGCCAGCCGACTGGATCAGCTCGTCCATGGCGGCAATGAAGCTCTCGCCGCCTTCCAGCGAGAAGCGCTTCTGGCCGACATATTTGGTGTGCAGGAAGCGCTCCAGCCCTTCGGCGGCCGTCAGGCGATCCAGGATCTGGCGTTTGCGGTCGGCGTTGTACTGGGGTTTGCTGCGAATGCTCTCCAGCTTCTGCTGCCACCAGCGCTTTTGCGCCTGGTTGGTGGTGTACATGTACTCGGCGCCAAGGGTGCCGCAGTACGTTTCATGCAGCGCATTGAGCAACTCGCGCAACGGCATCTTGTCCTTGCCGAAGAAGGTGTTGCTCGTGTCGAACACCGTTTCCTGATCGGCATCGGTGAAGCCGTAGAACGACGGCTCCAGTTCGGGAATGGCGGGGCGCTCGGTGCGCTTCAGGGGGTCCAGATCGGCCCAGCGCTGGCCCACGTTGCGGTAGGCGGCAATCAACTGCTGCACGGCAGTGCGCTTGCGGCCCATTTCCGCGTCGGCGCTGGCGACGACCACCTTGGTGCCACCTTGCTTTGCGCGCTCCGCAAAGGCGTTGATCACGGGGAGGTGCGGAACGTCCCTGGCATTGGATCCGTCCACAGCGGGAACATGCTGCAACGCATCAAAATACTCGCGCCAGGTGTCGGGCACGCTGCCAGGGTTGGCCAGATAGTTTTCATACATCTCTTCGACATAGGGCGCATTGCCGCCGAAGAGGTAGGTGTTGCCTTGGTAGGCTTGATAGACGGATGTCGTATCGCTCATATTCCGCTGACCTCCGCTTCCCTTCGGGAAGCATTAGCTGGTTGAGAAACCTTCCGCGACACGGCTGGACCGATTGGCGGATGCGACTGTGGCTGGGGAAGGGCCTTGGTACGGCCGGTATTGTGCCATCGAACGCCCAGGCGCTCCAGCCGGCAGCCCCCGGGGATACCCGCCCGGCGGCATCCGTGTCATGCGTCCGTCATCCACTCGCGTACAGTGCGGGCATTCCATCTGCTGCCCAACGCCCATGCAACCCTCCCCCTTTGAGAACCGCGTATTCCTGGTTCACCTGACACTGGTCACGCTCGCATTCGGGGCAATTCTGTGGCAGTTTCATGGGGCCGTTTTCTGGGGAGTGGTGCTGGCGATCCTGTTTTCGCCCCTGCACCGCAGGCTGCTGCGGCGCATGCCCGGCAGCCCGAACCTGGCGGCCATCGCCACCCTGGGTCTGTGCCTGGTGGTTGTCATTTTGCCCATGGCCCTGATCGCTGCGTCCCTGGTCCAGGAAGCCACTGGCGTCTATGACCGCCTGAAATCCGGCCAGCTGAACTTTGGCCAGTATCTGCAGCAGATCATTGCCGCCCTGCCCGCCTGGGCCGCCGGCCTGCTGGACCGGTTCCACCTCACGACCCTGGGCCAGGTGCAGGAAAAGCTGTCCTCGGTTGCGGTGCAGGCCAGCCAGTTCGTTGCGACCAAGGCGCTGGACATCGGGCAAAACACCCTGGAGTTCGTGGTGGGCTTTGGCATCATGCTGTATCTGCTGTTCTTTCTGCTGCGCGACGGCGCCGCGCTGGCAAAACGCATCAGCCACGCCACGCCGCTCGACATCGAACACAAGCGCCAGCTGGCCAGCAAGTTCACCACGGTCATCCGGGCCACCGTCAAGGGCAACATCGTGGTGGCGGCTTCACAAGGGGCGCTGGGCGGCCTGATTTTCTGGATTCTGGGCATCCAGGGGCCCGTGCTCTGGGGCGTGGCCATGGCCTTTCTGTCGCTGCTGCCCGCCGTGGGTGCGGGCCTTGTGTGGGGGCCTGTGGCGCTGTACTTTCTGGCCACCGGTGCCGTGTGGCAAGGCGTGGTGCTCACCTTGTATGGCATGGGCGTGATCGGGCTTGTGGACAACTTGCTGCGCCCCATTCTGGTGGGCAAGGACACCAAGATGCCAGACTATGTGGTGCTGATCTCCACGCTGGGCGGCATGGGCCTGTTCGGGCTGACCGGGTTTGTCATCGGACCCGTCATCGCGGCATTGTTCATCGCCAGCTGGGACTTGTTCGCACCGCCAGATTTGCCGGCCAGCCCGTCGGACTCGAAGCGCTGAATCGGGCCGGGCACCCCCGTGCACTCACGAAATGGGCCTCAATAACGCTACAAATTTTATAGCTACTACCGCTTTACCAGAAAGCATTACAGGCCATTTTTACTGGAAATAGCGGTTGCGGGCCGCGCACCCGCGACGCACCGCCTAACCATATGCGCAAACCTTCGTTGGCTTGATACGCATCAAAACCTACGCTGCAGCCCTCGACCTGTTTCCCTTTCGAAGGACTGCGCACCATGACCCTCGCCACCAGCCGCCGCTCGGCGCTGAAAACCCTCACCGCACTGACCGCAGCCAGCTGGGGCCTGGCCGCCTGTTCGCGCCCCGATGAGCAGGCCCCCGCCACTCCCGCCGCCACCGCACCGGCAGCGGGAAGCAGCAAGATCGTCGAATTCCTGTACCCCGACAACCCCGCGTTCGACCTCATCTACCTGGCCGACCGCCTGGGCTATTTCGAGGGCACCAGCACCCGGCCCAAATACGTGGGCAAGGTGGCCGCGCCGCAGATCATTCCGCTGGTCGGCACGGGCGACATCCACTTTGGCGCCCGCATGGTGCCGCTGGTGATCTCGGCCATTGCCAGTGGCGCCGACATGAAGGTGGTGGCCGCTGGCGGCAAGACGCTGCAGGAAGCGCCCCACATGAAGTACTTCGTGAAAAAGAGCTCCGGCATCCGCCAGCCCAAGGACCTCGAAGGCAAGACCATCGGCTTCAACAGCTTTGGCGCATGCGCCGAGTTCGTCACGAAGAAATACCTGCGCGCGCACGGCGTGGACGTGAACAAGATCAACTTCATTGTGGTGCCCGACAACCAGAACGAGCAGGCCGTGGTCACAGGCAATGTGGACCTGGCCATCATCCACCCCCCGCACTCGGGCGGCGCCGAAGCCAACGCCGACCTGCTGCGCCTGTGGAGCGACTTCGACCTGGATGGCGGCCTCGGCGGCATGTCGCCCTACAGCGTGAACGGCAAGTTTGCGCGCGAGAACCCGCAGGCCGTGCGCGACGTGGTGGCCGCCCTTGCCAAGGCCGGCAACTGGGTCAACGCCAACACCGAGGAGGCCCGCAAATACACGGCCGAGCGCATCGGCATGGACCTCAAGCATGTCGAGCGCTATGCCTACGTGGACAACCAGATCATCACCGAGCCGCCCATCCAGTACTACATCGATATCCTGCAGGCCGAGGGCAAGTTGACCCCCGGCAAGGTCAAGGTGGCCGACGTGTACACCAACGAGTTCAACCCGCACGCCAAGAGCTGACCCCATGAGCGATGCCAAGATCGTGGCGCGCGGCGTGCAGATGGACTTTCAGGTCCGCGACGAGCTCGGCCAGAAAAAAACCATTTCCGCGCTGAAGAACTTCGACCTGGACGTTCGCCCCGGCGAGTTCTTCACCATCCTCGGGCCTTCGGGCTGCGGAAAATCCACCTTTCTCGGCATGCTGGCGGGCCTGTCGCGCAAGACCGGCGGCAGCATCACCATCGACGGCCGCCCCGCCGAGGGCATCAACCAGCACCAGGGCGTGGTGTTCCAGGGCTACGCGCTGTTTCCGTGGCGCACGGTGCTGCGAAACATCGAGGTGGGGCTGGAGATCCGCAAGGTGCCCAAAGCCGAGCGCCGGCGCACCGCGCAGGAGTTTCTGGAACTGGTGGGGCTGGAGGGCTTTGGTCACCGCTACCCGCATGAACTGTCGGGCGGCATGCGCCAGCGCGTGGCGATTGCGCGCTCGCTGGCTTACAACCCCGACCTGCTGCTGATGGACGAGCCCTTCGCCGCGCTCGATGCGCAGACCCGCGAAATCCTGCAATCCGAGCTGCTGCGCATCTGGGAGCTGCACAAGAAGACCATCGTCTTCATCACCCACAGCCTCGACGAGGCGATCTACCTGTCGGACCGCATCGCCGTGATGACGCACCGCCCGGGCCGCATCAAGGCCATCCTGGACGTGCCGCTGCCCCGCCCGCGTGCCCCCGAAATCCGCAACTCAACGGCTTTTGTGCAGTTGCGCCAGCAAGCCTGGGAAATCCTGCGCGACGAGGTGGCCTTTGCCAGCAACCACCGGCAAGAGCCACTGGCCCCGCTCGTGCCCACCGCGCCGGACTTTCGCCTTGCCCTCACGGGATTTGCCGTATGACCACATCTGCCATTTCCGTTGCTGCCATTTCAACTGCCGGGCCGGTCCCGGCACAGCCCACTGCCACACACCCCGGCCTGCTGCGCACGCTGCGGCGCGGCCTGGAGCGCAGTGCCTGCATTCTGCTGTTCCTGGCCTTGTGGGAGCTGCTGCCCCGCGCGGGCTGGGTGAACCCGGCGTTCCTGAGCCCGCCCTCCGACGTGGTGCGCGCCATCGCCACCCTGGTGGACAACGGCCAGCTCTGGAAACATGTCACCGCCAGCCTGCAACGCTCGCTGATCGGCCTGCTGCTGGCCATTGCCAGCGGCGTGGGCCTGGGGCTACTGATGGGCGCCATCCAGCGCTTTGAAGCCTTTGTGGACCCGCTGCTGCAGCTGTTTCGCCAGGTGTCGGCATTTGCGCTGTTTCCGGTGTTCCTGCTGTTCCTGGGCATTGGCGAGTCGTCCAAGGTGGCCATCATCTTCTGGGCGGCGTTCTGGCCGGTGCTGCTCAACACCATCGGTGGCGTCAAGCAGGTGGACAGGCTGCTGGTGCATTCGGCCCTGTCGATGGGGGCGTCGCGCAGCTACATCTTTTTCAGGGTGGTGCTGCCGGCGGCCTCGCCCTCGATCTTCACGGGCATCCGCCTGGCGGGGGCCTACTCGATCACGGCGCTGGTGGCGGCAGAAATGATTGGCGCCCATGCAGGGCTGGGTTTTCTCACCCTGAACGCTCAGGAAATCTTCCAGATACCCACCATGTACGCGGGCATCCTGCTGCTGGCCTTGCTTGGGCTGGGCCTGAACTACGCACTGGCCCTGATCGAAGCCCGGCTCACCGGCTGGCGCAAAGGGCTGGAGATCCATGGCTGAGGCCGGTGCATCGCCGCCAGACAGCGCCGCGCGGCCGCTCAGGCCGTGGTGCCTGGCGCAGGGGCAAGGGTGGCTGACAGCGCTGATCGCATTGGGCGTGGCCGGGTGGGTGGCCCTGTCCAGCCCACCGGTGGCTGCGCACCGGTGGCTGCATGCCCTGGCGCCAACGGCATCCTCCCTGCCAGCACCCGGCCCCTTGCTGCTGCAGGCGCGCGAGCGCGGCGTGCTGCGCGTGGGCGTGCGCGAATACCCACGCCCTTCCCCGCCCGGCGATCCACAGCCCCCCGAGCCCGACAACTACGACGCGGGCCTGGCCCGGCACATTGCGCAGCAGCTGGGCGTGGCGGTGCAACTGGTGGGCCTGGCGCCCGAGCAGGTGGCAGCGGCCACGGCGGCAGGCCAGGTGGATCTGGTGCTGGCGGGCAGCCCGCACGGCCACGCATCCGCGCCTGTCCCCTTGCGCGGCACCGTGCCGTATGTGAAAGGGTCTGGCCGCATCGTCGTGCTGCGCAAGAGCCCGCTGGAGCACCAGGCACAGTTGGCCGGTCAAAGCGTCTGCGTTGCCCAGGGAAGCCCCTACGCCCAGCCCCTGCGCGAGCGCCTGGATGCACGCCCTGTGCTGTTCCGATCGGCGGTGCATGCCGTCAGCGCCTTCATGGCCGGCGAATGCGCGGCGCTGGTCGACGACGAAGGCCTGCTGCAGCGGCTGCTGGCGCAGACCGAGTGGCGTTTTTACCGCATGTTCGACGATGCCGTCGCGCCCGCCCCATCGGCCCAGGTAATGCTGGCACAAGCCGACCCCGCCTCGGCCCGGCACCTCGATGCCCTGCTGGACCAGTGGCTCGTCCAGGGGCTGCAAGCGCAGGCCCGGCTGCAACGCACCAGCGAAATCATGCTGGAAGTGGCGCTGCTTCAGGACGGCGCCATCTGCCATTGATGCGCCCTGGCCCCGATTTTTTCACCCGGTTTCCGCCTCTCCTTCTCTCCCATGCCTTTTGACCTCACCGACCTCCTGCACACCCTGCGCCAGACCGCTGTCGAACGCGACCGGCAGGGAGGCCATGCCACGCTGGAAAAAGCGCAGATTCGCGACGCCGGCCTGCTGCGCCTGGCCATTCCCAAGGAACACGGCGGCCTGGAGTTGCCCTGGCCCGACATCTATCGCCTGGTGCGCCAGCTGGCCGTGGTGGACAGCTCCCTGGCCCACTTGCTGGCCTTTCATCAGCTACAGGTGGCCACCTTGCTCATCTATGGCAATGCCGAACAGCAGCGCCGCTGGCTGCGCCGCACGGCCGATGAGCAAGGCTGGTGGGGCAATGCCCTGAACCCGCGCGACATCCGCCTGCTGGCACAGGGCGAGGGGCCGGATTTTCTGCTCGATGGCACCAAGGGCTTTTGCTCGGGCACGCGCGGATCGAGCTACATGACGGTGTCGGCCAGCCACCCCGATGGCGACCCGCCCGTGCTGGGCATCCTGGCCACGCAGGCGCCGGGCATTTCGGTGCAGGAAGACTGGGACCCCATCGGCCAGCGGCAGACCGACAGCGGCTCGGTGCGCTTTGACCGGGTGCTGCTGGCCGGTGCCGATGTGATGCGCGATCACCGCACGCCTCCCACCGTATTCCACACCCTGCGCAACTGCCTGGCGCAACTGGTGCTGGTGAACCTGTACCTGGGCATTGCCCAGGGCGCGCAGCAGGAGGCCCGCCAATACGCCCATGCCGAGGGCCGCCCCTGGATTGCCACCGCCGTGGACAGGGCCACCGAAGATCCCTACCTGCTCAACCGCATGGGCGACATGCAGGCCCAGATTGCCGCCGCCACCGCTTTGGCCGAACGCGCATCGCAGGCCGTGCAGGCCGCCTGGGAACGCGGCCAGTCGCTGACCCCGGCGCAGCGCGGCGAAGTGGCCCTTGCGGTGGCCGAAGCCAAGGTCATTGCGCACCGCGCCGGCCTGTTTGCCAGCCAGGAACTGTTTGAAGTGGTGGGCTCGCGCGGCACGCGCGCCAGCCTGGGTTACGACCGTTTCTGGCGCAACGTGCGCACGCACACCCTGCACGATCCGCTGGACTACAAGCTCCAGACACTGGGCCGCTGGGCCCTCAATGGCGAGCTTCCGCAGCCCGCGAACTACAGCTGACGAACGGCCAAACCCGGCTTGTCATGAACCGGGCTGTGCGCGAGAGCCTCATACGGGTTTGCATTCAGCCGGATACGGATAACCAAGCTGGAAGCCGAAGAAAGTGCTGTAGCACGGCGACGCGAACCAACCAGCGTTTACGGTGGAAGGAAAATCCGTATCAGGCCGCCTTCACCGCATGGGCATAGCGGCTCTCGGGCCGCACCAGGCCCAGGTTCTCGCGCAGCGTGCTGCCTTCGTAGGCGGTGCGGAAAAGGCCCCGGCGCTGCAGCTCGGGGATGACCAGGCCCACAAACTCGTCCAGTGACTGCGGCAGCACCGGCGGCATGATGTTGAAGCCATCGGCCGCGCCATTTTCAAACCACTCCTGCATGCGGTCGACAATGGTTTCGGGCGTGCCGATCACCACCCAGTGCCCGCGTGCGCCAGCCAGGTATTTATAAAGCTGGCGAATGGTGTAGCCCTCGCGCCGCGCCAGCTCGATCACCACATGCGCACGGCTGTTCACGCCCTTGGGCGGCTCGGGGTAATACGGCGGCGGGGCATCCAGGTCCCAGCGCTGCAGTTCGTCGAGCGGCCAGAACGGCGCCAGCGTGGCCAGGCCCACCGAGGGGTGGATCAGCGCCTGCAGCTCGGCCCACTTGGCCTCGGCCTCTTCCTGCGTGCGGCCGATCACGGGCGAAATGCCGGGCAACACCAGCAGTTCCTCCGGCCGGCGGCCATGCTTGGCCATGCGCCCTTTCACATCGCTGTAAAAAGCCTGCGCCTCCGCCAGGCTGGTCCAGGCCGTGAAGATGGCCTCGGCCGTGGCGGCGGCCAGCTCCTTGCCGTCTTCCGACGAGCCGGCCTGCACGATCACCGGATAGCCCTGCGGCGGGCGCTCGATGTTCAGCGGCCCCTCCACCTTGAGGTGCTTGCCCACATGGTTGAGCTTGTGCAGCTTATGCGGGTCGAAATACACGCCCGAAGCGCGGTCGCGCACGAAGGCGTCGTCGTCAAAGCTGTCCCACAGGCCCTTGACCACCTCCACGAACTCGTGGGCGCGCTCGTAGCGCACGGCGGGGTCGGGGTGGGCCGCCAGGCCGAAGTTGCCGTGCACCGAGTCGGCGCTGGTCGTCACCACGTTCCAGGCGGCGCGGCCCTTGCTGATGTGGTCGAGCGAAGCGAACTTGCGCGCCAGCAGGAAAGGATCTTCATAGGTGGTCGAGGCCGTTGCCACAAAGCCGATGTGCTGCGTCACGGCCGACAGCGCGGCCCACAGCGTGACGGGCTCGAAATGCGACATGCGCCCCTGGCGGCTGAACGACTCCTCATCGCCCGTGTGCTTGATGCCGGGGCTGTCGGCCACGAACACCTGGTCGAACAGGCCCCGCTCGGCCGTCTTGGCCAGCGCGATGTAGTGGTCGATGTTGATGCCCGCGTCGACTTGCGAGCCGGGATGGCGCCACGCGGCAATGTGGTGGCCGGTGGCCATGATGAAAGCGCCGAGGCGCAGCTTGCGTTGGGTCATCGGGGTTCCTTTAGCGAAGAGCGCCTGTTGGCAACCCGGCCCGCGGCAAAGGGGGGCCGGCTGTTGCCGCGTTACCCAGCCCCCTGCGCGCTGTGAACGCAGGATTTCAAGGAACTATATGGGAACGAAGTCACGCATCGCGCGGTGCATGGGTGGTCAAGAAGTTCAGGCCTTGCCCACGTTGAAGCTGGTATCGAACGTGCCGCGCACATCGAGCCGCTGCTTGATGAGACCCGCCGCCAGATAAAAGTCGGCCGTGCGCTGCTGGTCGGCCAGCACCTCGACGTCGATGTCCTGCCAACGGGTGGCGCGGCGCTCGAACTGCAGTTGGGCGGCATCCGCAGGGATGCCCACGATGCGCGCCAGCGACTGGCCAAACGGCTTGGCGTTCTGGTACGACCACACCTGGGCGCGCGCCACGCGCTCCTTGAAATCCGCCAGCACTGCGCGCTTTTCAGCCAGCGCGGCATCGGTGGCGGCCAGAAAGCTCAGGCCCGACCACAGGCCCCGGCCGCTGACCAGCACGCGCGCATGGCCGCTGGTTTCGGCCAGCGCGGTGTAGGGCTCCCAGGTGGCCCAGGCATCGACCGAGCCCTGCGTGAGCGCGAGCTTGGCGTCTGGCGGGGGGATGAAACGCAATTGCACATCGTCGGCCTTGAGGCCCGCCGACTCCAGCGCCTTGAGCGTGACCAGGTGGCCAATCGAGCCCCGGTTGGTGGCAATGCTCTTGCCCTTGAGGTCGGCCGCCGTCTTGAGCGGCGAGTTGGGGGCCACCAGCACCGCCGTGCCATAGGCGTCCGAACGGCTGGCCGCAAACGCCTTCACCTTGCTGCCCGCCGCCAGCGTGAACAGCAGTGGCGCATCGCCAATGGGGCCAAAGTCCACGGCGTTGGCGTTGAGCGCTTCAGCCAGCGGCGCGGCGGCCGGGAACTCGCTCCACTTGATGTCGTAGGGCAGGTTCTTGAGTTCACCCGCAGCGTCGAGCAAGGCCTGCAGACCGCCCTTCTGGTCGCCCGCGCGCAGCAGCACGCGCTGCTGGGCATGGGTGAGGACGGGCGACAGGAACGAACTGGCAGCAACCGAGGCAGTCAGCAGATGGTGAAATTGGCGACGCAGCATGGTGTGTGCAGTGGATGTGTGGGATGAGTGACGTGGTTCAAAGCGCGTTGGCAGCCATTGCATCACCCACCACCCGGGGCACCAACGAAGGCTTGCAACCATCCATATGCGGTTTTCGCATGCCCTCGGGGGGGGCGCTTGCCAGCCGATCAGTAGCCGCGCACCGGGTCCACCAGGTCTTCCAGCGGCTGCCCCGCCACACAGCGCGCCAGGTTGGCCACAAATTTGCGCGCAGTCACTTCGGCAGCACCCTGCGCGGCCCACGACACATGCGGCGTGATGCGCACGCGCGGGTGGTGGTACAGCGCATGGCCATCGGGCAAAGGCTCGGGGTCTGTCACGTCCAGCGTGGCGCCCGACAGGTGGCCTGCATCCAGCGCGTGCAACAGCGCTTGTTGATCCACCAGCGCGCCGCGCGCAATGTTCACCAGATGCAGCCCGGGCCGCGCCTGCGCCAGGGTGGCCGCGTTGATGATGTGGTGCGTCTGCGCCGTGATGGGCAAGGCCAGCACCAGGTGGTCGGACACCGCCAGCAGTGCCTCGATGGAGCCCACCGCGCGCGCATCACCCTCGCCATCCACTGGCGCGCCCCCACGCCGCAGCACCGCCACCTGCATGCCCAAGGCCTGCGCGCCCCGCGCCACCTCGCGCCCGATGGCGCCATAGCCTGCAATGCCCAGCGTGCGCCCATGCAGCGTGCCGGGCAGGTGCTGGTCCACCCGCGCAAAGGTTTCGCGCCAGGGGCCCGCGCCTTGCACGCGCAGGTGGTCCCAGTCGCGCTGGTGCGTCAAAAGGGCCGTCAGCACATATTCGGCAATGGGCACGGCCGCCACGCCGCGTGAACAGGTCACCTGCGGCACATCCAGCAGCCACGGCGGAAAAAAGTCGATGCCAGCCGACGCCACATGCACCCACTGCAGGCGCCCAGGCCAGCCCGCCGGGGCCCGGGCGGGCGCGTTGCGCCAGCCATTGCGCGGGCCGGTGAAGAGCACATCCACCTCGGCCGCGCGCTCCCAGGCGGGGGTGGCGGCGTCATCGGCCAGGGCCACGGGCAGCCCGGCTGCAGCCACCAGGGCGTCGGCCTCGGTGCCGGTCTGGTTCAACACCACCAAGGGGCGTGGGGCCAGCACTGCGTTCATGGCGATCCTCAGGTCAGGGCAAGCGCACGGCGGCCTGCGGCAATGTGGGCGCTGTCCTCCTGCGGCGTGTGCACGCGGCCGCACAACACGTCGCGCAGGTGGCGCTCCAGCGGGTTCTTGCGCGCCAGGCCGTGGTTGCTGGACAGCGCCAGCGCGGCCTGCACCGCCTCGATGGCGTTGTGCGTGGCCACGGTTTTCACCAGGCCACTGTCCACCGCGGGCACCAGGGTGCCGGTGTCCAGGTCATGGGCCAGGCTGGCCACCAGGCGGTCGTTGGTGAGCAGCAGGGCCTCGATGCGGCCCACGGCCTCTTGTGCGCGCGGCAGGCTGGCCAGGGGCGCGCCCAGGTTGGCGGGTGTGCGCTCGCGCAGAAACTGCACCAGCCAGTCGCGCGCTGCACGGGCCACGCCGGTGTACAGCGCGCCCAGCATCACCGTCATCTCGGCCAGCATGGCGGGCTCGCCACGGGCCCAGTCCTGCGGCAGGCGCAGGTCCAGCGCGTGGTCGTGCGGGGTCAGCACGTCCTGCAGGATGACGTCATGGCTGCCGCTGGCGCGCAGGCCCAGGTGGTCCCAGGTTTCTTCGATGCGGATGCCGGGCGAACCCGCCCGCACCAGGAACGAGCCCACGCGCGGCACATCCTCGTCGGTACGCGCCCACACCACATACCAGCGCAGGATGGGCGCGCCGGTCGAATACACCTTGTGCCCGCTGATGCGCCAGCCCTCGGCCGTGCGCCGCGCCACCGTGGCGGGCAGACCGCCGCGTGCGGGCGAGCCCAGTTCGGGCTCTACCCGCAACGCGTTGATGAGCGATACCCCGTGCTGCGACTCCTGCACCAGCTGCTGCGCAAGCGCCTGCGGCCAGGGCGATCCGGGCCGCCCCATGCCGCGCTGCTGGATGTACTGCATGGTCAGCACCAGCGCCGTGGCCGGGCAGCCCTGGCCCACCGCGCCAATCACCTCGCCCAATTGCGCGGCCGATGCGCCCTGCCCGCCCAGCGTGCGCGGCGCCGCCAGCGCCAGCAGGCCGGCCTGCTGCAGGTCGGCAAAGTTCTGGTGCGGAAAGCTGCCGTCCCGGTCATGCACCACGGCCCGCTCGGCAAACTCCACCGCCAGCGTGCGGGCCACCTGCCCCCAGGTCAGCGGCGCGTTCATTGCAGCACCTCGGGCTGCAGCCGCACCAGGATGTCGAACAGGCTCTTGAACGCGTGCTGCGCGCCACCCGGCCCGCCAATCTGCGCATGGGTGTGCTGCGCGATCTCGTGGCGGATGGGCTTGGGCGTGCCCGCCGCCTCGGCCAGCAGTTGGGCGTGGCAGGCGTTTTCCAGCGCGATATACCACCACGCCGCCGCCTCCACCGACGGCCCCGCCGTCAGGATGCCGTGGTTCTGCAGGATCACCGCCTTCTGCGTGCCCAGCGCCTTGCCAATGCGAAAGCCCTCGTCCGTCTCCAGCACCACGCCCGTGAAGTCGTCGAACAACGCGTGGTCTTCGTAAAAAATGCATGAGTCCTGCGTGAGCGGGTCGAGCGTGCGGCCCAGCGTGGACCAGGCTTTGCCGTAGGTGGAATGCGTGTGGGCCGCCGCCACGATGTCGGGCCGCGCTTCGTGCAGCGCGGCGTGGATGGCAAATGCGGCGCGGTTGAGCGGGCCATTGCCGACGACGATCTCACCCGCCGCGTTGACCAGCAGCAGGTCGGACACCTTGATCTGCGAGAAGTGCACCCCCAGCGGATTCACCCAGAAGTGGTCCGTCCACTGAGGGTCGCGCGCGGTGATGTGGCCGGCCAGGCCGTAGTCAAACCCGTGCTGCGCAAACAGCCGGAAGGCCACCGCCAGGTTCTCCTGCCGGTAGCGGCGCTCGGCCTCGACCGTGGGACGCGGGGTGGGCGCATCAAACCAGTCCTTGCGCTCGGGGTGGGCATTGCGGACGGGGGCGTGGATGGTGGGCACGGGCGTGAGGACGGCGGACATGGGCGGCTTTCAGTCGGTCAATGGAGTGGTATGCGGGGCGTGCAACCCCAACGCCGCGCAGCGCGGCAAGGCAGGCCACCACGTTAAAAGCCCCGCCGCTCCGCGCCAACGAAGAAAACCACCTGACCACATGCGGTTTTGGCATGAGGCGCCGCCAACGCCATGCCCCGCACCAACACACACACGCACGCACACCGACCCTGTGCATTTCCCGCATATCGATGCTACGCAACGGTCTTTGCGCAACCCCGGTGCCTGCAGCAACCTTGGCGCATTGCGCAGCCCCCACTACGCATAGCCAAGGAACCACACCATGCACCCCTCCCACCACAAGCTCAACCGCCGGCAGATCCTGCAAACCGCACTGGGCGCCGCCGCGCTGGCGCCGTTTGCCACGGCCAGCAACGCGGCGCCCAGCGCCAGCCAGCAAGACCTCTCGCGCGTCACCCTGCGCATTGGCACCTACAAGGGCCTGTGGCGCCCGCTGATCAGCGCGGCAGGCCTGGCGCAGACGCCCTACCGCATCGAATGGCGCGAGCTGAACAACGGCGTGCTGCACATCGAAGCCATCAACGGCGACGCGCTGGACCTGGGCTCGGGCAGCGAGATCCCCGCCTTGTTCGCCGCCCGCCAAAAGGCCCAAGTGCGCTTTATTGCCGCCACGCGCGAAGACCTCAACAACCAGGTCACCCTGGCCCGCAAGGACGCGCCCATCCAGCGCATTGCCGACCTCAAGGGCAAGCGCGTGGGCTACGTGCGCGCCACCACCGCGCATTACTTTCTGAGCAAACAGCTGGCCGAGGCGGGCCTGTCGTTTGCCGACATCACGCCCGTGAGCCTGACGCCTGCCGATGGCCTCTCGGCCTTTGAGCGCGGCGACCTGGATGCCTGGGCCATCTACGGCTACAACGGCCAGCTGGCGCGGCTGCGCTACGGCGCGCGGGTCATCAAGACCGGGGTGGGTTACCTGTCGGGCAACTTTCCCATTTATGCCAACCCGCGCTCGGTGGACGACCCGCTCAAACACGCCGCCATTGCCGACTACCTGCAGCGCCTGCGCCGCGCCTATGTGTGGGCCAACAGCAACTACCTGGCCTATGCCCAGGCCCAGTCTGCCGAAACCCGCGTGCCCGTGGGCGACCTGATCGAGCTGTGGAACAACCGCAGCACCGACTACGACCTGCGCCCCGTGGACGACGCCGTGGTCAAGGGCCACCAGGCCGTGGCCGACACCTTTTTGCAACTGGGCGTGCTCGACGGGCCTGCGCAGGTCACACCGCTGTGGGACCGCCGCTTTGAAGCCGCCCTGCGCACCCGCTCGGGCGGCCCGTCAGCAGCGTAAGAGCATCGAGGCCAAAAAAACGATCACATTTGTGTAGCACTTGGCGCTTTATCTACAAGCGCCAGGGCCACTTTTGGCTTGAATCAAGCCTTCATCCAGCCATCCGGCGAGGTTGCGGTTGTTTTTGGAGGCGATGCGGGCAGTAGGATTCTGGGCGGATCGCTGCTATCGGCCAACAGCGGACATTGCGTGCTCTACACAGCCTGGTTTGAGCTCACATCTTGGGTGGCCAGGTGTGCGTCTCCCCCTGGCAGTTTTTGCACCAAGCGTAGAGCGCGTCATACATCACCATGCCATGCGCAAGCATCTCGTGGTCGTCGTTGAAGTTCTGCGACAGACCGAGCGACAAGGCGTATAGACCCGCCGACTGCGGCGTCAGCTCCAGCCGCGATGTGTCCGCGCCGCGAACAATCAGGGCCAGTTGCTGTAAGGCCGGTTCCCGCAGGTCGTACTTCGAGAGAAAGGCGTCGAAGCTGCACAGCTCCCCGACATGCGTCATTTCAACGCCGGGGATGTCATAGGGAATCGCACCCGTCTGTTCAGCCGTTTTCAGGACCTTGTCTGCGGGGACATACAGGAACTCCGGCGCTTGGTCGATGAAGCGCTCGATAAGCCACGGGCAGGCAATGCGGTCAATCTTGGGACGTTCGCGTGTGACCCATTTCATGATGCTTCTCCTTTCGGTTCGACGGCGCGACCGGCCGCTTGCCACCCGGCTAAGCCGCAGCGCAGATAGCGCACATGCAGTCCAGCAGCCCTCAGACTTAGCGCCGTTGCACGCCCGACCTCGTGCCCGTAAACACAGTAGACGATGATGTCGCGGTCGGCTGGCAAACTGCTGGCCCAACTGTCAACGGTGGCAGGGTCGTGCCAGCGGGCACCGGCAAGCTGCGTCGTGGCCTCCTCGAACACGGCCGCGCGGCGCACATCCAGCACCAGCTTGCCGGCGGCTTCCTCATGCGTTGCTCCATAGGGCTCGCTGGCCCCATGCACGGCGATTTGATAGCGTGCGTAGACGGCCTCCCAATGGATGTTCTTCACGAAGGCATCGACGTAATTGCCCGCCGCTGCACCGAAGTCCATGTGGTAAGAATGCTCGTACATGTCCAGCGCGAGGATGGGTATACCGCCAGCCAGCGCATGCGTGTGGTCTGCCGCCCATTGGTTCACCAGCGTTCCATCGCGCGGCTGGAACACGAGCAGCACCCAGCCGGAGCCGCCGCCAAGCGCCTTGCCCATGGCGACGAACTCTTCGCGCCAGCGCTCAAGGCTGCCGAAGCTGGCCTGCAATGCCAGCTCCATGGCCGGTTCCATTCCCTGTCCGCATCCGCCGACGCTGCCGAAATACAGTTCGTGCAGCAGCATGGAGTTGGTGGCAATAAGTTCCTCACGTTTCAATCCATTGAGCAGGAAACCGGGCGTGCTCGCAGGCGACAGCGCCGCCAACTGCGCGCGAATGGCATTGAGGCGTTTGATGGCGCCGCCGTAATTGTTCTGGTGGTGGCTGCGCAGCAGCTTCTCGGACAGGCCGTGCAAGCCTGCCGGGTTGAAGGGCAGGTCCTGGATGCGATTTTCCATAGCAATCTCCTAGGAGAAAACGGGCCGCAGAAACGTCAGGGCTAGTCCGGCCAAGCCAGAAGCCAATACGACGGGAATGACCCCAACCTTGAAGCGAAACAGCGCGACGGCCGCCGCCGCGCCTATGAATGCCGATGCCCACTCAAAATGCCCCGAGAGGCCTTGCGGCCAGAGCACGTGGTAGGCGAAGAACACCGCCAGGTTCACGATGACCCCGACCACAGCGGCCGTGATACCGGTCAGTGGCGCCGTGAATTTGAGATTGCCATGCGTGGACTCGATAAAGGGCGCGCCCAGCAGGATGAAAAAGAAGGAGGGCAGAAAGGTGAAGAAAGTCACCACCGCCGCCGCCACCGCTCCCGACAGGAAGAGCGATTCCGCGCCAAAGATGGCCTTGGTCCAGCCGCCGACAAAGCCGACAAAGGACACCACCATGATGAGCGGTCCGGGTGTCGTTTCGCCGAGCGCCAGGCCATCAATCATCTGCGGAGCGCTCAGCCACTGGTAATGCTCGACCGCCCCCTGGAACACATAGGGCAGCACGGCATAAGCGCCGCCAAAGGTCATCAGCGCGGCCTTGGTGAAGAACCAGCCCATCTGCGTCAACACAGCATCCCAGCCATAAAGCGCCATCAAGATTCCCATGCCGGCCAGCCACAGGGCCAGACACGCCGCCAGGACCCGGCTGAAACGCCGCCAGGTAAACAAGGCGTGTTCCGGCGTCGGCGTGTGGTCATCTATGAGCGCTGGGCCCAGCGATTGGGCCGCCTTGCCGTGACCGACGCCTGGGGCGAACTTGTCGGGCGCATACCGCCCCCCCAGGTAACCGATGATGCCGGCGGCCAGCACGATGACCGGGAATGGCAGCTGTAGCGCAAAAATAGCGATGAAGGCTGCCACCGCGATGCCCCACAGCCAGGCATTCTTCAAGGTCCGGGAGCCAATCCGGTAGGCCGCGTGCATGACCAAGGCCGTGACAGCCGGCTTGATGCCGTAGAAGACCCCGGCGATGGCGGGCACGTTGCCATAGGCCATGTAGACCCACGACAAGCCAATGAGGATGAACAGCGAGGGCAGCACGAACAGTACGCCCGCGACGATGCCGCCCCAGGTGCGGTGCATCAGCCATCCGATATAGGTGGCCAATTGCTGGGCTTCCGGGCCCGGCAGCAACATGCAGTAGTTCAAGGCATGCAGGAAGCGGCTCTCGGAAATCCAGCGGCGGCGCTCCACCAACTCCTCATGCATGATGGCAATCTGCCCGGCGGGGCCGCCAAAGCTGATGAAGCCCAACCTGAGCCAGTAGGAAAAGGCTTCTGCGAAGGTCAGGCGCTCAGGGGCTCCTGTGACAGTGGTCGTGGTCATTGGCGTGCCTTCATCGCGGTATACAGGGTGTCAAAAAGAGCCAGGGAGGCAGCCAGCAAGGCGTCGTCCTGGCCGTACTGTGCTTGCAGGCCACGCACGAGGGTCTCGACCCCGGCCGCCTCATCAACGGGGATGCCGCCCACGTCGATGTAGTGCACCAACTCGCCCAAGCGCTGAAGGCCTTCGTCGGCGTCCAGGCCAAACGTCTGCGCTACGACCTCGAACGTCACCTTGTCGCCCAAGTGGGTGAACCTGGCATGGTCGAAATCGAAGCCCAACGCCGTCTTCGGACACTTTTTTGGGTCGTCCAGCCAGATGAATTGCGGTGATTTGTCGACAAAGCGCTGAATCAGCCAAGCGGTCGCCAGGCGGTCGACCCACGGGCGCTCGCGCGTTGCCCAGGTTCGACCCTGGAAGTCTGCAAGGGCTTGGCGTTCGATGGCCTCGGCGCGAGGTATGGGCTCGCCGGGCGACAAATGCCGCTCGATGGCCTGCCGCAACGCCACCAGTGCGGCGCTGGCTTTTTCGAAGGATGGGCCTGGAAAGAAATCATGGGCGTGCACGGCCTGAAGCTGTTGCTCCAGACCGCGCAATGCCTTGTGGAGCGCAGCTTCGCTGGCACTCTTGAAGGTGCCCCGGACTTTCTTGATGGACTGAAGCAGCTCGGCATAAAGGTCCGAGCGGTCGAACAAGCCTCGAAACGTCTTCTCCTGCACTTCGTCGCGTGCCGCGACGACCAGCATGTGGGCCTCTGCACTGTTCTCCTGGATAAGCCGCTCAATGTCCCACAGCGACTGCACCGTTGACGCGGTGGAGGGCAGCAGGTAGACCCCCTCGCGCAGCGTTCCAGCGCCTGTGGCTTTGAGGGCCCGCCAGACCCTCACGCGCAGCGCGCTGGGATGGGTCGGGAGGGTTGCGGTCAGGATGAGCCACGAAGTCATGTAGCAAATATCTCACTATGTGATGAAAGATACAAGAACTGATTGGTTATTTTCTGTGCACGCCCGCCCAAGAATTTGCGGCTGTGCTTTACTTCCGCCATGTCGATGCGTTCGGCTGCACCCGCCCTGGCCGCCGCCCTGTTGTTTGGTGCCAGCACACCGCTGGCCAAACTGCTAATAGGCGACGTCGCCCCTTTGCTACTGGCTGGGCTGCTTTACCTGGGCAGCGGATTCGGCCTGTGCCTGTGCCTGTGCCTGTGCCTGTGCCTGTTCCTGTGCCTGTTGCTGGCGCTACGGCAGCAGAGGCGAAAAGACGGTGAGCATGCCCCCGAGGCTCTGCGCATTCCCCGGGCAGAAATCCCCTGGCTGCTGGGCGCCATCGTGTTTGGCGGCGTACTCGGTCCAGCGCTCCTGATGCTCGGACTGACCCAGACCAGCGGCGCGTCGGCGTCGCTGCTGTTGAACGTCGAGGGCGTGCTGACTGCGCTCATCGCTTGGTGGGTGTTCAAGGAGAATGTGGACCGCCAAATCGTGCTGGGCATGGTGGTCATCGTTCTTGGCGGCCTGCTGCTGTCCTGGGAGCCAGGCGGCGCGGCACTTGCGCCAGGCGCACCGCTCATCGTTGGGGCATGCCTGTGCTGGGCAGCGGACAACAACCTGACCCGCAAGGTCTCGACGAACGATGCCATGCTGGTCGCCGGGCTGAAGGGATTGCTGGCCGGTGTCAGCAATACCACCCTTGCGCTGATGGGGGTGCGGCCTTGCCGTCTATGGCAACCCTGGGCGCCAGCCTGGTCGTGGGATTCTTTGGCTATGGATTGAGCTTGACCTTGTTCGTGGTGGCCCTGCGGACGCTGGGCACGGCCAGTACGGGTGCCTATTTCTCGGTGGCGCCGTTGTTTGGGGTGGCTATTTCTTTGGTGTTATGACCCGATGTGGCTGGCCCACTCTTCTGGATGGCCGCGGCGCTGATGGCCGTCGGCGTCTGGTTGCACATTCGCGAGCGTCATGAACACGAACACAGCCATGAGCCGCTGGAACACAGCCACCGGCATTCACATGACGAGCACCACCAGCACACGCATGTTTTTGACTGGGATGCCACGAAACCACACACGCATGCCCACCGGGATGAAGTGCTGACGCACAAGCATCCGCACTACCCGGACATTCATTATCGGCAGGGGCATGCACATCCGCATTGAGTTGGCCTGCGCATCAATCCGGGCTATCAACTCGTAGCTCGGCGATTTCCTGGCGTCTGCTTACGGGAAAGGTGCAGTTCCGCTTTGTGTCGATAGCAACTGATCATCGCCCCCTACCCGGCTAGCGCAAAGAAAAAGAGCGGCTCAGTGGCCGCTCTTTATTTGATAGCTTCTAACGCTTATGCATCAAGCGCTAGCGGCAATTTTTATCAAACAAAGTAGACAAGCCCGGTATCAGCACTCTCACGCCGCCTTGCGCAGGGCCGTCTGCGCGGCCTGCTGGCCATCACGCTCGGCCACCTTGGCGCGCACCAGGGGCAGCAGTTCGCGGCCGTATTCGATGGCGTCCACCAGGGGGTCAAAGCCACGGATGAGGAAGGTGGTGATGCCCAGGTCGTAGTACTTGAGCAGCGCGTCGGCCACCTGCTCGGGCGTGCCCACCAGCGATGTGGAGTTGGAGCGGCCGCCCAGCTCGCGTGCAATGGCGGTCCACAGGCGTTCGTCCACGCGGTCACCCTTGGCGGCGTCGGCCAACAGGCGCTGGGCGCCTTCGCTTTGCTGCGGGCCCACGCCGCGTGAGTAGCCTTGCTGCACGCGCAGCTTGCGCGTGTCTTCCAGAATGCGCTCGGCCTTGGCCCAGGCATCGCCCTCGGTCTTGCCCAGGATGGGGCGGAACGAGATGCTGAAATCCACATGCCGGCCATTGAGCGCGGCCTCGGCGCGCACGCGGCGCACCAGGTCGCCGGCCTGGGCCAGCGATTCGCCCCACAGCGCATACACGTCGGCATGTTTGCCTGCCACCTGCAGCGCGGGCGCGGAGGCGCCGCCAAAGTAGATGGGCACACGCTGGCCCTGCAGCGGCTTCACTTCAGACACTGCGCCCTTGACGCGGTAGTAGGTGCCTTCGTGGTCGAAAGGCTTGTCTTCGGCCCACACGCGGCGCAGCACGGTGAGGTATTCGTCGGTGCGCGCATAGCGCTCGTCGTGGTTGAGGAAGTCGCCATCGCGCTGCTGGTCTTCGTCCGAGCCGCCGCTGATGTAGTGCACGGCCAGGCGGCCGCCCGTGTAATGGTCCAGCGTGGCCAGCTGGCGCGCAGCCAGTGTGGGCGCCACAAAGCCAGGGCGGTGGGCCAGCAGGAACTTGATTTTCTGCGTGACCGAAGCGGCGTAGGTCACGGTGAGCAGCGTGTCGGGGCTGGAAGAGCTGGCGGGCACCAGGATGCGGTCAAAACCCGCGTGCTCATGCGCCTGCGCAAACACGCGCACATAGGCGGGGTCCACCGCCGGGCCCTTGCGGGCGATGGTTTCAGAGACTTCGTGCGGCTGGATCATGCCGATGAACTGGACGGGCATAGCGGGCTCCTGTGGCGATGGGGTAAACAGTTGGATGGATGGATGGATGAATGAATAAATGACCGAAGGCGCCACGCGGGCGAGACTGCAGCCATGATCTGCCCGCACCCGGCGCGCGCCAACGAAGAAAAACGCGATTGCAAACTCGCGCCATGCATAGGCTCCGCCCCGTCTCCAACGCAATCACCGTGCTGAAAGAACAAGGCGGTCAGGCTGTTGTGCAAGCCCGCGAGACCTTCACGCGTGCCGTCAACCACACGGCTCAATGCGGAAAACCGCCCCGCAACAGGCGCACGGGCTCGGCATCCATGCGGCGGATCAGCGCTTGCAGGCCGTCGCCTGCAGCGTCGGCGGCAGCGCTGGCGGGCGTGGGCGTGGCCACAGGCGCAGAGCGGCAGACCAGATCGTCCTCGGACCAGGCGGCCTTGCCTGGCTGGCCCCGCGCGCGCAGCCAGCCCGCGCGGTCGGCGATGAGCTGGTGGCCCGGCAGTTCGCTGGCGGACACACCCAGCACCAGGGCCAATGCCAACGGCGCTGCGGCATCGGTGATGTGGCACTCGGCATCGGCCGCGCCCAGCCCGTCAGGCGCCACCACCAGGGTCACCAGGCGCGGATCATCGGCCGGCAAGGGGCTGCCAGTGCCCGGCACCACCACACGCAGGCGCTGGCCCACCAGGCTGCGCGCCCGGTGCTGGCGCCCCTGGCGGCACAGCACGGCCATGTCGGGCACACGCACGGGGCGGTCCCAGGTGCCGGACTCGCGCAGCATCTGGCCTGCGGCATGGGCCTGCAGGTAGTCCAGCACCTGCCACACCTGCGCATCGGTGAGCTGGGTGGCGTCAAACCCGGGCATGGTCTGCGTGCCGCTGCGGCCCTGCATGCCGTGGCGCACGCGCCAGAAGAGTTCGCCGTCCAGCCGCTTCCACAGCAACGCGCCATTCAGATTGGGCGGCCACATGGCCAGTTGCGGTGCGTCGGGGCCTTCCCCGTTGGCGTTGGCGCCGTGGCAGCGCACGCAGTGCTGCTGGTACACCACCTGGCCCCGCACGATGCCCTGTGCGGTAAAGCCGGTGGGTGACTGGTGCAGGCTGGTGGCCACGGCGGGTGTCAGCAGCAAGTGCGACTGCGGCCAGGGGGCGAACACCACCAGTGCGGCGGCCAGCCACCACAGCGGCTTGCGGCCACGCCGCCAGGCTGCCGACACAGCCAGCGCCAGCAGCGCCACACCCACGCACAGCAGCGACAGCAGCACGCGCCGCGCGTGCCCTGCGTCCACCACCAGCATCTCGGCCGCCACACGCTGTGCAAAGGGCCAAGCGGGCTGGCCATGCACCTCGGGCGCCAGGCCCACGGCATGCAGCACCCCCCGCAGGCCTTGCTGGGCGGCCTGCAGGCCTTCGAGCAGACTGGCCAGCCACTCGGGAGGCACCGACAACAGCGCCAAGGCTGCGGCTACCAGCTGGCGTCCAGGCCCAGCAGGGCCAGCGCCTCATGGCGCAGGGCCGCCAGGCGCGGGTCGCCCCGGTGGCGCGGGTACGGCAGGTCGTTGACCAACACCTGCTTGACGCGCGCGGGCCGGTCGGAGAACACCACCACGCGCTGCGCCATGAAGAGCGCCTCTTCCACATCGTGCGTGACCAGCAGCGCAGAAAAGCCGGTGCGCTGCCACAGCTGCACCAGCTCGGTCTGCATGGACAGGCGCGTGAGCGAGTCGAGCTTGCCCAGGGGCTCATCGAGCACCAGCAAGGTGGGGTCGTTGACCAGCGCGCGCGCCAGCGCCACCCGCTGCGCCATGCCGCCCGAAAGTTGGTGCGGGAAGGCCTTGGCAAAGTCTTGCAGGCCGACCAGGGCCAGGGCTTCGTCCACCCGGTGGCGCTGCGCGCGCAAGATGCCCCGCGCCTGCAGGCCCAGGGCCACGTTGTCCCACACGGTGCGCCAGGGGAACAGCGTCGGGTCCTGAAACACCACGATGCGCGACGGGTCGGGCTCGGTGATGGGGGCGCCGTCCTGCAGCAGATCGCCCGTGGTGGCGGGCTCCAGCCCGGCCACCAGGCGCAGCAGCGTGCTCTTGCCGCAGCCGCTGGGCCCCAGCAGGGCGACGAACTCGCCGGGGGCGATGGACAGGTCCAGCTCGTCGATCACATGCAGCGGGCCTGCGGGCAGGTCGAACCAGTGGCTCACATTGCGCACGTCAATGCGCGCCCCGGCCACGCGGGCCGCCGCGCCCGCTTCAGAAACAACCGCGGCGCTCACCATTTCACCACCCCCTTCTGCCACGACAGCACCCGGTCGCGCAGCACAAACAGCAGCGTGATCACGCCCGAGAACAGCAGCGCCATCACGATGAGCGCCGCATACATGTTGGGGTAGGCCGCCCAGCCCTGCGCCCAGGTGAGATACCAGCCCAGGCCCGCTTTCACGCCCAGCATTTCGGCCACCACCAGGGTGGAGAACGCCGCGCCCAGGCCCATGAACAAGCCGACAAACACCTGCGGCAGCGCCGCCGGTATGGCCACGCGCAGCACCAGAAACCACGGCGATGCACCCATGGTGCGGGCCACGTCATAAAAATTCTTGTGCACCCCGGCCACACCCGACCAGGTAAGGATAGCCACCGGGAACGCCGTGCCCAACGCGATCAGAAAGATGGCGGTGGACCAGCTGGACGGGAAGAAATAGAAGCTGACCGGCAGCAGCGCCGTGGTGGGCACGGGGCCCAGGATGCGCAACACCGGATGAATCCAGTAACTGGCCTGGCGCGACCAGCCGATCAGCACGCCCGTGACAAAGCCCGCCGCTGCGCCAATGGCAATGCCCAGTGCCAGCAAGCGGATGGAGGCGCCCGCGCTCTCCAGCAGGCGCGGCCAGTCGGCGGCGTACACCTCGACCAGGCTTTGGGGTGGCGCAAAGAACGGCGGCGGCAACGTGCCCAGCTTGGCGGTGAACACCTCCCACACCAGCAGGCCCGCCGCAATGGCGACCAGCCACGGCCCTGCGTTGCGCGCGCGGCGCACCACGGGCCCCAGCGCCCGCGCAAAGACCACCAGCACCAGCAAAGCCAGCGCCACAGCGCCAGCACCCCAGGCAAACTCTTCGGTGAATGCCCATTCGCTGAAGCCCGCCGGCTTGTTGGGCCACAGGTACGTGAGCAGGGCCAATGCAGCCCAGGCCACGGCGGCGGCGAGCCCCGTCCACCAGAACCCTGCGGACGCGGTAGCGGCCTTGAAGTCTGGCACCGCGGCAACCCGCGCACTGGGTGCACTGGGTGCACTGGGTGAGGGGCTTGGCGCACGCAGGGGCGGTTGCGAGGGCTTGGGGCTGATGCCCGGGGGCGCGCCCAGGATGTTGTCGGCGACGGTGCTCATGGCTCAAGTCCTTGCACGGATAACGGGTCGTTCAGGCCAGCACGTCGGCGTACACATGCGCGGCAAACCGCGCGGGGTCGGTGCTGGGCTTGAGCACGCCCACCAGCTTGAAGTCGCGGGCGTAGAACTCGATCTCTTGCCGCAGTGCGATGCCCACCGGATGGCTGCGGTGCGTGAGCGTGCCCAGCACGGCGCGCAGGTCTTCCTGGGGCACCTTGGAGTACGGGCTGAAGATGCGGGCCGCCTCGTTGGGGTTGTCGGCCACGAAGTCCGACGCCTCGATGATGGCGCGCGTAAGGGCAGCCGCCGTGCCCTTGTCGTTGCGCACAATGGCACCGCTTACACCGAGCACGCAGCAGGTCTTGGCGGCGTATTCGCCCGACAGGTTGGTCGCCAGGTCCACCAGGCCCTTGGTGCGCCGCTGGATGAGCAGCAGGTTGGGGTCGCCGTCGGCAATGGCGTGGGCCTCGCCCTTTTCCACGGCCAGGCCCAGCATGTCGCCGGGGAACTGGCGCCAGGTCACGTCCTTCTCGGGGTTCAGGCCCGCCTTGGTCAGCAGCACCGAGAAGAAGTTCTTGCCCGGGGCGTTGAGGTCCGAGACCGCAATGGTCTTGCCCTTGAGCGCTTGCAGGCTGGTCACGCCCGCAGCCTCGTAGCCCACCAGGCGCGAGCAGCCGCCGTGCGAACTACCCACCAGCTTCACGTCAAAGCCCGACTCCAGTGGCTTGATCCAGCGGTGCACCATGCCCAGGCCCGCATCGGCCTTGGAGGTGGCGATGGTTTCCAGCAGCTGGTCGGTAGAGCCCGCGAAGTTGACGAGCTCGACCTTGAGGCCATGCTTTTCAAAGATGCCACGCTCGATGGCCACCGGCGCGGCCGACAGGCAGACGGAATTGGCGTTCCACGCCAGCTTGACCTCGCGCAGCTTGCCTGCAGCCAGCACATGGCTGCCCACCACACTGGAAGCGCCCACCACGCTGGCCGCACCCGCTGTTTGCAACAACTGCCGGCGCGTCCAGCGCCCTCCCACCCCACCTAGACCTTGAACGTTGCTCATGTGTTGCCCTTTTGGTTGTCAAATGCTGATCAGCGAGGTCGATCCCTGGGTAAAGGCCAGCACCACCGCTACGATGGATCTGCATTGAACTGAAAGAAGCCTTGGAACAGAACGAAGAAAAACAGGGATGCATATGCAAAACATGCAGTACGCCAGCGGCCCGAGCACTGGTGCAATCGCGGGCATGAGTTCATTACCCACTACGCCCATTTCGTCCGCCACGCCCGCAGCGGGCAAACCCGACACCGCACGCCTGCGCCACTTTGTGCAGCAGCTGGCCGTGCTGGTCGAGCAGCGCCTGCCCGAACCCGACACCCTGACCCAGGGCGCCGCGCTGCTGGCCACCCTGGTGGCGCACGACGACTGGCTGCCCGACGCCTATGCCCAGCCGAACCCCGATCGCTACCAGCAGTTCCTGCTGCATGCCGATGCGCTGGGGCGCTTTTCGGTGGTGAGTTTCGTCTGGGGCCCGGGCCAGGCCACGCCCATCCACAACCACACGGTGTGGGGCCTGGTGGGCGTGCTGCGCGGAACCGAGATTTCGCAGGGCTATGCCCAGCTCAGCGATGGCCGCTGGCTGCCCAGCGGCGAGCCGCACCGGTTGCAGCCTGGCCAGGTGGAAGCCGTATCGCCGTCCATTGGCGACGTGCACCGCGTGAGCAACGCCCTTGCCAACCACACATCCATCAGCATCCATGTGTATGGCGCCAACATTGGCGCGGTGGAGCGCAGCGTTTTCCTGGAAGACGGCACGCGCAAGCCCTTCATCTCGGGTTACAGCAACAGCACCTTGCCCAACATCTGGGACCAGTCGCGCAACCCTGTCGCAACGCCCTGAAATTCCCCTGACTCCGTACGCCCCCACGCCATGACCGCTCCAGCCATTGCCCAGACCTCCGTCCTCCAGGTTCGCGAGGCCCTGCTCGCCCGTGAAGAGATCGCCCTGCTCGACGTGCGCGAGGAAGACCCGTTTGCCCAAAGCCACCCGCTGTTCGCGGCCAACCTACCTGCCAGCAAGATCGAGCTGGACGCCTTCGTGCGAATTCCGCGCCGCAACACCGTCATCGTGGTGTACGACAACGGCGAGGGCCTGGCCGAGCCCGCCGCGCGCAAGCTGCAGCAGCTGGGCTACACCCAGGTGACACTGCTGGCCGGCGGCCTGCAGGGCTGGCGTGATGCGGGGGGAGAGCTGTTCATCGACGTGAACGTGCCCAGCAAGTCGTTTGGCGAGCTGGTCGAATCGGTGCGCCACACGCCCTCGCTGGCGGCAGAAGAAGTGCAGGCCCTCATCGACGCCCAAGCCGACGTGGTGGTGCTGGATGCGCGCCGCTACGACGAGTACCACACCATGAACATCCCCACCGGCGTGAGCGTGCCCGGCGCCGAACTGGTGCTGCGCGCGCAGGCGCTGGCGCCCAACCCGGCCACGCAGATCATCGTGAACTGCGCGGGCCGCACGCGCAGCATCATCGGCACGCAGTCGCTGGTGAATGCGGGCATCCCCAACCCCGTGGCCGCGCTGCGCAACGGCACCATCGGCTGGCTGCTGGCGGGGCAGACGCTGGAGCGCGGCGCCAGCCGCCGCTTCGACCCCGCCGTGCATGCCGACCGCACCCATGCGCCCCAACAGGCGCGCCAGGTGGCCGACCGTGCTGGCGTGCAGCGCGCACAGATGGGCGACCTGGCCCGCTTTGCGGCCGAAGCGCAGCGCACCACCTACCTGCTGGATGTGCGCACGCCCGAGGAGTTCGCCGCCGGCCACCTGCCCGGCTTTCGCAACACCCCCGGCGGCCAGCTGGTGCAGGAGACCGACCACACCGCCGCCGTGCGTGGCGCCCGCATCGTGCTGGTGGACGACGACGGCGTGCGCGCCGACATGAGCGCCTCGTGGCTGGCGCAGATGGGCTGGGATGTTTGGGTGCTGGACGGCGTGGGTGCCGCCCACTTCACCGAACAGGGCGTTCCCGCCAACCCGGTGCCCGAGCCCGAAGGCCCCATCGCCTGGACCACACCCCAGCAACTGGCCGCCTGGCTGCAGCAGGAACCTGCAGACCACACCGCCGTGCTGGACCTGACCACCAGCGCCAACTACACGCAGCGGCACATTCCGGGCGCGTGGTTCGTGATCCGGTCCCAACTGGCGCAGGCCGTGGCCAGCATCCCCAAGGCGCAGCGTTATGTGCTGACCTGCGGCAGCAGCCTGCTGGCGCGCTACGCCGCGCAAGACCTGGCCCGCCTGACGGGTGCCGAAGTGCTGGTGCTGGAAGGCGGCACGTTGGCCTGGATTGCCCAGGGCCTGCCGCTGGAGCATGGCGAGACACGCCTGGCCTCGCCGCGCATCGACCGCTACCGCCGCCCCTACGAAGGCACCGAAAGCCCGCGCGAGGCCATGCAGGCTTATCTGGACTGGGAGTTCGGGCTGGTGGAGCAGCTGGGGCGCGATGGAACCCATGGGTTCCGGGTGATCTGAAATACTCTTCTTTTAATAGCTTAAAGCGCTTTATCCACGGGCGCTAGCGGTCTATTTCATTCGATTTTCTGCCGTGCAGGTGCCTCTTTGCGCTGGAGGCGAACACCGCCCTTCGGCAAGACACTGTGATTAAAATCAGTGCCTTGCCGACCCGGCGGCCCCATGACGGCACAACACCCCACCCCCCTTCCCATCGCCCTCACCCGCGTTCACCGCACGCGCCTGATGCAGATCTGGCGCTCGGCGGGCTGGCCGTGCAAGGACGGGCTGGAGATCGACCTGCTGGCCGCCGGGCTGATAGCACCGCAGCTGTCGCCCGACGGGTTTGAGACGCTCAAACTGACCGATGAAGGCATCCGCACGCTGGCCCTGGCGCGCCAGCGCGGCGTGCGGGCGCTGAGCGCCCACGACCGCCTGGCGCAGAAGTTTGCAGCGGAGCTGCTGACGGCCGGGCGCATTGTGTGGACCGAGCTGTCGCTGCACGCGGTGGTCGAAGGGTGCCCCTCGCCTGCCACGGCGACCGTTGCACCACCCAGCGCAGACGCTGACATGCCCCCGCTGTGGAGCGACGACGACACCCCCGCCACCCGCGCCGCCGCCAACGTGTGGCGCATGGCCCGGCCCGACCTTTTTTCGGTGCGCAACACCTCGGTGCCCGCCTACCTGCAGCCCATGGTGCACGAGATCAAGTACAGCCGGGCCGATCTGCTGTCGGACCTGCGCCACGACGCCAAGCGGCAGGCCTACCAGTGGCTGTGCGAGGAGTGCTACTACGTGTTCCCCGCCGGTGTGGCAGAGGCGGACGAGATACCCGGACACTTCGGCATCTGGGTGCTGCACGGCGGGCTCGACGATGGCCACTTCGAGATGCTGCGGCCCGCGCGCCATGCCAGTTGCACCCTGCCCTTTGCCGTGTGGATGGCCCTGTGCAAGGCCACGCCGCTGCGCAGCGAGGGCGACCTGACCCAGTCCCACCTGGGCGGGCCCGCCGCTGGCGACCTGCCACCGGACGACAGCGCCCCGCCCTGCGCCGAAACCCCATGACCTATACCGTGGCGGTGCGCGAGCTGTGCGAATTCACCGCCAAGCAGGGCGACCTGGACCTGCGCTTCACCCCCGCCCCCACGGCCCTGGAAGGCATGGCCGGCCATGCCGTGGCCACCGCCCGCCGGGGCGCGGGCTACCGCGCCGAAGTGGCGCTGGCCGGCGAGTACAAGAGCCTGCGCGTGCGCGGCCGCGCCGATGGGTTCGACCCCGGGCAGCACAGGCTCGACGAGGTCAAGACCTTCAAGGGCCGGCTCGACCGCCAGCCGGCATCGCACCGCGCGCTGCACTGGGCCCAGGCCCGCGTGTACGGCTGGCTGCTGTGCGCGCAAGAGCAGCTCGACCACATCGACCTGGCGCTGGTCTACTTCGACATCGGCAGCCAGAAGGAGACGGTGTTCACCGAACGCCGCACCGCATCCGAACTACAGCAGCACTTCGAGGACCACTGCGAACGCTTCCTCGCCTGGGCCGAGACGCAGGAAGCCCACCGCACCGCACGCGATGCGGCGCTCAAGGCGCTGGCGTTTCCCTTCGGGGACTTTCGCAACGGCCAGCGCCCGCTGGCCGAAGCCGTCTACAAGGCCGCCACAGCGGGCCGCTGCCTGCTGGCCCAGGCGCCCACGGGCATCGGCAAGACCATGGGCACGCTGTTCCCGCTGCTCAAGGCCGTGCCTGCGCAGCAGATCGACAAGGTGTTCTTTCTGGCCGCCAAGACCTCGGGGCGTCAGACGGCGCTGGACGCCCTCACGCGCCTGGCCGACAGCGCACCCGCCTTGCCACTGCGCGTGCTGGAGCTGGTGGCGCGCAACAAGGCGTGTGAGCACCCGGGCAACGCCTGCCACGGCGAATCGTGCCCGCTGGCTAAGGGCTTTTACGACCGGCTGCCCGCCGCGCGCGCCGCAGCCGTTATGAATGGAGAAACCGGTGGCACCGCGCTGCACCAGGCCCAGGTGCGCAAGGTGGCGCTGCAGCACCAGGTCTGCCCCTACTACCTGAGCCAGGAGCTCGCGCGCTGGGCCGATGTGGTGGTGGGCGACTACAACTACTACTTCGACCTGGGCGGCCTGCTGCACGGCCTGGCCCAGGCCAACCAGTGGCGCACCGCGCTGCTGGTGGACGAGGCCCACAACCTGGTCGAGCGCGGCCGCAAGATGTATACGGCCGAGCTGCGCCCTGCCGCGCTGGCCGATGCCCGCCGCAGCCCCGCCGCTGCGCGCCATGCCCCGGTGAAGAAGGCGCTGGACAAGGTGCGCCGCTGCTGGGTGGCGCTGGACAAGGCGCAGACCAGCGCCTACGCGGTACACGACACCTTCCCCGACAAGCTGCTGGCCGCGCTGCAGCAATGCGGCAGCACGCTGACCGAGCACTTCACCGACCACCCCACCGAGCCCGACGCGGCGCTGCAGGCGTTTTACTTCGACGCCCTGCACCTGGTGCGCATGGCCGAGCTGTTGGGCGCGCATTCGATGGTGGACATCACCCAACCCACCCATTCATGCAGCGGCAAAGCCGCCACACCGGGCGATTCCATCCTCTGCATCCGCAACGTGGTGCCCGCGCCCTTTCTGCAGCCCCGGCTGGCGGCCGCGCGCACGAGCACGCTGTTTTCCGCCACGCTGCAGCCCGCGCGCTACTACGCAGACCTGCTGGGGCTGCCGACAGACCATTTGTGGATCGATGTCGAGTCGCCCTTTCATGCCGCGCAGTTGCAGGTGCAGGTGGCGCGCCACATCTCCACGCGCTTCCCGCACCGCGCCGCATCGCTGGAACCCATCGTGGCGCTGATGGCCCGGCAGTTCCACGCGCGCCCCGGCAACTACCTGGCCTTTTTCAGCAGCTACGACTACCTGCAGCCGGTGGCGGCACTGTTTGCGCAGCGTCACCCCGAGGTGCCCCACTGGTGCCAGTCACGCCGCATGCTGGAGGCCGAGCAGCGCGGGTTTCTGGACCGCTTCACCCCCACCAGCCAGGGCATTGCGTTTGCCGTGCTGGGGGGTGCGTTTGCCGAGGGTATCGACCTGCCCGGCCAGCGGCTCGTGGGCGCGTTTCTGGCCACGCTGGGGCTGCCGCAGATCAACCCCGTCAACGAACAGATTCGCGAGCGCATGCACGCCTTGTTTGGCGCAGGCTATGACTACACCTATCTATTTCCTGGCCTGCAGAAGGTGGTGCAGGCTGCGGGGCGCGTGATACGCACGCCCAGCGACGAAGGCGTGGTGCACCTGATGGACGACCGGTTTGGTCAGGCGCAGGTGCGGGCGCTGCTGCCGGCCTGGTGGGGCTTCACCCGCGGACGGGCATGCCGGTCTCCCGCCAAGACCGGGGAAGGTGCGCGCCATTGAACCTCCCGCGCTCCACATCGGATATATCAATTTGATAGCTGCTGGCGCTTTACAGAAAAGCGCCAGCAGCCATTTCGACTCGAATTTTCTTACTCGGTTTTCAGGCTGCCACGGGCTCTTCCTGCGCAGCAGTTGCCTGCGTGGACTGAACCACAGCGGCCCGCGCATACCGGTTCTCAGGCACGGGCAAACCGAGGTTGCCGCGCAAGGTGTCGGCCGCGTACTCGGTGCGCAGAAGGCCCCGCGCCTGCAGCACGGGCACGGCCAGTTCCACAAAGGCCTTGAGCGAGGTGTTGGGCAGTGCCTCAAAGAAGTTGAAGCCGTCGGCCGCGCCACCCTCGAACCAGCGCTGGATCTCGTCCACCACCTGCTCGGCCGTGCCAACAAACGTGCGCTTTGGGCGGGCGTGCCACAGGGCCACTTCGCGCAGCGTGAGGCCATGCTCCCGCGCGTGCTGCTTGATCTTGTCGCTGGTGCTTTGCTGGCTGTTGCGGCCCAGATCGCCCAGGTCGGGGAAGGGCTCGTCCAGCGGGTATTGCGAGAAGTCGTGGTCGTTGAACGGGCGGGCCAGCGCAGCAATCGCGTTCTCGATGGGCACCAGCGCAGCCAGCTCTTCGTAGCGCTGCTCTGCCTCCTCGGCGGTGCGGCCGACAATGGGGCGGAAACCGGGCAGCAGATACACCTCGTCGGGGTTGCGGCCCTGGGCGCGCACGCGGGCCTTCACGTCCTGGGTGTAGGTACGGGCCTCTTCAAAGTTGTCGGCATGAAAGAAGATGGCGTCCGCGCGCTGGGCGGCAAAGGCCTTGCCATCGTGCGATGCACCGGCCTGGAAGATCACGGGCTGGCCCTGGCGTGAGCGGCTGATGTTGAGCGGCCCTTCCACGGCAAAGAAATCGCCCTTGTGGTCGAGGCGGTGCAGCTTCTTTTCATCGAAGAACTGGCCTGTGGCCTTGTTGCGCACCAGCGCATCGTCTTCCCACGAATCCCACAGGCCCTGCACCACATCGAGATGCTCGCCCGCCAGTCGGTAGCGCACGTCGTGGGCATAGTGCTCGGGGCGGCCATAGTTGCGGGCGCTGCCATCCAGCCAGGACGTGACCACGTTCCAGCCCGCACGGCCGCCGCTGATGTGGTCCAGCGACGCAAACTGCCGCGCCACGGTGAAGGGCTCGCTGTAGCTGGTCGTCACGGTGGCGACCAGGCCGATGTGCGAGGTCACTGCGGCCAGCGCCGAGAGGATGGTCAGTGGCTCGAACCGGTTGAGGTAGTGGGGGCTGGAGCGCGGCGTGATGTGCACGCTGTCGGCCACGAACAGAAACGCAAACCGTGCCTGCTCGGCCAGTTGCGCCTGGGCCTTGTAGAAGGCAAAGTTCACGCTGGCATCGGTCACCGCATTCTCGTGCCGCCAGTCGCCCCAGCCTGCGCCCACGCCATGCAGTACCAGGCCGAGTTGAAGGGTGCGTGGCTGCACGGCAGCGGGGACGGAAGAAGTCATGGAGCGGTCCTTGAGCAAAGGGCTAGGAGCCTGTCGGGCTTTGGGCGGCGAATGCGAGAAATGACCCCAGCGAGGACAGTTTTGTTCCGATTTGCAGCCCCATAGCCGAGCTATGGGGCAAAAACCGGGGCAAAAATGGACCGCTGCGGCCGTTTCGCAGCCGCCGATTCCAAAGTCCGACAGCCTCCTGGCAAGTGGGAAAACCACCAGCCTAGAAGCCCGCGTCCGCGCTGGCTACGAAGGAAATCAGATATCGGTATGCGCATGCCCCCGCACATCCCCTTGCGCGTTCCCTGCCCCGTTCAGGCTTTGCTGCACGGCCTTCTCCACCGCATCGCGCGTGAGCGTGGGCACAAAACTTTCAATGAAGTGGTAGGCATAGCCGCGCAGCCACGCCCCTTTGCGCAGGGCCAGCCGCGTGAGGTTGACCTCGAACAGGTGGCCGGCATCGATCATCCGCAGTTGCCTGTCGCGCTCGGGGTCCACGGCAATCGAGGCAACGATGCCCACGCCCATGCCCAGCTCCACATAGGTCTTGATCACGTCGGCATCCATGGCGGTAAGCACGATGTCGGGGGCAATGCCTTCGCGGGCAAAGGCCTCGTCGATGTGCGCACGGCCCGTGTAGCCGAGTTCGTAGGTGATGATGGGGTATTGCGCCAGTTGCTCCAGCGTGACCGGTTCGCTCTGCTGCAGCAGTGCATGGCCCGGTGGCACGACGATGCTGTGCGTCCAGCGGTAGCACGGCAAAGTGACCAGCGCGTCGTAGCCCGCCAGCGCCTCGGTAGCCACGCCGATGTCGGCCTCGCCGCTGAGCAGCATCTCGGCCACCTGGCGCGGCGAGCCCTGGTGCAGGTGCAGCGACACCTGCGGAAACAGCGTGCGAAAGTCGCGCACGACCTGCGGCAACGCATAGCGTGCCTGCGAATGCGTGGCCGCCACCGACAGCCGCCCCTGCGCGCTGGCGCTGAAATCATGCCCGGCCCGGCGCAGGTTGTCCGACTCCAGCAGCAGGCGCTCCACGATGGGCAGCAGTGTCTCGCCGGGCGGCGTGAGGCCCGTAAGGCGCTTGCCTGCACGCACAAAGATTTCCACGCCCAGCTCTTCCTCCAGCTCGCGGATCTGGCGGCTGACGCCGGGCTGCGAGGTGTGGAGCATCGCGGCCACTTCGGTGAGATTGAAGCCGCGGCGCACGGTTTCGCGCACGGAGCGCAGTTGCTGAAAATTCATGGCGTTTCGATCGTAGCTAGCTCTGTTATTGATAGCTTACAGCGCTTTATTGACAAGCGTTGCAAGCCTTTTCATGCATTTTTTGATAGGCAGGCCGAGCATGGCGGCCGCTTTTTTGCCGCTCGACCATGGGCGCCGCGTCACCCCCTGGTCAAGCGGTGCGGCACATAGCGGTCGGCCTGGATGTCGGGGGTGATGCCGTGGGTGTACACGTCGTCGGTGATGGGCAGAAACTGCGCGTCCCATGCCTGCCACTGGGCACGCAGGCGTTCAAACACAGCAGGCTGCAGGTCGCGCAGGTTGGCGCGTTCGCGCGGGTCGTCCACCACGTTGAACAGGAATTCGTTGTCGTTGATCTTGAGGTACTTCCAGTCGCCGTCGCGCACGGCGCGCTGGGCCTGCGCCTTGTAGCGCCAGTACAGCGTGCGCGGCGCCACCGGTGCAGCGCCTTCCAGCACGGGCAGGATGTTGGCCCCGTCGCTGGGGTAGGCGGCGTCTGGCTGCACACCGGCGGCGGCCAGCAGCGTGGGCAGCCAGTCCATGGACGCTGTGACCTGGTGCTGCAACTGCGGTGCAATGCGAGCCGGCCAGCGCAGCAAGGTGGGCACGCGCAGGCCGCCTTCGAGCAGTTCGGTCTTCTGGCCGGTCAGCGGCCAGGTCTTGGAAAAGCGCTCGCCGCCGTTGTCGCTGGTAAAGACGACGATGGTGTTGTCGGCCTGGCCCGTGTCGCGCAGCGCGGCCAGCACCTGGCCCACGGCGGCATCCAGCGCTTGCACGATTTCGCCGTATTTGCGCAGGCTGCCGCCGTCGTAGTGCAGCAGGTTCTTGATCTGCCGCGACACAGCCTCGTCGCCCGGCCCTTCCCACGGCCAGTGGGGTGCGGTGAAGTGCAGCGACAGGAAGAAGGGCTTGGCCGCCTCGGCCTGCGCGGGCGCCGCGGCGCGGCCATGCAGGTAGGCGGTGGCTTCGTCGGCCAGCACGCGGGTGTAGTAACCGGCGCGCTCCACGGGCACTTCGTTGTCCCACAGGTCGCGCGCCACGTGGTCGCCCACGCCGGGTTTGTGGGTGAAGTAGTCCACCGCGCCGTGCAGGTTGCCAAAGAACCGGTCGTAGCCGCTGCGCAGCGGGCCGTACAGCGGCGGCAGGCCCAGGTGCCACTTGCCGATGAGCGCGGTGTCGTACCCCGCGGCCTTGAGCAGCGACGGCAGCGTGGGGTGCTCGGGCGGCAGGCCCAGGCCGGTGTCGCGCAGGGCAATGGGCTCCTCCAGCCCCGCGCGCAGCCGGTACTGGTAGCGCCCGGTGATGAGCGCGATGCGCGTGGCCGAGCACACGGCCGAGTTGGCATAGGCCTGGGTAAACCGCACGCCCTCGCCCGCCAGGGCGTCGAGGTGGGGCGTGGCGAAGTCGGTGGCGCCATACACGCCCAGGTCGGCCCAGCCCATGTCGTCGGCCAGGATGAATACGATGTTGGGAGCTGCCATGGTGGGGGGCCTTGCTGGTTGCGGCTCAGTCTGCCCAGAAGCCCGAGGCCTCGATCACGGGGCGCCACTTGACGATCTCGGCCACGCGCAGCTGCTCCAATGCGTGGGGGGTGCGGGGATCGGGCTCCAGCGCCAACGCATCAAGGCGCGCCTTCACTGCCGGGTCGGCCAGCGACTTGTTGAGCGCGCGGTTGACCGCGGTGACCGCCGCCGCCGGGGTGCCGTTGCGCGCCCACAGGCTGTACCAGCCACTGCCCACGGCCTTGGGGTAGCCCGATTCAACAAAGGTGGGCACGTCGGGCAGTTCGCGCGTGCGCTTTTCAGAGAACGTGCCGAGGATGCGGATCTTGCCCTGCTTGTACAGCGGCAACAGCTCGGTGGTGGTCTGGATGGCCGAGCTGATCTGCCCACCTGCCAGGTCCGACAGCATGGGCGCCCCGCCCTTGTAGGCGACATGCACGATGTCCACCTGCGCCGCGCCGCCCAGCAGCAGGCCAAAGAAGTGCGGCAGGCTGCCAGCGGCAGGGCTGCCGAAGTTGGCCTTGTCGGGGTTGGCCTGGAGCCAGGCCACAAACTCGGGCACGGTGCGCGCAGGGTGGCTGGCAGGCACGGCCAGCGCAAACTGGAAGTGCGCCACCAAGCCCACGGGCGTGAAGTCCCGGGCCGGGTCGTAACCGGGCTTTTTGTAGACGATTTGCGAGAGCACGGGCGTGATCAGCGGTGCGATGAGGTAGGTGCCCCCATCGGCCGGAGCAGACAACAGCGCCTGCGCCGCAATCTGGCCGCCCGCGCCGGGTTTGTTGTCCACCACAAAGTGGTGCCTGGCACCCAGTTGCGGGGCAATCCGCTCGGCCAGCACACGGGCCAGCAGGTCAATGCCGCCCCCCGCACCAAAGCCCACGAGGATGCGCGATGTCTCGGGTACGGCCGACGACTGGGCCAGCGCGGCAGGCGCCCAGCCCACGGTGGACACCGCCGCCAGCGCGGCCACGGCCTGGCGCAGCCAGGTGCGGCGCGCGCCGCGCGCAGCCTTTGACGAAGGCGTATTCACCAAAGCGAGGGGCTGCTGCACGGTCATGGCAGGCGTCCTTACAGCTTGGCAATCGACACTTCGGTGGACTTGACAAGTGCCACCACATCAGAGCCCACGATGAGCCCCAGGTCGTCCACCGAGCGGGTGGTGATGACCGACGTGACCACGCCCCAGGGCGTCTCCACGTCGATTTCTGAAACAACCTCACCGCGAATGATTTCGCGGACTTTGCCCCCGAACTGGTTGCGTACGTTCATGGCTTGGATGGACATGCGGTGCTCCAAAGACGGCTGAAACAATCAGGAATGTGAATACTGTGAAGGTGGCGAAGCCGGTAGAGCGATGACTTGCAGAACCGACTTAACAACCAAAAGAAATGTAAAACATGTTCGTTATAAACATAAATGATGAATACTTATAAGCATTGACAAAGATGTTTACGGCATGACCTGCGTTGCGGCTGTTATGAGAGCGCCCGTGCAAAAGCCCTGAATGCGCGGGATATGCTCGTTTGCCTGGGCGCTTTCTCACGCGCGCGCCGCGCAGGTTGGCACCCGTGGGCACAGACACCAAACCGCGCAGCCAGCGGGGCCGGCGCGCCAGGGGAGGCCTGTCCGGAATGACCCGCGACGACGGGGGTCCTTCCCAGTGGTCTCATTCCATTTCCAAATCATTCGTGTCCAGGAGGCTGTCGGACTTGGAGCGTCGACCAGCGAAAACCGGAGGTTTCACCAAAACGGGCCCCAGCGAGGACAGTTTTTGCCGGATTTGCAGCCGACGATTTCCAAGTCCGACAGCCTCCTGGGCGCGAAGCCGCAGGCAGTGCAGCAGCACGACAAGGCGAAGCAACAACGACACGGAAGATTTGGAAATGGAATCAGAGCGTGAGAAGCCCGCGCTTGTGGAGGTGGTGCAGCGCAATGCCCACCACCACGCCCGCCGCCACGTTCCACATGCACAACGCGGCGCACACCGCCACCACCATCCTGTCGCCGCGCCCTGGGGGCAATGCGCTGCTGCCCACGGCCAATTGCAGGCCGGTGAGAAACAACACGACACCCAGCACGGCTGTGGGAAACAACCGAAACAGCGCATCCACCGAGTTGCTGAAGAACAAGGCCAGGACCAGAAGCACGCTGCCCAGAATGACCACGGAGCCGCCTGTTCTGGCACCAAAAGCGAGATGCGCCGCCATGCCGCCCGCACCGTGGCACATGGGCACTCCGCCCACGGCACCGCTGAACAGGTTCATCAGGCCCGTGGAGACGGCAACGCACCCCTCGGTGACAGGGCGCTGCGGAAAGAGCCGGTTGTTCTCGTCGGTGATGGCAATGATGGCATTGCCCAGCGTCATGGGAACCTGCGGCAACGCCAGCAGAACCACCCCCACAAACACCTGGTTCCAGGTGATTTCTGCCAGCGCGAACGGTGGTGCACGCAACCCCACGGGCGCATTGCAAAGACGAGACAGCAGTTCGGGGCTCTGCACCGCCCCCACCAAGGCGCCAAAGGCCAGGATGGCAAAAATCGCCGGCACTTTGCGGTTGCCCATCAGCGCCAGGGTGCCAACAGCGCCGATGATCGCAACCACCCAGTCCGTCTGCATCATCCGCACGCCCTGCAGCATGAAGCCAAAGCCGAGCCCGAGGATGATGCCGATGACCACCGCGGCGGGAACGAGCCGGGCGATGCGGCCCATCAGGCCGCTGGCGCCCAGGATGAGCCATATGGCGCCAGTTGCCAGTGCTGCGCTGTAGACGGCCGCAGGGGTGACGACGGCGGTCTGCACCGCCTGAATGGATGCAACCGCGCCAATGGCTTTCATCGGCTGCACGGGGAGCGGTGTCTTGTAGACCAGCCCGCACACGACCATCGAAACACCAAACGCAAAAAGCACGCCAAATGGGTCGAGCTTGAGGACCCCGATGTAGGCGGCGATGAAGGGAATCAGCGTGCCCAGGTCGCCAAACGCACCCGCCCACTCCATGACGTCGTAGCGATTGGCCAAGGGAACGGGCGGAGCGGACGCATCGCAAGCGGCTGGCGCGGCCGCGTGATGGCGGGGCTGGGGGTCCACAGATTTGACTCTCAGGCGAGGCGCCTATTCCAACCCAAAGACGGCAGTTCGCCGCCATGTTGCCCTTGCCGGGCCACAGGGCAACTGGCTTTGCGGCGTCGATAGCATTCACCGTTGGAAAAAGCCGCCATGCACCCGCCAACCCACCAGTCCACACAGGCGAATTAAGACACTGCCTAAAGCGGCTACAAGACCTGCGCCACCGCATCAAACGGCAACCGCGGGCCGCGCGGGTGGGTGCCCGAGTGCTCGGCCACGCCCAGGTTCACGATGAAGTTGACCTGGTAGCGCCCGTCGGGAAAGAACTCGCTGTTGACGGCCAGCGGGTTGAAACCCGACTGCGCCCCCGCGTCCAGGCCCAGCGCACGCGCGGCCAGGATGAGATAGGCGCCCTGAAGACTGCTGTTGCGAAACGCCGTGGCCTGGGCCAGCGCAGCATCGCCTTCAAACAGCGGTTTGGCGTTGTAGGCCGGAAACTGCTCTGGCAGGTGTTCGTAAAACTGGGTGTCTTGCGCGACGATCACGGTCACCGCGGCGGCGTCGGTCTGCGCCACGTTGCCCGAAGACAGCGCGGGGCGCAGCCGGGCCTTGGCCTCAGGGCTGCGCACAAAGACGTAGCGCGCGGGCTGCGCATTGAAGGCGGTGGGGCCCCACTTGAGCAGTTCGTACAAGCGCTCGATGATCACGTCGGACACGGGGGTTGACTGGAACGCGTGCACGGTGCGCGCACTGCGAAACAGCTGGTCGAGCGCGTGGTCTGGCAAGGGCGCCAAAGCAGGATGGGACATGGTGCAGCCTTTCGTGCAAGGCGGCAGCGGGCACCACCACGGGCAACCGCACCGCTCATTACTACCAATTACATAGCTGCCAGCGCTTATCCATAAAGCGCCAGAGCCACTTTTTACTCAAATTGTTCGGCCCCAGCTCACAGCTTGGCGATGGACACCTCGGTGGACTTGACCAGCGCCACCACGTCAGAGCCCACCACCAGCGCCAGGTCGTCCACCGAGCGGGTGGTGATGACCGACGTGACGATGCCCCAGGGCGTTTCGACATCGACTTCCGAGACGACATCGCCGCGAATGATCTCGCGCACCTTGCCCTTGAACTGGTTGCGTACGTTGATGGCTTGAATGGACATGGGGTTCTCCTTGATAAGTCCGTTGAAAAAGAAAGCCGTGAAAGCGAAAAGAAAAATCAGATCGCCCAGCGCAAACCGTGGGCCGGCACACCGGGCCATGCAGATTCGTGCACCGGTTCACCGTCGGGCTTTTGCAGCACGCGGTCGAGGATGCGTTTTTCGATGGCGGCGAACGCCGCATCGCCCTGCGAGCGGGGCCGGGGCAGATCAATGCGCTGGTCCAGCGCGATCTGGCCGTCCTCGATCAGGATCACGCGGTCGGCCAGGGCCACGGCTTCCTGCACGTCGTGGGTGACCAGCAGCGCGGTGAAGCCGCTGGCCTGCCACAGGCCTTCGATAAGGCGGTGCATCTCGATGCGGGTGAGCGCATCGAGCGCGCCCAGGGGTTCGTCCAGCAGCAACAGGCGCGGGTTGTGCACCAATGCGCGGGCCAGGGCCACGCGCTGGCGCTGGCCGCCCGACAGGCGCGCCGGCCACTCGCCCAGGCGGTCGCCCAGGCCCACGCGGTCCAGCACGTCGGCGGCGGCGCTGCGCCGCTCGGGCGGCAGGCCCAGGGCCACGTTGTCGGCCACGCGCTTCCAGGGCAAGAGGCGCGAGTCCTGGAACATGATGCGGGTGTCGCTGCTCAGCCCGGCGATGTCCTTGCCATCGAGGCGGATCGCACCGCCCGAGACGGATTCCAGCCCCGCCACCAGGCGCAGCAGCGTGCTCTTGCCGCAGCCGCTGCGGCCCACGATGGCGACGAACTGGCCGGGTTCGATGGTAAGTTCGGTCTTCTTGAGCACCTCGCGCGTGCCGTAGCGCTTGTCCACGTTGCGCACTTCCAGGCGCACGCCCTGCGTGGTCGATGGAGGGGAGCTTGTTGCGGTCATCGTGTCAGGCTCCGGGTTTGAAGAGCGGCACGTCCAGCGCATTCACGCGCTTGGGCAGCAGCTTTTCGGCAAGGAAGGCGTCGGCAATGCGTTGCTGCTCGACGAGGGCCGCGGGCACCACGGCGCGCACCTCGTAGCTGCGGCGGCTGTTGGCCAGCTCGATCACGGCGGCATCCAGCCCCCACACGGGCGCCAGCAGCGCGGCCGCGTCCTTGGGGCTTTGCTTGACCCACACACCCGCCTTCTGCAGCTCATTGAAGAACACCCGCAGCACATCGGGCCGGGCCTGGGCATAGGGCGTGCCGGCCAGGTAGTAGCGCTGGTACGAGGCCAGGTCGCGCCCGTCGGCCAGCACACGCACGGCAGATTGCTTTTGCACGGCAGCCAGGAACGGGTCCCACACCACCCAGGCGTCGATGGCGCCGCGCTCGAACGCGGCGCGGCCGTCAGCCGGCGTGAGGTAGGCAGGCTCGATGTCCTTGAACGAGAGGCCCGCCTTCTCCAGCGCGGCGATCAGCAAAAAGTGCACGCCAGCCGCCTTGGCAAAGCCGATCTTCTTGCCCTTGAGGTCGGCCACGGTCTTGATGGGCGAATCCGCCCGCACCACGATGGCCTGTGCGGATGGCGAGGGCGCCTCCTGCGCCACGAAGGTCAGGTTGGCGCCGGCCGCCTGCGCAAACACGGGCACCGTGTCGGCCACGTCGGCGCTCACGTCGATGTTGCCCAGGTTCAGGGCTTCAAGCAGCGGCAGGCCGCTGGTGAACTCGTGCCAGCTCACCTTGACGTTGAGCGGCGCGAGCAGTTGCTCCAGCGTGCCGCGCGTGCGCAGGATGGTGGTGAGCGTGGAGGACTTTTGCAGACCGATGCGCAGGATCTCGGGCTTGCTGGCCTGCGCCAGCGCCAGGCCGCCCGACAAGGCGCCCAGTGCGGCGAGGGCCTGCAGCGCCAGGCGTCGTTGGGATTGAAAAGATGCAGACATGGGGTAGGTCCGGTTCGTTGTTCTTGTGCGTAAAGGTGCGGGGCGCGCTGGCTTACTGCGCGCTCTGGTAGCCCGGGTGCCAGCGCAGCCAGTAGCGCTCGAGCCCCTTGGCAAACAGGTCGGCCAGCTTGCCGAGCAGCGCGTAGAGCAGGATGCCCACGAGCACGATGTCGGTCTGCAGAAACTCGCGCGCATTCATCGTGAGGTAGCCGATGCCGGCCTGCGCAGAAATGGTTTCGGCCACGATCAGGATCACCCACATCAGGCCCAGCGAGAAGCGCAGCCCCACCAGGATGCTGGAGAGCGCACCGGGCAGGATGATCTCCTTGTAGAGTTGCCAGCGGCCCAGGCCATAGGTGCGGCCCATCTCGATCAGGCCCGGGTCCACGTTGCGGATGCCGTGGAAGGTGTTGAGGTAGATCGGGAAGAACACCGACACGCTGATGAGAAACAGCTTGGCCGATTCGTCGATGCCGAACCACAGGATCACCAGAGGGATCAGCGCCAGCGCGGGGATGTTGCGCACCATCTGGATGGTGGAGTCGAGCAGCGTCTCGAACAGCTTCACCGAGCCGGTGAGCAGCCCCAGCAGCAGGCCCAGCCCGCCCCCGATGGCCAGCCCGGCCAGCGCGCGGCCGGCGCTGACCTTGACGTGGGTCCACAGCTCGCCCGACGCGGTCAGTGTCCAGGCCGCCTTCACGACTTCGAGCGGCGCGGGCAACACCCGCGTGGACAGCCAGCCCAGCGACGATGCGATCTGCCACAGCACGATAAGCCCCACTGGCACGGCCCAGGGCAGCAGGCGCTGCGCGACGTTGGCGAGAAAGCGGACCAGCGGCGCCGGGAGCAAAGGCCCGTCGAGCGGAAGATCGACGGAGTCCGCCACAGGCGATATCTGCAGCTCTCGGGTGGTCTGTGTCATGGGGTGATTTCCAGTTCGTAATCGGGCTCCAGGAACTCCAGCTGATTGCCCGCCGGGTCCTTGACGTAAAAGCGCAGGTAACCGGGCAGCGCGCGGTTTTCCACCAGTGCCAGCTCGGCCTGCAGCAGGCGGTGGCGCAGCGCGGGCAGGTCCTGCACCTCGAAGGCCAGGTGCGACACCGCAGGCGCGGGCTGCCAGTGCTCTGTGGGCACCAGGTCGATGCGCTGGGTTCCCGCTGCAAAGCGCAGCGTGTTGCCCGCCGGCAGGCGCACCTCGGGCAGGCCCAGCAGGCTGGCATAAAAGCGGCGTATCGGCGCCTCGGCCCCGGCCGGGAAGGCCAGCTGCACATGGTTGATGGACTGGATGCTCATGGCGTGGCTCCTGTCTTGGGGTCAGCTTTGCGAGGCACGCGGCACAAAGTCGTTGGCCACGGTTTCACCAAAGGGGCCCAGCGGGTTGCCGCCCGTGAGCTTGTCGCGCAGCTTCAGCGGCAGCAGCGGGAATACGAGTTCGGCAAAGCGATAAGCCTCTTCAAGGTGCGGGTAGCCCGACAGCACAAAGGTGTCCAGGCCCAGGGCCGCGTATTCCTCGATGCGCGCCGCCACGGTCTGCGGGTCGCCCACCAGGGCCGTGCCCGCACCGCCACGCACCAGGCCCACGCCCGCCCACAGGTTGGGGCTGATCTCCAGGTCGTTGCGGCTGCGCTTGACCCCACCGGCGTGCAGCGCAGCCATGCGGCGCTGGCCTTCGGAGTCCATGCGCGAGAACACGGCCTGGGCGTGTGCCACGGTGGCGTCGTCCACATGGCTGATGAGTTCTTCGGCGGCGGCCCAGGCCTGTGCGTCCGTCTCGCGCACGATGACGTGCAGGCGAATGCCGAACTTCACGGTGCGGCCCTGTTTTGCCGCGCGGGCGCGGACATCGGCAACCTTTTTGGCCACTTCTGCGGGCGGCTCGCCCCAGGTCAGGTAAGTCTCCACCTGCTCGGCCGCCAGGTCGTGGGCCGCATTGGACGAACCACCAAAATACACCGGCGGATGTGGATGCTGCAGCGGTGGGAACAGCAGCTTGGCGCCCTTGACCGACAGGTGCTTGCCTTCGTAGTCCAGAGATTCACCCTTGTGGCTGCGCGCCAGGATTTCGCGCCAGATGCGGATGAACTCGCTTGACTGCTCGTAGCGGGTGGCGTGGTCCAGAAACACGCCATCGCCCTCCAATTCAGCCTGGTCGCCACCGGTCACCAGGTTGATCAGCAGCCGGCCACCCGACAGCCGGTCAAACGAGGCTGCCATGCGCGCCGCCAATGCAGGCTGGTGCAGACCTGGGCGCACCGCCACCAGGAACTTGAGGTTCTTCGTGACCCCAATCAGGCTGGATGCGATCACCCAGGGGTCTTCGCACGAACGGCCTGTGGGAATGAGCACGCCTTCGTAGCCGAGGCTGTCGGCTGCCACCGCCACCTGCTGGAGGTAATCATGGCTGAGCTGGCGCGCACCCTTGGCAGTGCCCAGGTAGCGGCTGTCGCCATGGGTGGGGATGAACCAGAAAATTTGCATGGAACAGGTCTTTCAGTACGAGATGGCAAAGCCGAACTGGGGAGCACGAAGCACCAGGCGGCGCTGCTGCACGCCCAGCCCCCAGGCAGTGGCCGTGACACACAGAACGCGTTGCAGTTGTGCGTGCAATGGAAAGGGCATGGGCGCTGGCATGGTGGGCTCCTTGGGCAGCGGGGTTACAGCAGATCCACCGGCGCGGCGTGCAACAGGTTGAGCTTCTTGGGGATCAGCTTGAGTTCGAAGAAGGTGTCGGCAATCTCTTGCTGCTCGGCCAGGATGTCGCGGGTGACCGGGGCGGTGCCGAACTTCGCCCGGTTCAGGTAAAGCTCGGTAATGCCTTTGTCGAGCCCCAGCACGGTAGAAAGCTCGGCGGCTGCTGCCGCCTTGTTCTTGGACGCCCATGTGTCAATCGCGTTGACCTCTTCAATCGCGATGCGCAGCACATCGGTGTTCCTGGTCGCGAAATCGCGCGAGGTGAAGTAATACTGGCGGTTGTTGACGACACCGGTGGCATCCGCCAACAGGCGGGCGTCGAGCGTTTTTTGCGCGGCGGCCAGGAAGGGGTCCCAGATGATCCAGGCGTCCACCGCGCCCCGTTCAAAGGCCGCACGCGCATCGGCGGGTGCCAGGAACACGGATTGCACGTCGCCGTACTTCAGGCCGTTCTTTTGCAGCAGCTTGACCAGGAAATACTGCACGTTGGAGCCCTTGTTGTAGGCCACGCGCTTGCCCTTGAGGTCGGCCACGCTGCGGATGGGCGAATCCTTGGGCACGATCACGGCCTCCAGTGCAGGGCGGGGCACCGTTGCACCCGCATAGACCAGCGGCGCACCGGCGGCCTGGGCAAAGATGGGGGGCGCCTCGCCCACATCGCCAAAGTCGATGGAGCCCACGTTGAGCGCTTCCAGTTGCACAGGGCCAGCGTTGAACTCGGTCCACGTCACCTTCACGCCCAGCGGCGCCAGGCGCTTTTCGAGCGTGCCGCGGCCCTTGAGTATGGACAGCCAGCCCTTTTGGTAGCCGATGCGCAGCACACGGCCGGGCGTCTGGGCAAAGGCCGTGGCACCGGTGGCACCGATGGCTGCGGCGGCCAGGCTGGAAAGAAGAACCTGGCGGCGATTGGAAGAAAAATGGGTTGTCATGGCGGTGTGTCTTTCTGCAATGGCTGGATTGGGAAAAGAAGAATTGCGTGGCCTTACGTCAGGCCCCGACAGCAGGCACGGCGGGCACCACAGGCATGAGCAGAAAGGCGCCGATGACCACCAGCGACGCCACTACCAGCAGGGCGATGCCCAGCCAGCGCAAGGCATCGCGCAAACCCAGGGGTTTTGCCGGCGCATGCGCTGAAGCAGATGAAACGGATTCAGTTCGGGACATACAGAGCACCTTTTTTCTGCGGGCCGGCAACAGCCCGCCCTGCCCATCACATCAGGCAAAACAAGGGAACGAGACGAAAGGACGAATAAAGCAGCGAAGGCGACACGCGCGGGTGGTGACGCCCCTGGCTGCGTCAGACGCTACATCGCACTTGCGAGAAAGGGATTGGGGCGAACCGGCCGGCATGGGCCTGGCTGGGCCGCAGGCTTTCGGTGATGAGCACGTTCACGGCATCGTCCAGGCGGGCCGCGATGTCGGCATGCACCTCATAGGCACCTTCGGGCGTTACCGTGACCTGCGAGTCGGTGGCATAGATGCCAGGCAGGATGTGCTTGGCGCCCAGCGACTGCAACACAGGGCGCAGCGCATAGTCGAGCGCCAGCATTTGGTGGGGACTGCCGCCCGTGGCCAGGGGCAACACGGTTTTGTCCTTGAGCGCAGTTTGCGACAGCAGATCCAGGAACACCTTGAGCACACCGCTGTAAGCCGCCTTGTACACGGGCGTGGCCACCACCAGCACGCGGGCTGCAGCCACCTGACCGACGGCCTGGCTGATGCTGCGGTGGCCGGTGTCGGCCAACAGCAGTGCCTGGGGCGACAGGTCACGGATGTGGATGCGGTCCACCAGCGCACCGCGCACCGACAGGCGCAGGGCCACGGCATCCAGCAAAGCGGCTGAGCGCGAACGCTCCGAGGGGCTACCGGCGATCAGCAAGGCGGACATGGCTTTCCCTTACTTCTGTTTTGATAGCTGCTAGCGCTTTATGGATAAGCGCTAGAGGCTAATTTGGCTCTTATTTCCGCGTGTAGATCTGGTCGAAGCTGGCGTTGTCGGCAAAGTGATCCTTGGCCGCCTTGTCCCAGCCGCCAAAGGCCGCATCGATGGTGAACAGGTTCAGCTTGGGGAACTGCTTGGCGTACTTGGCCTTGGCCTTTTCAGACACGGCGGGACGGTAGAAATTCTTGCCCGCGATGTCCTGGCCTTCCTCGGTGTAGAGGTACTTGAGGTATTCCTCGGCCACGGCGCGCGTGCCCTTCTTGTCCACGTTCTTGTCCACCACGGTCACGGCGGGCTCGGCCAGGATGGAGATCGACGGTGCAATCACATCGAACTTGGAGCCGAATTCCTTTTCGAGCAGATAGGCTTCGTTCTCCCAGGCAATCAGCACATCACCCTGGTTGCGCTGGGCAAAGGTGATGGTGGAACCGCGCGCGCCGGTGTCGAGCACGGGCACGTTGCCATACAGCTTGGCCACAAAATCCTTGGCCTGTGCGTCGCTGCCGAGCTTGCGCTTGGCGAATTCCCAGGCGGCCAGATAGTTCCAGCGCGCACCGCCCGAGGTCTTGGGATTGGGCGTGATCACGCTGATGCCGGGCTTGACGAGATCGTCCCAGTCCTTGATGCCCTTGGGATTGCCCTGGCGCACCACCAGCACGATGGTCGAGGTGTAGGGCGAGCTGTTGTGCGGCAGGCGCTTTTGCCAGTCTTTCGGAATCCAGCCACCGTTGGTGTGCAACGCGTCGGTGTCACCGGCCAGCGCCAAGGTGGCCACGTCGGCGTCCAGCCCGTCGATGATGGAGCGCGCCTGCTTGCCCGAGCCGCCATGCGACTGCTTGATGGTCACATCCTGGCCCGTCTTGGCCTTCCAGTACTTGGCGAAAGCCTGGTTGAACTCGACATACAACTCGCGGGTCGGGTCGTAAGACACATTGAGCAAGGTCACGGATTGTGCAAACGACGGCAGTGCCGTCAGGGCCAAAGCGCTGGCCAGCGCTGCAGCGAAGGGAAACTTGATAAAGTCGCGGCGAAAGTTCATTGGAGGGCCTCTTTATATGAATGCAAAACCGGTGTGCATCACCGACAACGCATTCTGGGAGATACTCTTAAAAACCGAAACTACTGAGATTTCAGTTCTTTATATCCAAATCATCTGAGCAACCCTTTTTGGTTTGTTTTGCTCACCCCATCACAAGGAAACCCCATGGCACGCACCGTTCAATGCATCAAGCTCGGCAAGGAAGCAGAAGGTCTCGACTTCCCCCCCTACCCCGGTGATTTGGGCAAGCGCATCTGGGAAAACGTGAGCAAGCAGGCCTGGGCAGACTGGCTCAAGCACCAGACCATGCTGGTCAATGAAAACCGCCTGAACCTGGCCGACGCCCGCGCCCGCCAGTACCTGGCCCGGCAGATGGAAAACCACTTTTTCGGCGGCGGCGCAGACGCTGCGGCGGGCTATGTGCCCCCAAGTGCCTGATTGATTACCCCCAGCGCCCCTTTCTTTCCCCTCCATGTCCGAGCCCGTTGACTGGCTGCCGGACGGCACCCCCTACAGCCCCCGCTTTGGCGACCGCTACCACAGCGAAAACGGCGGCCTGAACCAGGCCCGCCACGTTTTCCTGCACGGTTGCGGCCTGCCTGCGGCCTGGGCCGGGTTGCCGCAGTGGCGCATTCTGGAAACCGGGTTCGGCTTCGGCCTGAACTTTCTGGTGACCTGGGCGGCCTGGCGGGCCGACCCGCTCCGCCCCACCCTGCTGCACTTTGTGTCCACCGAGGCCTGGCCCGTCAGTGCGACCGATCTGCTGCGGGCCATCACGGCCCATCCCGAGCTCGCGCCGCTGGCCGAAGAGTTGCACCGCCAGTGGTGGGGCCTGCTGCCGGGCGTGCATCGGCTGCGATTTGATGAGGGCCGCGTGCTGCTCACGCTCTGCGTGGGCGACACACAGGCCCTGCTGCGCCAGCAGAACCTGACCGTGGACGCGGTTTATCTCGACGGCTTCAGCCCCCAGCGCAATCCCGATATCTGGGATCTGCACACCTTGAAAGCCGTGGCACGCTGCTGCCGGCGCGGCACGCGGCTGGCCACCTGGACCATTGCCCGCGCGGTGCGTGATGCCTTGGCGCAATGCGGCTTCGAGGTGACGCGCGTGCCCGGCGTACCCCCCAAGCGCGACAACCTGCATGCGGTCTACAACCCACGCTGGGAACCGCGCACCACACGCCAGCCCGAGCCCACGCCGGAACCAGTGGCCCCCGGCCCCTGCATCGTCATCGGTGGCGGTATTGCCGGGGCCGCCACGGCAGCCAGCCTGGCCCGACGGGGCTGGCAGGTGGTGGTGCTGGACCAGGCTACCGGGCCTGCAGCGGGCGCATCGGCCCTGCCCGCCGGGGTGTTTGCGCCCCATGTATCGCCCGACGACAGCGTGCTGTCGCGCCTGTCGCGCAGCGGCATACGCACCACGCTGCAGCAGGCCCACTGGCTGCTGAGGGAGGGCATGGACTGGGCCCATTGCGGCGTGCTGGAGCACCGCACCGATGGCACGCCAGGGCTCGCCCCGGATTGGATGGACGGGCCAGGTTCCGCCTGGAGCCAGCCCGCACCGCCCGCAGCCCTGGCCGAGGCCCGGTTGCCGCCCGACGCCCCCGCCTGCTGGCACCACCAGGCTGGCTGGGTGCGCCCGGCGCGCTTGGCCACGGCCTTGCTGGCGCAACCCGGCATCCGCTGGCAGGGGGATTGCCGGGTGGCCCGGTTGAGGCGAATCGGGCAGCCTGCCGCCGATGGTTGTGCACCGGCCATGGCGTGGCAGGCATTGGACGCCCAGGACCAGGTGTTCGCCGAGGCGCCCACCCTGGTCATCGCGGCAGGTGCCGGCAGCCTGCAGCTGCTGGACCACCGCTGGCCCCTGCAGCCGGTACGGGGGCAGGTGTCCTGGGGCTTGCATGCGGACCCCGCTGCGCCGCTGCTGCATTTCCCGGCCAATGGCCATGGCAACCTGGTTCCCCGGTTTCCGCTGGAAGACAGCCCCGGCGGTCGCTCCGCCTGGGTCATGGGATCGACCTTCGAACGTGATGTGGAGGCCCTGCCGCCCGCCGCGGCCGATGTTCAGGCGGCCCACGCCACCAACTGGGCCAAGTTGCAGGCCTTGCTGCCCCGGATAGCGCCGCAGCTGGAGCCCGTGTTCGCCCCGGCGCTCTCCACTTCGGGAGCCGATCCATCTTCGGTGGACAGGCCCCTGGCACAGACTGCTGTGCGGTCGTGGGCCGCCGTGCGCTGCACGGCGCCGGACCGCTTGCCCATCGTAGGCCCGGTAGACGCCTCAGACCTCCCGGGCCTGTGGGTCTGCACGGCCATGGGGGCGCGGGGGCTGACCTTGGCCCTTTTGTGCGGCGAACTGCTGGCGGCCCGCCTGCAGGGCGAACCGCTGCCGCTGGACGCCAAGCTCGCCAGGGCGCTGGGCACCGAGCGCCTTCCATAGCTGATACCCCGGCTTGCAACAAGCCTTTTTCCCGCCAAAACCCTCGCAAACCCGCACCAAGCCTTGCTTATAAGCAAATAAGCATATTGGCAGGATAAAACAATAGTTTGCATTCATATGCCTGCGTTCTACATTCGCAGCCATGCATGATTTCGCGTTTGTTTTAGCGGGCTTTGCCGTCGGGCTGATTGTGGGCCTGACCGGCGTGGGCGGCGGCTCGCTGATGACGTCCGTGCTGATTTTCTTCTTTGGCGTGAAGCCCCAACGCCAGGGCGCCGAACTGGCGGCGCGGCGCGCCAACAGCGCCAATGCGGCCGAGCCGCGCCACTGGAGCCTGCTGGTGCTGCCGGGCGCGGTGATCGGCACGCTGGTCACCTTCACTTCGGTGGGCGCGGGCGCCATCGGTGTCGCCGTGCTGCTGCTGGTGTTCCCGCACCTGCCGCTGCCGCGTATCATCGCCGCCGACCTCGCCTACGCCGTGCCGCTCACGCTGGTGGCGGGCCTGGGCCACGCGTCGCTGGGCTCGGTCGACTGGCTACTACTGCTGCTGCAGTTGCTGGCCGGCTCGCTGCCCGGCATCTGGCTAGGAGGCTGTCGGGCTTTGGGCGGCGAAAGCGAGAAATGGCCCCAGCGAGGACAGTTTTGTTCCGATTTGCAGCCCCATAGCCGAGCTATGGGGCAAAAACCGGGGCCAAAATGGACCGCTGCGGCCGTTTTGCAGCCGCCGATTCCAAAGTCCGACAGCCTCCTAGGCTCGCGCCTGGTTTCCCGCACGCCGGAGCGCCTGATTCGCTCGGCCCTTTCACCGCTGCTCGCCCGGGCGGGCGCCAAACTGGTTTTGATCTGAGTTTTTACGATGTACCAATACACAGCTTTCGACACACAGTTCGTGCACCAGCGCGCGCGCCAGTTCCGTGACCAGCTCACGCGCTGGCAGGCGGGCAAGTTGAGCGAGGACGATTTCCGTCCGCTGCGCCTGCAAAACGGCTGGTATGTGCAGCGCTACGCCCCCATGCTGCGCGTGGCCGTGCCCTACGGCGAAATTGCCAGCCGCCAGTTGCGCGCGCTGGCGCAGATCGCCCGCGAATACGACGAACCCGAAGCCGCCGTCTTCAAGGCCGCCATGGACGGCCAGGGCCTGCTGGGCACCACCTTTTTGCCCAGGAACTGCGCCCACTTCACCACCCGCACCAATGTGCAGTTCAACTGGATTCCGCTGTCCAAAAGTGCCGATGTGATGGACCTGCTGGCCAGCGTGGACATGCATGGCATCCAGACCAGTGGCAACTGCATCCGCAACACCACCACCGACGCGCTGGCGGGTGTGGCGGTCGATGAAATCGTGGACCCCCGCCCCTACGCAGAAATCATCCGCCAGTGGACCACGCTGCACCCCGAGTTCGCCTTCCTGCCGCGCAAGTTCAAGATCGCCATCAGCGGCGCCAGGGACGACCGCGCCGCCACCGGCTGGCATGACGTGGGCCTGCACCTGCTCAAGAACGACCAGGGCGAGATCGGCTTCAAGGTGTTTGTGGGCGGTGGCATGGGCCGCACGCCGGTGATCGGCACGGTGATCCGCGAGTTCCTGCCCTGGAACCAGATCATGAATTACATCGAGGCCATCGTGCGCGTGTACAACGAGCATGGCCGCCGCGACAACAAGTACAAGGCCCGCATCAAGATCCTGGTGAAGGCCGAAGGCCAGCAGTACATCGACGATGTGGAAGCCGAATACCGCCAGATCCTGGAGATCGACAGAGGCCCCCACACCATTCCACAGGCCGAGTTTGACCGTGTGGCCGCCTGCTTCGTGCCCCCCCTGCTCACCAACCTGCCGGATGTGGAGCCCGCTGCGCTGCAAGCCTCGCTCAAGGCCCAGGCAGCCGAACATGTGGCCTTTGGCCGCTGGCTGCAGCGCAACGTGCATGCGCACCAGAACCCACAGCTGCGCGCCGTGACGCTGTCGTTCAAGCGCCCCGGCCAATCGCCCGGCGACGCCACCAGCGAGCAACTCACCGCATTGGCGGACCTGGTGGACAAATACTCGGCCGGCGAAGCCCGCGTGACCCACGACCAGAACGTGCTGCTGCCCTGGGTGCATGGCAGCCAGCTGTTCAGCCTGTGGCAGGAAGCCCGCGCCCTGGGCCTGGCCAGCGCCAACGTGCAGTTGCTGACCGACATGATCGCCTGCCCCGGCGGCGACTTCTGCGCACTGGCCAACGCCCGCTCGCTGCCCATTGCCGAAGCCATCACGCAACGCTACCAGGACCTGGACGAACTCGATGACATCGGCGAGATCGACCTGCACATCAGCGGCTGCATCAACAGCTGCGGCCACCACCACAGCGGCCACATCGGCATCCTGGGCGTGGACAAGGACGGCAAGGAGTGGTACCAGGTCACGCTGGGCGGCTCGGACGGCTCCGACCTGTCGGGCGCGGCGGCGGCCGGCAAGGTGATCGGCCCATCGTTCTCGGCGGCCGAAGTGCCCGACGTGATCGAGGCCGTGCTTAACACCTACCGCGACCTGCGCCAACCCGGCGAAACCTTCCAGGCGGCAGTGCGCCGCGCAGGTCTCGATCCGTTCAAGGAAGCCGCCAAGCAAGCACGCCACAAAGAACAAGAAACCGCAGCCGCCTGACCAGGCCGAGCACACAGCCCCATGCCCATGATGTTGAAACTACTCGCCGCCCAAGACCACCAGCCGCCCGCAGAGGGTGACGCCCGCATTGTGGCCCTGCCCAACGATGCCGATGCCATGGCGCTGCCGCTGGACAACGTGGAACGTGTGGACCTGCACTTTCCCAACTTCACCGATGGCCGCGCCTTCAGCCAGGCCTTCCTGCTGCGCCGCCGCCGCGGCTTCAAGGGCGACATCCGCGCCACGGGCGACGTGCTGATCGACCAGCTCGTGCAGATGCAGCGCACGGGCTTTTCGTCGGCCGTGCTGCGCGAAGGCGTGGATATGGCCGATGCACAGCGCCAGTTCGAGCTGTTTCCCGGTTTCTACCAGGGCGACGCCGTGAACCCCCAGCCGCTGTTTGCCAGCCGGGCCGCAGCTTGAGCCAAACCCTGAGCCCCACACCATGAGCCAATTCGATCTCGCACTGGTTAACGCCGAACTCGGCCGCAACGCCCCGGACCTTGTGAACTGGGCGCTGGGCCTGGGCCAGCCGGCCATCGTCACCACCAACTTTCGCCCCTTCGAGGCCGTGATCCTGCACATGGTCACGCGAGTGCAGCGCGATGTGCCGGTGGTCTGGATGGACAACGGCTACAACACCGAGGCCACCTACCGCTTTGCCGACGAAGTGACAAAGCAGCTTGGCCTGAACCTGCAGATTTACCTGCCACGCCGCTCGCGCGCGCACCGCGAGGCGGTGGACGGCCCGACGCCCGCGCTCGACGACCCACGCCATGCGGCCTTCACCGAAGAAGTGAAGCTGGAACCCTTCGCCCGTGCACTGCGCGAGACAGCACCCCAGGTGTGGTTCACGGCGCTGCGCGCCACCGACACCGCCGTGCGCGCACAGATGGACCCGGTGAGCATCAACCCCGATGGCCTGATCAAGGTCGCACCGCTGCTGCACTGGTCGTCCAAAGACCTGCACGAGTACTGCGTCAAGCACGGCCTGCCCAACAACTTCGACTACATCGACCCCACGAAGGGCGAAGACAACCGCGAGTGCGGCCTGCACCTGGCGCATTGAGCCCAACGATTGCATCCGACCATGAACGCCCGTACCGATATCGCGCAGCTTGAGAAGAACTCCGACAACATGAGCTACCACCTGAACAACTCGCACCTCGATGCCCTGGAAGAAGAAACCATCTTCATCCTGCGCGAGGTGGCCGCCGCCTTCGAGCGCCCCGCCCTGCTGTTCTCGGGCGGCAAGGATTCGCTCGTCATGCTCAAGTGCGCCGAAAAGGCCTTTGGCACCAAGGCCAGCGGTGGCGGCATTCCCTACCCGCTGCTCATGATCGACACGGGCCACAACTTCCCCGAGGTGACGGATTTCCGCGACTTCCGCGCGAAGGAGCTGGGCGCCGAACTCATCGTGCGCAGTGTGGAAGATTCGATGGCGCGTGGCACCGTGCGCCTGGCCCACCCCGGCGAGAGCCGCAACGTGCACCAGTCGGTCACGCTGCTCGAAGCGATTGAAGAGTTCCGCTTTGACGCCCTGATCGGCGGCGCCCGCCGCGACGAGGAAAAGGCCCGCGCCAAAGAGCGCATCTTCAGCCACCGCGACAGCTTTGGCCAATGGCAGCCCAAGGCCCAGCGCCCCGAGCTCTGGACGCTGTTCAACACCCGCCTGCAGCCCGGCGAGCATTTCCGCGTGTTCCCCATCAGCAACTGGACCGAACTCGATGTGTGGCAGTACATCGACCGCGAAAACATTGCGCTGCCCTCGCTTTACTACACACACGAGCGCCAGGTGGTCGAACGCAAGGGCCTGCTCGTGCCCGTGACCGAACTGACCCCGCCGCGCGAAGGAGAAACCATTGAAACCCGCCAGGTGCGCTTTCGCACGGTGGGCGACATCACCTGCACCTGCCCGGTGGAAAGCCCCGCCGCCACGGCCGCCGACATCGTGATCGAGACGCTGGCCGCCGACGTGAGCGAGCGCGGCGCCACGCGCATGGACGACAAGACCAGCGATGCATCGATGGAAAAGCGCAAGAAGGACGGGTATTTCTGATGAAAAACACTACAAATTTAATAGCTTTAAGCGCTTATCCATCAAGCGCTAGCGGCCAAAAAGCCTCTGTATATTCAGCACAGGCCAGCTTCGCGGAGAGCGAAGTCAAGGACTCGCAAGAATCCGGCCGTAGCCAAAATGGCCATATCTCCGCGCTCAAGTTCATCACCTGCGGCTCCGTGGACGACGGCAAGAGCACGCTGATCGGCCGCCTGCTGGTGGACAGCCGCGCCGTGCTGCAAGACCACCTGGCGGGCGTGCAGCGCGGTGGCGAGACCGACCTGGCCCTGCTGACCGACGGCCTCAGTGCCGAGCGCGAGCAAGGCATCACCATCGACGTGGCCTACCGCTACTTCGCCACCGAAGAGCGCAAGTTCATCATCGGCGACGCCCCCGGCCACGAGCAGTACACCCGCAACATGGTCACCGCCGCCAGCAGCGCCGATGCCGCCGTGGTGCTGGTCGACGCCACCAAGCTCGACTGGAAGAACCCCGACCTGGCCCTGCTGCCCCAAACCCGCCGCCACAGCCTGCTGGCCCACCTGCTGCGTGTGCATTCGCTGGTGTTTGCCGTGAACAAGCTCGACGCGGTGGAAGACCCGGTGCTGGCCTGGAAGCACATCCAGGGTGCACTCGCTGCCTTTGCCCAGGCCGCCGGCATTGCCGTGCGCGCCACGGTGCCCGTCTCCGCCCTCAAGGGCTGGAACGTGGTGGACGCCCATGCCGGCTGGTGCGGCTACGAAGGCCCCACGCTGCTGCAGGTGCTCGAAGCCCTGCCCAACACGCCTGCCGACACCGGTCTGCCACTGGCCTTCCCGGTGCAGTGGGTCGAAAAGTTCTCAGCCTCGTCCGACACCAGCCAGGGCCGCCGCGTGTTCTGGGGCCGTGTGGCCGCAGGCACCATTGCCCCTGGCACACCGGTGCAAGTCTTCCCAAGCGGCCAGCTGGCCACCGTGGCCCAGGTGCTGGACCATGCCCGCCGCCCCAGCAATGTGCCCGCAGGCACCAGCGCCGGCATCATCCTCGACCGCGAGGTGGACGTATCGCGTGGCGACTGGATCGTGGCCGCCCCCACCGCCGCTGCAGCCCCGGTTGACGACGACTTTGGCGACACCCCTGCCCCCGTGCCCGCATGGCCCGCGCGCCGCGAGCTGCGCACCACCGTGGCCTGGATGGACGACGAGCCCCTGGTGGCAGGCCGCGTGTACTGGGCGCTGCACGGCCACCGCTGGGTAAAGGCCAAGGTGAAAGCCGTGGTGCACAGGCTCAACATCAACACGCTGGCTGAGGAATCGGCCGCGCAGCTCGACCCCAATGCCATCGGCCATGTGGACCTGCTGCTGCAGGAGGCCATTCCGGCCGCTGCATTCAGCAAGGCGCGTGTGCTCGGCTCGCTGATCCTGGTGGACACCGCGAGTCACAAAACGGCCGGGGCTGTGCTGGTCAACTGACCTGCATCAACCCACTGAACCCCCATTGGCCGCAGGGCCCCTTCAACCTTGTCGGTGAAAGCTTCTAAAATCGAGGGTTTTCATCGACCCACACAACTCCTGTCATGACCCACGTCGTCTCCGAAAACTGCATCAAGTGCAAGTACACCGATTGTGTGGACGTATGCCCCGTGGACTGCTTCCGCGAAGGCCCGAACATGCTCGTCATCGATCCCGATGAGTGCATCGACTGTGCCGTGTGCATCCCCGAGTGCCCGGCCAACGCCATCTTTGCCGAAGAAGACCTGCCGGCAGACCAGATCGCCTTCATCAAGCTCAACGCCGACCTGGCCTTTGCCGACGGCTGGAAGAGCATCACCAAGCGCAAGCCCGCCCTGCCCGACGCCGACGAATGGAACGGCAAGCCTGGCAAGGTCAACGACCTGATCCGCTGATTGCGCCCGAGGCGCCCCCACCCGCGCCCCACTCCTTGAACACCGCCCCCCCCCACTTGCCCCCCATCGCCGCTGACGCCGTCGTCATCGGCGCGGGGCCTGTCGGACTTTTTCAGGTGTTCCAGCTTGGTCTGCACGGCCTGCGCGCCCACGTCATCGACACGCTGCCCCACCCCGGCGGCCAGTGCGCCGAACTGTACGGCGACAAACCCATCTACGACATTCCCGCCATCCAGGCCTGCACCGGGCACGAACTCGTGCAGCGCCTGTGCGCGCAGATCGAGCCCTTTGTCCCCACGTTCCACCTGGGCCAGCAGGTAAATACCGTGCAGGCCCAGCCCGGTGGCGGCTTCCTCGTCGGCACCGCGCGAGGCACCCAGTTGCTGGCACGCACCGTGTTCATCGCCGCCGGCGTGGGCGCCTTCATGCCGCGCGCCCTCAAGCTGCCCGGCCTGGAAGCCTATGAGGGCGGCCAACTGCGCTACCGCCTGGACGAAGGCACCCGCCTCGCCGGCCAGCGCGTGGTGGTGCACGGCGGCGACGAACCCGCCGTGCAGCAAGCCATCGCCTGCGCCACCGCCCCCGATCCGCTGCGCCCCGCCCGCACCACGCTGCAGCACCGCCGGGACGTGTTCGACGCACCGCCCGCCCTGCTTGCGCAACTGCAAACCCTGCGCGCCGCGGGCCGCATCGAGGTCGCCATCGGCGTGGCCAGCGGCATCTTAGAAGAACAAGGGCGCCTGGCAGCGCTGGAGCTGACCACCCCCGAGGGCCAGCTACTGCGCCTGCCGCTGAACCTGCTTCTCGTGCGCCTGGGCCTGGTGCCGCGTCTGGGCCCCATCACCGAATGGGGCCTGCAGCTGGAACGCAAACAGCTCGTGGTGAACCCCGCCACCTTCGCCACCAGCACGCCCGGCATCCACGCCGTGGGCGACGCCATCACCTACCCCGGCAAACGCAAGCTCATCCTGAGCGGCTTCCACGAAGCCACCCTCGCCGCCTTCGCCGCCGCCGAATGGCTGGCGGGGCACAAGCTGCCGCTGGAGTACACAACCAGCAGCGAGAGATTGCAGAAGCTGTTGGGGGTCGTGGGGGGCTGACTGCGTGGATCTTCCCCGGTGCAGTTGAAGCCACCTCGATTTCCTGAGCCAAGCAGAAATCAAGAATCCTCCGTCATTGGCGTCGGCAATAATTGCCGGTGGAGGTATTTGTGTTGACCCATTCTCTTGCAACTGGTCTGGACTTTGAAGATATGTTCGACCTTGCCCCTGTATCGCTGTGGATGGAGGATTACAGTGGGCTGAAACAATTGTTTGACCAGTGGCGTGCCGACGGTGTCACGGATCTTCTCGCCTTCTTGCGAGAAGATCCGGAGCGCCTGCGGCGTTGCAGCCAGTCCTACAAGGTGCTGCAAGTCAACCAGTACACCCTGGACTTGTTCAAGGCAGCGGATCAGCAAACCTTGCAAAGTCGGCTGCACGAAGTTTTCCGTGGAGACATGCTCGACAGCATCGTGGCCGAGTTGCTTTCGCTGTGGGAAGGCCGGCAGAGCTTCGAGACCCGATCCGTGAACTACGCCCTGGATGGGCGCCGGCTGGACGTTCAGGTCCGCGCCCGTGTGCTGCCCGGCTACGAGGACAGCTGGAGCAGGGTGTTGGTGTCACTGGAGGATGTGACAGCCGAGGTTCAAGGCACGGAACGGCTTCAGTGCAGCGAGCAATATGCCCGCGACCTGTTTGAACATTCGCCGGTATCGCTGTGGGTCGAAGACTTCAGCGAGGTGAAGCGGCTGCTGGATGAAGTGCGTGCGCGGGGTATCAGCGACTTCAGAACCTTCTTGAAAGTGCACCCGGAATTCGTGACGCGCTGCATGCAGGAAATCCGCGTGATCGACGTCAACCGCCGGACCTTGGAGATGTTTGGTGCAAACAGCAAGCCCGAACTGCTGCAGAACCTCTCCCGGATCTTCCGTGGGGAAATGTACGAATCATTCGCCGAGCAGTTGCAGGACTTGTGGGACGGCAAGCTGGTACAGCAACGGGAAGTGATGAACTATGCCCTCACGGGCGAGGCACTTCACATTCACCTCGAGTTCTCCGTCATGACCAGCCATGCCAAGAACTGGGAATTGGTTTTGCTGTCCTTGGTGGACATTACCGCCCGCAAGAAAGCCGAGGCATATCTGGAATACCTGGGCAAGCATGATGTGCTGACCCAGTTGCGCAACCGCGCTTTCTACACGGAAGAGCTGAACCGGCTGTCGCGCAAGGGGCCGTGGCCGCTTTCGGTGATCGCCATCGACATGAACGGTCTCAAGGCGGTCAACGATGAACATGGTCATGCGGCGGGGGATGCCATGCTTCGCCGCATTGGCGAGGTGCTTGCCAAGGCGGTAGATGCGCCGGCTTGCGCGGCCAGGATCGGCGGCGATGAGTTCATGGTGCTGCTACCCGCAACGGACGAGCGCGGCGCCCAAACGATGCAGGAGCGAATTCTGTCCCTGCTGGAATTGAACAACCAGTTTTATCCCGGGCACACCATCCAGGTTTCCATGGGATGTGCCTGCGCTCACGAAGGCGCATCCATGGAAGCCGTGGTGCATCGCGCGGATCAGGCGATGTACACACAAAAGGCCCGTTTTTACCAGGCACGAGAGCAAAACCGGCGGTTAGGCACAGCCTGAGATTGCCTGTCTCGAAGGGGCAACGCTGGTGGGGCAGGTACTGCGTGATCCCCCATCCTCCCGCCTGCACAAGTCCCCCACCCCGTTAAAATCCGCCGCGCACCGCCGCAAGGCGCTGCACCGCTAGGGGTGCCCCGCAGCGCCAACGCTGCACGGGCTGAGAGAGTCCCTTCGAACCTGATTGAGATCATCCTCGCGCAGGGAAGCCCGTTTGCCATTCCACGCCCTTGAGCGCGCGTGGCCGGGGTCTTCCTTGCGCTGCACCGCACCGCACTGCCAAGGAATCCGCATGAGCACCCGCACTCCATCCGCCAACGAGGCGCTGACACCCGTTTCCAGCGAGCGGCGCGTCTTCCGCTGGCACGACCACGCCTCGCTGTGGTTCAGCCTGGGCGTGGGTCTGCTGGTGATACAGGTGGGCGCCTATCTGATGCCCGCTCTCGGAACCCAAGAGGCCCTGTGGGCCATCGTGGCGGGCTCCCTCGTGGGTGCGGGACTGCTGGGCTGGGTGGCCAAGCTGGGCTGCGACAGCGGGCTGGCCAGCGCGGGCCTGATGCATGCGGTGTATGGCCGCACCTTTGCGGGGCTACCCATCATCCTGAACATCGTGCAGCTGGTGGGCTGGGGCACGTTCGAGCTGGTGGTGATGCGCGATGCCACCGTGGCCATTGGCCAGCAAACAGGGGCGTTGGGGGGCAGCATGGCGGGCGCGCACTGGCCGGTGCTGGCCACGCTGCTGTGGGGTGGCGTGGTGATGCTGCTCATCAGCGGCTCGATGGTGCAGCTGGTGCGCAAGGTGATTGCGCGCGTGGCGCTGCCGCTGGTGGTGCTGTCGCTGCTGTGGCTGAGCTGGCAGTTTGCGTCGCTGGCGCAGGCCCAGGGTTTTGAAGCGCTGTGGAACCGCAAGGGCGAAGGCGGCATGGGCGTGCTGCCCGCGCTGGATCTGGTGATTGCCATGCCCATCTCGTGGCTGCCGCTGGTGGCCGACTACGCCCGCCATGGCAAGAGCGGCGGCGCCGCCCTGCGCGGCACCTGGCTGGGCTATGCGCTGGCCAACATGTGGTGCTATGCGCTCGGTGTGCTGGTGGCGTTGACCTTGCCCAGCAAGGACCTGGTGCAGGCCTTGCTGCTGGCCCAGGGCGGGCTGATTGCGTTGTCGCTGATATTGATTGACGAGGTGGACAACGCCTACGGCGACACCTATTCGGGCGCCGTGTCGGCCCACAGCCTGCTGCCGCGCTGGAGCGTGCGCCGCTGGGGCCTGGCCATGACCGCGCTGTGCACCGCTCTGGCGCTGGCGTTGCCCATGCACAGCCTGGAGCCCTTTTTGCTGCTGCTGAGCTCGGTGTTTGTGCCCTTGTTCGGCGTCATCCTGGGGCGCCTGGCTTTTGGCGCCAATGCACCGGCGCTGCTGGCAAGCGCCCGTCCCATCCATGCGACCCCTGTGGTGCTGTGGCTGCTGGGCATTGCGATGTATCACCTGGCACCCGAAGTGGTGCCGGAGTTGGGTTCTGCCTTGCCCACGCTGGCCGTGAGCTTTCTGCTGGCCTGGGTGACGCGTCCACGGCAGGCCTGAAGGGCACCAGGCCATCCGCCTGAGCCAACGCAGATCACTCCATTTTTAATAGCTGCTAGCGCTTATTTCATAAACGCTAGAGGCCAAAAACGTCCAAACTTTCGCCATCAAGCTCGCAACACCACCTGTGCCACCGGCGCATACCCGTGGTTCAGCGGCCCGTGGCCCTGGCCGGTGTGCACATCGGCGCCGGCAGCAATGGCGCCCAGGATGTAGGCGCGGGCCTTTTCCACGGCCTGCGGCAGTTCGTGGCCCTGCGCCAAGAACGCGGCGATGGCCGAAGACAGCGTGCAGCCGGTGCCGTGGCCGTTGTGCGTGGCGATGCGGGCGCTTTCGAGGCGCTTGCGCAGGCCCGCCCGCGTGGCCAGCAGGTCCACCACGCGCTCGCCCTTCAGGTGCCCGCCCTTGAGCAGCACGGCAGGTGCCCCCAGGGCCAGCAGGTCCCGCGCGGCCCTTTCGAGGGCATCGATGCCTTCGATCTCGCGGCCCAGCAACAGCGCGGCCTCGTCGAGATTGGGCGTGACCACGGTGGCCAGCGGAAACAGCTCGTTCACCAGCACCTGCACCGTTTCGCTGGCGATCAGCCGGTCGCCGCTGGTGGCCACCATCACCGGGTCGAGCACCACATGGGGAAGGCGGTGGGTGCGGATGGCCTGCGCCACCACGCGCACCACGTCGGGTGAAGCCAGCATGCCGATCTTCACCGCGTCCACGCCGATGTCCTGGGCCACGGCATCGATCTGCGCGCGCAGCATGTCGGGGGGAACGCCATGGATGCCCGTCACGCCCAGTGTGTTTTGCGCGGTGATGGCGGTGATGGCGGTCATGCCATAGCAGCCCAGGGCACTGAAGGTCTTGAGGTCGGCCTGGATGCCTGCGCCACCGCCACTGTCGGAGCCGGCGATGGACAGCACGCGCACGTAGCGCGGCCGCGGCGAGGCGGAACTGGTTGGAGTTGTCATGGCAAAAATTATGGCCTATGCGCCAGGTCAATTCAGCACACAGAGGGATATGCTGTAATTCCCGCTTACGGACGAAACAGGGGTGTCCCGCCAGTGTGGCGCGCGACTGAGAAAGACCCTGGAGCCATGAAACGACAAGTTCTCACAGCGCCTGCGGGCGCTGGGCTCCGCTACCCGATCCAGGTCATGCTGGCGTGGGGAGTTTCCAGCAACGGCACAGCCCCGTTTTGTCCTCCTGTTGCCCACAGAAGGACGCATGTATCTCCAACCTTCCTCCATTGTCATCCTGGGTGCCGGCCTCATGGGCCGGCTACTCGCTGTTGAGCTGGCCCGCCAGGGCCACGCGGTCGAGATATTCGACCGCGGCGGGCCGGCGGCCGAGCATGCGGCAGCGCCGGTTGCCGCCGCCATGCTGGCTCCGCTGGCCGAGTCCGCCGTGACCGAGCCGGGTGTCGTGCGCATGGGCCAGTATTCCCTCCCGCGCTGGCGCGAGATGCTGGCCGCGCTGGCGCAGCCGGTGTTCTTTCAGCAGGAAGGCACGCTGATCGTCTGGCACCGCCAGGACGCCGCCGAGGCGCAGCGGCTGCAGCGCCTGCTGGAAACCACCCAGACCACCATCCCCGATCTGCCCGCGATGCAGGTGCTCGACCGCGCCGGCGTGGCTGCAGCCGAGCCTACCCTGACGCACCGCTTCACGCAGGGGCTTTATCTGCCCGGCGAAGGCCAGCTGGACAACCGCCAGTTGCTGGCCGCGCTGGCCCACGAGATGGACCGCCTGCAGGTGCGCTGCCACTGGCATACCCCGCGCGACCCTGGTGAATTCTCCCCAGGGTCGCCCGGGCAGGCCGACTGGCTGCTTGACTGCCGCGGCCTGGGCGCGCGCGGCCAATGGCGTGCCCTGCGCGGCGTGCGGGGCGAAGTGGTGCGCCTGCATGCGCCCGAAGTGACGCTGCGGCGCCCCACCCGGGTGGTGCACCCGCGCTACCCCATCTACATTGCGCCCAAGGAAGACCATCTGTTTGTGATCGGCGCCACGGAAATCGAGTCCGACGACCTGTCGCCGGCCAGCGTGCGGTCTACCCTGGAGCTGCTGAGCGCCGCCTACGCCGTGCACACCGGCTTTGCCGAAGCCCGCATTGTCGAAATCGCCACCCAGTGCCGCCCCACATTGCCCGACAATCTGCCTGCCATACGCCAGCCGCGCCCCCGGGTGCTGGAAGTCAACGGCCTGTACCGCCACGGCTTCATGATCGCCCCGGCCATGCTCGACGTGGTGCTGCAACTCATGGCCACCGGCCAGTCACCTCTGGCCTCCCGTTTCGATCTTGCCTTGCCCACCGGAGACGACAGCTGCGCGTTGCCATGAACATTCTGATCAACCAGACGCCCCACGAACTGCCCGACGGCGCCACGCTGGCCGATGCCATTGCCGCCGTGGCAGCGCGCCCGCCCTTCGCTGTGGCGGTCAATGCCGTTTTCGTACCCAACACCCGCTATGCCGAACAGGTGCTGCACGCGGGTGACCGGGTGGAAATCATCTCTCCTGTGACGGGTGGCTGACGCCACCGCTTGCCATGAATCCTTCCGACTCCGACGACACCCTGGTTCTTTACGGCCAGTCTTTTACCAGCCGCCTGCTGCTGGGCACGGCCCGCTACCCATCGCCGAGCGTGCTGGAAGCCGCGGTGCAGCGCGCTCGCCCGGCCATGCTCACGGCATCACTGCGCCGCCAGGGCAGCCACGGCGCCGAGGCAGGCAACAGCTTCTGGGAGCTGCTGCGCCGCCTGAACGTGCCCATCCTGCCCAACACCGCCGGCTGCCACAGCGTGCAAGAGGCCATCACCACATCGCACATGGCGCGCGAGGTGTTCAACACCCCCTGGATCAAGCTGGAGCTGATTGGCGACGACTACACGCTGCAGCCCGACACGCTCAACCTCGTGGAAGCCGCCGCGCAACTCATCAAGGACGGCTTTCAGGTGCTGCCCTACTGCACCGAAGACCTCGTGCTGTGCCAGCGCCTGGTGGACGTGGGCTGCCAGGCGGTGATGCCCTGGGCCGCCCCCATTGGCACGGGGCGCGGGCCGGTCAACCCCTATGCGCTGCAGTTGCTGCGCGAGCGCCTGGATGTGCCGCTGCTGGTGGACGCGGGCCTGGGCCTGCCCTCGCATGCCTGCCAGGTCATGGAATGGGGTTACGACGGCGTGTTGCTGAACACCGCCGTTGCGTTGGCGCAAGACCCCGTCAGCATGGCCGGGGCTTTTGCCGATGCCGTGCGGGCCGGGCGGGCCGCCCGCAAGGCCGGCGCCATGGCCGCCCAGGACACCGCCCAGGCCAGCACGCCCGTGCTTGGCACCCCCTTCTGGCACCACGCCCACGAATGACGCCCATGAGTGACGTCCACGCCATGCTGCAGGAAATTTGGCAGCACCATGCCGCCGCTTTTACTGGCTTTTCTGCCCAACCCACGCCAGCCCCCACATCGCCAGACCCGGTGTACCAGGCTGCCTTGCAGGCATGCAGCACCCTCGGTTTCATTGCGCACGACGCAGAGTGCTTGGCCCGCGCCTGGCAGGCACGCACCGCGCGCACGGGCCGTTTCGCACCGACGCCATGGCCTGATGAGCCCCAGGATTTCGGCCTGCAGCCTGCCCCACGGCGCATTGCTTTTGCGCCGTGTCCGCAGCAGTTGGGGCTGTATGCAGTGCTGCCCGATGCCGCGTGGGTGGGGCGCATGGCCCGGGCCGGCGTGCCCACCGTGCAGCTGCGCTACAAATCGGCCGACCCCGCCGCCATAGCGCGCGAGGTGGCGGCGGCTGTGCAGGCGGTGCAAGGCACGCCAGCGCTGCTGTTCATCAACGACCACTGGCGGCAGGCCATCGAGGCCGGCGCCTATGGTGTCCACCTCGGGCAGGAAGACCTCGACGCCCTGCAACCCAGCGAGTTGCAGGCGCTGCAAGCCTCGGGCCTGCGGCTGGGGGTCAGCACGCACGGTTACGCCGAAATGGTGCGCGCTGACGCCGTGGGCCCCAGCTATGTCGCCATGGGAGCGGTATTTCCCACCACCCTCAAGAAGATGGCCACAGCGCCGCAAGGCGTGGGCCGCCTTGCGGCCTACGCGCGCCTCATGCGGGGGTATCCGCTGGTGGCCATTGGCGGCATTGGCGCCGATCAGTTTGGCGAAGTGCTGGGCACCGGCGTGGGCTCCATCGCCGTGGTGCGGGCGCTGGTCAACGCGCCTGACCCGGAAGCTGCGGCACGTGAGTTGATGGCGCGCATGGCCGCGCCGCAGCGCTTTCAACCAGGAACAGCGCCATAACGCAGTGCGGTGAATCGGGGTCGCTGCCACGCCGTATGGCAGCGGATGCACCACCACGCGTGGCAACAACCCACTGGGCCGGGCCACGCAAGGCAACGGCACACCTCACGGCTTGGATTCTGTTTTGCGTTGTTCGAGTTCGAGGCGCGCTTCCATCAGATCGTTGGCCATGCCAAAACCGATCGGCTGGTCTGGACGCGGCGCCGCCGTGACCGGAGCGGGTGGTAGATCGCCCAGCGTCAGATGCGGAGGATCGGAAAGATCCAGGTCCAGTTCCAACTCCAGTTTGGGTGAATCAGGGTGTGCGCGGGCTGCCGAAGCCACGTTCCCTGGAAAACCTGCCGGGGGTACATGCTGGCCAAAATCAAACTCCAGGCTGGCAGCCAGCGAATCCAGGGGCAGATCGACGGCAGCCGCCGCCGGAGCCGCAGGTTTGCGGCCAGGAGGCACGGACACCGGGCGGTCAAACGGCAACGCAAGCGGTGTGGTGCGCATGCGTGGAGGTGGGGCACCGCGCGCGCTGGCCGGAGTGGTCTGGGCAATGGCCAGCAGCAGCAGCAGGTCGTCAAACGCAGCCAGGTCAAACGGGGCGACCGCGGCGCGACCATCCTTCAGGAACAGAAACTTTTCCAGCAACGGCAACACGGAGGACGAGGTCCACTCTGCCTCGATGGCGGCCAGTGCGTCGATGTAATGCTCCAGGGGCCTTCCCTTGTGGCTGAAGGCTGAAAACTCCGGAACCTGCGCATTGAAATGGCGGCAGAACTGCTCGCGCAGTTGGGCAAAGTCGTCCGAGCGGCCCAGCTTGTGGTAGAGCCGCAGGAGTTCCCGATAAGCGGACGGCGAAGTGGCCTGGTGGGCTGCAATGTGCTTCTTCAACACGTCCACGGCCTGATCGTGCTCCCCCACGGAAACGAAGAACTCCGCCTGCTGCTGAATATCAAACAACTCTTCGGGATTGACGATTTGCGAGGGGCCTTCAAGGCGAGTGCCAGTCTCTGGCACCAATACGGGCTGCGGTGTGCGCTCTGGCGTGGAAGCCGCGGAAACCACGGGGGAATTGACGGGCTGCGCTTCCGACTGGAGGATATAAGTGTCTTCGCCAAACGGGGACGATTCTTCTGGTGCCCACGTGTCATGAGGGTGCGGCGACAGGTCATGGGGGTCGTGCCGCCCTGCATCGCTGTGCTTGGCGCTCAACGCCACCGAATCACGCCAGGCCTGGATGGCCAGCCGGGAATCACGACGCGCCCGGGTCCAGACCCAGGCCAGCAAGCCCAGGGCCAGCACCAGCAACGCCATCAAGGCATAGACCAGTGCCGCAGAAAAACGCTGGCTCTCGATCAACGCAAGTCGCTGCTGCAGCTCTGCCACCGAGGCGCGCTCGGCGGCCGATTTGGCACGCAAGGCGGCCATCTCGGCCTCCAGCGCACGAACGCGCTCGTCGTCTTGCGGCACCCCGTCCATGGGGGTGTTCATCGCCTTCCAGGCTGCTGCCGCATCCTGCCGCTGTGAGGCCGAGGCCTGGGCAGGCGCGGCCCCCATGTCGGCCGACGGCCGCAGTGCAACCGACGGCCCAGCCAAGGCATCCAGCGGCTCCATGACCAGCCGCGAGCGCTCTGGCACTGGCGGCAGCGGCTGCGCGGTCGCCTTGGCGGTGCGCTCTTCGCGTTCAGGTGCTTTGCGCACAACCTCCCGCGGGGCACGCGGTGGCGCCATGCGGGCTGTCGGCGTGGCGGCCTGCGGTTTGAGGGGGGCGGGCGCTGCCGCTTCACGCTGCTCGCGGGGTTCGGCAGGTGCTTGCACAACGCGGCGGCGCGCGGCGGGTGGCGACACCGGGCGGTCAGCACCCGCGCCCAAGGCGCTGGTCACGGCAGGGGGAACCGACGCCAGCTGGTCAATGTTCACGACGCGGCCCGGCACATGCGCCACGGGCAGATCGGCCAAAAAGGTATAGGTGCGGGTGACTTTTCCCGAGCAACCAGCCGACACCGTGACGGTGATGACAGGCTCGTTCACCGAGCCCACCACCTGCACGCGCACCGCTGGGGAGCGCCCCGGCATCACGGAAAGCGGTGACACCCGGACTTTGGTGTCGGCAACGGGTGCGTCACCAAACACCACATCTGCCGTAATGCAGGACGAGGCGGCATCGGATCCCGCATCGGGCTGCACATCGAATGCGAGATCGACCGGAGCACCGAGGATGACCGCCCCCCGGCTTTGCCCCAGCGAGATGGCAGCGGCACCGCCGACCGCCACCCAACAACCGACCCCAAAAATTACGTTACGTATATTCACAACAATTTCTTTTTTTGGCGAGGTCATTTTTGCACACAAGTGCCCCGGAACGCCAACGACATAATGCCGCCATGAACAATCAGTTTCCTATCGTCGGCATCGTGGGCGCAGGCGCCATGGGCCGCGGCATTGCACAGATAGCTGCCCAGGCGGGCAGCCAGGTTCTTTTGCTGGACATGCAACCGGCCGCTGCAGAATCGGCGCGCAGCAATATCCAGGCCCAATGGCAGCGCCTGCTGGACAAAGGGCGCATTTCCGGTGAGCAGGCCGCAGACTGGGGCAGTCGACTTCAACCGGTTGCCGCCATCGCCGACCTGGCTTCATGCGACCTGGTGATTGAAGCCATCGTGGAGCGGCTGGATGCCAAGCAGGCACTCTTCAGGCAACTGGAGGCCGTAGTGGCGCCACACGCCGTGCTGGCAACCAATACATCGTCGCTGGCGGTTACCGCCATCGGTGCCGCGTTGCAGCGGCCCGAACGGCTGGCAGGCTTTCACTTTTTCAACCCCGTACCGTTGATGAAGGTGGTGGAAGTGATCGCCGGACTCAAGACCGCCCCGGCAGTATGCGCGGCACTTGCCCACTACGCGCGCCAGATGGGCCACACCCCGGTGCAGGCGCAAGACACACCCGGATTCATCGTCAACCATGCCGGACGGGGGTTCGGCACCGAGGCCTTGCGCATCGTCAGCGAGGGCGTGGCCGATTTCGCCACCATCGACCGCATCCTGCGTGACCAGGTGGGCTTCAAGCTCGGCCCGTTCGAGCTGATGGACCTGACGGCCCTGGATGTGTCCCACCCCGTGATGGAATCCATCTACCACCAGTATTACGAAGAGCCGCGCTTTCGCCCCAGCGTCATCACTGCGCAGCGTCTGGCTGGCGGATTGGTTGGTAAAAAGGTGGGCGAGGGGTTTTATCGCTATGAGAGCGGCGTGGCGCAGGTTCCCGCCGAGCCGGCCGCCCCTGAGGTGGCCAGCATTCCGCCGGTATGGGTATCGACGCGCGCGGCGCGCCGTGCAGAGCTCTATCAACTGCTCAAGGACCTGGGGGCCACCATCGAAACGGGTGCCTCGCCCTCGCAGACGGCCATCTCGCTGGTGGCACCGCTGGGTTTCGACATCACCACGGTGGCCGTTGTCGAACGGCTCGATCCCGCCCGCACCATCGGCATCGACATGCTGATCGACGACGCTGCAACGCGGCGGCGCGTGCTGGCCACCAACCCGGCCACCCGCGTGGATATTCGCGATGCCGCCCACACCCTCTTCGCCCGCGACGGCAAGGCGGTGAGCGTGATCCGGGACAGCGGTGGCTTTGTCACCCAGCGCGTGGTGGCCACCATCGTGAACATTGCCAGTGATATCTGCCAGCAGCAGATCTGCAGCCCGCGTGACCTGGAAACCGCTGTCACGCTGGGGCTGGGCTACCCGCTCGGGCCGCTTGCCATGGGCGACCGCTGGGGGCCCACCAACATCCTGGAAGTGCTGTTCAACATGCAGACGGTCTATGGCGATCCACGGTATCGCCCCAGCCCCTGGTTGCGCCGGCGCGGGGCCATTGGGCTGAGCCTGGCACACGTTGAAGAGCATTGAGAACCTACTTAACCCCACCGCCTGCAAAACCCGATGCCCGCACAACTTCAAGCCACCCGCGAGGGCCAGACCCTGGTTCTGACCCTCAGCAACCCGGAGCTGCGCAACGCCATCGACCCTGTCATGTACGCTGCGGGCATCGAAGCACTCAACGTTGCCGAGAGCAGCACCGAGGTGCGCAGCGTCGTCATCACCGGCGCGGCAGGCATGTTCTGCTCGGGCGGCAATCTGCTGCGCCTGCAAGCCAACCGGCAGGCCGACCCGCAGGTGCAGGCGCAGAGCATCGAAGGCCTGCACAGCTGGATCGAGACCATTCGTACCTTTCCCAAGCCTGTCATTGCAGCGGTCGAAGGCGCAGCGGCGGGAGCAGGATTTTCGCTGGCCCTTGCGTGCGACATGGTGGTGGCAGCCCGCAATGCAGTGTTCGTGATGGCTTACAGCAACGTGGCTCTGTCACCCGATGGGGGCGCCAGCTGGAACCTGGCGCAGGCGCTGCCACGCCAACTGGCCACCGAAATCCTGATGTGCGGCGACCGCATTGCGGCGGAGCGCCTGCACGCCCTGGGTGTCGTCAACCGCCTGGCCGAACCCGGCAGCGCCTTGACGCTGGCCCTGGCGCTGGCGGAGCAACTCAACGCGCGGGCGCCCAACGTGCTGGCCAGCATCAAGGAACTGGTGGGCGATGCGCCCCACAACACCCTCTCCACACAACTGGCAAGCGAGCGGGACCACTTCGTGAAAAATCTGCACCACGCCAATGCGGGCGCGGGCATCGCGGCCTTTCTGGACAAGCGCCCGCCGCGATACGAATAGCGCGCCCGTCCATGGCCCATCCCCGTAGCCCCCGGCGCCGACAAGGCTCCGGGGGTTTTGCATTCTTTGGAGGCTGCAGACACGCAGGTGACAAACCCTGACTGCCGACCCCCGTCCCTCACGCGACAATGGTCCGGTTTCTAGTCACACACAAGACAGGCCATGGACGACCCGATTCTTACTATCGAAGAACGTGAAGCGATCAACTCAGGTCGCTGGTTTTCATCCCTCTCACCATCCCTTCGACACGACATCCTGCGATGTGCATACGTCAAACGCTTCAAGGACGGCGGCCTGATTGCCGCACGCGGAGACCCGCCCGAGGAGTGGATTGCGTGCGCGCGCGGCGCAGTGCGGGTGAGCTCAACCTCCATCTCCGGCAAGCAGATCACGCTGACCTATGTGGAGCCCGGCATCTGGTTCGGCGACGTGGCGATTTTCGACGGCGACCGGCGCACCCACGATGCCTATGCGCATGGCGACACCACGATCCTTTGCGTGGCCAAGGCAGACTTCAAGAAGATCCTGGCGGCGCACACCGAGCTGTACGAGGCTATGCTGCGCCTGCATGCACGGCGCATACGCCAGCTGTTCGGGCTGGTAGAAGACCTCAACACCCTTCCCTTGCGCTCGCGCCTGGCCAAGCAACTGGTGCACCTGGTGCGCAGCTACGGCATCCCCAGCCTGTCGGACGACAGCGAGATGCGCATCGGCCTGCAACTGGCGCAGGAAGAACTGGCGCAACTGCTGGGCGCATCGCGACAGCGGGTGAACCAGGAACTCAAGGCCATGGAACGCGAGGAGGCCATCCGCATCGAGCCGGGTGGCCTGGTGGTGCGCGACCGCGCAGCCCTGATGCGCATTGCCGAAACCGACAACTGACGTCCCTTGGGCGCTGCCGCGCCCCGCTTTTTTCCGCCCGCTGCCCCGCACCCGCCTGCAGCGCGGCCATCGCGCCCACACCCGCGTGACAACGCCCCTACCCCAATGAGCAACTTTGACCACTTCGTCGGCACGCGCCCGGTTTCCGGGCAGCATGCGTTCGACATCGACACCCTGACCGCGTGGCTCACCCGGAACATGCAAGGCTTCACCGGCCCCATGACGGTCGAGATGTTCAAAGGGGGGCAATCCAACCCCACCTACAAGCTCATCACCCCCGGCGCCAGCTATGTGATGCGGGCCAAGCCCGGCCCCGTGGCCAAGCTGCTGCCCTCGGCCCATGCCATCGAGCGCGAATTCGCCGTGATGAGCGGCCTGCATGGCACCGATGTGCCCGTGCCACGCATGCATGTGCTGTGCGAGGACGAATCGGTGATTGGCCGCGCCTTTTATGTCATGGAGTGCATGCAGGGCCGCGTGCTGTGGGACCAGTCCCTTCCCGGCATGACACCCGCCGAGCGCGGCGCCATCTACAACGAGATGAACCGCGTGATCGCGGCCCTGCACACCGTGAAGTTTGCCGACCGGGGGCTGGCGGGCTATGGCAAGCCCGGCAACTACTTTGACCGCCAGATCGGCCGCTGGAGCAAGCAGTACGTGGCCTCCATCACGCAGCCCATCGAAGAGATGGACCGGCTGATGGAGTGGCTGCCTGCGCACATGCCGGCCAGCGCACGCGATGAAAGCAAGGTCTCCATCGTGCACGGCGACTACCGGCTCGACAACCTCATGTTCCACCCCACCGAGCCCCGCGTGATCGCCGTGCTCGACTGGGAGCTGTCCACGCTGGGCCACCCGCTGGCCGATTTCAGCTACCACTGCATGAGCTGGCATATCCCGGTGGCCATGGGGCGCGGCATTGCTGGCCAGGACATTGCGGCGCTGGGCATTCCCCCTGAAGACAGCTACATCCGCCTGTACTGCGAACGCACGGGCATCGCCACACCCGAGGCGCTGCGTGCCGACTGGAACTTCTACCTCGCCTACAACATGTTCCGCATCGCGGCCATCCTGCAGGGCATTGCCAAACGGGTGGAGGCGGGCACAGCCTCCAGCGCCCAGGCCAAGGCCTCTGGCGACACTGCACGCCCCATGGCCCAGCTGGCCTGGTCGTTTGCCCAGCGCAGCTAACCACCACCACCCACCCTCGAATTTTTTGACGGAGATCCCCATGGACTTTGATTACTCCCCCAAGACCAAGGAACTGCAGGCCCGACTGCTCCGTTTCATGGACGAGCACATCTACCCCGCCGAGGCCGAATACAGCGCCGAACTGGCCGCCAACACGGCCGCAGGCAAGCGCTGGAGTGCACTCAACACCATCGAAAAACTCAAGCCCAAGGCACAGGCCGCGGGCCTGTGGAACCTGTTCCTGCCGGTCGATAGCGCGGCCGCGTCGGGCTACGACGGCGCCGGGCTGACCAACCAGGAATACGCACCCCTGGCCGAAATCATGGGCCGTGTGCCATGGGCCAGCGAGGTGTTCAACTGTTCGGCCCCCGACACGGGCAACATGGAAACCATCGCCCGCTACGGCGACGACACCAACAAGGCCCGCTGGCTCAAGCCCTTGCTGGAGGGCAAGATTCGCTCGGCCTTCGCCATGACCGAACCCGACGTGGCATCGAGCGACGCCACCAACATCGAAACCCGGATCACGCGCGAAGGCGACGAGTACGTCATCAACGGCCGCAAGTGGTGGATTTCGGGCGCCGCCGACCCTCGCTGCGCCGTCTTCGTCACCATGGGCAAGACCGACCCGGATGCCCCCAAGCACTCGCAGCAGAGCATGGTGCTGGTGCCCGCAGACACCAAGGGCATCACCATCATCCGCCCGCTCAACGTATTCGGCTACGACGATGCGCCCCACGGCCACGTCGAGATGACGTTCGATAACGTGCGCGTGCCGGTCAGCAACATCCTGCTGGGCGAGGGCCGCGGCTTTGAAATCGCACAAGGGCGCCTGGGCCCTGGGCGCATCCACCACTGCATGCGCCTGATCGGCCTGGCCGAGCGGGCCCTGGAGCTGATGTGCAAGCGCGCATCGTCGCGCACGGCCTTCGGCAAGACCGTGGCCCAGCAGACCGTCACGCAAGAGCGCATTGCCGAGGCCCGCTGCAAGATCGACATGGCCCGCCTGCTCACCCTCAAGGCTGCGTGGCTCATGGACACGGCCGGCAACAAGGTCGCGCGCACCGAAATCGCCATGATCAAGGTGGTGGCGCCCAGCATGGCCTGCCAGGTGATCGACTGGGCCATGCAGGTGCATGGCGGTGGCGGCATGTGCGACGACTTTCCGCTGGCCTACGCCTACGCCGGCGCGCGCACGCTGCGCTTTGCCGACGGCCCGGACGAAGTGCATCGCAATGCCATCGCAAAATGGGAACTGGGCAAGTACGCAGCGCCAAGGCACGAGGTGCATCCACCCGTCACGCGCGGCTGCTGAGCACCAGCACCGGTACGCAGTGGCTGGGGTGCCGCGCCTGCCGATGTTGGCAGGGCCCCTCCCCGCCTTCGGGCTGCCCCGCGCAGCCCCTGGGGGTTTTGCAATGGCGCGGCCTACGTGTTGCCTGACACGGAAACATTGCTTCCATATTGATAGCTGCAAGCGCTCACCCCTAAAAGGGCGGTTTCCTCGGCAGATCAACCTGGCAATGAGACTTCAGCGCAAGCAGCTTCTTTTTCGATAGCAACCGCCTATTGATCCGGCACGATTTATTGCGGAGCCCGAACGGGGATTACGAATAAATCCTGCCGGATCAATAGTGTCCTGGGTTGGAAGTTCGTTGAAGAAGTAAAGAGGTCGAAATCGTCGTCAGGCAAGGCGCAAACCACAGCGATAGCCGCAGCTATCGCGAGGATGTGCAACGCGGCATGGTGGCGATTTTCGGCATCTTCATGAAACGAATTTGCAACCCAGGACACCAGGGATGACCTGCATAACCCTCGCGAGTCGGTGGTAGTGCGGATCGGGATGGGCCATAAGGCGTCTTTTTGCAGCCAATAGCCCGGCTATTGGCAAGAAAAGCAACGCAGCGGATCGCCCGAGGCCACGCTGCCACAGACCGCAGGGAGCTATGCGGGTCATCCCTAGAGGCTGCGCGCCATGGCGATGTGGGCAATGTCAGCCTCTTCGTAGGGATCGCCCACCGCCGCAAACCCCGCCCGGCGATAAAACCCTTCGGCGCTGCGCTGTGCGTGCAACTGCACCTCGCGGTCACCGCGGGCGCGCGCGGCTTCTACCAACGCCTCCAGCAATTGCCGCCCCCACTGCGCGCCGCGCACCGACCGGTCCACGGCCATGCGGCCGATGCGGCCCACACCCGGCGCCTGCTGCAGCAGGCGGCCCGTGGCGACCGGCATGCCCAGGCGGTTGTAGACGACCGCATGGCGTGCGGTGGCATCGAGCGCATCGGCTTCGATGTCTGCCGCAATGCCCTGCTCGCGCACGAACACGGCGGTGCGCAGGCGACCCGCATCGCGGCCCAGGGCATTCCAGTCGCCGGTGCGCACCTCGGTCATTTCGGCACCGGCCTCGAAACTTTCAAAAATGGTGCGCAGCGCAGGCGGCACGGGGCATGAGGTCTGCGTGGCGGGGTCGGCGAACACATACACCAGTTCGGCGGTGATCAGCAGCCTGTCGCCACGGAAGATGCCCGCCTCGAACAGACAGGACGAATTGCCCACACGGGCACAGCGCAGACCCACATCCAGCGTGTCATCGGGCCGCGCCGAGGCGTGGTATTCGAGCGTGGCCTTCTTCACATACATCTCGCCGCCCAGGGCCAGCATGCTCGCCTCATACGGCAAGGCCAGCGCGCGCCAGTAGTCGGACATGGCCGTATCGATGTACGTGAGGTAGTGCGCGTTGAACACGATCTTTTGCATGTCCACCTCGGCCCAGCGCACGCGCAGGCGGTGGAAACAGCGGAAGTCACTGCGTTGCATCGTTTTCTTCACTCCATGGAAAATGCCCGGCGCAGCGCATGTGCTGCGTCGGCGTGGGCCTGGCGCGCTTCGGGAACCGCGCGGCCCATCTTGATGAATTCGTGGGTCACGCCCCGATAGATTTCCAGATCGACCGGCACGCCGGCCAGGCGCAGCTTGTCGGCGTAGTCCACACCTTCGTCCACCAGCGGGTCACATTCGGCCAGGCCCACCCAGGCGGGCGCCACCCCCTCCACATCGGGGGCATGCAGGGGGGCAAAACGCCAGTCCTCGCGCTCCTCGCGGCTCTCCACATAGTTACCAAAGAACCAGCTGATGGCGGGCTCCTCCAGCACCAGGCCGCGCGCGAAGGTGGCATGGGACGGCGTGTCCTGGTGGGCTGCACAGCCGGGGTAGATCAGCAGTTGCAGGGCCAGCGGCAGGCCCGCATCGCGCGCCAGGATGGCGTTGACTGCGGCCAGCGTGCCGCCTGCGCTGTCGCCGCCCACGGCCAGGCGCGCGGGGTCGGCCCCCAGCGTCTGGGCGTTGGCGGCGAGCCAGGCCAGGGCATCCCAGGCATCGTTGCTGGCCATGGGGAAGCGGTGCTCCGGCGCCAGCCGGTAGTCCAGCGACACCACCATGCACCCGGCCAGACGCGCCAGCTCGCGGCACAGGATGTCATGCGTGGCAATGCTGCCAATGGTGAAGCCGCCCCCATGCAGGTACAGCAGCAGCGGCAGCCCGGGGTCCGTGGACGGCGCATACAGCCGCGCCGGCAGCGCGTGCCCGTCGCGGGCCGGTATGCGCAGGTCTTCCACGCGCGCCACAACCGCCTTGGGCACTTCCAGCACGCCGGCCCCGGCTTCGTAGGCAACGCGGGCGTGCTGGGGCGAGAGGGTATGCAGCGGTGGATGGCCCGCGCGGGCCATGCGCTCGAGCACGCTGCGCATCTGGGGGGTCAGGCGGGTGTGATGGATGTGCAGGTCAGTCAACGGTCAAAGTCTCTGGAAGGACGCCCACGCGGTGCGCGCAGGCGGATGGATGGATGGATGGATTACTTGAAGCTCAGCCGCACGGGCGCAGCGCCTGGCAAGCCGTCATAAGTGGCTGTCACGGACAGACCCGCCTGGGGTGGCAGCAGCGGCGAGAACGAGCCCAGGCTGATCAGATCGCCCGGCTGCATGGCCAGCCCTTCCTGTGCCAGTGCACCCGCCAGCCACACTACGGCGTTGAGCGGGTGGTCCAGGATGTCGCTGCCCTTGCCGCCACCCAGGCGGGCGCCCGCGCCATCGGTCAGCGACACGTTCATGTCGGCCAGGGCCTTCAGCATGGCATAGCGCTCGGCACGATAAGTCGGCACGGCCAACGGCGCACCGGCCACGCCCAGGCGCGCGCCCACGTTGATGGCGCTCACGCCCGCGCCGTTGAGCCTGGGCGGTGCCTGCACCATCAGGTCGGGCAGTTCGATGAAGGGGATGACCTGGTCCACGGCCTCAAGCACCTCCATGGGGGTCCTGGCTTGGTTGATGGCAGCACTTTTCACGCGCACCAGCATGTCGGCCTCGTACAGGGGCCGGGCGCCAAACGCGGCATCCACCGTGACGCCGCTTTGCAGCACCATGCCCTCATACAGCTTGCCCCACACGGGCTTGTCGGTATTGAACCGCTTTTGCACCGCGGGGTTGGTCAGGCCGGCCTTGTAACCGACTACCTTGCCCAGGCGCTGCGCCAGCAGCTGGTTGAGCTTGCCACGCGTGCAGGCGCCATCGGCGTCCGAGAGGTTTTCGGGGTTGGCGGCCGGGGTCTTGGCCATATAGTTGGCCACCAGGCCGGCGACCTGCGCATCGGTCAGGCATTCGGCCTGCGCGGCTGTCGCAAATGCGACGGAAAACGCCAGCGCAATGAGGGTTTGCTGCGTGGCCATGCTTGTCTCCTGGTTGTAAAGTATTTGGAGCAATCGTAAACGCAACTTCCCCCACCGCCATGGCTTTCATCTACTACGTCACCCAGATCCAATTCGAGTTCGGCGCCGTCCAGCTTCTCAAGCAGGAGTGCGAGCGCGTGGGCATCACGCGCCCGCTGGTGGTTACCGACCCCGGCGTGAAGGCAGCCGGTGTGCTGCAGAAGGCGCTGGACGCCCTGCCCGGCATGACCGTGGCGGTGTTCGACCAGACGCCCTCCAATCCCACCGAGGCCGCCGTGCGCGCGGCAGTTGAGATGTACAAAACCCAGGGCTGCGACGGCCTGATCGCGGTGGGCGGCGGCTCGGCCATCGACTGCGCCAAGGGCATTGCGATTGCAGCCACACACGAGGGCCCGCTTACCCACTACGCCACCATCGAAGGCGGCTCACCGCGCATCACCGAACGCGCGGCGCCGCTGATCGCCGTGCCCACCACCAGCGGAACCGGCAGCGAGGTGGCGCGCGGCGCGATCATCATTGTCCATGATCATCGCAAGCTGGGCTTTCACTCCTGGAACCTGGTGCCCAAGACCGCCATCTGCGACCCCGAACTCACGCTGGGTCTGCCGCCCATGCTGACGGCCGCCACCGGCATGGACGCGATTGCGCACTGCATGGAGACCTTCATGTCGGCCGCGTTCAACCCGCCGGCCGATGGCATTGCGCTCGATGGGCTGGAACGTGGCTGGGCAAACATTGAACGGGCCACGCGCAACGGCAGCGACCGCGATGCGCGCCTGCACATGATGAGCGCCAGCATGCAGGGCGCCATGGCCTTCCAGAAGGGCCTGGGCGCCGTGCATTCGCTCAGCCACAGCCTGGGCGGCGTGAACCCGCGCCTGCACCACGGCACGCTCAACGCCATGTTCCTGCCCGCCGTGATCCGCTTCAACGCAGGTGCCGAGTCGGTACAAAAGGAAAAGCGCCTGGAGCGCATGGCGCACGCCATGGGCCTGGCATCTGCAGGGGACATTCCCCAGGCCATCCGCGACATGAATGCCCGCCTGGGCCTGCCCACCGGCCTGGCCGCGATGGGTGTGACGGAAGCCATGTTCGACGACATCATCAAGGGCGCCATGGCAGACCACTGCCACAAGACCAACCCACGCGTTGCCACACCCGAAGAGTACCGGGACATGCTGGCGCAGTCGCTCTGAAGCTGCGCATGGAGTGGATTCCTGCACGCCATGAGGGATGCACCGCGCGCATGGCGCGCCACTGCCACTCTGCCCGCGTTCAAACCACGTAGTCAGAGGCCTCGGGCCGGGCCGTCCAGTCGATGGGGTCTTGCTGGAGCACCATGTCGATGTCCAGGCCCAGCATCAGCCCCACCTCGCCGGGGAAGGACACGGCCATTTCCTTTTCTCCCATGTCGGCCTCGCGGGCGCGGGCGCGCCACGATGCCAGGTGGATCACCCCCGCCAGTGGCTCATAGGCGTTGTTGTCCAGCGGGGCGCTCTGGTGCTGCAGCGCATCCACCACCACCTCGGGAAATTGCCAGCGCTGCGCCAGCCCGGCGCTCACGTTGCCATAGCAATAGCCCAGAATGCGCTGCTCGATCTTGGCCCGCCGCAGATCCAGGGGGGATACCAGCACGTTGATCGGCAAAATGATGTCAGGCGCGGCAAGGTGCATCAGCAACTCGCCCACCGCGTGCACCAACCCCGCCGTATAAGCGGCAATCTGGTTGAGGTGGCCGATGCCCGCCAGGGAGCGGGCCAGCTTGGCGGTGTTGAGGCTGTAGCGCCAGAACTGCTGCATGTTGATGCCCGGCACCGAGCGCGAGGTGGTACCCAGCGGAGCGGTGCTCACCAGAGACCGCAACTGCACCACGCCCAGCAACGCCAGCGCCTCGGGGATGCCGGCAATCTGGCGCTGCATCTGGAACGCTGGCGCATTGGCCAGCTCCAGCAGCCGTGCGGCCAGCGCCGGATCGGTGCCCATGAGCTGATTGACCCGACGCAGGCTGGGCTCGCCATGGCTGAGCTCGGTCATCAGCAACGCCACGGCGCGCGGAAGACTGGGCAAAGCCACAGGATGGGCCAGCAGTGCGTTCAGCTCCATGGGGTACAGCGCCTCCGGTTGAGATGCTGGCGATTATGTACCCGGTTGTTACCGATTCCTGGTTTGCTGCAACTTGGCAAAGGCCGAGGCCATGGCCGACTGCTGCGTGGACTCGGGTGCGCGGCGCTGCGGTTGCGCATACCCCCGGCCTGCGCCCTCGAACCGGTTGTCGCGCGGTGCGCCCCGGTCGCCGCCCTGGCGCGCAGGCGCATCGCCCAGCTTCATCGACAGGCCGATGCGCTTGCGCTCCACGTCCACCTCCATGACCTTGACCTTGACGATGTCGCCGGTCTTGACCACTTCGCGCGCATCCTGAACGAACTTGTGCGCCAGCTGGCTCACATGCACCAGGCCGTCCTGGTGCACACCCAGGTCGATGAAAGCGCCGAACTGGGCCACGTTGCTCACGGTGCCCTCCAGGATCATGCCTTCCTTGAGGTCCTTGATGTCTTCCACGCCATCGTTGAAGCGCGCCACCTTGAAGTCCGGGCGCGGGTCGCGGCCGGGCTTTTCCAGCTCGGCCAGGATGTCCTTGACGGTGATCACGCCAAATTTTTCGTTGGCGAACAGCTCGGGCTTGAGGGCTTTCAGCATGTCGGCGCGGCCCATGAGTTCGGCCACGGGCTTGCCCGTCTTTTCCATGATCTGCTCGACCACGGGGTAGGTCTCGGGGTGCACGCCGGTCATGTCGAGTGGATTCTCGCCGCCACGGATGCGCAGGAAGCCCGCGCTTTGCTCAAACGTCTTGGCGCCCAGGCCCGCCACGTCCATGAGTTGCTTGCGGCTCTTGAACGCGCCATGGGCCTCGCGCCAGCGCACCACCGCCTTGGCCACGCTACCCGACAGGCCCGACACGCGGCTGAGCAAGGGCACGCTGGCCGTGTTCAGGTCCACCCCCACGGAGTTCACGCAGTCTTCCACCACCGTGCCCAGGGTGCGCGCCAGCTCGCTCTGGTTCACATCGTGCTGGTACTGGCCCACGCCGATGCTCTTGGGGTCGATCTTGACCAGCTCGGCCAGCGGGTCCTGCAGGCGGCGCGCAATGCTGGCCGCGCCGCGCAGGCTCACGTCCACATCGGGCATCTCTTGCGATGCGTATTCGCTGGCTGAGTAGACCGAGGCGCCAGCCTCGCTAACCACTATCTTTTCGATAGCCGCTACCGCTTGTCCATCCTGCGCCGGAGCCACTTTTTGCATCAATTTGATGAGATCGGCCGCCAGCTTGTCGGTTTCGCGGCTGGCCGTGCCATTGCCGATGGCGATGAGCTGCACACCGTGCTTTTCCGCCAGCTTGGCCAGCGTGTGCAGCGAGCCTTCCCAGTCGCGGCGGGGCTCGTGCGGGTACACGGTGGCGGTTTCCACCAGCTTGCCGGTGGCGTCCACCACGGCCACCTTCACGCCGGTGCGGATGCCGGGGTCCAGCCCCATCACCACGCGCGGGCCGGCCGGGGCGGCCAGCAGCAGGTCGCGCAGGTTGTCGGCAAATACCTTGATGGCCACCTTCTCGGCGTCGTCGCGCAGGCGGGCGAACAGATCGCGTTCGGTCGAGAGGCTCAGCTTCACGCGCCAGGTCCAGGCCACGCACTTGCGGATCAGGTCGTCGGCCGGGCGGCCCGCGTGGCTCCAGCCCAGATGCAGGGCAATCTTTCCCTCGGCAATGCTGGGCTTGCCAGGTTCGGGTTCTACCGGAAGAACCAGCTTGGCTTCGAGGATTTCAAGGCCCCGCCCCCGGAACACGGCCAGCGCGCGGTGCGATGGCACGCGGCCAATGGGCTCGTCGTATTCGAAATAGTCGCGAAACTTCGAGACCTCGGGGTCGTTCTCGTTCTTGTCTTCGACCTTCTTGGAACGCAACAGCCCTTCGGCCCACAGCCACTCGCGCAGGTTCTGCACCAGCACGGCGTCCTCGGCCCAGCGCTCCGACAGAATGTCGCGCACGCCATCCAACACGGCGGGAATGGTGGAAAAGTCGGCGCCCGTCTTGCCATCGTCCAGCACTTCGGGCGGCCTGGTAAACGCCGCAGCCTCGGCGGCGGGGTCCAGCGTGGGGTCGGCAAACAGCTTGTCGGCCAGCGGCTCCAGGCCGAATTCGCGGGCCATCTGGCCCTTGGTGCGGCGCTTTTGCTTGAAGGGCAGGTAGATGTCTTCGAGTTCCTGCTTGGTGGGAGCGGTGGCAATCGCCACGCGCAATGCGTCGGTCAGCTTGCCCTGCTCGTCAATGCTCTTGAGCACGGCCGCACGGCGGTCTTCCAGCTCGCGCAGGTACGACAGGCGCGCTTGCAGCTCACGCAGCTGGATATCGTCGAGCCCGTTGGTCACCTCCTTGCGGTAGCGCGCGATGAAGGGCACGGTGGCGCCGCCATCGAGCAGCTCGACGGCGGCCTTGACCTGTTGCTCGGTGATCCGGATTTCTTCGGCAATCTGCCGGACGATCTTTTGCATTGCGTTCTATCCTGCGGGCACATGGACGGGAAAAGCGGGCGAGTTTGCCACATGCGGCAGACCAGGCAGGGCCGGGGCAGCCTGGGGACTTGTTACTGAAAACTCCTCTTTTGATAGCTGCTAGCGCTTATCTGGAAAGCGGTTGAGGCCATTTTTGCGGTAAATTGCACCAGACCTTGCGGCGCCAACGCGGCGCATCGCGCTGCGCGCAGACCAACCTTCAGAGGCTAGGGCGGTGCAGCACAGGGTGCGCGTGCTCGGGCGCGCCTTGGTCTGGTACCACCACGCGAATACAGGTGCCGCCGTCCTCGCGCCGGACCAGCTCCAAAGCACCGCCCATCTGCAGCGCGCGGCTGCGCATGCCCTCCAGGCCGAAACCCGACGGCCTGGCGCGCAAGGCCGTGGACTCTTCGGGCAGGCCACGCCCGTTGTCGCAGACCTCCAGGCACCAAGCGCCCTGTTCGCCGTCATGGTCCAGGCGCACCGTCACCTGCGTGGCCTGCGCGTGTTGCAGCACGTTGCTCAAGGATTCCTGCACGATGGAGACCATGTGCCCGGCGCACACGACATCGAGCGCGCGCGCGTCGTCTGCGGGGTGGACATGCCACGCCATCTGAATGCCGCGCCGGTCCAGCACCGGCTGGATGCGATGGCGCAAGCGTGCCAGGCGATCGGCCAGCGAGTCGGTGCCGCTGTCCATCGAATCCACCACCAGGCGCAGATCCAGCAGACACTGCTCCAGCGCGCGCAGCGCCTGCGAATGGGCGGGCAACTTGGGGTCCAGCAACCCCATGGTGTTGACCAGCTGCGATCCAACGTTGTCATGCAGCTCCCGCGCGATGCGCTGGCGCTCGGCCTGCAACTCGGCACTGGGGCGGGGGTTGCGCCGCGGCCGCCATTGCAGGGCGCGCGGAAGCTGAATCAAAATCAGCAGACCCAGCAGGGCCTGGGCAATGATCTGAACCACTGCGAGCCACTGCAGGGCGGGTGAACTCAAGGCCCAAAAATGACGCGCCAGCAACAGGCTCAAGACCAGTTGCACCACACAAAGTGCAAGGCAGGCCAGGGCGAAACGGGGCGGGCTGGTACGAAACATGTCTGCACATTCGCGGCAGCCGCGGCTATCGAGGCGCCTAGAACAACCCTCGCAGCGACGCAAACCGCACGGCCTGGGCGCGGGTGCGCACCTGCAGCTTGCGATAGATGTTACGAATGTGCGTATTCACCGTCATGTTGCTGATCTGCATGCGGGAGGCAATTTCCGCAGTGGTGTAACCACCAGCCACCATGCGCAGCACTTCTTTCTCGCGGTCGGACAACCGGTCTGCCTCGGCAGGCTCCTGGCGCTTGGGTGGATCGGCATGGGTTTTGTCAAACCGCTGCAGCAGGCGACGCGCCAGGTTGGGCGTGATGGATGCCCCGCCATTGACCACCTGCAGCACGGCCTGCGGATAGTTGCCAAACCACGAGTTCTTGCTGAGATACCCGGTAGCCCCCAGCTCAAAGGCGCGCAGCACCTCGTCATCATTTTCCATGACGGAGATCACCACGGCCTCGGCCGACGGGCGCACGGTCTTCATGTAATCGAGCAGTTCAAAACCCTCGCCATCGCCCAGATGCAAATCCACCAGCAATACATCGAACTCATGCTGCTTGATGGCCTTGCGCCCCTCGCGCAGGCTGGATGCCTGCGCCACCACCAGGGTGCGGGGATCGGCCATGAGTTCTTGCGCAATCACCAGGCGGATGTGGGCGTCGTCGTCCACCAGCAGCACCCGCACCGGGCGATCGGTTTGACCGATCATGAAATCAGGCCATATGGATGAGGGGTTGCCATGTCCGCCAAAGTACCCATCTCCGGCGCCACTGTCCTGCGGCCTGGAAGAAAGCCCAGCCGTGTTCGACTCAGCGGTAATCGTGGCCATAAAACCTCCAAGGGAGCGCAGAAGCCTCAAAAGGAGGCACTGTTGCGCGCGATTTCTTTTCTAGTTCCCGACACTAAAAGAAACAGCCGCAAACATCTACACCCAAAAATGGCAATTTACATACGTTTCATAAGTTACATGTCAAAAACCACCTCGTTGCACCGAAGTTTTGCCGACGGCCACAGAGGTGCCATCGGCACGCTCGTCAGTGCGTCGTGCGCAGCCGCAGCGAACTGCACACGCCCGCCGCCACAGCAAAGCCCGCCGCGAGCAGCAAGGCCACCCACTCGCCTTTGCCATCGTGCGAGGGCCACACGGAAAAGATGGCTGCCAGCATCACCGCACCCAAGGTCTGCCCCGTCAAACGGGCCGTGCCCAACATGCCGCTGGCCGCGCCACTGCGGTGCAGCGGGGCCGAGGTGACGATGGTGTGGTTGTTGGGCGACTGGAACAGCGCAAAACCGGCGCCGCACAGGGCCATGCGCCAGACCATGTCGATGGAGGACGGGTTGGCAGGCAGGGCCGCCAGCAGCAGCAGGCCGCAGGCGAAAACCCCCATGCCAATGGCCCCCAGCAGGCCATCGGCGTAGCGGCCGATCAGGCGGCCCACGATCGGCGCCGTCACCACAATGGCCAGGGGCCAGGCGGTGATCAGCAACCCGGCCTCCAGGGGGCTGCGGCCAAACCCCTCCAGCAGCAAAAAGGGCAGCGCCAGATAGGCCAGGGTCTGGGCACAGAACGCCCCCACCGACGAGCCCATGGACAACGCAAACACGGGAATGCGCAGCAGATCCACCGGAAACAGGGGCGCGGCCAGGCGCAACTGGCGGCGCAGATACACCCAGCCCACCGCCACACCGCCTGCCAGCAAGGCCCAGGCTACGGGCGAGGCCACGCCGCGCCCGGCGCTGGTGGCGGCGCCCAGCCGCTCGCCGCCCACGAAGATCAGCGTGAACATCAGCACGTTGAGCGCGACATCCAGCGCCGCAGGGCGAGGCTGCACCACCGCGCTGGGTGGATTGAACGGCAGCGCGCGCCAGCCCAGCCACAGCGTGAAAGCCCCCAGCGGCAGGTTGAGCGCAAAAAGCCAGGGCCAGGGCGCCACCGACAGGATGCCCGCCGCCACAGAGGGGCCCGCCACCGACGCCAGCGCCACCACCATCGAATTGATCGCCAGGCCACGCCCCAGTTGCGCGCGCGGGTAGGTCAGGCGCACCAGGGCGGCATTCACGCTCATGATGCCGGCCGCACCCAGCCCCTGAAAGGCCCGCGCCACAATCAGCGTGGCCAGCGAGTCGGCCAGCATGGCCCCCACCGAAGACACCGCAAACAGCGCCATGCCGATGAAATACACGCGCCGATACCCCAGGCGTTCGCCCAGCGACGCCAGCGGCAGCAGCATGACCAGCGTGGCGATCTGGTAGGCGTTGACCACCCAGATCGCGTGGGCCGCGCTGGCGTCGAGGTCGCGCGCAATGCCCGGCAGCGCCAGGTTGACGATGCTGCCGTCGAGCACTGCCATCGCGATACCCAAAATGATGACCAGCATGGCCCGGTTGCGCGCCGGCTGGGGCAGGCCATCGGTGGGTACGTTGGCGGCCTGGGCGGTTTCGTTGACGTGGTCCATCAGGTCAGACGCCACTGCGCGGCGCCGATCTTGGCGCCCCGGTTGGCCGCCGGGCTTAATCGACACGCAATGCCGCGCGCAGTTGCACCCCCAGCTCGGGCTTGTCGGCAAACGGATCGGTGGGGTTGCGGGCCTGCAGGATGTCTTGCATGCGCGTCTGCACGGCGCCTATCGCCTTGGGATGGCTGTAGATGTAGAACTGGTTGGCCGCCACGGCGTCAAACACTTTTTGCGCCACTTCGGCGGCCGTCACCTTGCCCGCACTCACGGCCTTGTCCATCATGGCCTGGCCGATGAGCTGGCTCTTGGTGGGCTGGTCGCCCGCCAACCCGCCGGGGCGGTTGCGCTGGCTGTCGTTGATGCCCGTGGCCACGAAATAGGGGCACAGCACGCTGGCGCCCACCTGGTCCGTCACCAGCGATAGATCCTGGTACAGCGTCTCCGACAGGCTGACCACCGCATGCTTGCTCACGTTGTAGATGCCCATGTTGGGCGGCGCCAGCAAGCCCGCCATGCTGGCCGTGTTGACGATATGGCCGCGCCAGGCGGGGTCCTTCTTCGCGGCGTCCAGCATCAGGGGGGTGAACACGCGCACGCCGTGCACCACGCCCATGAGGTTCACGCCCAGCACCCATTCCCAGTCCTTGACGGAGTTCTCCCACACCAGGCCGCCCGCGCCCACGCCCGCGTTGTTGAACACCAGGTGGGGGGCGCCGAAGCGCTGCGCCACCTCTGCGGCCAACTGTTCCATCTGGGCGGCGCTCGACACATCCACCTTGCGGGCAAGCACCTGGGCGCCTGCGGCCTGAATCTCGGCAGCGGCGGCATCGAGCGCGTCCTGCTGCACATCCACCAGCACCAGGTTCATGCCCAGGCGAGCGCCAATGCGTGCGCATTCCAGCCCGAAGCCCGAGCCCGCGCCCGTCAGGACCGCCGTCTTGCCCGCAAAGTTGTCGATCATGTGTGTATCTCCTTCAGTTGTCTGCTTGTGAGTGGGTGGGTACGGCTGAAACGGGCGCTGCCCAGGCCAGCGACCGCCGCGCAAGGGCCGCCAAGCCGTGCAAGCGGCGCTTCGCTTGCGTGCGCTGGTGGCGTCCCCCTTGCGCAGCGCGCTGCGATGCCTGATACGGGTTTGCATTCAGCCGGATAACTACGCGGGAAGCCGCAGACAGTGCTGTAGCACTGCAAGGCGAACCAACGACGTTATACGGTTGAAGGCAAATTCGCATGAGAAGGGGCTGAGGACCGTGGCTCCAAGCCTGCCGGCGCAGGCCTGGACGGTTCCGAAGAGCGCCCGCCTCTGGCGGCAGCACGGAGCGGCGCAGCCGCTCAGGGGGATGTCCTTAATACATAGCCGATACGGGGAAAGTGCACATGCACCGCGCCGGCACGCGGATCGGTGCGGCGCAAGGTGTAGCGTGTGCGTGTGGCGGCAATGAGGGTTCCCGCCGTGGGCTCGGTGCCAAAGCTCTCGGCAGACACCGTGACCCCGGTTCCCAGCGCGATGCCGTGTTCGTCCTGAAAGACGTCATTGACGACCGGCATGGGTTCGGCCCCCGCAGCCACCGTGATGGCATCGGCCGCGCTGAATTTCTCCATGCGGCCATGCCCGAGTGCCGCCACCCGGTCCATCCACTCCAGCACGGCGGGCGTGGCCTGGAAAATGTCGGCCATCACCGGCACGCACTGGCGCGTGAACCACAGCGGGTGGTAGACGGCAAAGTCGGCCACGCAGGGCTCGGCCCCGAACGTGAAGTCGTGCTCTTCCACCATGTGCGCCAGGCGCCGCAGGTACGAGCGGTAGGCCGCCGTGGCATCGGCTGGGCGCAGGCGCTGCATGCCGGCGCTCATCTGGCGGCGGTCCTCGCCAAAGGCCTGGGCGGCTTCGGGCGCCACATCGGCAAACAGCGCCTGGGCCCCGCGCGGCTGCAGGTTGTAGGCCATGGCGGCCCCGAACAGGGTGCTGTCAGCCCATTGTGCGAACACGCGCGCCACGCCCTTGAGGTGGGGCGGATACAGCACCGGCTCGGGGTGCTCGTGTTCGAGCACTTCGCAGATCAGCGTCGAATCGCAATAGATGTCGGCACCGATCTGCAGGAACGGCGTCTTGCGATAGCCGCCCGTCAGGGCCACCACATCGGGCTTGGGCGCGATGCTGGGGACGACCACCGACTTCCAGGGCAACTGTTTGAAACCCAGCACCAACCGGATCTTTTCCGAGAATGGCGATGAGGGGTAATGGTGCAGGATCAAGGCGGTCATGGGCAATCTCCTGATAAAGGATCGAAAAGGAACTGCTCGGACGCCGCGCACCCGTTCAGCGCGGGTTCCACAGCATCTCGATGTGGGGAATGCCGTCTTCCAGGTAAACCTCGGACACCGCCCCAAACCCCAGGCTGCCGTAAAAGCGCTGCAGATGCGCCTGCGCGCTGATGCGCACCGCCCTGCCCGGCCACACCTGGTTGCAGCGGGCCAGCCCTTGTTCCATCAGCGCGCGCCCCACACCGCCGCCGCGCGCCTCGCGGGCCGTCACCACGCGCCCGATGGAGGGCTCGGGGTAGTTCACCCCCGGGTCCACCACACGCAGGCAGGCCTGCAATGCACCGGCATCGTCATATCCCAGCAGGTGCCATGCGTGCTTGTCGGCGCCGTCCGGGTCCTGGTAGGGGCCCTGCTCCAGGATGAACACCTTGCAGCGCAAGGCCAGCGCATCATGCAGCGCGTGCACGCCCAGGTCGTCGAAACGGGCCCAGGTCCAGCGCAGTGCGGACGACAAGGTGCTCATGCTCAGATCAGTTTCACCAATTGCTTGCCGAAATTCTTGCCTTTGAGCAGGCCCAGAAAGGCCTCGGGCGCAGCGGCAATGCCCTGCGCAATGGTCTCGCGCGGGCGCAGCTTGCCGGTGCCCACCAGCGTACCCAGTTCCTTCAGGGCTTCGGGCCACACTTGCATGTGTTCGCTGACGATAAAGCCTTCGATCTTCATGCGGTTGATGAGGATCAGCGCGGGGTTGGCCATGGGCAGCGGCGCGCCGTCGTAGCCGGCGATCATGCCGCACAGGGCCACGCGGCTGAAGGCGTTCATGCGCAGCATGACGGCGTCCATGATCCAGCCGCCCACGTTCTCGAAGTAGCCGTCGATGCCGTTGGGGCAGGCTTCCTTGAGGGCCTTGGACAGGGACTTCACATCGCTGTGTTCCTTGTAGTCAATACAGGCGTCAAAGCCCAGTTCTTCCACCGCGTATTTGCACTTCTCGGCGCCACCCGCAATGCCCACGGCACGGCAGCCGCGTGCCTTGGCCAGTGCGGCAAACGCGCTGCCCACGGCGCCGGTGGCGGCGCTGACCACCACGGTATCGCCCGTTTTGGGCGCGATGATCTTCACCAGGCCATACCAGGCCGTCACGCCCGGCATGCCCACGGCGCCCAGGTAGTGCGACAGCGGTACGTGCGTGGTGTCCACCTTGCGCAGCGCGCCCACGGCATTGCCGTCCACCACGCTGTACTCCTGCCAGCCGCCCATGCCCACCACCTTGTCGCCCACCGCGAACTTGGGGTGCCTGCTCTCTGCCACTTCGCCCACGGTGCCGCCAATCATCACCTCGCCCAGCGGCTGGCTGGCCGCGTAGCTCTTGCTCTCGTTCATGCGCCCGCGCATGTAGGGGTCCAGGCTCAGGTAGTGGTGGCGCACCAGCACGTCACCCTCCTGGAGCGCGGGGGTGTCGGTGGCGACCTGCTTGAAGTTGCTGGCCACGGCTTCGCCCTGGGGACGGTTGTCGAGAACGATTTGTTGGTTGCGGGGCATGGAAGACTCCTTGTTACTACTGTTTTAATAGCTGCTTGCGCTTATGAACACTGCGCAAGAGCCCGATTTGACTCAAAATCGACTCCCGTGCATCCTTGTGCCGGAGCGCACATCAATCCGTCGAAATCACCCGCTGCCCGTCGGCGGCTTCGGCGGGCTGGCGCCGCACGTACTTGAACGTGCCCGTGGCGTGGCTGCAGATGCGGCCCTCGGCATCGAACACGGTTCCTTCGGCGAAAGCCATGCTGGCGGTGCGGTGGATCAGCCGGCCCTTGGCCACCAGCGGCCCGCGCGCGGGCCGCATGAAACTGGTCTTCATCTCGATGGTGACCACGCCAAAGTCGGGTGTATCGCTGCGCGCGGCCGTGGCCAGGGTCACATCCAGCAAGGTCATCGACGCACCGCCGTGGGTTACGTCAAAAGAGTTCAGGTGCTCGGGGCGCGCCTCGTAATGCAACTCGGACTCGCCCCCCGACATGCGGTGCAGCGTGAAGCCAAGATGGCTGACAAACGGGATTTCGGCACCAAAATTCAACACAGGCAACTCCAGGGTTAATGAAAAGGCAGAAAGGATAGTCCTTGTTGCGCTGCTGCGGGGGGTTGAGGGCTTGACCGCTTGCACCCAGCAATTGCCCCCAGCAATTGCACGCTGCAGGACTGGCCCTCAGGCCATCCAGGCAGCCCCAAGCAGAACGCGCCGCCCTCCAAAGCCGGCGCCCGCCAACTCATCCGCCGGTGACCACGCTCACCCCGCCATCCACCGCCAGCCACTGGCCGGTGATGTGCTTGCCCGCGTCCGAGGCATACAGGGCGCACAGGCCCTTGAGGTCTTCATCGTCGCCCAGCCGCCCCAGCGGGGCATGGGCGGCCAGCGCCTCTTCGCCCATGGCCTTGAGAGTGCCCACCGTCATCCTGCTGGGAAAGAACCCCGGGCAGATGGCGTTGACGCGGATGTTGTACTTGCCCCATTCGGCGGCCAGCGCCCGCGTGAAGTTGATGACCGCACCCTTGGAGGTGTTGTAGGCAATGGTGTTCATGCCGCTCGGGTTGCCGCCCAGGCCCGCGATGGACGCCACGTTGATGATGCTGCCGCTGCGCCGCGCGATCATGCTGTGCCTGGCGATGTGCTGGCTCAGGATGAAGTAGCCGCGCACGTTGAGGTTCATCACCTTGTCCCAGGCCTCGACCGGGTGGTCTTCGGCCGGCGCGCCCCAGGCCGCGCCGGCATTGTTGACCAGGATATCCACATTGCCCATGCGCTGCAGGGTTTCATCGGCCAGGCGCCGGATGTCGGCCTCCTGCGCGCAGTCGGCGGCGATCCAGCGCGCATCGATGCCGGCGGCCTGCAGGTCGGCCGTGGCCTCTTCCAGATCCGACGCCTTGCGCGAACTCAGCATGATCCTGGCGCCCGCCTCGCCCAGCGCATGCGCCATCTGCAGGCCCAGCCCGCGCGAGCCCCCGGTGACAAGGGCCGTCTTGCCGGTGAGGTCAAACAATTGTTGGATGGTGCGGGTCATGTCGTCGTCTCCTGGTTTGAATGGGGCCGCTGCCAGCAAACAGCCTGGCACTGCGTTGCGGTGCATTGTGCGATGGTGCAGCCACCGGGCCTGTCACCTCAGTGCCAGAGGCAAATGCTCTGCGCCCTGCCCTGGGTAATATGGTGTGATGCCGGTTTCAGTGACCCAAGGCGCCCATGCAATCTGTCGACGTTCGTCCTCATACCTTCCCGGTCGCGGTGGCGCTGGTCTTGTTGCTCATTGTGTACGGCTCGCTGTTCCCCTTCCAGTGGAACTTCACTGCGCCGCAGGCGTTCATCTGGAGCGGCCGCATCGGCCTGGTGGACCTCGTCGAAAACATCGTTTTGTTTGTGCCCCTGGGTGGGCTGCTGGGCTGGGCTGGGCAGGGGCGGCCACGCAGGTGGGTGTTTTTTGCCGCCTGGCTGGTGACGGCGCTGGCAATGGCCAGCGCGCTGCAATGGCTGCAGAAATACCTGCCGCGCACCCCTGCCCTTTCGGATGTCATCTTCAACATGGCGGGCTTTGCGCTGGGCTGGGGCGCCGGGTTTGCCGCGCGGTGGCGTGGGGGACACCTGCTGAACCGGCACCAGGGTTGGTCCGACGCAGACCGGTTCACGCTGGTGCTGATCGCGCTGTGGTGGGTGGCAGAGCTGTATCCGCTGATCCCGACGCTGGACGTTTCATCGGTGGCGCAGAACGTCAAATCCCTCTGGCAACAGGATCTATGGCAGCCCCGGCGCATGCTGTTGCATGTGGGCATGGCGCTGATCGGCTTGTCGGCCGTCGCGCACTTGGCACGCACCGCCCATCTGGCGCACCGCGCGCGGGCATCGGCCCTGGCGGCCGCGGTGGCGGTGCTGATTGGCAAATTCGTGGTCGTGGGTCAGTCGCCGGGCATGGCGGTGGTGCTGGGCCTTGGGGGCGGCTGGTTGCTGTGGCGCTGGCTGGATACGCGGGCACCCGGGGCGCGTTGGGCGGCAACGGCCTGGGTGGCCCTGGCCACCTACCTGCTCGACGCGATCTGGCCCTGGGCCTGGCGCACTCCGCCGGCCGACATGGAATGGATGCCCTTTGCATCGTCGCTCTCGACCTGGGTGCAGTCTGCAATCACGGCACGCGCGTTTGAATGCCTGTGCTTTGGCACGATCCTCTGGAGCACGGTGCGCAACGGTGCCTTGCTGGGGGGCATGACCATCTGCACCGCCGTGCTTGCATTGGCATGCGAATGGACACAGCGCTATTTGCCCACACGCACGGCCGAGATCACCTCGGTATTGCTGGCAATCGGCATGGGCTGGCTGCTGTCGGTCTGCACGGCAATGCGCCAGTCCGCGAAGCAGTAGCGGGGACTGCCGCCGGTGCAATGGAGGGGGGAATACGGCCACAGGTTCGCCGCCGGGCATCGGTGCAGATGCCGAAACACACCGTCGATGACGCCTTGTGGCGCAGGCGGAGCAGCATGGAAGCCGGCAATCAGAAAAGCGGAGCCATTCGTGCTGCGATGTGTCAGGTTTTTTTACTCCCACCCGAGATGCCGCACTATTTTTTCAATGAAATCAAAGTGTTAGGCAAATGGTCTGAACATTGCTTTCACACGCTTGAACCCCATCGGCTTCCAGGAGAACCACCATGCAAAGTGCAAGAACCCTGCGTGCAGTCCACATGGCGCTCCTGGCCTGCGGCTTGGCAGCCGCCTGCAACAACGCATCGGCCGTCCCTTACTACTATGTTGACTGGACTACCGCCAACGTCGCGGGCGGCACCGCATCCGGTCTCATTACGTTGCCTGACGCCTCGACGGTGAACGTTGCGTTCAGCGCCACTTTCGCCAGTGGGGCCCCTGGCAACCTGTATGGCGCCCAGACGAGCGGTGGAATCAACTACTGGAACCCCAGCTCACCCTATGTCAGCGCCCAGGTCGACAACGCACCTCCCGGCACCGATATTGTCCAGTTGAGCGGCGGCCAAAGTCAGATCTATACGGTCACCCTGTCGGCTGCCATCAAGGACCCGATCATGGCCATCGTCAGCCTGGGCCAGCCCGGCGTCCCGACCACCTACGACTTTGACTCACCCTTCGCCATCGTCAGCCAGGGTACCGGCTATTGGGGGGGCACCAGCACGAGCCTCACTCAGTTGCCAGGTGACATCCTGCGCGGCACGGAAGGCCACGGCACCATTCAGTTCCTGGGCACGTTCTCCACTTTTTCGTGGACAGTGCCAACGCCCGAGTCGTGGCATGGCTTCACTTTCGGGATACGCACCACCGAAGCCCTGGAGCCCAACCCCGTGCCGGAACCCGCATCCTTGGCACTTGTAGGTGTGGCGCTGCTGGGCTGCGTCTTGGCGGTCAGGCGCAAATCCCGGCGCCAGGAACCTGTTCCAACCGTGCAGAGATCGCAAGGCATCTATTGATCCGGCCCCCTTTGATGTCTCAAGTACCGTTCAGGCTGAGCCCTTCAGCGGGCTCAGAACAGGCTTGTCGAAGCCCTTCGACGAGTTCAGGGCGAGCGATTCAAACTTCATCGGGCCGGATCAATAGTGTCCTGGGTTGGAAGCTCGTTGAAGAAGCAAAGAGGTCGAAATCGTCGTCAGGCAAGGCGCAAACCACAGTGATAGCGGTAGAGCGGTAGATCGCGAGGATTTGCAACGCAGCATGGTGGCGATTTTCGGCATCTTCATGAAACGAATTTGCAACCCAGACTCCTAGGGATGACCTGCATAACCCTCGCGTGTCGGTGGCAGTGCGGATCGGGATGGGCCGCAAGGCGTCTTTTTGCAGCCAATAGCCCGGCTATTGGCAAGAAAAGCAACGCAGCGGATCGCCCGAGGCCGCGCTGCCACAGACCGCAGGGAGTTATGCAGGTCATCCCTAGCCCCCTGAAGCCTTTCCACTTGGCGTCTCATTGCCCAAAGGAAAACGACGATTGACGCGAAAAAACAAAGTGCCATCGAAGCAAGGCAGCACAGTGGAAGGCAGGCCATGTCTCTGCGGACCTTCCCCTTGATGGGGTGTTACATCCCGAACGATCAAAACGCCTCGTCCATCAGGCTGGCGCAAGTATCGTCGCGCGTGCGCACCACCCTGAGCCAGGCATCTAGCCTGGGCAATTCATAGTGATAAAAATAGCGTGCAGCGCCCATCCTGCCTGCGCTAGCAGCTATTGAAAGCGTAGCATCCACACGCAGCGTGGCCAGCGCCACGTCCAGCCATACCCAGGCCAGCACCGTGTGGCCAAAGGCCTGCATGTAGGGCACGGCGTTGGCCAGCGCCTCGGCCGGGTTGCCGGTGGCCCAGGCGGCCTGCGTGGCGGCCCCCACCTGCTGCAGGGCATCGCCCAGCTGCGCCGCATATGCCGCCAACTCGGGCACGGCGGCGGCCTGCGCCATGGTGGCCTGCATGCGCGCGGCCAACAGTTGCATGCCCCGGCCGTTTTCCATCAGCACCTTGCGGCCCAGCAGGTCGGCGGCCTGGATGCCGTGCGTACCCTCGTGGATCATGTTCAGGCGGTTGTCGCGCCAGTACTGCTCCACCGGGAAGTCGCGCGTGTAGCCATAGCCGCCATGGATCTGGATGGCCAGCGAGTTGGCCTCCAGGCAGAACTCGCTGGGCCAGCTCTTGGCGATGGGGGTGAGCACTTCGAGCAGCAGGCGTGCCTCGTCGGCGGCCTCGGGCGCGCCGGTGTGCTGCTCGTCCACCAGGCGGGCGCAGTACAGGTTGAGCGCCAGCGCGCCCTCGCCGTAGCTCTTTTGCGCCAGCAGCATGCGGCGCACGTCGGCGTGCTCGATGATGCGCACCTGCGGCTGGGCGGCGTCCTTGCCGCTCGCCCCCACCAGGCGGCCCTGCGGGCGGTTCTTGGCGTAGTCGAGGCTGGCGTAGTAGCCGGCCAGGCCCAGCATGGTGGCAGCCATGCCGATGCCGATGCGCGCCTCGTTCATCATGTGGAACATGCAGGCCAGGCCCTTGCCAGGCTGGCCCACGAGGTAGCCCACGGCCCCCGCCCTGCCCTCCACCGGGTACTTGCCTTCGCCAAAGTTGAGCAGCGTATTGGTGGTGCCACGCCAGCCCAGCTTGTGGTTGAGGCCGGCCAGCGCCACGTCGTTGCGCTGGCCGGTGAGCCTGCCCTCGGTATCCACCAGCTTCTTGGGCACGATGAACAGCGAGATGCCGCGCGTGCCCGGCACCAGCTTGCCGTCCGCCCCCGGAATCTTGGCCAGCACGAGGTGGACGATGTTCTCCGACAACTCATGCTCGCCCGACGAGATCCACATCTTGTGGCCCGTGAGGCGGTAGCGCGGGCCGAGCGGGTCGCTTTCAAACGCTTCACCGTCAGGCACAGCCCGTGTGGCCACGTCGCTCAAGCTGGAGCCCGCCTGCGGCTCCGACAGGCACATGGTGCCCGAAAAGCGCCCCGAGAACTCGTTGAGCGCGAACACCTTCTTCTGCAGCGGCGTGCCGTGCGCCATGAGCAGGTTGGCATTGCCCACGCTCAGCAGGCTGGAGCTGATGCTGATCGAAGCCACGGCAATGAAGGCATTGGCCGCCGCATCCACCGTGTAGGGCAGCTGCATGCCGCCAATGTCGTAGTCCTGCGCGGCGCTGAGCATGCCCGAGGCGGCGTAGGCGTCGTAAGCGTCCTTGGTGGCCTGCGGCAGCGTGACGCGCTCGCCGTCGAAATGCGGCTCTTGCGCATCCACCGTGCGGTTGAACGGCGCGTACTTCTCGCGCGCGATGCGCTCGCAGGTGTCGAGCACGGCATCAAAAGTCTCGCGCGAATGGTCGGCAAAGCGCTCGCGCGCGTTGAGCGACTCGGCTTGCAGCCAGTTGTAGAGCAGGAATTCGAGGGTGGAGCGCAGGGAGGTCGTCATGCGGGAAATTATGGGTGTGCACACCCAGTCGGGCGTGTCAGCTGCGCGACGCGGCCAGGGGGTTGCAGTCTGCGCGCTGCCGCACGGAATGGGCTGCACGCTCCTGCGCCGGGGGAAGGCTGGAGCCGGAGGCTGCGAAAGCGGTTGCCACAGTATGGATTTGTAGCGTTATGGGCCTTAAACGCTTATGGGGAAATCGCTTCAAGCTATGGTTATTGAAGCAAATCGCAGCAGCCAAGGCGGAATTTGGTTGTGACTGGCTGGAATCGACCCGAAGGCGACGGTGGCCACCAAGGCCCGAAGCTGTCGGTTGTGCGCGCTGCTCGGCTATTCAATGGACCAGCACAGTTGCACGTCTCGCGCACGAGCTACATTGATCCGCACGCTATAGTTTCGCCAGAACAAGCGTGCCAGGTTCCCAGAATTTTTATAGCTGTGCATTTGGTCGATGCATCGACCGCAAAATGTAACTGCAAGCCATTTTCAGAAGAAAGCCGCGTCCAGAATATTTGTCATCGTCCAGCTTACCCGCAAGTTCTGCGCGATAAATTGCTACAGGCCTACCAAAGGAAGATTGTGAACATCGAAAGAAGATACCCCGGAGGCTCAAAAAAGCGTGTTACACGGGCTGGTGATGCAATTCGCTCTGGTACGGCAACTGCGGATGACATCGCAGTCATCGAGGAATGGCGTGCTGCTCACCGAGGTGTCCTAAACACTTTTCAGGCGATCCTGCGCACTAGAACGAAAGGGCAAAAGATCACAGTAGCGCAACGCCACAAGCGAAGAAACACCATATTTAACAAGCTGCAACGCCTACCTAGCATGCAGCTTGCGCGCATGGATGACGTTGCAGGATGCCGACTCATCTTCAAAAATGTAAAAGAATTGGATGAATTTCGAGCCAAATTCCACAAAGCTCGCTTCAATCACAAATTAAGAAACGATCCGGAGAAATACAACTATATAAACACCCCAAAGTCGACAGGCTATCGTGGAATCCATGACATCTACGAATATAATGTGCGCTCTGAGGCCGGCAAGGATCTAGCTGGCTTATACATTGAAATTCAATATCGCACGCTAGTTCAACACGCATGGGCAACAGCAGTTGAAGTCATCGGATTCATAACAGAAAGCCAGCCAAAATTTCAAAAAGGCGATAACCGTTACGGAACTGCAATGGCCCTCGCTAGCGAAATATTGGCTCGAGCTCACGAAGGCAGAAAAGGTCCTCTTCCAGACCTAAGCGACACCGACCTGCTTGCAGAATTTTTATCTATCGACAAAGAGTTGGCGCTGGTTCAGACTCTTCGCGGCCTTACACAAGCAAAAACAGACATATCAGACAAACGCAATACGATATTAAATTTCTCAGAAGACGGCAGCTTAGAAGTCAAAAGTTATCGCGATGCGACTGACGCATTGCGCGCATTATTTGAACTTGAAAAGAAGTTCCCAAATAATGATATTGTTCTCGTTCGCGCAGATACCAGCGACGAGGTCCGCCTCGCGTTCAAAAATTATTTCAGCGACGCCACGGAATTTATTCGTCTAATCGAAACAGGTTGTACAAAAATAAACGGAGCGAAACGAAGAGCTAAGCCTACAACCGAAAGGCGCTTGCGATAACAGAGCAGTAATTTTTAACTATCAATTCAACGAGGATAATAACGCTTCGCATTATTGCAGGGCACCTTTGCGTTGAAATCGGCTCTTACAGTTGCGCAATGACTAGCAATCACTCCGGCAACATACACCTCCAAGCATCAAGTGGCCGTTTTCATTGCATGACGACATCACTAGCAGTATTTTTGGCCTCCAGCGCCCACCCGCAAAGCGCCAGTAGCTATCAACAAAATAGCAAAAGCCCCGCACAAACCTGCTGGCCTGCGCGGGGCGTTTGGGTTCAGCCCGTCGTCAGCGCTTACAGCACTTCAAACACGCCGGCAGCACCCATGCCGCCGCCAATGCACATGGTCACGCACACGCGCTTGGCGCCGCGGCGCTTGCCTTCGATGAGGGCGTGGCCCGTGAGGCGCTGGCCCGACACACCATAAGGGTGGCCCACCGCGATCGCGCCGCCGTTCACGTTCAGGCGGTCTGCCGGGATGCCCAGCTTGTCGCGGCAGTACAGCACCTGCACGGCGAAGGCTTCGTTCAGCTCCCACAGGTCGATGTCCTGCACCGTGAGGCCCAGTTTTTTAAGCACCTTGGGCACGGCGAACACGGGGCCGATGCCCATCTCGTCGGGCTCGCAGCCGGCCACGGCAAAGCCAAGGAAGCGGCCCAGGGGCTTGAGGCCCTTTTTGCTGGCGTAGTCTTCGCTGGTCAGCACGCAGGCGCCGGCACCGTCGCTGAACTGGCTGGCGTTGCCGGCCGAGATCAGGCCGCCCGGCAGGGCCGGGCGCAGGCCGCTGATGGCCTCTACGGTGGTGCCTTCGCGCGTGCCTTCGTCGCGGCTCACGGTGACTTGCCTGGTGGTGAGGCCCATGACCTTGTCAACCACGCCAGCCGTCACGGTGATGGCGGCGATTTCGGCGTCAAACAGGCCAGCAGCCTGGGCGGCGCAGGCCTTTTGCTGGCTGGCGGCGCCGTATTCATCCATGGCTTCACGGCCGATGTGATAGCGCTTGGCCACCTGCTCGGCGGTCTGCAGCATGCTCCAGTAGATCTCGGGCTTGGCCTTGGCCAGCGCCAGGTCTTGCAGCATGCGGGTGTTCATTTCCTGCTGCACGCAGGAGATGCTTTCCACGCCGCCCGCCACGAACACATCGGCCTCGCCGGCAATGATGCGCTGCGCGGCCATGGCGATGGTCTGCAGGCCGGACGAACAGAAACGGTTGACGGTGACGCCCGACACGGTGATGGGCAGGCCGGCACGCAAGGCGATCTGGCGCGCGATGTTGGCGCCGGTGGCGCCTTCGGGCGTGGCACAGCCCATCAGCACGTCGTCGATGTCGGCCGGGTCAACTCCGGCGCGCTGCACGGCATGCTGCACGGCGTGGCCGCCCAGCGTGGCGCCGTGGGTCATGTTGAAGGAACCCTTCCAACTCTTGGCAAGCGGGGTGCGGGCGGTGGAAACAATCACTGCGGAAGTCATGGAAAATCCTTTCAGGGGTGGAACGCACCGTGGGCGGCCTGCTCAGGCAGGCTTCGCGCGCATGCGGTGCGGCTTCGCATCAATCAGTTGAACGCCTTGCCTTCGGCAGCCAGCCTGGCCAGCAGCGGCGCGGGCTTCCAGAACGCGGCATCGTCCAGCGGGTTCTTGGCAAAGCGGTTCATGGCCTGCACCACGTTGAACAGGCCGACCTCGTTGGCGTAGTTCAGCGGGCCGCCACGGTGCACCGGGAAGCCATAGCCAAAGATATAGACCACGTCGATGTCGCTGGCCTTGTTGGCAATGCCCTCTTCGAGGATGTGGGCGGCTTCGTTGACCAGGCTGAACACCAGCCGCTGGACGATTTCTTCATCGGAAATCTTGCGTGGGGTGATGCCGAGCGAGGCGCGGTGGTCTTCGATCATCTTCACCACTTCGGCGTTCGGGATCGCATCGCGCTTGCCGGGCACGTAGTCGTACCAGCCCGCGCCGGTCTTCTGGCCGAAGCGGCCTTTTTCGCACAGCAGGTCGGCGGTCTTGCTGTACTTCATGCCGGGTTTTTCGGTGTAGCGGCGCTTGCGGATGGCCCAGCCGATGTCGTTGCCGGCCAGGTCGCCCATGCGGAACGGGCCCATGGCCATGCCGAATTTTTCCATCGCCTTGTCCACCTGCTCGGGCGTGCAGCCTTCGTCGAGCAAGAAGCCGCCCTGGCGGCCGTATTGCTCGATCATGCGGTTGCCGATGAAGCCGTCGCACACGCCCGAGACCACGGCGGTTTTCTTGATCTTCTTGGCGGTGGCCATCACGGTGGCGAGCACGTCCTTGGCGGTGGCATCGCCGCGCACCACTTCGAGCAGCTTCATCACGTTGGCGGGGCTGAAGAAGTGCAGGCCCACCACGTCCTGCGGACGCTGGGTGAAGTGGGCGATCTTGTTCACGTCGAGCGTGGAGGTGTTGGAGGCCAGGATGGCGCCGGGCTTCATCACGGCATCAAGCTGCTTGAACACGGCTTCCTTCACGCCCAGTTCTTCGAACACGGCTTCGATCACGAGGTCGGCGTCCTTGAGGTCGGCGTAATTGAGCGTGGTGGTCAGCAGGGCCATGCGCTGCTCGTATTTGTCTGCCTTCAGCTTGCCCTTCTTGACCTGGGCTTCGTAGTTCTTCTTGATGGTGGCGATGCCACGGTCCAGCGCCTCCTGCTTCATCTCCAGCATCTTCACGGGGATGCCCGCGTTCAGGAAGTTCATGGCGATGCCGCCGCCCATGGTGCCGGCGCCGATCACGGCCACGGCCTGGATATCGCGCTTGGGCGTGTCGGACGGTACGTCGGGAATCTTGCTCGCCGCGCGCTCGGCCAGGAACAGGTGGCGCAGCGAACGCGACTCGGGCGTCCACATCAGGTTGATGAACAGCTCGCGCTCGAACAGCAGGCCATCGGCAAACTTGCGCTTGGTGGCGGCTTCCACAGCATCCACACACTTGAGGGGGGCAGGAAAGTTCTTGGCCATGCCCTTGACCATGTTGCGCGCAAACTGGAAGTACCCATCGCCCTGGGGGTGCTTGCAGGGCAGGTTGCGCACCAGGGGCAGCGGGCGCACGTCAGCCACGCTTTGCGCAAAGGCCAGGGCCTCGGCGGCCAGCACCTCGGGCGATGCCACCAGCTTGTCAAACAGCTTCTGGCCCGGCATGGAGCCGATCAGCTCGCTCTTGACCGGCTCGCCGCTCACGATCATGTTCAGGGCCGCTTCCACGCCCACCACGCGGGGCAGGCGTTGCGTGCCGCCGGCGCCAGGCAGGATGCCCAGCTTGACTTCGGGCAAGGCCACGCTGCAGCCAGGGGCCGCAATGCGGTAGTGGCAGCCCAGGGCCAGCTCCAGCCCGCCGCCCATGCAGACCGAGTGGATCGCAGCCACCACGGGCTTGGGCGAATTCTCCACCGCAGCAATCACGGAATGCAGGTTGGGCTCCTGCAGGGATTTGTCGGTGCCGAACTCCTTGATATCGGCACCACCAGAGAACGCACCGCCCGCGCCGGTGATGACGATGGACTTCACTGCAGCATCGTCATTGGCACGGGTCAAGCCATCCACAATGCCTTGGCGGGTGGACAGGCCGAGCCCGTTGACGGGAGGATTTGCCAGCGTGATCACGGCAACGGAGCCGTGGACTTTGTATTCAGCGGTCATGCTGTTGTTCCTTGGAAATTAGAAAACGAACGGTCGTGCGATTTTTATTGTAGAGAGTTCTGCCCACCTTGCCAGCGCTGATTTGTCCCGCCCGGGACAAAAGCGTGCCGGCCATTCACACCAGGGCAAAACCGGCCGATGGCACAGGGCTGCGAGCACATCGCAGGTAACCGCGGGCCCGCCACCCCGCTGCCCCACAGCCGGTGCGCCCCGTCAGACTTCCAGCCATTCCTTGCGCACATAGCTGTCGGCCCGCAAGGTTTCCGGCGTGCCCTGGAAAACAATGCTCCCATGCCCCATGACCAGCGTGCGGTCGGAAATGGTCATGGCGATGGTGAGCTTCTGCTCGATCAGCAGCACCGAGATGCCGCGCGACTTGATGGTCTGCAGGTATTGCCCCACCAGCTCGACGATCTTGGGGGCCAGGCCCTCGGTGGGTTCGTCGATGATGATCAGGTCGGGGTCGCCCATCAGGGTGCGGCACAGGGTGAGCATCTGCTGCTCGCCGCCCGACATCACGCCGGCTTCGGTGTGCTGCCGTTCCTTGAGGCGGGGAAACATGTTGTACATGTCGTCAAACGACCATCGGCTGCCCTTGCCCTTGCCTTTTTGCCCCAGCAGCAGGTTCTGGTGCACCGTGAGGTTGGGAAAGATGTCGCGGCTTTCGGGCACATAGCCCAGCCCCAAGTGCGCAATCTCGTAGGCCTTCTTGCCCTTGAGGGCCTGCCCCTTCCATTGCAGGCTGCCCTCCCACTCCACCAGGCCCATGATGGCCTTGGCGGTGGTGGAGCGGCCCGAACCGTTGCGCCCCAGGAGGGCCACGATTTCACCGGGTTGGACATCGAAGGAGACACCATGCAGCACGTGGCTCTTGCCGTAGTAGGCGTGGAGGTTGTCGATCTTCAGCATGTCAGTGCTCCCCCGCCTGGGCATCGGCCACTGCGGAACCCAGGTACGCCTCCTGCACCCGCGCATTGGCGCGCACCTTGTCAGGGGTATCGAAGGCGATGACCTCGCCATACACCACCACGGCAATCCTGTCGGCCAGGCCGAACACCACGCCCATGTCGTGCTCCACCGTGAGCAAGGTACGCCCTTCGGTCACTTCCTTGATGAGATGGATGAAGCGTGTGGTTTCGCTGCGGCTCATGCCGGCCGTGGGTTCGTCCAGCAGCACCACATTGGCCCCGCCGGCAATGGTGACGCCGATCTCGAGCGCACGCTGTTCGGCATAGGTCAGGTTGATGGCCAGGGTGTCGCGCTTCTTGTCGAGCTTGATCATTTCCATGAGCTGCCTGGCGCGCTCGTTGGCGTCATCCAGGTTGGAAAGAAAACGCAGGAAGGTGTACTTGTAGCCCATGCTCCAGAGCACGCCGCAGCGCAGGTTCTCGAACACGCTCAGCTTGGGGAAGATGTTGGTGATCTGGAAGCTGCGCGACAACCCCATGCGGTTGATCTCGTAGGGTGCCTTGCCGTCGATGCGCTGGCCATTGAGCAGCACTTCGCCGCTGGTGGGGCCAAAGCGCCCGCTGATCAGATTGAACAGCGTGGACTTGCCCGCGCCATTGGGGCCGATGATGGCCACCCGCTCGCCGGGCTGCACGGCCAGGTTCACGCCGCGGATGATTTCCGTTTTGCCAAAACTCTTGCGCAGGTCACGCAGTTCGAGCGCACAAGGTGCGTTTGTCGCCATGTTCACAGCGCTTCCCCCCGCTTGATCTCGTGTTCGATCTCTTCCTGGACCAATCCCCAATGGTGCACAAACTGGCGCCGGCACAGCTCGAACAGCCCCAGGCCCGTGACCAGCACGAACCCCGCGCCAAACCAGCTGCCCACCGAGTTGGCCTGCAAAGTGGCTCCCAGAAAATTCAGCTGTGGCCCGAGGGCCGCATTGAGCTGCAGGTGGTAGGTCATCTCCACCATGGCGGCCGCGCCCAGCACAGCCACCAGCGCCGTGCCGCCCAGCGCCAGGTAAGAAGGCCACAGGGCGCGCAGCTTGCCAAACTTCGCCAAGCGCAGATTCATCATGATCAGGCTGGCGATGCCGCCGGGCGCATACATCACCATGAACAGGAAGACGAGCCCCAGGTACAGCAGCCAGGCCTTGGACAGCTCTGACAGCAGGACCGACGCCAGCACCAGCAAGACCGCACCGATGATCGGCCCGAAAAAGAAGGTGGCACCGCCCAGAAAGGTGAACAGCAGGTAGCCCCCCGACCGCAGCACGTTCACGCTGTCGGCCCCCGTGACAATCTCGAAATTGATCGCCGCCAGCCCGCCCCCGATGCCGGCAAAGAAGCCCGCAATGATGAACGCGAAATAGCGCACGCGCTGGGTGTTGTAGCCGATGAATTCGACGCGTTCGGGGTTGTCGCGCACGGCGTTGAGAATGCGGCCCAGCGGTGTTCCCGTGAAGGCAAACATCGCCGCGGTGCAGGCAAAGCAATACACCGCGATCAGGTAATACACCTGAATCGCCGGGCCGAACGTGATGCCAAAGAACGACGGGCCATACACACGGTCGGTGGTGATGCCGCCCTCGCCACCAAAAAACTCGGGGAACATCAGCGCCATCGACGCCACCAGCTCGCCAATACCCAACGTGATCATGGCGAAGGTGGTCCCCGATTTCTTGGTCGTCACGAACCCCAGCAGGATGGCGAAGAACATGCCGGCCAGGCCGCCCACCAGCGGAATCAGCACCAGCGGCACGGGCAGTGCGCCCTTGCCTGCCAGGTTCATTGCATGGATGGCGATGAACGAACCCAGCCCCGTGTACACCGCATGCCCGAAGCTCAGCATGCCGCCCTGCCCCAGCAGCATGTTGTAGGACAGGCAGATGATGGTGAGATAGCCGATCTGCGAGAGCATGGTTAACGCCAGGCTGCTGCGAAACAGCATGGGCGCAACGATGAGCATGAGCGCAAACAGGCTCCAGACGACCAGGCGACCCACGTTCCAGGGCTTGAACCGGTGGTACTGCGTGGCCGGGGAAACAGATGATGTGGTGGTCTTCATGGCATCAGTCTTCCCTTGTGCCCAGCAGGCCCTTGGGGCGGAAGATCAAAATCAGAACCAGAAAAAGATACGGCAGGATGGGTGCCACCTGCGAGACCGTGAGTTTCAACAAAGGCCAACCAAAGCTGGCCTCCGACACCGCCACGCCCATGCCTTGCAGCGCGGACGCCAGCGAGTAATCGATGGCCACGGCAAAGGTTTGCACCAGGCCGATCAGCAGCGAGGCCAGAAAGGCCCCTGCCAGCGAACCCATGCCCCCGACCACCACCACCACAAAGATGATGGAGCCCACCGAGCCGGCCATGGCGGGCTCGGTGACATAGGTATTGCCGCCAATCACCCCGGCCAGCCCGGCCAGTGCGGCACCTCCGCCAAACACCAGCATGAACACGCGGGGCACGTTGTGGCCCAGGGCCTCCACCATCTCGGGGTGCTTGAGGGCCGCCTGGATGACCAGCCCAATGCGGGTGCGCGTAAGCAGCAGCCACACCGACACCAGCATCAGCAGCGCCACCAGCATCACGAAGGAGCGCGACTTGGGAAACTGCGTGCCATATAGCGTGAACAACGGCCCCTGCAGTTGCGGGGGCAGGCCGTAGGGAACCGTAGAGCGCCCCCACACCAGTTGCACCAGCTCCAGGATCAGGTAAGACAGCCCGAAGGTCACCAGCAGCTCCGGCACATGGCCGAACTTGTGCACGCGGCGCAGGCTGTAGCGTTCAAAAATCGCACCCAGGGCCCCCACCGCCAACGGAGCAAGCACCAGCGCGGGCCAGAACCCCACCACGTTGGAGATGGTGTAGGCAAAGTAGGCCCCGAGCATGTAAAAGCTGGTGTGCGCAAAGTTGAGCACCCCCATCATGCTGAAGATCAGCGTGAGGCCCGAGCTGAGCATGAACAGCAGCAGGCCATAGCTGACGCCGTTGAGCGTGGAGATCACGAAAAATTCAAGGTTCATTGAAATTCTTCATTCCATGGTCAAAAAAAGAGGCCCGAAAGGCATCGGGCCTCCTGCATGTGCAATGCAGTCTCAGGAAGGACGCTTCATCTGGCACGAGGTCGGCGTGCTGGCCACATAGGGCTCGTAGTACTTCACCGGCACGAACGTGTAGCCGGTGTTTTCAGCATCGAGCGGATATTTCCCGCCGGCCTTTTCCCACTTCGAGACAAACAGTCCCTGCTGCAGCTGGTGGTCGGTCTTGCGCATCTCGACCTCGCCATTGAAGCTCTTGAACTTCATGCCTTCGAGCGCGGCAGCCACCTTGACGGGGTCGGTCGACTTGGCCTTGACAAAGCCTTCGGACAGCATGGAGAAGGCGTGGTACACGGCGCCGGTGTACATGTCGTCGTTGAATTTCTTCTTGTAGTCCACCACGATCTTGTTCAGTTCGCCCGGCAGATTCAGGTGGGCATAGGCCACCTGGTACACGCGGCCCGCGGCGGCGGCCCCCATGGCGGTGGGGCTGCCGGTGACGGAGCCGTAGTAGGTGTAGAAGTTGACGTTGTTCAGGCCCGAATCGTTTGCGGCCTTGATGAGCAGCGCCAGGTCGGAGCCCCAGTTGCCGGTGATCACACTGTCGGCGCCCGAGGCCTTGATCTTGGCGATGTAGGGCGAGAAGTCACGCACCTGGGCCAGCGGGTGCAGGTCGTCGCCGACAAACTGCACATCGGGGCGCTTGCGCTTCATCATTTCCTTGGCGAACTTGGAAACCTGGTGGCCGTGCGAATAATTCTGGTTGATCAGGTAGACCTTCCTGACTTCAGGAAGGTCCTTCATGAAGGTGGTGAGCGCTTCCATCTTCATGGAGGTGTCGGCATCCAGACGGAAATGCCAGTAGCTGCATTTGCTGTTGGTGAGATCGGGGTCCACGGCGGCGTAGTTGAGGAACAGGACTTCCTTGCCGGGGTTGCGGGCGTTGTGCTTTTCCAGCGCATCGATGATGGCCAGTGCGGGGCCGGAGCCGTTGCCCTGCACCACATAGCGGGCGCCCTGGTCCATGGCCGAGCGCAGTGCGCTGGTGGTTTCCTGCGGGCTCAGCTTGTTGTCGATGCCGATGATTTCAAATTTGACACCGGCTGCATTCTTTTTGTTGAACTCTTCCGCCAGAAACTGAAAGCTCTTGAGCTGGTTCGTTCCCACCGCCGCCATGAGACCTGAGAGTGGATCCAGCCAGGCGATCTTGACGGTCTCGCCATTTTGGGCGAAGGCGCCACCTGCGGTTGCCAGAATGACGGATGAAGCTACTGCCTTGATAGCAAATTGCATAGTCTTGTCTCCTGTTGAATCAACCGGACGCAGCGTACCGCGTTGCAACGCACCACCGTTCAGGGATTGCCCCTAGCAGCTATCGCGCATGCGACTGGTACGCGAGGGGCATGACACGGATGCAGCGCCCCCCCCGAGCGCCGCATCCGCCCCGGATCAGAGGCCGGGAAGCCGGTAATCCTTGAGCTGCTCGCGCAGCTTGGCCTTGAGCATCTTGCCGGTACCGCCGATCGGAATGGCGTCAACAAACACCACGTCATCGGGAATCTGCCACTTGGCGGTCTTGCCTTCGTAGAACGCCAGCAGTTCTTCGCGGCTCACTTCGGCGCCGGGTTTGAGGGCCACCGCAACGATCGGACGCTCATCCCATTTGGGGTGCGGCATGCCAACGCAGGCAGCCATGGCAATGGCCGGATGCGCCATCGCGATGTTCTCGATGTCGATCGAGCTGATCCACTCGCCGCCGGACTTGATGACGTCCTTGCTGCGGTCGGTGATCTGCATGTATCCATCGGCGTCGATCGTTGCCACGTCCCCCGTGGGGAACCAGCCGCGTCCCTGTGCGTCCGCGACCAGGGGGCTGCCGCCTTCGCTCTTGTAGTAATCGGCCACGATCCATGGCCCTTTCACCAGCAGGTCGCCGTAGGTCTTGCCGTCCCAGGGCAACTCGGCACCGGCGCTGTCCACGATCTTCATGTCTACGCCACAGATGGCACGCCCCTGCTTTTGCAAAATCTTCATCTGATCATCGCGCGGCAAGGCCAGATGTTTGTTCTTGAGCGTGCACAACGTGCCCAGCGGGCTCATCTCGGTCATGCCCCAGGCGTGCAGGACCGACACGCCAAACTCATCCTGGAAGGCATGGATCATGGCGGGCGGGCACGCCGAGCCGCCAATCACCGTGCGGTTGAGGGTGCTGAACGTCAGGCCGCCCGTCTTGACGTGGTTCAGCAACATCTGCCAGACCGTGGGCACACCCGCGGCAAAAGTCACCCCTTCCGATTCGATCAGCTCATACACCGACTTGCCATCGAGCGCCGGCCCCGGAAACACCAGCTTGCAGCCGGTGAGCGGTGCCGAATAGGGAATGCCCCAGGCATTGACGTGGAACATCGGCACCACGGGCAGCACAGCGTCGAGCGCCGAGAGGCCCATCACATCGGGCAGTGCGGACGCATAGGCATGCAGCGTTGTCGAGCGATGGCTGTAGAGCGCCGCCTTGGGGTGGCCGGTGGTGCCGCTCGTGTAGCACATGCTCGATGCCGAGTTTTCGTCAAACACGGGCCAGGCGTAGTCGGTGGAGGCGCCGCCAATCCATGCCTCGTAGCTCATCAGCCCCGGAATGCCCGAGTCCGCTGGCAGCTTGTCGGCATCGCACAGCGCCACCCACTTCTTCACCGTGGGGCAGCGCGCATGCACCGCCTGCACCAGCGGCAAGAAGGTGGTGTCAAAGCACATCACCTGATCTTCCGCATGGTTGACGATCCAGGCAATCTGGTCGGGATGCAGGCGCGGATTGACGGTATGCAGCACGCGGCCCGATCCGCTCACGCCAAAATACATCTCCATATGGCGGTAGCCGTTCCACGCCAGCGTGGCCACGCGGTCGCTGAATTGCAACCCCATGCCGTCCAGCACATTGGCCAGCTGCCTGGCACGCCGTGCAAGGTCGCGGTAGGTGTAGCGATGAATGTCCCCCTCTACCCTGCGGGAAACGATTTCGACATCGCCGTGGTGCCGTTCGGCAAACTCGATCAGCGAAGAAATCAGCAGTGGTTGACTCTGCATCAGGCCCAGCATGTGCGCTCCTTGGATATTGTGTTGGTTGGAGTTCTTATCGTACCGTGGCAGGGGCCAGGCAAACGGCGTTGCGGCCCGACCCGGTGACCGAGCACCTGCTGCCATGGCACACGCGGCAAACCCGCGTGAATACGAGGTTCTCAGCGCCCTGCGGTCTGTGCCACAGCCTGCAGCGTTTTCCGTCCCGCGCCAACGGGTGTCGCGCGCCGGACAGGTTGCAGGGGGGTTTACCGTCCCTTTGGGCGTTGCGTTTCTGCTGGGGTGTCGCCTGAACCGCCACATCGCCCCGGACGCAAATGAAAGATTCCCGGAAACGCACGGCCAAATGAAGTGCCGGTCCACACAGCGCCAAAGCGGCAGCATAGGCAAGGCCCTGCGGGCGCCGGGGCATCGCGGCTGCGAGACAATGCAGCAATGAACCCGCTTGCCGACAGCGCTGCTGCCACCCCACCCCTGGATCTGACCGGTCAGGGTGGGTTCGCGAGCCTGGGCCCCACATTCTTTACCGCATTGCAACCCACCCCCCTGCCCCAGCCGCACTGGATCGGCATCAGCACCGACGTGGCGGATTTGCTGGCACTCGATGCAGGCTGGATGGCTTCGGACGAGGCGCTGCAGGTCTTCACGGGCAATGCCCGTTTGCCTGGCAGCAGCCCCCTGGCCAGTGTTTACAGCGGTCACCAGTTTGGCGTGTGGGCCGGGCAACTGGGCGACGGGCGGGCCATCCTGCTGGGCGAAACCACGGGCGGACTGGAAGTGCAGCTCAAAGGCAGCGGCCGCACCCCTTATTCGCGCATGGGCGATGGGCGCGCCGTGCTGCGTTCGAGCATCCGCGAATTTCTGTGCAGTGAAGCCATGCACGCGCTGGGAGTCCCCACCTCGCGGGCCTTGTGCGTCACCGGATCGCCGGCCCCCGTGCACCGCGAAGAGACCGAAACCGCTGCGGTGGTGACCCGGGTGGCGCAAAGCTTCGTCCGTTTCGGCCATTTCGAGCATTTCGCGGCCCGCGGCAGGGTGGACGAGCTGCGCGCGCTGGCCGACTATGTGATCGACCGCCACTACCCCGCCTGCCGCAGCAGCCAGCAACCGGGCGGCAACGCCTACGCGGGCTTGCTGCAGGCCGTGAGCGAACGCACCGCCACACTGATGGCGCACTGGCAAGCCGTGGGTTTTTGCCACGGCGTGATGAACACCGACAACATGAGCATTCTGGGCCTGACCATCGACTACGGCCCCTTCCAGTTCCTGGATGCCTTCGTGCCCGGCCATGTCTGCAACCACAGCGACACGCAGGGCCGATATGCCTACAACCGCCAGCCCAACGTGGCTTACAGGAACCTGTTTTGCCTGGCCCAGGCGCTGCTGCCGCTGATCGGTGACGAGGAGCAGGCCCAGGCGGCCCTCGCATCGTACAAGACCGTTTTCTCCGACGACTTCATGGCCCGCATGCGCGCCAAGCTCGGCCTGACCGCCGAGCGTGCCGGCGATGCCGAACTGATCGATCGAATCTTGCTGCTGCTGGCCCAAAACGGAGTGGACTACACCATCTTCTGGCGGCGCCTGTCGCACGCCGTGGCGCAAGACGAGTTCGAACCCGTGCGCGACCTGTTTGCGGACCGCGCGGGCTGGGACCAGTGGTTGCTATCCTATTCAGAGCTACTTGCGCATACAGATAAAGCGCTGTCGGCACATTTGATGCTTAAAAGCAATCCCAAGTTCGTGCTGCGCAACCACCTGGGCGAGCAGGCCATACGGGCCGCAAAGCAGGGCGACTTCTCCGAACTCCAAACCCTGCAGCGCCTGCTGGAGCGTCCGTTTGACGAACATCCCGGCCACGACGCCTGGGCCGACTTTCCGCCCGACTGGGCTTCTACCATCGAAATCAGCTGTTCATCATGAGCTTTCCCATCCAGAAAACCGACGCCGAATGGCAAGCGCTGCTCCAGGAAAAGGGCGCCGAGCCGGTGGCCTTGCAGGTCACGCGCCATGCCGCCACCGAACGCCCCTTCACCGGCAAATACGAAGCCCACTGGGCCGACGGCAGCTACCACTGCATCTGCTGCGGGGCCAAATTGTTTGATGCGGTCACCAAATTCGATGCCGGCTGCGGCTGGCCGAGCTTCTCGCAGGCAGTGCCCGGCGCCATTGTCGACATCGTGGACCGCAGCCACGGCATGGTGCGCACCGAAACCGTGTGTGCACAATGCGGGGCGCATCTGGGCCATGTGTTTGAAGATGGCCCGGCCCCGACAGGCCTGCGTTACTGCATGAATTCGGCCTCGCTCGATTTCGAACCAGAATCACCTTGAACCGGCCCCTGCCGCCACCCCCAACCCCTGGCTACATGAAACTTCTGATCGACTTCTTCCCCATCTTCCTGTTCTTCGCAGCATTCAAGATCTGGGGCATCTACATCGCCACGGCGGTGGCCATTGCGGCCACGGTGGTGCAGATCGGCTACCTGCATTACAAACATGGCAAGGTCGAGCCCATGCAATGGCTCAGCCTGGGGGTGATCGTGCTGTTTGGCGGTGCCACCCTGCTGTCGCACAGCGACACCTTCATCAAATGGAAGCCCACGGTGCTCTACTGGCTGATGGGTGGCGCGCTGCTGGCCGGACAGCTGTTTTTCCGCAAAAACCTGCTCAAGTCCCTGATGGGTGCCCAGATGGATCTGCCAGCGTCCGCCTGGCGCACCATGAACTGGAGCTGGACGGGCTTCTTTGCCGTGATGGGCGTGCTCAATCTCTGGGTAGCCTACAACTTCGATACCAACACCTGGGTCACCTTCAAGCTGTTCGGCGGCATGGGCCTGATGTTGGTGTTTGTGCTGGCGCAGGCGCTCTACCTGAGTCGCTACATGAAGGACTCCGACGACACCAAGGGGCCGCAGGCATGACCAATCACACCACCATCAACTTCGCTGAGGCCATGCAGCAGCGCCTGTCCGAAAAGCTCTCCCCCACCCAGGTCGACGTGCTGGATGAAAGTGCCACCCACGCGGGCCATGCGGGCGCCAACGGCACGGGTTTCGGCACCCATTTCCGGGTGCGCATTGCGTCACCTTTGTTTACCGGCCGCAGCCGCGTGGCGCAGCATCGCCTTGTGTATGATGCGCTGCAAGAATTTATTGACCAGGGCGTTCACGCCATCGCCATTGAAGTTCTCTGAGCCGGCCACCATCTTTCTGGTTGCTGGCCTTCAGCCTGCAATCACATTCTCATTTTTTGGATTCCGCATGAAGAAACAGCTCCTGTCCGGCCTCGTGGCCGCTGCCGTGCTGGGCACGATGGCCCTGCCCGTATCCGCCCAGAACATTGCCATCGTGAATGGCAAGGCCGTGCCCAAAGAGCGCGCCGAAGTCCTGCGGCAACAGGTGGAGCGGTCCGGCCGCCCCGTGACGCCTGAAGTGGAGGGCCAGATCAAGGAAGAAGTGATCGCCCGCGAAATCTTCCTGCAGGAAGCGCAAAAGCGTGGCCTGGAAGCATCTGCCGACTACAAGACACAAATGGAACTGGCCCGCCAGACCATTCTGATCCGCGAGCTGTTCGCCGACTTCCAGAAGAACAACCCCGTAACCGACGCTGAAATCCAGGCCGAATACGACAAATTCGCGGCGGCCAACAGCGGCAAGGAATACAAGGCCAGCCATATCCTGGTGGACAAGGAAGCCGATGCCAAGGCCATCATCGCGTCCATCAAGAAGGGCGCCAAGTTTGAAGACATCGCCAGGAAGCAGTCCAAGGATCCAGGCTCTGGCGCCAAGGGTGGCGATCTGGACTGGGCCAACCCCGCCAGCTATGTGAGCGAATTCACGGAAGCCCTGATCAAGCTCAGCAAGGGCAAGATGACCGACACCCCCGTGAAGAGCCAGTTTGGCTGGCATGTGATCCGCCTGGACGATACGCGCCAGGCGCAGTTGCCCAAGCTGGAAGAAGTCAAGCCCCAAGTGGCGCAGCAGTTGCAGCAGCAGAAGCTGGCGAAGTTCCAGGAAGATCTGCGCGCCAAGGCCAAGGTGGAATAAAAAGGCAGCAGCAGCGTTCAGCTCGAGCGCAGGCTGATCCAGAAAAAACGCGGCCCAGGCCGCGTTTTTTCATGGTGGCGACGCCGGTCCTGATGCCCGCGCGAATGACCTGCTGGGTTGGCACGGTACTACCGTTTCAGCACCCAGCCCAGCGCCATCAAGCCACCGATCATGACAGGCTGATGCACCATGTAGTAGCTCAGGCTCCACCGCCCCAGCGATGCCAATGGTCGAAAGAACAACGGCACACCCCGTGGCACCCAGGGTGCGGATCGGGACAGCATCCACTGCCCCGCAGCCAGCCCCCACCAAAGCACCCCGAGCCAGGGCAGCACCGGAACGTAGTCTTCGGTAAACGGCTTGCGGGACACCAGGCCGATCCAGTTCAGTGCCTGCGCATTCCACAGCGGCGCCCATTGCGCCCACACACCGGCCAGGAGCAGTTGCGCACACCACGGCAACGCCAGCGCGACCAACCCCGCCAGCCACAGCCAGCGCCCCCACCCCGCCGTGCAGCGCGCCACCAGCAACATGACCGCCATGCCATGCAGCACGCCGAAATAAATGAAGCTCTCAGGAAACATGACGAATGAGCTGGCCGTCACCAGCAGCGCACACCCCGCAATCTGCAGCCAGCGCCGACCAAACCGGGCCCATCCCTGCCCTTGATGCAAGGCGATGGCCTGCCCCAGACCCGCGCAAAAGAGAAAGAGGCTCACGATGGCGGTGCGCTGCAAAGTCCAGAAAGGGTCCGCGCGAAAATTCTGCGGCCAGTAGCCGAAATGGCTGAGATCGAAACAGAAATGAAACACGGTCATCCACAGCATGGCAAAGCCACGAAGGGCATCCACGCTGTCGTACCGTAGGGGTGAACTGGTGGCAATGGAGTGCGGGTGAAGGACGGTCATAGGTAGCGCGGCAATGCACTCGCCAGCATAGCGGCCGAGTCGCCCCATCCGGTCCGGTTGAACTGGATGAATATCGAAGAGGCAACAAAAAAGGACTTGCAGCATATGCTGCAAGTCCTTTGAACAATGGTCGGAGCGGCGGGATTCGAACTCGCGACCCTCTGCTCCCAAAGCAGATGCGCTACCAGGCTGCGCTACGCTCCGACAGCTCGTATTCTATCCCGTAAATCAGACGGGTTTGAGACTGTCGCATTTCTTTTTTATGTCTTTCCTGCGACAAAACCCGCTTTTTGATGAATCAACGGCTGGAAGGCCCGGGGCCACGACCAGCCAGATGGCGGAACGTGATGCGGCCCTTGGTCAGGTCGTAGGGCGAAAGTTCGAGCGACACCTTGTCGCCCGCCAGGATGCGGATGTGGTGCTTGCGCATCTTTCCGCCGGTATAGGCAATCAACTGGTGGCCGTTTTCCAGGGTGACGCGAAAACGCGAGTCCGGCAAAACTTCCGTCACGGAGCCTTGCATTTCAATCAGTTCTTCTTTGGCCATGGTTATCTCTTAAAAACAATATTCTGTGGTTGGCGCGCCAGCACATCGTGCATCCACAACCGCCGTCGCCGTGCCTTCAGGGGGGCTCGGAGCACGGTGCTTTGCGGGCGGGGGAGTCGCTGCACCCGGGGCGCAGATCAGAAAAGAGGCCGGGGAGACGGCTTCAATGGACAGGCGAGGCGCTGTGCATGAGCCTGTCGATTGTAGCGCGATGTCCCCATCCTGCCTATGCTGGCGCGCCAAACGGTGCGGCAGGGGCCGCGCCCTTCTCTTTCGGAATGTGCAAGGCGCCGGCCAGCGTGCGCACCAGGTCCGTCTGGGTAATGATGCCCACGAGCTGTTGGCGGGTGTCAACGACAGGAATGTGATGGTGCCCGCCCTGCGAAAACAGGGGCACAAGATCCATGGCGTGCTGCTGCTCTCCAACCACCTGCACGGGGTGCGACATGATCTCGCCAACCGATGCTGGCTGGCCGGTGCGGCCCATCACCAGCGTCCGTAATCGCTGACCCAGCCCTTCGTGTACGTCCAGGTTGGCAAGCCGCATGAAATCCGCGACGGTGACGATTCCCACCACCAGACGATGCGCATCCACCACGGGAAGCGCCTTGACCTGCTGGCTGCGCATCAATGCCCAGGCGTCCTTGAGCGAAACCCCCGCCTCCACGGCCAATGGCGGCGTGGACATGATGTCCAAACAGCGCAGATCGCCCAGCGTGCGCTGAAAGGCCGCCCGCCCGGCCAGATGCAACAGCCCTTCAAGGTCCTCGCGGCTCACATCCAAAAGCTGGTTGTAGTGAGTCAACGCAGCATCCACGTCCGATGCGACAAAGTGTCCCGATAGGGGCTGGCCCACCGGTTCACGCCACCGTTGCGAATGTGGATATTGGCGCCCCGTCAGGCTGTTGTAGGCCACGCCCACAACAACCAGGACCAGGGCGTTGAAGCAAATGGGAAACACCGCCAGCTGCAACCCGTTGCCCTGGGCAATCACAACATACAAAGCCATGGCACCACCGGGTGGGTGTAGGCAACGCAGGGGCACCATGAGCGCCATGGCCAGCCCCACAGCCAGGGCGCCAGCCACGGCAGGGTCGGGTATCAGGGCAGCGCAAACGCCGCCCACCAATGCCGACACAGTGCTGCCACCCAGCACCGGCCACGGTTGTGCCAATGGGCTGGACGGCATGCCAAACACCAGGATCGCGCTGGCACCGAGCGAGGCCACCATCCAGGGACCCGCTGCGTGGTCCAGCGCCCACCATCGGCTCAGCGAGGCGGCAAGCAACACACCGAGCGAGACACCCACAATCACCCGGATTCTTTCGCGGCCATCAATGCCTACCGGCGCGGGCCAGAAACGGCGAAGCCAGTGCATCCACCGCGCTCCAGGCGATGTCGGGAGCGTGGCAGAAGCAGTGGGAGGAAGACCAGAATCTGGAGTGGGCATGACGCAATCGCAAAACGCTTGGGCACTGTCGCGCCTGAGCTTATCCTGTTCGTGGCCTGTCCCATCTTCGGAAAATTGCCGCGGAAACCACCACCTGGTCCAGTATTTTGCCGAAGTCTGCCGCACAGGAATTTCACTGCGGCCTGAATGCGTGGAACCGACCCGCGTCGCTGCTGAGGAATGCATGGATGCAGGGCACCACACCCCATGACATGCGGCCGATAGAATCAGCCGCTTTCGTCCTTGAGGGCTCCTCCCGTGTCCGATCGCCTGGCAGTTCTGCCGCAATACCTGATGCCCAAACGGGCCCTCACCACCCTGGCCGGGAAGTTTGCCTCAGCGCAGCTGGGTGGTTTGACCACTGCGGTGATACGCCGCTTCGTGGCCCGCTACAACGTGAACATGGCAGAGGCCGCCAACCCCGACATCACCAGCTACGCGTCATTCAACGACTTCTTCACGCGCGCGCTCACGCCTGGCGCGCGCCCGCTGGCATCGGCCGATCTGGTCTGCCCGGTGGACGGCACCATCAGCCAGTTCGGCCCTGTGGAGAAAGACCAGATCTTTCAGGCCAAGGGCCACCACTACTCCACCACCGCGCTGGTCGGAGGCGATGCCACGCTGGCAGCACGCTTTGACCACGGCCATTTCGCCACCTTGTACTTGAGCCCCCGCGATTACCACCGCATCCACATGCCGTGCGCGGGCCGGCTCACGCGCATGGTGCATGTGCCGGGCGACCTGTTTTCCGTGAACCCCACCACGGCGCGTGGTGTGCCGGGCCTGTTTGCACGCAATGAGCGCGTGGTGTGCGTCTTCGAATCCGGCCACGGTCCTTTTGTGCTGGTGCTGGTGGGCGCCACCATCGTGGGCAGCATGGCCACCGTATGGCATGGCCAGGTGAATCCGCCCCGCACGGGCCAGCTGCGGCAGTGGGACTATGCACCGGGCAAGGTGAGCCTGCAGCAAGGCGAAGAAATGGGCCGTTTTCTGCTGGGCTCTACCGTGGTGCTGCTGTTCCCAAAGGGGCCGCTGCAGTTCAACCCCGACTGGGCGGCTGCGCGGCCCATCCAACTGGGCGAAGCCATGGCCCGGCGTGTGAGCCCCTGACGCACCCACAGGAAACGCGGCCCGCACCAGCAATGCCGGCCCGCTGTCAGAAGTGATCGGGAACGCGCGCGAGGGAAAACGCCGTGGGTTCGAGGGTCAGCATGTCCGGGTGCACGGGCGTTTCGTGGCCCACCAGACAGACCCTCATGGCATTGCGGCGGATCACGACATGGCTTACCGTCTCGCGGCTCTGTCCGAATTGCACCGAGACCCCCGGCCTGAACAGGGGCATGTAGTAGTAGCAAACCGCATCGTCCATCGTATGCGGCTCCCCCCGCTGTCTGCATGATTGGCGCAGCACTCCAGGCTGGAGGGCGCGCGCCATCCTAGCACCCCTGCAGACAGACCGTCCTGTGCGCCCCGGCGCAAGCGCCGGATATCCTTGCCTGCAGTCCTCTCCCGGCAAATCTGCAGGCGCCCGGTGCACCAGCCCGCACGGCCATGCGGGTACGTCCCTGAACAGGATTGCTATTTATTTTATAGCTACCAGCGCTTATAAAACATGCGCCAGAGGTCGATTTGACTGATATTTTTTGACATGCCGGACGCAGCCGCCGCAGCTTGATCTGCATTTCGTCCCACATGCTGCCGATGCCAAAGCACCCCATCGGCCCGTGCACTTGCCGGCTTGTACGGCGCAATGGCGTCTCAGCGGGGTTGCGCACCGCCCATGGACAGCAGACCGAGGGTCATGTCGTGCAGGGGCACTGCCAGGCTGACGGGTTCGACGCGGCGATGGTTTTGAAGCAGGCGCCGGGCCCGCAGCTCCTTGAAATCCGGGGAATAGTTGCTGCGGTTGGCCGTGACCGGCTCGACGCCGGTGGAAAACATGAACCTGTCCACCCGGTTCACGCCCGGCACGGTCTGCGCCACGAACACCGCCAGATCCATCTGCGTCTTGTCGGCCACCGTGCCGCTGAGCAGCACCACACCCTGGTGCGATTCGATGTTGATGTCGATGCTGTGCTGCACGGGCGAGAGAATCAGCGCGGCGCGCACGCGCGACTCAAGCACACCGTCTTCCACGTACATCGTCGATGCCGGGCTGGGGGGCACCCAGGTGCTGACCATATCGGTGCGCCGGCAGCCCTGCAATGACACCATGGCCAGTGCCCCCAGAAAGGCACCGGACAGGCAGCGGACAGGCAGCGGGAACTGGAATGGTGAAGCATGTGAAACAGGCCCTTGGAAAGCTGGCCTCCATGTGGATGACCAATGGAATCAATGTCCCATGCGGCAGTGGGCCCGTCTGTTCGTAATCGCACCCATGGCGCGGAGATTCCTTGCGCCCCGGTTAATCGGTCTGATCCGCGCGGTGGTGGGTGCCGCATGCCTACCCCGAAACACATGGTTTCAATCCGGCGTCGTTTATGTGCGGTGGCAGACAGTTACGCAAATCCCGCCGCCCCAAACTCGGCCGCAGCAAGGGCACTTTCTGATGGTGTGCCCGTACGGGCACCCTGCTGTCCAGCCTACTCCTTGGTGAAGGCAGCAACACAAAAGGTTCAGCGTATGGCGATCAACCACAGACAGTTCATGTCAGGCAAGGCCCTCAGCGTGTCCTGGCCCACTGCGGTGCAGGTGCGGCACTGGAGTCAGGTTTTCCGGGCGCTTCGGGTGCAGTGGATTTACCGCGGCCTGTACAGCGGCAGCCCCCTCCCCCAGCTGGCGTCTGCCACACCCGCCCAACCCGACCCGGATTTCAGCGTGCCTGAATGCGTGGCTGCGCTGGAGATGCTGCACCAGGAGCTCGAACGCGAAACCGCGCAGCGGCAGGCGCTGGAGCGCGCTTTTCAAGATGCCAAGACGGCGCTTGCGGAGGCCGAGGCCGACCTGGCCTGTGTGCGCAGCGGCGAGCGCCATGCGCGCCACCAGGCTTTGCACGACGATCTGACCGCCTTGCCCAACCGCCGCCATCTGCTGCAGCAACTGGGCCACGCCCTCGCCCAACACGGACCCGACAGCACGGGGCCCACGGTGCTGTACCTCGATCTCGACGACTTCAAGGCCGTGAACGACACCCACGGGCATTGCGTGGGCGACGAGGTGCTGCGCATTACCGCTGCACGCCTGAGTGCGGCAGTGCGCCACGGCGACATGGTGGTGCGCCTGGGCGGCGACGAGTTTGCATGCCTGCTGCAGGGCGTGGCAGATCGAGCACCCTTGCGCCAGCTGTGCGCCAAACTGCTGGATGCTGTGTCGTGCCCCATGAAGATCGATAGCCTGCAACTGCTGGTGCGCCCGAGCATTGGCATTGCCATCTGCTCCCAGCAAGACACTGCGGCAGAAGACCTGCTGGCCTGCGCCGATGCAGCGATGTATGCGGCAAAGCGCGGCCGAAGCGGATTTGCGTTTTATGGCGAGTCGGCCGCATCTGGATTCACTGCCACCAGTTCCTGCAGCGCTCACGGCGCATCGGCCAGGCACTGAGAATGCCCGGCCCTGCGGGAATCACTTCCTCAGAGCCGCTCGGAGAGACTGACCCGCAACGTGCTCAAAATGGGCCGCATTCAGGACCCACTGCAGTGCAGGCAGTCACGCACCAGCGGGAGCAAAAACACGCAATGGGAGCAGTGCCCCGGTCAATTTTTGATTTTCATCAACCGCTTGTATATCTCCTTGTCGGCGACATAGCAGCTGCAGGCTTCGGCCTCCAGCGCCTTGCGGTTGAGCACCGTGAGTTCGCCCCGGTGGTATGCAATGAGCCCGCTGTCCTGAAACTGGCCGGCCGCCTCGGTCACCCCGACCCTGCGCACGCCCAGCATCAAGGCCATGAATTCCTGGGTGACGTGGAAACTCTCGGACCGCGACCGGTCCTGGCTCATCAACAGCCAGCGTGCCAGGCGTGGTGAGATCAGGTGGTAGCGCTGGCACGCAGCCGCGAGCGTCTGCTGGTGCAAGCGCACCAGAAGACAGGCCTGCAGCAGCGTTTGCAACGCCGGAATCGCGTCGATCTGCGCCCTGAGCTCGCTGGCGCCAATGCGCCAGCTCGACCCCGCACCCTGCACCAGCGCCCGCCAGGGCGTGGCCTCCAACCCCAGAATCAGCTCCGAACCGTGCATGGCCTCAGCACCCACCATGCCGACTTCCAGCGGCGGATGGCTGTCCACATCAATCACCAAAGACAGAAACCCTTCAAGAGGGAAATGTGCGTGGCTCAGGGGTTCGCCGCGCGTACTCAACTCAGCCGAAAGCACCAACTCGAACGGCTCACAATGGTCCAGCAACTGCTGGCGCGCCTGAGGGGGCAATTGGCGAAGAAGGGAATTCTCTGGGCGATGCATCAGGGCGTCTCACGGGTCAGTCAGCGCCGCTCAAAAAAGCGGCGTCACGACGACTGCGCAGGAGCTTGTCTTGCGCAGGCTGTCCGCAGTGTGGGCGCCCCTTTGCAACGTGACTGTCTGCCAGCGCACACAGCAGGCCATACAGGTCCGGTGCAACGTGCAAGCGCCCCTGCCGCTAACTGGCAGTGGTTGCGGGCAGCAAGCGGTCGTATTCTTTTTTCACCACCCCGTAGCACTCACAAGTGCGGCCCTCCAGGCCCGGTCGGTCAAGCACATCAATGCGCCCCCGCGCATAGCTGATGAGACCCGCGCGCTGCAGCTTGAGTGCCGCTTCGGTCACGCCCTCGCGGCGCACGCCCAGCATGTTGGCGATCAGCTCCTGGGTCATCACGAGCTGATTGCCTTGCAGGCGATCAAGGCTGAGCAGCAGCCAGCGGCACAGTTGCTGGTCCAGCGAGTGGTGGCGGTTGCACACGGCCGTTTGCGCCATCTGGGTGATCAGTGCCTGGGTGTAGCGCAGCAAAAGGTGCATGGCCGGCCCGGCGTGGTCGAATTCGGCCTTGATCACATCCGCGCGCAGCCGGTAACCCGAACCCGCGCTCTGCACCACGGCCCGGCTGGGCGTGGAGCCCCCGCCCATGAAAATCGATATTCCCACCAGGCCCTCGAAGCCCACCACCGCAATCTCGGCAGAGGCCCCGTCCTCCAGCACGTACAGCAGGGACACGATGGAATTGGTCGGAAAGTACACAAAGGGCATGGCCGCACCGGACTCGTACAGCACCTGCCCGAGGGTCAGCGCTACCGGTTCCAGGTGGGGCAGCCAGCGCTGCAGGTTGGCCTCTGGCAAAGCGGCCAGCAACTGGTTCTGCAAGGGGGAGTCAGGTTGTTTCATGGCAGCCCCTTTGTTCATCTTTTCCGGTTCAAAAACGGCACACGACTACGTCGCCCCTGGGTGGTGGGCTGTAAAAAAATGAGTTTTCCACGCCGCGCCCTGCGCAGTATGTTCGCTATCGCACATACAAACAATTACCTGGCAGCAGGGGCCAGCGCAGGCGTGAGCGGGTGGGTGCCCGGCTCTGCGCCGGTCCAGAACGGAATGACGAAGCAGGCGTCGGCGGGCAAATCCAGCCAGCGCAGGCGCTGCCCCACCTGCAGCAGGCGTGCGCCGGACGGCGCATCGCCGGGCAATGTACGCTGGGCTGCCACGGACTCCACCCGCACCAGAATAAACCGCAGGGTGCGCCCTTCGCGCACCAGGGTGATCTCAGCGCCCGGCCAGTGTGAGGGCAGACAGGGCCTGAAGAACAGCTCCTGGGCCCGCATCTGCAGCCCCACGATCGACTCCACCGCCGCCCGGTGCAGCCAGCCCGCCGCGCCCGTGTACCAGCTCCAGCCGCCCCGCCCCACATAGGGCGGCTGGCTATAGATGTCGGCGGCCATCACATAGGGCTCCACCCCATAGCGCGGGCCCCATACGGCATGCTGCGCGCGGTGGGCGGGACTCAGGTAGGTGAAGTAACGGTAGGGCACATCGCCCGCGCCGGGGTGCTGGGGCTGCTGCACCGCCAGCGCGGCGGCAGCCATCAGCGCCCAGACGCCGCCATGGGCATATTGCCCGCCGTTTTCGCGCACGCCGGGCGGGTAGGCCTGGATGTAGCCCGCGCTGGGCTCTGCATGGCGCAGCGGGGGTGTCAGCAGTTGGATCAACCCTGCGGCAGGGTCCACCAGATGGGCCTCGACCGCGTCCATCGCGCTGCGCTGCCGCTCAGGCGGTGCAGCACCCGAGAGCACCGACCAGGCCTGCGCAATGAGGTCAATGCGCCCCTCCGTCCGTGTGTGGCTGCCCAGGGCGGTGCCGTCATCAAAAAAGGCGCGCTGGTACCAGTCGCCGTCCCACGCCTCCGTCTCCAATGCAGCGCGCCAGCCGCTCAGCGCGGTGTCCCAGCGCTCCACACGGGCGAGGTCGCCCTGCGCGTGGGCCAGGGGAACCCAGTCGGTGACGATGGCGCACAAGAACCACGCCAGCCACACCGATTCGCCGCGCCCGCCATCGCCCACGCGGTTCATGCCATCGTTCCAGTCTCCGCCGCCCATCAGCGGCAGGCCGTGCGCGCCCGTGCGCAGGCTGCGGTCGATGGCGCGGGCGGCATGCTCGTACACACTGGCCGTGATGGCGCTGGCGCTGGGGGACTCATAGATGTCTTCTGCCCCCTCGGGGATCGCCGAGCCTTCCAGAAACGCCACCTGCTCGTCCAGCACGCTGTTGTCCCCCGTGCGTTCCAGGTAATGCGCGCAGGCAAAGGGCAACCACAGCAGGTCGTCAGAGAAATGCGTGCGTACCCCGGCCCCGCCCGGCGTGTGCCACCAGTGCTGCACGTCACCTGATTCAAACTGGCGCGATGCGCACAGCACGATCTGCACGCGCAAGGTGTCCGGCTGGGCCCAGGCCAGGGCCATGGCGTCCTGCAACTGATCGCGGTAGCCGGTGGCACCGCCTGCCTGGTAAAAGCCCGCCTTGGCATACAGGCGCGATGCAACCGTCTGGTACAGCAACCAGCGGTTGACCAGCGCGTCGAGCAGCGGATCGGGCGTGGTGACGTGGGTAGCACCAAGCAGCGCATTCCAGCGCTCAATACACGCATCTTCACGCGCACTGGCGGCCACGGCCATGGCCTCATTGACCAGCGCAAGAGCCGCCGCTTCGGTGGGGGCGTAGCCCATCAGGTACACACGCTCGAACGCCGCCCCGGCCCGCAGCGTGACCATGCGCGACAGCGCCGCGCAGGGGTCCAGGCCAAAGCCGCTGCGCTGCCCCAGTTGCAGCGGCACCACCAGGTCGCCCTGGGCATCGAAGAACTCGCGGCGGTCACAGGTCCAGTCCAGGCTGTCGTTGGCATGGTCGTCCATGCCCGGCCCTGCCGAGGCCTCGCAGAAAAACGCGGTGCCACCGCCAAAGCCTGCGGCCGCCTCGGTCTGCGTGCACTGCAGGCCCAGCAGGCGGCCATCGGGCAGCGCCGCGAAGTACGGTGCGGTGGCCAGCGTGGCGCGGTCGCCGCGCTTTTCCCCCATCATCCACTCTGCCATGCCAATAAGACGCAAATGCGCTCGCCGGTCTCCCAGGTTGCGGACCTGGACATGCACCTGCTTGATGGCGGTGACGGGATCGACACACCAGCGCACCACCACCTCCAGCGCGCCCCGGCGGTGGCTGATGGTGGTGGTGCCCTGGGCATGCTCGACGCGGTACACCGCATCGCCCGCGCCCCAGGCCGATGGCGTCAGGCTCCACACTTCGCGCGTGCGCCGGTCCTGCAGCAGCAGCCATTCGGCGGGCGGGTCGGCCACCGGGTCGTTGGACCAGGTCGTTAGCTGGTTCAGGCGGCTGTTGAGCGCCCAGGTGTTGCCCGCGCCGCTTTCGGACACCAGCGCTCCCAGCTGGGCATTGGCCAGCACATTGACCCACGGTTTCGATGGTCGCAGTCCCTCCGACACATCAAATCCGAAGGTCCCCGTGATCGGTGCAAAAGTGCCCACCGGCGCGGGCACGGATGTGCTGGGCTGGTGCGTGGGTACCTCGTCGGTGGCGCCACCGCGCCACGGGCTGGCCATGGACACGCCATGTGCGGCCACCCAGGCCTTCACCTGGTGCATGAGCGCATGGCCATCGGCTTGCAGCGTGATGCGGGCCAGGCTGGCAAAAGTGCCCAGCTGCTCTGCCGACAGCTCATCGAGCCGCAGCACATGCAGGCTGGTTACCACCGGGCCCGCGAGGGCCTGCAGGCCGGCTTCGTGGTGCTCGCGCAGCAGGGAGAGCTCGCGCTGCAAGGGCATGTCGTATGAGTGGGATTCACTGTTCAGCACCACCAGGTCGCAGGCCACGCCGCCGTGCGCCCATTCGCGCAGCACCTGGGCCAGCGTGCGCAGCAGGCCCAGGCCCTGACGCGACCCGGCCATGACGAGCACCAGCGGCCTGTCGCCGGAAATACCGAGCTGCCACAGCACGCGGCGGTCGCACACGCGATGGGAGGCCATGGGCGTGGCGAGCAGGCCCGCGTTCACCGCGTCCACCTTGGGCAACGTCAACACCAGTGCCGTGGTCAAGGCCTGCAGCGCGGGCAGATAGTCGCGGTGCGGGCGTTGCGACGCCCACTGGATGCTGGCCAGCGTGGCCGACATGGCGGAAGCCCGTTCCACATAGGTAGGCTGGCGGTATTTGTCGATGATGGCCAGCAGTGTGGCTGGGTCTTGTGAAGCCGCCGTGGCAAAGGTGACGCAAGCGTGCGCGCCGGGCGCAATGCGCAGCATCACGCCCAGAGCTGCCACGGGGTCCAGGCCCGTGTCCAGCGCGGCAGGCGTCTCGGGCACGCGGGTCATCAGCGCCAGCGGCTGGCCCGGCGTGTGGTTGCGCCCCAGCCAAAGCTGACGGTCGGTCTGGCAGCGCAGGCCCAGCACATCCCCTTCGGCATCGGCCACGAAGTGCGCGGCCTGCAGCGTGGTTTCAGTTTGCAGGCGGGGGGTGCGCACAAACCGCAACGCCTGCTGTGCGGGCAGCCAGTCGGCCGCGATGAAGAGGTTGGAGAACGCCGGGTGCGCCTCGTCGGCCGCGTGGGTGGCCAGGGTAATGTCGAGGGCCGAGATCAGTTCCAGCTCGATCACCTCATCGCCCAGGTTGCCCACCACCACCTTGCGCAGTTCGATGTCGTCTTCCGGGCTCACCCACACGGTGGTGTGCGCCCTGAGCCCCGGCCACAGTGCGTCAAAGCACACGCGGTCGGTGTGGAAGGTACTGCGGTACACCGCGCGCGCATCGGGCGCGGGGTGGCTGGTGACAGACGCGGGCACGCTGGAGCCCATCTGCCGCACGTAAAGAAAGCTGCCGTGCGCATCGCGCAGGGCATCATCGCGCCAGCGGCTGATGCCCGTCTGGTGCCAGCGGCTCCAGCCCGCGCCATTGGCGCGCAGCGTGACGCTGTAGCGCCCGTTGCTGAGCAGGTGCGTGGGTTCCAGCGCCTGGGCGCCCGGCGTTACGTGGCGCACATGGTCGGGCGTTTTTTGCTGGCGCGCGTGCAGCGGCAGGCGCGGCGGTGTAGTCAGCAAGGTGGGCAGCTCGCGCGGGGCGCGCTCCTGCAGCAGTGGCAGCACGGCTTCGATGCGTGCATGCGCCATGCCCCAGCGCTGCGCCGCGCCCCCCATGAGTACATTGGCCAGCGCCACGATGGTCATGCCCTGGTGGTGGGCCATATAGGTGCTGACCAGCGTGAGCTTCTCGCCATGGGTCTGGCGCTCGGGCGTGAAGTCCAGCGCCTCGTAAAAGCCGTAGCGTCCCCGTGCCGAAAGCGCAGCCAGGGCGCGGAAGTTGTCGCAGGCCGCACCCGCGTCCACCAGTGTGGCCAGCGCCGTGGCATAGGGAGCGATCACCAACTCGCCCACTGGCGCGAGGCGCAACGCCAGCCGGGGCACGCCCTGCGGGGCATATTGGTATGCCAGCGTGTGGTCGCGCCCGGCATAGGCACATTCGGAAATGCCCCAGGGCATGTCCTTGTCCAGGTCCCGCACATGCGCCACATGCTCGCGCAGGGCCGACCGCCCCGCCTCGCCCAGGGCGCTGTGGAAGGGCTCGGCAATCACCAAGGTGGGCATGAGGTACTCGAACATCGAGCCCGACCACGAGCGCAGCACCGCGTGGTAGCCGTTGGCAAAAAACGGCCTGCCCAGCGCCGACCAGTGCCGCACGGGCAGATCGCCCTTGGCCATGGCCATCAGGCTTGTGGTGCGTGATTCGGAGGCCAACAGGTCGTAGAACGAGGTGTCGAGCTGCTGCTCTTCCAGCCGATAGCCGATGTGCAGCAGGTGCCGACGGGGGTGATACAGAAACCGGAAGTCGGCCTGCCAGGCGAGCGCGTCCAGCGCCTCGGCCAGGGCCATGAGACGCCGCGTGGCCTCGGGCGCGCCGCCGCTGTGTGCGGCCTGAGCATCGCGGTCCACCGACTGCAGCGTGGCCAAATGGTCGGCCAGCAGCCACAGCATTTCATCGTGAGCCGTGGGTGGGGTGTGCACGATGGCGGCGTACCGTGGCTCGGCCATGCCGCGCAGCTCCTCTTGCGCCTGCGCCAGCAGCGCGCGGAACGCCGTGGCCTCGGGCTGGTGCGCGGGATTGGGTGGGGCCATGCCCAGCAGGCGGCTCAGCGCCGGCTGGTGCTGCAGGCCCCGCATGCCGTGGTGGAGCGCACCCAGCCGGGGTTGAAGCCGGGCCAGCGATGTGCGGATGGCCTGCTCGCCCGCCTCAGGCAACAGCGGCTGCGCTGCCCGCGCACTGCAGGCCTGCGCCACGGTCACCAGGTGGGCACAGAGGTTGCCGCTGTCCACCGTGGACACATAGCGCGGGTGCAGGGGCTGCAATGTTTCGGTGTCGTACCAGTTCAGGAAGTGCCCCCGGTGCCGCTCCATCGCCTGGAGGGTGCCCAGAGTGGCTTCGAGCCGATCGAGCATCTCCAGCGTGCCTATCCAGCCGAACTGGCGCGCACAGCTAGCGCTCAGCAAGTACAGACCGATGTTGGTGGGCGACGTACGGTGTGCCACCACTTCATAGGGGGCGGTCTGCAGGTTGTCGGGCGGCAGGTGGTGGTTCTGGGCGTCCACGCAGCGCTCGAACAGTCGCCACGTGTCGCGCGCCACGCCGTCCAGCAGGACCCGGTCTTCTGCAGAAAGCCGCTGTGTGCCCCGGCCGGGCTGCGCCGCATTGGCAGCCCAAACCAGCAGTGGAGACAGTGCCCAGAGCGCCAGCAGCAGCCACCCCACGGCCCATGGGCCCGACGCTCCCAACGCCAAAAGCGCCAGGGCACAGCCCAGCGCCAGCGCGGGCGCGGCCACATGCCGGCGCAGCGTGGCGCCCAGGCCCGTGACCAAGGTGGTCTGTGCTGCCTCGGCCGTGGTCCACTCCAGCAGGTGCCAACGGCTCACGGCCTGCCGGTGCACAGTGCGCACGATGGCATCGCTCAGCAGCAGGGCCTGCTGGGGCAGCAGAGCCAGGTGCCATATGCCGCTGGCCAGGGCGCGCAACAGGTCCCCCGAGGCCTCGTGAACGTAGCGCACGCCCACTACCCCCCAGCGTCGCGGCACCCAGCCCGCCAGCGCGCCCATCACGGGCCCAGCGGCATACGCCGCTGCCACCACGGCCAGCGTGGTGAGCAGCGGCAGGCCCAGACCGGCCATGGACAAAACCAGCAGCAGCAGCGCTGCGGGCGCCATCAGTGAGCGGCGCAGATTGTCCAGCAGCTTCCAGCGGTTGATGGGCGAGAGGCCCCAGCGGCGGGCCTGCACCAGAAACGGCCAAAGCTGCCAGTCGCCACGCGTCCAGCGGTGCAGGCGGGCGGCGGCAGTGTCGCTGTGCTCGGGCTCGGCCTCCACCAGGGTCACGTCGCTCACCACGGCGCAGCGCACCAGTGCGCCTTCGAGCAGGTCATGGCTCAGCACCTGGTCTGTAGGCAGGCGTCCGCCCAGCACGGCATGCACCGCGGCCACATGCAGCAGGCCCTTGCCGGTGAAGCTGCCTTCGCCAACGAAGTCCTGGTACACATCGGACGTCATGGCACTGTATGGGTCCAGCCCCTGCTGGCCCGCAAACAGCCACTGCCACAGCGAGGTGGTGGCGCAAGCGGGCAGCGGCGCCAGCACCCGCGGCTGCAGGATGCCGTAGCCCTGCACGACGCGGTGGCCCGCAGCATCAAGCCGGGGCTGGTTCTCAGGGTGCTCTGCCACACCCACCAGGGCGCGCAGGCGGCCTGGTGGGAGCTGCGTATCGCTGTCGAGCGTGAGCACATACCGGGTCTGCGCTGCCAGGCGCGACAGTTCGCCCAGGTCCATAAAAGCGCCCGGCACCCCGGTGGCCAGCTCTGCCACCAGTTGCTCTAGCTTGCCGCGCTTGCGCTCCCAGCCAATCCACTGCTGCTGCGTGGTGCTGTAGGTGCGGGCGCGATGCAACAGCACAAAACGCGGTGCGCTGCCCGTTGTGGCGGGGTGCTGGGTGTTCAAGGCCTGCAGCAGGCCCCGTGCATGCGCCAGCAACGCGCCGTCTTCGGGCAGCTCGGCGTCATCGGCATCCACACCATCGGTCAGCAGCGCGAACTGCGCGCAGGGCTCGGGGTTGGCCAGGTAGTGAAGATGCAGGCGATGCGCCAGTCGGTCGATGGTGCCGGTGCTGCTGAGCAGGGCCGGTATGGCCACCAGCACCCGCGCCGATGCCGGGATGCCCGCAGGCAGCAGGTAGCGCGGCATATGGGTGGGCTTGACGGATTCGCTGATGAGCCGGTTGACCACCGCCACCACGGTCTCGGACACAGGTAGAAGCAACAGGGCGGCCACCAGCACCAGGCCCCCGATTTGGGGTGCGCTCGCATGTACCCCACCCTGTGCGGCCCACGGGTGCGCGATCAGCCAGGCCAGCAGCCCCAGCGAGCCCACCAGCAAGGCGCCCAGGTACAGCGGCACCCGCGACACCCCCACAACGGAGCGCCATAGGGCCACCGCGTAGCTGGCATGGCGGCGGGCGCCCAGGGCATGCTCCAGTTCTCTGCGTCCAGCGCCTTGCAGCCAGTAGCCAGCCAGCGCATCCGCCCCATCGCTATCACCGTCGGCGCCCGACATCCGTGCCAGCAGCGACTGCGCAACGGCAGCCTCGCCCTGCCCGCTGCGGGCCGAGAGACGTTCAATGCCGTGCAGCGTGGTGTTGCGCGTGGCCTCGTCCTCGGCCGCAAACACGGGCGACTGCAACATGACGCGCAACACCAGACTGGTCTGACTGATGATGTCGGACCAGTCCGCGGCACCGATCAACCGCAGCGCCGTGACGGCATTGCCCATGCTTAGCTGGTCCGCCGCCTGGTTGATCTGCTGCTGGTTCTGCAACGCCACCAGGTCGGGCACGGCAGCCTGCAGCCACTGCTGCACGGGCGAAAGCACCTGCACTGGCGTCTGCCCCCCCGGCGTTCTGCGCTGCGCAGACTGAGCCAGATGGACCAGGAACACGGCTCCCACGCCGCGCTGCTCCATCGCGGAATATGCGCTGTCCAGCGCCAGCACGGTCAGTTCGTTGTAGCGGGTCGCGCACAGGCTGGCCAACTCTTGCGCGGCCTTGTGGCTGGCCAGGCGCTCGGCCAAGCGACGCAGGTTTTCGATCAGCACCACGCGCAAAGTGGTGGGCAGGGCCCACAGTTCACCCTGGGTCAGTTCGCGGGTTTGCTGATAGGCATGGAGAAAACGCACCAGCAGTGATTCGTCAAACGCGCTGTCGGTGTGCGCCACAAACGACCAGGCTAAACCATACACGCGCGGCAGGCCCACCAGCGGCGCCCCCTTCAGCACCGGCAACGAGCGGTAGTAACGCGGCGGCAACCCGGCCCGTATCTCTTTGAGCTGGCTTTCGATGAGGTGGAAGTTGTCAAACAGCCATTCGGCGGCCGGGCTGATGGCATGCTCGTCGTGCGGCGCATCGAAGATGTAGCGATATGCCGCCCGCAGCACGCGGATATTGCCCTGCAATCGCGGATAAAACGTGGCGCGGCCAAACGGTGCCTTGCCCGCGTCGTGTGACGCGCCCAGATGTCGGCCATGCTCTTCGAAGCGGGCCATGCCATAGACTTCTGCCCGCAAGGGCTCCAGCACCAGCCCCCTCCTGGCATCGAGCATGCGGTCAATTGCGTCAGAAACCCATGGCCATTCTGTACGTAAGCCCATGCGCGCCGCCCCTACTACACCAGTGATACCGCCCCCACCAGCAGCGCTATCAGCAGCGCCACGGTCACCACATGCCCCGCAACGACAGCCTGGAGCCATGCAGCCCCGGCGAGAAACCGCTCTAATTGCCCGCGCAGCGCGGCACAATGCGCCAGATGCTCACCCAAGTGGGACAGTTCCAGCAGCGATACATCTGCAGGCTGTCCCACGGAAGACGTGTCCCACGCAGAGGCAAAGGTGGATGGATGGGACATGGAGGGCTCCTATACAGATGGACAACACCGCAGAAAAATGCAGCATGCAGATCCTCTTCTACCTTGGTGGAGTGCACTTAGTCTGTACGCTGTCGAACAAACGCGGTTACCCCGATACGCCTCCCGGACTGGCACTGACCGTCAACGAACATCTCCTGGACATCACGCAGGCGATCCCCTAGATATACCAATGGAAAAGGGCGTTCACCGGATGTTGATGAACGCCCATGGACGTTGTATTGGCAACGTTGATGGCCGGTTCCTCCGGTCTGTTCGGCTTGCCCTCAACATGCCCCCCGTGGGGCTCGGCAGCAGGCGATAAGCAAGACTTTTCGTCGCGCGCTTTTCTATGGTAAATGATCGAAATTCGCTTTTACCGATATGGGCACGATTGGTCCGATCCATTACTCCCAATGCGCTAGGTTCACGAATTTTTACATCCCCGCGCATCACAGTCTGGCGGCGACAGACCGTTGACCAAGGGTCAGCAAGAGCTTCATCTGCGAACGATCTATAGATGGAATGCAGAGAACAGGAAGGCATCGGCAGAGAGCGGAGGAACCGCCGGGCTCGCGGCGGTGGTGCTCGCGGTTACATGTCCGAAAGCCGGGCCAACATTGAGGGGGAACAGGCAAAAAATCCCAACCGATAAGGGTTGGAATTTCAAATAGCAGGGCCTACAGGCGGGGAACAAGGGCAGACCGGGGAACAAAACCCCGTTCCCGGAACTTTACCCCGGTTTGTTCCCCGGTTTTGCTCTGGCTGCCCGTGGACATTCCTGGACATCGATGCACGATAACCTATTGATTTACCAAAGAAAAAGGGCGTTCACCGGATGTTGGTGAACGCCCTTGGACGTTGTAATGGTGGAGCTGGCGGGAATTGAACCCGCGTCCGCAAGCCTTCATCGAGCAGATCTACATGTTTAGCGGTCTGATTTAAGTCTCGCCACCGTTGTCGCGCAGTCGCACGCTACACCGGCCGCCAGCACCCTATTTTCTCACCCCAATCCAAGGTACCCGGATCGAAGCCAGCCCATGTAATTATCCTTGCAGCCGGGAGGCGCTGATTGCTCAGAACCCCCTTGCCCAGCCCATCGGCCAACTGTTGCAAGGCTCACTGGCAATTAAGCAGCGAGTGCGAAACGTTCGTCGTTTGCAGTTAGTTTTTTAAATCGAGATTTACGAGCGTGACTCAAGCTCGACATGCACCACACCGATTCCGAACCCACGTCGAAACCAGGACAGCCCCTACGAAGGCTATTTTAGGCCTTCCCAAGCAATTGCAAGAGCTCGGTCGGTGAATTTATTACCGCGTGGGCTCCCCATTGCAGAGGATCTGCCTTTGCCCCGAGATACCCATACGTCACCGCCACAGTTCCCATGCCAGCGGCACGCCCGGCGATGATATCCCGCTCATCGTCGCCCACGTAAATGCAGAGGTTCGGAGCCAACCCCAGGCGCGCTGCGGCTTCCAGGAGGGGTGCGGGGTGCGGCTTGGCGTGGGGTGTTGTGTCCCCGCTCACAACGGCGCCGGCTGTAGTGAACAGCGGCATGGCAAGGGTGAGGGGTTTAGTAAAACGGGCCGATTTATTGGTAACCACACCCCATACCATTTGTTTTTGTAGCAGTTGCTCAATCAGTTGACCAACTCCGTCAAAAATAGTGGTCAGATAGGTCATGCGTCTTTCGTAATTTGCGAAAAACTCTTCACGCAGCGCTTCATAGCCAGGGTGTTCTGGCGCCAGGCCAAACGCCTCACCCAGCATGCCCCGCGCTCCGGCGCCGGCCATAGGACGGTAACGGTCCGCAGGCAAGGACGGCATACCGCGGTCTGTGCGCATCTTGTCAGCAGCTGCACCGAGATCGGGAGCGCTATCAATCAAGGTCCCATCCAGATCGAACAGTACAGCGCGAATGTTGTGAAACATGCAGCGCCTCAAACAGCACGCCGAGTGGCAAACATGTAGTTGACACTGGTGTCGTTGCCAAGCCAGTAGCGGCGGGTGAGCGGATTGTGTTCCAACCCGCAGGTGTGCTTGACGTCCAGTCCAGCGGCGCGACAGCTAGCAGCAAGCTCGCTCGGGCGAAGCAGTTTGGCGTATTCATGTGTGCCGCGTGGAAGCATGTTCAAAATGTATTCTGCCCCCACGATGGCCAGCATAAATGCCTTCGCGTTGCGGTTGATAGTGGAAAAAAAGACCCATCCACCGGGCTTCACCAGGCGCGCGCAGGACTGAACAACGGATGCGGGGTCTGGCACATGTTCAAGCATTTCCATGCACGTCACCACATCGAAGCTCGCGGGCTGCTCTGCGGCCAACGCTTCGACACTCACTTCCCGGAAATGCAGATTGGCAGTTTGCGCCTCCAATGCATGTAGTCTGGCCACACGCAATGCCTTGGTGGACAGATCAATGCCGGTGACGTTCGCCCCCTTGCGCGCCATGGAATCCGACAGAATACCGCCGCCACAACCCACATCCAGCACCCGCTTGGAAGACAGGTCTGCCATGCCGTCAATCCATTCCAGACGAAGTGGATTGATTTGGTGCAGGGGCCGGAACTCACTCTCAGGGTCCCACCATCGGTGGGCAAGTTCAGAAAATTTAGCCAATTCGGCGGGATCGGCGTTCACAGATTCACTCATGGCAGTCATTGTCCATCAAGCCACAGCAGAGAAAAGTACAGACGTAAAAAAGGCCCCGAAATCGGGGCCCTTTTTTGAGCAATCCGAAGATTACTTGGAAGCGCGGGTGCCGACCACTTCGATTTCGACGCGGCGGTTCTTTGCGCGACCTTCTTTGGTCTTGTTATCAGCGACAGGCTGCTTTTCGCCCTTGCCTTCGGTATATACGCGGTTCTTTTCGATGCCCTTGGAGACCAGATAGGCCTTCACGGCTTCGGAACGACGTACCGACAGCTTCTGGTTGTAGGCATCAGAACCCACGGAGTCGGTGTGACCCACAGCGATGATGACTTCCAGGTTGATGTCCTTGACCTTGGAGACCAGGTCATCCAGCTTGGCCTTGCCTTCGGGCTTCAGAACGGACTTGTCAAAGTCAAAGAAGGCGTCGGCAGCGTAAGTCACCTTGGTGGCCACAGCGGGTGCTGGAGCGGGAGCAGGTGCAACAGCAGCAGGTGCGGGCTCAGCAGCAGGCGCAGGAGCAGCAGCAGGAACAGCGGCCAGAGCACCATCACATCCTGGAGCAGCCGTTGCGGGCGTCCAGTTGGCATCGCGCCAGCAGTATTCGTTGGTGCCGTTTTTCCAGACCAGCTCGCCGGAGCCATTCTTCCAGTTGTCAACGGTTTGTGCGCCAGCGGCGGTTGCGAGCGCTGCGGAGGCAAACAACATCGCCACTTTGTTCAGTTTCTTCATGGTTCTCCTCTTGGGGAAAAAGCCGCAGCCGCGCTGCGAATCAGGACGTCATCGGTGACCATCACCAAAAACGTTCAATCGATTGTGCCATACGTAACAGGGCAAGTGAGGGTGCTACGGGTAAGGTTCCGTAGGACAAAAGCGCAATTGCCACGATATGTTGCTAAGCCGCTACACGCACTTGCCCCTAAAATGGCTCTCCTTTGCCGTCACCGCCGCCCCCAATGACCCAGTTTGCCAAAGAAACCCTGCCCATCAGCCTTGAAGAGGAGATGCGGCGCAGCTATCTCGACTACGCCATGAGCGTGATCGTGGGCCGGGCTTTGCCCGATGCGCGGGATGGCCTCAAGCCCGTCCACCGGCGCGTGCTCTTTGCCATGCACGAGCTCAACAACGACTGGAACCGCCCCTACAAGAAATCGGCCCGCATTGTGGGCGACGTGATTGGTAAATACCACCCGCACGGCGACTCGGCGGTGTACGACACCATCGTGCGCATGGCGCAGGATTTCTCGCTGCGCCACATGTTGGTGGATGGCCAGGGCAACTTCGGTTCGGTGGATGGCGACAGCGCCGCCGCCATGCGGTATACCGAAATCCGCCTGGCGAAAATCGCGCACGAGATGCTCGGCGATATTGACAAGGAAACTGTCGATTTCGGTCCCAATTACGACGGCAGCGAAAAAGAACCCCTGGTATTGCCCAGCAAGCTGCCCAATCTGCTGGTCAATGGCTCGGCTGGTATTGCGGTGGGTATGGCCACCAATATTCCGCCCCACAACCTCAATGAGGTCGTGGACGCCTGCCTGCACATGTTGCGCAATCCCGAAACCACCATCGACGAATTGATGGAGATCATTCCGGCACCCGATTTCCCGACGGCCGGCATCATCTACGGCATCAATGGCGTGAAGGACGGCTACCGGACCGGTCGAGGCAAGGTGGTGATGCGCGCGCGCTGCCACTTCGAGGACATTGACCGTGGCCAGCGCCAGTCCATCATCGTGGACGAGCTGCCCTATCAGGTCAACAAGAAGACGCTGCAGGAGCGCATGGCCGAACTGGTGCATGAGAAGAAGATCGAAGGCATCAGCCACATCCAGGACGAATCCGACAAGTCGGGCATGCGCCTGGTGATCGAACTCAAGCGCGGCGAAGTGCCCGAGGTGGTGCTCAACAACCTGTACAAACAGACGCAGTTGCAGGACACCTTCGGCATGAACATGGTGGCGCTGATCGACGGTCAGCCCCGCCTGTGCACCCTGAAGGACCTGATCAGCGTCTTCCTGCAGCACCGCCGCGAAGTGGTGACACGCCGCACCGTGTTCGAACTGCGCAAGGCACGCGACCGTGGCCATGTGCTCGAAGGCCTGGCCATCGCCCTGGGGAACATTGACGATTTCATCCGCATCATCCGCGAATCGCCCACGCCGCCAGTGGCCAAGGCCGAACTGATGACGCGCTCCTGGGACAGCAAGCTGGTGCGCGAAATGCTCACGCGCACCCGTGCCGACGGTGGCGTGATCAACGCCGACGACTACCGTCCCGAAGGCCTGGAAAAGGAATACGGCATGGGCCAGGACGGCCTGTACCGCCTGTCGGACACGCAGGCCCAGGAAATCCTGCAGATGCGCCTGCAGCGCCTGACCGGCCTGGAGCAGGACAAGATCGTGGCCGAGTACAAGGAAGTCATGGCGGTCATTGAAGACCTGCTCGACATCCTGGCCAAGCCCGAGCGCGTATCGGTCATCATTGGCGACGAACTCACCGCCATCAAGCAGGAATTTGGCCAGCACAAGCTGGGCGCACGCCGCAGCGTGGTGGAGTACAGCGCCCAGGACCTCTCCACCGAGGACTTGATCACCCCCACCGACATGGTGGTGACGCTCAGCCACACCGGCTATATCAAGAGCCAGCCGCTCTCCGAATACCGCGCACAAAAGCGTGGCGGTCGCGGCAAGCAGGCCACGGCCACCAAGGAAGACGACTGGATCGACCAGCTCTTCATCGCCAACACGCACGACTACATCCTGTGCTTCTCCAACCGTGGGCGTCTTTACTGGCTCAAGGTGTGGGAGGTGCCCGCAGGCTCGCGCGGCTCGCGCGGCCGCCCCATCGTGAACATGTTCCCGCTGCAGGAAGGCGAGAAGATCAATGTAGTGCTGGCGCTCACGGGCGACATGCGCACTTTCCCGGCTGATCGCTACGTATTCATGGCGACCAGCATGGGCACCGTGAAGAAGACGGCGCTCGACGAATTCAGCAACCCGCGCAAGGGCGGCATCATCGCCGTCAACCTCGATGACGGCGACTACCTGATCGGCGCCGCCCTCACCGATGGCCAGCACGACGTGATGCTGTTCAGCGACGGCGGCAAGGCCGTGCGCTTTGACGAGAACGATGTGCGCCCCCTGGGCCGCCAGGCCCGTGGCGTGCGCGGCATGATGCTGGAAGACGGCCAGAGCGTGATCTGCATGCTGGTGGCCGAAGACGAAAACGCAAACCGTGAAAGCTCCGAGTCAACACGCACCAGCGTGTTGACCGCCACCGAAAACGGCTACGGCAAGCGCACCAGCATCGTCGAGTACACGCGCCACGGCCGTGGCACGAAGGGGATGATCGCCATCCAGCAAAGCGAACGCAACGGCAAGGTGGTGGCCGCCACGCTGGTGCATGCCGATGACGAGATCATGCTGATCACCGACAAGGGCGTGCTGGTGCGCACCCGCGTCTCGGAGATCCGCGAACTGGGCCGTGCCACGCAAGGCGTGACGCTGATTGCCCTGGACGAAGGCTCCAAGCTCAGCGGCCTGCAACGCATTGTCGAAAACGATGCGAATGTGACCGACGGTGAAATCGATGGCGAAGCAAGCCCGGCACCCGACACACCGGATACGCCAGACGCTTGAGCCCCGTATCGCACGACTCGTCGTGCCACCAACGCTATTAAAAACGAAGCTGCTCGCGCTTATTCAGCAAGGGCTGGCAGCATTTTTGATCAAAATCCGATGACACGCCCGTACAACTTCTCGGCCGGCCCGGCCGCCATTCCCACCGAAGTCCTGGAACAGGCTGCGGCCGAAATGCTGGACTGGCACGGCAGCGGCATGGGCGTGATGGAAATGAGCCATCGGGGCAAGGAATTTTTGTCCATCTACGAGCAGGCGCAAGCCGACCTGCGCGAGCTGCTGGCGGTGCCCTCCCACTTCAAGATCCTGTTCATGCAGGGGGGCGGCCTGGCAGAAAACGCCATCGTGCCGCTGAACCTGTCGCGCGCCGGGGCCGTCGATGTCGTGGTGACCGGCAGCTGGAGCCAGAAGTCGCAAAAGGAAGCGCGCAAATACGCATCGGAAGTCAACGTGATCGCATCCGGCGAAGACAGCGGATTCACCACCCTGCCCGATCCCGCGGGCTGGACGGTCAGCCGCGGTGCGAGCTATGTGCATATCTGCAGCAATGAAACCATCAACGGCATCGAATTCCACCAGTTGCCCGACCTGAAGGCGCTGGGCAGCGACGCCCCGCTGGTGATCGATTTTTCGTCCCATGTGGCCTCGCGCCCCGTGGACTGGTCGCGTGTGGGCCTGGCCTTCGGTGGCGCCCAGAAAAACCTGGGGCCCGCAGGCCTCACGCTGGTCGTGGTGCGAGAAGACCTGCTGGGCCACGCCCTGCCGGCCTGCCCCACCGCGTTCGACTACAAAACCGTGGCCGACAACCATTCCATGTACAACACGCCGCCCACCTGGGGCATCTACGTGGCGGGCCTGACTTTCCAGTGGCTCAAGCGCCAGCGCGAAGGCTGTCACAACGGCGTCGCGGCGATGGAACAGCGCAACATCGCCAAGGCCCGCTTGCTGTACGACGCCATTGACCAGTCGCAGTTCTATGTCAACAAGGTGGCGGCCAACTGCCGCTCGCGCATGAACGTGCCGTTCTTCCTGCGCGACGAAAGCCGCAACGATGCCTTTCTGGCCGGCGCCAAGGAGCGGGGACTGCTGCAGCTCAAGGGGCACAAGTCGGTCGGCGGCATGCGCGCCAGCATCTACAACGCCATGCCCCTGGCAGGCGTGCAGGCGCTGGTGGACTACCTGCGAGAATTTGAACAAAGAAACGCCTGAACGCCCGTTCAGGCGCACGCTCCGCGAACGCCCCCGTCATTCATGAACAATCCGCAAGCCTCCCCCGACCTCTCCAGCCTGCGCGTGCAGATCGACAACATCGACCAGCAACTGCTCACGCTGCTGAACCAGCGTGCGCTGGTGGCCGAGCGGGTGGGCGAAGTCAAAAAGCGCGAAGGCACACCGTTCTTCCGCCCCGATCGCGTGGCACAGGTGATCGAAAAGATCCAGACCGCCAACCCCGGCCCGCTCAAGGGCGCCCATGTGGCGGCCATCTGGCGCGAAATCATGTCGGCCTGCCTGGCGCTCGAATCGCCCCAGCGCGTGGCCGTGCTGGGCCCGGAAGGCACGTTCTGCGAACAGGCGGCGATCGAATTCTTCGGCGGCGCCGCCGACCTGATGTACTGCGCCAATTTCGACGAAGTTTTCCACGCCACGGCGGCGGGCAGCGCGCAGTATGGCGTGGTGGGCGTGGAGAACTCCACCGAAGGCGTGGTCACGCGATCGCTCGATCTGTTCCTGCACACGCCCACCCATGTGGTCGGCGAAGTGAGCCTGCTGGTGCGCCACAACCTGCTGCGCACCAGCAATTCACTCGACGGCATCGAGGTGGTGCTGGCCCACCCGCAAGCGCTGGCCCAATGCCAGGCCTGGCTGTCCAAGCACCTGCCGCATGCCGAGCGCCGCCCGGTCTCCAGCAATGCCGAAGGCGCACGCCTTGCCACCACCAACCCCGCGTGGGCCGCCTTGTCCAGCGAGCGCGCAGCGCAGCAGTTCGGCCTGCACATCGTGGCCCATGCCATCCAGGACGATGCCTACAACCGCACGCGGTTCGCCATCATCTGCCTGCCCCACACGCTGCAGACCCCGCCGCCCTCGGGCAAGGACTGCACCAGCCTGATCGTGTCGGTCCCCAACCGGCCCGGCGCCGTGCATGACCTGCTCGTGCCGCTCAAGACCCATGGCGTCTCCATGACACGCTTTGAATCGCGCCCTGCCCGCACAGGCCAGTGGGAGTATTACTTCTACATCGACCTCGACGGCCATCCTGCCCAACCCCATGTGGCACGGGCACTGGAAGAGCTGCGCAGCCTGTGCGCGTTCTACAAGGTTCTGGGAACCTACCCTGTCTCAGCCTGAGGAGCCCGCATGTTTGAACAACTCGGACTGATCGGTTGCGGCCTCATGGGAGGCTCTTTTGCACTCGCGATGAAGAAGGCCGGCCTGGTCAAGCGCGTGGTCGGATACAGCAAATCCCCCTCCACCACCGACCGCGCACGCCAACTGGGCGTGATCGATGTCGAGGCCCCTTCGGCCCTGCTCGCCGTGGCGGGGGCCGACATCGTGCTGCTGGCCGTGCCGGTTGCGGCCACAGAGGCCACGCTCAAGGCCATCAAGCACCTCGTCACGCCGCAGATGCTGATCATGGACGTGGGCTCCACCAAGGCCGATGTGGTGCAGGCCGCCCGGCGCTCACTGCGCGACCAGCTGGGCTCGTTCGTGCCTGCGCACCCGATCACCGGGCGCGAGGTTTCCGGTGTTGAACACGCCGATGCCGAGCTGTACAGCGGCCGCCAGGTCATCCTCACCCCCATCGAGCGAACGCTCACAGCGCAGCTGCAAAAAGCCGAAGAAGTCTGGACGGCGCTCGGATGCCGGGTGACCAGCATGTCGCCCGAATCGCACGATGCGGCCTTTGCCGCAGTCAGCCACCTGCCCCACCTACTTGCGTTTGCCATGATGAACAGCATCACCGGGCAATCGAACGGCGATGATTTCCTGTCGCTGGCGGGCCCGGGCTTTCGCGACTTCACCCGCATCGCCGCGGGCGACCCCAAGATGTGGCGCGACATCCTGCTGTCCAACCGCGAAGAGTTGCTTGCCCAGTCGCGCCTGTTCCAGCAGGCCTTGCACACCTTCGAGCAGGCCATGGAAAAAGGCGACGCACAGCGCCTCGAAGACATGCTCACCCTGGCCAGCGAAACCCGTGCCCACTGGCGCATGGGCGCACAGCGCACGTCCAAAAGCCGATAGATGTTCAGTACCGCCTTTCTTGATCTGCCCGCGCTCGACGCTGCCGGGGGCTGCGTGCTCCTGCCCGGCTCCAAGAGCATCTCCAACCGCGTGCTGCTGCTGGCCGCGCTGAGCCGTGGCACCACCACCGTGCACGACCTGCTGGCCTCCGACGACACCCGCGTGATGCTGGACGCCCTGCGCCAGATCGGCTGCACCGTCGACGAGGCGGGCAGCACCGTGCGCATCACCGGCCTGGGTGGCCGCGCCCCCCAATCGCCCGCCCAACTGTTCATGGGCAATGCCGGCACGGCCATGCGCCCCCTCACGGCGGCGCTGGCGCTGCTGGGCGGCGAATTCGAACTGTCTGGCGTGCCGCGCATGCACGAGCGTCCGATTGGCGATCTGGTCGATGCGCTGCGCCAGTTGGGTTGCCAGATCGGCTACCTGGGCAATGACGGTTACCCCCCGCTGCGCATCGCCCACGCCCAAGGCGTTCCGGCATTGGCGCTGTCCGCACCGATCCGCGTGCGCGGCGATGTGTCCAGCCAGTTCCTGACCGCCCTGCTCATGGCGCTGCCACTGGCAGCTGGCACGCAGAGCATCGTGATCGAGGTGGTGGGCGAGCTGATCTCCAAGCCCTATATCGCCATCACGCTCCAGTTGCTGGCGCGCTTCGGCATCGTGGTCGGGCACCAGAACTGGCAGCGCTTCACGATTGCCGCGGGCAGCCGGTACCAATCGCCCGGCGACATCCATGTGGAGGCAGATGCCTCATCCGCTAGCTATTTCATAGCACTTGGCGCAATTGCAGCAAGCGCTAATGGCCAAAAAGGCATAAAAATTCAGGGCGTAGGCCTCGACTCGATCCAGGGCGACATCCGCTTTGTCGAAGCGGCCCGAGCCATGGGCGCCGTGGTCACCGGCGGCCCCAACTGGCTGCAGATCGAACGCGGTGCATGGCCCCTCCAGGCCATCGACCTGGACTGCAACCACATCCCGGACGCCGCCATGACACTGGCCGTGATGGCGCTGTATGCCGAAGGCACGACCACGCTGCGCAACATCGCCAGCTGGCGCGTGAAGGAAACGGACCGCATCGCCGCCATGGCCACCGAACTGCGCAAGCTCGGCGCCACGGTGGAAGAAGGTACGGACTTCATCCGCGTCACGCCGCCGGCAGCGGGCACGAGCACCGCCGGGCCGCCCCAAGGTGCGAGCGCCCCCCCAGGGGGCAGCGAACCACGCACAGCGGGGAGCGTGGGGGCGCCATCCGGTTGGAAACCCGCCAGCATCCACACCTATGACGACCACCGCGTGGCCATGTGTTTCTCGCTGGCGGCCTTCAACCCGGCAGGCCTGCCCGTGCGCATCGAAGACCCCAAATGCGTCGCCAAGACCTTTCCGGACTATTTCGAAGCCCTGTTCTCGGTGGCCCAGGTAGAGACTGCCCACATTCCGGTGATCTGCATCGACGGCCCCACGGCCTCGGGCAAAGGCACGGTGGCGGCGGCCGTGGCACAACGGCTGGGCTACCGGTTCCTGGATTCTGGCGCGATGTACCGCATCACCGCGCTGGCCGCGCTGCGCGCTGGGCTGGCCATCGACGGAGACCACGAAGCGCGCATTGCCGCCATGGCCCAGAACCTGCCTGTGCGCTTTGAAGGCGGCCGGGTGTTGCTCGGCGACGACGACGTGATCGACGCCATCCGCACCGAAGAAGCCGGCATGAACGCGTCCCGCGTCTCCGCCCTGCCCGCCGTGCGCGCGGCTTTGGTTCAACTCCAGCACAGCTTTCGGCGCCTGCCGGGGCTGGTGGCCGATGGCCGCGACATGGGCACGGTGATCTTCCCGAACGCCCCTTTGAAGGTGTATTTGACGGCCAGTGCCGCCTGCCGCGCAGAACGCCGCCATAAACAGTTGATTTCAAAGGGTTTTTCAGCTAGTATTGACGACCTTCGCGCGGATCTGGAGGCGCGCGATGCCCGGGACAGTTCCCGCAGCGTCGCACCGCTCAAGCCCGCGCAGGACGCCCTGGTCCTGGACAACTCCGATTTGACGATTGAACAAGCCGTCGAAAAAGTGCTGGCCTGGTGGCAGGAGCGACAGCCTTTCGCAGTCTCTGCGCAGGGTTGAAACGTGTGGGGCCCTTGTGAAAACGAGGCCTCGCAGGCAATGCCGAAAGGCCTTGCAACAGGCCCATGCAGCCCCTCTCGCGCGCCAGCGCACAGGTTGCCTGGATCGATAACCTAACCCGCGGTTCTACCGCAAAAAACCACCGCAAGCAGCTATAAAAACAGTAGCAATGGTGCTACTGGAATCCTGTTTGTGGCAAGGAAACACATGTCCGAATCTTTTGCCGCCCTT